>RWZD01000003.1_pt1 | contig 282952 bp, 254 predicted proteins | sample 2187771 | NCBI WGS metagenome assembly RWZD01 (sample SAMN10531866, study PRJNA481165) | viral metagenome | isolation source: viral particles purified by filtration and ultracentrifugation from about... | place: USA: Tennessee
TACCTCGGCAAGCTGGTTGCAGGTTCAGGCCGCAGGCTAAATTCGTAGAATTTAAATCCTGCACGACCCACCATCTCAACAGCAGTTCAAGTCAATTCACCGCCCCGTAAATACTCAGTCGCCAATCCATACCTCGGCAAGCTGGTTGCAGGTTCAGGCCGCAGGCTAAATTCGTAGAATTTAAATCCTGCACGACCCACCATCTCAACAGCAGTTCAAGTCAATTCACCGCCCCGTAAATACTCAGTCACCAATTCATACCTCGGCAAGCTGGTTGCAGGTTCAGGCCGCAGGCTAAATTCGTAGAATTTAAATCCTGCATGACCCACCATCTCAACAGCAATTCAAGCCAATTCACCGCCCCGTAAATACTCAGTCGCTAAGCAGTACTTTGATCTTGAAGATAGCGGTTATGGAATAAAACCGGCATCTGCAATGTTTATTCACCATACATAAGATAAACTTGTTGAAATGTAGGTGAACATTGAAACAGTATTTTTGCATGGTTAGAGACAATATCTTAAAAATTACATAACCATTTGATGTAAAGTCATAATTGTATTTTTTATCTGGAGAGGTTGGCAATAATGATAGATAATCTGATAGGTTTAAATAAGCATTGGTTAATTAAAATAATAGTATTGTAGTAACATAAGGTGGGATATCGAGTTTCACTATCTGTCTTAATTATGCAATAATGCAATGATATTATCATCTGAAGTTAAACTCTGTTTGAGTGTTATTTCTTGATATTTAATTCCAACCATGCTCTTGGGACGATAAAAATAACAATATTAAATTTAGATTATCAATTAGCATTATTTATTCATAATTTTGTGATGTTCATCAAGTAAAGTGAATAATAAACTTTTTTAACGTTAAGGTTTTGTTATCTTGATAGTTATGATTTGGTAGATATTTACCTTGCTGCTTTAAAAATTTAGCATTTTGGTTAATTGTAACAGAATGGTGCTTTTTGTAACTCATTGATGTTTAATATTACCAAATAGTTTTAGAGGTAAAATTTATTGTTTTTACTATTTTTTACATAAAACTAGCAAATATGCTCATATTTTCACTTCCAAGTGCCTGTACTACTTTAATATCATTAATAATGTTACAGTGTTAAATTATTCTGTTTATTTCCTTTATTTTCAGGTTATACATCGGTGTGAAGGGTTTTTTTTAGATTAATATTCTGATATCAGCCAAGTGACTGAAGGGGATAGGCATAAACCGACGAGTCCTGATCATTATAATTGATTGATATTACAATATTTTATTGTTACTTTAAGAGTGTGAAATGATTTGTTACATAGTTGCAATGTCATTTTAAGACTAGTTGAAAGTAATTAGAAGGCTAGTATATCATTCTTTCCGATATTGGCTGAGTCGTCTTTAGCTTTATCAAAGTTACACAAATTAAATAAAGATAAAAATAAAAAATGCAGTTAACTATCTGCAGACTTTTATTTCATTAATATAAATTGAAGCGAGAATGTTTATGAATACAAAATATCCTGTCGCTTGTGCAGTTGGACAAAAAATTAAAGCACTAAGAAAAGCTCAAGGTTATACGGTTTTTCAGTTAGCCAAAGAGATAGATATCAGTGAGCAGCAATTATTTCGTTACGAGCGTGGCGTTAATCGTATTGACATAGATTGTCTTGTTCGCGTACTAAAAATATTAGACGTCAATATGGGTGAATTCTTTAGTGAAATACTACAAGATGACGAACATATAGATGAGAGAAGGGACACAAAAGGATTTGATGATTCAATCTATACTCTTGTATGATACAAATAATTATTTTGTCTCAAAATGAAACTTAATTTAATTTTTATTCTTAATTGTTTCAATTAAGAACATAAATTAATGCACTGATGTGCGTATTTCAAAAAGAGTATAATTATATTATTTATCTCTCATATCGAATGATATTAAAAATAAAAGCCCGAGTTGGGCTTTTATTTTATTATTATATAAATACGGGACTAAACTATTTAACTTAATAATAGATAAATAATAAATAACACTGATTCATAGATAATGCTGGATGAGTTAATTACTAACTGACCGGTAATATATACTTGCTTCCAGTGTTATCTGTATTATCTATAGTTAATGATATCGTGCTTTTTTAGCTAAATAATCACCAATAAATTGCATACTTTGTACAATGATTATCAATGTAACAACCGTTATGGCCATTGCTACATTATCAAATCTTTGATAACCATAATTTAGCGCTAAGTCACCCACACCACCGCCACCGACGGCCCCTGCCATTGCAGTTGCTCCAACTAAAGTAATGCTTGCAGCTGTTAGACTAAGGATCAGCGATGATTTTGCTTCAGGTAAAATAAAATGCCAAACAATTTGCCAATTAGTTGCTCCCATAGAGTCTGCTGCTTCAATAATTCCTGAATGTACACTTAGCAATGAATTTTCGACTAAGCGAGCGGTATAGGGGGCGATAAAAATGACTAAAGGTACTATTGCTGCTGTTGTCCCTATTGATGTGCCTACCATAAAACGCGTTAATGGGATCATTGCGACCAATAAAATAATAAAAGGTAATGAGCGAATGACATTGATAATTGGGTTTACAATCCGATAAATGGATTTATTTTCCCAAATACCTCCAGGCCGAGTCACTACGAGCAATATTCCTAACAAAATACCGAATACGGCTCCTAAAATGAGGGCAACACTGACCATAGTAAATGTTTCGGACATGGCGAGTAGAAACTGTTTACTTGTTAAAGCTGTTTCGAATAATGGTGTCATAATGCCCCCTTATTGACTGCGACCCCTCGATGACGAAGAAACAAAATTGCGTCATTGATTTTTTCTTTGTCACCAATAATTTGTACAAACATACTCCCTAGTACTACACCGCTGATTTCTTTCATGTTGGCAAACAGGATATTGATTTTGACGATATTTTTCAGTATCAACTCATTCACAACAGGCTCTTGAGCGGAAGCCCCTAAAAACTCTAATCGGTAGACATCTTGTTGATGTTCTAAATTATGGAGAACACGTTCGGGGATCTCCTGATTCAAAACGGTTCCAACAAATTTTTGTGTTGTCAGATGTTGTGGGTTTGCAAAAATATCGAGCACTGTACCTTCTTCGACAATTTTGCCTGATTCCATAACCGCAACGCGGTTACAAACTTGTTCGATAACCTCCATTTCATGGGTGACAAGCAAAATTGTAATATTTTGCTCTTGGTTAATTTTCTTTAGTAATTGAAGAATTGAACGGGTTGTTTGTGGGTCGAGTGCTGAGGTCGCTTCATCACATAATAAGATTTGTGGGTTATTGATGAGTGCTCGGGCAATACCAACGCGTTGTTTTTGCCCGCCAGATAACTGCCCCGGGTATTGGTTTTTCTTATCGCTAAGCTCTACAAATTCAAGAATATTATCAATTCGACGATTGATTTCTTGTTTATCGACGCCTGAGAGTAACAGAGGCATAGCAATATTTTGTGCGACAGTTTTAGTTTCTAATAAATTGAAATGCTGAAAAATCATACCAATACTTTTTTTATGCGCACGTATCTCAGCAGGGGTATGGTGCGCAATATTTTGCTCATTAATAATGATGGCGCCATTAGTAGGTTTTTCTAATTGATTAACTAAGCGGATAAGGGAGCTTTTACCTGCGCCGCTATAACCAATAAAACCAAAGATGTCCCCTTGATTGATATGCAAATTAATACCTTGCAATGCAACTAAAGATTGCCCATCTTTTTCATATATCTTCTGTACATCTTGAAAGGTAATCATAATTTACTCCACATTATCAGTTAGTTGTATACGCTCTGATTGAGGAGAGGCAGCTCGCCATTCATCACCTAATAATTCAGCCTCTTGGCTCATTTTGACTAATTCAAGATGTTGTTCGCGATGCGCAAGATATAATTTTGCGGCAATATGCCCAGCCAATCGCTCAGCGCCGACATTAGTACCAGGAATTAAACCAATAACAGGTCCCATACTGAGTGACGCTGATAAATTAAAGCAATATAACTGATTGATTTTATGGTTATCATTACTATTTTTAGCGACTAATTCAAAGTGATTGCCTAAATAAGGGTGTGATGCTAACTCTGAATTTTGCTCATTAGCAGGGGGAATGAAAACATCTCCCCATGTTTTAATCAGAGGAGTGAGTCGGTTGAAAGCGCTATTTTTAGACCAATTTATACGATAGCCAGTTGCTAAAATTAGATAATCTACGGTGTATTTGCCACTCGTTGTGGTGATATCTAACTTTTTATTATTCAACTCAACAAAGTTAACTTCAGTATTAAAGTTGAAATAAGCATTTTTATGGCGAGATACGCGTAGTGTACTACCATGTGGAGCGGGCGTTTTTGCTTTAGCGACATAGTCAGCATAGTGCCATTTTTGTGCATCGGTAAAATAGCTATAGGCGTTAGTAAAACCTGGACTACCAGCTACTTTACCTCGGTTTACGCGTGGCATATCACTTGCTCGAATTAAAATCTCGACCGAGTTAGCGCCATTTTCCAATGCGGTCGCAGAGCTGTCCATTGCGCCTGCGCTATAGCCGACAACACCAATATCTAGCCCCTTAAAACGGCGATAATCGGAGCCTGCGTATGAATGCTCCCAATAAGCGGTAGGAATATTATCCATAAAACTGGGGATATTAGCTTCGCTAAATGATTCCATTCCTGTCGCCAAGATGACATGTAACGCTTGATAAGTGACTTTGCCCTCAGGCGTATCAAATATTAATTCGCGGTAATCATTAGTTGGTAAAATATCAATTAATTGATACTGATTTAGGACATAAGGTTCTGTCATGGTTCTAAACCATTGTAGATATTCCCCCCATTGTAAACGAGGGATCTTATCGAGTTCTTCCCATTTTTGGACACCGAATTGCGCTTTAAACCAAGCTTGAAAGGTTAAAGATGGAGAAGCTAAGGCTGGGCCAACAACATGTTTTGGAGAGCGTAGTGTTTCCATCAACGCAGGTGTTTGCCATGGGCCTTCTTTTCTAATGGGAGCCTGATCAAAAACGATAGCTTCAATACCCTGTAACTTAAGTGCAAACGCCGCGGTAATCCCTGACATACCAGCACCAATAATAGCCACATCAACTTGTGTTTTATGTTTATTATTTCCTGATAACGACCAGGAGCTAATAGGTAAATTTAGATATTGCAGATCTTGTTTTACTTGTGCCTCTAATGCATTTAAGCCGATAGGTAATGCCATTTAATTACTCCTTATCTTCTGTAATTTCAAATGGTTCACCTAAGGACAGCATGAGACGGTTTGCCCACGAAAAGAAAGCACTAGATTGAATCAGATCAAGCAATTCAAGTTCGGATAAACCGAGTTTTCGTAGGGTTTCAATTTGCTGCGTATCTGCTTGAATTGGTGTTGCAGACAAAGATGCGGCTAAATCCGTGATCGCGGTTAATCTTTCATCAAAACCTTCGGCAAGTATTGAGCCTGGCGCTGTCGATAATAGTTTTTCAACGTCGGGACGGCGTGCCTTAGCATATTGGCTTGCTTTTCGTGCATGAACGGAAGCACAGTAAATGCAGCCATTGACTTTACTCACAACAGCGGCAGCAAATTCCCGCTCCCAACGAGGAAGGCCATCCGTTGTGTAAAATACTCCGCGGTCAACTAATGTGCGTAATTCTAAAATTTTGCTTTGGTGAGCAAGTAGTAAAAAATATTCTGAATTTAATTGGCCGAATTTTTTCATGGTTTGTGCTTCTTCGGCGGATAAAGAGTCTGGCAGCCTTGCTGATAGCCATGGTTCCCAACCTAAATTGTCTTGAGTAAAAGCTGTTGGTGATGGCCGGCCTTGCTGAGTTATTGGTTGTTGATTCCATTTACCAGCCACAACTTTATTTGGGTGAGTTGTACTATCGCTATTACCAGAAAGTAACAATATGCCCTCAATGAGGCGGGCTTGGTAAGTGACATAAGTCACTAACTGCGCCAGTAAAATAATGTCATGCTCGCCCCAACCATGTTCAATTAATGGTTCAATTAAATGGTAATTTGCCTCTTTAGGTGATTGAGTTAATATTTGTAGATATTCTTTAGCGGCCTGAAAAGGGAGGGAATGAGTTATTTCTGGCACAGACCCAGCTAACTTAAAATAGAATTTCGCAAGGCGTGGGCTGCCCGTTAGTTCAGCGACTTGATAAGCAAAATAATATTTCACATCATTTGAAAGCAAAGTAGATGGCACAGAAAAAATAGCATTGAAACAAGCTTGAGTATTATCTGTTGCTGCTGCGCGCTCTTCGCGAATTTTAGCTAAATTGGAGTCTGGTGTTAAATCAGTCAGGTAATTAATTAAATCATCATTGAAAACAGTCATAAAGTAACTCACTTTTTTTAAACGTTTTTTTATCTCCTTTATTACATATCAAGCTCATCATTAACCGAACGATCTATTTGTTATATCCTTATAGCTAAAAAGAATTAAAATAGATTGTTATATTACTTTTGTATTAAGGTATAACGATATGATCTAAGTAGAACTTACAAATTATGATTATACTGCCCAAAATATCTTTACAGGGTTGTTATCTATGTTAAAACAAAAAATAATAAATTTATCGTTAATGGCTACAGCGGTAATCGTACTTGCTGGGTGTGGCGATAATAATGAAAAAAATAATCCAAATAAAAAACACATTACGATAGGCTTTGGCGTGGGAAATTATATTGACCAAGTTGAGAAAGGTATTGTCCCTATTCTAGAAAAGAAAGGCTATACCGTTAATTTGCGTCAGTTTTCACAAAATAGGCAAATAAACCCTGCTTTTGAAGAGGGATCAATAGATGCATCTGTTAACCAAAGTCGCGCTTATATGGATGCTTATAATAAAAAAAATAATATTAATATGGTAGCGCTGACCGACTCTCCTAGTGCACCACAAAGTTTGCGGTCAAATAAACATAAATCACTCGATGAAGTCAGAGATGGCATGATTGTTGCGTTATCGAACGACCCTGTTAATGCAGAACGAGGGGCTAGGATTTTAGAGCAACTGGGCTGGGTTAAAATTAAACCTGATGTTAGTACGTTAAGTTTTAGTGTGAATGATATTTCACCAGCAAAATATCAGCTTGATATTAGAGAAACAGATGCAGCACAAGGTTTACGTTTATTAGATGATGTTGATTTTGTTGTGGTAAATGGAAATTATGTTGCGAGTGCAGGGCAGAGAATAGCGGATGGATTGGTGGTAGAAGATTCACCTTTGGAACACCGTGTTATTGTTACTGTGATGCAGGAAAACCTTGATTCTCAATGGGCTAAAGATTTAAAAGATGCTTTTGAATCAAAAGAATATGCAGACTATATTCGCTCACAGCGTATTTATGATGGTTTTATTGAACCAGAAAGCTGGAGTAAGTATCCAAAATAAAAACCTAGTCTATTTTATTTATTGTTCAACATCTTTTAGCCACTTATTAGTGGCTTTTTTATATTATTTTACTGATTTAGTATGAAAATTATTCGTGTTGAATTGCTAGACAACGTTATGTTTTTTAGATATTTAATAGGAAACAAAAGTACGATAAGAACCGCGTAGAGTAAACTCAGTTTAAAAAGTTAATCAGGCAGGGGAACATATGAATAATGAATTAATAAATGCATTTAATGTGATAAAGGCAAAAAAATGGGTTGATTTGACTCATAGCTTTGATAAGGATTCACCCCATTTTTTTATGTTTGATTCAGCTGAATTTAAAACATTATTTGGCTACCCTGAGGGTTTTTTTGCACAGCAATTTACTTTCCCTGGGCAATATGGAACACATATTGATGCTCCATGTCACTTTGTAGAAGGAAAGCGCTACTTACACGAATTAGAATTGAAAGAGCTTGTTTTACCTTTAATCGTAATTGATCAGTCACAAAGAGCAAAGAAAGACCCAAATTTTGCATTTAATCTTGATGATGTTTTAGCGTTTGAACAACAACACGGTCAAATTGAGTCAGGCAGCTTTGTTGCATTACGTACAGATTGGAGCAAACGATGGCCCTCGCAAGAACTTATGGATAACAAAGACGAAGAAGGTAATAACCAAATACCTGGCTGGGGAATGGATGCACTTAAGTTTTTATTTGAAGTGAGAGGCATTAAAGCGATTGGTCATGAAACCTTTGACACTGACGCAGCGAAAGATTTTCGGAAAAATAATGCATTATTGGGGGAATATTACGTATTAGAACAGGATACTTACCAAGTTGAGTTACTGGCTAACCTAGACCAAGTGCCTACTCGGGGCGCTGTTATTTTTAATATCGTAGCTAAACCAAACAATGCAAGCGGTTTTCCGGTACGCTCTTTTGCAATTCTACCCTAGAATATGTTGATAACATTCCCCATCTATAGCCATTTAGTTTGATGGGGAGCGTTAAATGGCAAATAGTTATAAAATAATTAAAAAACCTATACTTTAAACTCGGAGAGTTTCCTAAAGCCGATGGCAATATAAATAAAAAATTATTGTTAAAGTCATTGCATTTATATTTTAATTAATTTTAGAAATGTTTTTCCACGGAAACCCCTTGTAGTAAATCAAAATAGTGTCTTAATAATAAAGTGAGTTAAATACCATTTTTGATAATCGCAATAATATTTGACGGGTTTTATAGAGAGGGGGAGTAAGGATTAGGGGACTTTAACCAGTAAGTAATAATAAAATGATTGATATCGTGAAATTATGATACTCACGATATGCGTTAAGCTAAGCTTACAGCCTAAAACTATTACGACGCAGAAAATAATTAATTTAAGTACGCCGTAATATGATGATCTTATTTAAATAGCGCCATATCTAAAAATTTGAAAGCATCATCTACATTAAGGTGTTTCTCAATTGTAATGTAGCTGCCAGTTGGTTGCCAATATAAATTAGAGACTCCAGGGTCTACCTCATTATTTGCTATTTTATAACGAATGAATTTTATTTGAGTATTATCACTTAAATCTCCACTGTTGTTATTATCTATAAATTTTGTTCCTTTAACCATATAATAATGGTTTTTATACTGATGTAATTCAAAATCAGAGATTTTAACCATAGATGCAGATAGGCTAAAATCGCTCCAAATAAACCCATTATCATCTGGAGTGGGAATGATTGACCATTTTTTGTTATCTTTCATAAAAATAGTCGCAGTGCGATTAGGGTGTGATGTATTATTGTCAAAGCTAGCTAAAAAAATGATGTCAGTAATACCATTATTATTAAGGTCTATATTATTTTGCCCATCTTTTAACATGACTAATGTGCTACTGTTGCTCATAAAGCTAGCTAATAATAATAAATAGATGAGTTTCTTAAGTTTCATTTGGTCGCACTCCGAACTAGTCTAAAACCAATGTCGGGCATAACAAAACCCGCGCTGTGAATATCACAACTTGATAAGCCTGCTGGTTGTAAATAGCTTCCACCACAGAAATAATACATTTCTGTGCCTAACACGGTTTCGCTATCATAGACCCATTCATATACGTTACCACTCATATCATAAATTCCTAGAGCATTCGCTTTTAATTTACCAACAGGACTGGTGCCGAATAGCTCTGTATTAGGTTCGGGAAACCAGGCAACTTCCTTTGCATTATTACTTCCGGAATAATAATGCCCATATGTACCATCAATTAGGCCATTATTTCCTCCTCTCGCTGCGACCATCCACTCTGCAATTGTTGGTAATCTATAACCATTGGCATTATTATTTATTGAAAAACTATATTGTGAGCTATCTCGCAAAATAGAATTATCTGCAATTATATAGGCAGGTTCTAGCCCCATTTTTTCACTCAATGCATTAGCAAACACAATCGCATCAGACCATTCAATATTAGTAATTGGATGTTCTTTATTATTTAAGTCAGATGTACGGCAGTCATCATAAAAGGAACCATTACAACCCTCATTTATCTTATAACCTTGTCCGTGTGCCCAATTAATAACCTCATCGTAAAGGTTGTAGGTTACTTCAGTATTCATAATAAAATAGCCATTAAGCTTGACATTTGAATTTGATTTATAATCATGATCACCAAAAACAGCACCTACGTAATAATCCCCTTGGTCAATATATACTTCTTGGAATAAAGAGGAGGATGCATGGGTACTCCAGATTGGTAAGATAAATAGAATTAGTGAAGCCAAGTATTTCATACTGTATTAAAATCCTATATGTTTAATTTAAGGGGCACTCTATTGAGAGATATTTAAACTAAAAAGTGAATACTTTTACGAAATTAGCTATTCTTGAAAACTTTAGAATAGTATGAGTAGATCTAATAAAATAGATCTAATTGATAAGGCTCACCTATAACTTTTATTGAACCTGCTGGGGTAGTCATAAAGTCTGCTTGATAACGTGCGTTATTAACCCCGGTAACAAGGTTGTCTAAATCTGTATGTGCCACTCTGATAGATTTATGTTTAGCCCATAGAGGGAGTTTGTCTATATAATAGTAGAAAATGACAGAAGTTTTACCGTTACCATCATCAATGATATTCTCAATTTTGTTAATGCGTACACGACCATAGCAGAAATCTCCATGCTTATTAAATTCAGTTTGTCCTTTCGTGGTTAGCTGCCAAATTTTTTGATTTGATATCCATTGCGATTTAGCTAGGCCTGCATCAACGAGTGCTTCCATTTGCGCATTTACCCACATCGACCCTCCTTTATTCATAGATACTGGCCATTGAGTTTCCCCTAAACATAAAGGTGGTTGCTTATCTAAAGCTTGCTGAATTAACATCATATATTTATCTGTGCTAGCAGCTTGGCTGAAGGTTGAAAAAATTAGACAACAGGCAAGCAAAAAATATTTCATGTTTAAATTCCTATCTTTAAAGTTTAATAAAAAATACTTAATAGCAAGCGCGGTTAAATCTGAATATCACCTTTTGCAAAGGAGCAACAAGTTAAAATAAAGCCGTTGGCAATATCTTCTTTGGATATACCACCAGAATGATCAAGCTTTACTTCACCTGAAATTAATTTAACTTTACATTTACCACAATGCCCAGCAGCACAATGATATTTTATTTTCACTCCATTTTTATAAGCACATTCTAGAATGGTTTCATTAGGCATAATAGTAAAGTTATTATTACCAATAATTAAGTGATAAGGTGCTTTACTCATGGTTTCTACCTACAATTCTGGATATTATTTCTTTTCGAATAAGTTTATTTTCATGACGAAAAGTCGTTATAGACACGGCATTTTCTTCTATTCGTCTAAGTAAGTAAGGTAAAGATTTTTCAAATGGCCCATATGGCAAATACTTACATACTCTAGCGCCATGTTTAACGGCATTGAGTGAAATGTGATCGCCTACGCCATACAATTGCCCTAACCAGTAATGGTGGTTTGTTAGCCGCGTATTCTCTAATATTTTGGAGATACTTGCTTTGTTATGGGTTGCAAAGAAGGGGGTGAAATTTTCAATATTAATCGCAATAAACTCAATGATAGCATTGTAGTTGTCGTCTGTAGCCGGTTTTGAGGTGAAGAAATGGTTGCTTGCAGAATCGTTTCGTTGGAGTTCTTCTTCTAAATAGGCGCCACGGACCAATTTTATACCTATTTTTATGTTGTGTTTTATTGCCAACTTATTCATTAGTTGGATGAACTCATAAGATGATTTTTTATAGCATTGTAATGTTAGTGTAATAACAGCTTTTTCCTTATTGTATTTGAGCATATTTTCTATAGCGATTTTATCGATAATAGGTTGGAACCATGATTGCTCAGCATCAATCATGACACATACTGACATTTGTTGTGCATAAGCAAAAATTTGGTTGTATCTGCTGAGTACTTTTTCCCAAGCAGGTTGATATATTAGAAAATCATGGTCGTTTTTAATTTTAGCCTGATATACGGTGATTGACCCCAGCGATGATGGTTTTACTACAACGTAGGGCATATGGTTTGTACTACTGGCGAGTTCGATTAACCTAAGTGTAGAATTGACGGCCTCATCAAAAAATGAAGCATCCTCTTCACCTTCGACAGCATAGTCTAGGACACTTGATATATTGTTTTTTGCTAACATACCAGTGACATCCTTGGCTTGCTCGAGTGTTTCACCACAAAAATAGATCCCATTTAATTTATTGGTAATTATTTTTATATTTCTTTTGACCATTAGCTTTAGTATATAGATAGAAAGGCGTTTAGTTATTTTGTAGGTTAAAAGTAGTGTTACTATATATTTTAAGCAAAGTGTCGTAGTGGTATAGCGAAAATAAATTGATAATGTCTTTGAGTTCATTTCATTAATTTCCATATTGGCTAGCCAGTTATTCACCTAGCTAGCGTTTAAATAAACTTAAAGATCTGCCGTTTGTCCACGGTAGAGGCGGCGAATAATTTTATCGTCATTAAATTCTTCACGTTCATGAATAACTCTTCGGTTATCCATAATGAGCAAATCACCATTTTCCCAATAGTGCTTGTAGTAGTAACGTGGTAACTTCATAAATGCGCTTAACTCAGTAAAAAACCTTTGAGTTTCATCCTTAGTAAACCCAACGATTCGGGGTTCCCAGCTAGCGGGTTGGTCGGTATCAAATGGGAAGTAAATTAGCATTTTTCTCACCCATCCCAAATCGGTAAAGACAGGGACTTTAAACCATCCCGCAGGTGAAACATCAACATAGTAGCCATGTTCCAATACTCTGACTTCGAAAGTTTCATTTTCGAGTACTTGACGTAAATGGTTCGGCATTTCATTGCAGGCAAGGACGTGATCACAAATTGTTGTTGAGCCACGAAACTTCATATTTTTAATTTCTACCGCATATAAGAATACTTGATCTACTTGTGAGAGTAACAAGCCTCCGTCAGCGTGGAAGGGTAACTGCCCACGACCGGTAACTATTTTTCCTTTTTCACCATCTAGTTTTAGGGTGTCGCGGTAGCCAAATCCGACATCTATTTTTTCATCTGCATACTCAACAATCGTGCCATATTTGCTGTATATATCACGAAATTCATTAGCATCGATATTCAGTTTATTTACAATTAAGAAGCCTTGGCGCATTAACAGATGTTTAATACTGTTGGTATCCGAATTAATAAAATGACTTGCCGACATTTTTGCACCGAAGCCAGTTGGCATAGCAGGTAACCATTGCAGATTATTATTCATAAAATCCCTTATAAATTAATAGTTTTTACCGAGTATTTTTTGGAAATGTTCTTGAGCATCTTTCGCAGCAAAGGCGTTTTTATGTACTAACTTAGATTGCTCTCTGGTTTTTTCTAATACTTTAATAAAGCTCTTATTCATCAATTTCTTAGTATTGCCGAAAGCTGCTGATGGGTATTTCGATAATGCATTAGCCTGCAATAAGGCAGTTTTTAAAAGATGCGAGCTTGGTGTTACTTGATTGGCAATGTGATATTGATGACATTGGGTCGCGGAAAGTTTTTCGCATTCAAAAACAATTTTTTTCATCAAAGAGTGACCATGTGTAAACTCAAGTATTGCTGCACCAACAGAACAGCCAATACCATGTTTTAACTCCGGCATGATAAATTGCGCTTGGTCAGACATAACACGATAGTCAAACATCATTGCGAACTGGAACCCCATACCGATGGCATAACCATCAATAGCTGCAATTGTTGGTTTGCTAACATTTAAAACAGCTTGATACAGATCGATTACGCGGTCTATCCAGCGTTCGACTTCAACTCCTCCAGAAAGTGCTTTGACTTCATTGAAGTCACCTCCTGATGAGAAGGAGCGACCTACACCACCGTAGACGACAATAGATTTAATGCGGCTATCTTCTTCGGCTTTAACCAGCGCATGTTTAATTGCATTTTCTAGCTCTTCACTGAATGGATTATGTTTATTTGTATGATCCAATGTTAATAAACGAGTCGATTCAAAATCTTGCTCAATAATCATCTTTAAATCCTCTTCATTATTTCACGTAGTTTCGTTGGCGTGGCTTCATCAATGGTGAGTCTCCCAGTCAAAAACTCCTTATAAACCGCATAGCTAAATCGAGTTTTTGCTTGGTAGTTGGTGGCGCTGGTACCAATGATATTGGCAAAGGATTGGTTGACAGAGGAGCCCTCGTGAATACCTATTTTTTTACGCCAAACAATTTCTTTTGGAATAAGATGCAGATTATCGGTATATTCGCGGAGGATATTTTTAACCTCCTGATCTCTGATTTTAAAATCAGGGTTTAAATTTTTACATAGGGATATTAGGCCATTATTCCAAAATGGATGATATACGTTTAGCCCATAACTATTGGCTCCATGAGTAGAGAATTCCCCCGTCCATTTGGTTCTATAAACTTGTTCAGCAAGGATATTATTGGGGTTTTGATAATCTTTTAATGGGTTTAATATTCCCCCAAAAAGTAAATCGGAGCCATATCCAGTTAAGAGTGAGTTAACTTTACCTTGTGCCAATTTATAAACGTTAAATAACCCTGATTGGATTTCTGATGATAAACCATCAAAAATTTCATTATGATAAATAGCGTTAATTACACCATTAATTATCTCATCGTCACTCAATATTTTAACTTCATGTTCCGTTCCTAAGGCGTTAGAAACAATTTGAGCAAATTCAAACTCATTACTTAATTCGCTACCAATAGACCAAGTTTTTACTTTTTTAAAGTATTGGCAGGCTAAAGCAGTGACAAGACTAGAATCTAGCCCGCCAGATAGTGGAATACCAATAGATTCATTATTATCAACAAGTCTAGAGATGGAATACCTCATTTCCATATCAATTAAATGGTATAGAACATCTTTTTTCAGTGTTATGATATTTTTATTTGTTGGAGTAGCAAGTTGTCTACTTTCAATATAAGGGTAATTTTGTTCATCATGGGTGATTGTGTTTATCGTTCCTGGTTTTAACCGAATAACATTTCTAATTGGCGAGAATGTATCTGTTTTGAATGTATTTTCGATGATTTCATGTTCAGGAGAAAAATCAAAAATTTTTTCTCCTTCTAAGTTACCTACAATTTTTAAGCAATTAGTAATCCAAAATTGTTCAGCTTTTACTACATTAATAAGGTTTAAGCCGCGTGATTCGGTAATCACTTCAATCGTACCGTTATGATATTCGATAAATAAACAAAAATCTCCTTCAGCTAGATAAATAGCGGTATCCCCTAGCTTTTCTCTTAATAAGCAAAGTATTTCAATTTCGTTAAGTGCCCAAGTACTTCCTTCTATTTTACCGAGAATTGATTTTAGCACTGATATATTATAAATATTACCGAACAAATATGCAGTGTAATAAGCTGTCTCATATTGAATGATGGTAGTGTTATTTTTAGATATTAAAATGCCAGTTGATATATTTGTAATATGGAATTCATTACTTAAACGACTTAATTTATTTTCTGAACAGGTGCGGGTAAAACAAAACTCAGTGCTCAAAGTCTAATCCCTCATAATGTATTATTATCAGAAAAAACAAAATTGATATATTTTTGACCATATAAACCTGATTAATAAATGGCGTTAAGATTTTTAACAAACAAAAAATAAATTTGCAATGATAAATAGTGGTTTCATTAATTTAAGTTAGGGTTAACTCACATTTTTTTTACTTAATTTAATATTTTATATGTTTCATATATGTATTTTTTCGATAGAATTTTAAATAATTTGATAATTGAAATTTACGGGTTAAATAATGGAAATATATTTGTGGTAAGAGTTATTGTTAGAGTTTATGGTGAGATAATAAACTTTGATAGAAAATGAGTTTTAGTACCTATTAGCTCATTGCTAATTTTTAGCCTAAGGAATAAGGACAGTAGTTTGTAATTTTATTACAAACTGGAGAGTTATCAGATTGAAAAAAATGATGGGTGTACCACAATCTAGTTATATTTAGTGATAGTGATCACTAATTTAAAATAAACACGCTTTCTTGTTGTGTTATGTGAGTCACAAATTTCCGGTTTTTAGCGTTAAAAATAGCCAGTGTAATTAAGCTACATGTGATTTGCGTGATCAATATCACTATAAAGGTGGGGGAGGTGGGGGTATAAGCGTGATCGGGGTCACAGAGGGCCCGCGTGGTACGCATCTGATAAACGGCATGCTAGAGTGAAAGTGTTGAAAAAATCACTGACGTTATTTGGCGATAACGTTATGACCTTATCATTCTCGTACCACGGGGTTCTATCATGGTAACATCAAATATCAAATTAAAGGTACAGAATTTTGGGCGTTTCCTGAGTAATATGGTTATGCCTAATATTGGTGCTTTTATCGCTTGGGGTTTAATTACAGCGTTATTTATCCCTACAGGCTGGTGGCCTAATGAAACACTAGCTCAACTTGTTGGCCCAATGATCACTTATTTATTGCCACTTTTAATCGGTTATACCGGGGGGCGTTTAGTGGGTGGTGAGCGGGGTGGGATTGTCGGTGCAATCACTACCATGGGAGTGGTGGTTGGGGCGGACATGCCAATGTTCATGGGGGCAATGATTGCGGGGCCATTAGGTGGTTTCGCAATTAAGCGTTTTGACCGCTGGGTTGATGGAAAAGTCAAAACAGGTTTTGAAATGCTGGTGAATAACTTTTCCTCTGGCATCATCGGTATGTTGCTAGCTATATTAGCCTATCTTGCTATTGGCCCATTAGTGGCTGGTTTGTCGAAAATATTAGCTGCGGGTGTGAATGTAATGGTAGAAAATAATTTACTACCACTTACGTCAATATTTGTTGAGCCTGCAAAAATATTGTTTCTAAACAATGCAATCAACCATGGTATTTTCTCTCCGCTCGGTATCCAACAAGCGGCCGAAACGGGCTCATCGATTTTCTTTTTAATTGAAGCAAACCCAGGGCCCGGGCTAGGTGTTTTATTAGCTTACATGTTTTTTGGTAAGGGAAATGCCAAACAATCAGCACCTGGGGCAGCAATAATCCACTTTTTTGGTGGAATTCATGAGATCTACTTCCCATATGTATTAATGAATCCTCGGTTAATTCTTGCTGTTATTCTAGGTGGAATGACAGGGGTATTTGTTATGAACCTTTTTAATGCTGGTTTAGTTTCTCCTGCTTCACCAGGGTCTATATTTGCAGTTCTACTGATGACACCGAAATCATCATTAGTTGGGGTTATTCTATCGGTTACAAGTGCTACGGTAGTTTCTTTCCTAGTTTCAGCCATTTTATTGAAAAGAACCCGAGTTGGTGATGAAGATGAGCTTGATAACGCAACCAAAAAGATGCGTGATATGAAAACGCAATCAAAATCACCAGTAAAGGTTTCTAGTCACCAAAACGCACCACTTAATTTTATGGGAGTGCGTAATATCGTCGTAGCATGTGATGCAGGGATGGGGTCCAGTGCTATGGGAGCTGGTGTATTAGCTAAAAAAGTACAGGATGCAGGTTTATTGGATATCTCAGTCACGAATATGGCTATTAATGATTTACCCGATAATGTTGATATTGTTGTGACTCATAAAGACTTAACAGAAAGGGCTAAATTATTTGCACCCAATGCGATGCACATTTCTTTAACAAACTTTTTAGATAGCCAAACATATAATAATTTAGTCACGAATTTAATTGCTAAAAAAAATCCTAAGGCAGCCAATGATGGGCGTTTAATTAAACAGGCTATTATGGCAGCAAATGATGAATCTTATGAAATTGCTGAACATGAAGATGCTTTATTTACTTTAAGTGCTAAACATATTCATTTAAACCTAACAGCAGAAAATAAAACGCAAGCCATTCGCTTTGCGGGGCAAAAGTTAGTTGAAGGTGGATATGTTGAGCCTGATTATATTGATGCCATGTTAGCAAGAGAGAAATTAACTTCAACGTACCTTGGTGAATCTATTGCGGTGCCACATGGCACTATAGAAGCTAAAGATCGTGTTTTAAAAACCGGTATTGTGATTTGCCAATACCCTGAAGGGGTCCAATTTGGTGAAGAACCTGATGAGGTTGCTCGTTTAGTCATTGGTATTGCCGCGCAAAATAATGAGCATATTGAAGTGATCACGCGAATCACTTCCGCACTTGATGAAGAGGGTGTTATTGAACGTTTATGTGAAACGCAAGATGTTCAAGAAGTGCTCGAAATTTTAGCATCTCAAAGTGCAGCGTAAGGGGGAATAGCAATGAAAGTCATTCATTTTGGAGCAGGAAATATAGGTCGTGGCTTTATTGGCAAACTACTAGCGGATGCGAATTCACAAGTGACTTTTACCGATGTTAACCAGCCGCTAATTGACCAATTGGCCCACAGACAATCTTATCAAGTTCATATTGTTGGGCAAGAAAATCGTATTGAAAAAGTTCAACATGTCCATGCTGTTAATAGTAATGATCCAAAAACCATTGAATTTATTGCTATGGCTGACATGGTGACAACGGCAGTAGGCCCCCAAGTTCTTGAAAAAATAGCCTCGACATTAGCGAAAGGTATTATTTATCGTGAAGAATTAGGGAACACCCAACCACTCAACATTATTGCTTGTGAAAATATGGTTAGGGGAAGTAGTCAATTAAAACAGCATGTGTTGGCACAATTACCAGAGAAACTACACCAATGGGTTGAACGACATATTGGTTTTGTGGATTCAGCTGTTGACCGTATTGTGCCACCCATGGAGGCGGCTAATGATGACCCCCTTGATGTTACTGTTGAGTCTTTTAGTGAGTGGATTGTCGATCAAACTCAGTTTATTGGCGAGATCCCTACCATTAATGGAATGGAGCTAACTGATAATTTGATGGCGTTTATCGAACGTAAGTTATTTACATTAAATACAGGGCACGCCATTACCGCATATTTGGGGCAGTTATATGGTTGTCAAACAATTAGCGATGCGATTGCTGAACCAAAGATTTATACTGTGGTTAAATCTGCGATGGAAGAAAGTGGGCAAGTATTAATTCAACGTTATGGCTTTAATGAAGAAACCCATTGCCAATATATTGATAAAATATTAACTCGTTTCGCAAACCCTTATTTAAAAGATGATGTTAACCGTGTGGGGCGTCAACCAATACGTAAGCTGAGTCCAAATGATAGGCTAGTTAAGCCACTATTAGGTACACTTGAGTACCAATTACCTAATAAAAATCTGATTATAGGTATTGCTGCTGCATTACATTTTAGGTGTGATAGTGACCCGCAAGCGAATGAGATGGCAAAACGTATCAATGAAAACGGGGTTTACCAAGCAGTTATTGAATTTTGTGCATTAGCGCAATATCCACAGGTTGTTGAAAAAATTTGTTCTCAATACCAATTAATGATGTTGAGTAACCAGTAATATTACGGATAATAAATTAATTATTGAGGTTCGTTCACTTTATAGCTATCAGTAAATTAGTAACGAGCTGTATAGCTGTAAAGTGACAAAAAATTATTATGGAAAATAAACAAAACATTGAAAATCAAATTCTTGAGCGGTTAAATGGGCGCCCTGAAGTACATCTTTTTTTTCAAGAGGTTGTTTCGTTAATTACACAAGCTATTGATAAATTAATGTTAAAAGTGTTTAGAAAGGATGATTATGCAGTAAAATATGCAGTTGAGCCTCTTTTAACAGGGAGTGGGCCATTAGGTGAACTATCTGTTCGTTTAAAGTTATTATTTGCTTTAGGCGCAATTACTCGAGAAACCTATGAAGATATTGAGTTATTTCTTGCTTTAAATCAGTCATTATTATCAAGTGATTTAAATTTAGATTATATTGATGATGAAATTTTAGGCAGTATTAAAATGCTTCATTGCATGGGGCCTTTACCTGAAATGATGCGCTTTGATCAACCAGAAGATATGGTTGATACACAGCTTATAGAATTACAAAAGCAACGTTTTCAGCAAATGATTAAATCATCACTTGTATTATCAGTGACGGCACTTATTACTCAAATAATAGAAACGGATGTATTTTAAGCTAATGAATCAATATCCGCATATTTATTTAGTTACTATGCTACATTTTATTATTTATCAATTGAAATTAATATGATTATATAATCCTTTTATTAAATGGTTATTAGGATGTATTAAATGAATATTGTTGTTACGCATGACGTCACTCCTGCAGATAAAGATGAACTTCTTAATGGTTTACGCAGCTTTAATGTCCAATTTTTAAACCCAGAACGTTTTAGTTCATTAGGCGTTTTTTTTAAAGATAATGATGGTGTAATGGTTGGCGGTTTGCTTGCTGAGGTTAAAGCTAACTGGCTTTGTATAGATTTTTTATGGGTTAGTGAAAAGGCAAGAAATGAAGGGTTAGGCCGAAAGTTGATGTGCGCTGCTGAGCAAGAGGCTGTAAAAGTAGGTTGTCTTCATGGTTTAGTTGATACATTCAGTTTCCAAGCCTTGCCATTTTACGAAAAATTTGGCTATGTAAAACAAATGTCACTCCCCGATTTCCCAGAAGCAGGTATGCAGAGGCATTATCTTACTAAAGCTAAATTGAGTAGTTAGTGCCCTTATAATGGCTATCTGATGTAACTATGCAAACTCACTTTACCCTTTCTATATTTCACTGAGGTTAGTGTTAACTTGCTGTAAATATAGATTTTTTATGGTTGCGGTAAGGAGGGAGCTCTTGTTTATGGTGTCCCCTGCAGGAATCGAACCTGCAACTAGCCCTTAGGAGGGGCTCGTTATATCCATTTAACTAAGGGGACTTTCGACGTGTCACTGGATGAGTTTGGCATTTTACTGTTCACTTCTAATTGAATCAAGTCGTTACGTATAATAAATTGAATTAATTGCACACAATGGCGTTTTTGTACAATTTTCATGCTAAATTTTATCTGTTTACGATTACGGATTAGCCTTTTCTATATATCAGCATACAAGCAAAATTTCTTTCGATGCTTCTAATGAATTAATTGAATGTTTTTCAATAAAGATACAAGCTCTAATATCGTGGCTATGGTTAGTGTTCAACATAGATTGAATGTATTGTAGTTAGTTATAATCGCGGTCTTATAAATCAAGATGATATGGTTTAACTCAAATAGTTATTGTCTGAATAAAAAATGCACTAATCACTGTCCCATTGGTATAATATTGATATAGTAATTGTCTTAGGTGCATTAATTATACTAATGAATATTGGTTTGGTTGGTCGTAAAAAGACGATTAAATATAATGGGGGCAGAAGCTAAATATTGAGTATGTTTTTTAACTTATAATGCGATTGATAGGCGTAATAAATCGTATTTCTATATATAATAATTTGATTACCCTATAAAATATAATAATGCTTATCTGTAGTTTGGACTAATTGTTCAATATTCTTATAATAACAAGATGATTAAATAAGGTATAATTTATATTTAAGTAATCAAATCACTCAAAAAGGTTAACAAAATCCCTTTTTTAGCCTTACTATAATCGTATTCATTATTACAGTGGAAAGTGCCGTAGCAGGACGGTGCAGGGAATGGAGAAGTGTTATGAAGTTTCGCATGACGGGCGTCTTTCTGGCTGGAGTGTTAATTGCAGGTTGTGCAAGTAACATTGATCCAGAAACTCATGAGCGTTCAGACCCATTAGAAGGTTTTAACCGAGCGATGTTTAATTTCAACTATAACGTCTTAGACCCTTATGTCTTAAGGCCGGTTGCTGTTGCTTGGAATGATTATGTACCAATGCCTGCTCGTAATGGATTAACTAACTTTTTTGTCAACCTTGAAGAACCCGCAAGTATGTTGAATAGTTTCTTGCGTGGTGAAGTCACCCAAGGTTTTAAACATTTTAACCGGTTTTTCCTTAACACCGTGTTTGGGATGGGGGGCTTAATTGACGTTGCGTCGATGGCTAACCCGCAATTAGCAAAAGAAGAGCCTAAACGCTTTGGTAATACATTAGGTTATTATGATGTAGGTTATGGGCCATATGTAGTTCTGCCTGGCTATGGTAGTGCTACACCGAGAGAACAAGGTGGTGACCTTGCTGATAGTTTATACCCAATGTTAAGTTATCTGACATTTTGGATGTCGGCGGGTAAGTGGGCACTTGAAGGTATTGAAACTCGAGCGAGATTGTTGGATTCTGATGGGCTGTTGAAAAATTCTTCAGACCCGTACTTGATGTTACGTGAAGCGTATTTCCAACGGAACGATTTCTTATCGAGTGGTGGGGCATTGAATGCGACAGAAAACCCAAATGCAGCCGCAATTGAGGACCAGCTCGATTCTATAGACTAATAGATTGATATGCTCATGGAAGGTTTATCACTCTCTTGTATACGTTTGATACTAGAGAGTGATAAATAAAAAACTAATCATTGTCTTGCTTTCCTCGTTGAGAGACGGTGTCAATCAAGGCGATTACCCCTAATACACCAATAAAGCCTATAGTAAATAGTGTTCCCATAAAAACCCCCTACGTTTTTGTCATTGTTGCCTCTTTGTATTTTCACAGCTATTACTAGCGTTAAGATATAGCATTATTAATACAGTTTGATGAAACAGCTCATATTTTGTGTGTATGAGTAAGTATAAGATACATACTTAAGTTGTGCTTGCAAATAAGAACATTCAGAGAGTAACTGTTAATTTTATGATATATAAAGCGATTTATCTTAAACTTGTAAAGTTTTGAAAGCTAATTGTAGATGACGAAATGAATAGAATGAAACTAACCTATTTAACAATTAATTTACATGTAATGACAGCTGAGGTCAAGATGAAATTTTAATTAGGGAGTGAAGGTGTGGGAGGTAAGTGAGTATCAGGGATGTTTCCGCTGATACTCACTAAAATTAATAAATTAGAAAGCGTAGTTAAAGTTTACACCATATAACCAAGCGGAACCTTCAGATTTGAAGTTATAAACAGGGGAACCAGGTCGTTCCAGCAATTTTTCACTGATATTGACTTTCTTACCATGCATATAAGAAATCCCCACATCGACAGAGGCATTTTCATTGAATGCATAAGTTGTACCAGCACTTAACCAGTAGCGGTCTTGGTCTGGGATAGAAATTGAACGGTATTCTGAACGTACAGGTGTCTGGTCATAGGCGATACCGGTACGGAATGTCCAGTTATCATCATAGAAATAAGTAGTACCTAATGCTAAACGCCATGCATCTTTAAAATGCTCTGGTTTATGGAATAACTCTCTACCATCACTTTTTTGGTAGGCGGTTAATTCTTTAAATTCACTCCAGCCTGTATAAGCTACACTATAGTGTAGAGCCCATTTAGGTGCGACTTTGTGGTAACCTGAGAATTCCCAAACGTCAGGTAGATTAAGGTCTAATTTACCTTTAACTTTTTCGCCGCCCGTACCGTATAGGTCTGGTATTCCTTTAGGAATATCATTTGAGAATTTTCCATCTTCAAACTTAACTTTAACTTTAGAACGGTAGCTTAAACTTAAGCGGTTATCATCATTAATTTCGTATAAGATACCCGCATTCCAACCATAACCCCAATCATCACCTGTCAATTTTGCCATAGTGGTGCTGCCAGGAAAGGCCGGTAATTGCCCTTGACTAATAATTGGTGCTAGAGCACCTAAATCACCCGCATGCCGAGTGATTTCTGCATCAGCATAGACTGCATTAACACCTAAGCCAAAACTGAAATTGTTATTAACACGGTATGCGCCACTTAAATTTAAGTTAACAGTTTTTAGATCTGTTTTACCGCCAATAGGGCCCGCAGCATAGTTTTTATTAAAATCAGTTGCTAAACCAAAGTTAGTGGTCATTGAAGTCCCAACTGCCCATTTATCATTAACTGGAAAAATAAAGTGAGCATTCGGTACAACAGCACTCGGTGCGATATCGTTTGCTGTCGTATTGCTACCCAATGGTGAGCCGCCTTTACCTTTAATATCAACACTTGGGTCAATATATACAGCACCGACAGACAGAGAAGGGCGATCAAACAACATCATGGCTGCAGGGTTACGGCTTCCCTCACTTGCGTTGTCGCCCATTGCACCAGCCCCAGAAAACGCGCGCCCCAGTGCAGATGTGGAATATTCATTAAGCAAAAAACCAGCTGCACCTGCGTTGGAGGAGACGATTGCCACTGCTATTGCTAAAGCTGATCTAGAAAACAGGTTTTTCTGGCTCATGACCAAAACCCTCTTATGTTTTATTTGAATAAAGCGACTTCTATCGCAAGAAGCGCAGAATTGTAGGGTCCCTTGCCGCTATGACAAATCAGACCAGTTACTAGAGTATAGGTCTGACCACCTGATATGTTGCAAGCTTGTTTTGTGTTTATTTCGATTCCGTTTGCAAAAATGCGACACATTTAACAAAATGGCAACATAAAATGACCAATTAAGAGTAATAAACAAGCAAGCGCGGGGTAAGATCAAACTTATGTTTAATTTTTAGTGATATATTTTGATACACACTAGTTTTTAGCACTTTTTAAGCGTTATGATAGCAACTTAACAGTTTGTTTATTTGGAGAGTAAAATGACTGATGCGATTAACCGTTGTAGCGCGGATGAGACAGCAGCATGCTGTTGTGTGGATGTAGGAACAGTGTTAGATAACAAAGACTGTACCGCATCGTATCAGCATGTTTTCGCCACACAGGGAGAAGCGGAGTCCATGTTGAAAACACTCACAGACAAAGCAAAATCTGTTGAGTCAGACCCTTGTGTTATTACCCATTCTATCAATGCGGTAGAGGGTGGCGTTGAATTGAATGCTGAATTTACTTTTAGTTGCGAAGCAGAAAGTCTGATTTTTCAGTTAGGCCTTCGTTAATCAAACGTTTGAATCTATCCTAATTGACCTTTTATCACCAAGAATATAGCCTTTAGGCAGATTCAGTGTGGTAAAAGGTTTATCTTGTCTTTTTTTATCACATCTTTTCCATCCTATTTTTACTCTAAGTTGCGTGTTTGCTCGCATTTTTTATCAATAGTCATTGATAAATGTGAATATTATGTTAACAATCATTACAGGTCAGACCTCTTTGGGTCGGTAGTGAATAATCTAACTATATTTCATTTTGCTTTTAGCAGGAGCGACCATGAATCAACATTCCCACCATGGTGAAAAAACATATCCAACAAAAGAAAGGATCGCCATTGTGAGTGGTTTACGCTTACCATTTGCAAAGCAGTCTACCGCATATCAAGGGATTGCAGCTGTTGACTTAGGCAAAGCGGTTGTTGCCGAGTTATTAGCGCGTAGTGACTTAGATAAAAACCTAATCGAACAACTTGTTTTTGGGCAAGTTGTTCAAATGCCAGAAGCCCCTAATATTGCGAGGGAAATAGTCCTTGGAACGGGAATGAGTGTCTCAACAGATGCTTATAGTGTATCTCGTGCCTGCGCAACAAGCTTTCAAGCGATCGTTAATGTAGCTCAAAGTATGATGGTAGGGGATATCTCTGTTGGGGTTGCTGGTGGTGCTGACTCATCCTCTGTTCTTCCTATCGGGGTATCGAAAAAATTAGCAGCGACCTTATTAGCATTAAGCAAAGCTAAATCTGTTGGGCAAAAACTGTCACTAATAGCAAAATTACGCTTAAAAGACCTACTGCCTGTTGCGCCGGGGGTTGCAGAGTACTCCACAGGGCTTCGCATGGGGGATACTGCTGAACAAATGGCTAAAAGCTATCATATCAGTCGGGAACAACAGGATGAACTTGCGCATCGTTCGCATTTATTAGCGGCAAAAGCATGGGAAAATGGTGCTTTAAATGATGAGGTTATGACGGCATATATGCCGCCTTTTAAACAAGCCTACTCACAAGATAATAATGTTCGCGCTAATTCAGTTCTATCATCATACGCTAAGCTAAAACCTGCGTTTGACCGTAAGCATGGCAGTGTCACTGCGGCTAATAGTACACCACTGACTGATGGTGCAGCAGCAGTATTAATGATGACAGAGTCACGAGCAAAAGCACTAGGTTACACCCCTTTAGGTTACATTCGCAGTTATGCCTTTGCTGCAATTGATGTATGGGAAGACATGCTATTAGGCCCATCTTATGCCACACCCATTGCATTGAAACGGGCGGGGCTGTCTTTACAAGATTTATCTTTGATTGATATGCATGAAGCTTTTGCTGCACAAACGCTGGCGAATATACAAATGTTTGGTAGCCGTAAGTTTGCACAAGAAAAACTAGCAATGAGCAATGCAATTGGTGAAATTGATATGGATAAATTTAATGTGTTGGGCGGCTCTATTGCTTATGGGCATCCTTTTGCGGCAACAGGGGCGCGGATGGTTACGCAAACTTTAAATGAGCTGCGTAGACGGGGTGGTGGTTTTGGGTTGACCACTGCATGTGCGGCTGGTGGTTTAGGTACTGCAATGATCTTAGAGGTGGAATAATGACACAAAATTCTACTACTGAATTGGCGATAGGGGCTATTCAACCCGCGTTTAAATTAGAAATTTACAATGAAAATGTTGGGGTTATTTTCATTGATGTGCCTGAAGAAAAGGTCAATACATTAAAAGCTGAATTTGCTGAACAATTCCTTGCCATTTTACAAAAAGCACAATCCACTTCGGGGTTAAAAGGTTTAGTCATTACCTCAGGGAAAAAAGACAATTTTATTGCTGGTGCGGACATCAGCATGATTGCGAATTGTGAAACTAAAGCGCAAGCAAGCGAGTTGTCAAAGGAAGGCCATACATTATTTGATAAAATTGATAATTACCCTTTACCTATTATTGCCGCTATTCATGGTGCATGTTTAGGTGGTGGGTTAGAGCTTGCATTGGCTTGCCATGCTAGGGTTTGTTCGAATGATAGTAAAACCAAGCTAGGGGTGCCTGAAGTACAATTAGGGCTATTGCCTGGCTCAGGTGGAACCCAACGATTACCTCGGTTAATCGGTATCCCACATGCTTTGGATTTAATGCTAACAGGTCGGCAATTAGGTGCAAAACAAGCACTAAAAATGGGGTTAGTGGATGACGTTGTGCCGCAATCCATATTGTTAGATGTCGCGGTTAACATGGTTAAAAAAGGGGGCATTAAACGTCCTGCTATTCATTGGCAACAACGGTTATTAAGCAGCCGATTACTGCGTAATAAAGTGTTTCAAAATGCCAAGCAAAAAGTATTAAGTAAAACAAAAGGCCATTATCCTGCACCTGAAAAAATAATTCATGTTGTGAAAACAGGGATGAATAAAGGCTTGAAAGCTGGGTATGCAGAAGAGGCGAAAGCTTTCGGCGAACTGGTGATGACACCAGAGTCGGCTGCATTGCGTAGTTTATTTTTTGCCGTCACTTCATTGAAAAATGAATCCGGTGCACAAGCCAACCCATTGCCAATTAATAAAGTGGGGGTATTGGGTGGTGGCCTCATGGGGGGAGGGATAGCTTACGTTAGTGCATTTCAGGGGAAATTACCTGTCCGTATTAAAGATATTTCAGAGAAAGGTGTTGCCCAAGCACTACGTTATAGCTGGGATCTACTCACTCAGAGGGTAGTTAAGCGGCGGTTATTAGCACGAGAACGAGCGGCTGTAATGGCTAAAATATCAGGGACGTTAAGTTATCAAGGGCTTGAAAACTCAGATATCATTATTGAAGCTGTTTTCGAAGATTTAGCATTAAAGCGAAAAATGGTTACTGATGTTGAGAAAATGTCGGCCAAACAAACAATTTTTGCATCTAATACATCATCATTACCTATTCATCAAATTGCGGCTAATGCAGCACACCCTGAAAAGGTTATTGGTTTACATTATTTTAGCCCAGTCGATAAAATGCCGCTGGTGGAAGTGATCCCTCACCAGCAGACGGATGAAACAACCATAGCGACAGTGGTTGCCTTTGCGAAACGCCAAGGTAAAACGGCGATTGTTGTCGGGGACGATGCCGGTTTTTATGTGAACCGGATTTTAGCGCCTTATTTATGTGAGGCAGCTCAATGTCTTGTTGAAGGTGAGTCTATTGAACAAATCGACCGCGCTTTGGTTGAGTTCGGTTTCCCTTTGGGGCCTTTTAATTTGCTGGATGAGGTCGGTATTGATGTCGGAACCAAAATTTTACCTATTTTAGTCGAGCGCTTTGGTGAGCGTTTTAATGCACCTGATTTACTTGATAAAGTTGTCAAAGACGGGCGTAAAGGTAAGAAAAACAGCAAAGGGTTTTATGAATACGGTCATTCTTCAAGCAAACTGTTGTTTTGGAAAAAAAACAGCAAACGGCAAGTGGATAAAACCATTTATTCACTAATAGGGGTAACGCCAAACAGCCGATTGAGTAAAGCGGATATTGCACAGCGTTGTGTTATGATGATGCTCAATGAGGCGGCCCGTTGCTTAGATGAAAATATCATTCGAAATGCACGTGACGGTGATGTAGGGGCTGTATTTGGTATTGGTTTCCCACCTTTTTTTGGTGGCCCATTTAGGTATATGGATAGCTTAGGTATCGCTAAAACGGTAGAAACATTACGTTCTCTCGCCGCGCGTCATGGTGAGAAGTTTCAACCTTGTGAGCTATTGTGTGAAATGGCTGAAAAAAACCATACTTTTTTCTCAGTTAACACTGACAAGTAGCTTCGCTTACATGATGGGATAACGATTACTGAATTATGGTTTTCCCCGTGGTGTAAAAATATTTTAAAAATTAATAAGATAATAATATAAACCTGATACTAATACGTTTTGCTTGGTGTCAGGTTTTTTATTATGCGTGTCATACCCTTTATTTTCCAATGGGCTTTATCGCAAAAGTTAGGCTAAAAGAGGCAAGTTTATTTTTGGGGCATAAGGTGAGAGGTGTTAATTACCTAATGGGCGGTAGAGATAGTATAAGGTGATTTATAACCGATTGTTTTTAAGATATAACTTTTTTTTATGCATATTTTTCAGATAAAACATCAACAAAAATCTACCCAAATCATTTTCTTTGCTGGCCATTTCATGCAGAATCACACTTTACCCCAACTGATGGTTATTTTTACAACAATTACCTTAACAAAAAGAATAGTCACTTTAATTAAGTAGGCTACTCAGATGGTGGATTATGCAAGTTTATATTATGCGTCATGGCGATGCAGCGATACAGGCAGCAAGCGACGCTGCTCGCCCATTAACACAAAAGGGAAAAGATGAGTCAGTTTTAATGGCTCAGTGGTTACAAAATCAAGGGGTCAAAATTGATTGTGTATTGGTGAGCCCTTATTTAAGGGCTGAGCAAACACGTGAAGTGGTTAGCCAACATCTTAACATACCAAGCAAATTTGAAGTGTTAGAGCAATTGACACCAGGAGGGAATGCCGTTTTTGTTGCTGATCATATCCGTGACCTTGCGGTGATCGGTGCCAATGCTATATTAGTTGTTTCTCATTTGCCATTGGTGGGTTATTTGGTGTCTGAATTGTGCCCACACAAAGAACCACCAATGTTTACCACATCAACTATTGCTTGTATTGAAATTGATGTGGCACACCAGAAAAGCCACGTTGAATGGATGTTGAGCCCATCGCAATTATTATTTGCAAAGTAAAATATAATATGAGCGCTTAACGACGAGCGCTCTCCATCGTTTCTATAAGTAATAATAGAGCAGCATTTCCCCCCCATTCTTTAGGGGCTTGGTGAAAAGCAATAATATCAGGGTGCTGTGCAAGCCATAATGGTGTTTGTTGTTTTAAAACGTGTTTCCCATGACCATGCATGATACAAGCACAATAAACATTTTCACGTTTACAGGCGGCAATCAAAGCGCCAATTTCTTGTTTCGCTTCCATTTGTGTTAGGCCATGCAAGTCTAAAAATAATTCAGGGACGTAGTCACCACGCCGCAATTTTTTTAGTTCATAAGGGTTAGAATCTGGCCTTAAATAACGGGTTGGGCCTTCCTCTTGTAGCTGAGGCTGAAATTCATCCGAAAAATAAAATGAAGCATCAACTTGCTCTTGGATAACCTTCTTACTTGAGGGTTGGGTTACTTTTGCTCGAATAGGCGCGTGTAGGACTTGGTCCTGATGAATTTTTTTTGCGCCATTAATGGCTTCTTTAAAGAGACGAATATCTTCATCTTCAAGTCCAAATTTGTTTTTCATAATTTTAATAACATTTTGGCGATTAATCTTTCTGGTCGTTAGTGTAACCCATTTTTTCGGTCAATGGAGACAATTGCAAATTATTGGTGTTATGTAACAAATTTATAACCTTTTATCGAGTAAGCATTGACAACAGGGGGGTAGCTAGTCTAATTGTATATACATATATATACTTTCATTAATGAAATGAATAAAACCGACGTTGGCAACAATAGGAAAAGCTAATGGTATTTAAAACTCTCCCGCACGATATAGTTTGGCGTAATGGCCGCATTGCAACAATGAGTACAGGATCAGCAGCACCGTATGGGCTAGTCGAAAATCATGATTTAATTGTTCGTGATAAGCAAATTATTGCCATTGTCCCTACTAAAGATACTGAAATTAACGACTGCCAAATTATTGATGTTAAGGGTAGGTTAATTACCCCTGGTTTAATTGATTGCCACACTCATTTAGTTTTTGGTGGTGACCGTGCCGCGGAATGGGAACAAAGAATGAATGGCGTTTCCTATGAAACCATTAGTGCTCAAGGAGGTGGAATAAACTCCACTGTCCGTGAGACACGAAAAATGAGTGAGGACGCGTTGTTTTGCCGTGCTAAACCGAGGCTCGAAGCATTAATTCGCGAGGGTGTGACGGCAATTGAAATGAAGTCAGGCTATGGCCTTGATTATGAAAATGAAGAGAAACAATTAAAAGTTGCTAAGCGCTTAGCCGCGGAATATCCAATTTCAGTGAGTTCAACATTGTTATCTGCACATACTGTGCCTGAAGAATACAAAGGCCAGTCTGATCAGTACATTGAATTAATTTGTCAAAAAATCATGCCCGAGCTGTGGAAAAAAGGTCTATTTGATGCCGTTGATGTATTCTGTGAAAGCGTTGGTTTTTCTCTTAAGCAAAGTGAAAAGTTATTTGCCGCCGCTCAGCAGTTGGGTATCCCAGTAAAAGGCCATGTTGAACAACTATCAAATTTAGGTGGCAGCGAATTGGTTGCTCGCTACCATGGTCTATCTGTTGATCATATTGAATATTTAGATCTTGAAGGAATACGTGCGCTAAAAGCGAGCGGGACAGTTGCAGTATTATTGCCAGGTGCTTTTTATTTTCTAAGAGAAACTAAACTGCCACCTATTGAATTATTACGCGAACACCAAGTTCCGATGGCTGTTTCAACCGATTTTAACCCAGGAACAAGCCCATTTGCATCATTACGTATGATTATGAATATGGCGGCTGTGTTATTTAAGTTAACACCAGAAGAAATTTGGGCAGGCGTGACCCGCCATGCTGCAAAAGCGTTAGGGCGAGAAGATACTCATGGGCAATTAGCGCCGGGGTTTATTGCCAATTTTGTGGTGTGGAATGCGCAAGAACCTGTGGAAATGATATATGAGCAAGGCAGTAACCCCTTGTATTTACGAGTATATGAAGGGGAAATTACCCACCGTAATCCATAATCTTGGTCAGTATTAATATAAAAAATCATTTAAATTGAGCTAATAATAGCCATAATTAATAATATATTGGTTGCTGTATGTAATGTATGTATTCATTATGTATAGCAACTCTATGATTATTTTTGTTTGTTGTTATTAAAATCTCATCGCGTATTTATACCGTTAATGGGGTATTAAATGTGATGCTTTTATTCACGACTGTCAGGATAAAAAATGCCCGATAGTACTAAGCTAAAGTTACATTTTGTGACGTAAAATAGCCTATACATCCTTCAGATTTTAATGATTAAATTGGAAAACACTGTGACAGCCAATAAAAAAGATAAATCAGGAACGCCAGTTCCCTTATATTTGCAAGTTAAGCAGTCTATTATTGAGAAAATTCACACTGCACAATGGCAGGCAAATGACCGTATTCCATCTGAAGCTGAGCTAGTCTCCCAATTTCAATGTAGCCGAATGACAGCAAACCGTGCTGTCCGTGAATTAACAGCTGAAGGGTTATTAGTTCGCTTGCAAGGCGTTGGGACTTTTGTTGCAGAGCCTAAGGGGCAATCCGCATTATTCGAAATACACAGCATAGAAGCGGAGATCCTTGCGAGGGATCATAAATATAGTTGCCGTATAATTAAGCTTGAAGAAATACAAGCGTCATCAGCATTGGCGAGTGAACTTAATATTAGTCTAGGAGCCCCTGTTTTTCATTCTATCATTGTACATTTAGAAAATGATGTCCCTGTTCAAATCGAAGATAGGTATGTTAATGCTCTAGCGGCGCCTGATTACTTACAGCAAAACTTTTTATCTATTACTCCCCATGATTATTTATCTCAGGTCGCACCATTGACCCAAGGTGAGCACATTGTGGAAGCGATCGAGGCAGATGAACGGGCTGCAAGGTTATTGCAAATTAATGTAGGTGCATCCTGCTTGCTGATTACTCGTCGTACTTGGTCTCAGTCATTTATAGTCACCAGTACAAAATTATTGTTCCCCGGTCATCGTTATAAACTCAAAGGCAGTTTTTCCTCTTAGTTTTTATTAAAAAATAGGCGGGGTTGTATTAATACAAATTTCCGCTTTGCGCCTTACACACTCTCTCCATCACGTTTTTTTTGTTTTTTCATGTAAAATTATTGTGAATTTAATGTGATCTCACAGGCAAATTTAGAATAAAAAAGTATAGAACAATAAATACATAAGATAATTATCTTGTTGTTTTTTAATGAAAACCCTCTTTTTTATATAAAAATAATTTAATTTTTATGTTAAAAAATTGATTGATCGTACATGTATATACAACTATATCTATAGAAAGATAGAGTGAGTATCCAATGAATCGATAAATAGAGGGTATACAAGTGACAGCACTTAATAATAAATATAGAAATATCGAAATTAGGGCGCCGCGTGGTAATTCATTGAGTGCAAAAAGCTGGCTGACGGAAGCGCCACTACGTATGTTAATGAATAACCTTGACCCCGATGTTGCAGAAAATCCCCATGAATTAGTTGTATATGGTGGTATTGGTCGTGCGGCACGTAATTGGCAATGTTATGACCAAATCATTGAATCTTTGAAACAACTCGAAAACGATGAAACTTTACTTGTTCAGTCCGGTAAACCTGTCGGGGTGTTTAAAACTCACGCTAATGCTCCACGCGTTTTAATTGCTAATTCGAATCTTGTGCCTCATTGGGCCAATTGGGAGCATTTCAACGAACTGGATGCCAAAGGTTTGGCGATGTATGGGCAAATGACCGCAGGAAGTTGGATTTATATCGGCAGCCAAGGGATTGTCCAAGGTACTTATGAAACATTCGTTGAAGCTGCTCGTCAGCATTTTAATGGTGACTTAACTGGTCGTTGGGTATTAACGGCGGGGTTAGGTGGAATGGGGGGCGCTCAGCCATTAGCCGCAACACTTGCAGGGGCTTGTTCACTGAATATTGAATGTCAACAAAGCCGCATTGATTTTCGCCTAAGAACGCATTATGTCGACGAACAAGCCACTGATCTCGATGATGCATTAGCACGTCTTAAAAAATACACCTCAGAAGGCAAAGCCATTTCTATTGCACTGTGTGCAAATGCTGCTGAAATTTTACCTGAATTAGTTAAACGTGGTGTGAAGCCAGACATGGTTACCGACCAAACCAGTGCCCATGACCCACTCAATGGTTATTTACCCATTGGCATGAGTTGGGAAAAATACCGAGAACTCAGTGTCAAAGAGCCACAAGCCACTGCCTTAGCGGCAAAGAAATCCATGGCAGAACACGTTAAAGCCATGTTGGCATTCAAGAAACAAGGTATACCCACATTTGATTATGGCAATAATATTCGCCAAATGGCGCTGGAAATGGGGGTGAAAGATGCCTTTGATTTCCCTGGTTTTGTTCCTGCCTATATTCGCCCTCTATTTTGTCGTGGCGTTGGCCCATTCCGTTGGGTTGCGTTATCAGGAGATCCCGAAGATATCTACAAAACTGATGCTAAAGTTAAACAATTATTACCTGATGATAAGCACTTACATCGTTGGTTGGATATGGCACGTGAGCGGATCAGCTTTCAAGGGTTACCGGCGCGTATTTGTTGGGTTGGTTTAGGGGACAGAGCTAAATTAGGCTTAGCCTTTAATGAGATGGTCAGAAGTGGTGAGGTTTCCGCCCCAATTGTTATTGGTCGTGATCATTTAGATTCTGGCTCAGTTGCTAGCCCAAACCGTGAAACAGAAGCGATGAAAGACGGCTCTGATGCGGTATCAGATTGGCCGCTACTCAATGCTTTATTAAATACAGCCAGTGGCGCGACATGGGTTTCTTTGCATCATGGCGGTGGTGTGGGAATGGGGTTCTCACAACATTCGGGAGTGGTGATTGTTTGTGATGGAACCGACGAAGCGGCTGAGCGTATTGCTCGAGTACTGCACAATGACCCCGCAACAGGGGTGATGCGCCATGCTGACGCAGGGTATGACATCGCGATTGCTTGTGCAGAAGAAAAAAATCTCAATTTACCTATGATTAAAACACGTTAAGGAGTGCCATTAATGACTAAACTAACTATCCACCCAGGAAAAATGACACTCGAAGATTTGCGCATCGTTTTTGAACAGCCAGTGACTGTCACATTAGATAAACGTGCTCATGCCGTGATTGAAAAAAGTGTAGCAACAGTTAATAAAATTATTGCTGAAGATAGAACTGCTTATGGTATTAACACTGGGTTTGGTTTGCTAGCGAATACGCGTATTGCTACGCAGGACTTGCAGTCATTACAGCGTTCTATCGTGATGTCACATGCGGCTGGTGTGGGTGACCCTTTAGATGACGAACTAGTACGTTTGATCATGGTGTTAAAAATTAATAGCTTAGCGCGTGGCTTTTCAGGAATTCGCCTCGAAGTAATCAATGCTTTAATTGCCTTAGTCAACGCACAGGTTTACCCGTTTATTCCCGCTAAAGGTTCAGTCGGTGCATCAGGTGATTTGGCACCTTTAGCCCATATGAGTTTGATTTTACTCGGTGAAGGAAAGGCTCGTTTTGAAGGTAAATGGATATCAGCCAAAAAAGCGTTAGAAAAAGCAGGGCTGAAGCCTTTAACGCTTGAAGCAAAAGAAGGGTTGGCTTTATTAAACGGAACCCAAACCTCCACTGCTTTTGCCCTTAAAGGGTTATTTGAAGCTGAAAAACTACTACTTTCAGGGATTATTTGTGGGGCATTGAGTGTAGAAGCGACATTAGGTTCGCGTAAACCTTTTGATGCTCGAGTACAAGAAGTGCGAGGGCAAAAAGGGCAAATTGATGTCGCAGCCATGTTCCGAGAGGTATTATCATCAAGCAGTGAGTTGGCAAAGTCGCATGAAAACTGCGTGAAAGTACAAGACCCTTATTCACTGCGTTGCCAGCCACAAGTGATGGGAGCTTGCTTAACTCAAATTCGCCAAGCGGCTGAGGTGATTTTAATCGAATCAAATGCGGTATCAGATAACCCTCTGGTGTTTACGGATAACGGCGATATCATTTCTGGGGGCAATTTCCACGCTGAGCCAGTTGCGATGGCGTCAGACAACCTTGCTTTGGCATTAGCCGAAATCGGGGCTCTATCCGAGCGTCGTATAGCGTTATTAATGGATACCCATATGTCACAGCTTCCTCCATTCCTCGTGAATAATGGCGGCGTGAATTCTGGCTTTATGATTGCTCAAGTCACTGCAGCTGCATTGGCAAGTGAAAATAAAGCATTAGCACACCCTTCGAGTGTCGATAGCTTACCGACTTCAGCAAACCAAGAGGACCATGTTTCTATGGCACCTGCTGCGGGGCGTCGTTTGTGGGAGATGGCGAAAAACGTCACTGGTATTCTTGCGATAGAATGGCTTTCTGCATGCCAAGGGATAGATTTTCGTGAAGGGTTAAAATCTAGCGAAGCACTCGAAAAAGCGCGTAAAACGTTACGTGAACAGGTCGCTTATTATGATAAAGACCGTTATTTTGCGCCGGATATTGAAGCTGCCATTGATTTAATTAATCAACATAAACTTTCAAAATTATTTACGAAAGGTGCCGTTTTCCCTAAATAGCACTGGTAGTACATCAAGCCAATAAAGGTGGCCGGCAACGTATCGGCCGCCTGAAGTATTTATCTACACGACTAATAAAATAATACGAAGGATAAATCATGCAAAGCACATCACAACTTGCGCGAGGGCTTTCTGCGCGTCACATCCGATTTATGGCTTTAGGTTCAGCGATTGGTACAGGTTTATTTTATGGTTCAGCAAAAGCAATAGAAACAGCAGGTCCGGCGGTACTGCTCGCTTATATAATAGGGGGCGCCGCGGTGTTTATGGTCATGCGCGCATTGGGCGAGATGGCGGTACATCGTCCGCTTGCGGGGTCGTTCTCACAATATGCTAGCCATTATTTAGGTGCTCGAGCTGGCTTTTTTGCTGGATGGACATATATATTTGAAATGATTATTGTTTGTCTGGCTGATGTCACCGCATTTGGCGTATATATGAAACTCTGGTTTCCTGATGTCGCTCAATGGATATGGGTGCTAAGTATCATATTCTTTATTGGTGCTATTAATTTGTGTCACGTGAAAACGTTTGGTGAAATGGAGTTTTGGCTTTCCATCATTAAAGTGGTCGCCATTATTGCGATGATAGTGGGTGGGGCTGCCATCATGATGTTTGGTTTTGGCCAAGCGGCTGACCATGCGGTTGGGGTGTCTAATTTATTTATCCATGATGGGTTTATGCCTAATGGGGTTGGAGGGGTGATAGCCTCTTTTGCGGTAGTGATGTTTGCATTCGGTGGAATTGAAGTGATTGGGATCACTGCCAGTGAAGCAAAAAACCCTGAAGTGACTATTCCACGCGCCATCAATGCTGTTCCTATCCGTATTTTGTTATTCTATGTTTTAACGCTCTTCGTTTTAATGTGTATTTATCCGTGGAATCAAATTGGCCAGCAAGGTAGCCCATTTGTACAAATATTTGACAGTTTAGGTATCCAATCTGCTGCCAATATCTTAAATATTGTGGTGATCACCGCAGCGATTTCTGCGATCAACAGTGATATTTTCGGCGCAGGGCGCATGATGTATGGTATGGCACATGAGGGACAAGCGCCGAAAGCCTTTACCAAACTGACAAAAAACGGTGTGCCTTGGATGACGGTATTAGTCATGGTGCTGGTGTTATTGGTCGGAGTTGTATTGAATTATGTTATTCCTGAGGATGTTTTTGTTATCATTGCATCAATAGCAACGTTTGCAACCATCTGGGTGTGGCTAATGATTTTACTAGCTCAGTTTGCGATGCGTAAAAAAATGACGCCAGAAGAAGTGAGTAAATTAAAATTCCCTGTTCCTATGTGGCCTGTGGCGCCTATTTTGGCGATAGCTTTCATGGTCTTTATTTTTGGTGTGCTCGGGTATTTTGAATCCACGCGTATTGCCTTATATGTAGGGGTTGTGTGGTTGGCACTTTTGGCTATTGCTTATGCGGTTTGGGTAAAGAAACCGGCTAAAGACGTTGAGAAGCTTGTGCAAAATGAAGGCTAGAGATATCACTTTTCTCATCTAAAAGACTAGGTTACTTAACGCCCTTTAATTAAAAAGGGCGTTTTTATTTTTAATTTATAGCGAAAATGGTGTGCTAGCTAAAGGTTGTTGGTGATTTTATTGCATTAATCTGCTGATTTGTCTTTCACTTCGTGGCAAACTTTAGTTATTCAAATATTCCCTTTCAAAAAACAGGCTGGAGAAACCCTTCTTGGAAAAGATCTTCGTTGATGAAGCTGTTGCAGAACTTCATACCATTCAGGATATTTTACGTTGGACTATGAGTCGTTTTAATGCCGCCAATGTGTATTATGGTCACGGTACAGATAATCCGTGGGATGAGGCGTTGCAATTAGTGTTACCGACACTTTATTTGCCTCTAGACCTACCAGATGAACTCCTGACATCTCGCCTGACACCAACAGAACGCCATCGGATTATTGAGCGTGTTCTGCGCCGTATTAATGAACGCATTCCTGTTGCCTATTTAACTAACCGTTCGTGGTTCTGTGGGCACGAATTTTATGTTGATGAGCGGGTATTGATCCCTCGTTCACCTATTGGGGAGCTTATCAATAACCATTTTGTTGGCCTATTAACTGATGAACCTCAAGCGATATTAGACTTATGTACGGGTAGTGGCTGTATTGCAATTGCTTGTGCATATGAATTCCCCGAAGCAGAAATTGATGCCGTTGATATTTCGGCGGATGTGCTCGCGGTCACTGAGCAAAATATCGCTAGCCATGGTTTGGAGCATCAGGTTGTGCCTATTCGCTCCGATTTATTCCGCGATATGCCTGAAGTTAAGTATGATTTGATTGTTACTAATCCACCTTATGTGGATGCAGAAGATATGGATGACCTACCTGAAGAGTTTCGTGTAGAGCCGGAACTTGCCTTAGCAGCTGGCAGTGATGGGCTAAAGTTAGTGCGCCGTATTTTAGCTAATGCCCCACGGTTCTTAACGAAAGAAGGGGTATTAGTGTGTGAGGTTGGCAACAGTATGGTGCATTTAATTGAACAGTACCCTGATATTCCATTTATTTGGCTGGACTTTGAATACGGTGGTGACGGGGTGTTTATGTTAACGCGTGAACAGCTTGTTGAGCATCATGAGCACTTTGCGCTTTATATTGATTAATCAAGGGTTGCGTGATTTCTCATAATCATGTAATCAATAACAATTACATAACGATTAACAGCAAACAACACACGTCTTGGTAATACAAGAGCGGCTTAGAATAGGAAACTTCGATGGCAGGAAATTCAATTGGGCAACTGTTTCGCGTAACGACCTTTGGTGAGTCACACGGGGTGGCATTAGGTTGTATTATCGATGGTGTTCCCCCTGGTTTAGCTCTAACAGAAGCTGATTTACAAAAAGATTTAGACCGGCGTCGTCCTGGGACATCTCGTTATACAACGGCACGTCGTGAACCTGACCAAGTGAAAATTTTATCAGGTGTATTTAATGGGGTAACGACGGGGACAAGTATTGGTTTATTGATTGAAAATACGGATCAACGTTCCCAAGATTATGGGGCAATTAAAGATGTTTTTCGACCCGGCCATGCGGATTACACCTATGAGCAAAAATATGGCCAACGCGATTACCGCGGTGGTGGTCGCTCGTCTGCAAGGGAAACGGCAATGCGCGTTGCTGCGGGGGCTATTGCTAAAAAGTATCTACAAGAAAAGCTAGGGGTTCAAATTCGTGGTTGTTTAACACAAATGGGCCCGATTGCATGTGAAATTAAAGATTGGTCCATCGTTGAGGAAAACCCGTTCTTTTGCCCTGATCCAAACCAGTTAGATTCACTTGATGAATTATTGCGTGGTTTAAAGAAAGAGGGTGATTCAATCGGCGCTAAAGTGACTGTGGTTGCTGAACATGTTCCTGCGGGGCTGGGGGAACCGGTATTCGACCGTTTAGATGCAGATTTAGCCCATGCTCTCATGAGTATTAATGCGGTTAAAGGCGTAGAAATTGGTGACGGTTTTGGTGTTATTGCGTTAAAAGGCAGTGAAAATCGCGATGAAATTACCCGTAATGGTTTTACCTCTAATCATGCTGGCGGTATTTTAGGCGGCATCAGCAGTAGCCAACCGATTGTTGCCCATATTGCGATGAAACCAACATCGAGCATCACGGTATCAGGTAAGACGTTGAACCGTTCTGGTGAAGAAGTTGAAATGATCACCAAAGGGCGTCATGACCCTTGTGTCGGTATCCGTGCTGTACCTATTGCAGAAGCGATGATGGCCATTGTTTTAATGGATCACTACTTACGCCATCGTGGGCAATGTGCTGATGTTACTCCTACGATGCAAGCATTTGATTAATTAGTAAAGGTTGATGCTATAACCCGTGAGCGGGGCGGTCTTGTCGCTTACGGGTGAGAAAGGTTTGGATGAAGCCTACTTAAAATACCTCATCTGGGTTGTGATATATTACATATCAACATCATGATATTTCTCATCTTTGGATTGTAAAATGGATTGGCTAACCGCCGTTGCGCCTGAAGTTTATGCGTTACTCTTCTTTGTTGCACTTTTCGCTGGTTTTATTGATTCAATAGCAGGGGGCGGGGGCTTGTTAACCATTCCAGCCCTGTTATCTGTCGGGATCACTCCTGTTGAAGCATTAGCAACCAACAAATTACAAGCCGTTGGTGGGTCATTCTCTTCAACCCTTTATTTTGTTAGACGTAAAGCGATAGATTTACGAGAGCAAATATTTCCGTTCATTATGACGATGATTGGTGCGATGTTAGGCGCCATCGTTATTCAAATGATTGATACTGCGTTTTTAAAGCAACTGCTACCGGTTCTTGTCATTTGTGTCGGTTTATACTTCTTATTAACGCCATCGATTGGGGTACAAGACCGTCAACAGCGTATTAGTATGCCTTTTTTTGGTGTTGCCATCGGTATGACGCTAGGTTTTTATGATGGTGCATTTGGGCCCGGTACGGGGTCATTTTTAGCATTGGGTTACGTGTTATTACTTGGTTATAACCTCGCTAAAGCAACGGCTCATGCTAAGTTACTGAACTTTGCTTCCAACTTTGGGTCTTTAGTCTTCTTTATTATCGGAGGTCATGTTCTTTGGGTACTCGGCTTTGTTATGCTTATTGGCCAAATGGTGGGTGCACGCTTAGGTGCACGGTTAGTATTGACCAAAGGACAAAAACTGATCAGGCCAATGATTGTGGTTATTTCGTTATTAATGAGTATTAAGTTACTCCATGATAGCCATGGCGATGTGATAAAAGCTTGGTTTCTCTCATTATTTTAAGATGATTTAAATTATTCATGAGTAAATATAACTATCAAGATCTAATTGATATTTTTGATAAATGTTTTGGTGAAAGTTATAACACCAAATTGGTAAAAGGGGATGATGAACCCATTTACTTACCTGCGGATGAGTCTGTTCCTTATCATCGTATTGTTTTTGCGCATGGTTTCTTTACTAGTGGGTTACATGAAATTTCACACTGGTGCATCGCAGGGGAAGCCAGACGCCAGCAAGTCGATTATGGCTACTGGTATTGCCCAGATGGACGAGATGAAAAAACGCAGAGTGAGTTTGAAGTGGTTGAAATTAAACCCCAAGCTTTAGATTGGTTATTCTGTGTTGCGGTTGGTATTCCATTTAATGTCAGTTGCGATAACTTGGAAGGGGATTTTGAGCCCGATCGTATTGCCTTTATGCGTAAAGTGCATGCACAAGTGATGGTTTATTTAGAAAATGGTATCCCTGAACGACCATTATGCTTTATTAATGCGTTACAATCGTTTTACAATACGCCACCTATTTGTGCAGAAGACTTCCCTTATCCGGAAGATATTTTTGCCTAATGAAAATACATTACAGTAAGGATTAAGCATGCTTGCGGATTTAGAAACACGCATACTGACAAAAATTGATGATATGGTTGAACACGCTAACGATGATGAATTGTTCGCTGGTGGTTATTTGCGTGGTCACTTAACCCTTGCTGTGGCAGAGCTGGAGGAAGAAAACCAAACTGGCTCTGACGCTTTATTCCAACGCGTTGAAGAAAGTATTCACACTGCAATCAAAGCGGGTGAATTGACACCACCGGACCAAGTGCTGGTCTTGGACATGTGGAAAAAATTACTGAATAACGCAATATAACCCATCGATTTATGATCACAAGCGGGGGAACCCGCTTTTGGTTCACACTTTAATACTATCACTTTCCTCATTTATAATATGTATATGACCCGCTTAGCTGTACCAGACGATGCCAAATATCTCCCCGCAGTGGAATTATCCGCAGGGCAAACATTCGCTAACCATGAAAAATACCGTTGGGTTGCTGAGGGGGAAGGGCAAACGGAACAAGAACACCTTGCTTTTATTCATCAGCAGCTTGAATGGGTTGCTGTCAATAACGATGGTGAAGTAGTGGGGTTTATCAATGCAGAAAAACGCAGAAATAGTTTACATATTTGTGAGTTATCTGTTTGCCAAAACTGGCAAGGTCAGGGAATTGGTCGGCAATTAATCAAACGGGTATTTGAAGCCACATTGTCTTTACAGCTACAGTTTGTGACATTGACAACCTTTCGTGACGTACCTTGGAATGCCCCTTATTATCAACGCTTAGGTTTTGATATCATTGATAATGACAAGCTAACCATTGAGTTGAAAGCGATTTTACAGAGTGAAGTTGATATGGGGTTTGCACGGGAAGATCGCTGTGCAATGGTTATCTCATTAAATGAACTCGCAGCTAGCTAATGAATGGCAGGCTGCAAGGTATTGGTTTCAATAAGGGGTTTTTACTTTACGCCCTAATAATAACTTTCTAACCCAAAAACGGTTCGGATGAAGCTCTGCGAGGGTTTCGTCATCCAAAGGTAGAGGTTCAGCAAAAATTTGTGCGGCGAGAAGTTCAGCACAAAGTGGGGCAGTTGATAAGCCTCGGGAGCCTAGGGCACCAAAAATAAATAAATTTGGGTGCATAGGTGCAGGGCAAATTGTCTGATTTTTGGCTATCTGAGAGGGTAAATCTTGGTAGACTTCCATATGTTTTTCAAAATCAGGCACATTCCCTAATAGCGGGAAGTGGTCACGGATAACACAACGTACCCCTTGACGCGAATGTTTGTGTGAAATATCAATATCGTTAGGCCAAGTAACATCCGGCAGGTTATCAATCAGTTTTTGGCGGTTCCCCTGTTGTTCTTCTTCGCTATAGTTTAAATCCAGATGCTCCCTTTGGTAACTTGCACCTAAACAATGTTGCTGCCCAGAAGCATCAGCAGGGGTTAAATAACCTTCAAAACACAACACATTTTTTAATTGTTGTAGTGTTTCATTGGTTGGGATGTGGCTAACTTGCCCTCTAACAGGGGAAATAGGTAAATTAACAGTTTGCGAAAATTGGCGCAGTTTGTGCCCATTGGCAATAATAACGGTGGAATGAGTAGATATTAACGTCTGTTGGGGGGTGTTTATCAGCAACTGCCAGTTATCACCATCAGGTTTAAGTTCGTTAACATCGTGTTCAAAATGGAATGTGACACCCTGTTGGTGTAAATATTGTTGTAAGCTTTCACAGAGTTGAGCAGGGCACAACCAACCACCGGTAGCATAGTGAATTCCACCATGGTTGACATCAATACCACAAAGGTCACTCAGTTGCTGGCGGTTTCTACCAATAGCAAAATCGGTGGGCCAGTCGGTTTCTAGCATGCCCGCTATTTTATTAGCAACTTTATCGTTATAAGCTAATTGGCTGACTCCACACCATTGCCCGTCAAACTTAACTCCCTGTTTTGCCAATTGGTGATAAAAGCGTGAAGCAAAAGGAAAGGCACTAATAAAAAAACGCTCAAGTGGGTCATTATTACCTGTTAGTAATGGGTAAATTGCGCCTTGGCGGTTGCCTGAAGCATTTTGTGCGACTTGCGAGTCTTTACAGTATAAGGTGACTTTTGCGCCACGTTTTAGCAAGGTGTAAGCTGCGGTGAGGCTTGCAAGGCCACCACCAATGATTGCAATGTCTGTTGGGTTATTGGCTTTTTCTCTTGCAAACCAAGGTGTTAAGTTTTCAGTTTCTTTTTCTATCATTATGCCAGTTAGCATTTCACGTTTTTTACCAAAGCCTTTGACTTTTTGAAGAGTAAAACCTGCTTGCTGTAACCCTCTTTTGACAAAACCTGCGACGGTAAAGGTCGCAAATGTACCATTAATACGGGCTAGTTTAGCCATTGTAGCGAACAAGTGTTCGCTCCACATTTGTGGGTTTTTTGAGGGGGCAAAACCATCTAAAAACCATGCATCTATCTTATTGTTTAGATTGTTTTTTAGCTTAGATATTTGCTCATTAACATCACCAAACCATAAGTCCAGTACAACATCGCCATTTTGTAAGGTCAGACGGTGGTTTCCGGGTAATGCTTGAGGCCAGTTGTCACACAGTGATTGTGATAGGTCGTTAAGTTCAGGCCAGCATTGGTGAGCTGTGATTAAATCGGGCTTTGATAAGGGGTACTTTTCAAAGCTAATAAAGTGTAAACGCTGCAGTTTTGCGTGTGGATGCTCGGCTTTAAATTGGTTAAAGGATTGCCATAATGCTAAAAAATTCAACCCTGTACCAAAGCCTGTTTCGGCAATAACACAGGTTTTGAATGGGTGAGTATTGAAACGTTCAGGAAAAAGATTTCCTTGCAAAAAGACATGACGAGACTCTTCTAAGCCATCTTGGTTAGAAAAATAGATGTCTTCAAATTGTTCGGACATCGGTGTGCCTTCTTCATTCCAGCTAAGGCGAGCAGTTTGTACAGCACGTTTGTTCACGATAAAGCCTACTATGACCTAATAATCAGTAAATTTTAACGCTGTTATGAGTGTAAGGCTACCTTCATAAAAAAGTCTTATTACAGTCACAAAGAAAAAAAATACAAATATTTACCCTGATCGGACTTGTTCAGCGTACAAGTGTAAGCTAAAGTGACAACCTGTAATCCCGCAATCATATAATTATAGACATGAGGTAACGAATGAAGCGTGCAGTCATCACTGGTCTAGGTATTGTTTCCAGCCTTGGTAATAACCAGGAAGAAGTACTGGCTTCTCTGAAGGAAGGTCGTTCCGGGATCACTTTCTCAGAAGAATTCAAAGAGGCAGGGCTACGTAGCCATGTCTGGGGTAATGTCAAAAACTTAGAGCTGAAAGACCTGATTGACCGTAAAATCTTTCGTTTTATGAGTGATTGCTCTGCGTATGCTTATTTATCTATGGAACAAGCAATTGCTGATTCGGGTTTAGCAGAAGAACAAGTTTCAAATTTACGTACGGGTATTGTGGTCGGTTCTGGCGGTGGTTCTCCGCGTAACCAAGTTGCTGGCTCTGATGGTATGCGTGCGAAAGGTTTACGTGGTGTTGGTCCTTATATGGTGACCCGTGCAATGGCATCAGGTATTTCAGCTTGCTTAGCCACACCATTTAAAATTAAAGGTGTTAACTATTCAATTAGTTCAGCGTGCTCAACATCTGCACATTGTATTGGTCATGCAGTTGAATTGATCCAACTAGGCAAACAAGATGTAGTTTTTGCTGGTGGTGGTGAAGAGCTGAGCTGGGAAATGACCTGTGAATTCGATGCAATGGGCGCATTGTCAACTAAGTTCAATGAAACGCCAGACAAAGCATCAAGAACTTACGACCAAGACCGCGATGGTTTTGTTATTGCCGGCGGCGGCGGTATTGTAGTAGTTGAAGAACTCGAGCACGCTTTAGCGCGTGGTGCACATATCTATGCTGAAATTGTCGGTTATGGTGCAACATCTGATGGTGCAGACATGGTAGCACCTTCAGGTGAAGGCGCGGTACGTTGTATGCAAATGGCGATGCAGGGTGTCGATAAAATTGATTACATCAATACACACGGTACATCGACACCAGTCGGCGACACCAAAGAGCTGGAAGCTATCCAAGAAGTTTTTGGTAGTAATTCCCCTGCGATTTCTGCGACAAAAGCGATGAGTGGCCACTCATTAGGGGCGGCAGGTGTTCACGAAGCAATTTACAGTTTATTAATGCTAGAGCATGGCTTTATTGCACCAAGCATCAATGTCGAAAATTTAGATGAAAAAGCCCATGGCCTGAATATCGTCACGAAACCAACAGAACAAGTGTTGGATACAGTGATGTCAAACAGTTTCGGCTTTGGTGGTACTAATGCCACATTGGTGATGAGCAAATACAAAGCGTAATTTGTTTTAGGCTAAACAATTAGAAAAAAGCGAGAACTCTGGTTCTCGCTTTTTTTATAAATATAAAAAGGAGAATAGCTGTGTCATTTTATTAAATTATAGAAATGATTAACATGAGATACTCTAGCCAATTTCTGAAAACAAATAGCCTAGAGGTGTGTAAATATGAATGTTAAATCTTTTTTCTTAACGTTAAGTAATAGCTCGACTAAAATAAGTAAGGAGTATGAAAAAAACAACAGTGATGCAAATAAGAAACTTTTATTAAAGACAGTAATTTCAAAAGTGAAAAATGTTTATAAGAAATGTGCTTTGGATGTCGAGATAAAAGATAAGTTAAAAATCAACAAACAGATTAATATATTGAATGATGTGCTTAATATAGGGCCTGTTAAATCTAAAATAAGCGGTAATAATATTATTAACTCTATGGAAGTTAAGTCTCATAGTATGTCGGATAGTATAGCATTACATTATGACTCTTCAGATTGTCAATTGGAGAAAACAGATATAAATAATATTATTTTTAATTGGGAGGATAAAAAAACCTTCAAACCTAGCAGTATTAACGCAGGCTTTTCTAACTCTACATTATCAGACATGAGAATTGCATCAAGTGAACAAACTCCACTAATTAGAGCGGATTTTTCTAATGCAACGCTTAATAATGTAGATATTAAGCTACCTATTAAATCAGATGTTAATTATAATTTCGATAAAGCAAAACTGAATAATACAAGGATTGAATTAGATATCCCTAGTGGGGAGTTAAGTCAACTTAATTTATTGGCGTTATTTGGTGATGATAATCACTATTCTAATAATGTATTCCAGTCAGTATTAACAATTAATGATAAAAAAATTAAAAATGATTTATTGAGTAAATTAAAAAAATCCTTTGATTCAAATATTAGATATTTTGACAATAAGCATGATATAAAAGATAAGTTTTTAAGCAGTATCTAAAAGGTATTGTTACTTAATCGCCACTAGCGCCATCACTTCCCCCTGAATCGGATGATGAGCAATCAGTACTGGAATTATCATTTGAACAAAAATGATTGCTAGCACGATGGGAATTGTCGCTAGTGGTACTTTCATAAACTGGTGGGACATAACGGGTATTTGATGAGGATGACGTTCTGTGGGAAGCAATGTCTTGGTAGTTTTTTTTCACTTCAAATATTTGGCTTTTCCCTTTCGACCAACCAATAGTCACAAGCGTCGTATTTTTTTTGACGCTGATATGCAGCATTTTTCCACAAAAAATATGCATTTTACCCAGTGCTTTTATTTGGATATAACCGCTGTCTTTTTCTGTGATAGTCACGGGTTTCTGGCTATGGATGGTGTAACGGTCACCATGAATATCGATGGTGACTGTATACGCTAATGGTTTCGGCTGGATATTAAAAAGGACAAAAAGTAATCTATCGAACATTGTGTTTTATATCTTAATAAGTCAGGTGAGTACCATAATTGATTGGCATTATTTAATATATCATCATTGTCTGATTCAGTGGTTTATTAACAACTGAATAAATATACATCATTGTATTGAATGTTTTGTCCAAAATAGTGACATGATATTGACTTGATTTTTAGTCGAATAGAGGTAGTCATATGTGTGTAACCAGATTTCATGAGGCTATTTGGAAGCAGGATTTTAAAATTTTAGGTAAGGCGTTATCTCGCTCTATCCACGATAAACTTTGTGGGAGGATGAGTAAAATACATAATATTGAAAAACCATTTCCACTGTATAAGTATGACCAAAAGAGAACAAATATAGTCCCTAATTTACAATCAAAATATGTCTATTATGGCGAAGGAGTCCATGATAACTCTGTGGTTTTGTTAAGTTATATAAAGCTCCCTATTTTTTAATAAAAAAATGCCCCAAAATCACATTGGGGCAAATTCTACAGAGATGGCTTAACAATTTGAAAATTATAACGTTGTAGCCTGTTTGCGTTTACGGAGTAATTTCACAATAGGCGGCAGGATTAAAACAACAACGGCGAGGATCAATAAGCTTTGTGAAATAGTACTGCTCCAAAGAATATCGAAATTACCATTGCTGATAGATAATGAACGGCGTAAGTTTTGTTCTAACATCTCACCTAATACAAAACCTAATATAAGTGGGGAAAGCGGGAAATTCATTTTCCGTAGAATAAACCCAAAAACACCTAACCCCATCATCAACAGCAAGTCAAAAGTAGTGCTATGAACTGCATATACACCAACAGCGGAAACACTGGCAATTGCGGGAACTAAAAACCACAAAGGGACAGTCAACATACGTGTGAATAGGCCAATTAATGGAATATTCATGATTAACAACACGACGTTAGCAATAAGTAATGCAGCAATTAGCCCCCAGACAATTTCCGGTTGTTCGGTAAACATTCCCGGTCCAGGAGTGATATTATAGAGCGTTAGCGCCCCCATCATCACCGCAGTTGTCCCTGAGCCTGGAACGCCAAGTGTTAACATAGGGATAAATGAGCCACATGCTGAGGCATTATTTGCGGCTTCAGGTGCAGCGACACCACGTACATCACCATTACCAAAATCGCCTTTTTCACCACTGATTTTCTTTTCAGTCATATAAGTGATAGCGCTGGCGATAGTGGCACCTGCACCGGGTAAAACTCCAACAAAGAAACCGACGAAAGACGAACGCAGTGCGGGCCCTGCGCAAGCTTTGGCTTCTTTGCGGTTAAATAGCATTCTACCCGTTTTGCGGATCAAACCTTGGCCTGTAGCGGTACCTTCAAGCATCAATAAAATTTCACTGACTGAAAATAAACCAATCACAACGACAATAAATTGCACTCCATCAGAAAGATGGACACTATCAAATGTAAAACGATATTCCCCTGAGTTGGCATCGACACCGACGGTGGCGAGTGACAAACCAATTAATGCGGCAAGTAATGATTTAATAGGGTTTTGGCTCATCATACTGCCCAAACAGGCAATAGCAAAAACCATTAAAGCGAAATATTCAGCAGGCCCGAAAGCTAACGACCATTGAGCAAGCAAAGGTGCGAATAAAATAATACCCACAATGGCGATTGTTGAGCCAATGAATGAACTGACCGCTGAAATAGAAAGAGCAACACCGCCTTTTCCTTGTTTTGCCATCGGATAACCATCTAATGTGGTCATTATAGCCGCAGCATCACCCGGAACATTAAGTAGTATCGATGAGATCCGTCCTCCATATTCACAACCTAAATAAACAGTAGCGAGTAAAATTAAGGCAGATTCTGCTGGTAATTTGAGCGCAAATGCGAGTGGCAATAATATAGCGACCCCATTGATAGGACCAAGGCCGGGCAACATGCCAACTACGGTTCCGATAAAACAGCCAATTAAGGCAATCAAGATATTTTGAGGGACGAGCGCAACCTCAAAACCTTGCGATAGATACATCCAAGTTTCCATGAGCTTGCTCCTTAATTAAACAGGCTGCCAATAGGCAAAGTGACATCCAGCAATTTATCAAAGGCATAAAATAAGAAGATGCCAAGGATAGGACCTGAAATAATGGCTGCCGTTGGTGTCGCACCAAATAGTAGGGCCATGCTGATAGTCAATAAACTGGTAGCAATAGGAAACCCTAACCACTCAAATGCCCATGCATAGATAACTAGTGCGATGACTAAGAGTATTAAGCGGCGCAATACATAAGGTTTCGGCCATTCAACAGCTTCTTGTTTGCCAAATAATAAGGCAAGGGCACAAATAGCCATTAAAGATAGTATGGCGACCGGAAAAGGGCGGGGGCCCAGTGGTTCGTATGAAAATTCACTTTGGATCCCCCAGCCGATATAGATCCCGATAGCACACAGTATTAGCCAGACTATGGCGAATATGCGTTGACTCATCGTTTTCTCCGTTATTTGGCTAAACCAAATGCACGGGCTTGCTCACGATACTGTTCGATTTCTTTTTTTACGTAGCTATCGAGTTCTTGCCCAGTTAAGTTATATTCAAACAAGCCACGAAGTTCACGTTGCTTTTTGAAATCTTCGGTTTGTTGGAGTTTTTGGAATGCCTCGACCCATTGGTTGTAGTCCTCATCGGACACTTTGGGCCCCATATAGAAACCACGAATAATTGGCCAAACAATGTCATAGCCTTGCTCTTTCGCCGTAGGGATTTCGGATAAGCCATCACCGAGGCGTTTATCGGCATAGACCGCTAGGATACGAATTTTGCCTTCATTGATATACGGGGTCATCTCGCTAATATCCCCTGATAACACCTGTATATGGTTTCCAAGTAGAGCTGTTAGGGTTTCACCACCACCTTCAAAAGCAACGTAACGCATTTTTCTTGGATCTATATCGATAGCTTTAGCGAGTAGTGCGGTTTTCATCCAGTCTTGACTGCCAATAGAACCACCGGCTCCAAACACGATGCTATTCGGGTCTTTTTTAAAGGTATCCATTAAATCATTAAGGGTTTTATAAGGGGAATCTGCACGTACAGCAATCATCCCATAGTCGCTGCCCACACTGGCTAGCCAACGGACATCATTCTCGTTATAGCGACCAAACTTACCTTGCGCTAGGTTGAGTAATGAGCCACCTGAGAAGGCAACAATCGTTCCTGGTTCAGCAGGGCGCTGCGCCACGATGGCATTATAGGCTACCGCACCAATGCCTCCGGGCATGTAAGTAACACGCATTGGTTTTTCAATTTCTTTAGTTTCAAGCATGGAAACTTGGACTAATTTACAGGTTAAGTCGAACCCCCCTCCAGGTTTGGCTGGGGCGATACATTCAGTACGCTCTGGTAGAGCACTTGCTTGGTTAACGCCAACTAAAAATATTGCTGTTGCTAAGGCCTTGATTGTATATTTTTTCATTTTTCTTTCCTTACTAAGACAATAATTAAAGAACTATGTTATTTACTTCTTGTTGTGTAGATGTTGCATCATTGTCTTACAAAGCTTTCATTTACCTTTCATTAACAAATATTATTATTTTTATGTGATATATATCAGATTGTTTTGTATTTCTGCTTTTTTGTTATGTTAATTTAATGTTAAATTTAAATTGTTAATTCCATTTAACCGTAATAGTTGTGATGGATACAGTAAAAACGATGACAATTGCTTTTCAATCACGATAGGTAATGCCAACGTATACAGATAAGTAATTATAATGAGTATGCGGAATGAGAATTTTATTGGTTGAAGACCATGACGAGTTGTCATTGTGGTTACAAAAGGCATTATCGTCATCAGGGTTTGCGGTTGACATTGCCAGTGATGGCGCCATCGCAGATCAATTATTACAAACAGAACAATATGCCCTTGTTGTGCTTGATGTATCTCTTCCACGAATGAGTGGGTTGGAAGTATTGGCGCAAATGCGAAAACGTCATCAAGAGATCCCTGTTTTGCTGTTGACGGCAAACTCGGATGTGGCTGACCGTGTCCAAGGCTTAAATGCAGGTGCGGATGATTATTTAACAAAACCTTTTGATATCGCTGAGTTAGAAGCTAGGATTCGTGCCTTACTAAGGCGTAGCCAAGGGCAAGTCAATGAACCGCAGCGTTTTGGTGCGCTGTGTTATCACGAAGAAGGTTATTTTTTACTTGGTCAAGAACCATTAGGGTTAACCCCAAGGGAATATGCGGTATTAAATACCTTGTTTCACCGACGAGGACGCCCAGTTTCAAAGATGCAATTATTTGAACAAGTGTTTTCTTTGTCCGATGAAGCCAGTTTACAAAGTATTGAATTATATGTTCACCGAGTGAGAAAAAAACTCGCAGGTTCGGATGTTAACATCAATACGTTACGCGGATTGGGATACCGATTAGAGCAGTGTAGTGTATGAAATTAGTCTCTCATCCACGCTCTCTCTTTCATCAGTTGCTGCTCTTTTTCGGTATCCCCCTCATTTTATTGGGGGGATTTTCGGTTTATACCCATTATTATAGTGCTAAGAACGCTGCAAATTTAGCTTATGATAGAACGCTACTCGCCTCTGCTCGTACTGTGGCAGAAAGGCTACAAGTGGTAAATGGGCATTTATCTGTTAGCGTACCTTATGTGGTATTGGATAGTTTCGAACTGAATAATAATGACCGAATTTTTTATCAAGTTATTTCCCCTGACGGTGAGACTATCTCCGGTTATGATGACTTACCGCCAATTCCCTCTTATTGGATGCGCTCACAGCACTATACTGCGCTAGTTTATTTTTATGATGCACAGTATAAGGGCTTACCTATTCGCATTGCAGCGTTTTATCAACCCATTAATGAAGGTGGCATCACTGGAATGGTTGAGATCCGTGTTGCAGAAACCGTTTATTCACGACAAGATCTCGCTAATCAATTATTAATCTCCGCGCTGATGAGCCAAGGTACGGTGGTGCTTTTAACCTTAGTTCTTGCCTATATTTTACTTAGTAAGTTATTGGCGCCATTGAAAAAATTGTCCAACTTAATGTTAAGCCGTTCCGCTAATGATTTAACACCATTGCCAGATTTACTGCCATGGTCTGATTTATCGCCATTAATTGATGCATTGAACCGCTATATTTCCCGTTTAAAGCGGATGGTGAGGCGACAAGAGCGTTTCAGTGCGGATGCATCCCATCAATTGAAAACACCATTAACGGTGTTGAAAACACAGGTTTCAGTCGCGATTAACAGTCAAGATGCTAATCAGCGGCAACAGAGTTTACAAGCTATCGATAAAACCCTCGATAATACGATTATTCTCACTGATAGGCTTTTGCAACTATCTCGGTTAAAAGCGCATGAAAAAGAAGCCGTCACGCAGTATCGTGCTGTTAATCTAGTCGAAATTGTTCATCAAACCTGTTTTACGCGGCTGACTCATGCAGAAAGTCAATGTGTGGATTTGGGCTATGAAGGGCTCGATGTGGCTTGGATCAAAGGTGAACCCATTTTATTGGCAGAAATGTGCGCAAATCTAATCGATAACGCAATAAAATATACGCCAGCAAATGGCGTGGTGACAGTGCGTGTTGTAAATAGTGATGACAAGGCGCATTTTGTTCTGGAAGTCGAGGACTCAGGGCCAGGGATCCCAGATGCAAAGATTAACCGTTCTATGGAAGCGTTTACTCGTTTAAATAATGCCTTAGGGAAGGAAGGGGCTGGTTTAGGTTTGGCTTTGGTTAAAGATATTGCTAGTTACCATGGCTCTGAACCACAACTATTAAAAAGTAAATTACTCAATGGATTGTTAGTTCGAATCGCATTTAAAGCTAGCCAAGCACCACGGTAAGAGAAGCGCCCTTATTTGGGCGCTTTGGTGCCAAAGTTTAAACGCAGTAAAAACTGGATGTGTTTAGTCTCGCATTGGTATTAGTATATTTAGTTGTTTGTTATTTGAATAACCGTGTTTAAAATCACTAGCCATTGTGTTTTGTTTGAGACTTGCCATTGAGGATGATAATAATGATTCCGTATCTAACTGGTTTTTGTTATTAAAAGGTGTATTAGTCAACTTCTCATTATTTTCTTTTTCATTTAAGGATGCCTCGAATGATTTTATTTTTACATCTGTATTGTATATTTCGTCAAGTAAAGTCGATAAATCTTGTGAAATTAAATTGTTTTCTTTATTTTCTGAATGGTCGTAAAGGTATTTTGCAAGGTTGTTTTTTGAATTAGTTATTTTTTCTTCCCGTAAATAGATCTCATCAATAGATTCTAATTTCTTTTTTTCGTTTAATTGATGGCGTTGTTCAGTAATCTCTAACAATGCATTTTCAATTGTTTTATAATAAGTTTTCTCGCTAACATTAGATATGGCAGATTTTAATGGAACATAATTATGAATGTTAGAAATAAAATCATTCTTCACTGCTGTTAAGTATTCTTTTTCTCGCCGCATCTCCGATATATTGATATTTTTTTTATCAGATTGTCGAGGAGTTAATAGATGGGGCTTATTAATTTCATTTTGTTCGTTTTTTGTGTTTTTAGTGATTGATTTTTCTCTGTTTACTATAGATGTGTTTGATGCATTATTTTTTAGATTTGAATTCACAATAAATACTCCATATTAATTAGGGGCTTTCTAACGTTTGTAATCCGTAATCAATAAAATATAAACCAACTAAACAAAGATAACTAATTTTTATTTAAAATGAGTTCTAAATAGTTATTATTGGAATAATTATATGACTAATCTTTTAATAATTAGATGATTTTAAGCGGAATTCTATATTTATCAGGAATATATTATTAGATATATTGATAAGCTTTTGTGTTTTATTGAAAATCAACTAGGAAAAGACTAAATGTTATATCCATAAATGATAATCGGAACTAAACAATATAACCGACTGATATATTGAAGTATCCAAATAATAACTGATAATAATAAAAAGGATTCGATAAAGGCGCTAAAGCAAATTAGCGCCTTTATCGTTAATTATTTATTAATGAGTTTAAAATCCCACTCTTTTAGTGCTTTAATTGAGTCCTCGTCTTGGTATTTAGCACCGAGTTCAAGGTAATCATGGGCTTTTTGCAGGTCTGCTTTGCTCTTTGTTCCGACCCAACCATTGTAATACATGTAGGCCAGCTTGTATTTTGCCATTCCATGATGAGTCCCTTGCTCTAGGTTTGTCATATCATAATATTTGGCTGCACCAACATAATCTTTTGGTACTCCTTGGCCAAAATACAGCATATCACCGGCTTGGTGCGCGGTATTACTGTCATTTTGTTGTGCGCCTAAGTCAAAGTAATAAAGCGCTTTAGGAAAGTCTTTCTCAATACCGCGCTCATTGTCTTTGCGGTAAAGGTTACCTAAAATATTATAAGCACGAGGATAGCCATTTTTACCTGCTAATTCATAGTAGTAGATCATCTTTTGCGTGTCTTGCGGTACTCTTTCACCCCGAGCATAAGCGATACCTAAGGAGAAAGCTGCCATTTTATCACCCGCTTCAGCCTTCACACGTTGTTCTTCAATTTGTTTAGCAAAGCGACCATATTTTTGGAATGTTTGCTCATCATTGAAACGTTGTTCAATCGCTTGTCGCTCCTGTGGTGATAACTGCTCTAATAATTCAATATTTTTAGGGTCTTTTTTCAGACGCAATGCCGTGTAATAGGCTTGTTTCGCATCCCCTTTTTCCACATAGGCTTTGTACAGGCTACTTAGCGCATGACTCTCATGATAGTTCAATGAAATTAGATACCATTCAATAGCCTTATCGATATCTTTTTTCATATCACATTCACCAGCTAAGTAAGTATCCCCCATTTTTTTACTTAAACTTTCAGCTGAACGAATATAATTCCGCTCAGTATTCTTCTCGAAATTCTTCTTTTGTAGCCACTCTTTTAAGTAAGTGCTTGCCTTATCCAGATCGGCATTATCGCTATTACTGCAATATTCACCAGGGTAATTTATTTCATACAGTTTCTCAATGGCATCTAAGTCGCCTTTTTCATAAGCACGCTGTAAGTAACCCAAAGCTTTCGGCGCATCGGTTCTTGCGTAATAGCTATAAAGATTAAGCAATGCATCTGTACGGTTATTTTCTTCGCTTTGCAGCAATTCTAAATATTTTTTATCATCTTTAGGGCGGTTAAGGTTTTTCTTGTTATTACGAATACCTTTTTGATACAAATTGGCTAATGTATTGAATGCCATACTAGAAATTTCATCATCAGCTGACTTGATACCTTCTTGTAGGTATTGAATGGCTGAATTATAGTCCGTTGAACTGGTTAGAACGTCGCTGTCATACAGGTAGTCTTTGGCTAGTTGGACCTTGGAAAATAAGTCACCTTTTGCTGCACCTTCAAGGTAATTTTGGTGTTTTACTTGTTTATCGCTGGTGACTTGGTCAAGAGCTTGATAAGCGGCTAAATTGCCTGCTTCAATGCTCTTTTTATACCAAGTTTGGGCGGCTAATGCGCGACTGTAATCCTTATACCAATCTCCGAGTTTCATATAGGCTGAAGTATCACCATTTTGCGCAGGAACAACGATGGAGTTATAGGTTTCGATATAATTATCAACACGTTTAGGGTTTGAGTGTTTTTTTAAATAAACAATAGCTTGATCCCAGTCTGGTTCTTTCAACCAAGACATTTTGTCTTCGTTGAGTATCCCCATATACAGGGTTTTTGTATAAAGGCTAATTGCGTTATCATTTCCTTCATCGCTAGCAAGCTTTAAGTATTTTAAGGCTTCTAATTTGTCTTCTTTGATCCCTTTACCATAATAATAGGCTCGGCCTACTTTATATTTAGCCTCTGAACTTTCATTGAGCATTTTCATGCTGATGTCATAGTCATTCATATACTTAATGAACTCGTTCCCCCAACTTCCTGCTTTAATGTAATATTCACGGGCTTTTTGGCGATTTGGTGCAACAAGGCGACTACCGTTTAAATATTGATGTGCTAATTTGCGGGTGTAGTCTTTGCTACCGATAGCGGCTAATTGGTCGTAATAACCAAGAATCTTCGCTTTATTAGCATCAATGAGTGTGTCTTGGCTGTAATAATCCACTAATTCTTTTAAAGCGTTTTTATTATTCAACTTTGCACTAGCGGTCAAGTATTGTAGCCATTTTTTCTCATCGACTTTTTGCCCATAGTTACCGAATTTATAAGCATTGGCGAGGGTACGAATGGCATCAGAGTCATTATTTTTTGCCTTTTCCTGAATAGTAATAAACGAGGCTCTTGCTTTTTCAATTTCTCTTTTACGTGATTTTAAAAAACTGAAATCTGGGTCAGAGATTTTGTTGTAATATTCCATTGCGAGATCATAGTCAGAATCTTCCCCATAATTACCTTTTTGGTAAATTTCCCCCAGCTCATATAAACAGCGGTTGCTGCCTAATGCTGCACACTTTTTATATTGTGGGACGAGGTCTTTCGGTGTTAACCCTGTGATTTTCTGAAAACGCTGCTTATAGTAGGGCTTGTCATTATAATAATTAACGCCATCCAAATTTTGAGCAATATATAAAGACGCGGTGGTATTACCTAATTCTGCGGCTTTTATAATGGTATCGTAATAAGGTTTTAGCTCTGCATCACTTAGGGTATCAACTTGGGTCAACTGGGTAAGTTGCTTGATGCCATAAAAGTAAGTGATATCCGCATCAACCCCAATTTGTGGTTCGATACGCTTTAAGGCTTCAGTGTTATTTTCGGATAGGGCTAAATCGACTAATAAACGTTTAGCGTGTATGGTAGCCAAACCAAGTTTTAATAAAATGTCATTGGCGGTATTAAAGTCTTCTTTTGACAATCGTGACTTGCTATCAGGTGAAGCGAGTACGTCAACAACTAAGTTCACAGCACGTTTGTTTTCTTCTGGCTTATATTTTAATAATGAGGCTGCATAATGAATACGGCTGCTATCATTATTTTTACTGGATTCTTCATACAGTTCAAAGGCTAGATTGCTATTTTTCTCCGCATCTTCGCGTAATAAATAATCCGCATAGAAATGCGCTAATGTATAGTTTTTTCTTTCAATGACATCATTTTTGAGAATATCAATGATCGTTTTCTCGTCGACGTAGTCTTTTATATCATATTGATAATAGAGTTGAACTAACAGGCGGTCAGCTGTCGACTTGTAGCTATTTTTACTTAAACCTTTTTTCAGTATCTCTACGGCTTCTGGCAAATTCTGCTTAGTACCAAACCCATTGATATAGTAACGAGCTAACTGCATTTGTGATTCATAATCGGGTGCAATTCGGTTAGCTTTTGCGAGTGTTTCAAAGGATTTTTCTGGTGAATAGAATGAGCTATTTTTATTGCGGTATACTTGGCTTACAACGATCAAAGCTTCTGGAGAATTAGGGTATTTCTCGATTAATATCGGAGTATATTTTTTTATAGTATCTACTAATTGTTTATTTGGAAAACGGTAACTGTAAATAGCTTTTTCGATAATAGTAATTAACGATTTTTGATGGCCTAAATCTGCGGCGTTAATTAAATATTTATTCGCTAATTCATCATCGCGTTTTACATCATAATTAAAGGTATTACCTGAATAGACCTGATAGGCTTGGTATAATGCATCGGGATATTGCCCCTCAGCGGCCTCTGTCAAATCTTTAATATTATCTCTATCTGCGAGGTAATTAAAATATAGCGCTTTGGGAGCCCGTTGTTGTATTAAAGGCCGTAAATACATTACAGCTTTATTTTTATTCTTACGGACATCTTCGCCTGTCATGTATTTTTGATATAAAATATACATAGCAGTTTCATCACCTTGACTGGCTCGGGTTTCAAGGTTAGCGATTATTTGTTGTTTTTCTTCTGGCGTTAGTGAGCCATAAATTGATAATGGCGCAGGTTCAAATCTCTCAGCATCGGCAATAAATTCGAAAGCTGATGCCATTGACATACTTTCATATTTTTTTGCAAAAATCTTATTTGGCGTAATACCATTGCCGCCTTCTTTATAAATAGATGCTAATAACATAGCCGGTAATGGGAAGTCTTTACTGACTAAGGGGGTTAAGATTTCGACTGCCTTTTTATTATCTTTATCAACCTTATGGGCAATATAACCGAGTGCAAATTTAGCTAGACGTGAATCTTGTTCCGCAGCCAGTGTAAAGTATTTCCGAGCTAGTTCGGTATTCTGCGGAATATCTTCATATTTAGCTTCCATATAAATACCGCCAACCATCACTTGAGCCTCAATTACACCGAGATCTGCAGCTTTAGTTAAAGAGGTTACGCCATATTTATCGTCAGGGGTATCCTCTATTTGTTGATCATAACGGTAAAAGCCCAGATTATAGAGCGCATTTTTATTGTTCTGTGCTGCAGATTTAACCAACCAACTTAGTGCTTTACTCTCATCAGGTTGAGTACCTATCCCATCTTTATACATTGTGGCTAATGCATAAGCGGATTGGGAGTCAACATCAGCCGTATTTTCAAATTGCTTAAAAGCGGCTTCGGTATCGCCTTGTTGATATAAATCGTAACCAGCTTGTGCGGAATTGGAATGGCCTAATGCATTGATAAAGTAAATGCCAACTGCAATAGCAATTACTATAAATATGCAAAGCCAAACTTTAAGTTGTTTAGTCATTGTTATTCCTTATTAAAGGTCATGTATGACATGACGTGTTCCATCAGTGCACATCGAGTCAATATTTGGTTTTGAGTGAAAATACTACTTAATGGGTAGAATGATTTTAGTTAAGTCTAATTGCTTAAGAAGAAGATTCAATCAGAATTTCCCTTTATTGCTTGCTCAGATTAGCTTTGCACAAGCTTATCAGCGAATGACAGACAAAGGGTGACTGAGACGTTTTAGAGCGTTACAAAATATAAATGACGAAAAACCGTGCAGGAATGTGGGAAGAAATATATTGAGGAAAATAGATAAAACATAGCCCCACAGAGTGGGGCATATGAGTCCACGACATTGCTTTTATTGCTTTAAGTTATAAGTTGTAGCGGCAGGTTACTGACAAGTATCTTCTTGCTGTGCCACTTTTTTATTACGGCTAAATACTTGCGTCAGTGGGGTACGTAATTGTTGCGCTAACATTACCCCTAATAATACAACACCTCCACCAATTAAATGATAGCTTTTTAATTCTTCGCCAAGAGCAAAAACGGCAATAATGGCGGTAAAGACCGGAGCAAGGTTCATAAAGATAGACGTGGTATTTGCCCCTAACCGCATTACGCCTTGGATCCATAGCGCAGGCGCAATGATGGAGGCGGCGATCCCTGCAAATACGACTAGCCCAATATTGTGGCTGTTGAGTGACACATCATCAGCTAACAAAAAGTTAGGCAATAGCAGAATAACCCCAAAGAACACCTGCACATAGAGTGAATCCCAGCTAGATAATTGGATTGACCAACGCTTAGTTAATACACCGTAGAGGGCATAAGCTGCTGATGCTATTAGCATCATGATTTCGCCTTGGCCTAAGCCATGAGAAAATAATGAGATAGGGTTACCTTGGCTAACGAGCCACGACAGGCCCAATAATGACAGGGCGGAGCCCAATACAATACCGACAGTTGGGATAACACGTAATACGAAAATACTGATCACAACGGTTAATAATGGGATCAGTGAGTTCATTATCCCCATAAAGGTCGCACTGACACTATGGGCAGCGTAATAGGCTAAGCTTTGGTATAGCATCATGCCCAGAGCCCCTAAAATGGCTAATTGCCACCAGTGTTTCATGACGACTTTGTGGTTTCGTAGCACCGAACGTAATACAAATGGGGTCATGACGATTAGCGCCAACGCCCAGCGGTAAAAAGAAATTGCAGCAGGGTCAATAGCCGTGGATGCTGCTTTGTTAACAATCGCATTGATAGACCATAATAAAACCGCAATTAGCGGAAAAAGAAGACTTTTCATTAAAACACTCTCCCGTATCGAATGCGCAGTAGTATACATCTGTCTGGTTTTTTATATATACTGATATTCAGACAATCGATAACGCTTTTCAGACAGGTATCATGGAAACTTCAAAATCAGATATTTGGCAAGTCAGTGAATGCAATATTATTGAGCCTGAACTTATTGCTTTTCGCCACGAGCAAACTGCCGCGCTGACGGAATACAAATCCCATTCACACCCATTTGGGCAAATGTTATATGTGGTTTGCGGTATTATGGAAATGGAAGTTGCGGGTAAGCACTATTTAGCGCCACCTGAGTTTTGTATTTGGATACCTGCAAATATTTCCCATGCTAGCTTTAATAAAGAAAGTGTCAAATTTCGTATTATTGATTTCTCACATCAATACAATCAAATATTAGCTCAACGGCCGTGCGTGATTAAATTAAGCCCTATATTTCAATCCATCATGAGCGATATGTATCAAAGAGGCATTGTACAACCAGAAACTGAACAAGATCTACGGTTAGCTCATGTACTCATTGACCAGTTTTCATTATCGCCTTGCCAAGATACTTATTTGCCTAACACTAAAGACAAGTTTTTAGCGCCAATCTTACTGGAATTGCAAAATGACCCTGCGGATAATACGACCTTGGCTGGGTGGGCAAAACGTTTTTATACCTCAGAGCGTACATTGTCACGACGCTGCCAACAGGAACTCGGTATGTCATTTAGTGAATGGCGTCAGCGCTTGCGCTATCTTCATGCGGTAGCGGGTCTTGAATGTGGTAAAAGTGTACACGAAGTGGCACTTGATGTTGGATATAGCTCTGCGTCGGCATTTATTGCGATGTTCCAACAAATTTCAGGGGTAACCCCCGACCGTTTTCGAGCGAAAGAGTTTGTGACAGAAGATTAGTTTACATTGGAACGTTAACTCTCATAGGCATCTGGGGCAAAGCGTGGCAAAATATTGCGATGCAAAGCCGTATCGTCAATAGATTGGGACAAAACAGTGAAAATTTTAGTTGATGAAAACATGCCTTATGCTCAGGCATTATTTAGTGAACTGGGCGAAGTTAAAGCTGTACCGGGGCGTCCAATACCCGAACACGAATTAATAAACGCGGACGCATTAATGGTACGGTCGATCACCAAGGTGAATGAATCTCTATTGAAAAATACGCCGGTTAAATTCGTTGGAACGGCAACAGCAGGTTTTGACCATGTAGATACTGCATGGTTGGCAACGGCAAATATTGGTTTTTCTTCTGCACCCGGTTGTAATGCTATTGCGGTAGTGGAGTACGTTATTTCATCGTTATTATTCCTTGCGGAACGTGATAACTTTGATTTACGTGATAAAACAGTAGGGGTCATTGGTGTAGGGAATGTCGGTGGGCGTTTAGCTGAGCGGTTAAACGCTTGGGGCGTAAAAACCTTATTATGTGATCCTCCACGTGCCGCTATGGGCCAACAAGAAGATTTTGTGTCTTTTGAAACCGTATTAGCGCAGGCGGATGTGTTAACTTTCCATACGCCATTGAATCTTTCTGGGGAATATCAAACTTTTCATTTAATGAACCAAACCCACTTAGAAAACCTACGTGATGGCACCATTTTAATTAATGCTAGCCGGGGTGAGGTGGTTGATAACCAAGCATTATTAAAAACATTGCAACAGGGGAAACCGTTGAGTGTGGCACTGGATGTTTGGGAGCCGGAACCTGACTTGTCTACTGAGCTATTAGCTTTGGTCGATATTGGTACACCGCATATAGCAGGTTACACCCTAGAAGGTAAAGCAAGGGGAACGACGCAAGTTTATGAAGCTTACTGTCAATTTATCGGTAAATCCGTGCAAATTTCCCTTTCATCATTGTTGCCAAAACCGGATATTAGCGAGTTAACCTTCAATGGTAAATTAACGCAAAGCCAACTCAAAAGATTAGCCCATCTTGTGTATGATGTACGCCGTGACGATGCCAAGCTGCGCAAGGTAGCAGGTATTAAAGGGGAATTTGATAAGCTGCGTAAAAACTACCAAGAACGTCGCGAATGGTCATCACTCAATGTGGCTTGTGATAACGCCGATGTTGTCGCGCAGCTTAATGCATTAGGGTTCAGTGCTTATTTAGCAAATTAATTGGTATAATTTTTTATCATTAAACGATCTCATTAATGGGGTCGTTTAGTTTTTATTACTAGAGGAATAGCCATGACTGAAGGTTGGAATATTGCAGTATTAGGCGCAACTGGGGCTGTAGGTGAGGCCATTATCTCACTGCTAGAAGAAAGGGAGTTTCCAGTTGGCGAACTGTATTTACTAGCCAGTGAGCGTAGTGCGGGGGAGAGCGTACGTTTTAGTGGCAAAAGTATTCAAGTTGAAGAGGTGAATGGTTTTGATTGGTCGCAAGCGCAAATTGCTTTTTTTGCGGCTAATGAAGCGGTTAGCATGCAATATGCAGAATTAGCGGCACAGGAAGGTTGTATTGTTATTGATACAAGTGGCGTATTTGCTCAAGAACCTGATGTGCCATTAGTGGTACCAAATGTGAATCCTCAAGTTTTAGCTGATTACCGCAATCGTAATATTATTTCTTTGGCAGATAGCTCCGTGAGTCAATTGGTCACAGCGATTAAACCGCTGGTGGACGCAGCAGGCTTAGGGCGAATTACCTTAACGAATATGTTATCTATGTCGAGTTATGGTAAAGCAGCCGTCGATGAACTTGCAGGGCAAAGTGCACGTTTATTAAATGGTATTCCTGCGGAAGAAGGGCGTTTTAGTAAGCAACTTGCTTTCAATATGTTGCCTTTATTGTCAGACATGGAGGGGAGTGTTGTTCAAGAACGCCGTCTTGTTGAACAAGTGCGCAAAGTACTCCAAGATGAAGGTTTACCTGTTGCTGTTAGTTTTATTCAGTCGCCTGTTTTTTATGGAAATGCTCAAGTTGTCTACTTGGAAACGTTACGCCCTTTGAGTGCAGAAGAAGCGAATGAAGAACTTGAACGTTTTGCGGATATTCAGGTCTCAGAAGAAGGGGATTATCCAACTCAGGTAACGGATGCTTCTGGCAATGACCAACTAAGTGTCGGCTGCGTTCGTAATGATTATGGCGTTCCTGAAATATTACAGTTTTGGTCGGTGGCGGATAATGTGCGCTTCGGTGGGGCACTGATGGCAGTAGAAACCGCTGAAAAATTAGCTCAGGAGCTATTCTACTGATGTCAGAACCAACAAAGTTGTATCGGGTTGCGTTAGGGGTCGAATACAACGGTAGTCGCTATTTTGGTTGGCAACGCCAACAAGAAGTGAAAAGTGTGCAAGGGTGCTTAGAAATCGCCTTGTCAAAGATTGCCGCAGAGCCGATCAACGTATTTTGCGCGGGTCGTACGGATGCAGGTGTTCATGCCACTGGGCAGGTGGTGCATTTTGAAACCTCAGCCAATCGCAAAGAAGCGGCTTGGACTATGGGGGCAAATACACATTTGCCTGCGGATATTGCAGTTCGTTGGTGTAAACCTGTGAATGATGAGTTTCATGCACGGTTTAGTGCCACCGCTCGCCGCTACCGTTATGTGATTTTCAATCATCGCTATCGGCCTGCAATTTTATCTAATGGTGTAACTCATTTTCACTACCCATTAGATGAAAAAAGAATGCATCAAGCGGCTCAGTCACTTTTAGGTGAGCGTGATTTTACCTCATTCAGAGCAGTCCAGTGCCAATCAAAGTCTCCATGGCGTAATGTAATGCACGTGAATGTGAGTCGCCATGGTCATTATGTGGTGGTGGATATTAAAGCCAATGCCTTTGTTCACCACATGGTTAGGAATATTGTTGGTAGTCTGTTGGAGATAGGGTGTGGCAATCAAGGTGTTGATTGGATACAACATCTTCTTGAGCTAAAAGATCGCACCAAAGCAGCGGCAACGGCAAAAGCTGAAGGCTTGTATTTGGTGAGCGTCGATTACCCTGAACAATTTGCATTGCCGCAGAATGTTATGGGGCCTCTTTTTCTTGCAGATGAACTGATATAAAGCAAACTTTTTATTTGTCCCATCATTGTTGGGAATGGCATGGACGCTATCATTAATGAGGATTATATGGAATTCATCACTTTTATTATCGACTTTATTTTACACATAGATGTGCACCTTGCTGAACTCGTTAGAGACTACGGTACATGGGTATACGGGATCTTATTCCTGATCCTTTTTTGTGAAACAGGTCTAGTGGTCACACCATTTTTACCTGGGGATTCGTTATTATTTGTTGCGGGTGCAATTTCAGCATTAGACAGCAATGATTTAAATGTTCACTTAATGGTCGCATTAATGATTACTGCTGCGATTATTGGTGATGCAGTGAATTACACCATTGGACGTGTTTTTGGCGAAAGGTTATTTAAAAACCCGGACTCAAAAATTTTTCGTCGCGTATATTTAGAAAAAACCCATGAATTTTATGAAAAACATGGTGGTAAAGCGATTATACTGGCTCGTTTCGTGCCGATAGTAAGAACATTTGCGCCTTTCGTTGCAGGAATGGGGAAAATGTCTTATCGTCATTTTGCCTTTTATAATGTCGCAGGTGCATTTATATGGGTATTATTATTTACCTATGCAGGTTATTTATTCGGTGATTTACCGATTGTACAAAAGAATTTGAAATTATTGATAGTCGCGATTATCTTTGTTTCAATTTTGCCGGGTGTGGTTGAAATTATTCGCCATCGCCGTAAGGCCGCGAAAGAAAAGCGTGCTACAGCGCAAAAAATCGATAACCGTTAAGCGGTTTAAAAAGTTTTTATCTACAGTGAGATATCATTGTGGTTTAATGGCAAAAAATACCTACTGGTGATAACCAGAGTGAATCAGACAAAAAGGTCCATTAATGAGCTGGATTGAAAAAATATTAAAGAAAGGTAACTTGACCCAATCACACAAAGCCAATATCCCAGAAGGGGTTTGGACGAAATGCGATAGCTGTGGGCAGGTGTTATACGGTGCTGAATTAGAGCGTAACTTATCAGTGTGTCCTAAATGTGACCACCATATGCGTATTCATGCACGCCAACGTTTAGAAACCTTCCTTGATGAAGACTCAACGTCCGAATTAGGTAGTGAACTTGAGCCAAAAGACCTCCTCAAGTTTAAAGACTCAAAAAAATATAAAGACCGACTTTCAGCCGCACAGAAAGAAACGGGCGAAAAAGATGCCATTATTGTCATGAAAGGGACCCTAAAAGGGATGCCGGTTGTCGCTGCGGCATTTGAATTCGCCTTTATGGGTGGTTCAATGGCATCGGTTGTTGGTGCTCGTTTTGTCCGCGCAGTGGAACAGGCTTTGGAAGATAACTGTCCATTGGTGTGTTTTTCATCAAGTGGTGGCGCTCGTATGCAAGAAGCGTTGTTATCATTGATGCAAATGGCAAAAACCAGTGCAGCGTTGGCAAAAATGCAAGAACGCGGCTTACCGTATATTTCAGTACTAACTGACCCAACTATGGGTGGCGTTTCTGCTAGTCTTGCAATGTTAGGGGATATTAATGTTGCTGAGCCTAAAGCCCTGATTGGTTTTGCTGGCCCGCGTGTTATTGAACAAACGGTACGTGAAAAACTGCCACAAGGTTTTCAACGCAGTGAGTTTTTACTCGAAAAAGGCGCTATCGATATGATAGTCCGCCGCCCTGAAATGCGTGACCGCTTGGCTGAAGTCTTGGCAATGTTAACGAATAAGCCTAGTTTTACTGAGGCGCCAATTATTATTGCAGAAAATGTAGAAGTTGACATTGATATTACTGATGAGACTGATGGCTTTGAGGTAGACGTACAAGAAAAGGAACCTGCAAAGCATAAAAAAGATGATGAGTAATTTAATCATTCCTAATGCCAAGTCTCCATTGGAGACTTGGCTTTCTTACCTCACCGACTTACATAGCCAAAATATTGATATGGGGTTGGAACGAGTCGGTCAAGTCGCTAGGCAAATGAACCTCACACAGCCTGCACCTCGAGTTATCACTGTCACTGGAACTAACGGTAAAGGGACAACGTGCCATACGTTAGAGTCTATTCTGATGGCATCAGGGCTCAAGGTTGGGGTCTATAGCTCACCACATCTTGTTCGTTATACAGAGCGTGTGCGTATTCAAGGCCAAGAACTTGCAGAGTCAGAGTTTTGCGCAGCGTTTGCGACCATTGAATCACAACGTGAAAACATTTCGCTTACCTACTTTGAATACGGTACCTTGGCTGCATTACAGTTATTTAAGCAAGCTGAGCTGGATGTGGTTATTTTAGAAGTGGGGCTAGGCGGCCGCTTGGATGCAACAAATGTTGTGGATGCCGATATTGCAGCGATCACCAGTATTGCGTTAGATCATACAGACTGGCTTGGGGCTGATAGAGAACATATTGGCTATGAAAAAGCGGGTATTTTCCGTTCTGGTCACTATGGTGTAGTCGGTGAACCTGATATGCCAGCGTCTATTGCTCAAGTGGCGGATAAACTAGGTACGGTGCTTTTTCGTCGTGGTGCGGATTGGCAATATAGTGAACAAGCGGGAAGTTGGTCATGGAAAAGTGCTCAACATGAGTGGCATAATTTACCATTACCGAATGTCCCATTAGCGAATGCAGCAACCGCGCTTGGTGTTATTAGCTGCTTATTATTGATTGATGTTGATATCGCCCAAAAAGTTACAGAAAGCGCAATTCATCAAGGGTTAAAATCGGCTCAATTGCCAGGGCGTTTTCAGGTTATCGGTGAAAAACCATTGATGATTTTAGACGTGGCACATAACCCGCATGCTGCAGGCTATTTAGTCAGTAAATTAGCCGAACTTCCTGTTATGGAAGGGCGTCATATTCGTGCGGTTGTCGGTATGTTAGGTGACAAAGATATTAAAGGCACTCTTGATTGCCTGTCACAGCAAGTTACTGATTGGTATATTGCGCCATTAACTGAATTTAGAGGGGCTGATGTCGCTACGCTTAGCCAACATTTAGCGCAAGCGAATGAATTTGATTCCGTAGAAAAAGCATGGCAACAAGCTTGTCTCGATGCAAAAGAGCAAGATGTGGTTGTTGTGTGTGGGTCATTTCATACTGTCGCCCATGTTATGATGTTATTAGAAAACCAAAAAGGATAGTGCCGGTGGCTAGTAAATTTCAGAATCGTCTTGCTGGCGCCATTGTTCTTGTTGCTGTAGGGGTTATCGTTCTCCCTGCACTGCTTGATGGCGATAAGAAATATAATGAAAATGAATTTGCGGCCATTCCTATTATCCCTAAACCGGGTGATGAAGAAGATATTGAAGCGATAGCGCCTATCGCCAGTACGACATCAACAGCTTCTTCTGAAGGGGCTTCTGAAGCGATGCTGTCAGAAGCGATAACACAGCAGCAAAATGAACAAGTTGAAGCGGCAACATCGGCTGAAAATAATCCACCTGCTGTTGTTGAGCCAGTAAAACCAATCAAGCCAGAAGTTAAACCAGAGCCTAAGCCACAACCGAAAGTTGAACCAAAACCGGAGCCTAAACCCGAAGTGAAACCAGCTCCGCAAGGTAAAGCGTTTGTTGTGCAAGTTATTGCCTTAAACAATGCAGCTAAGGTAGAAGAAATTGTGGCAAAACTCAGGTTGTCTGGTTACCAAGTGTATACGGTTCCCGCTAAGCCAGTGAATAATAAACTCACACGTATTTACGTGGGGCCAGAAGCCTCTAGGCAAAGGCTAGAGGCCGCGTTACCAGAGCTAAATTCGATTACAGGGACTAAAGGGATAATTCAAACCTATAAACCTTAAAATTAAAGATCCAATAATCCCTAAAAGGTAAGGGGATTTAGTAACTTACTGCGGCGATTATGATTTTTTCTTTTCGCCGCTATTTTTTTAAATTTGATAGAAAAATGGTTACGCAAACGTTTTCGTTTTCTGTTAGAATGCACTTCGCTGATGTCGTGAGTGCGAATTTTGGAATGGAATATGGTCTGGATAGATTACGCAATTATCGCCATTATTGGCTTCTCGGCACTGGTTAGCTTGATCCGTGGTTTTGTACGTGAGGCATTATCACTAGTGACATGGGGTTGTGCTTTTTTTGTTGCAAGTACCTTTTATCCTTATTTAGCCAGCTACTTTACGCGCTTTGAGGATATACTTGTTAGAAATGGCATTGCTATCGCTGCATTATTTATTGCCACCCTTATTGTGGGGGCAGTAGTGAACTATGTGATTAGCTCATTAGTACAAAAAACGGGGTTATCAGGCACAGATCGGGTTCTGGGGATCTGCTTCGGTGCGCTGCGTGGTGTGTTAATTGTTTCGGCCTTATTGTTTTTTCTCGATACATTTACACCACTTCCTCAAAGTGAGGATTGGCAGCGTTCGGAACTTATTCCGCAGTTCAGTCATATCATCAGGTGGTTTTTTGACTACCTGCAAAATGCGTCAAGTTTCCTACCGGAGAATATTTCTCCGTCTGGCTGATGAGGAAAGACTAAATGTGCGGTATTGTCGGTATCGCCGGTGTAACACCGGTAAACCAATCGATTTATGATGCTTTAACGGTGTTACAACACCGTGGGCAAGATGCAGCAGGTATTGCCACTATTGATGGCAAAAATAATATTCGTTTACGCAAAGCGAATGGTCTGGTTAAGGATGTGTTTGAAACACGTCACATGCTCAGGTTACAAGGCTGTATGGGGTTAGGGCATGTTCGTTACCCAACTGCGGGGAGTTCAAGTGCTTCTGAAGCTCAACCTTTCTACGTAAACTCACCTTTTGGTATCACCCTTGCTCATAATGGTAATCTGACAAATGCTCATGAACTCACTCGGAGTTTATTTGAAACAGCACGCCGCCATGTCAATACCACATCGGATTCTGAAATATTACTCAACGTATTAGCTTATGAGCTAGATAGGTTTGACCATTTCCCTCTTGAGCCAGATAACGTATTTAGTGCTGTCTCAGCGATGCACAAAAAACTACGCGGCGCCTATGCTTGTGTGGCACTTATTATTGGCCATGGGATGTTAGCATTCCGTGACCCTCATGGTATTCGTCCCCTAGTATTAGGGCGTCGGGTCACAGAGAAGGGTGAGCACGAATATATGGTGGCTTCTGAAAGTGTCGCACTTGATACACTAGGTTTTGAGTTTTTACGGGATGTCGCCCCTGGTGAAGCGGTCTATGTCACTGAGAAAGGCCAATTATTTACCCGTCAATGCGCAGAAAACCCACAATTGACGCCATGTATTTTTGAATACGTTTATTTTGCTCGCCAAGATTCCTTTATTGATAAAGTCTCGGTCTACAATGCAAGGTTGCGCATGGGGCAAAAACTTGGCGCTAAAATTGCCCGTGAATGGGAAGATTTACACATCGATGTTGTGATCCCTATTCCTGAGACTTCGTGTGATATTGCTCTGGAAATAGCACATATCCTTGATAAACCGTATCGCCAAGGGTTTGTAAAAAACCGTTATGTGGGTCGGACGTTTATCATGCCTGGTCAACAAGAGCGTCGCAAATCAGTTCGTCGTAAGCTCAATGCGAACCGAGCAGAGTTCCGTGACAAAAATGTCTTATTGATTGATGACTCAATAGTGCGTGGCACCACATCTGAGCAAATCGTTGAATTAGCGCGTGAAGCGGGAGCAAAAAATGTTTACTTTGCTTCAGCGGCACCGGAAGTGCGTTTTCCGAATGTCTATGGCATTGATATGCCAAATGCTAATGAGCTAATTGCTCATGGTAGGGAAGTGGATGAAATTCGTAAATTAATTGGTGCAGATGGGTTAATTTTCCAAGATTTAGCTGATTTGGTGGATGCGGTTCGTGAGGAAAATCCAGAAATTAATGAGTTCGAATGTTCTGTGTTTGATGGTATTTACGTCACCAAGGATATCGACCAAAGTTATTTAGATTATCTGGAAAACTTACGTAAAGATGACGAGCTAAAATTGAAAGATAAGAGTGAGGTTGAAGACCTCGAAATTTATAACGAAGGCTAAATTTTCGTCATAGTTTCGGTTACAGCGTTGTTGGCTTCATTCAGCTACCCAAGTCACATACTTTTGTATGCTCCTTGGGATAGTTTCATTTGCCGCCTAGCTGTAACCGAAACTATTTAGAAAATTAATCGTGATTCTATTTTTATCATTATTTAATTTTCTAACGTTGTTAGCTTCATTCAGTTACCCAAGTCACATACTTTTGTAGGCTCCTTGGGATAACTTCATTTGCCGCCTAGCTGTAACCGAAACTATTTAGAAAATTATAACGTTAAATGAAGGCGTAAGTTACAGTTATATCTGATTTAAAATGCGCAAAATTCGAGTAAACTAGAGGGACATTAACTGCCTATCTGGAGCTATATATGGCTGATTTCAACTCCCTTCCTGATGTGATTAAACCTTTCGTAGATAAAATCAAAGCCACTAAAAAATCCCTTGTTGAAATGACCTTAACCCCCGTTGAAGAATATGTGTGGTGGGAAAGCCGTGTGGGCGGAATGCCTTATTTGCCGCTTGGTGAAAAATACCCAACAAATAGTGAAGGGACACCACTAAAACTGCTTGCGCAAATTAACTTTGCACAAATGCCTAAGTTAGAAAATTACCCAGAAAAAGGGCTGTTACAGTTTTTTATTGGTGGAGATGATTTGTATGGGGCTGATTTTGAAGATAAGCAAAAACAAGAGGATTTTAGAGTTATCTATTGGGAAAATATTATTGAAGATATTAGCCAGTTAACACAAGATTTTTCCTCAGTAATTGCCGCACATACTGATGACTATTACACGCCCATCGACCATCAATATAGTATTGAATACACACCTGCAGAACAATACATTAGTATCGATGATTTCCAGTTCGGGCAGAAAATCCTTGGGGTTGATAACCTCTATGATTATGAAGAACAGTTTGAAGGTGAAGACTTCTATGATGAATGGGTTGAACCTTACAGTGATTCATTTGAATCGGGTGCGCACTGTATTGGAGGCTACCCATTTTTTACTCAATCTGATCCAAGAGAATATGAAGAAAATATCCAGCAATACGAACTATTACTGCAAATAAATACGGATTATGAAATCGGTATTATGTGGGGGGATATGGGCGTCGGTAATTTCTTTATTCACCCAGATGACTTGAAAAAAAGAGATTTTAGTCGAGTAGTGTATAACTGGGACTGTGGCTGATCACCAAAATCCTTAATATCCTATAGGCTTTTGTCGTGTTGGCAGCGCTTTTCTAACCAAGTTGTATATTCTTGGGATGGCTTCATTTGCCGCCAAGCGACAACTGGAAGCCTTTGGTATATAATCGCAAAAAAATCGCGAATTGGGCTGCTAAATGAAAAAACTGATCATCGGGTTAACTGGGGCAAGTGGTGCTATTTATGGCATTAGGCTGCTTGAAGTATTAAAACCTGTCAAAGGGATAGAAACCCATTTGGTGATGAGTGCAGCCGCACGGCAAACATTGGCGTTAGAAACCAAGTTTAGCGTAAAAGAAGTGCAACAATTAGCTGACCATTATTATGATAGCCGTGATATTGCAGCGGCAATTTCATCAGGTTCTTTTCGTACTGAAGGGATGGTCATAATGCCTTGCACAATGAAAACCCTTTCTGGGATTGTGCACAGCTATACTGATACTTTGGTGACCCGAGCTGCGGATGTTGTACTCAAAGAAGGGAAAAAACTCGTCCTAGGGGTACGGGAAACGCCATTACATGTCGGCCACCTGCGTTTAATGGTGCAAGCGGCTGAAATGGGAGCCGTGATCATGCCCCCCATGCCTGCATTTTACCATCAGCCTGAAACTATTTTAGATATTGTTGACCAAACCGTTAACCGCGTTATCGACCAGTTTGATATTACCCTTGAACACGATTTATTTCATCGTTGGCAAGGGGCTAAATAATTTAGTACGGTAGTTATGCTTGGTTATTAAGTATTCTTGAGCCAAACATAACACGAGGGTCAGTATTAAGGTTAAAATTTTCCATCGAAATAGGTAAAAACCATTTCGTCTAGAGATATGAGTAGCGTTAAGAAGGGTTACCTTTCTTTGGAAACCAATAAGTCTTCTAATGCAATTTTTAATTCGATAAATTCGAACTGAAACCCCGCTTCTTCTAAACGTTTAGGTATGGCTTGCTGCCCACCTAATACTAAAGCCGCGGATTCGCCTAAAATAGTTTTGATCACAAAAGCTGGCGTGCGGACAAAAGAAGGGCGGTTAAGTACATCCCCTAAAACAGCAGTGAATTGGTCATTATGCACAGGATAAGGTGCAGTCATATTGAAAGGGCCTGAAAGTGTTGGAGTCGTCAGCAAAAAGTAAATCGCATTGACCATATCGTTGATATGTATCCATGGCATGTATTGTTTGCCGTGACCGATTGGGCCACCAGCCCCCATTTTGAAAATGGGCAGAATTTTACCTAGAACCCCACCATTGGCGGATAATACGAGGCCTGTACGTAATAAGCACACGCGTGTTTTGTCGGACGCGGCATTTTCAGCAAGGGCTTCCCAATGTTGCGCGAGTTGATGGGTAAATTCGTCGTGGGGTTGTTCATCTTCTGTGACGACAGATTGGCCTTGATCGCCATAGTAACCCACGGCTGAGCCCGATAAAAAGACGCAAGGCGGTGTTTCACTAGCAGCAATCAGTTCAGCGAGTCGCTGGGTGATTTTCCAACGGCTATCACAAAGGCGTTTTTTCTGCTCATCAGTCCAGCGTTTTTCAGCAATAGGTTCGCCAGCTAAGTTAATGACAGCATCAAAGTCATTGAGATGATTGACGTCATTTAACGTTGTCCAACATTCAACAGCCTTACAAAAATGGCTATACACTTTTTGTGGCGAACGGCTCAATACTGTGACCTGATGACCAAGGGAAATGAGTTTTTGGACAAGAGGCGTACCAATGAGCCCCGTACCACCAGTGATGAGTATATTCATTTTTTGCACCCCTTAAAGCCTCGCCAATGATGAATGTTTACATTATCAATTTTATCGCTGTAATTCAGTGATTGTATGGTTTTTATTTTCTAACTATAGCATTTATAAACTAAGTTTGTGTATTCCGGCGACACGAATGTAAAAATATTGTTACCAATACACATCTTCTCGTCCGATGATCTTTTTTGTGATAGCAACTCAATGCAAATTCAGCTAGGATCGAAAACCGAATGTTAGTTAAAGCATATCTTGTATTGCCTTTTATTGCGGCAATCAATCTATGGCATAAGCTGTTTCAGGCAATTTTGAAAAGGTTTACAGGATGGAACAACAAACCGAAGTCGTTGAGTGGGTAGATATTGTTGATGAAGATAATATCGTGATTGCTCAGGCAACCCGTAGCCAAATGCGAGCTGAGAACTTACGCCACCGTGCAACTTACATTGTGGTGCATGATGGCATGGGGAAAATATTGGTGCAACGACGTACTGAAATTAAAGATTTTCACCCTGGTTTTTTAGATGCAACGGCGGGTGGCGTTGTTACACAAGGTGAGAATATTCTTGATTCTGCTAAACGTGAAGCCGAAGAAGAGCTGGGTATAGCAGGCGTGCCTTTTGCCGAGCATGGCCATTTTTATTTTGAAGATGAGCACTGCCGTGTATGGGGTGGGTTATTCAGTTGTGTGAGCCATGGCCCTTTTGCATTGCAAGAATCAGAAGTGGCTGAAGTGAGTTGGTTGACGGCTAAAGAAATCAGTGCCCGTTGTGATGAATTTACCCCTGATTCTTTAAAAGCACTTTCTTTATGGTTAACTCGTAATAACGAGTCTGAAAAAGCCATTACTTGTGCTGAAAACTCTCAATAAATAAGTTTTAAATTTTAAAAGGGCTATTTTATTTAGCTCTTTTAATTATTTCTATCATATTCAAATCGTTAGCAAGGTATATTTCTGACTAGTATATAATTATTAGTTATATAAAACTTGCACGTTACACGATGTATTCATTTCAACTCTAGATATAATATGATTGAGCTTCGCATTTATCGCTTGCGATATTATGTAATTGCTTGATGTATAAAATAACGCTTCGAGAGAATAAAAATGACAATTCATAAAGCAGACCTCCTTTTGAAACACCAACACCTTGAGAATGTAACAAACAAAGCACGTGAAATTATGGAGCGTGAAGGTATTGAAGCTTTAATTGCAACGGTAGGGGATAATTTTTATCACTTAACCGGTTTTGCCAGCTTCTTTATGTATACCTTTAGGCAGACTGGCTCTGCAATTGCTGTTATTTTTCGTGACCCTTCAATTGAATCTTTGGTGATCATGAATGAATTTGAAGCCGCAAATTTATCGCTTCAAATGCCAAATGCTAAAATTAAAACATTCCCAATATGGGTCGATGTTGACGATCCTTATAATCCTGATAACGGTAAAGTGGTAAAAGCACGGCCGATAAATAGCCCGATAGAAACCATTTTTACGCTCTTAAAAGAGGCGTTATCTGAAGCTGATGTTTATGGTAAACCGGTTGCGATTGAACTAAACCAAATAACCCATATGGGAAAAACATGGTTAGATAAAGTTATCCCAAGCTTAAACTTAGTAGATTCATCCGCTTTATTTAATGAGTTGCGGATGATTAAAAGTGAGTGGGAAATTGCTCACCTAAGAAAATCTGCACAAATTACAGAGGCGGGGATCGCAGCAGCAAGCCAATTAATTAAAGTGGGATGCACCTCTGCGCAATTGACTGCGGCATTTAAAGCTAAAGTGATGGAATATCCAGAGACTAATTATAGTCGTTTTCACCTTATTTCAGTTGGCAGCGATTTCTCCCCGAAAATGTTACCCGATGACGTGCCAGCCAAAGAGGGTGATCTCATTAAATTTGATTGCGGGGTAGATGTTGCAGGCTATGGTGCTGACATAGCACGCACATTTGTCGTCGGTAAGCCGGATGAAAAAGTGAGCCGTATTTATCAAACTATTTTAAAAGGTCATCAATATATGCTAAGTCGCATAGCACCCGGCGTGGCATTAAGTGACGTTTTTAATGAGACGATGGCACTGATCCGTTCTTCAGGGTTACCGTATTATAACCGTGGGCACCTAGGTCATGGTGATGGGGTATTCGTTGGGTTAGAAGAAGCCCCTTTTGTGAGTGCAGCAACGACAGAAGTCTTTCGTGCTGGCATGGTAATGAGTTTAGAAACACCATATTACGGGATTGGTGTTGGCGGTATTATGATTGAGGATATGCTGCTAATTACTGAAGATGGTGTTGAGATGTTAAGCCATTTGCCTCGCGAATTGGTTTCATTAGGGTAAATGGAATAAGGAATTTTCTATGAAATGGTACCATTATTTAGTGATTTTCCCGATCCTAGCATTAACGGTGGGCATTTATTATGCTAACCAAGTAGAACCTTTTGTGATGGGGCTACCCTTTTTAATGTTTTGGATTGTTGTATGGGTGATTATTACCGCCTTAGTGATGTTACTGATAAATGTATTAGATAATAAAAATACTAAGGAAACATCATGAGCTCTGCGTTAATTATTATTACCGTTTTTTTCCTTTTTAGTATCTATCTTGCTATTCGGGCTAAAAAAGGGAAAACGATGGATCACGAAGGTTGGTCTGTCGGTGGGCGTAGTTATGGCGCTCTATTGGTTTTTTTACTGAGTGCAGGGGAAATCTACACAACATTTACTTTCCTTGGTGGGAGTGGTTGGGCATATGGCAAAGGCCCTGCTATTTTATACACATTAGCCGTCAATGCATTTATGGGGATCTTTTTATATTGGGTACACCCGAGAGTTTGGCGTTTTGCAAAAGATAATGATGTTAGGACAATTTCTGAATTATTTGCTAAAAAATACCAAAGTGCAGGCTTAGGGCTACTGATTAGCTTAATTTCTATTGCTGCAATGGTGCCTTTATTCGTTTTACAACTTAAAGGATTAGGCATTATAGTTTCTCAAGCATCTTATGGTGCTATCCCCGCAGATATGGCGATTTGGATTGGTATTATTGCTGTCACCTTATTTGTAATGATTTCAGGTATTCATGGCTCAGCTTGGACATCGGCACTTAAAGATTTAATGATCTTAATTGTGGTTGTGTTTATTGGTATTTATATTCCATTACATTACTACGGTAGTTTTGGTGAGATGTTTAAAGCCATTGATACTGCAATGCCAAGCTTCTTAACTTTCTCAGATACAGGGCTCAATATTCCTTGGTATATTTCGACTGTATTTCTGTCAGTGGTTGCTTATTTTTGCTGGCCTCATTATATGGCGGCGGTATTTACTGCAAAAGATGAAAAATCTCTGAAGCGAAATAGTATTTTAATTCCAGCGTACAGCTTGATTATGTTATTTGCTTTTTTTGTGGGTTACGCATCAATTCTACAAATTCCGCATCTTGAAGGGGCCGCTGTAGATTTATCCCTGTTTGAAATATCGAAAGAAACGTTTTCACCTGTTGTCGTTGGGTTTATTGGCGCAGCAGGGATGTTGACCGCTTTAGTGCCGGGCTCAATGTTGTTACTCACAACGTCTAACATGCTTGCAGGTGTGGTGCAAAAAGCACTAGGGGTGAGTGAGGAAAAACAACAATCAGGGATGTATGCACGTTTTATGGTGCCACTTGTTGCATTAGTGAGTCTGTATTTTATATTCCACAGTAATGACACGCTGGTCGCAATCATGCTATTAGGGGTTAATATTGTGGCACAGTTCTTCCCTGCGCTGCTGATGAGCTTTAAACAACATAATCCAATGACCCCTGCGGGTGCAATTTGTGGGATTATGGCAGGGGTGTTATTCCTTGCAGTGACGTATATTGAAAAAATTTCGTTAGCTCAATTGTTCCCATGGTTAGGGGAAGGCTTAAGCTATATGAATATTGGTATTGCTGCATTTATTCTGAATATTATTATTGCGTGTGCTGTGTCGGTATTTACGCGTAAAAAATTATAATTATTTTCATTGCTACAATTAAATGCCAGTTAAATAATTAACTGGCATTTAACATCTAAATTATTAATTGAGTTTTAATTTAAGTTTGGCATCAGTTTTAAACCTATTTTAAATAATGGTGCGATATTAAATTTGATGGTTTTATTTTGTTGTATAAACAAGGCTTAGCTTTATTATTAATTATGTCATCTGACAGTTTCTTATTTCCTTAATAGTAAACATTAATATGGAAGATATAATTATGCCAAATAATAAATCAGTTGAGTTATTAAAGAATCAGAAAGGAAAAGATAAGTGCCCACCTAATAAGCTAGCTTTATACACTAATATTAATTATAACAATTCAGAACTTGGCGATATTCTTCTTATCTCTCCCAACATTCAACTTGATCAACAAGAGTTAGCATCGTATGGGTTTGATGTTGGTCATCATGATGGGGTTTCTTGTGTTGTTAATAATATGGGTCAGTCAGCCACTCTCGTTGCTGGGCTTAATCTTGATGGGGAAATACTCAAAGTCCTTGCGATGACATCAATCCCTTCTCTTGTTGATTACGGTTGGAATGATGCGACCCGCTCAGTGGTTTCTGCTCCCGTTGAACTAGTGGAGCTTGTGATATCGTCTCAAAATCCAGCTGAATTAAAATTAGGCCAACAAGAGCACTTTGAATTTAAAATAGAAAATAAAAGCGGTGTCGATGTCCCTGATGTAACGTTGGATATTACGTCTAAGAATAGTGGTGTAGTTGAAATTATTTCCTATCCTAATACGGTTAATCTCCCTGCAGGAGCCATAACGACAGTTGAGGTATTAGTCGATGGGAAGGGGCTGGGTAATACTGAGTTAAGCGTACGAATTAATACGCCAATCGGTTTTATTAATCAAAACAATAATACTTATAGTGTGACAGCAAAAGTGAATGGCGTTGTGAATTTAACACTGATGGTTGATAGGCAAGTTACTTTACTGAGGGGGCTCACAAAGCGCATACCATTAAAGATCACTAATAAAAGTGAAATACCAGTTAATGGTGCTGTCATTGAAGCTGAATCAGAGAATGAATTACTTATGAGAGTGAGTGACATTGACCCGATAGTCAATATTGATGCAAATGATTCGACAGTGATTGATATCCCACTCAATACAAGTGCATCACGAGTGGGAAGCACAAGGTTAATTTGCAGTATAACGCCTCCTGCCGGCTATGAAAATGAAGGCGACCATAATGTTAGTTCTAATATCATAGTCACTGCAGAAAAAGATTTAGAGGTCTTACAGAAATATCAGGCAAGTTGGGCTGGGGAAGGTGGTTATCTTTATAGTTATATGCTGACATTAATATCAGAAAATACACGGGTCACTTTATGGGAGTTATCCTTCCAATTACCTGCTGGAGCGAAAGTCTCCGAAAATTGGTATGAAAGCCAGAAAAATTGGTTAAATAAGAGGGAGTCTGGTGGGAATGTAATACTGAGTAATACTAGTGGGCATACAATTGACCCTGGTGTTGAACTCCCATTACAAATTCAGTTAGTTTATCCTAACCAAGCTGAAGCCTATGAATATATCTACAGCCTTCATCTTCGACAAATCAGATAAGGTGTTTCTCATTCAGTTGATACATGAGTATTGAGTGAGGGAATTTTCATTTGGTTGCTGTTTGTTATCTTGGTGAAAAACGGAATGTGTTGCACACATGTCATTATCAAGAATATATTTGCAAGCCGTATTGCGCTGCTATTAGAGATTAAATTTTTTTATAAAAAAGCCAGTCAGTTGAAAGTAACCTGACTGGCTTTTTAACATCAATTATTTATTGATTAGGCATTTTCGTTTTGTACTGCTTGGATAGCAGTTAACGCAACGGTATAAACGATATCATCAACTAATGCACCACGAGACAAGTCATTAACTGGTTTACGCATACCTTGCAGCATTGGACCAATAGAGACTAAGTCAGCAGAACGTTGTACGGCTTTATACGTGGTATTACCGGTATTTAAGTCTGGGAAGATAAATACGGTCGCTTTACCTGCAACTGGTGAATTAGGCGCTTTGGATTTAGCAACATCAGCCATTACTGCGGCATCGTACTGCAATGGGCCATCAATCATCAGGTCTGGGCGTTTTTCTTGTGCTAAACGTGTTGCTTCACGTACTTTCTCAACATCACTACCAGCACCTGAATCACCTGTAGAGTAAGAAATCATCGCAACGCGTGGGTCAATACCGAACGCTTTTGCAGAATCAGCAGATTGAATAGCGATTTCTGATAATTGCTCTGCAGTTGGGTCTGGGTTGATAGCACAGTCACCATAAACAAATACTTGTTCAGGTAATAGCATAAAGAAGACGGAAGAAACTAATGAACTGCCCGGTGCTGTTTTAATTAATTGCAGCGGTGGACGGATAGTGTTGGCAGTGGTATGGACCGCGCCTGAAACGAGGCCATCAACTTCACCTTTTTCAAGCATCAGTGTCCCTAGGACGACATTATCTTCGAGTTGTTCACGAGCAACAACTTCAGTCATACCCTTGTTCTTACGTAGCTCAACCAAACGAGCGACATATTCTTCACGTACTTTGACAGGGTCAACAATTTCAATTCCTGTACCTAACTCAATACCCTGCGCTGCAGCAACACGACGAATATCATCAGGGTTACCTAATAAAATACATGTTGCGATCCCGCGCTCTGCACAGATAGAAGCCGCTTTGACTGTACGTGGCTCATCACCTTCAGGAAGAACGATTCGTTTACCTGCTTTGCGCGCTAATTCCGTTAATTGGTAGCGGAATGCAGGTGGTGATAAGCGATTAGGGCGCTCAGAATCTGCAACCAATGATTCAATCCAATCACTGCTAATATGACGAGCAACGTAGTTTTGAATTTTTTCAATGCGTTCATGGTCATCTGCGGGAACTTCTAAGCTAAAACTTTGCAGATTCAAGGATGTTTGCCATGTATTGCTTTTTACCATGAAAACTGGCAGGCCCGTCTCAAACGCTTGTTCACACAGTTGACGGATTGGTGCATCGATATTGTAACCACCAGTGAGTAGTACAGCACCAATTTCAACACCATTCATCGCGGCAAGCGAAGCAGATACCAGTACATCAGGGCGGTCTGCTGAGGTCACTAATAAAGAGCCCGGGCGGAAGTGCTCAAGCATGTGCGGGATACTGCGCGCACAGAACGTGACTGATTTAACGCGACGAGTTTTAATTTCACCTTCGTTAACAATTTCAGCGCCTAAGTGTTTTGCCATATCAATTGCACGAGTGGCAATTAAATCAAAATTCCATGGAATTGAAGCGAGCACAGGTAAATTTAATGACGCTAACTGTTTCGTATCAAGATTAGCAACAGTTGCTTTGGTGGAGTCATCAAAAATTTCAGACAAATCAGGACGCGTGCGACCTTGCTCATCAACAGGTGCATTTACCTTATTAATGATAACACCGATAATATTTTTATTACGTTGACCACCAAACTCATTACGGACAAGTTCTAAACGCTCTTGCATTTGTGTAATGTTACTATTACCAGTAGCAGTAACGAAAACAATTTCAGCACCCAATGTTTTTGCAATTTCATAGTTTAATGATTGAGCAAATGAGTGCTTACGGGTAGGAACAAGACCTTCAATAAGAATAACTTCTGCATTTTTTGTGTGCTCATGATAACGAGCAACAATTTCTTCCATTAAGACGTCTTTTTTCGACGAGGTTAGCAGCGATTCAACGTATTCCATGTTTAATGGTTCAACAATGGTAGTAATGCTTGAATGCGAACGAAGTACTTCGGTAGTTTGGTCTTTATTGCCAGAGACGCGTGGCTGTGCGATAGGTTTGAAAACGCTTAATTGAACACCTTTTTGTTCCATTGAGCGAACGACACCTAGGCTAACGCTAGTTAAGCCAACGCTGGTGCCAGTAGGTATTAACATAATTGTACGGGACACGGGAACCTCTTTATTTCGGTTACTCTAATGACAAAACGATACCGCCAGCAGGTTGCTGGCGGTAGAAGTTGCTTATGCGGTTAAACGCGCAGTATCTTGGGCAATAACCAATTCTTCATTGGTTGCGATAACCAGCGCTGGGCGGCTTTGATCGGTAGTGATTAAACCTTCTTTACCGAAGCGTGCCGCTAAGTTGCGTTCGTGATCATATTCGAAACCAAGGATTGCCAGTTTCTTCAAGGTGATTTCACGAACTTGTGCTGAGTTTTCACCAATACCACCTGTGAAGATGATAGCATCAAGGCGGCCTTCCATCAGTGCACTATATGCACCCACGTATTTCGCTAAACGATGGCAGAAAACATCCATTGCGCGAGTTGCGTCTTCTTGAGTGCCATAGTTGTCTTCAACATAACGGCAGTCGCTGGTCACGCCTGTTAAGCCAAGTAAACCTGATTCTTTAGTCAGCATTTTATTGATTTGTTCAACGCTCATACCTAAAGAATCATGTAAATGGAAAATGATTGCAGGGTCGATATCACCACTACGTGTTCCCATTACCAGACCTTCTAATGGCGTTAAGCCCATGGAGGTATCAACACATTTACCGTTAACAATCGCAGTCACAGAACCACCGTTGCCTAAGTGGCAAGTGATAACATTGAGCTCATCAACAGGCTTATTCAGTTTTTTTGCAGCTTCACGGGAAACATAGTAATGGCTTGTACCGTGCGCGCCATAACGGCGGATACTATGCTCTGAATAGAGTTCGTATGGCAATGCATACAGATAGGATTCTTGCGGCATGGTCTGGTGGAATGCGGTGTCAAAGACAGCAACATTTTTATTGACCAAGTGCGGGAATGATTTTCTTGCTTCTTCAATACCAATAAGGTGAGCAGGGTTGTGCAGTGGTGCGAATGGGATAGCCGCTTCAATACCGGCAATAACGTCATCAGTAATTAAAACCGAAGACGTGAATTTTTCACCACCGTGAACAATACGGTGACCGATAGAAGTGATCTGCTCTGACAACTCTGGTTTTTCAGCAAGAATGGTGTTAACAATGAAATCCAATGCTTCGCTATGCGCCGCACCAGCACCTAAAGGAGCTTCCTTTTTAGCACCGTCCATTTTCCACTTAATACGAGCTTCAGGGAGGTTGAAGCACTCCGCTAAACCGGATAAAAATTCATCTCCATTAGTCGGATCGATGATGGCGAATTTCAGTGAGGAGCTACCGCAGTTTAAAACCAGTACCAGCTTACTTGACATGGAAATACCTATCGTTAATTGTTGTTGTGAAGCCTTTCGAAAAACATGAAAAGACTCAGATTAAAAATATATTGCTAGAGCCTAGCGTATTTATGACCTGAAACATCATGATTGATATCATGTTAAAGGCGAAAAAGTTAAAGATCGTGAGACCTTTAGGGGTTGATAAAGCAGGCGCTATCCTTTTTTGCAAAGGCATATAAAAGTAAACCTCTGCACCTAGTGTTGAAATAACGACCAAAAACCCCAATATATATAACTGTTGTCTATCTTCAGTTTCGAAGATGGATAAAGCTACAAAGTAACAAATGCAACAGCAATTCTAAATGTGGCAGATTCTACTAAAATTATTTTATATTTTATACGTTTTTTTTAAAAATAGAGACTTTGATTGATTAAAATCATAAGTGACGTATAAAGTGGTGTTATAGCACAGGGTTACATTGCTATTAGAATAGCTGATATTTAGTAAAGTGACTTAACTTAAGGTAAATGTAATGAAATAATTTCGTTATCTTAAATGTGCTATCATTTTACCATGGTGCAATCTACAAATTATTGCCTCAGTTTTTCAGAAGTCGATAGGAAACGTTTCATGAGTACATTACAAAGTACACCGCCCGGTTTTTTTAAACGCTTTAGATTAGGTAACCGCTATCTGAAGACCTTTCCTATGGAGAAAAAACTGTCGCCAATTTTCCCCGAAATTCGTATCAACAAAGCAGTTCGCTTTGGTATTCGTTTTATGCCGCCCATTGCAATTTTTACATTAGCATGGCAAATCGCGTTAGGTGGGCAATTGGGGCCCGCCATTGCTACGGCTCTTTTTGCCTGTAGTTTGCCAATGCAAGGCCTATGGTGGTTAGGTAAACGTGCTGCGACGCCTCTACCATCTAGCTTGCTGAGCTGGTTTCATGAGATCCGTGATAAATTTACTGAAGCAGGAATTGCCATGGCACCGATTGAGCAGCAACCTGATTATATGGCGTTAGCTGACTTGCTAAAGCGCGCATTTAACCAATTAGATCGTTCCTTTATGGAAGATATTTAAGAGATGATTTCTATTAAAAGGTAGATTTAACAATAAGTAATGTAAAAAGGGTGTTTAGATCAATAAAAGTTGTGTTTTCACTGTCTATGATTAATGTTGAATGCGAAGATAAGCCATACTTTTTAGTGGGAGAACCATGATGGAAATGACTAACGCACAACGCTTGATCTTATCGAATCAATATAAAATGATGACCATGCTTGACCCTGATAATGCAGAACGTTATCGTCGTCTACAAACCATTATTGAACGTGGTTATGGGTTACAAATGCGTGAGTTAGACAGAGACTTCGGCCATTTAAGTGAAGACACCTGCCGTACTGTTATTGATATCATGGAAATGTACCATGCACTGCAAGTTTCTTATAGCAACATGGCTAACAAGGAAGAGATTGATGGCCGCCGTGTGCAGTTTTTGGGCTTTGATGCCGCAACAGAAGCACGTTATTTGAGCTACGTCCGCTTTATGGTAAATACAGAAGGGCGTTATACCCACTTCGACAGCGGGACGCATGGGTTTAACTCACAAACGCCAATGTGGGATAAATATGTACGGATGTTAGCGATTTGGCATGCCTGTCCACGCCAGTATCATCTTTCAGCGGTAGAGATTTCCCAGATCTTCAATGCTTAGTGCTCGTTGTATTTTGCGCTGTAGCGTTGTTGACTGCGTTCGGCTACTCGTCTCTGGTCGCTTAGCTACAGCACAAACTTCTTAGAGTAAATTTGTTCGTCATACTTCTACTTGGCGTCAAGGCGAATAATTTAGAGCAAATGAAATTAATAAGTATAAAAATTTCAAACTCAAACTTAAATTAACATTTCTTTTCTGTTTTAACTCTCCAGTGCACTCAAATCTAAGTCATTAACGCAAATCTTGATTATTTTTGTTATTGAGGTTGCGCATTGGCGTCTATTTAGCGTTAACTAAGAGATAGAATCGATTCAAGAACAAGAAAGGGGTAGACGTGAAATTAAAGGCAAAAGGGTTTCTATTTGATTTAGATGGCACATTAGCAGATTCGCTCGCAGTGGTTGAGCGTTGTTGGTGTAAGTTTGGTGAGCGTATCGGTAAAAGTGCTGAGGAAATTATTAGCTATATTCATGGGAAGCCAGCATTAACCAGTTTACGTCATTTTTTACCCGATGCGACTGAAGAAGAGGTCATGGATTATTTCCACTGGTTAGAGAAAATGGAAAGTGAAGATATGGAAGGGGTGGTTGCCTTGCCGGGGGCTGTAGCGCTATTAACGCGTTTAAATGAAATAGGTGCACCTTGGGCAATCGTGACTTCAGGAACAGTGCCAATCGCTCATGGTCGTCAGCAAGCAGCGGGTCTACCGGAACCAAAACACTGGGTAACCTTTGAAAAGGTAACTAAAGGTAAGCCAGATCCAGAGCCATTTTTATTAGGTGCAAATGTACTTTCTTTATCGCCAAAATCCTGTATTGCTTTCGAAGATGCTACGGCAGGCATTCATTCTGCACTTAGTGCTGGCTGCCAAGTCGTTGCAGTCCATGCGCCAGAAGAAATGGCCCGTCGTGATGAAATTAATGTAATCATCAATTCATTGGCTCAAATTTCAGTTATGGGCCCCGACAATAATGGGGATTATGAACTTTTAGTGTCTAATTCGGATTAATGATGATCTAATCAAAGAAATTCTCCGTAAAACATGGTTAACTAAAGAAAAACTTTAGCAATGTATTTTTTCGTCGAAAGGGGATATTTTGAACGGAGAATTGCTGTGGGTATTAACCTTACTGTTGATCGCGATAGTTTTATTTACCACAAATAAAATCCGTATGGATGTGGTTGCGCTATTAGTGATTGTCGCTTTTGTTCTGAGTGATACTTTAACACTTGAGCAAGCAACGGCAGGGTTTGCTGACCCTAACGTACTATTGATTGCGGCTTTATTCGTTATAGGTGACGGTCTTGTCCGAACTGGCATCGCATATCAAATGGGGGATTGGCTTGTTCGCGTAGCAGGAAGCAGCGAAAGCAAGATGCTGGTTTTTTTAATGCTCACCGTTGCGGGGCTGGGTGCATTTATGAGTTCAACAGGGGTGGTTGCTATCTTCATTCCAGTCGTTCTCAGTGTTTCTGCCCGGATGAAAACTTCCCCAAGCCGTCTGATGATGCCACTTGGTTTTGCAGGGCTAATGAGCGGCATGATGACATTGGTTGCAACGCCTCCGAATATGGTTGTTAACAGTGAATTGGTTCGTGAGGGGATTGAAGGCTTTAAGTTTTTCTCAATTACACCTATCGGTATTCTGATTTTATTGGCGGGTATAGCCTATATGTGGGTTACACGTCGCTGGTTAGGAAGCAACGAGCCAGACAAACTCCCTGAACGGTATCAGCGTAGTTTTCGTGATTTAATTCGTGATTATAAATTGACTGGTAGAGCACGCCGCCTCGCTATTCGCAAAGGCTCGCCATTAATAGGTCATACCCTTGATGAATTACACCTACGTTCTCGCTATGAAGCAAACGTAGTGGGCATTGAGCGCTGGCGTAAATTCCGTCGTGTTATGGTCAGTGCGACAGGGGGGACGGAACTGCGCGAACGTGATGTTTTATTGGTTGATATTTCGGTCAGTGATGATGAGTTGCGGCAGTTTTGCAGTGAGCAATTACTTGAACCAATGATTTTACGTGGTGATTACTTTTCTGACCAATCCCGCGATGTGGGAATGGCTGAAGTTTCCATGAACCCTGATTCAGAACTGCTTGGTAAAACGTTAAGGGACATTAAATTTCGTACTCGTTATGGGCTTAACGTCGTCGGGATCCGTCGTGATGGTAAAGCATTGGATGGAAAGTTGGTTGATGAACCACTAAGACTTGGCGATATCTTGCTGGTAATTGGTGATTGGAAGTTAATCCGTATTTTATCCACTAAACCACGTAATTTTATTGTATTAAACCTTGCCGCGGAAGTAGAAGCAGTTGCGCCAGCGTCATCACAAGCTCCCCATGCGCTATTTTGCCTAGCCCTAATGGTGGCAATGATGGTGACTAATGAAATTCCAAACTTTATCGCTGCGCTGATTGCGTGTTTGTTAATGGGTAAATTCCGTTGTATTGATATGGAAAGTGCTTATAAGTCTATCCATTGGCCAAGTATTATTTTAATCGTAGGGATGATGCCGTTTGCTATAGCTCTACAGGAAACAGGGGGGATTGCCCTTGCGGTTGACGCGTTGATGAAAGTTGCAGGGGGGTTAGGCCCTCATGTGATGCTGTTATGTCTCTTTATCTTATGCGCTACTATTGGTTTGTTTATCTCAAATACTGCAACTGCGGTGTTAATGGCCCCTATTGCGATTGCTGCCGCACGTCAAATGGAAGTTTCACCGTTGCCATTTGCTATGGTAATTGGGATTGCGGCTTCAGCTGCCTTTATGACGCCAGTTTCATCTCCTGTTAATACATTAGTTCTTGGCCCCGGCGGATATAAATTTGCTGACTTTTTGAAAATGGGAGTGCCATTTACTATTATTGTTATGTTAATTAGTGTGGCAGTTATTCCGATACTATTTCCTTTTTAAGCTCATAGAAAATAATTTTAGCAAAAAGCTCTAATCTATATTAGCGCTTTTTGCTATTAAAATTAATGATATTTTTAATATTTAATATATTTTAAAAGAAATTTTTTTGTTGATATTCTCTGTAATTCAATACATTTCAATTATAGGTGAATAAAATGAGTCAAAATGAATCATGGGGAGATGATAAATTCAATTATGGTTATTGTGACTTTGAAAATTATTGGGGGGAGACATTGTCACATGTTGAACTAACTCACTTCGTTGCAGGTTATTTTGATGTGACTAAAAAACTTGCTACGTCAATAAAACTATATGATATTCCAGATAAATCTGAGCTAAAAAAAGTATTTACCATATTATTTGAACGAAATAAAATAGATTCATATGATTTTTGGTCAATAAAATTTGTGACGAAGAAAGGGGAAGTATATAAAACTAAAGAGCCTTTACGTTGTACTATCTCTATTGATGACTCTGAATATGTAATACTAGGTATTAATGGGGATAAAAAAACATTTTATATTGCATTTTCTACTATGATAGGTTGCAATAAAAAGCTAGTGAAGGTTGAATAACCTTTTTTATAGAATAAACTCGAATCTAATTTGCTATTATTAGATTGGTAAATCAACAGATATATAAGTAGATATAAAATACTACTACTTATATATTAATTGCTGATTTCATCTAAAGATAAAGTAAAACTGGGTACGAAGGTTTTCATAAAATATTCCATCTCTGGGCTATTTCGTTCAGCTAACATTTTCTCTAGACGCCTTTTGGCTAATTTAAACTCACTATTCCCTGCGGACAGCTCTTCTAGACATTTTAAATAGGCACATAATGTATCTGCTTGTTTTACGATAAAATGCTCTTCTTCCGATTGTAAATCTTCAATAATTAATTCTTTAAAGTCGTCTTGTAATTCTTCAGGTAGCATGTCGATAAGCTTTTGTTGCGCAAATTTCTCTATTTTTTTATATTCATGGGCTATTTGTTGATTATGATACTTGATAGGAGTAGGGAGGTCACCGGTAATGACTTCACTGGCATCATGGTACATGGCAAGTAGTGCGATTTTCTCTGCGTTTACATTACCTGCAAACTTACGGTTTTTAATGATGGCAAGTGCGTGAGCGACCATAGCAACCTGTAAACTATGCTCAGAGACATTTTCAGTACGTACATTGCGCATAAGTGGCCAGCGGTGGATCAGTTTCATTCTAGCGAGATGGGCAAAAAAGTAGCTCATAATTCCTCTTCATATTGTTTGTAGGCCATAGAAATTATATCGAAAATAGAAGTAAAGTGATATCAGTTTATTGTTTTTTTAATTAGTTATTTCTAAAATATAAAATAAATAACATTCAATTATCAATCGCAATCCGAATATCTATTTTGGAACTTTTTAATTAATATATTAATTATATTGAATTATAATATTAAAAAAATATAATGGACTTTTAAATAAGAAATAAAGGGGCAATATGAAATACTTTCCATTTATATTATTGGGGTTTTTCCTTGTGGCAATCTATTTTATTTCTATTATTTGATAATCAAAATAATACAGTCAATAAAAGATGATGAAATGTAAAATTTAACAAGCCTCCAAATAGGAGGCTTTATTTTTGGAATAACTAAAATACCATATTACTGGCGATAACCTTCTAAGAAACGGCCAAATTTATTAATCGCCATTTCTAAATCATCTGCATAGGGTAGCGTGACAATTCTAAAATGATCAGGTTCAGGCCAGTTAAATGCAGTGCCTTGAACTAATAGCACTTTTTCTTGTAATAACAAGTCTAAGATCATTTTTTGGTCGTCATGAATATTAAAGCGTTTAATATCAATTTTTGGGAACATATACAGCGCCCCCTGAGGTTTAACACAAGAAACCCCTGGAATTTGGTTAATCAGTTCCCAAGCGCGTTCGCGCTGTTCATATAGGCGACCACCTGGCTGAATAAATTCGCTAATGCTTTGATAGCCACCGAGAGCCGTTTGAATGGCATGTTGCATAGGGACGTTGGCGCATAAACGCATTGAGGCTAACATTTCTAACCCTTCAATATAGCCTTTAGCATGCTTTTTAGGACCATTTAGTACCATCCAACCTTGACGGAAACCAGCAACGCGGTAGGTTTTTGATAAACCATTAAACGTGATGGTTAATAAATCCGGTGCTAATGCTGCGATTGAATGGTGGACTGCACCATCATATAGAATTTTATCGTAAATCTCGTCCGCATAAATGATGAGATTATGTTGTCGAGCAATTTCGACGATTTCCATCAACAGGTCTTTGCTATATACAGCACCTGTTGGGTTATTGGGGTTGATAACAACGATACCACGGGTTCTTGGTGTAATTTTTTTGCGGATATCTTCGATATCTGGCATCCACCCTTGTTGTTCATCACACATATAATGAACGGCTTTCCCACCAGAGAGGGAGACGGCGGCGGTCCACAGAGGGTAGTCAGGTGCAGGGACAAGCATTTCATCCCCATTATTAAGTAACGCTTGCATTGCTTGCACAATGAGTTCTGATACCCCATTACCAATATAGACATCTTCAACGGTCATTTCATGAATACCGCGAGCTTGGTAATGTTGAACGATAGCTTTACGGGCAGAATAGAGCCCTTTTGAATCACAGTAACCTTGTGAACTAGGCAAATTGCGTAGAACATCAACGAGAATTTCATCAGGCGCTTCAAAGCCAAATGGTGCCGGGTTACCAATATTCAGTTTGAGAACTTTGTTCCCTTCTTCTTCTAAGCGCTTAGCTTCTTTTAACACAGGCCCGCGAATGTCATAGCATACATTATCGAGTTTATTAGATTTGGTTAGATTATTCATTGTTCTCTCATTACCCTAACGGGGTTACTTTGGTAGGGACCGGCATTATTACCTTACTGTACTCTTCTGTCAGAAGCTTTTGAAGATGCTAGGTAATCTTTGGTGTAAAAGGTTGATTTGAGCATAAATGTAATACTTGGGCTCTGAATATATTCATTAAGTTAGCCTTACAGTCTAATTGTATGTTTTAAGTTGGAGTTTAATTTCGATAATCTTTAGGGTTTTAGTATAGAAATGGTAAAAATGAGGAAATCCTAGCTCTTAAAAGAAAAATTGTATCGAAATGTAATATTGATAATGGAATCATGAATACTGTCATAATTTATACGCTATAACGGCCTTTTTTTGTAATTTTTAGTGGGGTTTTGTTAGTAATATTGATTGTTTCGGCTGGTTTTTTTTAACTTAAAGTGCTGCATTTTATTGTAATTTATTGATTTTTAATGATATTAAAAAATAGTGAAATGATTTTTATAATGTGCTTACATTAAAATAATTGTGATTACATTAAATATGTTACTATTTAGGTGTACTAAACGAAGGGATTTTAATTAGCTTTTAAGAAGTATATTCCTTTTTTTAAATACATTTTTGATTTTTTGGAAGTATTCTATTTATCTCAGCTATTTTGTCGCTAATAAGCGCTATATTTGTGTTAAATAGGTAAAATAAAGAAAAGTAGAAGAGAAGTTATTGCAGATCTATGGATTAGAAATGCACTCACTTAGTAGTCGCACAAAACTCGCTGATTCTCATGGAGGAGAGCAGAAACACCAGGTTACATAATATTATATAAGAGAATGAACGATGATAAATTCCAATCGTCCCATTATGAACTTAGATCTTGATTTGCTACGAACTTTCGTTGCTGTCGCTGATCTAAATACATTTGCAGCCGCAGCGGCTGCGGTATGTAGAACGCAGTCTGCGGTAAGCCAGCAGATGCAACGTTTAGAGCAATTAGTCGGTCGTGAGCTTTTCGCTCGTCATGGGCGGAATAAACTGCTTACAGCACATGGATTGCAATTACTCGGTTACGCGAGGCAAATTCTTCGTGCAAATGATGATGCAACTGCATCATTGACTTATAACGATGCAGAAGGTGAACTTCGTATCGGAGCATCAGACGACACTGTTGATATTTTGCTGCCATTTTTACTTAACCGGATAGCATCAGTATACCCACGAGTTGCTGTTGAAGTTCGCATCAAGCGAGCGCAATTTATTGAGTCAATGTTAGATAATCACGAAGTGGATTTAGCATTAACGACAACAAGGATTAGTCATCATCCTAAGACGGCATTAAGGACAGTACCTGTGTTATGGCACAGTGCTCCTGATTTCCAATTGCGCCCTAATGAGCCAATACCGTTAGTTGTTATGGATGAAACTAACCCTTATCGTAAACTGTGTACTAATGCGTTAGATGAAGCAGGGTTGCCATGGCATGTAGCCTATGAGGCTGCTTCTTTACCAGCTGTTCGTGCTGCAGTGAATGCAGAGGTTGGGGTAACTGCTAGACCAATGGAAATGCAAAATGCGGATTTACGTATTTTAAATGAATCAGATGGGTTACCTCGTTTACCTGATATTCAGTATTGGTTGTATAAAAATGCAGATGAACAGAAAGATTTTGTTTTAACGGTGTTTAGTGCCATCGAAAACAAAAAAATACCTTATGTTGCATCGTCAGCGAGTGAATTGGCTGATAGCAATGATGGGGAGAATTAAGTTAATCGTTTCGTCTAATTTAGCTTAATCATAATATATAATTTATTTATTTGTTTCGACGGTACTTCCAACCTGCTTGGAAGTACCGTTTTTTATATCATTTTATTAACTTACAAGTGATTCACTTGTTTGTGATCAATGCGTTACTGCTTATAGACAGATATCATTTTAACGGCGCATCAGGTGGAAAGGGCACAACTTACACAATCAAATTACAACGTGATAAAAAATGGCAAGATAATCCTATTTGTGACTTGTTGCTGCTGAGCACAAACAAAATAATGCTTACTGACTGAAACGATTATTTCACGTTACCGTGTTTAATGTTCAATATTGGGAAACGGTATCAAGTAATCCTATTGAGTCAGTGTTTAAATAGTCAAAATGCTTTTTATCGTTATCAAGTTCAAATTTATCATTTTATTTCCGATTTTAGCTTATAAAAAAGTCAATTAACCACTTAATAAGTATGGTTAAATATTGAAGAGCATGAAATAATTGTGATGTAGCTGGCATAACCTGAATTTCATTAGTTAGTTAATGATTTGTTATGTTATTAACAATTTTTTTTAGCAGAATTGGTAAAATAGCGCTGGTATGTCAGTTAGTTACTTAAATTAAACAATAAAAATGCGTTAAGGCTTCTTAAAGTTAAATTGAATGTGATGTAAACAAATTGAGTACTTTTTCAATAAAACTGTGCGTTAGATCAAATAAAAAGAGCAATTTTTCATCTGTTAAGACAGGTTTTTCCTGAGATAATGGTGTAGTAAAAACGAATAATCAGTTAAACTAGTTTGCGTCTTTACTTGTGTATCATTACACTGACACGTTTTAGCAGATTATGAGTACTTTTTGTTGTTTTAGTGTTTTTAGTCTGTGAGGTTTTTGTAACAAATACGGGTTATTTTACCTAATTTGGGTAAAGTAAATTGTAATGAGAGAGGACAAACCAAACGCGGTCAACAGACTGATTTAAGTTTGGTGATCTTTTAGTTGGTGATCAATGTTTGGTCTTTCTTCTCGATTAACTGGGCAATTGTGGTGCAATACTGCCGTGTTGTAAAAAAGAGCAGTTTACGCACCATAAGTAATGAGTAAGCAACGAGTATGTCTACATCAATCCTAGCGTTAGCCCATAACTGGGCGTTTGCGATATTCCTTATCGGCACTATCGGTCTGTGTGCTTTCATGCTGGTCGCAGGTCACTTCTTGGGTAGCCGCGCCAAAGCCAGAACAAAACATGTCCCTTACGAATCAGGTATTGATTCGGTCGGTAGTGCACGTCTTCGTATGTCAGCTAAGTTTTACTTAGTCGCCATGTTCTTCGTTATCTTCGATGTTGAAGCCATGTTCCTATTTGCATGGTCAGTCGCCATCCGCGAAGCTGGCTGGGTAGGCTTTATCGAAGCCGCTATCTTTATTTTGGTATTGTTGGCGGGATTGTTTTATTTAGTTCGCGTTGGAGCATTGGATTGGACACCAGTCCGTTCTCGCGGAAAAGTAAAGCATCCTAGTGAAGTTATTAAAATCAGCAATCGTCATCCGCAGTAAAAAGCGAGGCATTATACAATGGATTATACGCTCACCCGCATAGATCCGAACGGTGAGAACGACCGTTACCCACTGCAAACTCAGGAGATCGTAACTGATCCACTGGAGCAGCAAGTTGAAAACAGTGTGTACATGGGGAAACTTTCTCATGCACTTCACGATGTTGTTAACTGGGGGCGCAAAAACTCTCTATGGCCCTATAACTTTGGTCTTTCATGTTGCTATGTAGAAATGGTGACTTCGTTCACGGCTGTTCATGACGTAGCCCGCTTTGGTGCGGAAGTACTACGTGCTTCTCCTCGCCAAGCCGACTTCATGGTCGTTGCAGGCACATGTTTCACTAAAATGGCGCCTGTTATTCAACGTCTGTATGACCAAATGCTTGAACCAAAATGGGTTATTTCCATGGGTTCATGTGCTAACTCTGGTGGTATGTATGACATTTATTCTGTTGTACAAGGCGTCGATAAATTTATCCCTGTAGATGTGTATATCCCAGGTTGCCCACCGCGCCCAGAAGCCTATATGCAGGCTCTGCTTCTGTTGCAAGAATCTATCGGTAAAGAGCGTCGTCCGCTGTCTTGGGTCGTTGGTGACCAAGGGGTTTACCGTGCCAACATGCAATCAGAAAGAGAAAGAAAGCACGGTGAACGTATTGCAGTGACGAACCTGCGTACACCAGACGAAATTTAAGGCTTAAAGCCATACAGCGTAACAGAGCAATGTTGTTGCGAAATAATAAACCTGATCAAGCGTTATGGTGAAGAATGATGACAGATCAGATAGCGCAAGCGAGTAGTACCCAGCCAGGATGGCAGACACAGGAACATTTAAATGACCCTGTGCTTCTGGAACTGCGCAATCAATTTGGGCCGGATGCCTTTTCTGTTCAAGCAACCCGCACTGGTATGCCAGTGGTTTGGGTTCGTCGTGAACAATTACTGGAAGTTGTAGATTTTCTAAAGAAACTACCAAAACCGTATGTCATGCTATTTGACTTACACGGGGTAGATGAACGCCAAAGAATCCACCGTCAAGGCCTGCCTGAAGCAGACTTTAGTGTTTTCTATCACATTATTTCTATTGACCGTAACCGCGATATTATGTTGAAAGTCGCTCTTAATGAGAAAGACCTCAACGTACCTTCTATGGTTTCGCTGTTCCCAAATGCAAATTGGCATGAACGTGAAGTGTGGGATATGTTTGGGATCACCTTCCAAGGTCACCCAAATTTACGTCGCTTACTGATGTCGCCAAGCTGGGAAGGTCACCCACTGCGTAAGGATTATCCTGCGCGTGCAACTGAGTTCGACCCCTTTGTTCTGACTAAACAGAAACAAGATCTGGAAATGGAAGCTTTAACTTTCAAACCAGAAGAGTGGGGCATGGCACGTGGAAATGAAAATGAAGATTTCATGTTCCTGAACTTAGGGCCAAACCACCCATCATCACACGGTGCATTCCGTATTGTACTGCAACTTGATGGTGAAGAAATTATCGACTGTGTGCCTGATATCGGTTACCACCACCGTGGTGCTGAGAAAATGGGCGAGCGCCAGTCATGGCACAGTTACATTCCTTACACTGACCGTATTGAGTACCTCGGTGGGTGTGTGAATGAAATGCCATACGTGTTAGCCGTTGAAAAATTGGCTGGCATTGAAGTGCCTGACCGCGTAAAGACCATTCGCGTCATGCTGTCTGAATTATTCCGTATTAATAGCCACTTGCTATACATCAGTACTTATATTCAAGACGTCGGCGCAATGACACCTGTATTCTTTGCGTTTACTGACCGTCAAAAAGTGTACAACGTGATTGAAGCTATCACTGGGTTCCGTATGCATCCAGCTTGGTTCCGTATTGGTGGTGTTGCACACGACTTACCGCGCGGTTGGGAAAAGTTGCTGCGTGAGTTACTTGATTGGCTGCCGAAACGTTTAGAGTCTTATGTCACGTCTGCACTGAAAAACTCCATCTTAAAAGGCCGTTCTATTGGTACAGCAATGTACAACAAAGAAGAGGCATTGGCATGGGGTGTGACAGGTGCGGGTTTACGTGCTACAGGCGTTGATTTTGACGTGCGTAAATGGCGTCCATATTCAGGTTATGAAAACTTTGAATTCGATATTCCTATCGCTCACAACGGTGACTGCTATGACCGTGTGATGATCAAAGTTGAAGAGATGCGCCAGAGTATCCGTATTCTTGAGCAATGCTACAAGAATATGCCAGAAGGCCCATTCAAAGCCGACCATCCATTGACGACGCCGCCACCAAAAGAGCGTACGTTACAGCACATTGAAACCCTGATTAACCACTTCTTGCAAGTGTCTTGGGGGCCAGTGATGCCTGCGAATGAATCATTCCAGATGGTTGAAGCCACGAAGGGGATCAACAGCTACTACCTGACCAGTGATGGCAGCACGATGAGCTACCGTACACGTATTCGTACGCCAAGCTATGCTCACTTGCAGCAAATCCCTGCGGTTATTCGCGGTAGTTTAGTTTCAGACTTAATCGTCTATCTGGGTAGTATCGATTTTGTAATGTCGGATGTGGATCGCTAACCATGCATAATGAACATGATAAACACAATCAACTCGATGTGGTGAATGTATTCGAACCTCAAGCTCATCATGGCTTTGTTTTAACTGACGAAGAGCGTGCAGAAATAGAAGGTGAGAAACATCACTATGAAGATGCGCGAGCAGCATCTATCGAGGCACTGAAAATTGTGCAAAAAAACCGTGGCTGGGTTGAGGACGGTGCGATCTATGCTATCGCTGACGTCTTAGGTATCCCCGCTAGTGATGTTGAAGGTGTGGCAACATTCTATAGCCAAATCTTCCGTCAACCTGTTGGACGCCACATTATTCGCTATTGCGACAGTGTTGTTTGCCATATTACTGGTTATCAGGGTTTAGAAGCTGAAATCATTAAACAGCTGAATATTCGCCCTGGCCAAACAACAGCCGATGGTCGCTTTACATTGCTGCCAACCTGTTGCTTGGGTAACTGTGATAAGGGTCCGACGATGATGATCGATGAAGATACTCACAGTTATGTGCAGCCTGAAAATATTCAAAAATTACTGGAGCAGTATCCATGACAAATTCTGTTAATCCAGTGATCCGTACTGCTGAAACTCATCCCCTAACATGGCGTTTGCGTGATGACAATCAGCCTGTTTGGTTAGATGAGTACCGCAGTAAAAACGGATACAAAGGTCTTGAGCGTGCGCTCAAAGGCATGGCACCGGATGAAGTTGTTAACCTTGTCAAAGACGCTGGCCTGAAAGGGCGTGGTGGTGCGGGGTTCTCAACAGGCCTGAAATGGAGCCTGATGCCAAAAGACGAAAACATGAAACTGCGTTATTTCTTATGTAATGCGGATGAAATGGAACCGGGCACCTACAAAGACCGCTTATTGATGGAGCAACTGCCTCATTTGTTAGTTGAAGGGATGATCACGGGAGCATATGCACTAAAAGCTTATCGTGGTTATATCTTCCTACGTGGTGAGTATGTTGAGGCAGCTCAACACTTGCGCCGTGCCATCGAAGAAGCGAAAGCTGCGGGCCTGTTAGGAAAAAATATCCTCGGTTCGGGGTTTGATTTCGAGCTATTTGTGCACACCGGTGCTGGGCGTTATATCTGCGGTGAAGAAACTGCACTGATTAACTCTTTAGAAGGTCGTCGTGCTAACCCGCGTTCTAAACCACCATTCCCTGCAACATCAGGTGCTTGGGGTAAACCAACTTGCGTAAATAACGTTGAAACTATCTGTAACGTGCCGGCTATTTTAGAGCATGGTGACCAGTGGTACATCGATTTAAGCGCAGGTAAGAGTAAAGACGCGGGCACTAAATTAATGGGCTTCTCTGGGCGTGTGAAAAATCCGGGTCTATGGGAATTACCATTTGGTACAACGGCACGTGAAGTATTAGAAGATTACGCAGGTGGTATGCGTGATGGTTTAAAACTTAAAGCATGGCAGCCGGGTGGGGCAGGGACAGACTTCCTGACCAATGACCACCTCGACTTACCAATGGATTTTGAAAATATTGCCAAAGCCGGTAGCCGTCTTGGTACTGCATTAGCAATGGCGGTTGATCATGAAATCAACATGGTTTCGTTAGTTCGTAACTTAGAAACCTTCTTTGCACGTGAATCCTGTGGTTGGTGTACGCCATGTCGTGATGGATTGCCGTGGAGCGTGAAAATTTTACAAGCACTGGAAAAAGGCGAAGGCCAACCGGGTGACATCGAAACATTAGAGCAACTTTGCCGTTTCTTAGGTCCGGGTAAAACATTCTGTGCTCACGCACCGGGAGCAGTCGAACCGCTGCAAAGTGCCATCAAATATTTCCGTGATGAATTTGAAGCGGGTATCTCGCAAAAAGATCTGCGTAACATCGTGCAGATTGCGGGTATCCAACCAAACCTGCTCAAGCAGCGTTGGTAATTATTTAGCGATTGAGCAACCGCTAAAGAGATTTTTCACGAAGAACGTATTTTTGATTAACGCCTGCTTTATGCGGGCCTTTGGGAAGCATGCTGACTATGGCTACAATATATGTAGACGGCAAAGAATATGACGTAAACGGGTCTGAAAACCTGTTACAAGCCTGTCTTTCTCTCGGGCTAGATATTCCTTATTTTTGCTGGCATCCGGCGCTGGGAAGCGTTGGCGCTTGCCGCCAGTGTGCGGTTAAGCAATATCAGAACGCGGATGATACTCGCGGTCGCCTAGTAATGTCTTGTATGACACCGGCAACGGAAGGTACCTACATCTCAATTGATGATGAAGAAGCCAAACAATTCCGTGAAAGTGTTGTGGAATGGCTGATGACCAACCACCCTCACGACTGCCCAGTCTGTGAGGAAGGCGGTAATTGCCACCTACAAGATATGACGGTGATGACCGGTCATAATATGCGTAAATATCGTTTTACGAAACGTACACACATTAACCAAGACTTAGGGCCGTTCATTAGTCATGAAATGAACCGCTGTATCGCTTGTTACCGCTGTGTGCGTTATTACAAAGATTACGCAGATGGCACGGACTTGGGGGTTTATGGGGCACATAACTATGTGTATTTCGGTCGTACAGAAGACGGTACGCTAGAAAGTGAATTCTCAGGTAACCTAGTTGAAGTCTGTCCGACAGGGGTCTTTACCGATAAAACGCACTCTGAGCGCTATAACCGTAAATGGGACATGCAATTTGCCCCGGGTATCTGCCAACAGTGCAGTATCGGTTGTAATACTAGCCCTGGTGAGCGCTATGGTGAAATCCGCCGCATTGAGAACCGTTATAATGGTTCAGTAAACCACTATTTCCTATGTGACCGCGGTCGTTTTGGTTATGGCTATGTCAACCGTAAAGACCGTCCACGTCAAGCTGTGTTAAATAAAAATGGCGTAAAACAGGTTATATCGGCTATTGAGGCAATGCAAAGCGGTGCGCAAATTATCAATCAAGCGAAGAAAGTGATTGGTATTGGTTCACCACGTGCAAGCATCGAAAGTAACTATGCGTTACGAGCACTTGTCGGTGCAGAAAACTTCTATTCAGGTGTTTCTTCGAGTGAGCAACGCCGTTTAGCGCTGATGCAAAATATCCTGCAAAATGGCGGTATCTATACGCCAACACTGCGTGAAGTGGAGGGTTACGATGCGGTGCTGGTACTGGGTGAAGATTTAACTCAGACAGGTGCGCGTATGGCGTTATCTGTACGTCAAGCGGTGAAAGGTAAAGCACGTGAAATGGCGGCAGCACAAAAAGTCGCTGACTGGCAAATCGCGGCAATCATGAACATTGGTCAACATGCGAAATACCCACTGTTTATCACCAATGTGGATGATACCCGCTTAGATGATGTCGCCGCATTTAATTACCGTGCTCCTGTGGCTGACCAAGCACGTTTTGGTTTTGCTATTGCCAACATGATTAATGGCGATGCACCAGCAGTGAATGACTTACCTGCAGACCTCAAAGCGAAAGTTGAAACCATCGCACAAGCGCTTTCAAGCGCGAAAAAACCACTGATTATCAGTGGTAGCCATAGTGCTAGTGAGGCGATGATCCAAGCCGCGGCTAACGTGGCATTTGCACTAAAAGCGAAAGGTGCGCAGGTGGGCTTATCTTACTTAGCCTCTCATGCAAACAGTTTTGGTTTAGCAATGATGGACGCACAGCCATTAGACAGCGCATTAGCTCGCATTGAAGCGAACGAAGCGGATGTGGCTATCGTTATCGAAAACGACCTGTACCGTCATAGCAATGTAGATGCGGTTAATAGCGCATTAGCGAAGCTGAAGCATTTGATTGTTGCTGACCATCAGCAAACCGACATCATGGATAAAGCAACATTAGTTCTGCCAGCAGCAAGCTTTGCTGAAGCAGACGGTACGTTGATTAACCAAGAAGGTCGGGCACAACGTTTCTTCCAAGTCTTCGACCCAACTTATTACGACAAAGCTATCGTGATGAACGAAAGCTGGCGCTGGATGCATTCATTGCAAACTGAAGCACAGGAACGTGATGCAGACTGGTCGCAACTTGACCATGTGATTGCTGATTGTGTTGCTACACTGCCACAATTTGCAGGCATTGTTGATTCTGCACCAAAAGCCTCTTTCCGTATCCGTGGTCAAAAACTGGCACGTGAACCTCATCGTTACAGTGGTCGAACAGCGATGCTGGCCAACCAATCTGTTCATGAGCCTCGTCAACCGCAAGATATTGATTCTCCATTTGCTTTCTCAATGGAAGGGAACAACAGCCCAACGGCACCACGTCAGCAAATTCCATTTGCTTGGGCGCCGGGTTGGAACTCACCACAAGCGTGGAATAAATTCCAAGCAGAAGTGGGGGGCCATTTGTTATTTGGTGACCCAGGTGTGCGTTTGTTCAATTCAACAGAAAGTAAATTGGCTTACTTCACTGATATTCCAGCAGCCTATCAAGCGACTGAAGCTCAATGGGTGGTGGCGCCGTATTACCATCTGTTCGGCAGTGACGAAATGTCACAGCGTTCAGACGTGATCCAACAGCGTATGCCTGAGCCTTATATCATGCTGAATGCGCAAGATGCAGAGTCACTTGGTTTGACAGCAGGAACAAAAGCTGAATTTAGCCATGCAGGTCAAGCATTTAACTTAACTGTACGCCTCAGTAATCACCTATCGACTGGTCAAATTGGTTTACCATTAGGGATGCCGGGTATCGCACCTGTTCTGGCTGGCGTGTCAGTCAATAATCTGCGGAGGGGAGCATGATGGATTGGATTTCTCCTGAAGTAATGGAAGTCCTTATTTCCATACTTAAATCTGTCGTCATTTTATTGGTTGTTGTGACTTGTGGAGCCTACATGAGTCTGGGAGAGCGCCGTATTCTCGGTCTGTTCCAGAACCGTTACGGCCCTAACCGTGTTGGTCCGTTTGGGATGGGCCAGTTAATCGCGGATATGTTCAAAATGCTGTTTAAAGAAGACTGGATCCCACAGTTCGCGGATAAGAAAATCTTTACGCTAGCGCCAGTTATCGCATTTTGCTCATTATTCCTTGCATTCGCCATCGTACCTGTTAGCCCAACTTGGCACGTGGCAGACCTGAATATTGGGATTTTATTCTTCCTGATGATGGCGGGTCTAGCGGTGTATGCGGTGTTATTCGCTGGTTGGTCAAGTAACAACAAATACTCTTTATTGGGGGCGATGCGTGCGTCAGCACAAACCGTGAGTTACGAAGTGTTCTTAGGCCTTTCTTTAATGGGCGTGGTTGCACAAGCAGGTTCATTCAACCTGATTGATATTGTTAACTCCCAAGAAGGCATGTGGAACATCATTCCTCAGTTCTTTGGCTTTGTAACTTTTGCGATTGCAGGTGTTGCGGTATGTCACCGTCACCCGTTTGACCAACCAGAAGCAGAGCAAGAGATTGCGGATGGTTATCACGTTGAATACTCAGGGATGAAGTTCGGTCTGTTCTTCGTTGGTGAGTATATCGGTATCGTAACGGTCTCTGCTCTGATTGTGACGCTGTTCTTTGGTGGCTGGCATGGACCATTCTTGCCGTCATTCTTGTGGTTTGCGATTAAAACTGCGTTCTTCATGATGATGTTTATCTTGATCCGCGCTTCTTTGCCGCGTCCACGTTATGACCAAGTGATGTCTTTCGGTTGGAAAATTTGTCTGCCGTTGACACTGCTTAATCTGCTGGGTACCGCAGCAGTGATTTTATACAACGCTCAGTAAGGGGTGATTGAACCATGACATTAAAAGAGTTATTGGTCGGTTTCGCCACCCAAGTACGTAGTATTTGGATGGTCGGCCTACATGCGTTCGATAAACGCGAAACGCAAATGTACCCAGAAGAGCCGGTTTATCTACCACCCCGTTACCGTGGGCGTATCGTATTAACACGCGACCCTGACGGTGAAGAGCGTTGTGTAGCCTGTAACTTATGTGCGGTGGCTTGCCCTGTGGGTTGTATCTCACTGCAAAAAGCTGAACATGAAGACGGCCGTTGGTACCCCGAGTTTTTCCGCGTGAACTTTTCGCGCTGCATTTTCTGTGGCTTGTGTGAAGAGGCTTGCCCAACTACGGCAATCCAATTAACACCTGACTTTGAAATGGCCGATTGGAGACGTCAGGATCTGGTTTACGAAAAAGATGACCTACTCATTTCAGGTCCGGGTAAATATCCTGATTATAACTTTTACCGTAAATCGGGTATGGCGATTGCAGGTAAAGACAAAGGTGAAGCGGATAACGAAGCGAAACCGATTAACGTCAAAGACCTGTTGCCATAAGGAGCGATATTCATGGAATTTACATTTTATATCGCCGGCCTAGTTGCCATATTAGCAACTTTGAGGGTGATAACTAATACCAACCCGGTGCATGCACTGTTGTATCTGGTTGTTTCTCTGCTGGCTCTGTCGATGGTGTTTTTCTCTCTCGGTGCGTATTTTGCTGGGGCTTTGGAAATCATCGTTTATGCAGGAGCCATCATGGTCTTGTTCGTATTCGTCGTCATGATGCTTAACTTAGGTCGCTCAGTGCAAGAACAAGAGCGGGCTTGGTTAACACCAAAAAACTGGATTGGTCCCGCGGTGTTGTCTGCCGTATTACTGGCCATCTTAGTTTACGGTATTACCTCTTTGTCTTACGAAGATGGGATTAAAGGTACCGTGATTGGGGCGAAAGAAGTGGGTATAAGCCTATTCGGGCCTTATGTTCTAGCTGTTGAGTTGGCTTCATTGCTATTACTGGCCGGTTTAGTTGTCGCATTCCACGTTGGGCGTGACCGTAAAGAAAACGGCGCTGACCTTGTCAGTGTACGTAATGCGGAGGAGCAAAAATGATACCTCTTCAACATGGTCTGATTTTAGCAGCGATTTTATTTGTAATGGGACTGAGTTGTCTCGTTATTCGCCGCAATTTGCTTTTCATGCTGATCGGACTGGAAATCATGATTAACTCTACTGCTCTGGCATTTGTTGTTGCAGGGAGTTTTTGGGGGCAGCCAGACGGCCAAATTATGTATATTTTGGCGATTACATTGGCTGCAGCGGAGGCGAGTATTGGATTGGCGTTGTTACTGCAACTCCATCGTCATCGTCAGAACCTGAATATTGATAAAGTCAGTGAGATGCGCGGATGAACCTACTCTATTTAACTATTCTGTTGCCTCTACTTGGGTCGGTGTTACTTGCCTTCTCTCGTGGACGCTGGTCAGAAAACGTTTCTGCCATTATAGGTGCGGGGTCGGTCGGCTTAGCGGCGCTCGTAGCACTTTATGTTGGCAATGAATTTTTAGCTCAACCTGTTTTATCAAATGGTGGATATGAACCATATTCACAACAACTTTGGACTTGGATGTCGGTTGGTACTTTCAACATTCCATTTACCTTAGTCCTTGATGGTCTGTCTCTTACCATGCTGGGTGTGGTAACGGGGGTGGGCTTCCTTATTCATGTGTATGCCTCTTGGTATATGCGTGGCGAGGAGGGTTACTCACGTTTCTTTGCCTACACTAACCTGTTTATCGCGAGTATGGTGGTTTTAGTTCTCGCCGATAACATGATGCTGATGTATCTCGGTTGGGAAGGGGTAGGGCTGTGCAGTTATCTGCTGATTGGTTTTTACTATACCAATCCAGACAACGGTAAAGCTGCGATGAAAGCCTTCTTCGTGACCCGTATTGGTGATGTGTTCCTTGCCATCGGTATGTTTATTCTGTGGAATGAACTGGGCACGCTGAATTTCAGCGAAATGGCAGTATTAGCACCTCAGAAATTTGCTGAAGGTTCGAGTGCTATCAACTGGGCTACCTTAATGTTATTAGGTGGTGCAGTCGGTAAATCAGCACAGTTACCATTGCAAACATGGTTGGCTGATGCGATGGCAGGCCCAACGCCTGTTTCTGCATTGATCCACGCCGCAACCATGGTGACCGCGGGTGTTTACTTAATTGCACGTACACATGTTCTGTTCCTGTTAGCACCTGAGGTTTTACATTTAGTGGGTGTCGTTGGTGCGGTCACATTAGTACTAGCTGGTTTTGCCGCATTGGTACAAACGGATATCAAACGTGTTCTTGCTTACTCAACCATGAGCCAGATCGGTTATATGTTCTTGGCTCTGGGAGTACAAGCTTGGGATGCGGCGATTTTCCACCTGATGACACACGCTTTCTTTAAAGCGCTATTGTTCCTCTCAGCAGGTTCGGTGATCCTCGCATGTCACCACGAACAAAACATCTTCAAAATGGGTGGGCTACGTAAGCAAATCCCATTCATTTATGCTGTGATGTTAATCGGCGGAAGCGCACTGGCTGCATTGCCATTGTTTACCGCAGGTTTCTACAGTAAAGATGCAATTTTGTGGGGTGCGCAGCTTGATGGGCAAACGGTGTTGTTATGGGCAGGTATCCTTGGTGCATTAATGACTGCAATTTATACCTTCCGTATGATTTTCATCGTGTTCCACGGTGAAGCAAAAATCAAAGCGCACAAGGTTAAAGGCATCACTCATACATTGCCACTTGGCATTCTGGCTATCCTTGCAACGTTTGTTGGTGCATTAATTCACCAACCATTAGAAGGGGTATTCCCTGCTGAAGCCGTGGGAAGTGAAGACGGTAAAGTCTTACTTGAAGCGATTTCTGGCGGGTTTGCAATCGCGGGTCTGTTGATTGCTATATTCCTCTATCTATTCAGACATTCCATTGTTGATGCTATCGCGAAAACAGCAGTTGGCCGCTTTTTCAGTGCATGGTGGTACCAAGCATGGGGATTCGACTGGCTGTATGACGTAGTCTTTGTGAAACCTTTTAAAGGTATTGCATGGCTATTGGAGAGCGATCCGATTAACTCACTGATGAATATCCCTGCACGCTTATCAAGTTTAGCGAATAAAGGGCTTGCGGTGAGTCAAAACGGCCAGATCCGTTGGTATGTTGCCTCATTGGGGCTGGGTGCAGTGCTGATTCTTGCTCTGCTGCTTTTGGTTTAATTAAGGGACACATTGCGCCATGCTATTACCTTGGCTAATACTTATTCCCTTTATCGGAGGCCTGCTAAGTTGGCAGGCTGACCGGTTCAGTCACCGCGCTCCACGTTGGATTGCGCTGGCGACAATGGGATTAACACTTATTCTTTCCGTGCAATTGTGGTTACAAGGGAACTATTCTCTGGTTAATCCACAAGGCGTTCCACAATGGCAGTCTATTTTCTTTATGCCGTGGATCCCAGCACTGGGAATCAACATTCACTTAGCGATTGATGGTTTGTCACTATTAATGGTCGTATTGACGGCTATTATGGGCGCGTTTTCGATTCTGAGCTCATGGAGTGAAAACCAAAAGAACCAAGGTGCATATCACTTTAACCTGCTGTGGATTATCACAGGGGTGATGGGGATTTTCACTGCGGTTGACTTGTTCTTATTCTTCTTCTTCTGGGAGATGATGCTGATCCCGATGTATTTCCTAATTGCCAATTGGGGGCACAAAGGGTCAGAGAGTAGAAAACATATCAACGCAGCTACCAAGTTCTTTATTTATACGCAGGCGAGTGGTTTGATTATGTTAGTGTCCATCATTGGATTGGCACTGGCACACTTCAACTCAACAGGCACATTAACATTCAATTACGACCAACTGTTAGGCACACAAATGTCTAGTAGCGTCGCATTTATGTTGATGTTAGGTTTCTTTATTGCTTTTGCCGTTAAAATGCCATTAGTGCCATTCCACGGTTGGATGGCGGATACGCAAGAACAATCCCCAACCGCAGGTTCGGTGGACATTTCTGGTATTATGCTAAAAACCGCGGCTTATGGTTTGTTACGTTTTACTTTACCACTGTTCCCAGAAGCTTCTATCCAGTTCACGCCAGTTGCGATGACACTGGGTGTGATCAGTATCTTCTACGGTGCATGGTTAGCGTTCAAACAAACCGACATTAAACGTCTGGCGGCATACAGTAGCTTATCCCATATGGGGTTTGTGACAGTAGCGATTTATGCAAGTTCAGTGTTAGCGTACCAAGGTGCTGTGATCCAAATGATCACCAACGGCCTGTCAGGTGCAGCGCTGATTATCATCAGTGGTCAACTGTATGAGCGTACACAAACGCGTGATATGCGCATGATGGGTGGGTTGTGGAAACGCATTAAATGGTTACCAGGAATGTCCCTGTTCTTTGCCGCGGCAACGTTAGGCATGCCAGGTACAGGTAACTTCATTGGTGAGTTCATGATCCTGTTCGGTAGCTTCAGCCAATTCACATTAGTGACCTGCATTATGGTATTTGGTGTGGTGTTTGCTTCTATCTACTCGTTGTGGATGATGCAACAAACTTACTATGGCACACCAAAATCAGAAAAAGAAATGAAAGGGTTAACTGCGCGTGAATTCGGTGTGCTGCTGGCTCTAGCTGCTTTACTGGTTATTATCGGTTTCTATCCACAACCAATTTTAGATACTTCAATTGGTTCAATGGAAACATTGCATAACCTGTATTCTGCTTCACTTACAACATTAGGGCTGTAATTCGCCATGACAATAACTCCTCAAGAACTGATCGCAATATTACCACTGATGATCGTCGGGTTGACGGCAGTGGTTGTGATGCTGTCCATTGCGTGGCGACGCGATCACCTGACCAGCGCCGCGCTGACAGTATCTGGTTTTATTATTGCGTTGCTTTCACTGATTTGGGTGGCTGATGGCTACCTGATGGATGTGACTTCGCTTATCCGTGTTGATAACTTTGCACTATTCTACAGTGCATTAGTCTTAGTTGCAGGTATCGGTACTAGTATCTTTGCTTACCATTGGCTAGAAGGCTTTGGTGACAATAGGGATGAGTTTCACCTTTTAGTCGCTATTGCTGTGGCGGGTGGTGTGCTGTTATCTATGTCAAACCATATGGCGTCAATGTTTATCGGTATTGAACTGATTTCATTACCATTGTTTGGCTTAGTTGCTTATACCTTCGAACGTCGACGCACCTTAGAAGCAGGGATTAAATACATGCTGTTATCCGCAGCAGCGTCTTCATTCCTGTTATTTGGTATAGCATTACTGTATGCAGAGTCAGGCAGTTTAAGCTTTGCAGCGGTCGGTCAAAGCTTATCTGACAGCCAAATCCATGCGCCATTAATTATGATTGGTTTTGGGATGCTGATTGTGGGCTTCGGTTTTAAATTATCGTTATTCCCATTCCAGTTATGGACACCAGATGTTTACCAAGGTGCTCCTGCGCCAGTATCGGCATTTTTGGCAACAGGCAGTAAGATTGCTATCTTTGCCGTGCTAGTGCGTATTTTTATGGAAGCGCCAGTGACCAATAGCGACACTTTATCGATTGTTATCTCTGTCATTGCCATTGCCTCTATTTTATTTGGTAACTTGTTGGCAATTAGCCAAAAAAGTGCAAAACGCTTACTAGGTTACTCATCTATCTCTCATATGGGGTATTTGTTGGTAGCACTTGTTGCTTTACGTACCGTACCGGAATACGCCCAAACAACCATCGCTATTTACCTTGTAGGTTATCTATTTGCAAGTTTGGGGGCCTTTGGGGTAATCAGTATCGTTTCCAGCCCTTACCGTGGTGATGACCAAGATGACTTCAGTGCGTTCCGTGGCCTATTCTGGCACAAACCTGTGTTAGCAACGGTCATGACTATTATGATGCTATCACTGGCAGGTATTCCAATCACATTAGGGTTTATTGGTAAATTTTATGTGATTGCATCCGCAGTGAAAGCTGAATTATGGTGGTTAACTGGAGCTGTGGTGGTGGGTAGTGCAATAGGTTTGTATTACTACCTACGCTTTATGGCAAGCCTATATAGCCGTGATGCAGAACACGCAGAACGTTATACAGGCCCTGAAAAAGCGACATTGGGTACTGTGGTTGCCGTTATTTGTGCCATTGCAGTTATTGCATTTGGGGTTTGGCCACAACCACTTATCGATATCACATCAACAGCTCTTGCTGTGATTAACTGACGGTTAAACACATCATGTTGATGAAAACCGGTTACCTCAACAGTAACCGGTTTTTTTTAATCTGGAAGTTGCAATTGGTATTGATATTCCACCTCATTTAAATAGGTCATAAATATCTTACTTGCGACATGAATATGCGGCACATTCAGCGTTTGTTCAGATACATGTTCATTAATAAAGTCGCACCAAGACTCTAAATAGTTCCTCAGCAGGTTAGCTTGAGTAATGACTGACTGTACATTTAGAACGATAGTGGAGATTTCTTCTGATAGACTGATGAGCTTAGACACCCTGAAAATATTCGTATCAATCGCATTCATTTCCCCTTTCAATTCGATTATTAGGTCACTTAAATAGAGCCTAACATCAACAAGTTGCAGAAATTCTAAACCGTCATCAACCACAGCTAAGAGGTTTTTAATATAGCGTAGAGCCATCTTTAAAATCTGTTTTTTGTTTTTCGGTATGTCAATAGAATCTATCGATTCTTGATTTAAAAAGTATTTTTCAAAGAAATCGGTAATTTTTGTTTTTAAAATAATATCTTCAGCGGCTTTAATAATAGAGTGTTGTTGATTAACCTCATTAATTTTCATTTGAATATTTTTTTTGGCGGAGATTAACAACCCTTTTTGGTTATTATATTCTTGAAGTTTATTCTTATTTGGCTTATCAATATTAAATGTTTGCAATGAATCGGTGGTGAATCGTATTTTATAAATGAATTTTTCTAATTCTAATTTTAGTTCAATGAGGTCTTCTATAAAACCAACCGTTAATATCTTATTCTTTAAATTCTCAATGTTATCAGGGTGATGGTTGTCATTATTGTTTTCGTTTAAATCATTAAATATTATATAATCTAATTTTATTTTTATAATTGGGATTGAATTTCTAATGAGTTGATTAAGACTTTCTGTTTTAATGGCGATTTTGTTTATTTTATCATAAATAACATAGTCATAATTTTTAATGTTCTTATTAAAATCAATGATGCTATTTGATATACATCTTAATTGGTATACATCAATGGAGGGAAATACAGGGATTTCGTTGTTATCATGCATATTCGTACCTTTTATTTAGAAGTGTTGTCATTTATTTGTAATTCATCAAATAATGTAATTAAATGAACTGAGTATTCTTGTATTTTATTCCAAGAGCTGATAACACGTTTAAATTGGGAGATAAACCTGATTAGTTTGTCTGCGTTATTAATTCTTTGAAAAACTTCAATTGATTGAGTAACTTCAGTTAAAATAACCAACCACATATAGTCTAAGTGGTCGATGGCTAGCCTCGCATCCTTGATAAACCCTTCAATTTTATGTAGGTTAATTTGCATATCAAACATCGTTTTTTGGATGAGTTTTTCTTGGTTAATTTTAGTGTTGATTTCTTCTATTTCTTTTAGGATGTTATTCCTTTTTATTCTTATGACTTCTGCTTTTGAACCAAAAATACTGCTTGTAATAATAAGACCGATCACCCCACCAGCAAGCCCTGTAAAACAGAGTTTCACAAAATGGTTATATTCCTGATCAAGTTGCTGAACCTCATTTTTTTTAATTTCAATCATTTCTTTTAAGAAAGGTTCTGAGCTTTCATTATTACTTGGGTCAAGTTGCTGATAGAGACCTTTAATATTGAACAGTAATGATTCAACATGCTCGAAATTAGAAAGGTACCCCCCTGTAATATATGCCCTAAAATCAGATACGATATTTTTTATTTTTATCGTTTTAATTGACTGGTTTTTTATATCACTTTTAATTAAATTTAAAATGCTTACAAGCTCAGTCGCAATTTGTTGGTCATCGCTTTGATAAATGATTTCATCAAGTTTATTTTCTGCTAGGTCATCCAAATTATCAGACACTCTTTGTAAAATTGGCATGTGATTAATATACTCAATGACCTCATTACCAGTCTGAATGATATTTCGGCTAGTGAGTGAAAGATTAACAGATTGTTCTTTAACATGTTGTTCAACATTATCCCATGAATTAGCATGGTCGCGAATATTTATAATTGCCGTGGCTATATCATTAGAGTTAATAGGTAATACGGTTGAATCGGTAATGCCAAACCATTTTAAAATATCAGGTTTTTTCAATGGTAAAGAAAGGGCAAATTGTACATGCTGATGGATGTTGAGTAAATCTTCTAAAGTAAAAATGCCTGCAGACCGAGTGGAAAGTGAATCTTGATTTGTTAATAATGCTAATGTTGCATTACCTATATTTTCTTTTTCGATAATTCGGTCGTAATTTTCATGTGTATTCATTATTAATTCCAATTTAATTAAGTTAAAGGAGAAAGTTGAATTTAGTATTAATAACTATAATTATGATTGTAATACCGGTTTATGATGGTCAAGTGATGAAGATTTTATAACCATTAACCTACAAGAAACTGGAAAAAAGGTTGATAATAAAAAATGAAAATCAGAGACAAAAAATAATTTATAGCTATAAACAATAATATTCTGTTAAACAAACTCCCATTAAATGGGAAAGAGAGGGTTGTTACCTAATACAAGGCAATATTCATTCAAAGGGGAATTCCTGATGGAATTGTTAATTTAATCCTGAAGGTAAATTTTGGGGTACAAGATGTTTCAAAATGAAATAGACAAAGGGGGAAAGTGCCAATGGTTTAACCATAGTCAGCAAAAGATAAAATGACTATTATCAATAGATTAAATTAATATGTAATCACCTAATATATATAATAAACTATACTCATAAACTGAGAGATTTAGCGGTCAACAAGTAACAACATGAATGTCTTAAATTCAACCCTTTTATACTGTCTGTGTGATCGCTGGTGGCTATTTGGTGACATGGTGCTTACTGTGGGTCATCAATGTATTAAAAAATTACATTGCGCTATATAATAATTCAAAGTGAATCTGTGTGATGTAGCTGTAGGGATCGAAAGTGACATATAAAAAAATTGATAAAGTGATAACGGAAATTTTGGATCATTTGTCTACATTGACACTCAAAACGAAAGAGCATACTCGTCTTACTTGGCAACTGGATGGGCAACTTACTTTTCCAGGGCTTCCATGGTTATCTGAGCAAAACTGTTATCCGCAGTTCTATTGGTATCAAAGAACTGGCGCACAGGAGTGCAGCGCGATTGGAATGGTGAAATCATTTCATTCGATTGATGATGCACAAGCTTTTTTATCGCAACACCCTGAAAACCCGGATATGCGTTTGTGGGGGCTAAATGGTTGGAATGCAGTCGGGGAAGGTATTCCCGAAACCTTAAAGCAACAGGCCACGTTTTGTTTTTTGCCTCGTCTTGAGATCCATCGATTTCGTTCAACCGTTCATATAAGCGTCAATATAGATGGGGAAGAAGACCGACTGAATGCACTCAGTTTTGTACAACAATTAACGTTAACGGCTAAAACGACATTAGCTCTTACAGCAGATATTATTGCGCAGGAACATATTCCTATGCGTGATGAATGGTGCCGTTTATTGAATTGTGCAATTGAGGATATGAAAGCAGGGAAAATGGAAAAAGTGGTGATGGCACGAGAGACTAAATTAACCCTGTCTGAACCGATTGCAGTCGCTGAACTTTTATCAAAAAGCCAGCAGGTTAATCATCATTGCTACCATTTTATGATGGCTTTTAATCAGCATTCAGGGTTTATTTCTTCTACGCCTGAACGTTTATACCTACGTCAAGGTGAGCAGCTTAATTCTGAAGCCTTAGCGGGAACGGTGGCAAATGACCCTGATGATGTCATTGCTGCTGAATATGCAAAATGGCTAATGGAAGACAAAAAAAATCAACATGAAAACCTCGTTGTAGTTGATGATATTTGCCAGCAGTTACAAGGTGCAGTGACAGGGGTCGACGTTTCTAGTGCGAAAGTCATTCGTTTAAGAAAAATTCAGCATCTTTACCGTTCGATAGTTGCAACTCTTGTCATGCCTTCTGATAGTGACTGTTTACAACGTTTACAGCCAACCGCTGCTGTTTGTGGGCTACCAAGAAATGTTGCGCGGCAATTTTTGGCTAAAAATGAACCTTTTTCACGTGGTTGGTATGCGGGAACAGGTGGGTTTATTAGCCTCAATAAAAGTGAGTTTGCGGTGTCTTTACGTTGCGCACAAATTGAAGGTGAGCATGTTTCTCTGTATTCAGGAGCCGGTATTGTGAGTGGTTCAGACCCTGAGCAAGAATGGATAGAAATAGAGAATAAAGCGGCTGGGTTAAAATCTTTATTTGGAAATAGCGAAAAACCATAAAGTAAAAGTGGTTATTTTCTTTTTATTTTCAATTAGTTCATCAAAAATTGTCCTGAGATCAAGAAATTTTTCTTAGTCAGTTTAAACTGATTGATAATTAATAATTTGCTGAGCATATTATGTCTAATTCTGCTTTTAATATCCGTTGGGCTGAAGTGATTATTGAAGCGCTTGCTCGTCACGGTATGAAACATATTTGTATTGCGCCAGGCTCACGCTCTACGCCTTTGACTCTTGCGGCAATTAATAATGCAAAATTACACTGCCATACGCATTTTGATGAGCGTGGTTTAGGGCATTTGGCCCTAGGTTTAGCGAAAGCGAGCAATGAACCCGTTGGTGTTATTGTCACTTCAGGCACTGCTGTCGCTAACCTTTATCCTTCATTAATTGAAGCGGGCTTAACGGGGGAGAAAGTTATCTTCCTGACCGCAGATAGGCCTCCAGAATTAATTGATTGTGGTGCTAACCAAGCTATTCGCCAAGCCCATATTTTTGCTTCACATCCCGCTCAGTCATTAATGTTACCGCGCCCAACGCGCGATATTTCAGCCAAATGGCTGGTGTCAGCGGTGGATAACGGTATGAATCAACTCCATCATGGCGCTTTTCATATTAATTGCCCATTTGCTGAGCCGCTTTACGGTGAAAGTGAAGGCGATTATGAATGGCAGCAGACATTGGGTGACTGGTGGAACTCAAATCATCCATGGCTAAGTGAACCCTTAACTAATTCTGTTGCGCTCGTAGCTGATTGGTATTTTTGGCGACAGAAAAAAGGGGTTGTTATTGTCGGGAGAATGAATGCAAATGAGGGTGAAAAGGTCACTAAATGGGCTGAACAATTGGGGTGGCCAGTATTAGGTGATGTATTATCACAAACAGGGCAACCTTACCCTTGCGCAGATTTATGGCTTCAACACCCCGATGCTATTCGTATTTTAAAGCAAGCAGAATTAGTCGTGCAGTTTGGCTCAAGCCTGACAGGAAAACGGTTATTGCAGTGGCAAGCGAGTTGTGAACCACAAGAATACTGGGTAATCGATACAATTCCACAGCGCTTAGACCCTGCAAATCATACTGGTCGCAAATTAACATGCTCAATTAAAGGTTGGTTAGAAAACCACCCCGCACAACCCCGCAGCTTATGGTGTGAGGAGCTTGTTACCTTAGCGCAGAAAACACAACACTACGTGCATCAACAGTTAAGCGAGCAATTTTCAGAGGCCGCCATAGCGCATCAGTTGCCCGAATTATTGCCATCTCGCGGGCAGTTATTTGTTGGCAATAGCTTAATCGTACGCTTAGTCGATGCTCTAGCTCAATTACCGATGAACTACCCTGTGTATAGTAATCGTGGCGCAAGTGGCATTGATGGGCTGATTTCAACAATGGCGGGAGTGCAGCGAGCAACGGCAAGGCCAACGCTCGGGATTGTTGGGGACCTTTCTGCATTATATGATTTAAACAGCTTAGCATTATTACGTTCACCTTCAGCACCAACTGTTCTGATTATTGTGAACAATAATGGTGGGCAAATTTTTTCTATGTTGCCCACACCGGAAGAGGCAAGAACAAACTATTATTGTATGCCGCAAAACGTGAGTTTTGAACCTGCCGCAAAAATGTTTGGTTTACAGTACTGCGCCTCAACGGATTGGCATTCGTTGAAACAGGCTATCCAGCAATTTTGGCACAATCAGCACGGTACATTACTTGTGGAGCTGGTGGTTGATAGCGATGAGGGTGCTCGTACTTTAAAACAATTAGTCAGCGATATCTCGGAGTTATAATGCTGTCAGCTCAATGTTATCACACGAATGCTTCAGGCCCTTGGTTAGTGTGGTTACATGGGCTACTGGGCAGCGCAAATGATTGGCTTCCAGTGATTGAGCAATTCAATAACTACCCATCATTAGCGGTCAATTTGCCGGGTCACGGCGCGTCGAAATCGGAAACTAATCATGGTTTTTTGCATTTTGACCAACAACTTAGTGCTGTATTACAGTATTATCAAATCCATGAATATTACCTAGTTGGTTATTCATTAGGTGCCCGCCTTGCAATGCATTTTGCCTGTTATCATCAGCCAAAGGGGTTATTAGGCTTAGTGATAGAAGGGGGGAATGTTGGTTTGAACAGTGAGCAAGAACGGGTAGAGCGCAGAGCAAATGATGCTGCATGGGCACAGCGTTTTCGCTGCGAACCGATGAAACAAGTTCTGGATAGCTGGTATCAACAAAACGTGTTTGCTGACTTATCACCACTGCAACGCCAACAGTTAGTTTTATTACGCCAACAAAATAGCCCACAAGGAATTGCTGATATGTTAGAAAATACATCATTAGCAAAGCAACCTTTTTTGGCTGACAAATTGCACCAACTGGATTGCCCTTATCGCTATTTCTGTGGCGATAGAGATCAAAAATTTCGAAGCGTTTCGCAACAATACGCTTTGCCGTTAACGCTGATTGAAAATGCAGGGCATAATGCTCATCGGGAAAACCCAATAGGTTATGCGGCTGCACTTCACCATTTTTTATCACAATGTGGTTAAAGGAATCTGATAATGATTTATCCAAGCGAAGAAAAATTATACGCGCCAATTGAATGGCAAGATTGTTCTACAGGGTTTGAAGATATTCGATATCATAAATCTCCTGAAGGGATTGCAAAAATTACGATTAACCGCCCTGAAGTGCGTAATGCTTTCCGCCCACAAACTGTGAAAGAGATGATCCAGGCATTATCTGATGCACGTTATGATGACCAAATAGGCACTATTATTTTAACTGGTGAGGGTGAAAAAGCTTTCTGTGCAGGGGGCGACCAAAAAATTCGTGGTGACTACGGTGGGTATCGCGATGAAAGTGGCACACACCATTTAAATGTCTTAGATTTCCAACGCCAAATACGTACCTGCCCAAAACCAGTTGTGGCGATGGTCGCCGGTTTCTCTATCGGCGGCGGTCATGTTTTACATATGATGTGTGATTTAACTATTGCGGCTGATAACGCCATATTTGGTCAAACGGGCCCTAAAGTTGGTTCATTTGACGGTGGCTGGGGCGCATCGTATATGGCACGTATTGTTGGGCAGAAAAAAGCACGTGAAATTTGGTTCCTATGCCGCCAATACAATGCACAGGAAGCATTGGAGATGGGGCTAGTCAATACTGTAGTTCCTTATGCCGATTTAGAAAAAGAAACGGTACGCTGGTGTCGTGAAATGCTAGAAAATAGCCCGATGGCATTACGTTGTTTGAAAGCTGCCTTGAATGCAGATTGTGATGGTCAAGCTGGCCTGCAAGAACTGGCGGGTAATGCAACAATGCTATTTTATATGACAGATGAAGGTCAGGAAGGGCGCAATGCTTTTAACGAAAAACGCGCGCCAGACTTTTCTAAATATAAGCGTAATCCATAATGCGTAAAGCCACACTCTATTCGTTCAGCCTGCCAATGGAGGCAGGCGTCATCCTTCGTTATCAGCGTTTAAAAACTCGTGATGGGTTATTAGTCTGCTTAAAAGAGGGCGATAACGAAGGTTGGGGGGAGATTTCCCCTCTACCAGAGTTCAGTTCAGAAACATTAGAACAAGCAACCGCCGAAACTATTGTTCGATTGAATGAATGGATAAAACACGGCAAAATTTCTGAAAGTCTATTGCCTTCTGTTGCATTTGGTTGCAGTTGTGCACTTGCAGAATTGACTGGTGAATTGCCTGAGTCAGCGGATTATCGCAAAGCTCCTTTATGCAGTGGTGACCCCGATGATTTAATTCTAAGCCTTGATGCGATGGATGGTGAAAAGGTGGCTAAGGTCAAGGTTGGGTTATATGAAGCGGTACGTGATGGGATGGTCGTTAACCTATTATTAGAGGCAGTACCCGAGCTTAAATTGCGTTTAGATGCTAATCGGAGCTGGACTCGTGCGAAAGCTGACGGTTTTGCGAAGTATGTTAATCCTGACTATCGAAGCCGTATTGCATTCTTGGAAGAGCCCTGTAAAACCCGTGAAGAATCGTTGAAATTTGCAATGGATACGGGGATTAACATTGCTTGGGATGAAAGCGTGCGTGAAGACGGCTTTAAAGTCGAAGCGCAGGAAGGGGTTGCGGCAATTGTGATTAAACCAACATTGACGGGTAGCCTTAATTATTGCCGCTCTTTAGTTGAGGATGCGCATCGTTTAGGCTTACAAGCTGTGATTAGCTCATCCATTGAAAGCAGTTTTGGTTTAACACAATTAGCGCGTGTTGCACAGTGGTTAACACCAAACACTATTCCTGGTTTGGACACCGTTTCATTGATCCAATCGCAATTGATCCGTCCTTGGCCCCAGTGCGAAATAGCTGTTCAGCAACTCGAGGAATTAACGGTCGTATGGCAGAGTTAATCCATTTTAATGACTGGCCTTGGCAACATTGGGCCAATCTTTACCCCGATTCAATCGCATTATTGACGGATTCTGAGCGTATTACTTGGAAAGCCTTAAGCCAACAGGTCACCGACCTTGCCAATTACTTTTCAATGCAAGGGGTCAATCAAGGGCAATGTGTTGTCTTACGAGGTAAAAACTCTGTCGAATTGTTGCTAAGCCAGTTAGCTCTTATTGCTTGTGGTGCAAGGGTGTTGCCTCTTAACTCGCGTCTACCAGAAAGGTTATTAGGGGAACTATTGCCACACCTTGATGTGAGTGCTGCTATTGATTTTACTGGTGAATCAGGTGTCTTAGCTGAGTATCGAAACTTAGATTATCAGCAGTATTATCATTTTATTGATGATAATGCTTTTCAGACAGTTGATTTTTTGACCGCATTAGAACAACCCGCAACACTCATATTAACTTCCGGCTCAACCGGCTTACCAAAAGCCGTCGTTCACAGTGTATTTGCCCACTTATGTAGTGCAAAAGGGGTTGTCAGTGTGATGAGTTATCAACAAGCTGATTGTTGGTTGCTTTCTTTGCCGCTATTTCATGTTTCAGGACAAGGTATTATTTGGCGCTGGCTACTCCAAGGGGGCAGTTTAGCGTTGAAAACCTCACCATTGGCAGAAGCCTTGCAGGATGTTACGCACGCATCCCTAGTTCCAACACAATTATGGCGTTTGTTAAACGAAGAAACTGCAAGTCAGCTTGTGTTAAAAGAAGTTTTGTTGGGGGGGGCGATGATACCTACGACACTCACAGATTTAGCAGAAAGCCGCGGAATTGCTTGCTGGAGTGGTTATGGGATGACTGAAATGGCATCCACTGTTTGTGCTAAACGTGCAAATGGTAAAAAAGGTGTCGGCTTACCATTAAAAGGTAAGCAAGTACGTATTATTAATGATGAAATCCAAATCAAGGCAGATAGCCAAGCAATAGGGTATTGGTTTGATGGTGAGGTCAAGCCGTTAAACTGTATTGACGGCTGGTTTAAAACCAATGATAAAGGCGCTTTTACTGAAGGTGAGTACCAGATACTCGGTCGATTAGACAATTTATTTATCAGTGGAGGTGAAAATATTCAACCAGAAGATATCGAATCCGTCATAAACTCTCACCCTGATGTCAGCCAAAGTTTTATTATTCCTGTTGATGATGAACAATTTGGTCAACGGCCAGTCGCAGTCATTGAAATTAATGAAACAACGGATTTAAATAAACTGGCAGATTGGTTGAAAGATAAACTCGCCTCCTATCAATATCCTACAGCGTTTTATTATTTAGCTCCTGAGCTGAAAGCTGGCGGGATCAAAGTTTCTCGCCAACAAGTAAAACACTGGCTATATACAAAGGCAGTGTTTAGTCATTAAAAAGTGGCAGGGATTCTCCTGCCACTCAAGCGAATTATTTTTTCAGAGCGTTTAATGCTTTTTCCACGCCTGCACCATACTCAGGGTGAACTTGTTTAAATAACCCAATTTGGCGTATTTGGGTTTCTTCTGTTGCGTCAATCAGTTCCCCCGCAATACGTTTAAACATTCTTTGATGTTCTGCATCATCCAGTAGTTCATACAAGGCGCGAGGCTGGCTGAAATAGTCTTGGTCTTCACGATGATCCCAATGGTCAGCAGCACCTTCGATAGATAATGGCGGCTCACTGAAATCCGGTTGTTCTTGGAATAAGCCTGCTTCATTTGGCTCATAAGTGACATTATTGCCACTATTGCCATCCACACGCATAGCTCCATCACGATGGTAATTGTGGAATGGGCAGCGAGGTGCGTTTACAGGGATTTGGTGGTGGTTGACGCCAAGGCGGTAACGGTGCGCATCGCCATAAGAGAATAAACGCCCTTGTAACATTCTATCTGGTGAGAAACCAATACCCGGGACGATATTTGCTGGGCTGAATGCTGCTTGTTCGACATCAGAAAAATAATTATCTGGGTTACGGTTAAGTTCAAAATAGCCAACATCAATTAATGGGTAATCCTTATGTGGCCAAACTTTAGTTAGGTCAAATGGGTTATAAGGAACTTGCGATGCTTCTTTCTCAGGCATGATTTGAACCTGTAAGTTCCAGCGAGGAAAGTCACCTTTTTCAATAGATTCAAATAAATCACGTTGTGAGCTTTCTCTATCTTTACCGACTAATTGTTCTGCTTGCTCATCAGAGAGGTTTTGGATGCCTTGTTGGCAGCGGAAATGGAATTTGACCCAAAATCGCTCGTTATCACTATTGATAAAGCTATAAGTATGGCTACCAAAACCGTGCATATGACGGTAACTTTGAGGGATGCCTCGATCACTCGCATCAATGGTCAATTGGTGCAAAGATTCAGGTAACTGAGAGAAAAATGCCCACTTATGTTCCATAGTACGTAAATTAGAGCGTGGGTCGCGCTTAACCACGTGGTTTAAATCAGGGAATTTCAAAGGGTCACGGAAGTAAAAAACTGGAGTATTGTTACCAACCATATCCCAGTTACCTTCTTCTGTATAAAATTTCAGTGCAAAACCTCGGATATCACGTTCTGCATCTGCGGCACCACGCTCACCTGCAACGGTAGAAAAGCGGGCAAACATTTCGGTTTTTTTTCCAATTTGCGAGAAAATTTTTGCCCTTGTGTAACGGGTAATATCATGTGTCACCGTAAAGGTACCGAATGAGCCTGAACCTTTTGCATGCATGCGTCTTTCTGGGATCACTTCACGGTCAAAATGAGCCAGTTTTTCTAAAAACCAAACATCCTGTAATAACATAGGGCCGCGTTTACCCGCGGTCATGACATTATTATTATTGGCGACGGGAGCGCCAGAAGCGGTAGTAAGCCCTTTCTTTTTCATCAAAATACTCCTAATTCTGGATTAAATGACTACACAAACCTAACTAATAAGTTAATCTTTTGTAAAAAAATAAAATCATTACTACAATGAACCTATAAACCAGTATAATTACCATGGTATTAATAATCTAATTAATATGACCAATTACTGTGATTAACATGGCAATAGTGGTATTCATATTACTGTTATTGAATGATATACCTTTGATTTGATAAAATTATTTGAGAATTTGTCGTATTTTATGTATAGCTTGAGTAAATCTGAGTAATAAAGACTGAGGATTACGTAAAATTCGCGTAGTATCCGCATGTAATAATTTGAAGAGGATAAGATAATGCGCAAAGTATTGTTATTAGCAGCGGCCATGTCGCCATTTTTTGTTGGTACTGCACAGGCAGTTTCAGTTAGTGCTCAAGCAGGTAAACATTTTACGGAATTGTCCGCTGGGTTGGGTAACCCAAATGCCGGTTTAGCGTTTAATGGTTCTTGGGCGCGCAGTGACCATGATGGTCAAATGGGGAGCCTCGGCGCTACATTTGGTTTGCCAATTGGGCCTTTTTCTGCTCATGTTGGTGGTAAAGGGTTATATTTATCGCCTGATAACAATAGTAATGGTGCTGCATTAGCTGTTGGTGGTGGGGTAAATTGGCAAGCTTTGCCTTCATTAAATATTTATGGTGAAGCTTATGGTGCTCCTGAGCAACTGACATCAGGCAGCAAATCGTACGTGGAAGCTAAAGCGGGCGCACGTTACACGGTATTCAAGCCGTTATCTATTGATGCTGGGTATCGGTTAATTGAAATGAAAGGTAGCCATGGCAACAACAGTGATAAAGTTGCAGATGGTTGGTATGTGGGAGCAGGGCTTTCATTTTAAAACTTTTCTCGTATTTTAATCAGTTCCTAATCCGGGATTAGCCCCTTAGATTGGGAACTGATAATTCCACCTTATTTTTTATTATCATAAATATTCTTTATTTAAAAGCCGCTTGAAACAAAATAATAACTAAGCTTATTTATTACGATGTTGCTCACATTGCACATACTAATAGCTGTTAGAGGGTTACTGTAATGAAACCAGTACTTCACGGCTTAACCCCGTGCTTTCCATAATAATTTCTAGGCTAACCCCTTGTTTAAGTAAATTACTCGCCAAAACAATTGTTGCCTCTTCTCGCCCTCGCTCAATGCCTTCAAGTAGACCTTCTTGGCGGCCTTTATCCTGTAACCGCTGTGCAATATTCATTATAGTTTCCTTATGTTTTTCGGTTTGCTCCCCCAATGCCTGCACAATATGTTCGAAATTAGTGGAGTCCAACGCAATGAACAAATAATTCAAGATAGTCACGATATCATTATCGCTATTATAGTGTTGATTAAGTGCCTGTGCCAAGAGCGGCAGAACTTGCTGAAATTCATCCCGTAAATACTTATGTTTCATCGCCAGCTCCATGACAGCGACTTTCCGATGATTAACCAATTGACTATCCTCTATTACCGTGACATCTACCAATGGGAATGGCTGTGTGTATAGCCCATTAGCGATATCTGGGAGTGTAAAACAATCCGTCCATAATTGCGTATAGGGGTATGGAGACCGCCCACCGTGATAAAAAAGAACTGGCACTACAAGAGGGGGCGTCTTATTACCTTGTTGCAGATGTTGGTTCATCGCTAAAAACGCATAATGCATTAAACGCCAAGCCATAAGTTTATCTGGGGTTGACTGGTGTTCGACTAAAAGATAAAGGTAACCTTTTCCGTGGGTTGTTTGCACTGAATATAAAACATCGGATAAACGTGAGCGCAGTTGTTTATCAATAAATGAAGAGTTAGTTAGGGCTAGCGTATTAAAATCACATAATGACTTAATATGATTAGGGAGGTGAATATCAAAAAAGTCTCGGGCATTCTCAATTTTCGTCATAAAGCCTTTAAAAGCGGCATCATGTGCAGTAGATATCCGTTTTTTCTGCATCCAATTATCCTTATTGGCAGCCAATGATAACAAGCAGTAACGTCACTACACCACAATAGAATAAGCAGACAAAGTTGTCTGCTTGGTATTATTTACTGATAAGGAGTGATATTTTGGAGGTAAATTTTAAGAGGTGTATTAACGCAGAGTAAAATATAGGAATGATGAATGATTGGGTTAATGAATAAAGGTAATAACAATAAAACTCAATCCTGAGTAAAAGACTTCAAATGGCATGATATTGAAGTCTTTTACTTTATCGAGAGCTTACCCAACGTTTGGTAAAAAACCAGCAACAATAGCAAATTGGATAGCGATGACAGCGATACCGCAAAGTAGCACTAAACCTAATATTGGTGTGCCACCCTTAACTTGGTATTCACCTTGCGTTTCAACTTTACGCACCCGTAAGGTTAAGAGCGCAGGGATAATCAGTGCAAGAACAGACAGTGCAACAGCAGCATAAGTTAAGGCCTGCACGAAACTGCTAAAAAATAAGGCAGCTAACAGCGGCGGTATGAAGGTTAATAAACCTGTTTGAATGCGACCAAATAGGTGGTTACTGCGCTTAAATAGGTCGGCAAGATAATCAAATAGGCCAAGGGCAACACCTAAAAAGGAAGTCGCTAAGGCTAAATCCATAAATAAACTAACAGCGATATTTACGCGGGGTGTAGCCACAACATCACGGATTGCAGTCAGTAGCCCGTTTAGGCCAGATTGTTGCGCAAGGATCCCGATAAACGTATGAGAGGGAATTGACCCAAGCGTTGCGATTTGCCACAGAATATAGGCGACTAGTGGGATAGCACTACCCGTAATAAAAATCATACGTAATTTACGCACATCACCATTCATATAGTTCACCAAGCTAGGCACGCTTCCATGGAACCCAAATGAAGTGAATATAACGGGCACGGCAGCAAGAAGTAGGCCTTTTTCAACTGGCATTGTGCTTAAGTTAATAGCTTCGGCATGGGGCATCATCACGACTAACATAATCACTAAAAAAACAGTTTTTGCAGTGAATAAAATTCGATTAATAAAGTCTACAGAGTGGGTGCCTATGCAGACAATCGCACCCCCGATAATTGTGAACGCAATAATGGCAGTATCCGTCGAAATGTTAATACCCCACCATGAAGAAAAACTGTCTGAAATTAGAACACCGGCACCGCCAATATATGCAGTCGTTAAGGCGTACATTAATAACAGCATACTGAGGCCTGTTACTATTTGCCCTGTGGGACCTAGATATTTCTTAGCAACAGACCCTAATCCCATGTTGGCTGGGTTATGTTGATATACTTCAACTAATAGCAATGAGGTATAGCTCATTAACATCCACAAACCAACAAGCAAACAGACGATGCCTGTGAAACCGACACCTGCAGCAGCAAGTGGCATTGCCAGCATCCCAGCCCCTATTGTTGTTCCTGCAACGATTAACACACTGCCAAGCGTACGATTCTTCACAAGTTCCTCTAATTGAAATTAATTTATTAATAAGTGCAGCAGATTATGCGATTGCACGTGCGCTGTCAAATGTAAATTACAGGTGATGTATATATATATTTACACCTTAAATTTAGTTGAGACTAAAAGAATAGCTAAATAAATACAGGTTAATTAAATGAAAAAATAATGAGAGATAAACGTAAATTCAAAGAGGAGGCATATGTTAAAAAATAGAGGGTAATTAATTGATTTTTCTATATAGACTAATTAACTGGGCAGTATGGCAGTTACTTAAGGTGAATTGTGTGATGGGGCTATAACAAAAGCATAAAAAATAAAATTAAATTGATTTTGAAATTATCATAAATCAAATTAATGAATATAAATCATCCGGATAATATAGGGAGACATATCTATAAAGGATGAAACTATGGACTTCATGATACAACTTGCCATTATCCTTGTTTGCTTGTTTTACGGAGCAAAAAAAGGTGGGATGGCGTTAGGGCTTTTGGGTGGTGTTGGTCTCGTAATTTTAGTTTTTGGGTTTGGCTTACCGCCAGGAAAACCGCCTGTTGATGTTATGCTTGTTATCATTGCTGTTGTTGCCGCATCAGCAACGTTACAAGCATCAGGCGGTTTAGATGTCATGCTGCAAATTGCAGAACGATTACTACGGAAAAACCCTAAATACATCTCTATTGTGGCACCATTTGTGACATGCATTTTAACCATTTTGTGTGGTACAGGGCATGTTGTTTATACTATTTTACCTATCATTTATGATGCAGCGATTAAAAACAATATTCGACCAGAAAGACCAATGGCTGCAAGTAGTATTGGTGCACAAATGGGGATTATAGCTAGCCCTGTATCAGTGGCTGTTGTTTCACTCGTTGCAATGTTAAATGGGGTGACGATAAACGGGCAATCTCTTGAATTTCTAGATTTATTGGCCATTACTATCCCATCAACATTATTAGGTATTTTAGCTATTGGTATCTTTAGTTGGTTTAGGGGGAAAGATCTTGATAAAGACCCCGTATTCCAAGAGTTTATTTCTGTCCCTGAAAACCATGATTATGTATATGGTGACAGTGTGACATTACTGGATAAAAAACTGCCTAAAATTAATTGGGTAGCGATGTGGATTTTCCTAGCATCTATTGCAGTCGTTGCATTATTAGGCGCTTTTTCTGAATTAAGACCACTAGTGAATGGTAAACCACTTTCTATGGTATTAGTGATCCAGATGTTTATGTTATTGGCAGGAGCGCTAATTATTATCATCTGTAAAACTAATCCAGGGCAAATATCGAAGAATGAAGTTTTCCGCTCAGGGATGATTGCTATTGTTGCGGTATATGGTATCGCATGGATGGCTGAAACCATGTTTGGTGCACACATGGATGAGATCAAAGGAACACTTGGTTCTTTAGTTAAGGATTTCCCATGGGCATATGCGGTTATTTTACTATTGGTGTCTAAATTCGTTAATTCACAAGCAGCGGCATTGGCAGCGGTTGTGCCTATCGCATTAGGAATTGGTGTTGACCCTGCTTATATTATTGCTTCTGCGCCAGCTTGTTATGGTTATTATATTTTACCAACTTATCCTAGTGACCTTGCAGCGATTCAATTTGACCGCTCAGGAACAACACGTATCGGTAAATTTGTTATCAACCACAGTTTTATCTTGCCGGGGTTAATTGGGGTGGGCGTCTCTTGCGTATTTGGCTGGGTATTTGCCGCTTTATATGGTTACCTATAAACCGATAGCAATCTCATAAGATGAAAAGCGATTGCATGGAAAGTCAATTACCATGCAATCGCTAACGATATTAAACTATCAACCAATTTCAATGTCAGAAAGCGGGTGGCAACAACAAGGTAATATTTCACCTTCTTGAACAAATGCCAAAGGTTTACGCTTATAGCCGACTTTTCCACGTAATAACATCACACGACATGAACCACAGTAGCCTTCACGGCATTGATATTCGACAGGAACACGGCTATCTTCGAGAGCTTCCAATAAACACGAATGGATTTCAGTATGGAAGGGAACTTGAACACCCTGCGTTAATCGCAGGGTGATTTTATGGCTAGCCATAATTACAGTTCGAAGTCGCTCAGGTCGTCGGTATCGACTTGAGAGTCAATTTGACCAACTAGGTAAGAACTAACTTCAACTTCTTGAGGTGCGACCTGTACGTTATCTGAAACTAACCATGCGTTAATCCATGGTATCGGGTTGGAGCGCCCTTCGAAAGGTAATTTCAAACCTACCGCTTGCATACGGATATTAGTAATGTATTCAACGTATTGGCATAAAATATCTTTATTTAAACCAATCATTGAACCTTCACTAAATAGGTAATCAGCCCACTCTTTTTCTTGTTCCGCTGCTTGTACGAACAAGTCGTAGCATTCTTGTTCACATTCCGCTGCAATTTCTGCCATTTCAGGGTCATCTTGACCTGAACGCAATAGGTTAAGCATGTGTTGAGTACCGGTTAGGTGCAACGCTTCATCACGCGCAATTAGCTTGATGATTTTTGCATTCCCTTCCATCAGTTCACGCTCAGCAAAAGCAAATGAACAAGCAAAACTAACATAAAAACGGATGGCTTCTAGGGCATTGACACTCATTAAGCACAGGTAAAGTTGCTTTTTAAGTTGGCGTAGAGAAACGGTGACTTGCTTGCCATTACAATTATGAGTGCCTTCACCAAACATATGGTAGTAGTTAGTCATTTCGATTAGGTCATCATAAAAACCAGAAATGTCTTTTGCACGCTTTAAAATTTCTTCATTTTCAACAATATCATCAAAAATGATGGCAGGGTCATTTACGATATTACGAATAATATGCGTATAAGAACGTGAGTGAATAGTTTCAGAAAATGCCCACGTTTCTACCCAAGTCTCTAACTCAGGAATTGAAATTAATGGCAACAGAGCCACATTTGGGCTGCGACCCTGAATAGAGTCAAGCAGCGTTTGGTATTTCAGATTACTGATGAAAATATGCTTTTCGTGTTCTGGCAATGCATTATAGTCAATGCGGTCGCGCGACACGTCAACTTCTTCTGGTCGCCAGAAAAATGACAGTTGTTTTTCAATCAGTTTTTCAAAAATAGGGTATTTTTGCTGATCATAGCGTGCCACGTTAACCGGCTGGCCGAAAAACATCGGTTCCAGCATTTGGTCATTTTTCTTCTGTGAAAACGTTGTATATGTATGTGACATAACCATTCCTATTAAATTTTACACGCGCCGCCTTCGCAATCGGAATCTGCTGACTCAACAACTTCTTCCAGATCACCTTGCACATCTTCCGCGCCATCGCGGGTGTTGTGATAGTAAAGTGTTTTCACACCAAACTTATAGGCGAGCAATAAATCTTTTAGCAATTGGTTCATTGGTACTTTACCGCTCTCGAAACGAGTTGGGTCATAGTTTGTGTTTGCAGATATCGACTGGTCGATAAATTTCTGCATGATACCAACGAGTTGTAAATAACCGCTATTTGAAGGCATTTGCCATAACAGTTCATAAGCACTTTTAAGATTTTCGTAATCAGGGACGACCTGACGTAAGATGCCATCTTTAGATGCTTTAATACTGATGTAACCACGTGGCGGCTCAATACCATTAGTTGCGTTTGAAATCTGGGATGATGTTTCAGAAGGCATCAAAGCAGATAATGTAGAGTTACGCAGACCATGTTGTTTAATGTCTTGGCGAAGTGCTTCCCAATCATAATGTAAAGGCTCATTAGTTAACTTATCGAGTTCTTTTTTATAAGTATCGATCGGTAACACACCTTGTGCATAAGTGGTTTCATTGAACCATGGGCAAGCGCCTTGCTCTTTTGCTAGTTCATTTGAGGCTTTCAACAGGTAATATTGAATTGCTTCAAAGGTTTTATGCGTTAGATTATTTGCACTGCCATCGGAGTAACGAACACCATGTTTTGCCAAATAATAAGCATAGTTGATCACGCCAATACCTAAGGTACGACGGCCCATAGACCCTTGCTTCGCTGCAATAATTGGGTAATCTTGATAATCGAGTAGGGCATCTAACGCACGGACAGCTAACGTGGCTAATTCTTCTAACTCATCAAGGCTTTCAATTGCACCTAAGTTGAAAGCAGAAAGTGTACATAGCGCGATTTCACCATTTTCATCATTAATGTTATTTAATGGTTTTGTCGGTAATGCAATTTCTAAACACAGGTTCGATTGACGAACGGGTGCAACTTGTGGGTCAAATGGGCTATGTGTATTACAGTGGTCAACGTTTTGAATATAAATACGACCAGTAGATGCACGCTCTTGCATCATTAATGAAAATAGCTCAACGGCTTTTACGGCGGTCTTGCGAATATTTTCATCTTGTTCATATTTCACATACAAGCGTTCGAATTCTTCTTGATCGGCAAAGAAAGCGTCATAAAGACCCGGCACATCAGATGGGCTGAACAACGTGATATCTTGGTTTTTAATCAAGCGTTCGTACATCAATTTATTTAACTGAACGCCGTAGTCCATATGACGAACACGGTTACCTTCAACACCACGGTTATTTTTTAGAACCAATAAGCTTTCAACTTCTAAGTGCCAGATTGGGTAGAATAATGTTGCTGCACCACCGCGGACGCCACCTTGAGAACAAGATTTAACCGCTGTTTGGAAGTGCTTATAAAATGGTATACAGCCAGTATGGAATGCTTCACCACCACGAATAGGGCTACCTAATGCACGGATACGCCCTGCATTTACACCAATTCCTGCACGTTGTGAAACATATTTGACAATGGCACTTGATGTGGCGTTGATAGAATCAAGGCTGTCTCCACATTCAATTAGAACACAAGAACTAAATTGACGCGTAGGTGTACGTACCCCAGCCATAATTGGCGTAGGTAGTGAAATTTTGAAGGTAGATACGGCATCGTAGAAACGGCGAATGTAATCAAGACGTGTTTCTTTTGGGTAATGTGAAAATAGACAAGCCGCAACTAATATATATAAAAATTGCGCACTTTCGTATATTTCACCAGTTACGCGGTTTTGTACTAAATATTTGCCTTCGAGCTGTTTAACCGCAGCATAGGAAAAATTCATATCACGCCAATGGTCAATAAAACTATCCATTTGCTCGAACTCTGCTTCGGAGTAGTCTTCCAGCAAATGCTTATCATATTTCCCCATTTCAACGAGGTGTTTTACATGTGCATACAGTGCTGGTGGCTCAAATTGGCCATAGGCTTTCTTGCGTAGGTTAAATATCGCAAGACGTGCGGCAAGATATTGATAATCTGGTGTTTCACCAGTAATCAAATCGGCTGCTGCTTTGATCATCGTTTCGTGAATATCAGAAGTTCTGATCCCATCATAAAACTGAATCTGTGAACGTAACTCCACCTGAGAAACAGATACGTTACTGAGGCCTTCAGCAGCCCAGGTTATTACCTTGTGGATTTTATCGAGATTAATGCGTTCTTTATGTCCATCACGTTTTGTGACTAACAGACTCTGGTTCATGAGCAAATGCACCTTGGTTGAACAACAAATAGTGTAATGCAAACATAAAAAAGCCCATGGTTAAATGCCATGAGACTAGTTGTGTTATGTTTTGCCTTACTACTATATGTAGTAGTTTGTTGAGAATACCATAACAAGATAATGTTAATATGCGATTTTATCAAGTGAACAAATTGCGGGGTTCTTGTGGATAACTGGTTGGATAAGAAAATAGATCATGTCGGTAAGCTGCATGGTAAAAGGAACTAATAAAAAAAAAGCTTCCGACATGAGGACTAAAATAAATTTTGTAAATTGCGATCGTTTGCTGCTTTCTTAAACGTACTGCTTGCGATTTATGCTTTTCGCGACTAACAGGCTATTCGCTGATCGTGTGTAGCATATAATTGACATCCACATTTGGGCCAAGCCAAAATTTATCAGTCATAGGGTTATAGTGCAACCCTATGATATGTTTATCTTTTAACTGTGTTCCATCGACCCAGCTAATCAATTCTGATGGGCGAATAAATTTATTCGCATCATGAGTCCCTTTGGGGACCATTTTCATCACATACTCTGCAGCAACAACTGCCATCAACCAAGCTTTTTTATTACGATTAATAGTAGAAAAAATAACATGGCCACCTGGTTTAACTAATTTTGCGCAGGCTCTGACGACAGATTGTGGGTCTGGCACATGCTCTAGCATTTCCATGCAAGTTACAACATCATAGGCTTGAGGGTGTTTATCTGCATGTTGTTCAACCGTTTCTTGAACATATTCAACAGGAATACCTGATTCAAGAGAATGCAAACGTGCAACCATTAAAGGTTCCGCGCCCATATCTAGGCCAGTAACCTCCGCACCTTCACGCGCCATACTTTCTGATAAAATGCCGCCACCACAGCCTACATCAAGAATTTTTTTACCGAAAATCCCCTCTACACGTTGCATGATGTACCCTAAACGTAATGGGTTAATACGGTGTAAAGGGGCGAACTCGCCTTCTAAATCCCACCAGCGGGACGCGATGGATTCAAATTTTTCAATTTCTTGTTTATCGACATTAAGATACGCTGGGGTTTGGGTATCACTCATTAAAGAAGCTCCTATTTTGATCCTATTACCCGATAGACCTATTATTGATAGCCTGATTTTAATAGGGGAGGTGATAGGCGCCCGTTTATTATTGAAGGTTAAAATGCAGACAATAACTGAGTTATCGCAGCTATTCATTGCAGAACCTTCAAGTTTCGGACACATAAACTTAATTTTCCGCTATTATACATAGCTTGAAAGACAAATACCCGTCTCTTATTTTTATTAAATTGGCGAATTGTGGTATAGTTCTACTCTTTGAATCCGAAGTTATGAGGGACAGTGGTTCCATGAGCGAGATTGCTAGAGAAATCACACCAGTTAATATCGAAGAAGAGCTTAAAAGTTCGTATTTGGATTATGCAATGTCCGTTATTGTCGGCCGTGCACTTCCGGATGTTCGAGATGGACTGAAGCCAGTACACCGCAGAGTACTATTTGCGATGAATGTATTGGGAAATGATTGGAATAAACCCTATAAAAAATCTGCCCGTATAGTCGGGGACGTCATCGGTAAATACCATCCACATGGTGATAGCGCTGTTTATGAGACTATCGTTCGTCTTGCACAGCCTTTCTCTATGCGTTACATGCTGGTGGATGGTCAAGGAAACTTCGGTTCAGTTGATGGAGACTCAGCTGCGGCAATGCGTTATACGGAAATCCGTATGGCGAAAATTGCTCATGAGCTACTGGCTGATCTTGAAAAAGAAACCGTTGATTTCGTTCCAAACTATGATGGAACAGAGCAAATTCCTGAAGTAATGCCAACGAAAATCCCTAACCTTTTAGTTAATGGGTCGTCAGGTATTGCTGTTGGGATGGCAACTAATATTCCTCCTCACAATTTAGGGGAAGTTATAAATGGTTGTCTTGCCTATATAGAAGATGAAGATATCAGTATTGAAGGTTTGATGGAGCACATACCGGGCCCAGATTTCCCGACTGCTGCCATCATCAACGGTCGTCGTGGTATCATCGATGCTTATCGTACAGGGCGTGGTAAGGTTTATATCCGTGCTAGTGCAGAAGTCGAAGTCGATGAGAAAAGTGGCCGTGAAACCATCATTGTCAGCGAAATACCTTATCAAGTGAATAAAGCTCGCTTGATTGAAAAAATTGCTGAACTAGTCAAAGACAAACGTGTTGACGGTATCAGTGCATTACGTGATGAGTCAGATAAAGACGGCATGCGTATTGTCATTGAGGTAAAACGTGATGCGGTGGGTGAGGTTGTCCTAAACAACTTGTATTCATTAACTCAGCTGCAAGTTTCTTTTGGCATTAATATGGTGGCTTTACATCAAGGCCAACCAAAAATACTGAATCTAAAAGATATTATTGCTGCTTTCGTTCGTCATCGTCGTGAGGTTGTTACACGCCGTACCATTTTTGAACTGCGTAAAGCACGCGATAGAGCTCATATACTTGAAGCGTTAGCGATTGCATTAGCGAATATTGACCCAATTATCGAGCTGATCCGTAAGGCACCAACGCCAGCAGAAGCCAAAGCAGGGCTGATAGCAAGGTCTTGGGACCTTGGTAATGTGGCTGCGATGCTAGAGCGTGCAGGTGATGACGCGGCTCGTCCAGAATGGTTAGAAGAACAGTTCGGTGTTCATGATGGTCAATATTTCCTTACTGAACAACAAGCACAAGCTATTCTTGATTTGCGTTTGCAAAAGTTAACGGGTCTTGAGCATGAAAAATTACTCGAAGAATACCGTGAACTTTTAATTCAAATTGAAGCTCTGTTATTTATTTTGCGCAGCCCTGAACGTTTGATGGAAGTTATTCGCGAAGAATTAGAAATTATTCGTGATACATATAATGACCCTCGACGTACTGAAATTACCGAGAATACCGCGGACATCAATATTGAAGATTTAATCAATCAAGAAGATGTGGTCGTTACGTTATCTCACCAAGGTTATGTGAAGTATCAGCCTCTGTCTGATTACGAAGCACAGCGTCGTGGAGGGAAAGGTAAATCGGCAGCGCGGACGAAAGACGAAGACTTTATTGAACGCCTCTTGGTTGCCAATACGCACGATACCATCTTGTGTTTCTCAAGTCGTGGTCGCTTATACTGGATGAAGGTTTACCAATTACCAGAGGCCAGCCGTGGTGCTCGTGGTCGTCCAATTGTTAACTTATTACCACTTGAACAAAACGAACGCATTACAGCTATCTTACCTGTACGAGAGTACGAAGAGGGCTACAACGTGTTTATGGCGACTGCAAGCGGTACGGTGAAGAAAACGCCTTTACAAGAATTCAGCCGTCCAAGAAGCGCAGGTATTATTGCGGTTAACCTAAATGAAGGTGATGAACTCATTGGTGTTAATTTGACCGATGGCTCAAATGAAGTCATGTTGTTCTCTGCGCAAGGTAAAGTGGTTCGCTTTGCTGAAGATGCAGTAAGACCGATGGGGCGCACTGCAACAGGTGTTCGTGGTATAAAATTAATGGATAACGATAAAGTTGTCTCTTTAATTATTCCTCGAGGGGAAGGCCATATCTTGACTGTAACAGAGAATGGTTACGGTAAACGTACTGAAGCAGCAGAATATCCAACAAAATCACGTGCAACTCAAGGGGTTATCTCCATTAAAGTGAGTGAACGTAACGGGAATGTAGTTGGCGCCATTCAAGTCGATGACACTGACCAAATCATGATGATCACTGATGCAGGGACGTTAGTTCGTACTCGAGTGTCAGAAGTCAGTATTGTTGGTCGAAATACTCAAGGTGTTACTCTGATTAGAACTGCCGAAGACGAAAAAGTTGTTGGCTTACAGCGCGTTGCTGAAACGGAAGATGATGAAGGTTTAGATGATGAAAATGTAGACGAAAACACCATGGAAAATGGTGTGGATGATGCAGACATCAATGAACAAGATTAATCATTTCGTTTAATCTACTCAACGGGCAGCCGATCACGCTGCCCGTTTTACTTTTCTAATTGATATCTCTCATGGTTTTTATTACTTTTCATGTTTATCGCTTTTTTATCATGTGATCGAGTATAATTAACGGTCATGGTATCGAATATACAGGAAGGCGCTTGAGATATTTACCCTCGTTTAAAACATCACTTAGACTCTCTCGAGATTTATTTCGTATCCTCGGCTTGATGTTGTGGGGGATGGGCGTTTTTATTACTTTATTTTTTCTTTATTCACAATTCAATGAGTATAAATCTGACATACGTCAGCAATTTTATTCAGGGCATGAGAATCTTCAGGCTTATATTCAACAAACCGGTGCGACCTTAAATTCTATTCAGTCAATGACTGAACAATATAAAACTAAATTACAAGAATCTGGGAATGGAAAGGCTACATCTACAAGTTTTATGGATTTGCCTAGTGCATCAAACTATTCTTTTTATAAATTAACCGCCGATACAGATTGTGATTATTTTAGGAATAGAGCTGAAAATTATTTACATGCTTTCGAACAATTAAATTATTTCTGGAAGGATAGTATTGCGGCTCCACAAGCCTTAAATCATGTATTTTTAGTCGGTTCAAGAAGTTATTGTATGGTGGATTATCCGATCCGTTCTACAATATCCGATATTGAGATATTGAAAAAAGTGAGTTATGAGAGTGTACGCACCTATCAGGGACTAAGGCTGAGAGGCAAAGAGCGTAATTTGTTCACTATTGTACATGGCGCCCAACCCGATAACGGCCAAGTCTATCTAATTCAACCTGTTAATCATAAAGAGATGTTGCTTGCTTTTATTGGTCTAGAACGCTCAATCAATTTGAATCAATTTAATATAAGTAAAAATAAAGCAGTTGAAATATTGATGGTGAATAATTATAACCAACCTGTTTTATATTCACCGGTAGATATGAATCCTAAAAGTTCAGCACTGTTGAATATCGCAGAGCCTTCTTTTTTTGGCTTTAATTCTGATTATTCAAAATTAATTTTTAAGAAGCGTTTAGCCCCTTCTCAAGTAACGGTTATTTTCTCAATAGCAACATCTCAAATACTCGCGAGCTTAGAAGATACTATCTTCTACGGGGTAATACTTAATATTTTTACAGGTGGGCTTATTTTCTTTCTAATCTGGTTGTTAGAAAGAAAAATGTTGGAGCCAGCTGCGAATACCGCTATTCGCCTCGAAGAACATGAACAATTTAATCATAAAATTGTGGCCTCCGCGCCTGTGGGGATCATTATCTTACGGTTAACGGATGGTGGCAATATTCTAAGTAATGAGCTGGCTCATGATTATTTTCGCTTATTAAGTGATGATGATAAGCAGCGGATTTTGACAATTATTCGCCAGAAAGCGAGTAATTATATTGATGTTGTGACAACAAATGGTACACATTTACAGATCAGCTTTGTGAATTCTCGTTATCAAAATGAAGATGTCGCGATTTGTGTTTTAATTGATATCAGTATCCGTGTGCAAATGGAGAAATCATTGCAAGATATTGCTGATGCTGCAGAGCAAGCAAACCATGCAAAATCGATGTTCTTAGCAACGGTAAGCCATGAATTAAGAACACCGCTATATGGGATCATCGGTAACATTGAATTATTGCAACGTTATGAGTTATCCGAAAAAGCAACGCGTTTAGTGTCCACAATGGATAATTCTTCTTCATTACTGTTGCAAATCATCAGTGATATTTTGGATTTTTCTAAAATTGAATCTAAACAATTGAAAATAGAAAATAAACTTTTTAATTGTCGGGAAGTATTTGCATTTGTATTAGCTAACTATTTGCCATTAGTGACCAAGAAAAAAATATCGTTGTATTCTTATATTGAGCCTGACATTCCTGATTTAATTCTCAATGATTCAGTACGGCTACAGCAAGTGGTTTCTAATATTGTTAATAACAGTATTAAGTTTACGGAATCCGGTTTTGTACTGTTGTATGTTTGGAAAGATGAGAATTATTTGAAGGTCGAAATCCGAGATTCAGGGATAGGCATGACTCAAGCAGTGGTGATGCAATTATTTGACCCATTCTTTCAAGTACATGACCAAAACAATACCGGACACAAAGGAACAGGTTTAGGTTTAGCTATATGTGAAAAACTAATCAACCTAATGGATGGTGATATAGAAGTTAGTTCCCAAATAGGTCTTGGAAGTTCATTCACAATACGTATCCCACTTTATGGGCAAGAGTACATTAAAAAAACGGTTCCCGATTATCGTACAGGCTATCGTATTGCTATTTCGTGCCAAAACGAATTCTTAATGAATTTCCTATCACGGCTATTAGCACATGAAAAATTTATAGTAGTAACTAATAACTCTATCGACAAAACAATCGATTATGACCTGTTGATAACCGATTGTGAGCATAAAGGGGAAGTGAGAAGCACTCATCATATTCAGTTGTCGAGCTTCTACGCTGGTGATCTTTATGAAGCAAAATCAAATGAATGGGTTTATAACACATATCAATTAGATAAGTTACCCGTATTAATTGATAAAGTTATTATGAGAACCGTTGAGAATTCACAGAAAAATGTTAGCTCGAATGAGCAACTAATGGCAGATTTTTCTTTGGGTGAATACCATGTACTTATTGTTGATGACCACCCAATCAATCGGATGCTTTTGAGTGAACAATTAGCCAGCATCGGCTTTACAACGGGTACTGCAGTGGATGGATTAGATGCACTGAAATACTTAGATAGCCATCATGCTGATATTATTTTAACGGACGTCAACATGCCAAATATGGATGGTTATCAGTTGGCAAGAGAGTTACGCCGCTTAGAATGTAATTTACCTATTGTTGCACTAACAGCGAATGCGATGGCTGAGGAAAAACAACGCTGTATCGATGCGGGTATGAATGATTGTTTATCAAAACCAACCACTATTGCTATTTTGCGCGAGACATTGACCCGTTTTTGCTGAAAAATGAATGGAGTAAAAAATAAAAACCCGTAACCGGGTTTTTATCGTGTAGTAAAAGAACTTAAATATTACTCTGAAGGCGAGTTATCAATACTGACAGAAGAAAGATAGTTCAGTAAGGCAATATCATTTTCAACGCCTAATTTCAACATTGCTGATTTTTTCTGGCTACTAATTGTTTTGATACTACGATTAAGCTTCTTAGCAATTTCAGTGACTAAGAAACCTTCAGCAAATAAACGCAGAACTTCACTTTCTTTTGGCGATAAGCGTTTATCACCGTAACCACTCGCATTGACTTTTTCTAACAATTTACTCACACTTTCAGGGGTAAACTTTTTACCTTTCTGTAAGGCCGCTAATGCTTTAGGTAAATCTGCTGGTGCGCCTTGTTTTAACACTATACCTTCGATATCCAGTTCTAGAATTGCACTTAGAATGGCTGGATTATTGTTCATGGTGAGAACAATAATTGAAAGGTCAGGATAATGGCGTTTAATGTATTTGATTAACGTAATACCATCGCCGTATTTATCACCTGGCATAGATAAATCAGTAACTAGAACATCAGCGTTTAAGCGTGCTAAGTTATTAATTAAAGAGGTTGAGTCCTCAAATTCACCTACGATATTCACCCATTCGATTTGTTCAAGTGATTTTCTGATACCGAAAAGAACAATAGGGTGATCATCGGCAACAATGACATTTAGGTTATTCATCTTATTGGTTACCTTCTGGCATTAGTTTTTTGACTGAATTATCCAGCATGCTAATGCATTTTCTTATTTCCAATCCGTTTTCATCTGCTATATAACGCTCTAAATCTTCACAAATTTTATGAAGAACTGTGAATTCGAGCATAGCAAAAACTCCTTTTAAACGATGTGCAGTGTTTTTCAATTCGGTCAAATCCTCAACACTTTCACTATTATACAGTTTATTAATATCTATCGGTACTGTTGTTATGAACAAATCTCGATATCCACTGTTAGCTAAAACTAATTGATAACTTTTAATTGCATTTTCCATTTCTCCATCAGGGTTAGATAATGAAGTTTGAGATTCAACCTCGTTAGGTTCTGGTAAGCGTGAACATTCATCTTCGCTATCCGAATTTTCGATAAGTAATGAAATTGCACTAATAAGCTCATCAGCAAAGTTATAATTAACCTCTATGTAGTGAGGTTGCAACTCGTGCATTCCAGAAAGATTACCATTAATTTTGATAATGTGTTCAAAACATTCTTCATTATTATCAGTGATCAACAGATCCCAATCCGTATGCGGAGAACTTTCATTTAAATCAAGAAATTCTGCGCCATAATTGGCTAAGGTATTTCTGATAATACGCGAAATATCTGCATTATGAATATTTAACCGCACGTAGACATCCTCTAATAAAGCAGGATAATCCTTAACAAGGAGTTCATTGGTCGCTGGAAGTGTAATCTCATAATGTGTGCCTATCGCATCGCTAGTACGAATCGAAAATGTCCCATTCATCCTCTTTACCAATAACTTACATAAATAAAATGTCATACCAGAACGAGTGAAGTGAGATGAATTTAGTATTTTCCCAAGAAAAGGACTTTGCAAGTTATTAAGTTCTTGGTTACTAAGCCCTGAACCACTATCTCTAATGTTAAGTAAAACGACTCTTTTTTCTGAATCATAAGATAGCGTGAAAGATATCTTCCCAAAAGAGGTTGTTGCAATAGAATAATCCCAAATGAGTTGTATTAGATGCTGTAAATAAGCCAAATTGGTTTCAATTAATGAATCAGGATTGATATTGTTATGAAAATAAAGGGCTAACCCTTTATTATTAAGACGCGATAGGTTTTGTTTCAAAAACTGATTAACGACATTTGCAATCGAAATTTTTTCACTTTTTAGTGGAGTTGTTTCTGATTCTAGCTGATTTAGCAACCCTATATTTTCAAACCAACGGTTAATATAAAATAGCTGACTTTCTATTTCTAAAACAAATTTTTGGTTATTTTCACCTGAAGTTTTAGCTAATTTAGTTAATTGGTCGTCAACTTGGATAAGGGCAGGAAGTATTTCACTACACATATTTTCAAATACAACCTTGCGCATTTGGATATTCTTTTTATATTCACGGTTGGTTAGTTCTTGGCGTTTTTGAGTGAGAGCTTCCTTGTCTTTATCTACAATAATAAACATGACAGTATTTGCTTTGGTTGCACTTTCAACAAGTACGATCTCATAAACAATATTTTCAATCGAAACCTGAATAACATCATGATTTTCGATTGCCATCTCTTTTATATGAACCAAATCCATTGAAGGTAGTAATTGATTTGCAATGTTATTGCTAAGGATTTTTTTGTTGGCATTAAAGTCGTAGACTAAAATACCATAGGCAATATGGTTAATCAGGGCATTGTTTAGCGCTTCGTTAAAATGGAGTTCTTGTAGCATGTTGGTATTGGGAGAAATAAGCCGTTTACGAATAAAAGCCATGATCAATAAAGCAAGGAAAATCATGATGAGCATGCCTGTCATTAACCAAAGGTTAAAGCTCACCATATTAAAAATAATGTTTTTTAATGAAGTATGATAATAAAGCTGATAGCTAGTCCCTTCAATAGGTTGCGAAAATATTAGGTTTGTTCCAACCCAAGAGGTATGAGACTCATTACTGCCAGTACTTGATGGGCGTGTATTAATGGTGAAAAAATCCCCATTAAGGCTTGCTGGGATCAGCGAATTAATGGAAATATCAAACGAAATAACACTGGTTAGCTGCCCTGGAGAGTTGAACATCAAGCGATATGTATAATAGAAGAGGTTATCTGGAGAATACTTTTGTATATTAGATATAATTTCTCGTCTATCTAACAGTGTCGACTGAGTCAACATATCCGCACGCTTTTCTTCAGCAGTTAGAGTCAGATAGCTTTCCTTAAAACGTAGTTCAGGCTTAAGTATTGAATGAGTAGTTACTAAAACTAAAGTATTATCTAGCCCATTAAGATAATACATTGAGTTATATTCATTGCGTGCACCCCAGACAATCTCCATATAATCAGCTAGCTTAGTGGCTAATACATTATTCGCTTTTTTATTATTCCCAAATACAATCGCATCAATAGTTTGGTTTGCACTACTTAACCAAAAAATATCATGGCGCATTTCTGTCACGGAAAGTTTATCTATAGCAGTGGGAGTTGTTTTATCATTGGCAAGCTTATAAATGTGGCTAGCTTGGTAGCGGTAGTCTTCGATTTGATACGCTAACCTAGTGGCCATACTACTTAATGAGGTCTGGCGGTTTTGCACCCATGCTTGATAGTAGTTAAATAGTGATAAAAACAGCATCACAATTAACAACAGAATAAACGCAGCAAAAATACGTGAAAGAGTGCTTGGTTTTAATGATGATTGTTTGTACATACTGTAGCGTGCGTTCCCATAGGCTAAAAATTATTAGGTTAAAAATCATACGCCTAGAGAAATGATAGACACCGATTTTGCACAGATATTACCATTATTTTTCGCAAATAGAGAGTAATTGAGTGAAGATTAGCCAAACGAAGTAAAAAAATCAATTTTTTTACTTTCAGGGGTAGACAAGGCGTCGGGATTCCTCCATAATCGCGCCCCATGGAGAGATGGCCGAGCGGTCGAAGGCAGCGGTCTTGAAAACCGCCGATGGGAAACCATCCTAGAGTTCGAATCTCTATCTCTCCGCCATATTCGCCGGCTTAGCTCAGTTGGTAGAGCAACTGACTTGTAATCAGTAGGTCACCAGTTCGACTCCGGTAGCCGGCACCAAATAAGAACCCGTTATCTCATAGAGATAACGGGTTTTTTCTTGCTTGTCATTCAGGTCATTCTACTGCTTTAAATAGTCGATGGGACATATTTGAGCTATCACAGAACATTAGCTTGTCGACCTTCATTGCATACTCAGTTAGATGATTTAGTACTAAATAGGTATCGCTTCCCACTCTCATTTTTCCAACGTTAGCCGTTGGTGCCTCATATTCCCTCTAATCACTGCGATGCTTTAACATGAGTAGGTAAAAACTATTAGTGTTTATCTGGTAAAAGTATAACGTGAGAAAATATTTGGTTGCTTATTCATAGCTGAGGGTAGTGTTTATACGGATTATTGATATAATACTCACTGTTTAAGTCAGCTTATATTGTTGTGGCATTCATTCGTTATGGCATTCATGTTGAATTTAACAGACGAAATGCAGTCTAAAATAGCGTGCATTCTGCAAAGGCGAAGTATTGGGAGATATAATGTACGCCACAAACCCGTTTTCACTGAAGTTGTTCCATCCAAAATATGCAGTAACATGGTTAGGGGTATCTCTTTTATATTTATTGGTACAGTTACCTTATACATGGCAAGTTTGGTTAGGGGCCTTCTTGGGGAAAAACTCAAGGTATTTTATTAAGCGAAGAGTCTCAATTATAAAGCGAAATTTAGAATTATGTTTTCCAAATAAAAGTAAAAAAGAAATTGATGATCTAGTCACCGAAAATTTAAAATCATTAGGTATTGCTCTATTCGAAACTGGAATAGCATGGTTCTGGAGTGATACAAAAGTTAAAAAACTGTTCCAAGTTAAGGGAATGTCAAATTATTTGGATGCAGTGGCCAAAAATAAAGGTGTGATTATTGTTGGTGTGCATTTTATGTCGCTAGAGCTAGGTGGTAGGATCATGGGGCTCTGTTTTCCTGTTAATGCGATGTATAGGCCACATAACAATAAAGCAATGGAATACATCCAGACTAGAGGCCGCTGTCGCTCCGGCAAAGGAATGATTGACCGGAAAAATCTCAGATTCATGGTTCAAGAATTAAAAAGCGGTAAAGCAATATGGTTTGCTCCAGACCAAGATTTTGGTAGAAAAGGAACTATCTTTGCCCCATTTTTCTCGGTTAAACATAGTTCCACATCAAAAGGGACATCAACCCTTGCTCAACTGTCACATTCGCCAACTCTTACTGTTACGTTATTAAGAAATAAAAGCGGCGTTAAATATGACTTAATACTGGGAAAGGAAATACTTGGATATCCGACGACAGATGCTTTGCTGGATGCTACAACGATTAACTCAGTGTTAGAAGCTGAAATAAGAAAGGCTCCTGAGCAGTATCTTTGGGCTCATAGGCGTTTTAAAACTAGACCTGAAGGGGAGGCTTCACTGTATTTATAAATTTGCTATTCAGTAAATTTAAATCAAACAGTGAGATAACCTGTTTAAATATTATGATTAGTAAGTGGTGAGTATTTTTTGATGCTATTAAAGCAAACCCACCAAATATATGACTAATGATTTTATTGTAAGAAAGCCTCGTATTATACGAGGCTTTCTTATTAGAACCAGTTGTGTAGTAATAAAAATGATAATGAAAATATAAAAAGTACCATAAGATGCTGGAGTAATTTTAAAAATAAAAGGAATCTTCTTAATTGGTTCATTCTTTCCTGCTTGTACTAATTAAAAATGACTTATTTAGCGTAGTAAAGAAATGAACAAAAAACGAATATAAAATAATTTTTTTGAAAAAGTGTGATGTAAATTAAATTTTATTAAGTAAGAGGTAAGTATAAATAACTAAATTAAGTGAGTTTTATAAGGGATTTATATTAGTTGATTAATGGTGATATAAAAATAATAAAAATGCTCTCTATAAATTAATATAAAGAGCATTATCCTTTTTATATATTGAAATGGCTAAAAGGATTGTTCATATTCAAGTGCTTTTTTCTTATCATATTTGTGTTCCCATTTTGCAACTACTAGTGCAGCAAGGGCATTACCTACCACATTAAGGGCTGTCCGGGCCATATCAAGAATACGGTCGACACCAGCGATGAATGCAAGACCTTCTAATGGGATACCCACACTGCCTAAGGTGGCGAGAAGAACAACAAATGATACGCCAGGAACCCCTGCAATCCCTTTAGAAGTGATCATTAATGTGAATACAAGTATTAATTCTTGCCCGATAGAAAGCTCAATACCATAGAGTTGGGCAATAAATATCGCAGCAATACTTTGATATAATGTTGAACCATCTAAATTGAATGAATAACCAATTGGAATGACAAAACTGGTAATCGATTTTGGTGCCCCGTATTTTTCCATTTTATCCATAATACGAGGGAGTACTGTTTCAGAGCTTGCTGTTGAATAAGCAAGCAATAATTCGTCTTTTAATATTTTCATTAAGGTGAAAATATTTATTCGACAGTAACGAGCGACTAAGCCCAATACAACTACCGCAAAAAATATAATTGCGCAGTGGACAAGTATGACTAATTTTAATAGTGGGACTAATGATGAAAAGCCGAAATTAGCGACAGTAACTGAAATTAAGGCAAATACACCGATAGGGGCATACATCATGATCATGTTAGTTACACGAAACATGGTTTCAGAAAAAGTCTGTAGCACATCAAGTAATGGTTGTTTTTTCTCTAAAGGCAAAGAAGAAAGCCCTAAGCCAAATAAAACAGCAAAGAAAATGACTGGAAGCATATCACCACTTGCCATTGCTGAAAAAATATTACTAGGAACTAAAGTCAGGATAGTATTAATAATCCCTGAAGGGTGGCTTGCAACTTCTTGGGTTGTTTTTTCATACTGGGATATATCGACTTGTGTTAATTGTGACATATCAATACCAACACCGGGTTGGAATATATTGGCGAAAGAGATCCCGACAATAATAGCAATGGTAGTAATAACCTCAAAGTAAACGATAGTTTTAAACCCAAGGGACCCTAGCTGCTTTGTATTTCCAACCCCGGCTATCCCTACTATTAGAGTAGAAATAACAATAGGAACAACGATCATTTTAATTAATTGAATAAAAATCTTACCAGCTGGAGACAGAATATTCAGAATAAGCCAATCTTTGTATTCAGTATTATCATGTAAAAGCGCCCCAGCAATAACGCCTAAAATGAGAGCTACCAATATTTGCCACCCTAGGCCAAATTTAAATGGTTTCTTTTTAGTTACTTGGTTTAATGTCATAGTGGAATCTCATTATATAAATAATATTTATGTATATGCTTTTTTATTATCATAAATTTTATAACCAATATTCGATAAAACTACAACTATTAACTCGAAAAAATAGAGTGATTACATTGGGTGATTTATTTCATTATGTATATTTTGTTATTATGTTATGTATAAACAAGTAATTATGTAAAAATATATGACTAAATGTATCTTTTAAGGAAGGGGAGATGTTAGAGACGTGTGTTGTGTTTAAGTAACTATTGGTTATTATTTTTTTAATTAATTATGTTATTAATGTTAATTAATTTGTCATAAGACTTAATTATGGGAAGGTAATGACTTAAAGTGTTTGATTTGTTGCAGAGAATAGAAAATATAATATAAAAAATAAATTTGAGGATATTATTAATTAACAATTAGTTTTTGGCGATTATCTAACTGCCGAAAAATTAATCGAATCTATGTTGTATTATCCCGTAAAAAATATTCTGCATTAATTTGTTGAGGATTGGCTGCGCTTATATGCTGCAAGTAATGTGCGCTCTGATAAATCAAGGTAGCTACGTAGGGCACTGGCTGCTTCTACATTACGACCAGAGTCTAATAATTCAAGAATAGATTGGTTTTTATCAATATAAGGGGCATAGAGAATTTTGGGGTCATTAAGGTGACCAAATGCTAAGCGTAATTCTGCTGAAACATTACGATACAGCTTAATTAGGCGTTCGCTATCTGATAACTCGACAATCGCGGTATGAAACTGCATATTTGCGGTTCCTACACCAACCCAATCTTCTATTTTTTCATGCTCACGTGCACAGCTGACTGCCTCTTTCATTTTTTGAACCGCGGGGTGTAAAGCATATGCATGAGTGAGTGCATCACACTCGATTAAGCGGCGTACTTGATAGATGTCAATAATAGCAGCCATATCAGGCACAGAAACAAATACGCCCCTATTTGGTGCGTAGGTAAGTAAGCCTTCTTGAGTGAGAACCCTAAACACTTCCCGCAAGGTGTTGCGTGAAATATCTAACACTTCACTTAATGTTGCTTCAGATAAGCGCTGACCTGGAGTGATTTCTCCCGCCGTAATTTTATAGCGAATAGTTTCTGCAATAGTCACGGATAAGGTTTGTGCAACAGGTTGTTTTTTCATAAAAAGAATAGTTTTAATTTAGCGATTAAATGAGTCGCTATATTCACATATTCGAGTTAGAGCGGCAAGTTTCCTTGCACAATGAGCACACTAGACTCATTTTTTGCACTGATATAGTGAAATTAAATAATTTTGCATCATTTTGGTGCTGATTATTTTGTAAGAAAGTAGACCGACTTCAATAATTTGTTAAAAAAGTGATCACGTCTTGGTTTTTAAATCATCAATAACGATTTTTATTGATTGTTTATTCAGCATCTCATATTAATTGTTCAACAATCTATTAAAGATAGATTAACAATATCTATAACAAGTAGAACAATGGCACGATAATTGCCTCAATGATCATGACATCAACAATCACATCAATAATTAAAACAATAACTATTAGAGGAGTATGCATATGGCCGCTCAAGAAAGCGCATCAACGACCGCAGAGTATGTGAAAAGCCGCCGTTCTTCATTAATAAGTGCAATTTTTTTGATGGCAACTTCTGCCATAGGTCCTGGATTTATTACACAAACAGCAACCTTTACTGTCACATTAGGTGCGGCATTTGCGTTCGGTATTTTAGCGTCTATCGTGATTGATTTTGTTGTTCAGCAAAATATATGGCGAGTCGTGACATTAACGAAAATGCATTCATCAGAAATTGCTAATGCCACAATCCCAGGAAGTGGCTATTTACTTGCCATATTGGTTATTTTTGGTGGGCTTATTTTCAATATTGGTAATATTGCTGGTGCAGGTTTAGGGCTAAATGCACTTGTTGGTCTCGACCCAAAATGGGGAGGGTTAATCAGTGCATTGCTGGCGATTTATATTTTCTCATCCCGTAAAGCAAGCACATTTATTGACAGGCTCATTATTGGGTTAGGTGTAGTGATGATTGGCCTAACGTTATTTGTGGCTATTGCATCAAACCCACCTGTTGGCGAGGCTCTACGTCAAAGTGTATTACCGGATACGGTTGATTTTGCCATGATAACCACCATTGTCGGGGGAACCGTTGGGGGATATATCTGCTATGCAGGCGCGCACCGCTTATTAGATAAAGGTGCAGTAGGGATTGAAAATATAAATATTGTGTCGAGTGCAGCAACCAAAGGCATCTTAGTTGTTGGTTTGATGCGCTACATTTTATTCCTTGCGATCTTAGGTGTGGTTGCAAGTGGTGTAACGATTGATATTTCAGGGCATGCGGCTAACCCTGCATCTCAAGCATTTCAGGCAGCAGCAGGTAACTTTGGTTTACGTATTTTTGGCTTAATTTTATGGGCTGCGGCACTGACCAGCGTGATTGGTGCAGCTTATACATCAATGAGTTTTTTAACGGCATTTAAATCATCAATTACCGAAAGGCAGCGTAATGTCGCGACCATCCTATTTATTGCTATTTCATTAATTGTTTATTTATTTATGGGAACAGCGCCTGCCGCATTATTAGTATTTGCAGGTGGTTTCAATGGGTTAATCTTGCCTATTGGATTGACCTTGTTTGTTTATATTGGTTGGAAAAGAACTGATTTGATGTCGGGATACCACTATCCACGTTGGTTATTATGGTCTGGGGTTATTACCTGTGCCTTAACTTGGTATATGGGTGTTATGTCTGTCAGTACAATCTTTAATTATCTGAAGTAACCCAAGGGGCGATGATGAAAAAACAAATCGATTTAAACAGTGACCTCGGGGAAAGTTTTGGTCAATGGAGTATGGGGAATGATGCAGCGATCCTTCCCGTGGTTAGCAGTGCTAATGTTGCTTGTGGGTTCCATGCGGGGTCACCAGAAGGCATATTAAAAACACTGCAAGCGGCTCAAGATAATGGGGTTGTGGTCGGTGCTCATGTTGGTTATCCCGACTTAGTTGGTTTTGGTCGTCGTAATATGGATATTGCTACTGATGAATTAATGGCGGATGTTATTTACCAGATTGGCGCTCTGCAAGGGCTAGCTACCGCCGTTGGGACTCAAGTACGTTATGTTAAGCCCCATGGGGCACTGTATAACACGATTGCTCACGATAAGCGCCAAGCGATGGCTGTGATTAATGCAATGTTAGCTGTTGATAATCAATTGATATTAGTCGCATTAGCGGGCTCGCCATTGATTGAATGGGCAAGAGAAAGTGGGTTGAATGTGGTGGCTGAAGCCTTTGCGGATAGGGCTTATAACAGCGATGGCACGTTAGTTTCACGTCGATTAGAAGGCGCAGTTTTACATGACCCGCAATTAGTTGCACAACGCATGTTGCAACTGGTTAACGAAGGCGGGGTGATGTCAATTGATGGCCAATTTACTCCGATTGAAGCTGGGTCGATTTGTGTACATGGGGATAGCCCCGGTGCGTTAGAAATGGCACAGGAAGTACGTAATGTATTAGAAAATCAAGGCATTGAAATTCAGGGTTTTGTGCATAGAAGGGATAGCTAATGACGCAACTTATGAAGGCATCGCAACAAGCGATTGATGCGGCACGCGCCGCCAGAGAAGCTATTCGTAGTGGTTATGATAAACCAACAGCAGGGCTTGCCAGCGGAATGACACAAGCCAATATGATAGCCTTGCCCCGTGACTGGGCGTTCGATTTTTTATTATACGCACAGCGTAACCCTAAGAGTTGCCCAGTGCTAGATGTATGCGAAGCAGGGAGTTGGCAAACAAGCCTTGCAGACGGAGCTGATTTACGGACAGATATTCCACGTTACCGTGTTTGGGAAAATGGGCAGTTAGCTGCTGAAATTACAGATGCGACAGAGATTTATCAACAACATCCAGATTTAGTCACCTTTCTTATTGGTTGTAGCTTTACATTTGAAACGCCAATGATTGAGGCGGGTATTGATATACGGCATATCACTGATCAATCGAATGTCCCCATGTTTAAAACGAATCGATTATGTCGCCCCGCGGGGCGTTTGCAGGGGGAATTAGTTGTTTCAATGCGCCCAATCCCCGCTGACCGCATCGCGGATGCCGTGAGTATTACTGGGCGCTTTCCCGCGGTTCATGGAACGCCTGTTCATGTTGGTGCACCTGAGCAGCTTGGTATTCAGGATATTATGCGCCCTGATTTCGGTGATGCCGTCAGAATTGAAAAAGGGGAAATTCCGGTATTTTGGGCATGCGGAGTGACGCCATAAGCGGCAGTAATGAAGTCCGGTGTTCCTTTTGCTTTGAGTCATGCACCCGGTTATATGTTTATTACTGATGTTCCTGATGCTGCATATCATATATAGAGGTGCCCATTGCGATTTTTACCCGTCAATTTAAGTGCCTTCATGGTTGAATTGGATAGCCTTGAACAAACAATGGCACTGACAGACTCTTTAACAGAGATACCAATTCATGGGGTTGAAGAAATAATCCCCGCAGCGCGAACCATTTTAGTCCGCTATAACCCGTTTATTGCGGAAGAAGACAACTTGGTTAAATTGATTTCCTTGAGGGATATCACCAAAGCTAAAGCGAAGGCTAGCAAGCTTGTGACAATTCCTGTCCATTATAATGGACAGGATTTACCTGATGTTGCCCAGTTCCTCGGTGTTTCTGTTGATGAGGTGATCCGGCGACACACACAAAATGAGTATCAAGTTGCTTTTAGTGGTTTTGCGCCGGGTTTTGGGTACATGGTTTCTAAGCATGCTCAGTTAAATGTCCCAAGGCGCCAATCACCTCGAGTGCGGATACCCGCAGGTTCAGTGGCTTTGGCTGGGGAGTTTAGTAGTGTTTATCCGCAAGCAAGCCCCGGGGGCTGGCAGTTAATTGGTGTAACCGAGTTATCAATGTGGGATATCAACCGCCCTGAACCAGCCTTAGTGCAGGCAGGGACTCGGGTCAACTTTGTTGATGCACAGAAAAGTCAGGTTAGTTATAGCTTACCCACAAAGAACCTAAGCATAGAGCAACCTGAAAATACGAAAGCAGACATAATCGTGTTGGCTACGGGTTTACAGACGTTATTCCAAGATTTAGGCCGAGTAGGCCAGTCGGCATTAGGGATTTCAGAATCCGGTGGTATGGACAAATCAGCACTACGTAGTGCTAATCGTATTGTGGGGAATTTATCTGACGCAGCGGTATTAGAAATTACTCAAGGTGGCTTTAAAGCTCAAATAAATAGAAATTTAGTTGTTGCTGTTACAGGCGCCTCCTGTGTGATTGAGGTGACAACCGCTAGCAATCAACAATATCAAGTTAATCCTTATCAACCTGTACATTTAATCAAAGGGGATGTGATTAAACTTGGGAGTCCAAATAAAGGTGTACGCAGTTATTTAGCTGTACGGGGTGGGTTTAATGTTAAACCTATTTTATCCAGTTGTTCATTCGACACTTTGGCACAGGTTGGTCCTGCGCCTCTTAGGGTTAATCAGGCACTAAGCATTAAGACAAGCTCACCGATATCAGCAGTTTCTTTATCAGAAACCCCTGCATTTGATTACCCAGATGCAGATGATGTTGTTGTGCTTGATGTGGTTTTAGGCCCTAGAACTGATTGGTTTACAGAGCAAGCCATTGATAAGCTAACAAATCAATTGTGGCAGGTAACAGCCGCATCAAATCGTATAGGTTTGCGTTTGTTAGGTGAGAAACCTTTTGAGCGTAAAAAATTACAAGAATTGCCGAGTGAGGGGACTTGTATAGGCGCTATCCAAGTTCCTGCGAATGGCCAGCCAGTTTTATTTTTAAATGACCATCCATTAACCGGGGGTTACCCAGTTATTGGGGCCGTATGTGAATATCATTTAGATTTAGCAGGGCAAATTCCTGTCAATGCAAGAATACGCTTTAATCCACTTGGTGAATTTAAAGAATTACATGGGAGTGATGGTACTGATGAACAAGAATAAAAAGACACACAAAGTATTGATTGCAAACCGAGGTGAAATCGCTGTGCGTATTATTCGTGCTTGCCGTGATTATGGTTTCCAGTCTGTTGCGGTGTATGCAGACAGCGATATTGATGCATTACACGTTAAAATGGCAGATGAGGCATATGGGCTAAACGGGAACTCACCTGCACAAAGTTACTTAAATATTGAAAAGTTAATTGAAGTCGCTCAGAAGTCAGGTGCGACGATGGTGCACCCAGGTTATGGCTTTTTGTCTGAGCGTGCGGAATTTGCCCGTGCGGTGAATGATGCGGGTTTAATATGGATAGGACCAAGTGCGGAGAGTATTGATATCTTAGGTGATAAGGTTCAGGCTCGCCATATTGCTATGCAAGTAGGAGCCCCACTGGTTGTGGGGACGAAAGACCCGGTTATTGATGCGCAGGAGGTAGTTAAATTTGCTCATCAACACGGTTTGCCTATCGCAATAAAAGCTGCATTTGGTGGAGGTGGTCGAGGTCTCAAAGTCGCGTGGCAATTACATGAAGTTGAAGAACTTTATCATTCTGCTGTACGCGAAGCGGTTGCCGCTTTTGGGCGTGGTGAGTGTTTTATTGAACAGTTTTTGCATAACCCGCGCCACATTGAAGCACAGGTGATTGCAGATACACATGGTAATGTGCTGGTGGTGGGGACAAGGGATTGTTCATTGCAGCGTCGTAATCAAAAATTGGTCGAGGAATCACCCGCGCCATTTTTATCTGAGGAACAACAGCAACAAATTATTAAATCCTCAACAGATATTTGCCGTAAAGCTGGCTATGTTGGCGCAGGCACCGTTGAGTTTTTACTGAGTCAGGACGGGACGTTATCATTCTTAGAGGTGAATACTCGGCTACAAGTTGAGCATCCGGTAACTGAGGAAACGGCAGGGATTGATTTAGTGATTGAGCAATTACGTATTGCCGAAGGTTTACCTTTAAGTATTAATGAGACTCCGAAGCCTCGCGGTCATGCTTTTGAGTTCCGAATTAATGCGGAAGATGCAGGTAATGGTTTTTTGCCAACACCAGGGACAATTACAACTTTTGATGTTCCAACAGGGCCTGGAGTTCGTATTGATAGTGGTGTTGCTGCTGGTACGACGATCCCAGGGACATTTGATTCGTTAATGGCAAAACTGATAGTGGTGGGAAATACGCGAGAACAAGCTATTTCACGCGCCCGTCGCGCTTTAGCAGAGTTTAAGATTGAGGGGGTCGCATCGGTATTACCGTTCCACCGTGCGGTCATGGAACAAGCCGACTTTTGTGACCATTTTAATGTGCATACACGTTGGATTGAAACAGAATTTAGTGTGGAGATCCCCCCTGCAAAGCGCCAAATTCCATCTGCAAACCATCAATTGACTCGCACCTTTATTGAAATTGATGGCAAACGTTGTGAATTAGGCTTACCGGCGCAGTTAATGTCCGGCCTTACCGCAAATAGTGTGTCTCCAACTAATATGATACCACCTAACGGTGAGCTTCAAGCTGCTAGCAACCCTGATGCGGTGAATGCGCCTATCTCCGGTGTGTTGTTTAACTGGTTGATCCCTCAGGGGGACAATGTCGTAGAAGGGGATGTTATTGGCGTAATGGAAGCGATGAAAATGGAAGTGCAAATTATTGCTCATCGTACTGGAACGCTGAAATACCATGCAAATAAAGGTGAGTTTATTGAAGCGGAATCTCCAATTGCTGAAATTATCTAACATGTAATAGTTGTATGGCTTGGGCTGGAAAACGGCTCAAGCTAACGAGACTGGCGCTTAGGTAACGACCTTAATGGTGGGTGTGGTGCAGGAACCGCATGTTGTTCTTCAACGGCCATCTCTTCACTATCACGATAAACTTCACCGCAGAGAAAATAAAGGTTTGGTCGTTTTGATTCTAAGTATTTTTTTCGGCTGACACATTGCTCTTGTGTGAAAATGGTTTCAGTCACGGGCAATGCATCACATGAATCTGTGCCGCAAGGACTAACCCATAATGCCCAACCAATAAGTACCATATGTCCTGCCATTTACATTGCCTTCCTTAAATAAAACCAATATGAAACGCTGATGAGTTATTACGACTATTGAGTATCGGCGGCACCTGATTTACTCACACATTATAAGTGGAATTCTAACATTGAGTTAAATAAATGTATGTATTTAGACATGAAGAATGGCCATATTGACACTAAACAACAAATAGCCAGTGGTAAAAAATAACGGTTACAAAATTCACGAGTAGTCAGTGCATGATTTTTTAGTGATAGCACGCAAAGAAACAAAATAATTATCTGCAAATAGCCATTTTTAGAGCTCAAGCCTATTAATTAAAGTGATTTTTAACTAGGATTTAAATAACCTCTATTAAGAAAAGTGATAGGAATAAATTATGAATACCATGGAAGACGTGCTTTCCTTTTGGTTTGAGGAATCTACGCCCAAACAGTGGTTTGAGAAAAGTGCTAAATTTGATTTGGCGATAGCACAGCGTTTTTCGCAAATCTGTGAGCGTGCAGCTAAAGGTGAGTTGGCTTATTGGCGAGCGTCTATACGGGGGCGGTTAGCGGAAATCATTGTGTTGGACCAATTTTCACGTAATTTATGGCGCGATACGCCAAGGTCTTTTGCTCAAGATGGTATGGCATTAGCTTTAGCTCAAGAGGCGATTAAACAGCATGATTATAATTTGCTGACCTTATCACAACGTAAGTTTATTTTGATGCCTTATATGCATTCGGAATCTAGCTTTATTCATTTGCAGGCTGTTGAACTATTTCGCATGTTAGGTGATGACGCGACTCTGGATTATGAAATGCGCCACAAGGCTATTGTTGATAAATTCGGGCGTTACCCGCATCGCAATAACATTTTAGGCCGGGTATCAACACCAGAAGAAGTTGCATTTTTACAAGAACCTAACTCTTCATTTTAGAGGCACTTGAATAAATGCATTGCTAAATGGGCCCTCAGCTATCTATTGAGAAGCTCATTTAGCAACATTAATCATTTAGCGAAATAATTCAACTTTCGCGGGGGATAACCCTAATTCTTGTTGTAGTGATTTTAAATATATCTCAGTGATTTGGGCTAGGCATGGATAGAACAGTGTTTCTGTTTTGGACTGCTGAACGAGAGCTAAGTAACGGTACGCCCAAGGTAATAAATGTTGCTCAAATAATACCGTGATTGCGGCTTCTTGCCCTTGTTCTGCTAAAGCTGAAATTGCCATCATCATTAAACCAAATTGGTCTTCAGGCTCACGGACCCCAGTATCTGTAACTAACCCTTTGCTTTGTAAGAAATTACGATATTCTGCCGTTGATTCACCCATGACAGTATTGTCATGCTCTAAGTATACTGACCCCCATGGTGGAGCTGGCATACTACCTTGTCCTTCAAATAGGATTGAATAATCATAGCTAATTTCATCTGCTTGTATTGCTGATAATTTGGTGCAAAGTTCTTGTATTTGTTCTGCGTCTTGCCATGAATATAGGGTCGGGATTTCAGGTAACACGGGGAATAAGTTTTTTAAAGTTTCGGATTGGGGTGAATAATAGAAGCAAGCACCCAAAATGCGCAGTAATGTCGTATCAATCATTTTATATCCGTTAATTTATCCGTCATATTTTGAGCTACAGCAGTGTTGACTGCGCTCGTCTATTCAGGCCGCATACTAATGTATGCTTTCTCAGTTATATTCATTTGCCTCCTAGCTGTCATTCAAACTATTTAGGGTAAACGAGTTAAAGCACAATATATCTGGCAGCTTGAATTTAGTCAGGGCAATGAAATTAAAGTAAAGAACCCCAAATGGGGTTCTTTGATAAACAACTATAACATAGTAACAACAATAGGTTACATGGTGATTTGCCACAAGTTGTAGAACGCAATACGACCGGCAAGTTCAGCTAGTAATACTGCTGCTGCACAGGTGGCTAAAGTCGCTTTTGGTGCGCGTTGCTTTAAGGCCATACCAACGAAAGCCGCTAAGGCGATTGCCAGTACAACAACTTGAAATCCCCAAAAACCAGTTTGTTCACTACTCAGTGCCGGACCTGTTTCGGTTAAGAAAGCTTGGTAACTAGCTCGGCTTGCAAAAATAGCAAATGTACCGACCAGAAACGATGCAATACCTAAACCTCGAGCACCAATAACAATAGCTAACGCACCGCCACCGACTAACATGGTCATCCACATTTGTAAGGTGGTGTAGCCCGTATTCCAGTTAGCAATAGTTGCGATATTGTAGACTTGCGGGATTGACCAAACAAAAGCAAGCCCTGAGATCACCGCAGCAATATTTGCCAGCTCACGCAATAGCGTGTGCTTGAAAAATAAGGTGAAAAACAGTGTTGCGGCAGCACAACCAACAAAAACGCCACTTAAGAAGGCTTCATTACTCATTGGTGAGCGGCCAACGCCAAGCAGCATATTGAAGAAACGTAGGGGTTGCCCTACGTGTAACCCACCGATACCTAAGCCGATGATCATGATGATAAAGGCAATAATATTGGCTGTTTTTAATTGGTTATCGTCAATCGAACCCATTTTACGGCTTAAATAAGCAAGCAAGAAAAGCCCAGCGGCTGATTGTCCTAAGACAGTGAAAAAAACCAGTGGTAATTCATGCATTTTACACCTCCGCAGGGTTTTTTAGTTCGCCACTTTTATCGCCAAATGGCTTCGCATCTTTATGTGGCTTAATGACAATATTTGGGTTTGTTAGGCTAGGATCTGGCATTGGAGCAATACCACATTCAGTGCCATGTAGTTCACGTAGAACATTAATATCATCAAAATCTAAAGCACGCTGTGGGCAAGACTCAACACAAACGGGTTTCATTCCTTGTGCCACTCGTTCATAACATCCGTCACACTTGCTCATCAATTTTTTCTTTTCATCAAATTGTGGTGCACCATATGGACATCGCAATTCACAGTAGCGGCAACCAACACAAATTGATTGGTCAACAACGACTAAACCATCTTCTTCCCGTTTATGCATGGCGCCTGTTGGGCAACCCGCGACACACGTTGGGTTTGAGCAATGGTTACATGAAATAGAAAGATAGTAATTGAAAACGTTTTGCTGCCATATACCATCTTGTTTTTGCCAACTACCACCACCAAACTCATAAACACGACGGAATTTGGGGCCTAAATCTAAATCTTTTTCATCCTTACAACTGACTTGGCAAGTTTTACAGCCAGTGCATTTTGTGGAGTCAAAGTAAAAGCCATATTGTTTCATCATTTAACTCCTTAAGCGCGTTTAACTTCAACAAGGTTGGTATGTTGTGGCGTTCCTTTTGCAAGTGGCGAAGGAACATGTGAGGTTAGAGTGTTGATACAACCGCCTATATCTAACCCCTCATTATTGAGAGCTCGCCATGCACCTTGTGGAACAGCGATAACACCGGGTAATACACGCTCTGTAACTTTCACTTTGATTTGAATACGACCACGGTCATTAAAAATTTCAGCAATATCACCATTGTTCAATCCACGTTGTTGTGCATCGATTGGGTTAAGCCAAAATTGGTGAGGAATCGCTTCACGCAGCATGGCAACGTTATAATAAGACGAATGCACATGGCCTTTATCGTGGAAGCCAGTCATTAATAACGTATGTTTTTGTTGCGCTGCTTGTGCTTCAACGCCTTCTTTATTCACACAATATTCTGGAATTGCAGGAATACGCTGACCTTCTGGTAATTCCCAGTTTTTCACACGTTCAGCTAATTGTTCCGAGTAGATTTCGACTTTACCTGACGGTGTTTTCAACGGGTTGTTTATTGGGTCTTCACGGAATTTCTGTAATGCGACATTTTCTGCACTATTCAGGAATTTACGGTCGATGATACCCGCACCATCGGTTTCACTGAACTCAGGTAAATGCGGCATTTTTTCACGCGTTTTGTTATAGCAGAACTCAATCCACTGTGCGTATGTACGCCCTTCGGTAAATTGTTCTTTAACGCCCATTTTTTCAGCGATTTCAGCTAGGACATCATAGTTAGGGCGGTTTTCCCATAGTGGCTCAATCGCATTTTGTAGGCGAACTAAGTAATGGTAGGCCCCACTTGCATAGGAGTTATTAATCAAATCGTTAGTTTCAACGGTTGTTACATCCGGTAATAGCAAGTCTGCATATTTTGCTGATGGGGTGTCATGGTTATCCCAAACTAAAATGAATTCACATTTTGATTCATCTGCAAGAATTTCATGGGTTTTGTTTAAATCACCATGTTGGTTACCAATCACATTACTTGAGTAACACCACATAAACTTGATGTCGTTATTTAATTTATCGACACCTTTGATACCTGCGTTTTCAGCCGTAAGCTCTTTACCCCTTACAATGGCTTCAGACCACATATAAGTTGGGATCAGTGCCTTGACTGGGTTAGGTAAGCCAAAACCCGCTACAGGATATGCATAGCTATTACCCCATAAACCAGTATTGGTACCTGCACGACCGATATTGCCAGACATTAGCGGTAACATCATAATTGAGCGACAGGCTTGCTCACCATTTTCGGTGCGTTGTAAGCCCCAACCTTGTGAAATCCATGCGTGATTAGCATTACCAATTTCGCGAGCAAGTTGTTTTATCCGCGCGACTGAAATTCCAGTCAGTTTGCTCGCCCATTCTGGCGTTTTAGCTATTCCGTCAGGGCCATTACCTAAAATATAATCTTTGTAAGATGCATTGCGTGGCGCAGAAGCGGGTAATGTAGATTCATCCCAGCCAACACAGTATTTATTTAGGAACTCTTCATCCGTTAGCCCTTCTTGGATCATTACATAGCCCAATGAAGCAACTAATGCCGCATCAGTCCCCGGGTAAATAGGGACCCACTCAGCGCCAAGTGTTGTCACACTATCGGTGCGGCGAGGGTCAATAATAATCACTTTTGCTTTGCTTTTGTCCAAGGCATTTAGCGTTTCATAGAATTGACCACCACCTGACATACGAGTTTCTGCAAGGTTATGACCAAACATGACAACTAAATCTGAGTTTTGGATCTCAGATAAATAAGACTCTTCAATGCCGCCATACACATAAGGAGTAATTTCCATTAATTGAGCGTATGAATAAGTCCCATAGTCACCTAAGAAGCCACCCGTTAAACTTAATAAACGTTTACACGCTGCACGCCCGTGCAAGTTCGCCCCTGTAGAGCCGGAGCCATACTGATAATAGATGGCATCACTACCATACTTATCAATGGTATATTTCAACTTCTCAGCGATGATGGTAGTGGCTTCATCCCATGTGATTTTTTTGAATTTCCCTTCACCACGTTTACCAACGCGTACCATTGGGTATTTTAAACGATCAGGGTTATAGGTTTTCCAACGAACTGAGCGACCGCGTAAGCATGGACGAATTTGGTGTTCGCCTAAGGTAGAGTCGTCATACATGGTCTCATTTGAGATACGGCTGATAACACCATCTTTAACATGAACCTTTAATGGACAACGGCTACCACAGTTAACTAAGCATGCGCTATAGCTGATTTTTTCGCTGACTTCGTCAGGCATAATTGCTGGTGCTTTTGCTTGTGCAGCAAAGGGAAGGGTGATTGAGCCAGCAACTGCGGCGACACCCGCAACTGTTGCAGAGGTTTGTATAAACTCCCTCCTGCTCAGTTCTCCAAATTGAGTATTTTTTTTAATTTTATGCATTGACATTGCCTATATGTAAATAACAACATTACTATCTTGTTTTATATGTTAAAAAAAGTTTCTGCTGAGTTACATGACTTACATCAATGTTACCCCTGATAAGTAAAATGTATTTATATAATTTATAAGGCTTTTTTCTGTCAAGAAGAGGGGGGTAGTTCTGTTTTAATTAACTATCGCTATATTTGATTTTATATAATGGTAGGAGGGGAAAGCAGGCAAAAGAGGGATTTCTCCCTCTTTAAATTACTACTTTAGTTGTAGATAAATAAGAAATATTAACTAATCACTAAGTGTTAACTATTTTTCTGTAGATTTACCTATCATTCTAACATCATTTCCGGTAGGTGATTGATGTACCGCTAAATTAAATTGTGGCAGGATAGAAAATATATGGTCAAAGATATCGGACTGAATTCGTTCATACTCGACCCATACCGTTGTATTAGTAAATGCATATATTTCTATTGGTACACCATTTGAATCTGACTCAAGTTGCCTAACCATAATCGTCATATTTTTATGAATATTCGGATGGGATTTCAAATAGGCTTCAATATAAGCACGGAAAGTCCCAATATTGGTTAACTTACGTTGGTTCAATGGGATAGCTTTATCATCAGGAATATTAGAATTATAAATTTGAATTTCTGATATCTTTTTATCGAGATAAGGCTCAAGTAAATTGGCTTTAATGAACAGCTCTGTTTCATCAGGTTGTAAAAAATGCACGCTGTTGGCATCTAATCGGACACTACGCTTAATACGGCGGCCACCTGAATCTGTCATTCCTTTCCAGTTTTTGAACGAATCGGAAATGAGAGCATAAGTTGGGATTGTTGTAACGGTATTATCCCAGTTTTGTACTTTCACAGTCGTTAAACCAATATCGATGACTGCACCATCAGCGCCATATTTAGGCATTTCTAACCAATCACCAATGTTCACCATATTATTGGCTGAAAGTTGTATCCCTGCGACTAAACCCATTATAGGGTCTTTAAAGACTAACATCATGACCGCAGTCATTGCCCCAAGGCCACTTAAAATAATTAGCGGAGATTTGCCAATTAATAGGGCGATGATCATGATACCAATTAGAATAGAAGCAATTAGCTTAATACTTTGGAATATGCCCCGAAGTGGCAGGTGGGCTGTTCTTGCAGCCCGCTGCAATACACCGAGGATAATATCAAGAATAGAGTAAAGCGTTAATAAACCAAATAATAAACACCACGCCTGTGAACCGACTTTAAGAACAGCTTGTGCCGTTGAACCAGGATGCAACCATAAAGTTGCTTGGATATTGACGACCACCCCTTGAATAACAAACGCAAAGCGATTGAAAAGGTTATGTTGAGTAATTAAGTGAGGCCAACTACCTGCAAATTTTTGCCCACGCTTTTCTAACCGTGGAAGTAATAGCTTATGCAAGATAAGGTGTAATACACAGGCAACTATGAGAATTAACCCGAGCACCATGAGTAAAGAGGCGAGGTTAGCATAATCTTGGTTGAATTGACGTACCCAGTCTAGCAGTTGCTGCTGCATGTTTTCTCCTTCTATGTCTTTCTGTGATATGTTCCGCTATAAATTCTTTTTTAATCGATAAACCTTATCATATGTATAGTAAAATTTCATCATTGGTAATATTAAACACTGTCCTAATTTTCATAAGTAGTATTAAGTATGAGTAAATGTATTACTGAATATAAGGGCTAAAGGGCATCAATTATAAATGAAGGTATTCTGTAAGTTAGGTGAATGGATAACATTTACATAACATTACTTACGATAAGCATTATCTGATTGTGGTGGTTCATTACTAAGCATAATGTTCTATAAATTACACGACGTAGGTCTAATTCTGTAGGAGCTTGTTATGAACACATTTAAATTGAAAAAATCGGCATGTTTGTTTCTCTTGCAGTTCATCTTATTGCCTGCGGTCTTTATTACGCCATTAGCAGCTAACTCATCCCCGAATGGTAATCAGGGACAAGGGAATGGTAATCATGGCGCCGGAAATGGCAAGGGACATCAGAAAATCCATGGTAATAATAAAGGGGCTCATGTCCAAGCAAAAAATAATGCTAAATCCAATAAATATTATGACAAGCAAAGAAATGCTAATGTTAATTTTACCGTGAGTTTTGGTAACGTTAGGCCTTTAGCAATTGAATATGGTTTAACCGGATATCAAGGTTTACCACCGGGTATTGCTAAACAAGTTAGTCGGGGGAAACCACTTCCTCCAGGTATTGCTAAGAAATCACTACCAGCGGGTTTCACCTCTCAATTACCAGTGTATGTAGGTTATGAATGGAAAATAAGTGGAAGAGACTTGCTTCTTGTTGCGGTCGGAACAGCAATAGTCGCGGAAGTTATTGAAAATGTTTTTGAATAAAAAAAACGACCTTGATTTCAAGGTCGTTATGCAAAAACTATGCAAATTAACGCTAATGATGAGGTAAATAAACGGTTCGGTTGATTAAAAAATAAGTTACATAAAACGTTTTGACAGCAATTCAACAACTTCTTGTACACTACTGATAAATTCTTTAATGCTATTCATCATTGACTCCGAATATGAAAATGTGATCCAGATCACTTAAGGCTATTTTAGCTTTCAGCGTGTTAATGTCAAGGTGATATATAAAATATATTTTAATTTTTAAACATATTTTTAAGCTGAAATGGCGTAAATGGGTTCAAGTGTATTTGCCTGCAAACCTACGAGAAATAATCATACAAAAATGAAATATGTGAAGGGATAAAAAGCATTAATTTCAATATGGTGTATGGTTAATCTTATAAAAGATAAAAGTTGATTGATAAAGGAATCTATCTCAATGATTACTTATGTTAACGGTCAGTTCTTACCTGAAGAACAAGCGTCTGTATCGGTTTTTGACCGGGGGTTTCTCTTCGCAGATGCCGTGTATGAAGTGACGGCCATTATCAATGGTAAGCTAATTGATTTTGAACATCACATGGCTCGTTTACAGCGCTCATGCAAGGAGCTACAACTTTTAATGCCTTGTAGCGTAGCGGAGTTAAAACAGATTCATTTGCAGTTAATTCAACAAAATAGCTTACAAGAAGGGCTTATTTATTTACAACTGACTCGTGGTAATGCAAAAGTACGTGATTTTTTATATCCAGAGACAGGTACTAAGCCAACCTTAGTATTATTCGCACAACAGATGAATATTATTGATAGCGTAAAAGCTAAGACTGGAATTAAAGTGGTCACAGTGGAAGATATTCGTTGGCAACGTTGTGATATTAAAACGGTTTCATTGCTTGCGGCGTCAATGGCAAAAGAATTTGCTAGGCAGCAAGGCGCTGATGATGCTGTTTTTATTAAAGATGGTTATATTACAGAAGGAAGTTCTAGTAATTGTTTTATTGTGAATCGTGATAATCAACTACAAACTCGAGGCTTGAGTAATATAATTTTACCTGGAATTACTCGCCGGGCTGTTATTGAACTTGCTGGGGAGCAGGGAATAGAGCTTATTGAAAAGGCTTTTACACTAGATGATATGTTAGCAGCAAAAGAGGTATTTATTACTTCAGCGACAACATTAGTTTGGCCTATTGTAAAAGTAAACAATCAAGTTATTGGTAAAGGTGAGCCGGGAGAAATTGCAATCCGGCTACGTGAAATTTACCTACAAAAAACCCAATAAAATAAGCAGATATGGAGGTGGATTGATTATTTTATTTGCATAAATTCTTTAACAGAAGAAATCGATATCAATCCTTCTAATGCCTCAAGACTTTGCTCATGAAGCTCAGGTGTTGGGGCTGCGCATAAGTCTTCTAAAACTGTGACATAGTAACCTAAGTCATGAGCTTGTCTGGCACTACTTTGAATCGCTTTTACTGTACTGACTCCGCCAATAAATAGCTGTGTAATGTTATTATCCGTTAGCCATTTATTTAGCTGGTTACCAGCAAATGCGGATACACCTTTTTTAATCATTACTAGGTCGCGAAAATGAACTTCTAAGTCATTTACCCAATTACAGCCATTTTCACTTAATTTTAGAGCGCCTATGTTTTTAGCGTGCTGAAACATGGGGGAGCCGGCAGGTATATCATGGTAATTATCCGCAAAGCCAACTTTAACCCAAATAATCGGGATATTATGATTACGTGCATGGTTTGCTGCTTGGTTTGCTTTTTCGACTATTTTACGAGATTGAGTTTGTTGATAACTTGAGTTAGATAAGCCATTTTTACCAATTATTTCTTCGATAAGATCAATAATTATTAATGCATTGGACATTATTGCCTCTTTATATTGTAAGTATATTAACTTAAAGAGGCTATTGTAAAGGTTAAGTAGAAGCTATGCTGTTAAGTCAATAACATAATTGGATTTAGGGTAAGTCAATAATAAACCCGATACCCTTATCTTCTAATCCATCCGTCACTCTAATCACTGCGCCTATTTTTGTTGCTAAATTATGGGCTATGGATAAGCCTAACCCACTCCCAGTTTCCATTGTTCCCGGTACTCGATAGAAACGGGAAAAAATAAGCTGTCGACTTTCTTCGGGAATGCCGCGTCCATTATCTTGAACTAAAATAGTGGCACCAAAAGGAGTAAGGTCTTTTAGGGTAACTTTTATTTTCCCATCTTTAGGACAATATTTAATCGCATTTTCAATCAGGTTAGTAAAAATATTACTCAAAGCAAGCTTGTCGGTGAGTATATTAAAGGAATCAGAGCTTTGAAGCTCGACATCAATATTTTTGTTAATAGCATAAGGTACATGAGTGGCAATTAAGTTACTGATGAGCATAGGTAGGTCGATATTTTCTTTATTTAATAAGAAATCCTCAGTCTCTAAACGGGCAAGGTCAATTAGTTGATGGGAAAGTGACGCTGCACGATTTAATGTTTCTTGCATGTCATTAATAATTTCTTCTTTTTCTTTCGGATGGTCGATCTGCATTAATAAGTGTAATTGGGCGATAACGGCTGCAATCGGAGTACGCAATTCATGAGCAGCATCTGCCATAAAGCGTTTTTCTCGTTGGTTTGCGGCATCAACACGTGCCATTAAATTATTAATAGCAGCAATAATAGGGCGAATTTCTTTGTATTGTTCTTTGGTTTCTATCGGCGTTAAATTACCGGGCTGACGGCTAGAAATAAGTTTTGCGGATTGCCTTAAAGGACGCAGGCTAAAATATGCGGTAATTAACATAGCAAGTAGCATGATCCCTAAAATAAAAGCGAGTGGAATAGCCGTGCCTTCAGCAGGAGTACCTAACAAAGATTTTCTATCACTATAAGATTCAGCAATGACGATTTCAAACGTGTTATTTTTATTCCATGCAGAGGTAAAATGCCAATCTTTATGTAAAGCCGTTAGTTCGGCTACTGATTTAAGAGATGGGACAAGCAGTTTATCGTTATTGCGATAATAAACATTTCCTTGTTTATCCCTTACTAACATGAATGGGCGATAGCTTATATCATCCCCATTTTCCATGGCTTCCATATATAAGGCTTGTAAGCTATCAGCTATTTCATTGAATTGTTCAGGGTCATCGGAAACCACGCTGAGTGTTCTAGCGAAACCTTGTGTAATTATATTTTGTTGTTCATTTAATTCGTCATGAATAGCTGGCCAATAATAAAATTGTAACCAGCCAACTAATAACAACCATAAAAAAATGACAGAGGTAATTTGTAAACCGAATGTATAAATAAAAAATGATTTAACCTTCATGGCTGTACTTCTTTTTTAATAAGTAACCAATACCTCGGATAGTAATAATACGCTCTTTTCCTATTTTACGGCGCAGATTATGAATATGAACCTCTAAGGAGTTGCTTTCTATATCATCTACACCAAATAGACGTTGCTCTAAGTCGACTTTTCTAACAACGTTATCGGCATTTCTTATTAATTCATACAATAGTAAATATTCTTTACCAGATAGAAAAAGTAATTGACCGTTAAGTGAAACTTGGTGATTAACTGGATTTAATTGTAGGTTATCTAATTGCCATATTTCAGACGAAAACCCAGCCATACGGCGGCTAACTGCTTTAACTCGAGAAATAAGCTCTGGCATTGCAAATGGTTTCGTCAAAAAATCGTCCGCCCCTGAATCTAAACTGGAAACCAAATTATCCATTTGATTTCTAGCCGTTAGAATAATAATTGGGATAGATTCCCCCGCATTACGCCATGCAATTAACTCCTGATGACCATCACCATCTGGCAAGCCTAAATCTAATAACATCAAATCAAAATTCCGAGAAGCGAGTTGTTGCTTTGCATCAGCCAGTAGTCGTACCCAACATGGATTGAATCCAGCAAGTTCCAGCCCTCGGCAAAGCGCCTTCCCCAGTTGGAGATCGTCTTCTACTAAAAGGATATTCATTTTATCACCTCTGCTTACAAGTATAAGCATTCAAACACTGACAAACAACATATCTAACTCTTGGCTTAACTAGATTTAAGCTTATCTTAAGGATAGTTTAACCGCTCTTTAAGGTATAAAAAAATAGTCTGTTTATGATTATCCTACATACTAAGAATAAGGGCATTAAAATGAAAAAAACCTTATATGGAGTAGCAATATTCATTGTAATTATCCTGATAACATTGACTTTTATTACTAAAGATTATAATAAAATGCCAGTTGTAAGTATTTCAAATCTAGCGATAAGTGAGATCTCAACTTGTACAGAACTAAAAAAATGTATTTCTCAAATTAAGATTGCAGATAATAAAAAAGATAAAACAAGTTTATTAAAAGTTATTAAGGATTTTTTAAGGAAAAAAATTTACTAATAATAAATGAATGTGATTACGGTATGAATGGGGCTCATGCTAAATACTGGGATAGGGCGTTATAACTTAATTGGAATATAGGCAAAAAGTAGGTTAACAGGCCAATGATTGGGATAAATAGCTTAACAAACTTTAGTACGAATTTTAGCTTTATAAAAATAAAGGAATGAGTTAGTAGTAAACAGCATTCCTTTATTTAGGTACCGATTATTCTGTAATTTCTTCGGGAACCCAGCCGTCATCCATCCAAATTTCCTCCAATATTTCTTCAATACGAGTTTTATCCTCCGATATTTTTGTACCTGAAATATTTACACGTTGTTGAGAGCTAAAGCCAACTCGAGTGACCATATCTGGATACTGATTCTGTAGTTTACGTAAGATCTCAGACTCAAGAGCATGTAAAACAGTTGAACTTGGTTTCTGTGGTGCATTTTTATCAAATAACACTTCAATCCGTAACATAATGACCTCTAGTAAGGACTGTATTAATATACAGTATTTTTAAATGTATCAGTGTGAAAAGTCAATATCGATAAGTAAATATTTTATTGGTAAAAATAGAGTCAGAATAATATTAATATAAAACAAAAAGTTAATGTTACTTCTTTCGCTGCTTAGGGCAATAAACGGGTTGTCAGGCAACAAAAAATCCGTATTCTTAAGAAAAAACAGGGTTTATTAAAGTGAGTTTAGTCTAAATGTTACGATCTAGCCGTATGTCGAGGGAAAATATTGAGGAAATAAATGCCATTAATCAACTTTATGATAAGGCATTTCCTTTGTACGAACAGAGAAGTTATCAAGGGCGTAAAGCAGTATTAGGCCAAGATGACTATTACTTATATTACTTTGCTAATAGCTCTATTTTTGTTGGTTTTATAGGTTGCTGGAAAATTAATGATTATTTCTATATTGAGCACTTTGCTATTTCCGCAGAATTAAGAGGGCAAGGATATGGTCAAAAAGTATTGAAACAATTTTGCGGGAATGTAGGTAAAGTTATTCTTGAAATTGACCCTGTAATTGATGAGATAAGCAAAAAAAGGCTCAATTTTTATCAACATTGCGGGTTTCAACGAAATCGATACTCGCATACTCATCCAAGCTATTACCCAGAAAATAAGCCTCATCAGCTCGAAGTATTAAGTTATCCTAGCGCCATTAGTGATGACGCATATCGGCTTTTTGCTCATCAGTTACAACAGACGATTATGGATAATTCGTTGTTATAATAAGGGTACCTAGATAGTTTTAACTCGGTTATAGTAGTAAATGAGTTCTGGGTCATTATCGTCTAGGTTATCAATATAGCCGCTAGGAACAAAGCCAGTTTTCTCAAGGAGCTTTTGTGTAGCCAGATTTGACTGATTAGTCGATGTGAAAATTTTATCCGTTTTGCTTTGCTCTTTTAATTTATTAATCAGTATGTGACCAAAGCCTTGACGCCGATATTTGTTATTTACCATTAATAATTCAATAAAACCATGTGAATAAAAATGATGGGTTAATACACCATAAGCCAATATTTCATCATTTGCTTCTAATACAAAACACGCATTTTGCTTTACCCACTGCGTGATTTCCAGCAGTCTTTCTGGTGTTGCTACAGTATCAATAAGAAAAATAGCGCTCACATCATGAGATGTGGTTAATCTGAAATTTATATTCATTAGCTATTGTGAGCCTGCCTTTGTGTAAATGGAATCACAGTTTAGTCTTTAGTCGCATGAAATCAATAGGTTGTTATCAATCTATAGAATTATTGTTTTTGGTGACAAGACCGATTATATGATTAAAATAGCAAATAAACACGGCTATAACTATGAGTATTGAAAGCTATAGCGGGTATTAATATCCCCTGATTAACTCACCAACAGATGAATCAATAGCGGATTCGATACGTCAACGCTTTATGGATATGTTCCCAAAATATCTATCGATAAGATTGATTTTTAACATTTTTCTCTCACCTTGATCTTGTTTTTAGTACTGTTCTAATTATTTTCACTGTATCGGCTATTGTTAAATTTAAATACTTACTGTATTTGTATTAATAAAATCTAATATGGTTAAAAACAATATTACAAGATAAGGGGGCTGACAGATGATTAAACTGGAAATAAAACAATAAAAACGCGCCTTACACAATGTAGCCCGTTTTTATTGTGAGAGTAAAAAAACAAGGAATAAATCAGTTATTTTACAGGTGGTACTTTTACATCTAGGTCATATAGTCTTAGTATTGAAGGAGCATCATCTACTTCTGAAAATTTAAGCTTCACTTTAGATGCCGCTCTTTTGGGAATACTAATATCACTTTGACCCCCATTTAAATAAGATGTAAACCCATCTTGGTCTAAGATATAAATGTTATTTTTATCATCAAAATTTGTTAAGCGAATAGCTGACTCTGATTTATTTTTTATAGCTAATGTCAGCAGATACTCAGTATCAGCAGTTTTTTCAGATTTTAATACTTTTATCTCAGTGTATTTATTCAGGTTTTCCAAGTCGTAAATGATAATAGCACCATCAACGCTGCTCCCAGAAGCTCTCCCTTCATCAATACCTTCCTTGAATCCGGATAGTGCATCTTTACTTGAACTTGTTATTGATGATGTTATTGATTTCATGCCATCTTTAATGAGGCTAGTGTCATTGTTACTATCAGAGAGAGCGTATGTGGATATAAGTAAAAACATATATGCTAATTTTTTCATTGGAACCCCAAAAAGTTTTTTCAAATTATAGCAATAGCATATGATAAATATATTATGTAATGAGTAGTCTTATTCTTAGATTAATCAGTTGAACAGTCAGCTGTTTTTGAAATGCTCGCATTTTTTCGACACATTGGTTTATTATGTTGGATAATCAACCTCCTACACCTAGTCACATTTAAATAAGCGGAGCTATGTAGAATTTAAAAAGATGCTCACCTAACTAATTAGTCTGGACTTACTAAACCACTAAGGTATTTTTTGTTCTCTTAGGGGCTTGTTTCTGAATATCGAATATAATGCAGATCTTTGGTTACGGAATTGTCTTATTATTTTACTCAATATGGGAGTTTAAAATCATTAACGGATTTAATACTTTTATATGATGGAGCATTACATGAGTAAAATTAAATTTATCCCTGCTATTATTTTAGCTTCTATTTTCATGGCACAGCCTGCACTGGCTGCTAAAACAGATACTTATAACTGTGAAGGTCAGAAAATTAAAGCGTCATTCCCAAATGATAAAATCGCAGTAATCTTATATTCCGATGAAATTATAGTCCTGAATGAGGCACCAAGTGCAAGTGGTGCAAGATATACGGGTGAAAGCTTTCAATTGTGGTCTAAAGGTAAGAATGAATTTAATTTAGCAACCATATCAGAGGATGATATTGTAAACGGAAAGACCTCTGACGATAAAGGCCGTACGTGTAAATTGGTTAAATAAATTCAATTACTTTATCAATAACCTTAGTAATAAGGACTACTCTATTAAGAGCCCCCAATTACTGGGGGCTTTATTCGATCGTGTAAAATCTTACCTGTCTATAGACCTAATTGAAAAGTATTCTAAGCTAGCCTAGTCAAGGCGAAAATTTCACGTTTTGAAGCACTAGGGTTACCCAGCCGACTAGGAGTTGAACTCATCGACTAAAAACATAAACTAATGGCTACGAATATTTTAGTGATACTGATATGGGTATTTTATATTCATTTGGTAGTTTATTAAAATCAATAATGTGTTGATCAAAATCGGTCACATTACTTTGCCCTTTGCAATCATTATTGGATAGCATTTTACATGTGGGTTTTATATTATTAGCATTAATACCCAACCACTCTGCAAATAATTGAAATAAATTAAGCCCATTTCTTTGTGCTGATATTATTTTACGGCCAACAGAATTAGAAGATGTAATAAATAAAGGGCCTTCAAAATTTTGTTTACGTTTATCACCATGAATTAAATCTTGTTGATTATCAATAAAAGACAGACCGTGATCTGCAAAATAGAGCATAGACCACGAGTTTTTACTCTTTAATAATTCTGAATATATCTGAGACAGTAGTAGATCAGTGTTTTTTATACTTTGTACGTAGCAAGATAAATCTTTGCCTTTATAAAACTGCTGATATGAATTTGAAATTCTTGCACAAAATGGTGAATGGCTACCAATCAAATGGATCACAATCAGTTGTTTCTGGAAAGTTCTTAGTACTGCCACTGAACTAGGACAAGAAGAATCTGAACATGTGAAGGAAATAGTAAAAAAGCCATAGAAGCTCAAAAGTGGTTTACTGAGTTTGGGCGCTACAAGGCGGTAAAGCCAAGTGGAAGAGAATATAATTAGAGCTTCCCGATATCTCGGTCCTTAAATTTAATGGTGCTACTAACGAGCTTTTAATTACCTACAGTGTTATTAGTCGCAACTGTCGACATGCTGTAATGACCGCCTGCCTATACCTTTATCCCTCTGAGATATCGACTATTATTTGTTGTTGATACATGTAAAGTATCCGCAATAACAAACACGAAGATTGATTTCGGGGTACAGTTAGCGGGGACTTATCCAAGTCCTAAGAATTTAGCTAATGCTCTTGCTCAGGTTAATGTTAATTGTCCAGATACTGGTAAGTATTTGATCTCTATTAAGCCAAACAATGCTCTAGTGGATGGAAATTATACTGGAATGGTGCTGGACCCGTTAGATGGAAATTCAGATGATTTGCCTTATATAGCCACATCGATTGATGCGACTGCTAAAGGTGATGAAGTTTGTATTGCTGACTCTTCTCAAGCCATTAATTATACGAAAAGTAAGCAGGTTTATAGCTCCGTTGGGGGAAATTTTATCCAAGGGTTAAACTTTGCTTTATGCGTTAATGGAAAAATAGCTCCAGGAAAATACCGCGGTAGCTTAGATGTCAATTTTCTGGTTGAATAATACAGTTTCTGTATAGCTTATATTCCGTATTAGGTCGCTTATGCGGCCTTTTTGTTCACTTCAATTTGTACTCTTGCTAACCTAATACTCAGTGGGAATCTATCCCTTCTAGGCTTGTAATCTTAATACGCTTCTTAATTGGGGATTTTGGCTTTATTTTGGTCTTTACGGTTAGTTACCATGAATTAAAACCAGCAGGGGAACGTGAAGCAAATCTTATTAAGTACTTTTTTGTATTAGGTTCATTCCTATCAATGTCTGCAAATAAACACTAATACTCCAGCTTGAGTGGTTGGGGCACTTTGATATTGAAATAGAAACTATTGCGATGGAGTTTTACCCCCATTTTACCCCGCTTAAAATTTAGGCATAAAAAAACCAACCTTAAGCGGTTGGTTTCTCTATAAAAAGTTGGTCGGCATGATAGGATTTGAACCTACGACCCCCGACACCCCATGACGGTGCGCTACCAAGCTGCGCTACATGCCGAACTTTGTTTTATACTACTCAATTTGTCTCTAAAAGCAATAGACTAATGATACGACTGGTTGATATTTAAGCATTAATTCTCATTAAAACGCTTTAATTCTGTGAAAATTTTCAACAGCTCAGCCAAATCTGGTTTTTCGTCTTTTTCGATAGCCCCTTGCTTATCGTAGATATTAAACTGACCATTATGATCCATATAGAGCGTGGCGGTATCGGTAGTAATAACGACATCATCATTGTCACCAGTGATCACCCATGGATAAACGCGTTGATTACTAAACAAATCCTCACCCTGACTATAATCATCAGGCGGGTTGTTTACATGTAATAAACGCTGCATTAACGTGGTCATGACATCTTGATGGCTTGTAAGCTTATCAATCTGTTGAGCGGGTGTATTTGGCCAATAAATAAATAATGGCACTTGCATTTTGTCACGATTGAAGCGTTTATTATTCAACCATTCATTTTCTGCTTTTCCATTGTTATTGTAATTTGCAGTCACGATAACAATGGTATTTTGTAAGCGACCATCACGTTTTAATGTAGCCATCACACTGTTAATTTGTTCATTGGTTTTTGCGCTACCAGGGGCCCCTTTAATATTAAGGAAAGAGAACCAAGGGGAATCGTGTTTCAAATTACTTAGCCAGTGATTCCATTGTGAGATGGTTAAATTGTCGTTATCTGCAGTTTTTGCAGGTAACGAGTAGTCAGATAAAATAGCTTGCCTAAATAAAGGTGAATTGAATCCATCGGTCGAGAATAAACCAAATTGATAACCTTGGTGTTGCAGAGCCGAAATTAAAGCGGATGGATGCCTACCGTTTAAAATGTTATCAAAATAAGTTGATGATATTCCATAGAATAAGCCAAATAATGCGGTATCGTTACGCAAACCCGTTGTATAGTGGTTGGTAAATTGCGTACTAATCTCTTTAAACGCATTAAGTGAATTCATTGAATCCTGCTGGGACTTGTCCCCGAGGTCATCAATCACTAACAACAATAAGTTATAGCCAGCACCTTGGTCATAGTAACTTAACGGTTTTAGTGGGTAGTTTAGTTTCAATGCCGTAGGGCTACCTTGTTGGAATACGCGGTTTTGATGTTCGGTTAAGTTTAATAAACCATACTTATCAAGTAGCTTACGTGCCGTCATTGGTTGCGATAATGGGTAATTATAGCGTTGCATAGTAATAGGGCGATAAAAGTTGGCATCAGCCCAAGCATACATAAGGTGTGACATAATAAAAGTCACAATAAAAATACTCGCAAGCGGCTTACCAAAAGTTTGCCGGTTTAGGCTACGAAGTTTTTGCCAGCTCCAAGTGGCAAATAGCATCTCAAGTAGAAAGATAATAGGGATGCTAATAAACATTAACTGCCATTCACGGGCCATCTCCCCCTTGGTTGGGTTGATGACGAGATCCCAAACTTGTGGTGTTAGGTGAAGGCCGAACTGACTAAAAACACGTATATCAAAAATTAACAGTGTCATCCCTGCTGTCGCAAGGGCAACACAAAGTAGCCTCAGTAGCCTCTGAGACATCACAATAAAGGTCAGTGGAAAAATAATGAGTAGGTAAGCGGCAAAGACCACAAAACTAAAATGACCTAACCAACTGACGAAAGCATAAACACGACCAGTTAAGGTATCTGGCCAATCAAAAATAAACAGATAGCTACTGCTTAGTACAAGACTAAGCAGTATATTGAATAGTGCAAACCAGTGTCCCCAACCAATCATGGCAGAGACTTTGTCACGGTAGCGCAGGTGGGTGACCATACTGTTTATTTCATTAATCAATTAGTGTGATTGATCTTCTTTAACAGAAGAAAGTAATGCGTTTGCAAAGGATTCTGCAATCATTTTACGTTGCGCTGGCGCAACAGAAGTATTGAGCAGATTCGTTACCATATTACCTAACACCATAAGGGAAAGGTCAACAGGTGTATGGTTTTTTTCTAACACACTCACGAGGTCAGAAAGTAAACCTTCAACTTTTTCATCACTATAGCGAGATGATTGTGGCATAAATTGAGACATCCTAAATTAATGAAAGCTCCATATCATAGCGTATAGCTGCTGTTTTTTCTTCTTTCTTCGCAACAAATTTTCGTTTAAGTGATAATAATGTTTATTCAGATTCGTAAAGTGCGTATTAGTTCAGCATTTTGAGGTTGAAAAAAGAACAAATGATAGTTTCTATTGCAGAGTGATAATATCAGTGTTTGAATACGCGCGACAATATTTCTGCTATAAAAAAGGAGCCAACAATGAGTCTGGAAATTACCCAGATAGCTTTACATCAGTTGATTAAGCGGGATGAACAAACCCTTGAGGTGATGTTACGGGATTCTTTATTAACAGCGGATGATGTCGTACAGGACATGATGGCAGAATTACACCGAGTCTATAGTGCAAAAAGTAAAGCATTCGGTGAGTTTAATGAAGAAAGTGAACTGGCTGATGCTTTAAAGTTACTGCGTAAAGGTGAAGAAGAGTTTTTAGGTTTCAGCCGTGCGATGACGGTACGTTTAAAGGATGAACTCGCTAAATACCCCTTTGCTGAAGGGGGGATCGTTCTTTTCTGTCAGTATCGCTACCTTGCTGTTGAATATCTTTTGATTTCAGTTTTGAGTAGTTGCGATAGCATGTTTGTCACGGACACTTTAGATTTAGGAACGACACATTATTTAGATATACCTCATGCGGATATTGTCGCTCGTATTGATTTAACCGAGTGGGAAACAAACCCTGAATCAAAACGTTATTTAACCTTTTTAAAAGGGCGGGTAGGGCGTAAAGTCTCTGATTTCTTTATGGATTTCTTGGCGGCTTCTGAAGGGTTAAACGCAAAAGTACAAAATAAGGGGTTAGTTCAAGCGTTAGATGATTTTTGTGACAATGCTCAAATGGATAAAAATACGCGCCAAGCGTACCGCCAGCAAGTCCATAGTTATTGTACTGAACAACTTCAATCAGGCGAGGAAATTGAATTGCAGGCATTGGCAAAAGAGTTGCCAATGGTGGAAGAGCAAAGCTTTGATGATTTCGCACGTCAAAATGATTATCAACTAGAAGAAAGTTTTCCTGCTGATAGAGGAACACTAAAGCAACTGACCAAATTTTCAGGAAGTGGAGGGGGGATCACTATCAGTTTCGATGCTATGTTGATGGGGGAGCGTATTTTTTGGGACCCAGTAACTGATACATTAACTATTCGTGGTACCCCACCTAATTTGCGTGACCAGTTACAACGACGTGGTAGTAAGTAAAATTACTGAAGTAAAATTAGTTCTTTGCCAGAATAGCGAAGGCTAAAAATAAATACCCTAGAAATAAATAACGCCGCAATTGCGGCGTTATTTACTCGGCGTCCCGAAATTTCTAAAGCTCGGCTGTGGGCTTTAATTAAGCGCGCAGGAAGTCAATGTGCGTCACTTTTGGCTTAAATGGGTGACGTTGAACAGCCTGAACTTTTACTTTAGTTTCTTTACCATCGATAACCAGATTCAGAACTTCGTAAAATTCTGCTTTGCTTTCTTGGTTAATGATTTCATCGTGGTTTAAAGTCACAGAGATAGGCTCTTGGTTGCCACCGTAAACGATAGCTGGAAGTTGGTTATCTCTGCGCAGGCGGCGGCTCGCACCCTTACCCTGCTCTTTACGTTCAATTGCATTGATAGTTAACATTACTATTTCTCTATAAAAAGAAAAGATAAATCCTGCTACAGGCGACCCAGCAGCAGGTTCGAGATTTGGCCTAAGAATATTTCATTCAGAGAATGTGATATATGAAGGCGGGCGGCATTTTAACGAAAAATCCGCCATCCAGCAATCATTAAGATCGCCTTAGCTTTAAGATAGGCTGTCAGCAACGCGAAAACGCCCTTGATAATCGAAGATTTTTTCACGTATTTCCCAATAGCGTTCTTTTTTCCGAGCCACGATAAATTGTGGATAACGTAATAATGATTGTTGTAATAAAATATCATTAGCATTATTCCACTTAAATGGAACCCCAGGCGCACGTTGATGTTCGCGTAAAAATCGAAATTCAAAGGCTTGTCGCTGAGCTGGTGTTGTTAAACGAAACCTTTCAGAAACGCTGGTTCCGTCCTCATCATAATAATTAATCTTAAGCCATTCACCTTTTGCATCATGCCCTGTCAACAGTTGCATCCCACCGCAACGTAAAATTAGGGCATCCTTTAATTTAAGTGCAGCTTTTAGCATATCATCAGGGTCAGTGAGGACTTCTTGGCATTGTTGGCAACGACGTGCGGCAATATCATTTTCTGCGCCACAATGGGGGCACTGTTTAAATCGAAAACGGAATTCACATTGTTGTTTTTGTCCGTGTTGATTTTCTTCCCAACCTTGGCAGCGACGACCATAGTGTTCGATAATTTGCCCATCAGAAGTGCATTTCCCCCAAAAAGTATTGGCAAATTGGCATAATGGGCAAAAAACTTGCACGGGTACACTCGTTGAATTGGGTTTACTTGAGCCGACTTCCGGTCGAAATAGGTCATGAGGGTTGCCTGCATAATCTAAAATGAGGCATTTTGTTTTCCCGGTGGCAAGTCGCAGGCCTCTGCCGACAATTTGTTGATACAAGCTTACGGATTCGGTAGGGCGTAAAATAGCTATTACATCAACATGGGGGGCATCGAAGCCCGTGGTTAATACAGAAACATTGACTAAATAATGTAATTGCTTGTTTTTGAAACGTTGAATGATGTCTTGCCTATCAGCAGCGGGGGTATCTGCCGTCACAAGCGCAGCCGTATTTTTAGGTAGATAACCCAGTATTTCCTTTGCATGTTCTACTGTTGCCGCAAAAATCATACAGCCTTGTAATGGCGTTGCATACTCAACAATTTGAGAAACGATTTTTGGCGTGATCCTTTGTTGCTTTTTAAGTGATAAATTGAGCTCTTGTTCATTAAAAATACCAGATGAGCTCAGTGAAACCTGACTAAAGTCATATTGCAAAACGGGCATATCCAACCGTTCAGGAGGGACGAGAAACTTATTTTTAATCATATAATGTAGTGGCAATTCATAAATACATTCACGGAAAAAACAGTTTTCATCGCCCCGCACCATACCATGATAGTGGTATTGGTAAATCCAGCCACTGGCAAGCCTATAAGGCGTCGCTGTTAACCCCAAAATACGTAACGTAGGGTTATGAATTTGTAAGGCTTGAATAATTTGCTGGTATTGGCTTTTGTCATTCAGGCTGATACGGTGGCATTCATCAATGATAATTAAAGAAAAGTGAGTATTGAAAGCATCAAGGTTCCGGGCAACCGATTGTACACTCCCAAATACGACCTTACTTTGTGAATCTTTTTGATTCAGTCCAGCGGCAAAAATATCAGCCTGTAAGCCATAAGCGAGGTATTTTCCATGGTTTTGCTCAACGAGTTCTTTAACATGGGCTAACACAAGAACACGACCACGCGCAAGGCGAGCTAACTCTGCGATGACTAAGCTTTTCCCCGCGCCAGTAGGTAGAACAATAACCGCAGGTTGGGTGTGCTTGCGGAAATAATGCACTGTTGCATCAACGGCTTCTTGTTGATAAGGACGTAAAACAAAAGACATATTATTCAGTATAGAGTTAATAAGTTGGGAAAAAGGCGTTAAATTTAATTTAAAACCATGGCTCTGTCTAAAGATCTGAGTTGCTGCTAGGAAACTATCCCTTCACTAGGGTTATTGATATAATGAATTATGTGATAATAATCACAGCAACCTTTCATTCTATATTCTGACAGTTGAGTGCTATTGTACGCCTCACTGGCATTCCATCAAGTTAAGAGAATCTATGCGACTGGATAAATTTTTGTCCCAGCAATTAGGGATAAGCCGCAGTTTGGTAGCGCGTGAATTGCGCTCAGGGCTGGTGACAGTTGATGATGTAATCGTCAAATCGGGAGCCTTTCAAGTTACGACCGACCATGAAGTCGCTTATGATGGCAATGTTCTTGTGCAAGTAACGGGGCCTCGTTACTTTATGTTGCATAAACCCCAAGGGTATATTTGCTCGACAGATGACCCAACGCATCCCACTATACTTTATTTTATCGATGAGCCGCTCGCTCAAAAACTTCATTCAGCAGGGCGCTTAGATATTGATACGACAGGGTTAGTATTGCTAACTGATGATGGGCAATGGTCTCATCGGATTACATCACCAAAACATCATTGTGAGAAAACCTATCGTGTGCAATTAAGTGACGATATCGCAAATGACGTGGCTGCACAGTTTGAGCAAGGTGTAATGCTTAACGGTGAAAAAACCGTCACTAAGCCAGCCAAACTTGAAATCATTAGTCCACGTGATGTTAGATTGACGATTAGCGAAGGGCGCTACCATCAGGTAAAACGTATGTTTGCAGCGGTGGGTAACCATGTTTGCGGCTTGCATCGGGAACGAGTCGGGGAAATATGGCTCGATGATTCGCTTGAGCCCGGTGAGTATCGGCCGTTAACTGAAGCTGAAATTAACAGTATTAATGTATCACGTAAATAAAATGCAGGAGTTTAAAGAGTGCAACAGCAGCGTTCATCCTATTTGGGGCTGATATTAATTTTAGGTTTATTATCGATGCTAATGCCATTGGCTATCGATATGTACCTACCTAGCTTTCCGACGATGATGCATTATTTTAATGTAGATGAAGGGCGTATTCAGATGACGCTTAACAGCTACATTTTTGGTTTTGCTATTGGGCAACTATTCTATGGTCCAATGGCGGATAGCATTGGGCGTAAGCCAGTAATTTTAGGTGGTGTAATTGTCTTTGCTATTGCATCTGCTGCCTGTGCAATCACGGAATCCATTGAATCATTGATCTGGTTACGGTTCTTACATGGGTTTGCTGCTGCGGCTGCGAGTGTGGTGATTAACGCATTAATGCGCGATATGTTCACTCGTGACGAATTTTCAAGAAGCATGTCATTTGTGGTGTTAGTCATGACGATTGCACCATTATTAGCCCCGATCCTTGGGGGAGAACTAATGCGTTGGTTCTCATGGCATGCGATTTTTTGGAGCATTGCAATCGCAGCAGTGATAGCGGTTATTTTAGTGAGTTGTTTTGTGCGAGAGACACTACCTGCCGCTAAACGGCAGAAATTCCATGTCGGCACTACACTCAGGCAGTTTGCGACGTTATTTAGAGCTAAACAGGTTTTGTTCTATATATTAGCTAGCTCATTTTCTTTCGCTGGTATGTTCTCGTTCTTAAATGCGGGCGCATTTGTTTATATTGATTTAAATGGCGTGTCACCGCAGCATTTTGGCTACTATTTTGGTATCAATATTATTTTTCTATTTATTATGACCACAATAAATAGTCGCTACGTTAGGCATTTTGGCGCGGAAAAAATGCTGTACTTTGGCATTATTATCCAATTTGTGATGGGGTTATGGTTGTTAGCGACGACTGCTTTTGCGCTGGATTTTTGGACTCTAGTCATTGGTGTAGCCATTTATGTTAGTGGGATAGCGATGATCACATCAAACGCAATGGCTGTTATCTTGGATAATTACCCACATATAGCAGGGACTGTCTCCTCCTTAGCTGGAACCATTCGTTTTTCAATTGGGGCTCTGGTCGGAACATTGTTATCTTTGATACCCGCTAAAAATGCATGGCCAATGGTTGGGTCAATGGTGGCTTGTGTTGCATTATCCATGCTATTTGTTTTATTGGCGAAAAGAACAAAGTAATTTCATTAATTTTTCAGTTTCACGGATGAAACTGAAAATGTCATAGATGTCTATCCTTCCTTTTGTCCGATTATTCCGAATTGATTCAGTTCATCCCATAAGATACAGCTATTCTCAATGTTTATAGCCACCTTTAATTCGTTAAATGCGAATAGTAAAGTAGGGGGATTAAAATATTTGGTGAAAAATGATCTAAATCAATTACCGTTAGTAGGTAATTTGTTAAATTTATGTTTTTTATCACACCGTATTCTTTGCTGTAACAAGTTGGCAAAAATTTGTGCGTACTTCAAAAAATAGCTTAGTTATTGCGGTTTTTATGTCAAAGATGTAAAAAAAAGTTAGGTGTTTTGTGGTGAATGTTGAGTTCAAATATCAAAAAAAATTTAATATTTAATTAATTTACCATAAAAATTGATGTGCAATGATTTGTGTCACAAAAATTTAACGACATGTTGTATTTTTAATGTTATATTTAGGTTTTAGAATTTAACATTACTGTTACTTTTGTGGTTGTTAAAAACTCGGTTTGAACGATGAGTTAGTTTAAAGAGGGTTTTATTCACGTTTAAATAGTATATAAGCGTAATAGGGTTGGTTCGATCCTCGTGTTAGGTCTAGTGGGGCGGTAACCCCCGGGTCACTTGGCTAAATACTAAAATGTTTTAATAGGATATCTTTGTGGAAAAATCAGGTCTTTCGGTGGTGCACAGGCTACCGCAAAGCTACCGCTGGTTATCAGGCAAAATAGGGACTGATGTTGAAGTCGTACCTATGAATGATGTCGATAGCGATAAGCTTGTGGGGCTAAAATTACTTAGTCATGACTGTGCAACAGATTGTATTGCGATGCAGCAGTTATCTGAGTCGTTATCGGATATGCAAATTGCTAATGCTATTTTGGAGTGGCAGAAAGAAGTGTGCTTGTTCATTCACGCAAATGATGAATTAGCAGCTATGTGTCGTTTGAAAGCCTCTGGTGTGGCTATTGCAGAGCTATCATCTGGTTTTTATTGTGCTTAATTTGAGTGCAAATAAATATATATGGGTTATTTATTGATTTACGTTATTGCTAATGTATCGGTGATAGACGGTGGCGATTTGCTCTGCTGCTAAGTTGCTTTACTAAAATACAGACTGATATTATTAGGCACTTTTGCGTACAGCGTCTCTCATTTTTTTGATGGCGTTAAATAACAACCGCTAGGCTCAGAAATTAAATATGAATTACCAATAAAAAAGCTTCCAGTATCTGTTACTTGGAAGCTTTTTTATTGGTAAGGGGATAAGGTATGGCAGAAAGTTAGGACCCGTTAATGATCCGACGGCTAGCGTAGTACCTTTTGCTCCAGTAGGAATTCGTCATTTCAGAAACAATAACGCCACTGCTTGTGGAGGCGTGAACAAATTTTTCATCGCCGATATAGATCCCAACATGCTTCATTGTGCGACCTGTTTTAAATAAAACGATATCGCCAACTTTTAAATTATTACGTTTTACGCTTTTACCCGAGTACTCTTGTTCTGAGGTTGTGCGAGGGAGTTCCACACCAAACTGTTCAAAAAATGTGCGCTGGACAAAGCTTGAACAATCCACACCTTTTTTGGTTGTGCCACCGAGGCGATAAGCAACACCTTTCCAGCTTGCATATTGGTTCATGATTTTGGATTTAGTATCAACACTTTGTACTAGCTCTTCGAATTCATCTTGAGATGCCATAGTTAAAGAGTCCCCCGCGGAACCATTTAACATACGTACATCTGATTTAGCAGTATTTTGTGTATTCTTAGCTGACTTAGGATTGGTACATGCTGTGAGTGTCACGGCGATAGCAATTGCCGGTACAATGCGCCAAGCATAGCGCTTAAGTTTTTCAGATGTTAACATTCTTATATATATCCCTTACCATTCTTTTATCGCATTATCGTGTAAATAGACACGACAAAATTAAACCTATCCTTGTGAAAAACGCATTTGGCGATAAGAGTGTGTTTTTCGCAAGAAATGTTTATGACAACAATTTATAGCAAACAACCCAAACTAGGTGTTGTACGCTTTAGCCATTTTCAATGACTTATTGAGTATAGAACAGATACCAATATTTACTAAAATAATTTTACGTGAATTGGTAGCCTAACAAGCCTGAAAATAAACCTTAAAGAGCATACATAAACAAAGCCGAAATGGCGAGGCAATAGGTCTATAATTTACAAAACATTAGATAGAACTGCCTATTCACTATTGGTTTATGTGATTTCTATCATATGTAAGGGCATTTTGCGCGGTATTGCACCGTTTTGAGTAAATAAAGTATGAACTTGTTCACATTTTCTTACGTCTTGTTTCAGTCTATTTACGAAGTAAATGCCTAACATCTACCTCTAATGTAAAGAAGTTTAAATTTATCTAAGTTAGAAAGGTTTTTAGTCATCAAGTCATGCACTAATTATAGGTGGCCGTTAGGTGATTGACTTTAAAAAATCATAGCTACTGTTTATTTATCAGTATTCTGATAACAAAAAATACTTATATTGAAGTTTTGATTAATTTTAAATCTAAAAAATGAATGGTAGTAAGACAGGTATTGAAAACTATATTTTGATTTGAAATTCTCTATAAAGCCGATTTTCAAAATCTGCGAAACGACGATTTAATGTTGAACGCGCAATAGTGGTTGAAAAATAATCTAGGGGGATCAAATTGGCTGAACCAAGGTTATCAATAATAAAAAATTGTCCGTGAGGTTTATAGCCTAATTGATAAACAATATTATAAGTTTTTAGTGCCATTGTTGCTATGGCTTCTTCATAGATTGTTTTTTTAAATTGTTCATAGGCAATTCTCATATTTTTTTTATGTTTTAAAAGTATGTTTTTATTTTTTAGGTAATACTCTAATGTATGTGAAACATTCCCTGTTTTATCTTTAATGAGTTGGAAAACATACCCTAAGCCGAAATTAGTTTCTTGGGTTCCATAATAATGAGAAATAGTGTTGGTACTTAAACTTTTTTTATATAACCGCTTGTAATAGCGTATTTCTCGTAGCGTTTCTTTATCACTTCTCCCATTTAAATGCACTTTGATGCATAAATCATCATACTCTGGATGTTGATAGCAAGCACGTTGCCGACCCGCAGCTATCAACTGTTTGGGGGATAGGTAAATTTTAGTAGCAAGGTTTTTTTTCATATTAATAAATACTTATTTTATAAGTTAAATACAAAAATGATTTGTAAACAATAAATATGACGTTTTTTACAATATATAGGGCTGATTTTAATAGATAAAATTCTAAAGATGTTGCATTTCGTGTGGTAATAAAAAAGTCATTTAAATAGGTGATTTTATTTTGAGTAATAACGATTCAAAAAAATAAAAAACTACGACTATAAATGAAATCACTAATATTTCGTTGAGATTAGTATGTCGTCCTCAGTCACGCAGAGTGAAAAATATTTTAAGTATAAATAAATCACGAAAAGTGACGATAACTTAACTTTAAGAGGGCGATTCTTATGGATAACTCAGTAAAAAAAATTGTAGCGACTATTTTTACAGTAACAGTATTGGTTTCAAGTTTTTCGGCAGTAGCATCAAAAAATAGTGGGATGAAACGTGCTAGCTCTGGTGTCATTTTATTTACAGGAGCGATTGTCGCGCCACCTTGCATGATAGAAGCAACGCCTAAAAGTGTGATAACCAAATGTTGGAGTGATACTGGAGATGAAAAAACGACGTCTGTTGATATTCGAAAACTCAGAGGGCAAACAACACTACTTCCTAATTCAAAAGGAACTCAAGAGTTTAATTGGATAAACAAAGACCATACATTGGGAATCTATACGATTAAATATGATTAAACGTGAGTGAAGCCGAAGAGCAGGTCGTTAGGAGGGGATAATGCTAAGTGATTGTGGCATATGCCTATGAACAATTAATTCATAGGCATATAAGGTCATAGGTTAGATAACATATTGTAATTAATCACAACGCCCCATATAACGGCGTTCAGGGATATGGATACGAATTTTTTCGCCACTCGATAAATACTCAGGAACTTGGATAGTAAGCCCTGTAGCCATAGTCGCAGGCTTAGTTCTGGCACTCGCTGATGCACCTTTAATGCTAGGTGTTGTTTCCATTATGACCATATCAACGGTTTGAGGAAGTTCTAAAGCCAAGACTTGACCTTCTATGGTAAGCACTTGCATTCCGGGCAAACCCTCTTCAGGGATGAACAATAGGTCTTCTTCAATATCTGATTTTTTGAACATGTAAGGAGTGTAGTCTTCATTATCCATAAAAACATATTCATCACCGTCAATATAAGAAAAAGTCACTCCACGGCGTGTTAACGAAATCGTTTCTAAAATATCATCTCCTTTGAAACGTTCCTCAACTTTTTGGCCAGTTTTGATATCTGTAAAACGCATTTTATACAAGGTACTTGCGCCACGAGCACTAGGTGCTTGAATATCAATATCTTTTACAAGTAGTAATTTGCCATTATAGTTAACTGCTAAACCGCGTTTAATTTCATTGGCCTTGGCCATAAATAACCTTCTTTGGGGTTGTCAAAAAGAGTGCGACAAAATTACTCGCAGATAAGCGATTAGGCAAGATGTTGCGGTTAATTTTCGGTGAAAAATTTTATGGGGGAGGGAATGGTGAATATTGCGTAAAAGCGATATTCACCAAAGGCCGTTAATAAATAGGGAGTAAACCAGCTAAAGATAGCAAATGTGCTACAGCATTAATCACACCAAATAAGATAACGAAAACAATAATAAATGTTCCACCAGGTGCTTTATAACTATTATTTGGATAGCGTACACGGCTCGCTTTTGCCATTAGAGCAGGGACAATTACCGCCCAGATGGTTGCTGCTAGCCCTGCAAAACCAATGGCATAAATAAAACCATTTGGAAAAATTAACGCAAGGATGGTAGGCGGTACAAAGGTGACTAAAACAGATTTGAAACGCCCTTGTTGATTGTCCTTAAATTTAAAGAAGTCTGCAATAAAATCAAATAAGCCAAGAGAGACACCTAAGAATGAGCTGGCTAACGCCATATAAGAAAACAGGTTTAGGAATTGTGAAATAAAACTGTTTTTCGTTGAGATATTCATTTGAGTCAACAGGGCATCAATATTATTGCCACTTTCTCTTATCTCAATAAAGGCAGAGCGTGGGATATTGCCTTGGATGGCATACTGCCACAAGATATAGATAACAACCGTAATGGTTGCTCCAAACACTAAACTCATGACTACACTGCGACTGTCTTTATTATAATATTTAACTAGCCCAGGTACATTGCCATGATAACCAAAAGAGGTTAATAAATAAGGTAATGCGGCGAGAGCGTAAGGTAAATACTGATGATCACTTTGTTCAACTTGGTTAAATAAAATGGCAGGAGATGCCGTTGAGATCATCCCACCAATTGACATGATAAATGTGATAACCATACCACCGATTAAAATGGTACTTAACCTATCTACAGCACGAGTAGAAAGCCAAACAATAAAAGCGACGATGAAAGCAAAAATAAAGCCTGCACCCGCTTGTGGAATTTGTATATGACCTGACAAGTTTGCGGTAATGATAGAACTACCCGCGGAAATGTAGGCGTAAGTCAGTATGTAGAGAACAAAGGTGACGGATAAGCTATTAATTGAATTCCAAGTTGTTCCCAACAGGTCTTTGACCATAGTGTGAAAACTGGCTCCAGCAGGGTAATTCATATTTGCTTCTAGGATCATTAACCCCGAAAGTAACATACAAATAAATGTATAGATTAATAGCACGACTGAGCCTGAAAACCATACACCTGAAGTCACCATTGGAATTGAAAACATACCCGCACCGACTGCAGTCCCTGCGATAATCATTGCACCACCCAAGATGGAAGGGCGTTTGTGTTGTGTTGTAGTATCAACGGCCATGGTGGCTCCTAATAGAATGTTTCACTGTACTAGCTAAATGATACGGTAAGCACATGACGTTGTAAATATGGTAAAGGCAATTAAATAGGAAAAAGCGAGTAATAAGAAAGAGATGAATAAAAAACGTACAAACAAAATCGTTTATACGTTAAAGGTTAATATTAGGCTTTATGGTGATAAAGATTCTGGTTTAGCCAAAGGTCAATGGCATTGCGGCTGGCTTCAAAGTGAGGCTCAGGTAATGCATCAGGTGAAACCCACATTAGGCTTTCACATTTGTCTGTTTCCATTATTTGAGGTGCAACTTCACCATTGTATTCAACATGCATACAGATAGAGACCGTATGCTTCCCTTCTTGTTGATAAGTTTGCAAGTTATTACTGATACCAAATACGGTTGGTGCTTGAATATCAATACCGATTTCTTCTTTTATTTCACGAATAGCGCAATGTTCGAAAGTTTCCCCAGGGTCAACATGACCCCCAAAAATTGACCAGTAAGGGGCATGTTTACTGCTGCGTTTACCCATGAGTATTTGCCCGTGCGAATTGGTGATGATCACACCGACACCGACGACGACGTTAACAGGCTCAGACATATTTTCTCCTGATTATTTTATTTTTTAGCGCGCTGATTTTGCCATGGTACAACAGAAAAACAAGCAGGGAAAAATACAAATATCACTGAAAACAATATGCTTTAATGTTATAACTATGATTATATTTTAAGATACGATAATCATGATAAGGGAGATTAGTGGTTATGACTCGCCGGGTTGCTACAATTACATTAAATCCTGCTTACGACCTTGTAGGGCTGTGTTCTACAATCGAAGTTGGTGAAGTCAATTTAGTCAAAACCGCTAGCCTCAATGCGGGTGGTAAAGGTGTAAACGTAGCGAAAGTGCTGCGTGATTTAGGCATTGATATCACAGTTAGTGGTTTTATGGGGAAGGATAACCAAGAAGAATTCCAACATTTTTTCAGTGAAAATGGGATGGCTAATCGCTTTAGTATGGTACCGGGACGTACACGTATTAATGTAAAACTTACTGAAAATAATGGGGAATCAACAGATTTTAATTTTTCAGGTTTTGATGTAAGTAAAGAGGATTGGAACCGCTTTTCTACAGAGTCATTAAATTGGCTAGGCCATTTTGATATGGTTGTCGTTAGCGGCAGTTTACCAAATGGTATTGACCCTGAAGAATTTACTCGTTGGATGACCAGACTTCGGCAATTATGCCCATGTATTATTTTTGATAGTAGCCGGGAGGCCTTGAAAGCCGGTCTTAAAGCATCACCTTGGTTAGTAAAACCGAATAGACATGAATTAGAGAGCTGGGTTGGTAGAAAACTTCCTGATTTAAAAGATGTTATTGCAGCAGCCCATGAATTACGTGATAAGGGCATTTCTCATGTTGTCATTTCATTAGGAGAAGAAGGGGCTTTGTGGGTAAATGCCTCAGGGTCTTGGTTGGCCAAACCACCTCATTGTGATGTGATAAGCACGGTAGGGGCTGGGGACTCAATGGTTGCTGGGCTTGCTTATGGTTTACTCAATGGGGAGTCGAGTGAGCATACATTACGTATGGCGACGGCTATTTCCGCGTTATCAGTTTCTCAGCCCGATGTTGGGCTAAAAAATCGTAATAAATTAGCGGATATGATGGCTAAAATTGAGATGAAATCATTGTAATTGGTGAAAAATAGCCAGTTCGCGGCATTAACAATGTGGTGTTTTCGATATTATAGTCAAGCTCTAGGGCTAACCTAGAGCTTAACAATAAAGTATTAGTTTTGTTGCTGAGATTTCAACCATGCAATTTCTTGCGGCCAAATATCAGGGTTGATCGTTTCTAAAATCAAAGGGATACCATCAAAACGCTTATCTTGCATAATGTAGGTGAATGGTGTGAAGCCAATATTTCCCTCACCTAAACTATGATGGCGGTCAACACGGCTGGCGAATTCGCTTTTTGCATCATTAAGGTGCATTCCTTTTAGAAATTCAAAACCGACAATGTCAGAAAATTGTGTAAAGGTGTTATCGCAATCTTCAATCGTGCGTAAATCGTAACCTGCTGCGAACGCGTGGCAAGTGTCAATACAAACGCCAACACGGCTTTTATCTTTTACACCTTCAATAATTTTAGCTAAGTGAGTGAAGTCAAACCCCAAGTTAGTACCTTGCCCTGCCGTATTTTCAATAACAGCAGTGACACCTTCTGTTTCAGCAAGAGCAATATTAATCGACTCGGCAATTCGAGCTAAGCAGTCATCAACCTCAATTTTTTTTAAGTGGCTTCCTGGATGAAAGTTAAGTAAACCGATGCCTAATTGTTCACAACGTTGCATTTCATCAATAAATGCAACCCGTGATTTTTCCAAAGCTTCAAACTCTGGGTGACCTAAGTTTATTAAGTAACTGTCATGGGGGAGAATTTGCTGTTTGCCATAACCGTATTTTGTACAGTTATCTTTAAACTTGCGGATCACTTCTTCACTTAGTGGTGCGGCTTTCCACTGGCGTTGGTTTTTAGTGAATAACGCGAAAGCCGTTGCTTCGAGTTCATGGGCGCGAATAACAGCCTGATCAACGCCACCAGATGCGCTGACGTGTGCTCCAATATATTTCATTTTTGACTCCTTTTTGTGGGAGTATGCCATTAATAAGCTAATAAATGAAATCAACAAAAAAGCCACCGGTTAAGGTGGCTAATAATAAGAATATAAATCGTTAAAAGATATTTTGGATCATCACATTAATTAATAACCCACCCACAATTAACCAAACAAATAAAATCAATGCCATCAGTAACGGCTTAATACCTGCTTGGCGAATGGCACTAACATGGGTGGTTAAGCCTAATGCGACCATCGCCATTGCGAGTAAAATAGTATCTAATGCGATGATTTGTTGAACTAATACACTAGGCAATAAGTGTAATGAATTAAAACCTGCTACAACGATAAAGAATACAGCAAACCAAGGAATAGTAATTTTGCTTTTTTGGTTGCTTGCCGTTTGATTGTGGCTTGCTTTTCGACTCAAAAAGGCAGATAAAATAATTAAGAACGGTGCAAGCATCATGACACGGATCATTTTAGCGATCACGGATGCATTTTCTGCGTCAGTACCTATGGTGTGACCAGCAGCAACAACTTGTGCAACTTCATGAACCGTTGAGCCAATATAAATACCAAATGTTTCTTCAGTCGCAGGGAACCAACCAAAGTGGGCATTTAATTGGTACATCCAAGGGTAGACAAATATACAGATTGTCCCGAATATGACGACAGTTGAAACGGCAACCGCGACTTTACTTGCGGAGGCTTTTACCACCGGTTCAGTTGCCATGACTGCTGCAGCACCACAAATACTGCTTCCTGCACCAATCAGCAATGTTGTTTCTTCATCAAGACCGAATACTTTTTTACCCAGCCAATAAGCTAATAAGAATGTCGATGTTAATGTTAAGGCATCAATGATGACGCCTGTTGCACCTACATCAGTAATTTGCTGAAAAGTAAGACGGAACCCGTACAGAATGATCCCCGCTCGAAGGAAATAGTGCTTAGCAAATTTAATACCACTGTCACAAGATTTGCTCGCAACAGGATAAAAAGTATTACCAACAACGATGCCTAATAAGATAGCAAGGGTTAATGCACCTAAACCGATATCCATAAACCAAGGCTGTTCGCCGAGGTAAATTGAGATAGCCGTTAAAATACCAGCTAAAATAATGCCAGGTATTAATTTAAAAATAGGATGCAGGCTATTTTGCTCTAAGCTGTTAGCTTCACTTTTATTCATGACAATGCTCTTCATTACCGCTTATAAGATTTGGTAATAAGCATATAATAAAATCAATAATAATTTAAATTCATTATTTGTGTATAATCTATCGAAAAAATTGATTATAAGTTTCTTCTGGAATATTGCTAATAAATCATTAATATTAACAATATTATTACAAATACTAAAAATCACGTTGGGGCTTACCTTTATGCGAATTACACTTAGGCAACTTGAGGTCTTCACGGAAGTATTAAAAAGTGGCTCCACGACGCAAGCATCTCAATTATTAGCACTTTCTCAATCTGCAGTAAGTGCGTCGCTAACGGATTTAGAAGGTCAATTAGGTGTTCAGCTATTTGACCGCGTGGGTAAACGACTTGTTACAAACGAGCACGGAAGGCTTTTATACCCTAAAGCATTAGCATTATTAGAACAAGGGTTAGAAGTCGAGCAATTATTTAAGAAAGAGATGGGCGCCGTGCGTCTCGCAGCAAGTACGACGATTGGCAACTATATGCTACCGGAAATTTTAGCGGGTTATCGTCATGACCACCCTGATATTCCTTTGGAACTGTTTATTAGTAATACAGAAGAAGTTATCAAAGGTGTCATGGAGTTTAGAGCCGATGTCGGTTTAATCGAGGGGGTTTGCCATAGCCCTGAGTTGATTTCTAAACCGTGGTTAAAAGATGGATTGGTTGTTTTTGCTTCACCACAAAACCCACTAGCAAATAAAAAAGTATCACTAAAAGATTTACAAGATGCTCCATGGATTTTGCGGGAAAGGGGCTCAGGGACAAGAGACGTTCTTGACCAACTATTATTTGCTCACCTTCCCGGGTTTCATATTTTAATGGAGCTTGGAAATTCAGAAGCGATTAAACATGCTGTTCGTTTCGGTATGGGGATCAGTTGTTTATCAAGGCGTGTTATTGAAGAACAATTGGAAAATGGTTCATTAGTGGAATTAGAAATAGAAGAACTGCAATTAGAAAGAACCTTATATTTGATTTACCATCGTCAAAAGCACCTTTCGAACGCGATTACTAATTTGCTAGCCTACTGTAATTAAAAATCCTCTTCATCTTTTAACTTGTCGCGTTGTTGGCTGCAATCGACTATCCAAGTCACATACTGGTGTATGCTCCTTGGATAGTCTCATTTGCTGTCTAGCGACAAGCCAAAATATTTAGAGGATTGCAATGAATGTGTTGTGATTGCGATAACGCGTTTTACTTATAATTTGCTACGGATTATGAAGGTATCTTATAACAGCAAAGAGTTGCTTAGTTCTGGCAGTCTATTTTGCTAGAATTCCTCCGATATTAGCTGAATAATAAAATACAGGGAACAAATGTCAGAACAACATACCAATACTATCTCGCAAGGCGGCCCACAAAAGCTACGCCGTGAATTAAAAGCACGCCACCTTGCGATGATTGCTATCGGGGGCTCAATCGGTACCGGTTTATTTGTCGCATCAGGTGCAACCGTTGCACAGGCAGGTCCTGGTGGGGCACTTCTTTCATACGCTATCATCGGTTTAATGGTTTACTTTTTAATGACCAGCTTAGGTGAGTTAGCTGCTTATATGCCAGTTTCAGGTTCATTTGCGACCTATGGTGCTAAGTATGTTGATGAAGGCTTTGGTTTCGCATTAGGTTGGAACTATTGGTATAACTGGGCGGTCACTATTGCGGTTGACCTTGTAGCAGCGCAATTAGTGATGACTTATTGGTTCCCAGATACCCCCGGCTGGATTTGGAGTGCAATATTCCTTGCTATTATTTTCTTGCTAAACTTTATTTCAGTTAAAGGGTTTGGTGAGGCTGAATATTGGTTCTCCTTAATTAAAGTCACTACCGTCATTATTTTTATTGTCGTGGGCGTGTTAATGATTTTCGGCATCATGAATGGTGCAGAAAATGCAGGATGGCATAATTGGGAAATCGGTGATGCACCTTTTGCTGGTGGCTTTTCAGCGATGATTGGTGTTGCAATGATTGTTGGTTTCTCCTTCCAAGGTACTGAACTAATCGGTATCGCTGCAGGGGAATCAAAAGATCCGGCAAAAAATATTCCAAAAGCGGTACGTAAGGTTTTCTGGCGTATTCTGTTATTTTACATTTTTGCAATTCTGATTATTAGTTTGATCATTCCTTATACCGACCCTAATTTATTGCGTAATGACGTTAAAGATATCAGTGTAAGTCCATTTACATTGGTATTTGAAAATGCAGGTTTACTCTCCGCAGCGGCAGTAATGAATGCCGTCATTTTAACCGCGGTTTTATCGGCGGGTAACTCAGGGATGTATGCATCCACCCGTATGTTGTATACCTTAGCGCGTGAAGGTAAAGCTCCGCGTATTTTTGCCCGCCTATCAAAAGGTGGCGTACCACGCTATGCTTTATTAGCTACAACAATTATTGCCGGTCTATGCTTTTTAAGTTCGATGTTCGGTAATCAAACCGTTTATTTATGGTTATTGAATACGTCGGGAATGACGGGTTTTATTGCATGGTTAGGAATTGCGATTAGCCATTATCGTTTCCGTAGAGGGTACATCGCACAAGGTAAAGATCTTAACGATTTACCATATCGCTCAGGCTTCTTCCCGGTCGGCCCTATTTTTGCATTTATTTTATGTTTAACGATTACGTTAGGTCAGAACTATCAAGCCTTCTTAGAAGATAGGATTGATTGGGTTGGGGTAACCGCGACTTATATCGGAATTCCGCTATTTTTAGCCATATGGTTTGGTTATAAAATTGCCAGAAAAACCACATTTATTCGCTATAAAGACATGAACTTTCCAAGTTACAAAGAAAATTTAGATAAATAAAATTCGTATCTTGTTTACTAAAATAGCACCTCCATTGAGGTGCTATTTTTTTATCACGCCAGAATAAAATGTTAGAAGTGCCAAATTAGCAGGTTAATTTGGCAAGATGCATAACTTTTCGATATGGCTCACACAATTTCATTGAGTTAAGTCATGTTAGATTCAATAATCGTATTGATAAGTATTCTTATTTGCTTTATTGTTACCGCAATAAAAAATTCAGTCAATGAGGTTGATGGTGGAGCTTAATACTATGTCGTCGGTAGCCAAGAAATCAGTAGCTAGGTCGGTAGTAAAAGGAATAAGTTTAGCATTATTAGTGAGTGCAAGTTTGAACTCGTGGGCCGCTACTGTAACTGATGTTGCAGGCCGTACTGTTGAAGTCCCTGATAATGTTAACCGTATTTTACTTGGCGAAGGGCGTTTATTTAGCGCTATAGCTCTCCTTGAAGGTGATAAACCCATTGAACGTATCGTAGGCTGGCAAGGGGATTTGCGTAAATTAGACCCGCAAACGTATGCGGTTTATAAAGCGAAATTTCCAGAGATTGATAATATTCCTCTAATTGGTAATACCAGTGCCGATAGTGTCAGTTCAGAAAAAGTATTAACACTAAATCCCGATATCGCCATTTTTGGTCTGTCAGGGCATGGTCCGGGCAAAAATAGTGAATTAGTGAACCAGTTAGAAAAAGCGGGTGTGCCTGTCATTTTTGTCGATTTCCGTGACAACCCATTGAAAAATACATTGCCGAGTATGCGTTTACTCGGTCAAGCGTTAAATCGGGAACAGGTAGCCAATAAATATATCGATTTTTATGAAAAAAACCAAAAGCTAGTCACCGATATTACCGCTAAAGTTCCGGAAGATAAAAAACCGACGGTGTTCATTGAATTAAGAGCCGGTGCTTTTGAAGATTGTTGTGGTACTGCAGGTGACGGTAACATGGGGAACTTTATTGACTTAGCGGGTGGGAAAAATATTGCTAAGGGGGTATTGCCCGGCGCATTAGGTACAATGAACCTTGAGAAGGTCATTGCATCAGACCCCAGTATTTATATCGCATCTGGTGTCAAAGCACCGGGTAGCAAAGATGTTGGTGTTCAATTAGGTGCTCAAGGTACCTTAATTGATGCGAAAGAAAGTCTAAAAAGGGTCACAGAACGTAAAGGCATTAATTCATTATCAGCCATTAAAGATAAGCAAGATTACGCTATCTGGCATAACTACTATAACTCTCCATACAATGTGATTGCGACACAAGTATTTGCTAAATGGTTTTATCCTGAGCAATTTGCGGATTTAGACCCGCAAAAAACACTTGAACAGCTGCACAGTGAGTTTCTCGCAGTAGAACCAAGTGGTGTATATTGGGTCAGCGAAAAGCAATGAGAGTAGGTGGGAATTAATGAGTATTACAAGTGAACCGATAGCAGCTGCAGAGCAAGCCATCAAACAAGCTGATAATGGTGTGAAGCAGCATTATCAAAATATGTTACGCCGTAGGCTAACATGGATTGGGGTTATTGTTGCTGCAATTTTATTATCTTTAATTATTGATTTTACGTTGGGCCCTTCGGGCTTATCTCTTGAACGATTGTGGCAAACCTTGGTAACACCAGAAACGGTGGATGCAGGGACTCGGGTTATTGTTTGGGATATTCGGTTGCCATATGCATTGATGGCTGTTGTTATCGGTATGTCATTAGGGCTTGCTGGGGCAGAGATGCAAACGATTTTAAACAACCCGCTGGCGAGCCCATTTACTTTAGGTGTATCAAATGCGGCGGCTTTTGGTGCTGCTCTAGCCATTGTTTCAGGTATCGCAATTCCAGGGGTGCCTGACCAATGGGTAATATCGGCAAATGCCTTTATTTTTGCACTACTAGCAGCGTTGATGCTAGATGCGGTTACCCGCTGGACTCGAGTTGCTACTTCCGGTGTGGTTTTATTTGGTATAGCTTTGGTATTTACATTTAATGCATTGGTTTCCATGATGCAATTTATTGCGACGGAAGATACCTTACAAGGGCTTGTTTTCTGGACGATGGGGAGCCTTTCAAAAGCGACATGGGTAAAACTGGGCGTGATGGCGCTAGCTTTCGCCTTAGTTTTCCCAATTGCGATGATGAGTTCATGGAAGTTAACGGCCTTAAGGCTCGGTGAGGATAGGGCTATTAGCTTCGGTATTGATGTCCGGCGGCTAAGGCTGACAACGTTATTGCGGATCAGTATTTTGTCTGCATTGGCGGTTGCGTTTGTTGGGCCGATTGCCTTTATTGGGCTGGTTGCACCACATATTGCCCGTTTGATATTTGGTGAAGATCACCGCTTTTATCTGCCAGCAAGTGCATTAATTGGAGCATTAATTTTATCGATGGCATCTATTGCCTCGAAGAACATTATTCCAGGTGTGATTATTCCTGTGGGTATTGTGACATCGTTAGTGGGTGTTCCGTTCTTCTTAAGTATTATTTTACGTCATCGGGGTAATGTATCATGAGTGGTTTGATTATTAACCAATTTAATGCAGGCTACCCAAAACGTGCAGTGATTGAAAACTTATCGACCGATATTTTACCCCGAGGAAAGATCACGGTATTACTTGGGCCAAATGGGAGTGGTAAATCAACATTATTACGCTCTTTAGCTGGCTTAAATAAGGCAACGGGGCAGTTATTATTGGACGGCTTGGATCTCACGCAGCAGAATTTTGCTCAACGTGCGCAAAATGTGGTGTATTTACCGCAAACATTACCTGCGGGGGTTCACTTATATGTTTTAGAGTCTGTGATTGTTGCTCAGCGTGCCTCGGGTGGTTTGAGTAATCAAAATAATAAAGACGAAGTCATGCATTTATTACGCCAACTTGGTATTGAACATTTGGCATTAAGTTATTTAGATCAACTTTCAGGTGGCCAAAAACAATTAGTCGGTTTGGCACAATCATTAATTCGTCAACCAAATTTATTATTATTGGACGAACCTTTAAGCGCTTTAGATTTAAATTATCAATATCATGTGATGGATTTAGTGGCAAAGGAAACTAAACGTCGAAATATAATTACCGTTGTGGTTGTTCATGATATTAATATTGCGTTAAGGCATGCGGAACATGTATTAATGCTTAAGCAAGGGAAACTCATCGCACAGGGAGAGCCTGCTGAGGTTATCACGCCTGAAAGCCTTGCAGAGGTTTACGGTGTAAGAGGGCGTATTGAAAGGTGTTCGCAAGGGGTACCTCAAGTGTTAATTGATGGGCTAGTTGATAAATTAGCAAGTTAATACCGCACAATAAATGATGTGCTTGTGGCGTCGTGCGGCAAGCACATTAATAAAGAAAAAGGGGCAATATAAAAAAACAAACGAATTAAATATTAAGATTAATTACCCACAGGAAATTTAATTGATTTATAAATGGTTTTTTACCATGAATTTCTTATGGGTATTTAAATATCCAAATAATAAAAAGCGTTTTAAAATTTAATGCAATCAATGTGAGCAAATCAATTCATATATAAAAAAATATCTCTTGGAGAGTTGGGAATGGTTGTTTTTAATAAAAGAAAAGTTGCAATTAGCATAATTGCCGCTATCGCTGCGACACCTGCATTTGCTGATGACAGTAAAGATAAAATCTATGTAACGACTGCATCAGGTTATCAGCAAAAAATTGAAGATGCCCCAGCATCCATTTCAGTAGTAACGCGCGAACAACTTGAAACTAAAGCTTACCGTGATGTGACTGACGCTTTAAAAGATGTACCGGGTGTTTTAGTTACCGGTGGCGGCAGTAGCTCTGATATTAGCATTCGTGGTATGGATGCTAAATACACCATGATTTTAATCGATGGTAAACGTATTGATACACGCAGCACTCGCCCAAATAGTGATGGTTCTGGTATTGAACAAGGTTGGTTACCACCATTACCCGCCATTGAGCGTATTGAAGTAGTACGTGGCCCAATGTCATCGTTGTATGGTTCGGATGCGATGGGTGGGGTAATTAATATTATCACTCGCCGTGTTCAACAAGAGTGGACCACAAGTTTACGAGCGGATACTACACTAACTGAACGCAAAAATTCAGGTAATACAGGGCAAGGCAGCTTTTACACCTCAGGTCCATTAATTGATGGTTTACTTGGTGTGAAACTACAAGGCCAATATTCGCATCGTGGTGAAGATAAAATCATTAATGGTTTTAATCGCCAAATCATGGCGAGTGGTGGAGCAACGGTATCGTTGACTCCAGATGACAAAAATACCTTCGACGCAGAATTTAAACGTGATAACCAACATCGTGATGACCGTGAGGGTTATACCAGCAAAAGAGGCGACGGTAGCGGTTTTAGCAAATATGAGTTGACTCATATGGCATTAACCCATACGGGTATTTATGATATTGCATCAACAGATACCTATGTTCAATACGATGAGACAAAAAACCCAGGCCGTAAAATGACGGCAGAAGACCTTGTTTTCCGTAATCAAAGTGTCTTTTTATTGGGTGATCATAGTTTAAGCCTTGGTGGTCAATATCGTAAAGAGAAGTTGAAAGACGAAGGTAATAAATTTAAACAGTATAATAAGCTTGAACGATATAGCTGGGCGTTATTTGCAGAAGATGAATGGTTAATGACCAATGATTTTGCGTTAACCGGTGGTATTCGTATGGATAAAGACGAAAACTACGGTTCACACTGGACTCCACGTTTATATGGTGTGTGGCATGCTGATGAACAGTGGACAATTAAAGGTGGGGTAACTACAGGTTATAAAGCACCAAGCTTGCGTGAATCGTCCGCAAACTGGGGACAAGCAACAGGCGGTAGTGCAGGAAATGCCGTTATTTATGGTAATCCTGATTTAAAACCAGAGAAAAGTATTACTGAAGAAATAGGTGTTATTTGGAACAATCAGGATAATATTACTGCTGGGATAACTATCTATAACACTGACTTTAAAGATAAAATTACTGAAATTAGGCGTTGTGAAGAAAATAGTAGTACAGTAAGAGCATGTACAGTAGCTCAAGATGGTGAAGGTGACAAGCCTAACAAACCGTATCGTTTCATCAGCGATAAAGCGAACGTTGATAAAGCAAGAATGCGTGGTGTTGAACTCACCTTCAACTGGCGTATTGTGGATGATTTAAGCTTTGCAGCTAACTACACGTATACTGATACTGAACAAAAAAGTGGTGTAAATAAAGGTAAGCCATTAAATAAACAGCCTAAACATATGGCTAACTCCACATTGACATGGCAAACTACTGAAGATTTAGAAACATGGACGCGTATGAATTTCCGTGGTAAAACCTCTGAATACCAAGGTCGTGGACAAAAAATGTCAAGTGGTACAGCATCTTATGCTTTATTTGATTTAGGTGCGAGTTATCAGCTTAACAAGAACGCGAACATTGTTGGTGGTGTCTATAACGTATTAGATCGCCGAATCGATAATGCGACTTACGGTGCTGAATTAGAAGGCCGTCGTTACAATATCGGTATCAACTACAACTTCTAATCGTATAATTAATCTCGATTAATCCAAACCCTTTGGCTTCTACCAAAGGGTTTTTTGCTGATTAAAACCATAAGAAAAAAAAGTTATAAGCAGATAGGACAAAAAGTCAGAAATAATCAAAATTTCTCATCGAAAATAGGGTGATTTGTTAACAATTTAACTTGCTATTTGTGGTTATGGCGTGCAAAATGCGCGAACTAAAAAATAACTGATGCTTAATCAAATGAAGCATCGGTTTTTTTGTTTTTAGGAACGTTCATTCTAGCGGGGCCGGACATAGAGCCGGAGAGATAATTTTAATATTTACGTGTAGCAAACATTTTACGCTACCGATTTGAGGAATGCTTTTATGGCTTACTTTTTCGCATTCGCAGCAGGGCCAGGCGCTGGCGGCTGCCGTATCGATGACTACGGGGCTCTCGGTGGCTTCGCTCACACGCCTTTCTCCCTTTCTTCGTTTTTCTCTGCCTATAGGCAGATGCAAAGTCTTCCCAGTAACTGTCGATTAAGCCGAAGTAGTATGCAATCGAAAGTTATGGGAGGGCTTGATAATGTCAAATAATACTCCAATTCCATTAGACATTGGTCACAACCAAACCGGTGCGAATAATCGCGTACAACTTGCAAAAACGTTAACGCTTGTACAAGTGGTCATGATAGGTATCGCCTATATCCAACCGATGACCATCTTCGATACTTTCGGTATGGTATCAGATAAGACCGGTGGACACGTTCCAACTTCATACATTATTGCATTAGCGGCGATACTGTTTACGGCTCTGAGCTACGGTAAGCTGGTGAAACGCTTCCCATCTGCTGGCTCAGCGTATACTTATGCTCAAAAATCAATGAGCCCGCATATCGGCTTCTTGGTGGGCTGGACATCTTTGTTGTCCTACATTTTTATGCCAATGATTAACATATTATTGGCTAAAATTTATTTGCAAGACATTTTCCCCAATGTGGAGCCAGCGATATTTGTCGTTGGGCTGGTTATTTTAATGACCGCGGCTAACTTACGTGGTATCAACGTAATCGCCAACCTAAGTACAGTCATTGCGATTATCCAAATTGGGGTAATGGCCGTGTTTACAGGCTTAGTGATCCACGGTGTTTCAAATGGCGAGGGGTCGGGAGAAATTTGGACCTTTAACCCATTTGGTAATGAAAAAACTGAAATGATCCCATTGATAGCTGGGGCTACCATTTTGTGTTTTTCATTCTTAGGCTTTGACGGTTTAAGTTCATTGTCAGAAGAAACGCCAAACGCAGGTAAAGTGATCCCTCGTGCTATTTTCTTAACGGCACTTATTGGGGGGGTTATCTTTATTACGGTTTCCTTCTTCTTACAACAATATTTTCCAGACGTATCACGCTTTAAGAATATCAATGAAACTCAGCCAGATATTATGCGCTTTGTTGCTGGTGCATTCTTCCAGTCAATTATTTTGGTATTCTCATGCGTGACAGTATTAGCTTCAGGAATGGCAGCCCACGCAGGTAGTGCTCGTTTAATGTATGTAATGGGCCGCGATGGGGTATTCCCAGAAAAAGTTTTTGGCTATGTTAGTCCAACATGGCGTACACCGGCATATAACGTATTGATGGTCGGTTTCTTAGCGTTAGGGGCAATTTGGTTTGAAATGGATTTTGCGACCGCATTAATCAATTTCGGGGCATTAATTGCATTTACCTTTGTTAATATTTCTGTGATTAGCCAATTCTTTATCCGTGAACGTCGGATGACAGGTTTCAAAAATATTTTGAATTACTTAATTTTACCTGTTATAGGTACACTAACAGTGTGCGTTTTATGGTTAAATATTGAAGAAGATTCAATGGTTTATGGACTGATTTGGACAGCAGTTGGTTTAGTTTATATGGCTATACTGACTCGCATGTTTAAGCGGCCTATGCCGCAGATGAGTGACGTGTAACTCTATTCTTCATATTTCGCGCTGTAGCTGCGTTGCGTTCTCAAAACGACATGGGTCACATACTTATGTATGCTCCCCATGATCGTTTGGCTCCGCGCCTTGCTACAACGCGAACTATTTTGAATATACAGATTCAAGAAAAAGACAATCTATTCTTCATACTTCATACTTCATACTTCATACTTCACACTGTAGCGGCGTTGCGTTCTCAAAACGACATGGGTCACATACTTATGTATACTCCCCATGATTCGTTTGGCTCCGCGCCTTGCTACAACGCGAACTATTTTGAATATAGAGCTGCTAGGAAGTCGTTCAAATCAGTACGAAATTAAAAATAGCGCCTTGGGCGCTATTTTTTTGCCTGTTAAGAATTATTTAAGATAAAACGTGTAGCCTATCAACATCATAATATTATGTGATACTGTTGTTACAATGAATAGTTCACAAATCATCATAAACATGAATTCGATTAAGAAGGCACACAAATGAATGATGTAAAAAAACCTGAGAATCAACGATTATTACTCACCCTCAGGAATATTGTTGGTAAGAAAAATATTCTAACAGAACCTCATAAGACAGAACGTTATCGCAAAGGTTTTCGATCAGGCGTTGGGGATGCAATAGCGGTTGTATTCCCTACAACACTGCTTGAGCAATGGCATGTATTTAAAGCGTGTGTTGAAGCCGATAAAATTGTTTTAATGCAGGCGGCAAATACCGGGCTGACAGAAGGCTCAACACCAAGCGGTTATGACTATGATCGCGATATTGTGATCATCAGTACACTACGTTTGAACCAAATACAAGTCCTTCCTGAATTCAATCAAGTGGTTGCGATGCCGGGAAGTACGTTATATGACTTAGAGAAGATTCTTAAACCCTTGGGGCGTGAACCACATTCGTTGATTGGCTCATCTTGTATTGGTGCATCTGTTGTGGGCGGGATTTGTAATAGTTCTGGTGGCTCCTTAGTGCGTAGAGGCCCCGCTTATACCGAGCTTGCGTTGTATGGCCGAGTAAATGATGATGGTAAAGTGGAACTTGTGAACCATTTAGGTATTGATTTAGGGAATACCCCAGAAGAAATACTGACTAACTTACAAAACCGGGGTTATAGCAGCGAAGATGTCCATGTTAGCGAAAAACTAGCTTCTGATCATGAATATGCACAGCGTGTTCGTGATGTTGATGCAGATACGCCGTCTCGCTTTAATGCTGATGAACGCCGTTTATTTGAAGCATCCGGTTGTGCCGGTAAATTAGCAGTATTTGCAGTTCGTTTGGATACTTTTCCAGCGGATAAAAAAACACAAGTATTTTATATTGGCTCAAATAACCCCGATGTTTTAGAAGATATTCGTCGCTATATTTTGAGTGAGTTTAAAAATTTACCCGTAGCGGGTGAATATATGCACCGTGGTTGTTTCGATATTGCAGAAATTTACGGTAAAGATACCTTTTTAATGATAGATAAATTTGGCACGGATAAAATGCCAATGTTTTTCACGATAAAAGGCCGTATTGATGCGGTATTAAATAAAGTCCCATTTTTACCCTCTAATTTAATTGACCGTACTATGCAAGTACTGAGTAAATTATGGCCATCCCATTTGCCGCCGCGAATGAAAGAGTTTCGTGACCGTTATGAACATCATCTAATGCTAAAAATGGCAGGTGATGGGATTGATGAAGCTAAAGTTTGGTTAAAGTCATATTTTGCAACCGCGGATGGTGGTTATTTTGAATGTACCCCAGAAGAAGGTGCGAAAGCTTTCTTACATCGTTTTGCAGCTGCGGGGTCAGCAGTACGATACCATGCGGTACATAATAAAGACGTAGAAGATGTTTTGCCGTTAGATATTGCGTTACGACGCAATGATAGAAACTGGTTTGAAACGTTACCACCGGAAATTGAAAAGTTATTAGTCCATAAACTGTATTGTGGTCATTTTATGTGCCATGTTATGCACCAAGATTATGTGTTGAAAAAAGGTGTGGACCCAAAAGAATTAAAAGAAAAAATGTTAGCGCTATTAGATGAACGAGGGGCGCAATACCCAGCAGAACATAATGTTGGTCACTTATATAAAGCGGCACCACAGTTAAAATCATTCTATAAGCAAGCGGACCCAACGAATACGATGAATCCAGGTTTAGGGAAAACAACGAAACGGAAAAATTGGGAAGGGGATTGCGGTTGTAGCCATTCTAATGAACATTAAAACCACATTAATCTAAAATAAAAATGGGCAACGATTTTGCCCATTTTTTTACAGTTTAGCTAGCCAACTCCATTGCATAATTCACCAGTGCTTTTAATTGCTGGCAACGCTTTTCATCGTGCTGATGTTCAGCAAGTAACATCTGTATTTGTTGCATATATTCTGTTAAGCGTGCTTCACTAAAGTAATCTCTGCGATGTTGTAACCAGCGTTGTTGCTCATCATAGGATAAGGTCGTTGGGAAATTACGTGCTTTATAACGAAAAAATAATTCCTTCATTCGCTTATCTTGAAAACTTAAATCTAAAGCAGGTAATTTTTGTGGAGGTGTTTCACGAATAATATCCATGGTTGACCTGTCCGACGGGCTAAAGAAACCATTATATATTTGTGCATCGACATCAGTGACTTCGTCATAGATTTGTGGCTCACTAAATAGCTCTATTAGTTTATTACGAATATCAGGGTTTTTACGCAGGGTTTCTAAATTACGCATGCAGAGGTCACGGTCTATCCCTGTGCGTAGTGCATCATTGGGTCGAAGCGTTTTTTCTGGTGCTAATATTGGGCACTTATTAATATGCACAAGTTTGACTGGGACAGGAGACGCTCCCGCAAGTTCGGCCTTAGGCGTATACAGGCGGGTACGTAATTGCTGCACATCTAATTCGAGTAATGGGGAGATATCCGCAGATAAGTCACACATAATCACGGCATTGCGGTTGTCTGGGTGCCATGCGAGAGGAGCAACTAGGCTTATATAAGAGCGTAATGCACCGAACATTCCAGAAACATGAACAAGCGGGGCAATATCAACAATATCAATTAGTTGGCTTATTTTGTTTTTGTTTCTCATCTGATAAAAATAATCAAACATCCGAGGCTGAGCGGCTTTCAATAACTTGGCCATATTGATTGTAGCCAGTACATCAGACATCGCATCGTGAGCATTTTCATGGGCAACCCCATTGGCTTTGGTTAGGTGCTCCAAGCGCATGCTTGGTAGGCCATCTTCATTTTCTGGCCATTCAATTCCTTCAGGGCGAAGTGCAAAGCAAGCTCGCAAGGCATCAAGTAAGTCCCAGCGAGAGTTTCCTTGCTGCCAACTATAAGCGTATGGGTCATAAAAATTACGGTAGAAAATATTACGAGTCACTTCATCATCGAAACGAATATTGTTATAGCCCATAATACAGGTATTCGGCACACTGAAAGCATGGTGGATACGCTTAGCAAATTCAGCTTCATTAACCCCTTCGGATAATGCAAGTTGTGGCGTGATACCTGTGATCATGACGGCTTCTGGTTGTGGCAGATAGTCATCAGCAGGTGCACAATAGAAAACCTCAGGTTCTTCAATGATATTAAACTCTAAATCGGTACGAACACCCGCAAATTGGGCCGGCCTATCTAATGCAGGCCGTTTACCAAAGGTTTCATAGTCATGAATAAAAAAAGTGGGCTGTTTTTTATTATCTTGCAACGTTTTCACCGTTTTGATGGGTTATAAGTTGGTTCTGATAGTGATGATTTTGTTGGTATTCACTATGCTTTGTGAGTTAATGATACCTTATCTGCTGTGAAAGCTAAACTCAGACCGCCTGATTTAGTGTGGGACAATGAGGTCATGCCACAATGGGATAATGCTATTTAGTACTCGAACTTCATTCTATTTTTATTGTGAGTTTAGTCACGAATATTTATTGTTAACGTTAACAAAAGTGAGTAACATCACAAATGGCAAGGTTTTTTGTAGTTTCATGAAAATGTTAACCTTAACATTGAGGCAATAAAAATTATTGATAGGTGATTAGATATGAATAGTGGCTCAAAAAAGTATTATGCCTCTTTGAGTGCATTATTGTTTTTTTTCTTTTTTACATGGTCATCTACATTTTCGGTGGTTGCAATATGGCTACGTAAATATGTGGGCTTAGAGGGGTCAGATACGGGGTTTATTTTTTCTTGTATCTCGCTTGTCGCTCTCTGCGCTCAACCTTTATACGGTTTTATACAGGACAAACTAGGGCTACGGAAAAACCTACTATTATTTATTGCTATATTATTAATCGCTTCTGGGCCATTTTTTATGGTTTTTGGGTCGTTATTAAAATGGAACCTAGTGCTTGGTAGTATTCTTGGCGGGCTATTTATTGGGATGACATTCCATGCAGGGATCGGCGTTCTTGAGTCATACACTGAAAGAGTGGGGCGCTTACGAAATTTTGAATACGGTAAGGCAAGAATGTGGGGGTCTTTAGGGTGGGCTGCTGCGACCTTTTTTGCGGGGCGTAATATTAATATTGACCCTGACTATAATTTCATTATGGCGACCATTTCTGGGTTAATATTTTTAGCCATATTACTTAATTTAAAGACAGCTAATGCGGATGCATATAATAGCCTTGAACATGGGAAACCTTCAGCAATAACGGTAGGTGACGCATTGCAATTATTGGCTTTACCCCGTTTTTGGGCATTGATACTGTTTGTCTTGGGGACCTGTATTTATAGTGTTTATGACCAGCAATTTATGGTGTATTTTGCCCATCAATTTCCAGATGAGCAATTTGGCAATGAGATGTACGGTTATCTAAATTCGTTGCAAGTTTTCCTAGAGGCTGGGGGGATGTTTTTAGCGCCATTTATTGTTAACCGTATTGGTGCTAAAAATGGCTTGTTATTTGCGAGTTCAGTGATGGCTTTGCGGATCATAGGTTCTGGCTTAGTTGACGGACCAATCATGATATCAGCAATGAAGCTATTACATGCGGTTGAGCTTCCCATCTTGTTAATCGCTATTTTTAAATATAACAGCCGCCATTTTGATAAACGTTTATCATCAACATTGTATTTAGTTGGGTTCAGTTGTGTAACTTCGATTGTTGCAAGCATTTTATCGCCATTAGCAGGATGGGGCTATGACAAAATTGGCTTTGCGGATACTTATCTTGTGATGGGGGCTTTTGTGGTGGTGACAACGATATTGTCTGCTTTTTGTCTTAGAAGTGACGATATTGGCGATCAACCCATAGATAATGCGCAACAATTAAACGCCCAAGATAAAAGCGATGACGAAAATTTAGTGCTAAAAGTATAAATCAAGGTACTTTTCGAACGAATAATTAGATAAATATGCGAAACGTACTTGTAACGCGGTAGGATTAGAATGTATTGTGTTAATAGATAATAGGTTTTAAATATTGACTAGAGGGTTTTAAACATGGACAACGCTAGCAAGCCGTCTTTCCAAAATGTACTGGAATTTGTGCGTATGTTTCGTCGTAAAAACAAGATCCGTCGTGAAATTACTGACAATGAGAAAAAAATTCGTGATAACCAGAAACGAGTTTTGTTACTGGATAACTTAAGCGAATATATTAAGCCTGGGATGTCAATTGAAGAGATCCAAGCAATTATTGCAAATATGCGTAGCGACTATGATGACCGTGTTGATGATTATATCATCAAAAATGCAGAGCTCTCCAAAGAACGCCGTGAAATCTCTAAAAAGCTAAAAGAGATGGGGGAGTTACCGAGGATTGATGTTAAGTAAGTGATATTATAAGTGATAAGCCGAGGCAACCTCGGCTTATCAAAGTAACATATTGAATATAAATAATATGTTACAGTATGGTCACTTTAGCATGGGGGCGAGTCAAAAACTAAGTAGCCCCAAGTATTTATCGTTGAACTACTGTAAAATCAAAGTATTAACTTGTTTAATCAATTCTTGAGCTAATCGCTCCATTTCATTTTTATCGATAAAACCCATCGTTACCGCAGCTGCAATCAACTGACCTTCACTATTAAAGACAGGGCATGCGATTGATTGCGCCCCAGGGATCCCCTCTGTTGGTTGATAGCGCACGGCATAGCCTTGCTTGATGATTTTCTCCAACTCTTGCGGGGAGTAATAATTTGATTGAAATTGGTTGTCGAAAGCAGAGTAAATCAGCCCTGCCGCGCTTTTTTCTATCGGTAATGGGGTGTTGGGTAAAAAATCAATCTCAACATTTTTAAAGCTACGGTTGTACGTCACTAATGAGAGTGCTTTTCCTAAACGTGTGGCGACACCAGTCGAAACGTTTTGCTCATCACGAAATTGAATCAAGCTTTTATTGATGGTTTCTAGATAAGAACTCTCAGGTTTAACAAAATTAGCTAAAAAAGTTAAGTTACGCCCTAAACCATACCGGCTTGTTTGTGTGTCTTGATATAACATTTGTGTGCGACACAATGAAACCAAGTATTTATGTAAACGGCTTTTCGATATGTCACAGCCTTTTGATATATCAGCTGCGCGCGCAATGCCCCCATTTTGAGCAATATAATTTAAAATGCTCACCGCTATATCAACAGAATTAACACCTTGCAGAGAATACATAGATAAACCTCAGTTTAACAAGTCCTCATATTTTACCATGAGTTGCCCTAAGCCGCTAACAACCATCACGCATAGAATACTAATACTAAAGAAGTAGTTAATTTTTACTCATAAATAATGAGTGTATTTGATATTACTCAAGTTCACCATTTGTGAATGAGGTATATATATAGTGAACTTTAAAAAGCAATGTCGAGGTTTACTATAATGAAAACAATAAATGAATTACGAATAAAACGCCGAACTCTATTAAAAGGGCTCGGCGTGGTTGGTTTAGCTACCATAGCTCCTTGTTCTTTCGCTGAGGCGAATAATAATCAACCTTTACCTAGGGTGAGATTAAAACTATCTGACTACAAAACCTTTCGATCAACTTGTGCTATGGAATGTTTGCACTGCAACCTTACAGCGTATACATACCAAGGTAAGTTGATGAAAATACAAGCAACTGAAGGGTTTAATGTTAAATGTTGTTTAAGAGGAATGAGCCGGACTAAATGGGTTTATCATGACCAACGCATAACAACACCACTATTAAGGGTCGGTGAAAAAGGGAAAGCTGAGTTCAAACCAATAAGTTGGGATGAAGCTCTCGACCTTATCGAAAAAAATATCAGAGAAACGATTACCAAATATGGAAATGAAGGGCTATTCATATCGACCCATGCCGGAAATATGGATTCTATTAAAAATGATATGGGTAAAGCGTTTTTTGATTATTTAGGTGGCTCAACAAAGCAAGCGGGCTCTTTATGTTGCTCGGCAGTCACTGCTGCGATGATACCGATGTTAGGGCTACGTTATGCCGATACGCGGGATACCATCGCGGATAGTCGTTATATTTTGTGTTGGGGGAATAACCCAGCAGTGACGATGCAAGCCTATTTTAAAAACTATAACCAAGCCCGAAAAAATGGAGCTCGGCTGGTGGTGATTGACCCTCGTTTTAATGAAACCGCAGCAAAAGCAGATGAGTGGATACCGATTATACCGGGTACTGACACCGCACTTGCTTTGGGAATGATCAAAATTATCATTGAAGAAAACCGTATCGATGAGGATTTTCTCAGGGCTCATACTGGAGCCGTGTACTTAGTTGATGATAAACAACAGCAAGTTAGGCAAGATAATAACGATAAAGACAGTTACTTAGTGTTTGACCTGTTAAGTGGGCAATTGGCTCGCCATGACACACCGAATATCAAACCCGCATTATTCCAAAATGAATTACCGGATAACCTGGGTTACACCACGGTCTTTGAGCAAATTTACCAGCAGGCAAAAGGTTGGGATGTCAAACGTGTTAGTGAAGAAACCGATGTTCCCGTTGAAACTATCGTACGCCTTGCTCGTGATTATTCATCGATTACACCTTCAATGATTGTACAAAATATGTCCGGTGCTCAGCGCACAGAACATGGGGCTTATGTGGCTGCTAGCCAGTTTTATCTTGCACTACTGACAGGGAATATAGGTAAGCGCGGGGCAGGTGTTTGTGATGCGGGTGGTGCTCGGCAAATGGCGAATTTTAGCCCGATAGTGCCACCTGCACCGAATGCCAAAAAAATTACCCCTATTCCTGTTGCTAAAGTCGGCGACTATATTGTGAATGATAAACCTCATCCGATTAATTTTTGGTGGATTATGACCATGGGGGTAATGACGCAATTACCTAACACGAATAAGGTTCGAGAAGCATTGAAGAAAGTCCCATTTGTTGTGGTAGCGGATAATCTAATGAGCTCCACGGCACTGTATGCAGACCTTGTATTACCCGTCACTACAATCTTCGAAGATACCAGCCTAATGGCCGGAGTTCGCAGCCAATATGTACAATTAATGGAAAAAGCCGTTGAACCAGCTGGGGAAGCAAAACCTGATTATTGGATTTTTGCCCGCTTAGCAGAACGATTTGGTTTTGGTGAGGTATTTAATCAACCGATTGAACATTATATCGATGCTTGTTTAGCTGGTTCTGGGATCACTCGTCAGATGCTGGAAAAAGGTCCTGTACGGCCTGTTGAAGGGGATTGGATACCGTTCAAAGATGGTGTTTTTAGAACATCAACCAAGAAAGCACATTTGTTTATTGAAGATTGGCAAAAGAAAAATTTCTCACCTGTCGTTGCTTACTACCAAGTGACTGAATCGGTGAAAGGTTCCCCTGAGTTAGCTAAAAAATACCCTTTAATGGCGGTGCAACGTAAGTTGGCGCGGAGTGTACACTCAAGCCATGGCATGAATGAATGGATACTTGAGGTTCAGCGCAACCAGCCTAATGTGTTAATCCACCCAGAAGATGCAAAACAACGAGGTATTAAGAATGGTGAATGGGCAATTACATTCAATGACCGAGGCGAGCATCGCGCTATCGCGGTAGTGACTACTCATATTAAAAAAGGGGTTATTTCTCTCGATAATGGCTGGTGGGAGCAGCAAGGGGGAAGTAGTAGTCATGTCACGAATGACCAAGTGGAACATTTAGGAACCGGGCATTGCTGCAATAGTACGTTGGTTGATGTGAGAAGGGAGGCTTAGTCATGGCTAAACAATATGGTTTTTTAATCAATACTAAAGATTGTTACGGTTGCCGTACTTGTTCAATGGCGTGTAAGTCGGAAAATGTGACACCACCAGGAGTACTTTGGCGCCGAGTTCGTGAGTTTAATAGTGATGCTCCAAATACCCAAGCATTTATTACGATGTCTTGTAATCACTGCGATGACCCTCAATGCTTAAAGGTTTGCCCTGCGGATACCTATACAAAACGAGCAGATGGCATAGTCGTCCAAGACCATGAAAAGTGCATAGGTTGCCAGATGTGTATTATGGCATGCCCATATCACGCGCCTGTATTTGACCCAGTAGAAGGTAAAACCAGTAAATGTAATATGTGTGCGGAACGGTTAGATGAAGGGTTATTACCAAGGTGTGTGGAATCTTGTCCAACAGGGGCTATCGAATTCGGTGAAATTACAGAACTACGTAAAAAATACACAACAAATTGGACGCTGTTAGAACAACGTTACAATATGCCAGACCACACTATCAGCAATCCAAATATTGTGATTATTGGTATGGAGGATTAATCATGGATATTAAATATATGGAACTTCCTCTGGTATTTTTTACGGTAATGAGCCAGTGGGGAATTGGCGCTATTCTTGCATTAACTATTTATCAAATGAATGCTAGCAAGGAAAATATTTTATCAGGCGGAGTGCTACGCAGAGCAGTATTAGCGATTTGGTTAATCGAGGTGATCGGCTCTTCTATGTCAATGGGGCATTTAGGAGTACCACTAGAAGCGTATCGCTCCATACTTGGGTTAAGCCATTCATGGTTGAGCCGTGAAGCGGTGACATTTATTTTATTAAATGGTCTTGTCACGTTATGGGCACTCTCGTGTTGGGTATCACCCCAAGTGAATGTGCGAAATCAGTTACTTGGCTGGTTAAGCGCTCTTGGTGGTATTGCGGCTATTTTTGTAACTGCACAAGTGTATTATCAAATGGTTGCGCATCCATTATGGCACACGCCAGCGACGCAAATCGCGTTCATTGGTAGTGCGATTGTCCTTGGTTTTTGTCTAGTAGCCTTATTCGTTATTGGACAAGGGAAACCATTACTATCCATTATCAAAGTAGGGGTGCTGATAGGTGTTATGTTGGTATTAGCTGCGCAAATCATTCGCTTGCAATTACCCGCTAGCCAAGGAGGAAGCTATTTACTATGGTGGCAAGTTGTAATGAGTATGCTATTGCCATGTATTGTGGCAATGAAAGCATATAAGGAACGACCATCGGTTATGGTAATGGTTTTGGTGATGTTGGCGATTTTTAGCGGAGAATTGGCCGGCCGTGCGCTGTTCTATGGTTCGGTGATGATCCAAGCACCTTGGTTCTAAAAATCCTCGTCATATTTCACCTTGTAGCGTTGTTGGCTTCACACACTCGCCCTAGTCACATACTGATGTATGCTCCTAGGGCCTCGTTTAGTTTGCCGCCTAGCTACAAGTCGAACTATATAGAGGATTAATTTACTTGAAATTTATTTAGGTATTCTACTTGTACTTTATTTAGGGATGTAGCGTTGTTGGCTTCACACGCTCGCCCTAATCACATACTGATGTATGCTCTTAGGGCCTCGTTTAGTTTGCTGTCTAGGGACAAGTCGAACGATATAGAGGATTAATTTACTTGAAATTTATTTAGGCATTCTACTTGTACTTTATTTAGGGATATAGCGTTGTTGGTTTCACACACTCGCCCTAGTCACATACTGATGTATGCTCCTAGGGCCTCGTTTAGTTTGCCGCCTAGCTACAAGTCGAACTATATAGAGGATTAATTTACTTGAAATTTATTTAGGTATTCTACTTGTACTTTATTTAGGGATGTAGCGTTGTTGGCTTCACATACTCGCCCTAGTCACATACTGATGTATGCTCCTAGGGCCTCGTTTAGTTTGCCGCCTAGGTCACCGTAAGTATTAAAAACTTCTTTATAAAAATCAGCTGTAAATAAGAAAAGCCTTGATAGTTTCCTATCAAGGCTTTTATGTTTACAGCTAGCTAGTTCTTAGAAATCAGCAGGTTTTGCCATTTCAGAGGTTGCGACGTTTGAAGCAACATGGCCACCTGCGCCACCTTTACCTTCAAAGGTTGAGGCATCGCGTAGGTATTCTTTAATTTCAAATGGCGCACCCGAAGTTTCAGGGGCAGGCGCTTTAGTCATTGGTGAATACGCATGGCGTTTATGTAAGCTTACAGCGACAACAGTTGATTCGGTGACCTTAACGGGTTCAACCTCTTTAACTATTACGGGCTCTTTTGCTGTCTCAACGATAACCTCAGACGTTGATGTTTCTTCAACGAATTGAGTCACAGTTTCATCAACAGCTTCAGTTTGAGCGGAAGCTTCTTCTACAACGAGCTCAGTTGTTTCTGACTTAACAACAGATTCAACAGGAGACTCAATCACTTGCTCTGTTGTTTCAGGCGCTTTCTCGACGATTGCTGTAGTTTCAGTTAGTGTGTTTTCAGATTGAGTCACTTCAACGGCCTCAATCTCAACAGGTACTGCTTCTACTGGTTGTTCATCGATAGGGGCTTTAACTTCAGCTTCCACAACAGGGGATGCAACCGTTTCTGATACTTCTACCTGAGCAACCTCAACAGCGGTAGCCGTTACAGCAGGAACAATAACCTCTGATTGTGACGCTGTCACTTTTGTTTTTTCAGCCGAAGAGGCTTCATCAACACTTTGTTGTTCCAGCATTTCTTCATTAGTAATGATCGCCATACCTTCTTGTTGTGGTTGGGCGATAGGATAATGAATAAATACTTTACCTGATGCTAGTTCAGGTGAGGCAACCGCAGCGATTAATGGCATTGGCGACTTATTCAAATGACGCTCATCACGGTAGCGACGACGACGTTGCCCACTTACGCGTAAGTGGCGTGGCGAACGACGTGAACGACGAGGAATGATGGTGTCTTGCTTTTCTTCGTCATCTGCTTGAGTGTTTACGCCTTGCAGGTCATCTGTTTTAACTTCACCTTCAGACTGATTGACAGGCGTTACAACGACAGGCAATGCGGCAAGAGGTTGCGTAGCCACCACTTCCTGTGATGTTTCAACCGAATCTACAACTTGGTCGTTATCGGTAACACGGATTTTCTGTGATAACTGGCGACGTTGGCGACGAGGTGTAACAGGGCGTTGTTGTTCCTCTTTCTCCGCAACATTTTCGACGTTATCTTGTTGAGCATCTTGTTGTGCTTTTGCAGCTTGTTGCTGACGTTTTTCGTCCTGACGGCGACGACGCTCTGCACGTTGCTCACGACGTTGTTGCTGATTATCGCGATTGTTGCTATCAGTTGTTTGCTCATCTTGTTGGCTCGTATTTTTATTATTACGGCCTTTATTACGATTGTTGGTTTCATCCGCAGTCGCATTACGATTATTGCGATTGTCGCGATTGTCACGAGTTTCGCGATTTTCATTATCATCGCGGTCACGACGGTTATTATTACGGCGATCATTGTTACGACGACGATCGTTATTACGGCGGCGGTCATTATTATTGCGAGGTTTCGGTGCTGGTTTCTCAACCACCTTTTCTTCTTCCTCACCAAATAGCTTCTTGAAGAAGGCCGCAATTTTACTGAATAAGCCTGGCGTTGCCTGCTCTGTTGTCACGGGTTTTGCTGGGGTTTTTGAAACGGTTTCTTTAGGTTTCACCGCAGGCATGTCGACAGGTTCTTGCAGGGCAAAAGCCGAAATCGCTGGTTGCTCAGGAAGTTTACGCTCTGCAGTCGTTTCATCAATTTGATTTAACGTTTCTGTCTCATGATATTGCGCTAAATTGTAGCTTAGAGTGTTAACTTCTTCGCCTTTACGAATACGGATCACATGGAAGTGAGGCGTTTGCATTTGGTCATTAGGGACAATCACCACACGCACATGGCTTTGGCGTTGTTCAATATCACTGACTGCTTTGCGTTTTTCGTTTAGTAGATAAGACGCGATTTGGACTGGCACAATCGCGTGTACTTCATGGGTATTCTCTTTTAAGGCTTCTTCTTCAATAAGACGAAGCACAGACAACGATAGTGACTCGTTATCACGAATTGTCCCTGTCCCCATGCAACGAGGGCAGACGTGATGGCTTGACTCACCAAGAGAAGGGCTCAAACGTTGACGTGACATCTCCAGTAAACCGAAACGAGAAATACGTGCAATTTGAATGCGCGCACGGTCTTGTCGTACGGCTTCACGTAGACGATTTTCAACTTCACGCTGATGGCGAACCGGTGTCATATCGATAAAGTCAATGACAATCAAACCGCCCAAGTCACGTAGACGTAGCTGGCGAGCAATCTCATCAGCCGCTTCTAAGTTGGTATTGAATGCAGTTTCTTCGATATCACCGCCACGGGTTGACCGTGAGGAGTTGATATCGATAGCGGTTAATGCTTCAGTCGTATCGATGACTAATGCGCCACCTGAAGGCAAACGAACTTCACGTTGGAATGCAGACTCAATTTGCGACTCGATTTGATAATGGCTAAATAAAGGAACATCGCCACTATAGTGTTTAATTTTGCTGGCGAAATCACCGCGACCGATAGCTTCAATATGGTTACGAGCCATTTCGACCACTTTCGGGTTATCAATAAGAATTTCACCAATGTCAGGGCGTAGATAATCACGGAACGCACGAACAATAACGTTACTTTCTTGATGAATAAGGAACGGTGCAGGGCGGTTTTCAGCCGCTTTTTGGATAGCATCCCAATGGCGTAAGCGATAAAGTAAATCTTGTTGCAGTGATTCTGCTGATTTGCCTACACCTGCTGTACGGACAATTAACCCCATACCGTCTGGAATTTCTAAAGAAGACAAAGCTTCTTTGAGTTCTGTACGGTCTTCACCTTCAATACGACGGGAAATCCCCCCTGCGCGAGGGTTATTTGGCATTAAAACTAAATAGCTCCCAGCCAAACTAATAAAGGTCGTTAGTGCTGCACCTTTATTGCCTCGTTCTTCTTTATCAACTTGGACAATAACTTCTTGGCCTTCCTTTAACACATCTTTAATGTTAGGACGGCCCTGAGAGTGATAGTTGCTTGGGAAGTATTCACGAGCGATTTCTTTGATAGGAAGGAAACCGTGCCTTTCAGCGCCGTAGTCAACAAATGCGGCTTCAAGACTGGGTTCAATGCGGGTGATTTTACCTTTGTAAATATTGGCCTTTTTTTGCTCATGACCTGGACTTTCGATATCCAGATCATAAAGACGTTGCCCGTCAACAAGGGCAACACGCAACTCTTCCTGTTGAGTTGCGTTTATTAGCATTCTTTTCATGTTATTACTTACTCAATTATTTTCTTTAAATAAAGAGCAGCGAAAGAATGAGCTACTGTAAACCGATGGCCTCGTGATTTTTACAAAACCGTCTGCCTCGCGGCAGTCGTTCGTATAGAGACGCGCAGTATTCGGTGAACCTGATTTTTAGATTAAAAATTCAGCGTTCTTAATCAGGATGCCGTATGTTATTGAAAACGGAAGTTCCTAACCCAATAAGCTAAAATTCGTTGCTCGCTAATTTATTTGATGTTGCTAAATGTCTTACGCCATTGCTGCATTGTTACGTCATCAAATAAGAAATCCTATATAACGCCAATTTTCGTTTTTTAAACATTTCGGCGACTTCGTATTATTCCATTGCCATAGACATTATAGCAAGTCGATACGGAAGTTATATGGAAATTTTATTTAGAAATAGGATAAATCAGGCAGAAAATAGACAAATTAAAAAAAAAGATAAAAAATTTTGTGGAGTCGGTATGATAGAGAGAGCGAATAAGAGCATATTTTAATCAATTAGAGTTAACGCATTCCCGAATGAATATACAAAACCAAGTTCAATTTATTGAGATCAGCGATGACGAAGCTGGGCAACGCATCGACAATTTTTTGCTCACCAAACTCAAAGGTGTGCCAAAAAGTATGATTTATCGCATTATCCGTAAAGGGGAAGTGCGTGTTAACAAAGGGCGGATAAAACCAGAATATAAATTGCTGGAAGGGGACCAAGTTCGCGTACCGCCAGTTAGGGTTGCTGAGCGTGAAACAGCGCCAGTATCAGCTAAATTAGGGAAAGTGGCAGCGCTTGCTGACTGTATTTTATTTGAAGATGATTATATCTTAGTGCTGAACAAACCTTCTGGAACGGCGGTACATGGCGGAAGTGGGCTCAGTTTTGGGGTGATTGAAGGGCTTAGAGCGCTACGCCCAGAAGCTCGTTTTCTTGAGTTAGTTCATCGCCTTGATAGGGATACATCAGGTATTTTATTGGTGGCCAAAAAACGCTCAGCCCTTAGGGCATTACACGAACAATTGCGCTTAAAGCAAATGCAAAAAGATTATTTAGCGCTAGTTCGAGGAAATTGGCAGTCGCATACTAAGGTCGTTCAAGCGCCGCTACTAAAAAATATCCTCCAAAGTGGTGAGCGAGTAGTAAAAGTTAACAGTGAAGGTAAGCCTTCAGAAACGCGTTTCAAAGTTGAAGAGCGCTTTGAAAATGCAACCTTAATTAAGGCTAGCCCAGTGACAGGGCGTACTCACCAAATCCGTGTACATACTTTATACGCGGGGCATCCCATTGCATTTGATGACCGCTATGGTGACAGGCAATTTGATAGCCAATTGGCGGATACAGGTTTAAACCGTTTATTTCTGCACGCCAGTGCGCTGAAATTCACACACCCAAATACAGGGGAAGAAATGCGCTTACAGGCACCTATGGATGCAGGGTTAACCCGTTGCTTAAAAGTGTTGCGTAACCGTAAAACAGCAATTTAATAGTTTTGGCAGTGACAGAGAGTGAACCCCTGTCACTGCGCCATGCTCTATTTAGTTAGTCGCTTAGGGGGTTAACACCGCACTTTCTCAACATTTCTAATAATAATATGATAGGTAACCCGATTAATGTATTAGGGTCTCTTCCTTCGAGCCGTTCAAACAAAGCAATACCCAATCCTTCAGATTTAAAACTACCAGCACACTGGAAAGGTTCTTCTTTATGCAAATAATGAGTGATTTCGTCATCCGTTAGTTGGCGAAAATAGACATCGAATAATTCACATTGCACATCAAACTTACCTATTTCAGTATCAAGTAAACACAAACCGGTATAAAAGGTAATTTTATTTCCTGATGCGGCTTGTAATTGTTTGAAGGCGTTATCAAAGCTATGAGGTTTGCCAACTATTTTTCCATCAATGACACAGACTTGGTCGGAACCAATGATGAGGTGTTGTGGGTATTGGTTCGCCAAAGCGGCGGCTTTTGCATGGGCTAACCGCATGACCAGTTCTTGAGCCGATTCATGTAAAATAGGCGATTCATCAATGTTAGGTGGAACCGCTAAAAAAGGTAATCCTAATTTTTTTAGCAAGGTTTGTCGGAACTCTGAAGTTGACGCCAAAATAATCGATTTCATGATTTTTCTCGAAACTCGTAGCCAAAAGGGTTAACTCATTTTAAACTATAAAACGCAAAACCTGCGATTTTTTGGTGAAAAGGCGAGTTTACCCCGCCTTTTTCTTTGACTATAGCTCATTACAAAGTTAATATGCGCGCCTTATGCAAAAGGTAAAATTACCCCTGACTATCGATGCGCAGCGTGCAGCTCAGAAAAACCTCGACTATGTCGGGAGTTATACACCTGAGCAAGTTACACGTATTGCCGAATCAGTAGTCAGTGTAGATAGTGATGTAGAAACCGAATTATCATTTAAAATTGATAATCAGCGTTTGACTGTCATTGAGGGGAAATCCCAAGTGGATGTCACCTTAAAATGTCAACGTTGCAGAACTGATTTCAAGCATCATGTCTACGTATCGTATTGTTTTAGTCCTGTCGTCAATGACGAAAAGGCCGAAGCATTACCGGAGCTCTACGAGCCAATTCAAATTGATGAATTTGGTGAAATAGATTTGCTGGGAATGATAGAAGATGAAATAATTCTTTCCTTACCAGTGGTTCCGGTTCATGATTCTGAACACTGTGAAGTGTCCGAAGCGGATATGGTCTTTGGCGAACTGCCTCCTGAGGCAGAAAAACCAAACCCATTTGCCGTATTAGCCAGTTTAAAGAAAAGTACTTAAGGAGTAAGGTCAATGGCCGTACAACAGAATAAACCAACTCGTTCAAAACGCGGTATGCGTCGTTCACATGATGCACTGACTGCTACCCTAGTTTCTGTAGATAAAACTTCCGGTGAAACTCACCTGCGTCACCACGTGACTGCAGATGGTTACTACCGTGGCCGTAAGGTTATCAGCAAGTAATTTGTTGTTACCTTGGCTAATCTAACCATTGCGTTAGATGCTATGGGCGGGGATGTTGGTCCCCGCGTCACGGTGCCTGCTGCATTGCAGGCACTGGCATCTAATCCAGCGCTAAAATTACTGCTAGTCGGTCAACCCGATGCCATTCAACCTTTGCTTGCACAATGCCGTGCAGAGCAACTTTCGCGTGTCGAAATAATCCCTGCGGACGGTGTTATCGCAAATGATGCTAAGCCATCGAATGCCATAAGACAAAGTAAGGGGACGTCAATGCGAGTGGCTTTGGAGTTGGTAAAAACTGGGCAGGCACAAGCGTGCGTGAGTGCAGGCAATACCGGTGCACTGATGGGGTTAGCTAAATTGATGTTAAAGTCGATAGACGGCATTGAACGTCCTGCGTTAATGACCATCTTACCTAATCAGCAAAAAAGCCAAACGGTTGTGCTTGATTTAGGCGCTAATGTCAATTGTAGTAGTGATATGTTAGTGCAATTTGCTGTAATGGGTTCAGTTATGGCCGAAGAAGTGGTCAATATTTCTAAACCTAGAGTCGCTTTGCTCAATATTGGCGAAGAAGAGAGCAAGGGGCTAGATAATATCCGCGAAGCCGCCTCCGTGTTAAAAGAAACAACGTCAATTAACTATATTGGTTATGTAGAAGGTAATGAATTACTGACAGGCAAAACTGATGTATTAGTATGTGACGGCTTCGCAGGTAACGTCTCTTTAAAAACAATGGAAGGTGTCATCCGAGTGATCCTTTCATTGATAAAATCATCAAGTGATCAAAATAAAAAACGCAGTTGGTTGATGCAACTGGCGAAAAAATGGCTAAAAAAACGTTTAATGAAGCGTTTTGGGGATATGAACCCCGACCAGTATAATGGTGCGACTCTGTTAGGATTAAAAGGTATTGTCATCAAGAGTCATGGTGCAGCGAATGAAGGCGCTTTTAAAGCCGCAATTGACCGCGCAGTACAAGCTGTTGAAAAGCAAGTCCCAGAAAGAATAACAGCGCGACTAAATATTGTTTTACCCAGGAGTGATCAATAACCTATGGCTATGTACAGTAAAATCTTAGGAACAGGCAGCTACTTGCCAGCGCAAGTGCGCACCAATGCTGATCTGGAGAAAATGGTTGATACTTCTGATGAGTGGATTGTGACACGCACTGGAATACACGAAAGAAGAATTGCAAACGAAGACGAAAGTGTCTCAGTGATGGGGTTACATGCTGCAAAAAATGCGCTAGAAATGGCTCAAATTGAGGCGGCTGAAATAGGCTTGATTATTGTTGCAACAACATCAGCGACGCATGCCTTTCCAAGCGCAGCTTGCCAAATACAGCAACTGTTAGGTATTAATGATTGCGCTGCTTTTGATGTCGCCGCAGCTTGTGCTGGTTTTACTTATGCAATCAGCATTGCGGATCAGTTTGTCAAAACAGGTATGACGAAGAAAGCCTTGGTGATTGGCGCTGATGCATTATCAAAAACATTAGACCCTGAAGACCGTGGTACTATTATTTTATTCGGTGATGCAGCAGGGGCTGTAGTTATTGGTGCATCTGAAGAGCCGGGTATTATTTCTACTCATCTGCATGCGGATGGTCGTTATGGTGATTTATTAACATTGCCTAACCGCAGTCGCTGTTCTGAAGACCCAGCGTATTTAACGATGACGGGTAATGAAGTATTTAAAGTTGCAGTGCGCGAATTAGCCCATATTGTTGATGAAACATTGACTGAAAGTGGTATTGCAAAAGAAGAACTTGATTGGTTAGTGCCACATCAAGCAAATTTAAGAATTATATCTGCGACGGCTAAAAAGTTAGATATGACAATGGATAAAGTTGTTGTCACCCTTGACCGTCATGGTAATACTTCTGCAGCATCAGTTCCAACCGCTTTGGATGAAGCGGTTCGAGATGGCCGTATTCAACGTGGTCAACTGGTGCTTTTAGAAGCCTTTGGTGGTGGTTTCACTTGGGGCTCTGCATTAGTTCGTTTTTAATTAACTGAGAAAATAGACATGACACAATTTGCTATGGTATTTCCCGGACAGGGTTCTCAGTCTTTAGGTATGTTAGCGGCACTGACTGAGGAAAATCAGCTAGTTGAGCAGACATTCGCTGAAGCATCGGAAGCATTGGGTTACGATCTTTGGGCACTAGTACAAAATGGGCCAGAAGAAGAATTAAATAAAACATGGCAGACTCAGCCCGCATTGTTAGCTGCATCCGTGGCTATCTTCCGTGTTTGGAAAGACAAAAATGGTGCGATGCCAGCGATTATGGCGGGTCATAGCTTAGGTGAATACTCCGCGTTGGTTTGCGCAGGGGTTATTGATTTTAAACAAGCAATTAAACTTGTTGAATTACGTGGCAAATTAATGCAAGAAGCTGTTCCTGAAGGGACGGGTGCGATGTATGCCATTATCGGTTTAGATAACGAATCCATTGAAAAAGCTTGTCAAGAATCTGCACAAGGCCAAGTTGTTTCTCCGGTTAATTTTAATTCACCTGGGCAAGTCGTTATCGCCGGTGAAAAAGCTGCAGTAGAACGTGCAGGGGCTGCATGTAAAGAAGCAGGAGCAAAACGTGCATTGCCGTTATCTGTGAGTGTTCCTTCTCACTGTGCATTAATGAAGCCTGCTGCTGATAAATTAGCCGATGCGTTAGAAAAAATTGATTTTTGTGAGCCAGACTATCCAGTTATCAACAATGTTGATGTTAAAATAGAGCAATCGGCGCAAAATATTCGTGATGCTTTAGTCCGTCAGCTGTATAATCCAGTCCGTTGGACGGAAACAGTAGAATTGATGGCAGATCAAGGTGTTGAACACCTTATCGAAGTAGGGCCGGGTAAAGTATTGACTGGTCTTACCAAGCGAATTGTCTCTAATTTAACTGCCGTAGCAATCAATGATCCTGTATCATTGAGCACTGCTTTAGAAAATAGCTGAGGAAGACATGGGCTTTGAAGGAAAAATTGCACTGGTAACAGGTGCTAGCCGTGGGATAGGTAAAGCGATAGCTTTAACCTTAATCGCACGCGGTGCAACTGTTATTGGGACCGCAACAAGCGAAAAAGGCGCAGAAGCTATTACCGCTTACCTTGATGGTAAAGGTAAAGGTTTAGCGTTAAACGTGACTGATGCAGCATCAATCGAAGAAACTTTGACCAAGATCCGTAAAGAATTTGGTGAAATTGACATTTTGATTAATAATGCAGGTATCACACGTGATAACCTATTGATGCGTATGAAAGATGATGAATGGCAAGATGTTATTGACACCAATCTTTCATCCGTTTACCGTTTGTCTAAATCCGTTTTGCGTGCCATGATGAAAAAACGTTATGGTCGTATTATTTCTATCGCATCTGTTGTTGGGGTGATGGGAAATGCGGGGCAAACAAACTACGCGGCAGCGAAAGCTGGGCTGATTGGTTTTAGTAAATCATTAGCTCGTGAAATCGCTTCTCGTGGTATTACTGTCAACGTCGTTGCACCTGGTTTTATCGAAACTGATATGACTAAAGCATTGACAGATGAACAGCGTGCAGGCATTTTATCTCAGGTTCCTGCTGATAGACTGGGTGATGCACAAGAAATTGCCAGTGCTGTAGCGTTTTTAGCTTCTGATGAAGCGGCTTACATCACAGGTGAAACATTGCATGTCAATGGTGGCATGTACATGATCTAAAGAAATGATGGAACTATTTGCATTATTAGTGTTATCCAACGCTAAATAATGCAAAATAATGGTTCCAACAGTCGGGATTGGGTTGTATCTTTTCCTGTATTTCATAAACTACGAAAACCATCGCGAAAGCGAGTTTTGATAGGAATTTTAATAGTATGAGCACTATCGAAGAACGCGTTAAGAAAATCATCGTTGAACAACTGGGTGTTGAAGAGAAAGAAGTTGTAAATACAGCTTCATTTGTTGATGACTTGGGCGCTGATTCTCTTGACACAGTTGAGCTGGTTATGGCTCTAGAAGAAGAGTTCGATTGCGAAATCCCTGACGAAGAAGCTGAAAAGATCACAACAGTACAGGCAGCGTTGGATTACGTCGGCAACGCATCTAAATAATTGTACGAAAACTTATCTAGGCGATCACTCGATCGCCTATGTTTCCTTTGTAACTTTTCCCTCCTTGGAGGAAATACGTGTCTAAGCGTCGTGTAGTCGTAACCGGACTGGGCATGTTATCTCCTGTCGGCAACACAGTTGAGTCATCATGGAAAGCTGTTTGTGACGGACAGAGTGGTATCAGCCTAATTGAGCATTTTGATACTATTAACCACGCAACTAAATTTGCTGGCTTAGTAAAAGATTTCAATTACGAAGATTTTGGCATCTCTCGTAAAGATGCGAAAAAAATGGACCCATTTATCCAATACGGCATCGCAGCAGGCTTTCAGGCCTTTAAAGATGCAGGGTTGGAAGTAACAGAAGCCAATGCTACTCGGATTGGTGCAGCGATTGGTTCTGGTATTGGTGGGTTAGGGTTAATTCAGGATAACTGTGAATCTCTATTACACGGTGGTCCTCGAAAAGTTAGCCCATTCTTCGTACCGTCAACCATCATTAATATGGTGGCTGGTCATTTAAGTATTATGTACGGTTTCCGTGGTCCCAGTATTTCTATTGCTACAGCCTGTACATCGGGTGTGCATAATATTGGTCATGCGGCGCGTATGATTGCTTATGGTGATGCAGAAGTAATGGTTGCAGGCGGTGCTGAAAAAGCAACAACCCCGCTTGGTGTTGCGGGTTTTGGCGCAGCAAGAGCGTTATCAACTCGTAATGATGACCCACAAGCAGCAAGTCGCCCTTGGGATAAAGACCGTGATGGTTTTGTTCTTGGTGATGGTGCAGGTATCATTATTCTTGAAGAATATGAACATGCCAAAGCGCGTGGTGCGAAAATTTATGCCGAAATTGCAGGCTTTGGGATGAGCAGTGATGCCTACCATATGACTTCGCCTCCAGAAAATGGGGAAGGCGCAGCGCTTGCAATGGAAAACGCACTGAAAGATGCAGGTATTCAAGCAAGTGACGTAGGGTATATTAATGCTCACGGTACTTCGACACCTGCGGGTGACTTAGCCGAAGCACAGGCTGTTGTGTCTGTATTTGGTGAGGGTACTGATGTACTCGTTAGCTCAACCAAATCCATGACAGGGCATCTTTTAGGTGCAGCGGGTGCTATTGAGTCAATCTTTACCATCTTATCATTGTGTGATCAAACTGTTCCACCAACCATTAATCTGGATAACCCAGATGAAGCATGCAAACTGGACTTTGTCCCAGGTCATGCACGCAAGGTTGAGAACATGGAGTATGCTCTGTGTAACTCATTTGGTTTTGGTGGTACAAACGGTTCATTGATTTTCCGTCGTTATCACGGCGAGTAAATAATCTATCACCGTTATTAATTAGCCCTAGTCGCTGAAAGTGACTAGGGCTTTATTTTGCCCATCTCTTTGCACAGCCATTCGCTTTAGTTTATGATGACTCATCTTGTTTACTGTCTGATTTATCAGCTTTTATTATAAGTATTATCAATGTCATATTGGGTTAATGGGCAAGTTTGCCAGCAAATAAGCGTAACTGATCGCGCAGTCTCTTTTGGGGACGGCTGCTTTACGACCGTACATGTCGTTAATCAGCAAGCTAAAATGTTAGATGAGCACATTGCACGTTTGCAGCATGACAGCCAGCGGTTGAAAATAACTCAGCCTGACTGGGGTATGCTGAAACAGCATTTATTGCATATTTGCGCGCAGCAAGTAGAAGATGAACTGGTGCTAAAGGTGATAATTAGCCGTGGTGCAGGGGGGCGGGGTTATAGTTCTAGAGGCTTTAATTCACCAACAGTGATTGTCAGTGTTTCTCCCTTTCCACAAAACTATGTTCAACTACAATGTAAAGGGGCTGCGTTAATCTTAAGTGAGATCCCATTGGCACGTAGCCCATTATTAGCAGGTATGAAACACCTCAACCGGTTAGAGCAAGTTCTTATCAGACAAGAAATTGATGAGTATAACGCGGATGAGGCCATCGTACTTGATACCAACGGCGTTATCGTTGAATGTTGCAGTGCCAATGTCTTTTGGCGAGTTGGTCAAACAGTCTACACCCCAAAATTATCTCATTGTGGTGTGAATGGATTAATGAGACAAAAGATCATAGCACTACTGCAAGATAGTCAGTACCATTTTCAAGAAGTTGAGCGGTTTGCCTCTATTTTGAATTATTGTGATGAAGTGATTATTTGTAATGCATTGATGCCAGTGTTACCTGTACAAAGCATTCAGTTAAGCAAAGGGCAGTCGCCATTACAATTCATGTCGCGTGAATTATTTGAGTATCTCTTTTTGCGCTGCAAAATCTAGTATCTAAAAACTATATCACTATTACCTAAACACTTATTGAAATGGTCAATAAATGAAATTAGCCAAAAAAATCATTCTGATTACTGTGACTCTTACTGCTGTTGTAGCCGTTGCCGTATATTTACAATATCGTCAAGTCATGAACTATGCGAAAACCCCCATTAACTTGACTCAAGAGAAAATTTTAACGGTTCCTACAGGGACCGGGCGAGTTGCATTTGAAGCCTTGCTAGTCAAAGAAAATATGATTGAGCAGGGGAATGAGTTTCAATGGTTATTAAAATTACGACCGGAACTCGCTCAATTAAAAGCGGGGACATACCGTTTACAACCTGACATGACCGTAGAACAATTATTATCGTTAGTGGTTAGCGGTAAAGAAGCTCAATTTTCTATTCGTTTTATTGAAGGTAACCGATTGAATGATTGGGGTAACATTTTACGTGATGCCCCTTACTTAGAACATACATCGACAGAGATGACACCAGCAGAACTTCATGCGTTTATCGGGTTCAAAGGTGAAGGTACACTAGAAGGGTGGTTATACCCTGACACCTATTTATATACGGCGGGGACAAAAGATACGGAAATTTTAAAGCGTGCATATAAGCGCATGCAAAGTAGCCTTGAAGAAGAATGGCAAGGGCGAGATAGAGACCTACCTTATAAAAATGCTTATGAAATGCTGATTATGGCTTCAATTATTGAAAAAGAAACCGGTGTAGAGAGTGAAAGGTCGCAAGTTGCATCGGTGTTTGTTAATCGTTTGAAGAAAAATATGCGCTTACAAACCGACCCAACAGTTATTTACGGCCTAGGTGATAAGTATGATGGTAAGATTTATCGTAGTGATTTAGACAATTACACACCGTACAATACTTATAAAATTGATGGGTTGCCGCCAACACCGATAGCAATGCCAAGTTTGGCATCAATAAAAGCGGCTGCGCACCCAGCTAAAACGGATTACCTCTATTTTGTCGCAGATGGTAAAGGCGGTCATACTTTTAGTCGCAACTTGAATGAGCACAATCGGGCGGTCAAAGTTTATCGCCAATTTGAACAGCAAAAATGATAAAAAAATGAAAAATCAATTTATTGTTATTGAAGGATTAGAAGGTGCAGGCAAAACGACTGCAATCAATACGGTGGTAGATACACTTAATCAGGCGGGTATTACGGATATCGTTTTCACTCGGGAACCAGGTGGGACGCCACTAGCCGAAAAGCTACGAGAGCTGATCAAACAAGGGATTGAAGGCGATAAAGTCACTGATAAAGCTGAGTTATTAATGTTATATGCAGCGCGAGTTCAACTCGTTGAAACAGTGATTAAACCGGCTTTAGCCGCAGGTAAATGGGTTGTTGGTGACCGCCATGATTTGTCATCACAGGCGTACCAAGGCGGCGGAAGGGAAATCGACCACCAGTTAATGAAGTCGTTACGTGATTTGGTACTTGGTGAGTTTAAACCATCATTAACCTTGTATCTTGATTTATCGCCAGAATTGGGCTTACAACGTGCAAGGTCCCGCGGTGAGTTAGATAGAATCGAAAAAGAATCGTTAGCCTTTTTTGAAAGGACCCGTCACCGCTACCTTGAACTGGCAGCGGAAGATGAAACAATACTGACGGTTGATGCGAGCCAAAATATTGAGCAAGTACAATATGATATTCGCCAAACATTGACCCAATGGCTAGCTAAATAATGATAGGCAAAAAGTAAGGTGTTAATAACATGAATTGGTATCCTTGGTTAAATGAACCTTACCGGCAAATTATAGCGAACTATCAAAGTGGGCGAGGGCACCATGCCTTACTACTTCATTCTTTGCCTGGAAATGGGGCCGATGCACTTTGCTATGGTATTAGTCGTTGGCTTATTTGCCAAGATCGTGAAGGGCTGAAAAGTTGTGGGAAGTGCCATAGCTGCAGATTAATGCTAGCAGGAACACACCCCGATTATCATGTTATTGACGTTGAAAAAGGTAAATCAACGGTCAGTGTTGATGCTGTTAGGAAATTAATTGAAACCTTGAGTAGTCATTCTCAACAAGGTGGCAATAAAGTGGTGTATATTCCTAGAATTGAAGCTTTCACTGATGCTGCGGCGAATGCGTTACTAAAAACGCTGGAAGAGCCTGCAAAAGACACTTATTTTCTATTAAGTAGTGACAAACCAGAGAATTTACTTGCCACAACTCGTAGCCGTTGTTTAAGTCATTTTTTGCCAGCTCCTGACCCACAAATTGCGTTGTATTGGTTACAAAAACAACAGCCAAATGTAGTTGTTGATCACGCAATAACCGCATTGAAACTTTGTCAAGGTGCTCCAGTAGCCGCTCTGGCTCTGTTAGAAGAACATCTTTGGCAAAAACGGAATGCATTATGCCAAAGTATCTCTACAGCATTACAAACGCGGGATATGCTAAGTTTATTGCCACGATTGAATATTGAAGAAGCTTCAGCTGCCCTAAGTTGGTTATTAACCTTACTTTCCGATGCAGTTAAAGTACAGCAAGGTGCGACAACGTTTTGTATTAACCAAGATCATCTTGCACAAGTTATGCAATTGGCCAGTACCATGAACCGTTCTCAATTATTGGAGGCTTATGAACAGTGGCTACATTGTCGTTATCAATTATTGACAGTTCCTGCGCTTAATCAGGAACTTATTCTGACCAATCAATTATTACAATGGGAAGCCTTATTGGCTTCACCTTCATTTTAAAAAGAGTTAAATATGTTTGTTGTTGATTCACACTGCCATCTCGACTGTTTAGATTATGAAAAATTACACACTAATGTCGATGATGTTATCGCTAAGGCATCGGCTCGTGATGTCCGTTTCATGCTTGCCGTGGCAACAACGCTGCCCGGTTTTGAACAGATGAAAAAGCTCATTGGGTTACGTGACAATATTGCTTTTTCATGTGGTATTCATCCACTTAATTTAGACGAAGGCTATGACTTTGAGCGCTTAGCGCAATTAGCCGCCGGCCCTGAGGTTGTGGCACTGGGTGAGACAGGGCTTGATTACTACTATCAACAAGAGAATGCTGCATTGCAGCAAGAGTCTTTTCGTCAGCATATCCGTATCGGCCGAGCAGTAAATAAACCCGTGATCGTACATACGCGTGCTGCGCAAAAGGATACGCTAACAATTTTACGTGAAGAACAAGTTAGTGAGTGTGGTGGGGTATTACACTGTTTCACTGAAGACAAAGCGACAGCTAGCGAATTGCTCGATTTAGGAATGTATATTTCATTTTCAGGGATTGTGACATTCCGCAATGCTGAACAAATCAGAGAAGCGGCGCGTATTGTGCCCCTAGATAGAATCTTGGTCGAAACAGACTCCCCATATTTGGCCCCAGTACCGCATCGTGGAAAAGAAAATCAGCCTGCATACGTACGTGATGTGGCTGAATACATGGCGGTGCTGAAAGGGGTTAGCGTTGAACAAATGGCTGAAATTACAACACAAAATTTCAATCGTTTATTTCATTTGAATGTTGGCTCGAATAACGGGTAACTTGTTAACAATATATAAACTAACTATTGGATTAGTAAGGGAATTGATATGGCAGAAGAAACAATTTTTAGTAAAATCATTCGTCGCGAAATCCCTGCGGATGTCGTTTACCAAGATGAGCTTGTCACGGCATTTCGTGATATATCGCCACAAGCGCCTTCACATATTTTAATTATCCCCAATAAATTAATCCCCACAGTAAACGATGTGACGGTGGATGACGAACTGGCGTTAGGGCGTTTATTTACGGTGGCAGCTAAAATTGCCAAAGAAGAAGGCATTGCTGAAAATGGCTATCGTTTGATTATGAATTGCAATGAGCATTCTGGACAAGAGGTATTCCATATTCATATGCATTTAGTGGGTGGTCGCCCATTAGGGCCTTTATTGGCTAAATCATAATAGGAAGGGGCTCATACAATGAACCGCATAGTAATACTTGGGCTGATGACTGTGTTATTAACTGGCTGTTTAAATAACAAACCTCAAGGGTTAGTTTTTAATGAGCAGCAGCGCGTTATTATGGAACCAGCAGTTTTAGCCCAAGGGGTCATTGTTGAGTCCCCCGTGATTAGTGTTGAAAACCACCAAACTGTTGCCACGCTTAGTATGAGTAATTTGCAGCCTGATGCCGTAGAGATTGCGTATCGTTTATATTGGTACGATAAACAAGGGTTGAAGGTGGATACTTCGAGTATCTTACATCAGCAAATTGCAGCGAATTCAACAGAAACTATTCAAGCCATGACCTCCTCATCACGCGCTAGCAATGTGCGTGTCCATGTGTTTTTATCACCTAAGGCCGGAGAAAAACAATGAAACGGATCTTAATGGTTGCGGTAGCAGCTTTAATCTTAGCAGGTTGCCCATCATATCCACCTCAACAGCCGGGAACACAACCACCGATTGTTCCTGTTGAGCCGGATCAACCACCAGAAGTGATACCACCGCCAACGGATGTCGTTCCGACACCGCCAAAACAGCAAACAACTGATTGGGCTGCATCGATAACACCTTTGGTTGGCCAAATGGTTGCTGCGGATGGCGTGGAAAGTGGCAAAGTGCTATTAGTTGATTCAGTGAAAAACAATACGAATGGCTCATTGCCTGTACAGACTATTACATCAACAATGGCTAGCGCAGTTGAAAATACCAATCGTTTCAAAGTAGTCCCTCAAAGTGTGGTAAGTTCTGCACGTAAAACATTAGGTTTATCACAAGAAGATAGCTTAGTGACGCGTAGTAAGGCGATTGGTCTAGGGCGTTATGTACAAGCTGATTACGTGATTTACAGTGTTATGTCAGGTTCAAATAAAGATAAGAGCCTTGAAATGCAACTAATGGAAGTGCAAACAGGCGAAATTATTTGGACTGGAAAGCACAGTATTGATTAACAGACAGTCACTTATTACGCTGTTATCTACCTATTTCCCAGAGATTAAATCAAGTCACTGGGAAATAACGCCGTTAACAGGGTTGTCAGGCGGGAGTTATTTATTGCAGTGTGTGCAGTCTAATCGCACACTTCAATTAGTGGCTCGTGCTAATGGTGAGACTCAGTCTTGTCTATATGTGGATCGCCGGAAAGAAGCGCGTATATTAAGACAATTGCAACCATACACATTTGCACCGACTGTCGTTGGTTATAACGCTCAATGGTTATTGTTGGCGTGGTGTGAAGGCTTGCATCCGGGCCCATCCACATTTTTATCCGCTGATTTTCAATGCCAACTAGCAAATACGCTTGCACAATTACATTGCAGCGCACTATTCGGCTACCGCTTGCAACTGCGCGATGAAATTGCGCATTATGGTTATTTGGTTGATACCAAACGTTTGTCACCACGTTGGAAAAAACTACATCGTCATTTCCTCTCTACTGCATTGCCAAAAACGTTGAAGTTGGCCCCTGCACATATGGATGTTCATCCTAAAAATATCATTAGTACTCATACAGGGGAGTTAATGCTATTGGATTGGGAATATGCCGCAAATACTGATATTGCATTTTCGTTAGAAACCTATTTTCAATTTAATAGTCTGACAGATAAACAGCGTCATTTTTTTCTCATGCAATACTGTGATGTGCAAAGTGCTTATCGGGATAAACAACAATTAGCTCAGCACTGCCAGTTATGGGAACCATGGGTAAAATATATGACGTTAATGTGGTATGAAGTGCAGTGGAATAAAAGTCAATTATCGCATTTTTTGGTACACTCGCAGTCATTACGCCACTACTTCGGTTTGTTGGGTTGATAATAAAGTTATCAACGAATAATTTTTGATTTAGTTAAATAAGTGAGGCATGTTATGGGTCCGATAATGCTGGATGTTCAAAGTTATGAATTAGATAACGAAGAGCGCGAAATATTGGCTCACCCATTAGTGGGGGGCTTGATTTTATTTACCCGTAACTTTCATGATGCTGCACAATTACGAGAGCTTGTGCGCCAAATACGTGATGCGTCAAGGCACCGTCTGCTGGTTGCTGTTGACCAAGAAGGTGGGCGAGTACAACGCTTTCGTGATGGTTTTACCGCGCTACCTTCGGCACAGGCTTTTGCTGAGCTAAATAACCCTATGGACGGTGCTAAGTTGGCACAAGAAGCGGGGTGGTTAATGGCAGCAGAAATGATAGCGATGGATATTGACATTAGTTTTGCCCCAGTGTTGGATCTTGGCCATCAAAGTATCGCGATTGGGGAGCGTTCGTTCCATAAAGATCCTGAAATGGCAATGATGATGGCAGAACGTTTTATTAAAGGAATGCACAGTGCGGGGATGAAGACAACAGGGAAACATTTCCCTGGGCATGGTGCAGTTAAAGCTGATTCGCATAAAGAAACACCTCGTGATGACCGTACATTGGAAACTATCCGAGGTAAAGATATGTCGATTTTTAAAGATTTTATCCAACGTGAATTACTTGATGCAATTATGCCAGCGCATGTCATTTACACTCAAGCTGATGAACGCCCTGCGAGTGGTTCGCCATTTTGGTTAAAATCAGTGCTACGGGAACAGCTTGGTTTTAATGGTGTCATTTTCTCTGATGATTTATCGATGGAAGGGGCAGCAATTATGGGGAGCTATCCAGAAAGAGCACAAGCGTCTTTAAATGCTGGGTGTGATATGGTTTTGGTGTGCAATAACCGCGAAGGTGCGGTAAGTGTACTTGATAACTTACCTAAACAGCATGATAGCCAAGCCTCTAAGTTATATCACAGTGGCCGTCAATACAGTTTGACCGAGTTACAAGGGTTGGCTCGTTGGCAAGAAAGTCATCGGCAATTAGTGGATTTACACCAAAGATGGCAAGCACACCGTCAATAACATTAAGGTGAATAAAATATAGCCGGTAAATTAAACTATTTACCGGCTATTTTGCATAAATACGCATTGAAGTGAAAAATAACGACGTATAAGTAGTATGAAAGGGAAGTATCACCACTTTGAAAGTTACCCGTAACGTTATTAATATAATGATTAAATCATCATATTATTATATTAAAAATGTGATGGTAAAGTATCTAGCATAATGGTTACATTCAAAAAAATAATTAATTATTCTATTCATTTAAGCTGTAGTCTTTTAAAGGTCAACTCAAAATAATAATCCATAGTTTATTTGTAATGGATACATATATTGATATTGCTAGGTGTTTTTTCAATATAAACAGCCGGATATTTGTCTTATGTATCACTTTATTTTGGTGAGAGCGCCTATAAGTAAAAAGAAAATGATAATAGCTATTAATGATAAAAGTTAAGATAAATTTAAATTAGTGGATAGCTAAATAAAATCGATTAACCCTAATGCTTAAATACTCTTATCTTTTTTGTAATATTATTAACATTAATTTTAATGTATAAAAAAACAGTTTTATTCAAATTTTTCATGTCTAGATAAATTAACAGTAAATTAATTATACAAGTATTAAAAAAATCTATGCATATGAGTTTTTTTTAATCAGTATCTAAAGGTTATTTAAGGACAATGTCTATTTTTTAACTATTCACGGTGTACTGCGCTATCAAATGTCCCCTCATCTTTATTGTCAGTAATGCTTACAGTGATAAATAAACACTAAAACAGGTGTGATCTTAATCACTATTAGTTGGTTTAAATAATGCAACTTATGTAACGTGTTGTGACAGTGATCGTTTTAATTGACGTAAAATTACGTTAGCATCCACATTATGAATTTTTTATGACAATTTAGAGCAATAACTAATCGATTATAAAAATAACAATAAACTGGATGGTGGCGTTTTAAGTTAAATAATGTTCCTTTGATTGAGATAAGCATTTCTCAGACTATGACTCTGCCTATTAAATAAGAAAATAGAAGCACAACATATAGTGGCGTGTGTATTAACGCTTGTTTAAATAATATCTGAAATATTGTTTCTTAACTAAAATTAACGCGGAATTTGAGTAAAGTAATGGTAGTGAATTATTAAAGGCTATTAGGTCTTTACTATAAGTAGAACGCCTTATTTATGGTAATTAAGTAAACACTAATGCAGTGAAATATCTGTATTGAATTTTTTATTTTAAAAATTGACTTATGTGTTTGAAAGGGATGTATCAGTTTGACTTTAAGTAAAGTTGTTTTATTAAGCTAAAAATAAAAATGGTGTTTTGTTGTTCATGGTTACATGACGCAGCATAAAATTAATTCAAATAATCATTAACTAGGTTAATTTCAATGAAAGTTAAAAATATTGCGCTATTAATGCTTTCTCCTTGCTGTTTAGCAGTCGCAATGGCAAATGCCAGCAATTGGGAAAACACAATTAAAGAAAATTCATTTATTGCGGATTCTGAGTTAGAACTGTCAACTCGTAACATGTGGAAGTACTTAAAAACCGAAAATCGTTTTGATAAAAATGAGAAACGCTATAGAAAACAAGTTGCTAACGCTTGGGGTCAAAACTTCCAAGCTGATTTCAAATCAGGTTATTTTGCTGACGTAATCGGGTTTGATGCTTCTTACTATGGTGGTATTAAACTCGGTGCAAGTAAAGACTTCGCCTCCCGTGCAATTTTATATAACGACGATGGTCACGCTAAAGGCTATAACAAAATCGGACAACGTTATGCGAAAGTAAAATTCGACCTTGACCCTGTTCAATTCCACGGTAAAGCGGGTTGGTTCACACTGAAAAACAAAGGTATTTTTACTAATTCACAACGCCTTTCATTAAACAGTTATAGCGGTTATTACACCAATACAGCAATTGATGACTGGAGCCTAGATTTACTCTATCTCGACAAAAAAGTAATGCGTCGTGATAGTCCAAATATTGATGCTATGTATTTTACTGATGCTAATGGTAAACGACATAAGGTTAATCATGTGATCACTGGTGGTATTAATTACAATACTAAGCCATTGACTGTTCACTATTTCTATGGGCAGGCAGATGATTTATTTCGTCAGCAAGGTCTCGAAGCTAAATATAAGTTAACTTCAGATGTTACGCTTGGAACGCAAATTTACAATCATGAATATGGTAGTGATGGTAAGCGCACCGAAAAAAATGATGCTATCGGTAAGCGTAATTTCGACAAACGAGCATGGCACTATGCAGGAACCGCTGACTGGCGTATTCCAGAGTCACCTTGGACACTCCGCGCTGGTTTAACTTACACTCAAGCAAAAAAAGCAAATGGTGTCGGTCAATTCGCACGTAACCCAATTGGTAATACGCGTGGTCGTTTTAACTCGCCAGCTTATGCGGATATCGATTACGTTCGTGATGGGGAAACTATGGTCGCGATGGCTGCCGAATATCGTGTAAGTAAAGAGCTTTCTGTTGGTGCTCGTACCAATTACTCAGAATTTAAATATGAAGGTGAAAGGTTAAAACAAGGTCAATTGGGTCTGTTCAGCTATTGGAAACCAACTGAAAACCTATCCGTGTCATTGAGCGGAGGTTTAGGTTGGCATCACCGCCAAGAGAACGATTATACAACGCCTAAGCTATATGATGGCAATTCACGCCGTGCGCACTCCTTATCTGGTTCAATGACAACCACTTATCGGTTCAAAATGTAGTTGCCAGCAGAGTGAAATTTACAATAAAAGGTAAGATAAATGAAACATAAAATTGGGCTACTCACACTGTTAATTTCAGGTGCTTTACTGGCCGGTTGTGCTCAGAAAACATCGGATACGGTTAAAGTTCAGGTCATTGGTATCAATGATTTCCATGGCGCACTAAAAGCGCCAGGAGATGGTAAGTTAGGTGGAATAGAATCAATCGCCACCTTAGTAAACCAGTTAAGAGCGCAGAATGATAAAACTATTGTTGTTGGTGCAGGGGATTTAGTCGGTGCAAGCCCATTATTGTCATCGATGTTCTATGATGAGCCTACTATTGAAGCATTAAGTGCAATAGGCATGGAAACCAGTGCAGTTGGTAACCATGAGTTTGACAAAGGCAAAGAAGAGCTATTAAGAAAGCAAAATGGTGGCTGTCATCCAACCGCGGGTTGCGTTGGTAAAGACTCATTTGCAGGTGCCGATTTTAACTATTTAGCGGCTAACGTTATTGTAAAAGAAACAGGTGAAACTCTGTTCCCATCATATTTCATTAAAGAATTTGATGGTATTCCAATGGCGTTTATTGGCCTAACTTTAGAAGGCACACCTGCTATTGTAACGCCAAGCGGTACCGCTGGATTAGAGTTTAAAAACGAAGTTGAAACTATTAATAACCAAGTGAAGCTATTGAAGGCACAAGGTATTAATAGCATCGGTGTTCTGATCCATGAAGGGGCGACACAGCAAGTTGATACGAAAGTTAAAGATATTAACCGTTGTGATAATATCAAAGGCCCAATTGTTGATATTGTAAACCAACTAGATGGCGCTGTAGACTTTGTGGTCAGTGGTCATACGCATCAAGCGTACAATTGTGAAATCAATGGTAAAACCGTGATTTCTGCACAATCAAATGGCGCATTGCTTTCTCAGTTAAATATTGAAATTGATAGAAATACAAAAGATATTGTTAGCATCAATGCGAAAAATATTCCTGTTGAAACAAAACGTTATGAGAAAAATCCAGAGTTAACGACTTTTGTTCAAAGATATGAACAAATTGCGTTACCTATTTCACAACAAGTGATGGGAACTTTGACGGAGAGTTCAGACAAAAAATTATTGCCAGCGGGTGACTCTACATTAGGTAAAATTATCGCTGATGGTCAACTCTATGCCGCTTCAAGTAAAGAAGCTGGTGGTGCGCAAATCGCCTTTATGAATAGTGGTGGTATTCGTGCTGATCTGAAAGCCGGTGAACTGACCTATGGTGATATTTTTACTGTTCAACCATTCTCAAATGTTGTCGTGACTCAATCTTTAACGGGTGAGCAAATCAAACAGGCGTTAGAACAACAATGGGATCGTGCGCGTCCACAAGTAATGCCTGTTTCTAAAGGTTTTTATTACGAATGGGATGATAGCCGACCTGTTGGTGATAAAGTCATTCAAAAATCAATGAAGTTAAATGGTAAACCGTTAGACATGAAAAAAAGCTATCGAGTTGCAGCCAATGAGTTTTTAGCAACGGGTGGTAGCCGATTCAGCGCGTTTAATCAAGGTAAAGACCGTGTTTACAGTGTGCCTGATAACGAAGCATTGATGCATTATTTTAAAGATAACTCACCAGTTTCAGTCCCAACTGATGTACGTATCAAAAAAATTAACTAGTTAAATCGAACGATATAACAACTAAAAACCCGAAGTGTTTAATCTCTTCGGGTTTTTTCTTTGTTTCAGCATTTATCTCAACCCTTTTTCTTTGGGTTAACAATTAACGGTAGCGTCTATATCAAAAACAATGAGATAATAATTCTCATTATCGTTAATTCGTTGTGAACTTAACTGTTTGAACGATCTCAAGCTGATTCGATTCATTCCTCGTTAAAAATGATTTGACGAATGTGATGGTTGTCATAATAATCAACTAAATTGATATGGATCAACATTTGGTATTACCAATTACCCAGTCATGTTATTCTATTTCATTCATAGTGTAAGGCATGGCTAATTAATGTTATCTAAGTTTTTTATCATAAAAGTGCTTAGATAACATTAATATATTTTGTTTCGAGGGATTTATGACCTTATCTCAACCAAAAATCATCGTCGTCGGGGGTGGTGCCGGTGGTTTGGAACTGGCAACACGTTTAGGGCGCAAATTAGGCCGGAAAAAACGAGCACATATCACACTCGTTGACCGTAATCCAAGCCATTTATGGAAGCCATTGTTACATGAAGTTGCTACTGGTTCATTGGATGATGGGGTTGATGCGATTAGCTATCTTGCCCATGCGCGCCATAATGCATTTAATTTCCAGTTAGGTTCATTGACTAATATTGACCGTGATAATAAAAAAATAGTGCTTGGTGAGCTATATGATAAACATGGTGAATTATTAGTTCCTTTACGTGAGCTTGAATATGATATTTTAGTGATGGCACTGGGAAGCAAGTCGAATGATTTTGGTACCCCAGGTGTGAAAGAACATTGTATTTTCTTAGATAATCCACAGCAGGCTCATCGCTTTCATGATGAAATGCTAAACCTGTTCTTACGCTATTCTGTACGTGATAATGCAGAAGAAAAAGTGAATATTGCCATAGTTGGGGGCGGGGCTACAGGTGTTGAGCTATCCGCTGAATTATATAATGCGGTTGAGCAACTCACTAGTTATGGGTTTAAAGGGCTAGATACCGATGCTCTCAATGTTACTCTGATTGAGGCTGGGGAGCGTATTTTACCTGCTTTACCTCCGCGGATCTCTAGCGCTGCGCATCAGGAGTTAAACAAGCTTGGTGTCAATGTATTGACTAAAACTATGGTCACTAGCGCTGATGCTGATGGTTTGAATACTAAACAAGACGGCAAAGTATTTGCTGATCTAATGGTTTGGGCTGCTGGCATCAAAGCGCCGGATTTCATGAAAGACATCGCAGGTTTAGAAACAAATCGTATAAATCAACTGGTAGTTAAGCCTACGTTGCAAACTACACGCGATGATATGATTTTTGCGATTGGCGATTGCGCCTCATGTGCTAAACCTGAAGGGGGCTTTGTACCGCCAAGGGCGCAGTCTGCACATCAAATGGCAAGTCGTTGTTATGACAATATTTTAGCCATGATGAAAGAAAAACCATTAAAAGATTATGTTTATAAAGACCATGGCTCATTAGTCTCACTATCACGCTTTAGTACCGTGGGCAGTTTGATGGGGAATTTGATGCGTGGAGATATGATGGTCGAAGGGCGTATTGCACGTTTTGTGTATATTTCTTTGTATCGTATGCACCAGATAGCTTTGCATGGTTATATCAAAACGGGCTTAATGATGTTAGTAGGGAGTATTAACCGAATTATACGACCCAAGTTGAAATTACACTAGCCGCGATTTGTTAACATATCTAATTGATCTTCATCAAATTTTATGCACCTAGTTATTAATTTGATTAGGTGCATTATTTTTTAATGTGGTTAAAATAACCAATAAAATCAATGATAAAAGAATCATATTGATATCGTATATGAGAGTATTTTTATTTAGTAACGTTAATATTTGTAATAAAAACTATTTAGATCAATTTTAGTTGGTTGGTGATCGATTATATTACAGGCATTACTTATAGAGGTCTAAGTTACTTTATACGGATAATAAAGATGAGTTTAAAACCATATATTGAGCTCATATTATAATCAGTTACGGTAACATTTTTTATTGATGAAAGATGTATGTTGTAAATATATTGGTATAACTCAGAAAATTTAGAAATCAATAAACTATAATATATTGATTAATATAGTTAATTTAACCTATTTTATTTATCGCTGAGTCATATCATGGATATTAAACCTCACATTTAATTAATTTAAATCTTATATTAAGTAAAATTTAACAATTATAATTTCGGATAAATCTAAAAAATATATCTAATGCATGTAATGCATCGAATTATCTTGAGTAGCCGTTACAATAGGTCAGTATTAATTTAATAAGGATTGTACTATGAAGCTAAAATTTAAGTTGTTATTAGCAGCTATAGTGGCATGCCTTATTGTATTGTTAGTTGTTATCTTCACGCGTGAGCCTGAAATTAAATTAGCAACCGTATTATCGGTTGAGCCTATCAAATCTAACCGGCTTGTTGAGTACCAAAATTGTACGGTAACTGGGGTTTTAGGTACTTTTGACCAACAATCACTTTCTCGTTTTCACCCTGCGCAAAGCGAATGTAAAATGGTCTTTATGATAGAAGCGCTACAAGGTAAGGGGTTCCCATCCTTGTTTTATGAGCGTGACCCAACCTGTGTACCAGCGCAAAAAATGGAATTAGTTGTGGTTGGCTATGATGTTGTCTACCAAATTGGTAAAACAGTGGGGAAAGTGAGAACTTCCTATGCACCTTCTATGTTTATTCCGTTAAATGAGGAGGGGCGTTTGGTTTTGACATCATCAGCTTCTGTATGCGAAACAATCCGCAGTGATGTCAAAAGCTTATTGCCATTTTATTGTTTACAACCAAATAATTTACCAATTACTGGAAACCCGTCTGCAATATTAGAATTGCAACCAAACCAAAATACTTTTGGTTTTATGGAATAGGTTTAACCAATTTGAATATTCTATTACAGGCAATCTTAATTGATTGCCTGTAACATTTTTACACCTTGAGTTTTTTAGGTTAATTGGTGTTCTTCAAAACTGGTTAATAGTTGTTTTATAAACTCAAGCCGAGTTGTCCTTTCCGCTAAATCATGGAAAAACTTCAGTCGGACGGGACCCTCTAAGCGATAAGTTTGTGGTTGATTTTGTAACAAGCTGATCAAGAAGCCCGGTTCGACTTTATTTTTCTCACTAAACTCAATAAACCCCCCTTTCTCATGGGCTTCAATGCGCTTAATACCTAAAGCTTGAGCTTGCAAACGAATTGCAGCAGACGTTAAAAGGAACTTGCCTGCATCAGGGAGGGTGCCAAAACGGTCAATTAACTCGGTACGTAATTCGTTTAATTCTTGATTATCTTTTGCACTGGCTATCCGTTTATAAAAAGACAGTCGCATATTTACATCGTGTATATAATCGTCAGGCAAAAGAACCGGCATCCGTAGCTCAACTTCAGTTTGTTGGCTAGTTAAGTCTTCCAGTGAAGGTTCACGCCCTTCTTTTAGGGCCTCGACCGCGCTTTCTAACAGTTCCATATATAAGGTAAAGCCAACAGTTGTCATCTGCCCGCTTTGGTCTTCGCCAAGTAATTCTCCTGCACCTCGAATTTCTAAATCATGAGTCGCTAGTGCGAACCCAGCCCCTAAATCTTCAAGTGAAGAAATGGCTTCGAGACGCTTGTGGGCATCTGTTGTCATTGCTTTAGGATGCGGTGTGAGTAAGTAAGCATAAGCTTGGTGGTGTGACCGGCCGACTCGACCACGTAATTGATGCAATTGTGCTAACCCAAAATGGTCAGCTCGTTCAATGATAATGGTATTTGCAGTAGGAATATCGATACCCGTTTCGATAATAGTCGTACATATCAAAACATTAAAACGTTGATGATGGAAGTCGGTCATCACCCGTTCTAATTCCCGCTCCCGCATTTGGCCATGACCAACAACGAAACGAGCCTCAGGGACTAGTTCTTCAAGGCGCGCTTTGGCTTTTTCAATATTTTCAACATCATTGTATAAGTAGTAAACTTGGCCCCCACGTAGTGTTTCACGCAAAATGGCTTCACGTACCACGAGCTCGTCATATTGGCGAACAAAGGTTTTTACAGCTAAACGGCGTGCTGGCGGCGTGGCGATAATGGATAGATCGCGCATACCACTCATTGCCATATTCAGTGTCCGAGGAATAGGAGTTGCTGTAAGTGTTAAAATATCAACGTCTGCACGCATAGCTTTTATTCGTTCTTTATGACGGACGCCAAAGCGGTGCTCTTCATCTACTACCAATAAGCCCAAATCTTTCCATACTAAATCACTTTGTAGCAGTTTATGAGTACCAATTAAAATATCAACTTTGCCTTCTGCAGTCTCAGCAATAATCTGTTGCTGCTCTTTCGCCGTTTTAAAGCGAGACAACATTTCTATACGCACAGGCCAATTGGCGAATCGGTCTTTGAAATTATCATAATGCTGTTGTGCAAGTAAGGTGGTTGGAACTAAAACAGCTACCTGCTTATTATTGTTGATAGCTAGGAATGCTGCACGCATAGCCACCTCGGTTTTACCGAACCCAACATCACCGCATACCAACCTATCCATAGCTAATGGTTGGCACATATCACTGAGTACAGCATTAATTGCCATCTCTTGGTCAGGGGTTGTTTCGAAAGGAAAACCTTGGCAAAACTCTTGGTACTGTTCTTTATCATGTTTGAAGGCAAAGCCCGCTTTGGCTGCACGCTGTGCGTAAATATCCAGCAGCTCTGCTGCAACATCACGTACTTTTTCAGCCGCTTTTTGGCGGGCACGTCCCCAGCTATCACTGCCTAGCTTATGTAATGGCGCATTTTCATCCGCACCACCTGCATAGCGGCTAATTAAATGCAGTGACGAGACCGGAACATAGAGTTTATCTTCACCTGCATAAGTTAAGATTAAGTATTCTGCTTTAATGCCACCGGCTTCTAGGGTGATTAACCCTTGATAGCGACCAACGCCGTGTTCAATATGGACGACGGGTTGCCCCGGACGTAATTCAGCTAAGTTACGGATCAGTGTATCGGTATTAATTGTTCGGCGGTTATCAGTACGACGACGAACAACGCGTTCACCTAACAGGTCGCTTTCGCATATCAACGCTTTATGGGCATCGACTTGAATAAAACCATGCTCAGCTGCGCCGATAGTAATAGCAAAACGGCTATCAATGTGACTTGCGTAATGATCAATAATTTCAGGGCGAATTTTCAAGCGAGCTAACAGTTCCGTGACTGTTTCACGGCGACCTTCACTTTCCACAGAAAAGATGATCTTGCCATCAAACTGTTCCGTGAATTGACGAAGTTTGTCTAAAGGGGTCTTGCTTTGGCCTTGAGTACTGATGTCCGGTAGCGGTAAATAGTCTAAATTCGTATTAGCAGCTTTGGGAGCTAAAGATTCAGCGGATAATTGAACACGAGGCCATTGTTTTAATGATTGGTTGAGCTGTTCAACGGTTAACCATAAGTCTGTAGGGGGGAGTAATGGCCGCATTGGGTCAACCCTACGGCTATCATAACGTCGCAACGTATCGAGTTGAAAGCGTTCTGCGGCTTCTTGTAGATTTTGTGAAACCAATAAACTAGATGACGGTAAATAATCAAATAACGAGGGCAGAGGCTGTGAAAAAAATAAAGGCTGCCAATATTCGATACCAGTTGGTAACGTATTTTTACTGACTTGCTGGTAAATGTGCTCTGGGTCACGGCGAACGTCAAAGCGTTCCCGCCACTGGCTACGGAAACGTTCAATTGCGTCTTTATCTGTTGGAAACTCGTGAGCAGGGAGGAGATTGATATGGCTAACTTCCTCAAGTGTTCGTTGTGAGTCAACGTCAAAAGTTCGCAAACTATCAATTTCATCATCAAAGAAATCAATACGAAATGGTAATGTACTGCCCATTGGGAATAAATCTAATAACGCCCCACGGGTTGCATACTCGCCATGCTCTAGAACTTGCTCAACATGGCGATAGCCTGCTTTGTCTAATTCGGCACGTAAATTATCACGGGAAAGTTTATCGCCTTTTGCCATGACCAATGCATGGCTAGTTAAAAAATCAGGGGGACAAACTTTCTGCATAAGCGTATTAACCGGAAGGATTAATGCGCCTTTTTGCATAGATGGTAAGCGGTATAGTGTTGATAAACGATGAGAAATGATTTCTTGATGTGGGGAGAAATTGTCATAAGGCAATGTTTCCCAATCAGAAAGGGTTTCAATAGGGTGATGTGTAAACTGTTGAATTTCATCACGTAAGCGCAAAGTATTTTGCATATCACGAGTGACAATAACAACAGGCCCTTGATGACGTTGGATCATTTCTCCACATTCAAGCGCACCAGCCGCCCCGATAAGGCAACCTAAATGGCGGACATCGCCACTACGACTAGGGAGTTCATAACGAAATTTTGACGACATAGAAATCTTTGGTATCTCACAGCGATTAGTTAAGCAATTAAACAAAATTCAATATAATGATAGCCAGTTTTTTTATGATTAATACTTAAATTAACCAATAGATAGTTAAACAATAAAATTCACAATAATACAATCGGTTTTAACTCGTAATTTGTCTGAAAGTCAGACAAAAAGGCACTCAAATAAGAAAAAATACCCGTGAGTGGTTCCATTCATCAATCGTACCCTTTATTATCGCTGAACACTTCGCTTTGGCAACAGGGGCATCATAGACTTCATGCACCAATCTGTCTCATTATTTATAGGTCTACGCTATTTACGTGGACGCGCTGCCGATAAATTCGGGCGCTTTGTTTCCAGTTTGTCAGCAATCGGCATCACACTGGGCGTTACGGCATTAATTACGGTTACATCAGTGATGAATGGTTTCGAGCGATCGCTACAAGATAGCATACTTGCTTATATGCCGCAGGCAATTTTAACCTCAGCATCTGGAAATATCGACCCAGCCCAACACCCCATAAAGGCCTTACAGAATTTAAAAGGGGTTAACCACATAGCTCCCATTGTACAATCTGATGTCGTACTACAAAGCCGCACCAATGTTGGTGTTGGAATGATGGGGGGAATCGAACCAGCAGAACCTTCTTTGCTATTAGACAAACTGATTAGTGGCCAACGAGAGGACCTAAAAGCAGGTAGCTACAATGTGTTTTTGGGGAATAAACTGGCGGAAAATTTAGGAGTTAAGCGGGGGGATGAAGTCCGTTTAATCATTCCGGGTGTGAGCCAGTTAACGCCAATGGGGCGTATTCCAAGTCAGCGTTTGTTTAACGTTGCAGGTATTTTCCAAACCAATGGCGAAGCGGATACCAGTGAATTGATTGTTGCGCAGCAAGATGCAGCACGTATGTTGCGTTATCCAGCTGGTCGTATTACTGGGTGGCGTTTGTATTTAGATGAACCTTTAAAAGTGGATGAACTAAGTAAGCAAGCATTGCCTAGCGGGTTGGTATGGACGGATTGGCGAGAACGCAAAGGGGAGTTTTTTCAAGCTGTACGCATGGAAAAAAATATGATGGGTTTACTACTTAGCCTAATTATTGCGGTGGCAGCTTTTAATATTATCACTTCGTTATCACTTCTGGTGATGGAAAAACAAGGTGAAGTTGCAATATTAAAAACCCTCGGTCTAAAACGCTGGCGTATTTTAGCCATCTTTATGATCCAAGGCGCAGGCGCAGGGGTGATTGGCTCACTAGTGGGGACGGTACTTGGTACACTATTGTCTAGCCAGTTAAATTTTATCATGCCACTGATTGGTTTATTACCAAAAGGTGTATCTCTACCGATTGTACTTGATTACTCAGGTATTTTAATTATTGCACTAAGTGCGATGCTGATTTCACTGCTTGCGACGCTTTATCCTTCTTGGCGTGCAGCAGCAGTCCAACCTGCTGAGGCTTTACGTTATGAATAAACAACCACTTCTTGTCTGTGAAAATTTAAATAAAACCTATCAAGAAGGGGCATTGTCTACGCAAGTGCTAAAAAATGTCAGCTTTTCTATGGGGCTTGGCGAAATGATGGCCATTGTGGGGAGCTCCGGGTCTGGTAAAAGTACCTTATTACATTTACTTGGTGGTTTAGATACGCCATCTGAAGGGAATGTAATTTTTCGCGGGCAGCATATTAATCAATTGTCTTCTGATGAACGCGCTGCTATTCGAAATAAGGATTTAGGCTTTATTTATCAGTTCCACCACCTACTACCTGACTTTACGGCTCTTGAAAATGTGGCTATGCCACTGTTAATTGGTGGTGCTGCAAAAGAATTGGCATTGACTAAAGCGACAGAAATGTTAGAAGCGGTAGGTTTGGCACATCGTGCAGGGCATAGGCCTTCTGAGTTATCAGGGGGGGAGCGTCAACGGGTGGCAATCGCCAGAGCGTTGGTTAATGAGCCCGCTTTAGTATTAGCTGATGAACCAACGGGGAATCTTGATTTACGTAACGCAGATGCCATTTTTGAGTTATTGGGGGAGCTAAATCGTACACAACGTACTGCTTTTTTAGTTGTCACTCATGATATGACATTGGCGCGCCGTTTATCCCGCCAATTGGAAATGCGTGACGGGCACTTACAACAGGAAGTTACCTTGGGGGCTCGGTAATGTTTAAAATGCCTCTTACATTATTAACAGCGTTACGCTTTAGTCGTGGTCGCCGTCGGACGGGGTTGGTTTCTTTGGTGTCGATAGTGTCGACATTGGGTATTGTGCTTGGCGTTGCTGTTTTAGTCATCGGCTTGAGTGCCATGAATGGTTTTGAGCGCGAATTAAATAACCGCGTGCTATCTGTGGTCCCACATGGCCAGATATATGCAGTAAAGCCCCCTTATAAAGATTTAGATTTTGCTGAACAAGTCATTCGCAAAACCCCAGGTGTGGAAGCCGTGAGCCCATACATCAATTTTACAGGGTTGCTTGAGCGGGGGGCGAATTTAAAAGCAATCCAAGTAATGGGAGTTTCTCGCGAAACGCAATCGCAAGTTAGTGCATTGCCACAGTTTATCCTTAACGATGCATGGGAGCATTTTGAAGCAGGGAAACAATCCATTATTTTGGGGCAAGGCGTTGCTAATGCATTGAATGTTAAGGAAGGGGACTGGGTTACAATCATGATCCCCAATACGGATGAAAGTTTGAAAATCCAACAGCCTAAACGTATTCGTGTTCAGGTAACGGGGGTGTTTAAGCTTAGTGGTTTATTGGATCACCAACTTGCTTTAGTGCCGCTTGCGGATGCTCAAGAATACCTTGATTACGGTGATGGCGTGACAGGTTTCGAAATTAAAGCAACAGATCCTTTTATCGCCGATAAGGTGGTTTATGATGCTGGGTTAAAGACAATGCATCATGTCATCGTTAAAAGCTGGATTGGTGATTACGGCTATATGTACAATGATATTCAAATGGTTAGAAGTATTATGTACTTAGCTATGATCCTAGTGATTGGCGTTGCATGCTTTAATATTGTATCGACTCTTGTGATGGCAGTTAAAGATAAAAGCAGTGATATTGCTGTACTACGGACGCTAGGGGCTAAGGATGGGCAAATCCGTGCTATTTTCTTATGGTATGGGTTATTAGGTGGCTTAGTTGGCTCTTTGATTGGTGTTGTATTAGGTATAACGATATCCTTAAATTTAACAACTATAATCAAAGGGATAGAAAAAGTAGTCGGTCACCCAATTCTATCTGGAGATGTTTACTTTATCGATTTTCTGCCTTCTGAATTGCATATGATGGATGTGGTCTATGTTTTAATCACAACGATTATTTTAAGTTTGGTGGCAAGTTGGTACCCAGCTCGCCGAGCAAGCAAATTAGACCCAGCTCGCATCCTTAGTGGTCAATAATCAGTGCACACTCAGCCAATCACCTTAGCAATAGGCTTTAAGGTGATTGGCTTCTTTATTGGGTTTGTGTTTCTAAGAACATTTGTTTATAGCTACGCTTTTCAATCATCGCTTCCGTGAAACCATATGTCATCGCAACACTTAATAATTTGTTATATAAGTGTTTGAGTAAACGACTATCGTCCGTCATGATAGCGAATTCGGCAAACCAACCGATGCCAGCAAGATGGTCTATGGTGATATGAACATCATTCAGGAAGTAAATACTACGAACTTTTGTTGTCACCAAACTACAGTGATAACCTAGTGTTACTAACATATTTTGCACATGTTGGCAGTCATCAATATTAATTGCTTTACATTCGGAAGAACCTGGGCCCTTGACTATCCATAACTTAATCCCTGACGGAACCATCTCACGAACACACATGCTAATATTATTCGCTGCAAGTGGCGAATTTTCACTGTCATAGAAATAATCAGTTTCTGAATTATTTTCAGTAAATGGCTCAGCTTGGTCGGCTTTTATTTTTTGTAGAAAACTCTCAGGGTTTGGTAACCGAAATTTAATTTCAGCTTCATATTTACCGACAAAGTGCTCGCTCATTAAAATATTCCTTATAATCAATAGGCAAGTAGGTGGTTAGGATAGCATAAATGGCGAGTATTCAGTGTGTTAAAGATGCGTTAGAGGGGGCGTTTAATAGCCTATTATTGATAAAATAGGCTATTAAATTAGTTTTAATCAGAGCTGTAGCTATAGGCGGTCATGTTGCTATTTTTTAGTCATTTTATCTAAATAGCCCATGACAAAAGCAGATAAAACAAAGGTTAAATGAATGATCACATACCACATTAGTTTATCGTTCGAAACGCTTTTTAAGTCCATAAAAATTTTCAATAAGTGAATTGATGAAATTGCGACAATAGATGCAGCCACTTTATTCTTCAGTGACGAGGCATCCATTTTACCTAGCCAACCTAACTTTTCACTTTCTTCTGGGATATCCATTTGGGAGACAAAGTTTTCATATCCTGAAAACATCACCATCACTAATAACCCACCGACTAATGCCATATCAATTAATGAGAGCAATGTGAGGATGAGATCTGCCTCTGGTATTGCTAAAATATTCGGCAAAATATGGAACAGTTCTTGAAAGAACTTAATAGTTAATGCCAACAGTGTCAGTGAAAGCCCGAAATAAATTGGCGCTAAAATCCAGCGTGAAGCATACATTGTTTTTTCGAAAAACTTTTCCATGCAATCCCTTTTAATGGTGAATAATCATTACAGCAAAATCGACGAGCGGTATATTAACCGTAGGTAGTCATATCAAGAAGGTTTTTTTTATTGTTTTACAGTTCTAGGGATATTGGGGATTAATATGAAAGAAAGATGTCAGTTTTATGAAGAAAAAGTGACAAGTTCGATGCCCTCGATATTTTTATTTGCATTCGTCATTGTGATGAGTTCTAGTGTGTTAACATTAAGATAGTGCAAAGTTGAATATGTAAATGTGAGATATACTAATAAAAATATATAGAAGCATATTTATTTGTACACTAATGATAAATCAGAGAGTAGAGCCGCTAAATACAGCGTTAAACAAGTACTCGGCCTCGTCTAGGTGTCAAGTTTATTAGTTACATGGATGAAAGGAAGTTTTTGATGTTGCGATTTCGTTATAGATTAAAAAAAGCTCGTAAAAATAAATGTGTACGTCGCCAGCGACTTCGCAACCGGTCTTTTTATATAGATAACAGATTAAATAATATGAAAAATGTGAATATTGTCGTATTGACTGGTGCGGGGATTTCAGCTGAGTCAGGGATCCAAACATTTCGTTCTGCGGATGGTTTATGGGAAGAGCACCGCGTTGAAGACGTTGCAACGCCGGAAGGTTTCGAACGTAACCCTAAACTGGTTCAACGTTTTTATAATGAGCGTCGTCGGCAATTACAGCAAGAAAATATCAAGCCTAATGCGGCGCATTATGCTTTAGCTCAGCTTGAAGAGTTACTTGGCGATCGCTTTTTATTGATCACTCAAAATATTGATAATTTACATGAAAGAGCCGGGAGTCAGCGTATCATCCATATGCATGGTGAATTATTAAAGGTACGTTGTAACTGGTCAAATCAGGTTGTCGAGTGGAAAGGGGATTTATCAGTGGAAGACCGTTGCCACTGCTGTCAGTTTCCACAGCCATTACGTCCACATATTGTTTGGTTTGGTGAAATGCCTATTGGCATGGATTATATTTATCAATCTATTGAATCAGCGACTATTTTTATTTCAATTGGTACATCAGGCCATGTGTATCCGGCAGCGGGCTTTGTTCATGAAGCGAAGTTACATGGTGCACATACAGTTGAATTAAATTTAGAACCGAGTCAGGTAGAAAGTGAGTTTGATGAAAAGCACTACGGCTTAGCCAGTAAAATTGTAGTGGAATATATTAATAAGCTTATTACAGAATTACAGGTAAAAAGCACAACGAAATAAGTCAACTTCAGGCTAAGGGAAACGGTCATTTCCCTTAGCTATTCCTCTTTATACATTTAAATCCATCATCGCCGGCATTGTGATTTCCTTAACACAGGTAGCATTACTGGTGCTTAGGATAAAACGTACTGCATTGACAACATCTTGTAATGGGATCAATTGCCCGTGACTCTTCTCAATAACCTCAGCCACAGGGACAGACAATGGGTATTCTGTAGCAAGATAACCTAAGTTTATGATAGAAATGCCAATTTTATCTTCACGTAATGTTTCCCTTAGCGATTGCACTATTCCCCTTAAGGCATATTTTGTGGCGGAAAATGCAACTTCTTTACCATTATGATTATCTAGCCCCCATGTAGAGCCAATTAAAATTATTTTACTGTTTTCAGCTGAGCGTAAATTAGGTAATAGCATTTTTAAATTTAATAAACAGGCGCTGATATTCGTCTGGATAATATTGAGTAACTCAAGGTCATCAGTTGTTTCAAACTGGTAATCGTCACTAAAAGCCAAGTTTTCCCAAATTCCTACATTGTAAATTAAGGTGTTAATCGGTTGTTCTTTAACCTTATCTTTAATGATATTAGCAGACTGGCTATCATTTAGGTCAGCGGGGAGCCAAGTAAAATTACTTTGCTCAAACGAGGGTTTGGAACGAGAGACACCGTAAACCAGCTCTTCATTTGTGGGAATACCTTCAACAAGTGCTTTGCCCAATCCTTTACTCACACCATAAATCAAATATGTTTTTGACATAAACGCCCCGATAACTTGAATAAAAATTACATTAATTATTATAAAAAATAATAAACGAAATAATAATGCGTCAGATATAGCACAGTATTAATAAATAATAATAGGTAATTAGTGCAATTGATAAATAATATTTAACTTAATTCACTGTTTTAACTAACAAATATAGGGGGGGAATAAAATAATACAATTTAATTATTCCCCTAACTAGTCTTAGGTATTAAAAATGGTTAGTTGCAAGAGAAAATCAAAATAGTGTGTAAAAAATAAATTTCATTAAAGATTTATTGCGAAAACCTGCAAGCATTAACAGCAAAGCTGATTTGAGACAATAATTGAATCTGTGATCTTTCCCATAATACAGACATTGATATTTGAGGGGGAAGGGTATGGACAAACTCTTGGAGCGGTTTTTTGAATATACGGCTTTTGATACGCAATCAAAATTGAATGCTAAAACAGTGCCTAGTAGTGCCGGTCAGCTAAAGTTTGCACGCGCATTAATGAAAGAACTGATTGACTTAGGTTTCGAAAAGGTAACACTCAGTGATCAAGGTTGCTTGATGGCCTATTTGCCGTCAAACGTTGATTGGGATGTTCCAACTATTGGTTTTATTTCACACTTAGATACGGCACCTGATTTTTCGGGGAAAAATGTTTGCCCACAAGTACTCGAAAATTACCGAGGTGGTGATATTGCCCTTGGGATTGGTGATGAAGTGTTATCCCCTGTCATGTTCCCAGTTTTACATGAAATGATTGGGAAAACATTAATTATGACTGATGGTAAGACGCTACTTGGTGCTGATGATAAGGCGGGTATTGCGGAGATTATTACAGCATTAGTGCGCCTAAAAGGTAACAATATTCCACATGGTAAAATTTGTTTAGCATTTACCCCTGATGAAGAAATTGGGCGTGGCGCTCGCCATATTGATTTCAAGCAATTTGATGCATTGTGGGCTTATACTGTCGATGGCGGTGGTGTTGGTGAATTAGAATATGAAAACTTCAATGCGGCGAATGTATCAATCAAAATAGTCGGGAACAATACACACCCTGGAAATGCTAAAGGGGTGATGGTAAATGCTTTAGGGCTAGCTAACCGTATTCATTCGATGTTACCCGCAGATGAAACTCCCGAAAAGACGGATGGATATGAAGGTTTCTATCATTTAACATCGATGAAGGGAACGGTAGAAAAAGCAGAACTGAACTATATTATTCGTGACTTTGACTTGGTAAGCTTCGAAGCAAGAAAGAAAAATATTATTCGAATTGCTGAAAAAGTAGGGGAAGGCTTACACCCGAGCTGTTATATCGAGCTGACATTGGACGATACCTACTACAATATGCACAAAGAAGTAATGAAATACCCACATGTGGTTGAATTAGCAAAACAGGCCATGATTGATTGTGATATTAACCCTATTATTCAACCTATCCGCGGTGGAACTGATGGTGCTCAGCTTTCACATCGTGGCTTGCCGTGCCCAAATATTTTTACTGGGGGGTATAATTTTCATAGTAAACATGAGTTTATCACCCAAGAAGGCATGGAGCAGGCCGTTAGTGTCATTATGCGTATTGCTGAACTTACCGCAATACACGCCCGCCAGTCATGAGGGGCTTAATGAACCTGTTAAGCTCAGTACAATAAGTACTGAGCTGAGGTTATTGAGCAAGCGGGGTAATTTCCGTTTTATGTTATGGGTATTTCATTGCAATAGCACGGATATACCACTTAGTGCGAGTAAAATACCCATCACTAAGTTAAAACGTTTTAATGTACTAGGTTGCTTCAGTTTTTCTCTTAATTTACTACCAAACATTGCCCAAATAGCCACACATGGCCAGTTTATCAAAGCAAATATGATGGCAACTAATAATATTGAGATATAAGGTTCTATCGTATTGGTATACATTGCCATCCCTGATATCGCCATCATCCATGCTTTAGGGTTAATCCATTGAAATAATGAAGCCTCAAGTAATGTTAATGGCTTTATGTCTTGCTGATTTACTTGAGCAATAGAATGGCTGATGGTTGTTTTCCATGCGAGCCAAAATAAATAAATAATACCAATGTATTTTAATGTTGAATAAACAAGTGGTAATGATTGAATGAGTGCACCAACACCTAAGCCAACAGCAATAAGCATGATGAAAAAGCCAATTGAAACACCAAGCGAATGTGGTAACGTTTTTTGAAAACCAAAGTTGACCCCTGAAGCAAGTAACATAATATTATTAGGGCCTGGGGTAATGGATGTTACAAATGAAAACAGGGATAAAGCTAAAAAAGTTTCTATATTCATAAAGTTATAATCATTGAAAGGTTATTAATTATTCGCCCAAGCTTAATCGGTCTAAGCAAAAATATTCTAGAATTAAATTTTAAAAACACTTTATCTTTGAGTGCCTATTTGTGAGGCTTAATTTTTTATCAATGTTATTGATACGGAAGTAAAATAAACAGGAAAGCAAACTTTATAGATATTCATAAAGATATCTAAAGGGAAAGGGGGTGGCTTCGGTTTAACTGGGAATGATAATAAAAGTTATATGCTAACTAGAATGTAATGAATAAAATTTAACCCCCAATAATTGTTTTACCAATATTGGGGGTGTTTTCGGTAAATTTAATGTTTATAAAATGGACTAATCATCAAAATACCAATAACCATTATTCACTAATGCGGTAATGAGCGCGATAAAGTTAACGTCATCGATAGCATCAGCTAAAATTTTGCTGTTTACCGCATCATAACGACATAGGCTATCAGCAGCTTCATAGCACTGGGTCTCTAAACATTCACCATTAACAAAAAATTGGTCACCAACACGCAATGCTCGGAGCCCGTTTAGTTTGTATAGGGTTTCCTGTTGTGTTTTTAGCAAGTCATAGATTTCGTCATGCTCATAAGGCGGTTCTGGTGGTGCAATGTCTAGTTCATGGCGAGATTGTGAAATGAATTCACCAAGCCATTTACGGAACAGGTCAGGGTCATTAATCAGAGACTCCATCATTTCGCGTAATTTAATTTGTTCCCCTTGTAAAATTTCCGCAGGGTTATCACGGAATGATAAATCAGGGTCGCTGTAACGGTAGCTGCCTAAATCATTCGAAATTAAATGGTCGGCAAAACTACTGATTAACTCACGCGTATTAGGGGCTCGAAAGCCTACTGAATAGTTTAATGATGGCTCAATTGCATAGCCTTCATGCGGGAACCCTGGTGGGATATACAAAATATCACCGGGCTCCATTTCTTCATCAATGATGGCATCAAAAGGTTGAACTTGTAGTAAGTCAGGGTGAGGGCAATGTTGTTTCATCGGGATTTTTTCCCCAACACGCCAACGACGACGACCTTCACCTTGAATAATAAATACATCGTATTGGTCAAGATGAGGGCCTACACCACCACCAGGAACCGAATAGGAGATCATTAAGTCATCCATTCGCCAATCAGAGAGAACACGAAATGGCTTCATTAGAGCGGAACTTGGATAGTGCCAATGGTCAACGGCTTGGACTAAAATAGACCAATTTTTCTCACCGAGATGATCATAACTCTCAAATGGGCCATGACCTACTTGCCAAATTCCTTCTTTATGGCTGACTAAACGGCTATCAACCTCATCTTCCATCGCCAAACCTGCAAGTTCATCAGGTGAGATAGGATCAATAAAATTTGCAAACCCTTTTTTGATAAGCAGTGGGCGCTTCTGCCAGTGGCTATCCAGAAAACTTTGCCAGTCTAGATTTAGTTTGTAATCCATCTTATTGTCCCTTGGAGCTGTTGAATATTGCGGATGGTGTTACGGCAATACCACAGGCCATAATGGTACGAAATGACCTTTATATATGAAGTAAGTCACTTAGTACTTCTTTTAAATAAATTAGGTTAGCCATAATTATTGAGGGCTGCTATTTATATGAATATAGATAGCAGTATTGGAGCAGCCCCTAGTAATAAGACTCCCTAAATAGTATACCGGAAACGTATCATAAAATAGGGAATAAGTGGGTTAATATCACAGATTAACTATCTTCGATCATAGATTGCTGCCTAAATGTGACGGCTAAGCGAGCACCACCGAGCGGGCTATCACTAATTGTGATCTCCCCATCATATTGGTCAATAATGTCGACCGCGATGGATAAGCCGAGACCTTGGCCTGGACGAAGGGTATCGGCACGTTGGCCTCGAACGAAAATTAAACTGCGTTTGCTTTCCGGGACGCCAGGGCCGTCATCATCAACAATTAACGTTAGGCTATCAGGCCCAGTCACCGCAGTGACTTCGACAAATTCTAGGCAATATTTGCATGCATTTTCCATAATATTACCCATGACTTCCATAAAGTCATTAGGCTGACCGAGCCAAGTGATTTCTGGAGAAACTTCTACTGTGATAGCAACTCCTTTGTGCTGGTAAACTTTATGCAAGGCGCTCGCTAAGCTATCTAATATTGATGGAACAGATGAAATTTCACGCAACATCATGTTTTCATCACCTTGTGTAGAAGCGCGGTGCAAATAGTAGCCGACCTGTTGTGAGATCCTGCCAATTTGTTCAAGCATAATAGGTTCTGCTTGGTCAATATTCATCTGTTTACCCGAACGTAATAAGCGTAGGGTCGATTGTAATACTGCCAATGGGGTTTTAAGGCTATGGGTCAGGTCAGAAAGCGTGGTTCGGTATTTACTATAACGTTTCCGCTCGTTAGTTAATAAAATATTGAGGTTACGGACTAACCCTCGAAGTTCTGAAGGCGGGTTTTCATCGAGTGTATCTCGTTCCCCCTTTTCTAAGCTACCAAGCTGTGAAACTAATGATTTAATTGGGCGTAAGCTCCAATAAGCCGCTAGCCATAATAATGGGATAACTAAAATTAAATTAGCAAGTAACACATAGCCAAACCATTCCCAGACTAGACCTGTATTTTGCAAGTCTTGTGGAAGTGTATCCACCACGACAATGGTTAGGTTTGGTAGGTTTTCGCTGGCGGCATATTGGCTGACTGATACAGAATGGGTGAGTGGCTCATCATCATTGTCCATATCATCCAGTTTATTATTTAGCTCAGGGTTATCATTAAGCAGTTGACGGGTTTCACGGATGTCAGTATCAATCTCATATAACCCTTCCTTTTTTAGCCAATCATTTCGGATCAGCCTTTCAACGCTAGGCACATCGCGTTGACGCCATAATACTTGCCCTTGATCATCATAAATAATCACTAATGTGGGGTTATTTAACGTGAAGTTAGGGGGAACACGGATATCAATTTTATTATTTTGCCACTGTGCCAAGCTATAAATTAAGTTACTTTGACTACGCAAAAGGGTGTAAGTTGTTTTATCAAAGCTAATTAAATAGCCCAATATGGCAACGATACCGTAAGACAAAGTGAGTGCCAAAATGACCGCAGAGGTTGCACATAAAAAACGTGCTCGAAGCGAAAGGGGCTTAAATTTAAATTTACCTAACTGCATATTAGCCATTCACATCAAAACGATAGCCTTGACCACGAACGGTGACAATTACATCATCACTATGAAATTGCTGTATTTTTTTTCTTAATCGCCCCATTAACACATCGATTGTATGGCTTTCTCTTAGTTCAGCATCGGGGTAAAGTTGGCGCATTAATGAATCTTTGCTGACGACTTTGCCATTGTTGCGTAGTAAGGTTTCGATGATGGTATATTCAAAAGCGGTTAATTTGACGGCTTCACCGTTAACGGTGAATTCTTTGCGTGATAAATCAATAACAAAATTACCTAGTTCTAATACCTGTGAGGCTAGGCCGCTATTTCTTCGCATCAGTGCCTGCATTCTTGCGACGAGTTCTTCTAGTTGGAAAGGTTTAGTGACGTAATCATCAGCGCCGCTGTTTAAAGCTTGAACTTTTTCTTGCCAGCTTTCACGTGCAGTGAGAACTAAAATTGGGATATTTACATGCGCACCGCGCCAGCGTTTGATCATTGAAAGGCCGTCTTCTTCAGGTAAACCTAAGTCGACAACTGCAATATCAGGGCAACTTTCATGCAAAAAGTAATCCGCTTCTTTTGCGTCTTCAGCGGAATCAACTTGATGACCAAGCTCTTTCAGCTGAACCGTTAGATGGTGGCGAAGTAATGCATTGTCTTCGACGATTAAAATACGCATCTGAAACCCTCACAGTAAGGAAATGATAGTTGCTATTAATGATAATAGTAGCACTATGGTAAAAAGAGTTCTGAATAACAACAAGCGTTTAAGTAAATATAAGTCAAACAAACCCTAAAAATAGCGTATTCTTAGTAAGTCAGCGCGTTTTTGACGTAGGTTATCGACGAAGTTGGCTTTTGGAATTAAGAGGTAAGACAAATCAGTAAAAAAAGGCGGCACAGAGGCCGCCGAAATAGTATAAATCAGTTTTATTTAAGCTCATCAATAAAAGTGACAGCGTAACCAATATAGTTAGCAGGTGTCATTTCTTTGAGGCGCGCTTTTTCATGCTCTGGCAGTTCTAAACCATCAATAAACTGTTTCATCCCCTCAGCGGTAACACGCTTACCTCGGGTAAGTTCTTTCAGTTTTTCATAAGGTTTTTCAATGCCATAGCGGCGCATAACGGTTTGAATTGGCTCGGCTAAGACTTCCCAATTTTGGTTTAATTCATCCAATAGGTGCTGTTCGTTCACTTCCAGTTTGTTTAAACCTTTCATGGTCGATTGATAGGCTATTAAAGCATAGCCTAAACCTACACCTAAGTTACGTAATACTGTGGAGTCTGTTAAGTCACGTTGCCAACGAGAAACTGGCAGTTTACTGGCTAGGTGACCTAATACAGCATTAGCTAAACCTAAGTTACCTTCAGAATTTTCGAAATCGATAGGGTTGACTTTATGTGGCATTGTAGAAGAACCGATTTCACCAGCTACTGTTTTTTGTTTGAAATGGTTTAATGCGATGTAACCCCAAATGTCACGGTCGAAATCTAACACAATCGTGTTAAAACGTGCGACACAATCAAATAGTTCCGCAATATAGTCATGAGGTTCGATTTGTGTGGTGAATGGGTTCCACTGGATACCTAAAGAGGTTACGAAGGTTTCACTAAACTCGTGCCAGTTAACTTCAGGGTAAGCGACCATATGGGCATTATAGTTACCGACAGCACCGTTAATTTTACCTAAAATCTCAACCTGTTGTAACTGACGATATTGGCGCTCTAAACGATAGGCGACGTTGGCGAATTCTTTACCAATAGTCGATGGTGTTGCTGGCTGGCCATGGGTGCGAGATAGCAACGGCAAGTTGCGGTACTCATGTGCCATCGCTTTAACTTTATCAATTATTTGGCGCCATTGTGGTAATAAGACTTCTTCACGCGCTGTTTTTAACATTAAAGCATGAGAAAGGTTATTGATATCTTCTGATGTACAAGCAAAGTGAATAAATTCAGAGACGGCATGTAGTGCAGGGATATTTGCCACTTTTTCTTTTAGGAAATATTCTACTGCTTTAACATCATGGTTAGTTGTACGCTCAATCTCTTTAATGCGCATTGCGTCTTTTTCACAGAAGTTCGCGACAATTTCATCTAAGTAAGCGATTGCGTCATTATCAAATGAAGGAACTTCTTTGATTTCAGCGGTTGCAGCCAGTTTTTGTAGCCAACGAACTTCAACTTGCACACGAAATTTCAGTAAGCCAAACTCACTAAATATAGTGCGTAAAGCGCTGACTTTATCACCGTAACGGCCGTCAATCGGGGATACAGCGGTCAGTGAGGATAATTCCATTGGTAGCAACTCCAGATTTAAAGGTGAGACAAAATATCTTTCGCCTGATTAGCCAGACGATTGCGAGAGAACATTAGTTGGATACGGCTTCCACCTACTTGCTGCCAAAGTACTGCGCAACGAATACCCGCGAGTAAAGTGGCTCTAACTTTAGCCTGTACTAAGGTATTTTTCAGTATGTCAGGGGAGCCTGTAACTTGAATTCGTGGGCCAGCAGGGCTGACAACATCGACATAAATACCAGCAAGCGCATTAAATACACCTTCTGATAGAGGCTCAAAATAGCTAGCTTGCCGTTCAAATTGCTCAATACGTTGACCCAGTTGATTCATCGCTTCCTGGTTTTTATTGAGACGGCGTTCAAGCACCATAATGCTCAACATATAGCGGGTCATTTCAGCAGATAAACCACTATTTCCACCCGTTAACATGCCCAACATAGCATTTAGACCAGTTTTTAAGTTTGCTTCATCATTACCAAATACATCCAATGTTGATTTTGGATTCATATTGGTGAGGCAATTGACCATGGTTTCGGTGTCTTGGTCTTGACTAATGCCTTCGTGAGCAAGCTTCTGAACCATTGCGCTTGCTTGGCAGATACCCGCTAACGCAAGCGTGATATCATAGTAGTTTTTAGCCACATTTACTCCTGAATACGGGCTTCAATGATGCCGCCGCCGAGACAAACTTCATTTAGGTAAAAGACAGCAGATTGCCCTGGCGTAACGGCTGCTACAGGGGCTTCAAATATAACCTCTATGCGGTCTTCGCTTAATGGTGTAATAGTACAAGGGATATCCGCTTGGCGATAACGGGTTTTTACTACACAGCGTAAAGGCTGGGTTAATGTTTCTCTGTCAACCCAATGCAATTGTTGGGCGATTAACCCGACGGACATTAGACGAGGGTGTTCATGCCCTTGTGCAACGATAAGGACATTATTTTGAACGTCTTTATCGACGACATACCAAGGTTCTTCAGAACCTTCTTTAGTCCCACCAATGCCTAAGCCTTTACGTTGCCCTAATGTATGATACATCAAGCCTTCATGCTGACCTATGGTTTCACCATCTACTGTAACGATAGGGCCAGGCTGTGCGGGCAGGTAGCGGCCTAGGAAATCACGGAATTTGCGTTCACCAATAAAGCAGATCCCTGTAGAGTCTTTTTTCTTTGCAGTAATTAAACCAATTTCCTCTGCGATGCGACGTACTTCAGGCTTTTCAAGTTCACCTACTGGGAACAAGCTTTTAGCAACTTGTTGGTGACTTAAGGTATATAAAAAATAACTTTGGTCTTTATTGCCATCTAAACCACGTAATAACTGGCTTTTGCCTGCAATATCACGACGACGGACATAATGGCCCGTAGCGATGTAATCTGCCCCTAAATCTTCAGCGGCAAATTCTAGAAATGCTTTAAATTTGATTTCTTTATTACATAAGATATCTGGGTTTGGTGTACGACCAGCTTTATATTCAGTCAAAAAATGTTCGAATACGTTATCCCAATATTCTGCTGCAAAATTGATGGTATGTAATTCAATGCCTAATTTGTCACAAACGGCTTGGGCATCGGCGAGGTCGGCTGCGGCAGAACAATATTCCGTGTCGTCATCTTCTTCCCAGTTCTTCATAAACAACCCTTCAACCTGATACCCTTGCTGTTGCAGCAAATAGGCGGATACAGAGGAGTCAACACCACCGGACATACCGACGATGACTTTTTTTAGGCTGTTGTCTGACATGGTACTGTTATTTGACATGGAAATAGTCTCAATGCGGAAAAATCAAGCCCCATACTTTAGCATGTTGTGACCTTGTTGCACCAGCGTTTGAGGGGAATATTATTGCTTGATGAAGATTTCACCAAGCAATATGTGGGGCGTTAAAGGTAGTCCTCACCATATGCAGCCAAGATATCAAGGGGGTAGTGGGTTCCTGTCAAGAAACAGCGTAGACTTTCTGCAACTAAGGGCGAACGCAGATATTGGCTTTCTAATATTTCCTGAGCACTAACCCAGTGACAAGCGCTAATATCGCTATCTTGTGGTTGTGTTTCACATATGGACTCTAACTCGACAGCAAATAAAACACGGATAAACTGAGTCTTATCAGGTGCAATCCATTGGTGGATTTTAATTAACTGTGAGGGGCAAGCGTCAATTCCTGTTTCTTCATATAACTCACGTTTTGCGGCTTGCAAAAGTGTTTCATTTGCTTCTAAGTGCCCAGCGGGTTGGTTCCACGTTGGCTTTTCATTTACCCATTCTTCAACGACTAAATATTTGCCTTGAGCATGTACGATAGTTGCAACAGTGACATTAGGTTTAAACAACATTTACCTCCTTCCATTCACCAACAGAAAGGTTCCCCAAACTGAATTCACCCACTTGGTAGCGGATCAGTCGTAATGTAGGGTAACCAATATTTGCTGTCATTCGGCGGACTTGTCGATTTCGTCCTTCATATAAAGTGATTTTTAGCCAACTTGTTGGGATGTTTTTTCGTTCTCTGATTGGTGGGGTTCTTGGCCATAACCAATCTGGTTCGTTGACGAGTTCGACCCCCGCAGGCTGAGTTAGCCCATCATTTAACTGTAAACCTTGGCGAAATTTGATTAATGCGGTTTCCTCGGGGATACCTTCGACTTGAGCATAGTATATTTTCCCTGTTTTTTTCTCAGGCTGTGTTAAGCGTGCTTGTAATTTGCCATCGTTAGTTAAAATTAATAACCCTTCGCTATCCCTATCTAAGCGGCCCGCAGCATAAATGCCAGTAATAGGAATATAGTTTTTTAATGTGTCTCGACCTTGTTCATCAGTAAATTGAGGCAAAACATCAAAGGGTTTATTAAATAAAATAACTTTACGAGGAGACTGATGGGAAAATGCGTTAACTGAAGTTGATTTTCGTTTATGCCTTAAATCAGTTGGGCGTTGATTGTATTTATACTTGTTCGTCGCTGATTTATTATTTGGCTTATTCATAATGGCTTTATGGCAGTTTATTGGCATGAATTGGTTCAATGGATATTGATTAACATTAGTGTAGGGGATTTACCCGTAAAAGCCTAGGGATGGATTTTACGTTTTAATGCAATATTTAATTAACAACTTTAAAATCATTTAAAACGATAAAGCCAATTTTCCATTTAAAAATAAACACCTATGATATAATTAAGGTGGCAATTGTGTGATGAGAGCGTGTTTTTAATTTCGGTTAATTTGTTAGTATTAATTAGGTTAAAGAAAGCGTTTATAGCATATTAAGCTATTAGAATTAGTTACCTTAAAAGAACTTTTATCATAATCAATTTTTTCTTTAAATAGGGATAATAAAACTAATCAATTGATTTCAAAGTAGTTATAAATATGTATCCCTTCAACTTATAGGATTGAGCAGTACGTTAAATGCGATCCGCATTGAAGCTTAGATGAGTAATCATTGGCGTTCGACGCAGATTGAAGTAGTATTGACACGTCTCTTACAAAAAATTAACAAGCAAAATACGCAAGTGAAAGGAGAGGTTAATGGAAAGCAAAGTAGTAGTTCCGGCAGAAGGCGCTAAAATTACCATTGATGCAAAAGGCAAACTGAACGTTCCAAACAATCCAATTATCCCTTACATTGAAGGTGATGGTATTGGTGTTGATGTGACACCCGCAATGTTAAAAGTGGTTGATGCGGCAGTTAAAAAAGCCTACAACGGTGAGCGCAAAATTTCGTGGATGGAAATTTACACCGGTGAAAAATCTACACAAATTTATGGTAAAGATGTTTGGTTACCAGAAGAAACCCTCGATTTAATCCGTGATTACCGTGTTTCAATTAAAGGTCCTTTAACAACTCCAGTTGGTGGTGGTATTCGTTCACTGAACGTTGCTCTACGTCAGCAACTTGATCTGTATATCTGTTTGCGTCCAGTTCGTTATTACAAAGGAACGCCTAGCCCTGTTAAGCAACCTGAACTGACTGATATGGTTATCTTCCGTGAAAACTCCGAAGATATCTATGCAGGTATTGAGTGGAAAGCAGGTTCAGCAGAAGCTGATAAAGTTATCAAATTCCTAAAAGATGAAATGGGTGTAACGAAAATCCGTTTCCCACAAGACTGCGGTATTGGCATCAAACCTTGTTCAGAAGAAGGAACAAAACGTTTAGTGCGTGCAGCGATTGAATATGCAATTGATAATGACCGTGATTCAGTGACCTTAGTTCATAAAGGTAACATTATGAAGTTCACTGAAGGTGCATTTAAAGATTGGGGTTACCAATTAGCACAAGAAGAATTCGGCGGTGAATTATTAGATGGCGGCCCATGGGTTAAAATTAAAAACCCTAAAAACGGTAAAGATATTATCGTTAAAGATGTGATTGCAGATGCTTTCTTGCAGCAAATCTTACTGCGTCCAGCAGAATATGATGTTATTGCTTGTATGAACCTGAATGGTGACTATATTTCTGATGCATTAGCTGCTCAAGTTGGTGGTATCGGGATCGCGCCAGGAGCAAACATTGGTTCTGAATGTGCATTATTCGAAGCAACACACGGTACTGCACCAAAATATGCGGGTCAAGATAAAGTAAACCCAGGGTCTATCATTCTTTCTGCTGAAATGATGCTGCGCCACATGGGTTGGACTGAAGCCGCTGACTTAATCGTTAAAGGTATGGAAGGCGCAATCGCGGCTAAGACTGTAACTTACGATTTCGAACGCCAGTTAGAAGGCGCTAAATTACTGAAATGTAGCGAATTCGGCGATGCAATGATCGCACACATGTAATTTATTACGTGGTGTGATTAACAACGGGAGCCTAAAAACTCCCGTTTATTTTTTGTTCAATTAAAATCTTCCCCAAAACTCCCCCAAAATCCCTCCCCAAAACGGCTCAAAAAATAGGCTATTTATATCGCGATAATTTGCCATTCCTTGCCCCGGTCATCATTATATTTATCAGTCATTTTTTGCGATTTATGGCCCAGTAAATCTTTTGTATTAATTCCCTGATCCCGATACAGCCTTTCAGATAAAGAGCGTTGTTCATGGAATGATGCCGGCGTTCCTTCACCCCAATCAATATCAGTTTTATTTCGTGCCTTCTTGAAGTTTGTTGTTATTGTATTTGCTGTAACTTGCTCACCTCTATTTGCTTGAGATGTTGTTCTAAAATAATGAATCAGATACAGACTGAGAAGAGCCAGCCATTATCGTCTGGGAAAATGTCCCGGTGTCCTCAGCAGTAAAGATAATGCCTTTGGATGCTTTCTTGCTGGACTTGCCGGGGAAAGTGAAGAACTTAAGTCAGCAGGGGGAAAATGGTCAAACGCTGGTGTTGTGTCTGGACCACAAAGAATTATTAGCTGGAGAATCCTCGATGCTCAATATTTCGGAGTGCCCCAACGCCGTCGTCGTGTCTTCGTTGTCGCAACTGCTAGAAAAGACATCAGTGTCGCCGAAATTCTATTTGAGCAAGCAGGCATGCGAGGGGATATTGAGACGAGCGGAGCGCAGGCAGAAACAATTACCAGCGATGCTGGAGAATGCCTTGCTAGCGGCAATCAAACAACAGGAACAATCTTAGCAAATTGCGGTGCTAAACACTGGCTAGGCAACCAAGAAGCATTCACTGGCGATTTTCATGCGGTTGATATATTCCGATTACTCGCGTTTGGGAAGTACACGCAAGACAAAACAGCATCTACGATAAACGGTAGGGATGGGAAAAGCGCCACTGACTTAATAGTAATAAACCACCAGCAACCTGCTATTGCATTAGCTGGTAATACAATTGTTCGCAAGCCTGAAAATGGCGGTAATGGAAATGGCTATAACGAAAGCGATATCTCATACACATTAACGAAAGTAGATCGCCACGGTGTTAGCGTAAATAACATCGTACGCAGATTAACACCAATTGATTGTGAGCGCCTACAGGGCTTTCCTGATAATCACACTAATTTACCCCGGCAAACATCCATGTGAGAAACCTGCTGAGATGATGGAACACATTATCAATAGTAGTAGCCGAGAGGGTGATATTGTCGCTGATTTTTTCATGGGGTCTGGCGCAACAATAAAAGCGGCATTAAAACTTAATCGTCAAGTGATTGGGTTGGAGCTCGAAACTGAGCGGTTTGAACAAACTAAGTTAGAAGTTTGTAATATGAAACAATAGTAAAATAATAAGCCCCCACTTCATCGGGGCTTATTTGGGTTTAGAGGGCTATTTAATGGAATCTCAAGCCATTGATTGATGCAAGCCATCCAAAAAGAATAGCTGATAGAATCATTACTGCATAAGAAAACACAACACATGGCGAGTCATCATTGTCACCCATTTTGTGGAGCGTGTACGCTAGTAATATTGAACCAAAAAAACCGACCAGTGATGACAATGTTAAAAAACGTTCTAAGTCATTCAGCATAGCTAATTCCATTTAAGTTAAGTTGCTATGTTTTAGCACGTGTGAACTCTAATTCCAACTCTCCGGTATTTCCGGATAGTTCATATGTAACTTAAGTATATTGAGAATATTATCGTACGTAATATTTTTAAGTTAAATCTCACATATTCGGTTATTCCGAACAACTTATTTCAAGGCTGCGCATTGTGTGGCCTTTTTCTATTTAAGAGAGGTAGTTATGAGTAAGAAGTATGAATATAGCGCAAATAACTTCACCCACACTAATTTAGCTATTAATGTTAAGGTTTGTGTTGCACCAAGTGATTTTAATCTACTGCCAATTTTCACGCTTTCAGTGCCGGTTGAAAAGAAAGATGGTGAAGATATTGATTATTACCGTGCTGAAGTAATTAAGAAGGCAAAAGAAGTAATTGCTGATATTGCAGAAGATGCTGCATTAAGTGATCCGCACCAAAATACACTACAGGAACGAGTAGCAGTATTAGAAGAACAGCTCACTGACATGCAAGCGGCAATGAGCTGTGGGAATAACTCAGTCAATTATGAAATAAAATCAAACTTATCTTCTGAGGGATAAGTTGAAATTCTCAACCATATTTTCAACTACCGGGTCGTTAATTGTTGATAACTCTTTTACTAAATGCTCTCTAGAGGACTCATCTAGTTTGTTGACTACACAGCAAATTATAAATTTAAGTGCTGATATTTCCTTATTTACATCACCCGGTGTCGCTGCCTTTGTATCGAATTTATATGTCATATCTTGTTCTGTGATCATGAGTTCCTCACACCGAAGTTAATCAGCCATCCCTTCGGTAAGTCACATAGGGCTGAACCTCTAACTTATCTAAAATACTGATTAAATTCATTAATCTAAATCTAGCTGCTATTGCTGGTGGCTTTCTATTAACTAATTTCGGGTACTCCGTAGGGGGTGGTATATGCGTATGGACAAATTAACAACTGGCGCCTCCTATGCTGCCTCGACAGGCTCAACATTCTATTGGCTAAAACAATTATTAGATGGTTTCTCATCTGAGCAGTGGGCAGCGATTGGGGTGTTGGGAAGCCTGCTTTTAGGTGTAGCTACATTTTTGACAAATTTATATTTCAAACGAAAAGAAGATAAGCGCAAAGAGGCGGCTCATGCCAAAGATACCAAATAAAGTTCAAATGGCTGCTGCTGGTGGAACTATAGCCTTAACTGCCGCAATGCTTTCTTTTTTTGAAGGTGTCAAATATAAGCCATACGAAGATGTAGTTGGTGTGCTTACGGTTTGTTTTGGGCACACGGGTACTGACATTATCCCCACCAAAACTTATTCAGAATCAGAATGTTTAACTTTGCTTGAAAAAGGCCTCAACAAAGTCAGAAAGGGTGTAGATCCCCTAATCAAAGTTGATATCGACGATAACACCCGAGCCGCTATTTATTCCTTTGCTTACAACGTAGGCACAGGTGCTTTTGCGCGTTCTACGATGCTGAAGAAACTGAATGCAGGTGATATCGCTGGTGCTTGCAATGAATTAAAACGCTGGACTTATGCAGGGGGTAAAGAGTGGAAAGGCCTAATAACACGTAGAGAGATAGAAAAAGCCGTATGCCTTGGCGAGTTCGCTTATGCATATCCGCTTTCATTATCGGAATCCCCATCCACTTGGCAACTGGCGTATATGTACTCAGAGACGATACCTGCGGTATTGACAAGGTAAGTTTAGAAAAGCGATGCCAAAAAGCCCTGGATCACTACCGAGGTAAGCAGGCGAATTTATGAAAACCGATAATTCATTCTGGTTATTTTTGGCGCTATTTGCTGTGAGCTGGTGGGCTGTAACGCTTTATGACAGCAATGTTTTAGTAAAAAAAGATATTGAGCGATTAGAAAATGAGGCGGCTGCAAGCCAATTCACATTGTCCACTGTTTTAGAACTCTCGGTAACGTTTAATGAAATTTCACGAAATAACCTTAGGGAGCGTGACGCGGCGGCAGTGGCCTCTGAAACGGTTAAAACTATTATCAAAACCGTTATTGCGGATGATAAGTGTGCTGCTATTGATGCTCCTCGTGATGCTACTGTCGAGCTGCACAACCACGCGAATAGAATACGTTCAAACGCCATCAGTGCCCATTCCAGCCCATCTACTCAATGATTGTTTGCCTGAGTACATCCCTGAGACATTTCCTTGGGGTGACTCTCTATTGATAAATGAGTCGCTACTCACAGTTATCGAGCAATGTAATTTAGATAAAAAGGCCATTCGAGAGATCGAGGCGTCTAGGCGTAGTAAATAACAAGGTGGTAATTATGTTTAATAATTTACCCAGACCAGGGGCATTTCTTTTCCTTGGGGTTGTGTGTGCGGTGTTCGGATGGGGAGCAATTGAAGGTCTGATTTATCTCTGCAAGTCGATATTTTAGACAAGAAAACAAGATGAGGAATTGAAGTGATACCAGAAAAATAAGCACCGCTTCAATTTTTAATTAATCATAGAACTATTATTTCAATTCTTCTATAGAGGATTTAATTATTGGACCAGACCCAACATAAATACAAGTGAGCGCATAATATGTATTTGCCTTGAAGGTTTGTGTAAGTGAATGATTTGAAAAATAACCTCCCCCAGGAGGAGTCATTGTACGACAATGGGTTGTTATTTTATACGTTCCTGGCGGAATAATTAGAGTGTCTCTTAATGTTTCTAATTTTACAGGTGGTCTACCATTGTCTATAGGTTCAAACTCCCAAGCACTTGAGTACATTGGGGTATCTACAACTTGATTAAACATAAATGTTTGTGGGATGGTTGATTTTTTATAGATTTCGTCAAATTTATTTTTATTTTTTTCATAGACCAGAGGGTTGATGCTTTTGACATATGACCAGTCACTACCACCAACAATGAGCACTGCATTATTAATAGTATCGTCTTTTGTATCTTCATAAATATTAGGGTTTGATGCACAACCGTATAAAGTTATTAATGAACATGCAATTAGCGCTTTTTTAAGAGTTTCCATTTGAGTTATCCCTATCATATTTTATTTATCAATTTACCTTAATTTAATTTTTATAGCCATCAGCTAATCACTGGTGGCTTTTTCATTTATGGAGACAGTCATGTCAGATAAAAAAGAAATAGCCACCCTATCTATAAAGATATCAGTCGATAGCGCTGACTTAGACAAGTTGGAAGCGCAACTAAAGCGCATTGAAGGGCTGATGGTTAGCTCGGGATTAAAACAGCCAGCAAGTGGTGGGTTTGTTGCGAGCCCGTTCTTTGTTAAAAATGGTCAGTTATCTATTAAAACAAATGCAATGCTTGAACTCAATCAGTCATAACGCCATTTCAAACAACAAAATATTCCAAGGGCTACGCACTGCACGGTCTTTTTTTGTATATAGCCACCGCAAATCATCAAATCACATAGTCACTTTAATGAAATTGCGGTTGGCTACATTGATACTGTCTATCAATTTAGTGAATTTTAAGGGGTAAGTAGCACTAATGTGTTAACTTGTTGAAACCTAACTTAGGTTCAATAAACCAGTGAATGGTTGAGTTAAAGGTTAATAAAAGAGCGATGCTGATAGTTGATAGCGTTAGTAGTATGACGACTAATGAGCTATATTCCACATGGAAATAAGTTAGGGTTTGTAAAAAAATAAAACAAATAATAGGATGAATCAAATAAACACCTAAAGCATTGTTTGATAGTTTAGCATATTTATCTGTTGATGAAGCGAAATAAATAATACTAGAACCTAAAACTATACTTATACAGAATTTTAAAATATAAATAACAAAAAAAGATGATAAAAAATCAGAGTTAGTATTGTTTATGATTAATCTATTGATACTTTCCTCATAATAAAGTGCGGCTATAGCCAAGGTTGTGCTGATTACAATTATCAAGTAAGGTTTTTTTCTAAGTGAGGATACTTTTTCATTATTAATAAAATAAGCGATGATAAAGAATGGGAAGTATATAATAATAGAGGAAAATTTTGATAAGTTAATTAAATAATTGTTGGCTAAATAAGAAAGAACCAACGATACCATCAAAATACAAGATAATATTGAAATGTTAGATTTTAATCTTGGTGGTAATAATAAAAAAAAAGCTTGCCAAACAGGAGTGGCTAAAAAAAACCATACTCCATTTTGAGGATCAAGGATATAAACTTTCAAACTTAATTCGCCTGAAAAGTACAATGGAATTGCATCAACCGTTTGAAATGTTAAGTAAATTATAAAGGATGAAAGTAAGCTAAACTTCAAAGATTTCCACGTAGTATTTTTCGTTACGAATGCAACTATAAATACAAACATAGGAATTAATGTTAAGTCGAAAATATCAATAAGAAATGAAACCTTACTTTTATCAGCTAAATTTAAGTAGAAACTAAAAACAATAAAAGAACTCAATATGAGCTTCAAAGTAGGCCAATGTGGTTGGGTAATGTCATTTGACTCTGGCTTGATTTGTTGTTTCATATGGGCGCTCTTAATAGAAATTAGTTCATTATACTGCATTGATATACTTATTTAAAATGAATTCATTGGGTTAATTCAAAAACAGTTTCAATTTATCTTGAATAAATATTAGCTCTATGAATTTAAACCTAAGCTACTGTAATTGATAATTTTTTATTGCCTGAAATCTACATCTATCCTAATATTTACCCTCTACACGCTGAGGGGGATTGATATGCGTAATTGGCTTGGGTACTTAATCTATTTCTCTATTATATTTGCTATAGCAAAATGCTCTATGACTATAGCTCCAAATGCCAACTTCCCGGGTTGATATTTACCCTAGGGAACATGGGGTTCTTGGCTTGGGGTGACAGTGTTAATTGTCATCATATTTCTAATAACGTATTGCACTTTTACTGTATTCCCACACTATGTGCCACCAACTAATTAACTTCAATTTGCACTCCCTCTAAGCTAATATCATTGAAACTAATTGATGGGATGGTGAGATGAAAGGATACATAGTTACTACCTTGCTAATGATTACTAGCTTTGGTTTTAATGCACATTCGAGCAATAGCATTGACTCATTAGTAGCAGATACAAAAAGGTCTAATTATGGTGATTGGGATTTTATTTATGCTGAAAAAATGAACTATGACTTATGTAAGCTATCAGTAGAGGCTATTTATACGTCTGGTGCAATGGAGCATAAATTAACATCAATAAGTAACCTTAAATACACGTACACATTAACAACATGGACACCAAAACATGTAGTCAGGATTGATTGCAACGGACATGGTGGAAATATAATGATATTGACTGCTGATTATATTGTTCAATAGTTAATCTAGCCTGTCCTTGGTCTGGGTGGTTAAAGATATTTACTGCTCAATATCTAAAAAACAGGCGATTTAAATCGTAAGAATTTGTCATTGTTTACCTCTGCCATCATGATATTTATCAGTCATTTTTTGAGACTTATTCCCCTTAGCGCTTTCTCTTTCAATATAAGTTATACCGTTAGGCGGGGTAGGCTCACCTGAATTCACATCTCTATAATATAAAAATAGGTAAAAATCATGTCATGGGGTTGAAAAATGACAATTCGTTCTTATCTATATTGTGGGTAAGTCACCTTTACCCTAGTTCAATTAATATTGGAGGAGGAATTATGACTAACATTAGACCTTTTTCACTATTTCCAGCAATTTCTGACAATATGTTGTCGAATCGGTTTGATCAGATAGATCGCTTATTTAGCCAATTAACCGGAAGTAAGCCTGTATCAGTACCAGCCCAGACCTATAATCTAAAACAAATTGATGATAACCATTATGAGTTGACGGTTAGCGTTCCCGGATATCAGGAAAGTGATTTAACGGTATCATTGAAAGGAGGGCGCTTACTGGTAGAGGGGAAAAAAGAGGAAAAAATACAGGAGGATAATGAAAAATGGCTCCATCGTGGAATATCACAAGGGCAATTCACTTTGCAATTCGATCTTGGTAAAAATGTAAAAATAGAGAAAGCTAATCTATCCAGTGGGTTACTGGCTATTAATATTGAATATGAACTGCCAGAAGAAGAGAAACCACAAATGATAGCGATTGAGAATAAAGATAATAAATAATCAATCTTAGTTATGTTGATGCAACAGGGCTGCACGTTATGTGTAGCCCTCATTAATTGATAACATGTTAAGGTATAGGCTATTTTATCAACACTGATTTATACCAAACTGACTATAAGAAATCAGCGGCTTTAAACTTCTCTAATACTTTAGCCTTTTGTTCTACAGTTAATGGGCGTAGCGGGCGACGCGGGTTACCTACATCAATACCATGTAATTGCATGGCAACTTTTCCGGCAGCCACACCACCGTATTCCACTAATACACGAATAATTGCAATGACTTTATCCATACATGCGGCGACACCTTGGTAATCACCTATGTTAAATTTTTCAATGATTTCAAGATAGAGGGGTGCAGCATAATTATAGGTACTTCCAACTGCACTTAATGCGCCACATGCTAACCCAGCAGGTATGAATTCATCGACTCCAAATGGGATATCATATTTACCCTCATTAACGCGTATACAGCGTTGGAATTCATACATATCAGGAGAGTTGAATTTCATACCAGATAAATTTGGGATAGTTGTACCCGCGACTTGTAAAAAACTCTCCATATCAATGTTTAAACCAGACATTGTAGAGTGATAGTAATAAAAACCTTTAGATGGGGCATTCTCAGCGGCTAAACGACAATATTCGACTAAATCATCCACATTACTGGGTTTAAAGAAGCAAGGACCAATGACGGATGTGGCACGAATATCTAATGTATCTGCATGACGTGCCAAGTCTATGGTGTCAGCGATACTTAATGCACCAGTATGAATAATTAACTCTAATCTTCCTTGGCTAGCCTTAGCCCAGCGCTCAGCCACTTTTTTACGCTCTTCAACAGAACAATGAATACCTTCCCCCGTTGTTCCTAATACATAAGCACCGCTTACACCACTTGCAATAAGATGTTCTGCGATTTTATCAATGACAGGGTAGTTTACACTACCATCGGCGGCAAAAGGTGTATGAGGCGCAGCAATTAATCCAGAGAGTTTGTTCATAATAAGTCCTTTGGAGGTTAGCTTCTTAATTTTTTTGTATTTGGAGTTTAGCTCTATATTAGGGAGCATTAGCTGTGAACGCAATAACGAAATTCGCGTTGAAGGAAGATAAAAATGAAAGTGTGATCTTTAGCTGATTTCTGTTGAAAACCGATAAAAATGCATATTGAATTTAGGCAGAATTAATGCTCTTTAATGCATTGAGTGTCCGTAGTTTTTGTTCTTTTACCATATCAGGCTGAGCTTGAACAAGTAGGGTATACAATAAATCTAAAACAAACAATTGCGCCGTTTTTGTACCAATGGAGTCACCTTGTAATTTCCCTTGGCGATTACCATTAATCAAATGGTAATCAGCATATTCCATAATTTGTGATCCTAAATTATGTGTTAGTGCAATTGTGCATGCTCCTGCTTGTTGTGCAAGTTTTAATGCATGAACGGTTTCTGGAGAATTACCTGAATGGCTAATACCAATGGCGATATCACCTGGTTTTAAGAGGGACGCTTGCATATACATAAAATGGTTATTGGTAGCTGCATCAACACGATAGCCAATACGCATTAGCTTGTTTTTCAGATCTTCTGCGGTGATCCCCGAGGAACCGACACCACAAATAAAAATATAATTTGACGAAAGCAATGCATTTACTGCCCCCTGTACTTGTTTTATATCAAGTAAATTCAAGGTCTCTGACAGCACGTTGTTGATAGTTGCTTGTAATTTTAAACCAATAGTGTGGATGTCATCTTGCTCACTCACTTCTGCATCCAAAATTGGCGATTCTTCACTATCTGATGTCGCCATTTCTATCGCTAAGTCCATTTTAAAGTCTTGGAAGCCTTTATAACCAAGAGCACGACAAAAACGTACAACAGTGGCTTCACCTGCTTTTGTCGCTTGGGAAAGTTGAGCTATGGAAAATTGTGTCGTTTCAACAGGGTGAGACAAGATGTAATCAGCAATGCGCTGAGAAACACGCGTCAGGCTATTTTTCATCGCCCCTAACGTATCGAGTATTTTACCCGGTTTCAGTTTGGAAGCTGCCTGTGTTGTCATGTAAATTACCCTTGGTTGCAGAAGAGAGAGGTGAGACAAATTCTGCGAATAAGAGTACCAATTATAATCAGTTAAAAAAAGCCTTTAGTTTACAATTATGTGATGATGATAAAAACACTTTACTCTAAGAGTATTAATAGACAACTGATTGATACATTAGAAATAAAGTGTTTTCGTTAAAAGCAGACTAAATTAGTTTGCTAATGTACTTAAGCGTACTTTGATAACTGCTTTCTTTACGGTGCTTTTTCCTCTTTTGGAAGTAATACCCGGTTTATGTGGTTCATAAGGCATAAAAATGACAAACATATTTGGTACTAACGATACTGTTTGGCAATATTCGATTGTATCAGCCAGTTGATAGTCATCCGCATCATTATAAGGTGTTACATTTTTAGCGGAATTTCGTATTCCATAATCTATTACTTCGTCACCGGATAGTAATATTTGCACGTCAATATAATGATGATGTAATTCAGCACTCTTTTGTTCACGGCCTTGGGTTTCGAATGTCATTACATTGACAAATGCATTATCACCATCAATAGGGTAGCTTCCCGGTTCTAAAGATGCAGGATTGAGTGCTAATGTTTTTTCGATTAGGTTGCGTAGGACTGAGTTTATTTCAGTCATTGTTGCCACATCGGATACATGACCAAACAACATAAGTAACTCCTATTAATTTTCGTGAATTTCACTATCATCTAGTGACACTTGTTTCGCAGCTGAGAAAAATGGCGCCGTAACCGCCCCCACAATAACCACTGACATAGCACCGATCACGCCATAGAAGAAAAAGTTAAGGTCACTAGCATAACGTGTCGCCAATACCGCAATGATACTTACAATAATACCTGCAACTGCACTGCCTGCATTCGCTCTTTTAATAAAAATACCTAGCATAAACAGCCCCGTCATGGGACCACCCATTAACCCAATTAGACTATTAAATGCATCCCATATTTCAGACTCATCAGATAAAACTAACCAAATAGTCGCTAAGCTGCTAAATACACCTGCAATAATAATTACCAACCTAGCAATTTTCATTTTCTGTTCAGCAAGGCGCTCAACTTTACTTAGGCGAATATAAATATCGGAATTAAAACAACTTGAAATACTATTTAAGCTACTGGATATACTCGATTGTGCGGCGGCAAAGATAGCTGCGATAATTAGCCCTGAAATACCTATAGGCATCTCTGTGACAATAAATAAGGGCAAAATTCCACCAGTATTAAAACCTTCAGGTAATAAGCTTGGGTTTTGTTTGTAATAGACAAATAGGGCTGAGCCAATGGCAAAGAAAAAAATAGGAACAATAGCAACTAATTTAGCATTAGTAATTAAAGTGCGTTTTGTTTGCTCAATAGAATCAGTAACAATGTAGCGTTGGACTACATCCTGACTTGCAGTAAATTGTTGAATATTTGCAAATAAAAAACCTATCATTAAAACTGGAATAGTACTGTCAGTCCAGCTCCATCGTAATTGTGCATCAGGGAAAAATTTATCGGCTTGAGCAGTTGCAGTATATATTTCACTTATCCCACCATCGACTTTAAAACAGATCACAATAAAGATTAAAACAGCACCGGCAGAGAGTAATAGCCCTTGGATAACATCAGTCCAAATAACACCTTCTATGCCGCCCATCCATGTATAAATAATACATAATAGGCTAATAAGGACAACTAATATAATAGGGTCAATCCCAATAAAAGGACGTAGTGCAAGTACAGTTAAATAAGTGATAATTGCAATTCGACCTATATGGAATAACATAAAGGATAAACTAGCAAATAAACGACTGCGTATATCAAAACGTGCTTCTAAATATTCATAAGCAGAAGTTATTTTTAATTTCCGAAAAAAAGGAATATAAAAATAAAATACTAAGGGCAAGATGGCGATTGCTAAATATTGACCAATAATAAAAGTCCAGTCTGAGGTATAAGCTTTTGCTGGAATTGACATAAAGGTAATTGAACTCAGAGTGGTTGCAAAAACAGAAACCCCAGCAGCCCAACCTGGAACTCGGCCACCTGCACGGAAATAATCATCTGCTGTTTTTTGGCGTTTTGAAAAATAAACACCAACAAGTAGCATTGCTGCTAAATAACCAAACAGTACTGCATAATTAACGAAACCAAAATCATGTAATTGCATTTTTTAGTCCTGCCATATGTAAGGTAGTAGGTAAAATGTACGACAGTTTTTTTATTGTTCTCTAGCCCAGAGAGCTGCGCCCCAAAGCCCTGCATTATGATGATAGTGGGCTGGTAAAACCGGTACTTGTAGCGCAGAAGGTTGCTGTGCAATAGTTGTTTGAATCAGTTCAATATAGCCATTAGCTAACCCAACACTACCGCCAAGAACAACGCAGTCGGCATCTGTTATTGCTTTAATATCTACAATTAAATTAGCGACGGTATTTGCTGAACGTTGAATAATTTCTTTTGCTTGTTTATTTCCCTGGTGATAGGCAGTAAAAATAGCTTTGGCATCATGACCAGCAAGTTCATCGATAGCTTGTGAAGCGATTGCACGACCAGAAGCGATGGCTTCAACACACCCATAACGCCCACACCCACAAATAGGTCCGTAGGGGTCTGCAATGGTATGGCCTAGGTGGCCTGCAACACCTCGCTTTCCGAGTTGAAGTTTCCCTTGTTGAATAAGCCCACCACCAACACCGGTTGATACGGTAATAAATGCCATATCGGAGATGGTTTCATGACGATAATGATATTCAGCCCATGCAGCAGCTTGAGCATCATTTAGTATCCAGCAGGGTAAACCAGTTAATGTGGAAAGTGTTTGTTTCAAATGAAAATCTTTTAAGCCACCTAGATTAGCAGGATTCAATGCGGTCAATATACCGCCACAAATGATCCCTGTTGAAGCTACAGCAACAGCATCAGCATGCGCTTTAAGTGGTGAGGTTATGAGCTTTAATGCTTCATATAGTTGTCGTGGTGAAGCGCTAGCAGGAGTCGTTATTTGAGTGTGTTGTGTGAGTTGGTTATTTGGGTTAATTAATGCAGCCGAAATTTTTGTTCCTCCAATATCAATCGCTAATATATTCATTTCACCAACTCCTGCTGTAACTTTAATGCCTGAGTAAACCAACTACAGACGTGCTCAAGGCGAGTTAATGCCGAACCGACAGTGACAGCCCAAGCCCCAGCATGCATGCCTCTCGCTGCAATAATTGGCGTGTTATAGCGGCCTTCAGCAATGACACGGCAGCCGTTTTCAACTAAGGCTGTGACTAACTGTAAGTCAGGTAATTTGGGAGGTTCTCCGCCAGTGTAGCCTGACATAGTTGAACCGATAAATTCTGTACCTAATGCATGGCAATACATCCCTTCATTGAAATTTGAGCAATCGGCCATCGCTAATTTACCTAAGTGATGTATGCGAGCGAGTAATTCATTGACAGGAACTGGTCGTAGGCGGTCGGTGCCATCAAAAGCAATGATATCAGCACCTTCTAGCGCTAAGGCATCGACATCACTTAACCACGGGGTGATCCTTATAGGGCTATCCAGTAAATCACGTTTTACAATACCTATAATTGGAACATCAATAAGCGGGCGAGTGGCTTTTAGGTTTTCTATACCTTCGATTCGTACTGCGATAGCACCGGCATTTACTGCAGCTTGAGCCATTGCGGCTACAATTTCAGGCTTGTTCATTGGGCTATTATCAACAGGCTGACAAGATACAATTAGCCCACCTTTTTCTTGAATATCTTTAGTCATTTTTTCAATTAAGACCATATTGAGCTCACTTTTATGAAATTTAACTCCGGTTGATGTTATTTTATGGAGTTGAGTTTCTCAAATGAAAGAGTCGTAATCTGTGAATAAGATCAAATATTAATCCGGAATAATAAGCTCAAGATAAATAACCCAATAAATGAGAAATACATTATTTGGCTTATATTTCAATATGTTTTATGTGTTAAGGCAATACAACAACCCTTTACCATTGCGTATTTTAAATTGAAATAATACACAGTTGTATTCGGTAGGTGGCTTCTAGGTAGTGATATAACCATATAAAGATATAACGTGAGAATTGAGGTTAATAACGTAATGTATGCTCACGAATATCAATTGAAAGCGTTAAACATTGACGAAATTTTAGTTGTTTAGATAAGAAAAATAACTTCACTTATAGCTTGCGTGAAACTAGGGCTGGGGTTAAACCAACAGTTCTAGTCATCGCTTAGGTTCCTAGAATACAGCGATTTAATAGCTCAATTTTCACTCATAACACATGCTGTATTTTTGAAAGGTATAATAAATAACCTAGCTTTATGACAAGTTTAACAGGATGTCGAACAGTTATAACATTTGAAGAAAAACCAATACTACTCATAATAGTATTGGTTTTTAATTAATTATTATATTTAACAATAATTGTTACATTTAATATGGATATTGGGTCGTCAATATAGTCAGTGAAACCTAGCTTAAAATAAAAGTTTTGCTATTCTATTCATACTCTCACTGTTATTTAATTAGAAGTTAGGAAAGTAGGATGAAATTTAAGCTTGGTAAGGTATCTATATTAAGGGCAATCATTATTATTTTTCTAATGGTGATATCATTTATTTTTGGTATATCAATGACTAAAACGATAAATTTTGACCCTATTGAACAGTCTAAAATCAATGTTGCTAACGTATTAGCATATCCAGATGCCGCTAACTTTAGGAATATGGAATATTTTTTCAGTAAAAAAACACAAAACGGGGGGCGTTTAGGCTATATCTGTGGTGAGGTTTTTATGTTTAATAATGATGATCTACCAGATGGGTTTAAACGTTTTGTTGTCAAAGTATATGAGCCACCTAAGGGGTTAATTCTTCTATCTTTTCCTATTATAGAGGGTGGTGATGATGCCTTACTATCTGAACGAATTGATGATGTCTGGAAACTATTTTGCCATGCGTAAATGCGCCATTTTACCTCTTAATTTAGGGGGGTATGAGACAGCTTATGGTTCTAAGTTCTGAGAAAAAGTCGTATCTTGTTAAATTTAGCGTCTATTTATTGTTTATCATTCAAGCAAAAATATAACAAGGCTCATTTGTAGGCTGGGGGAGAGAAACTCTCTGGAAAAGATGAGAAACCGGTATATTACAAACTAAAAATGGTTCCCTAGGATGGGATGGGTTATTGAACCAAAGAAATAGGGCGAAAATAAGCTTATAATCGTTATGTACAATCTTAAATTTGCATTATAATATCTAGATATATTTTTTATAATGGATGCAGTTTAGTGAAAAATGTTGGTAAATTTCTTAGTTTTATGGTTGTACTGCAGTATTCCTTGACTGCTGTCGTTATTTCACTATCCGCATTACTAATACAAAATTGGTTTTTTTTGTAATGTTAGAATAGGTTTATACCCTATTTATATTAAGAATATAATTTACCTGCCTATTTTTTCCCCCATTGAGGGGGAAGGTCTTAGCAAAATAGACTTAGATATTGAATGAGTTTGCTGGGGTTCCTTCATATGAAGGATAGTGGTTTTATTAATGAGATAGTTCTAAAGTTTTGGCGATAATACATAAAAGTTAGCGATAATAAATATAGGTTTTATCTTTGTGTCTCTCATATTTGCTCATTAAACATGAATACGATATCAATAAATGCCTCTTTAAAAGAGGCATTTATTATTTGTAATTAGCGAATTTTCATAGAGTTAATAACAGATTGTACCCCAGCAACTTTTCTTGTTGTTTCAATCGCTTTATTGACATCTGCTTGTGAGTTAACAAAACCACTGAGTTGGACTTGCCCTTTAAATGTTTCTACACTAATTTGCGTTGACTTTAGGTTTTTTTCAGCAAGTAAAGCTGATTTTACCTTTGTGGTTATGACCGTATCATCAATATAGCCGCCAGTGCCTTCACTTTTAGACGATGGTGCACAAGCTGTTAATGTAATGCCCATAAAGATAACGACCAGTATAGATGATATTGCTTTGAAGGCTTTCATATCAACTTCCCCTTATCAGTAAGTAACATCAGTTTTGCATTGGTTTTGATGTGATACAGAGTAAATGTACAACACTTTATACTTTTGTTAAAACTAAGAACACAGATAACATTGTTAAATATAATTGATGACTATAATTATGGCAAAATTTCATGAGAATTTTTTATGTTTTTGATTACAGTAAACTAATATATTAATATTTTATATTTGTTGATCAGTTTATAGTTATCAATGTCAAGGAGTAAGCTAACCATTGGAGCAGTGTTCAAAACTATGCTTAGCCTGTTTAATAGCATGTTTTTCTATATCCCTTAATGTTAAATTCATTGTATCCAACCCCTTGATATCTATTTTGAAACTATGAGTTGAGTTGTCATCCCCAATTAACGTTATGTTTAAACCAATAATTTTTGTGTTTTCTTCTAAAATATTTATTTGTGTTAGGTTAAAACGCATAAGTTCACCTTTTTTATAATATAGCTTGATTATTTAATAACTAATTAAATAATCTACGTTAAGTAAACTTGTATTTCCTTAACAAAGGGTTAAATATTGTAACAAAAAGGAAGGGGGGATTAAAATAAGCACGAAAAAACAAGTTTTACATTGTATGGATAACGCCATTTACGGGTGAGTGAATAACAATTTTTTTGTAACGGTTATTATTGGCTATTTTGATTATAAAGAGAATATAAACATAAATTAGGTTTTATCGGCTGTTGCGTTACTTTTAATGGTGCAAGTAATAGAGCTTGGAAACTATCTATGGATAATATTCCTCCTTGATGATTTTTGCATTTAACGCGTTGGTAAGTTATCTAACTTACCAAGAACAATGGCATATCCGAGATATCTAATATTAAATTGCGGAGTACCTAGCTTGCTTACGCTGAGGGCGTTAGCTAAAAATAGTTACTAATTAACTAGATACAAAATGAGACTAAAGGGGGGATAAGGAGTGAAAAAAAGCCCCTGCAAGCAGGGGTATCTAATGGAAATGTACATTTATAGTTATTGTTATAGCTGCCTATAGTTTAAATGGGCAACTACAAGATGATACCAGTGATTATGTTTTAAACCAAATTAGAGTATGTGTTTAGATAGAAAAAATTTTGGGGGGATAATTTAGGGAGATTAATGTTGCAAAAACCCGTATTGTGCTGTGCAGTCAACAATAAATGCGACAAATTGGCCGTTATTTTAATGATGATTACCGTGCTATTGTTACAATAGGTGAGTAATAGCAGAACGATTGTTAACAGGAAGGTTGTGGTTAAAATATTACATATGTCAGTATGAAAGTTAATAACTCAGACTTTGGCTTGAAATGAAAAATAAAAGACCCATAACAATTAGGGAATAGCTTTTGTCACTAAGGAAAAATAATGAATAATATGCAACTAGTAAAACAAGCATTGAATGCAGTATTGGGAGAAGATATTGGTTCAAGGTCTGTTGCTCAAAAATACTTTTCAGATGAATATATCCAAATTGTTGATGGTAAAAAAATTAATTTTAATGAGTTTATCGCGCATTTACAGGCACTGAAACAGGCAACTCAGTCTATAACTATAACCATTAAATCGATAGCGGAAGGGGAAAGTTGTGTACATACCCAGCATTTAGCAAAAGCGATTAAAAAAGATGGTTCAGTTAGCGAGTTCGAAGTATTTGCCTGTTTCCAGATTGCTAATAATAAGATCATACGTTGTGAAGAATTAACAAGAATGCTAAAAGGTGCCGGTGCAGACCAAGATTTAGGCTCAAGAACTTAACATTGATTATTTAAATACAAAATAAAGCTCAGTTTAAAAACTGAGCTTTATAAATTCTATGTATGCGATTAACTAGGGTAGGTTAGTTGTAACCCTGCGCCAACTTCTTGAACAGCAGCATATTGGGCTAGGTGTATTTTTGCATTGAGGTCAGTGCAGTGGCATGGGTGAATGTGCATTAAATCTTGCTGATTAAAGTAATTTCCGGTGCATTCTAAAACTTCTTTCGAGGCTTGTTGTAGATGGAACCCTCCGATTACAGTAACTATTTTATTAATCCCTGTTACCTTTTTAGCGTACTCTGTAATATTACAAATTCCTGAGTGGGAACAGCCTGTTATCACAATCAGTCCTTCAGTTGTTTTGATAGCAAGTGCAGAGTCATCAAGGACATAGTCATCAACCTCGTTGTTATCATTATCGAGGGTGGTTCCAATGGGCTCTTGCCCTTCAAAGTTATTTTCTCGGGGGATTTGCCCTAAAAACACGATATTGTTTGAAAGGTAATAAGGTTCAGTCGTTTCAATACAATCAAAATAGGCAGATAAAATATCTTTTGGAGTATTCGCTCCAATCACTTTGGACTGAAATTTTTTTTGTATAAGTGCATCAGGATGGTAAATAAGCTTTTTCGTTTGCTGTGCTTCAATATTACGGCGGTCAAAATGTTGGATTAGGTGCCCTAAGCCCCATGTATGGTCATTATGCCCATGGGAAAGTACAAGATCAGTAATATTAGCAAGGTCGATATTTAAAATGTGTGCATTATCAATAAAGATGTTGGAATAGCCAGTGTCGAATAATATTTTTTTTCCATCGGCTTCGATATGGTAACAAACGCCGGGCTCCCCGCAAAAATAACTATCGATTAAGGTATTGTTGTCGACAAGGACAGTAATTTTTATTGTCATCATTAGCTCATTTTTATTAGTTCAGAAGTCATCGGGATATGTTATATCAGATAAAAAGTAAAAAATATTCAATGACTACTAAATTGACGCTTAGAAAGTAAAGTATTAAAGAGGAGGAACTATGGATAGGTATTGTCAAGGAAATTGCCCTATAAAGAGCAATTTCCTTGATGGCTGCTATTGTAAATGGTTAAGTTTAGATTAGTCTTTTACCTCACTAACATCACTAGTTTCTAATTCTTCCCCATCTTTAGGCTCAGTATGGAAAATAGAAATAATTTCTTCCAGTAAATCAGATTGAGATTCTAAGGCTTTTAATGATGACTGTAATTCACGGGTCATTGAAGCATTAGCTTGTGTTGTACTATCTAGCTCGTTAATAGCTAAATGAATTTGGCTAACACCGTGAGTTTGCTCGTTGGAGGCGAGAGCAACGCTTTGGATCATTTCATTAATGTTCGATGTATCTTGGGCAATCGAAACGATATTGTCATTTGCATCGGCTGCTAATTGGAAACAATGATTAATTTTATCATTTGAGTTATTAATCAAGAGCTTAATTTCTTTTGAAGCTTGAGTACAACTAATAGATAACTCACGCACTTCATTAGCAACCACAGCAAACCCTTTACCATGTTCACCTACTCGAGCAGCTTCAACTGCAGCATTCAAGGCTAATAAATTAGTTTGAAAGGCAATATTATCGATGGTGGAAGTGATTTTGCTAATCTCTTTAGAGAAATCGACGATATCATCCATATTTTCTACGACATCAGAAATCAGTTCATTACTTTTTTCAATTGTGACACTTGTCGCCGACATGAGCTGGCATGACTGGTTGGTATTAGCCGTATTTAATTTAAATGAGGAGTCCAGCTCTTCTACACTCGCCGCAGTTTCCACAATCGCAGCTGCTTGTTGGTCTGCACGAATGGAAAGGTCGTGATTCATTTGAGTAATATCACTCAGTTCAACTTTGATGTGGTGAGTGTTGTCATAAATATTTGTTACAATATCGACTAGCTTACTTTGCATGTTAGAAACATGCTGCTTTAATAGCTTTATTTCAAATAAGCCCCGATTATCAAAACTATGGTAGAGAATACCCTGACTTACTTTTTCAATGCCATCAATAACTTGGTTTAATGGTCGAATAAAGAAAAACTGTAAAATAAACCGGATAAACAAGGTTACAAGGGTAATTATCGTCATGATGACTATTAGCCCTATGATGCTTTGTTTATACAGCTGTTCACTCGCTACAGCAATATCGTGATAGTTTGCATTTAATTGCTGATGGTAATTAATGTAGTTTTTTTCGAACGTATCTTGGAACCCTTGGGTGGGCTGATTTAAAAAATCATACGTTTTACCTTGTACTAAAAAGACCGAGAGCTCATTTAAGGCGGCATAGAGTTCTTTATAAGCCTTTTCTAATTCAGAATAAGCTTCACTATTTTTATAGAGAGAAGATGTGGAAAACGCTTTCCAGTAACTATCAGTCTCTACCATTTTTTTATGATAAAACTCAATGAGACTATCAATATCAGTATTGGATGTTTTCATCTTGTTGATGATAAGTAAATGTCGAGAACTGGCGCGGTTTAAGGTGTTTCTAGCTTGTAATAACGATTGCCATGTGTTGTTTAATTCTGTTTGTTCGTTATAAATAGTATCGAGTTTAGTTAATGTGGTTTGATACTGCTTTAAAGAACTAAAGAAAAACCAGCAAGTTGAAAGCAATAGAACAATAAGAAGCCCTGAGATTAACCAAACAAGAGTAGTTGTTTTAAAACCGGATAAAGCAAATTTAGCTGAGCTAAATTTAGTTATTTTTGAAGTATCAGACATCATTAATTATTTCCTTTCATACCATCGAGTAGTATGTTTGCACACATACAAATTCCGACTTCTAAACATAACGTTGTTAACCTCGAGCATATTCAAGCAGTCCGATAGCTAAAAAGTTATATGTAGTCACGCGAAAGCATCAGGCGTAGGGACTAATTGAATGTATCGGCACCAATTCCGGATACTTTATATTCAACAATTTGACTTAGCTCATAAAATTGAATAAAAAATAAGTGTTTTTACGCATGCAGGAGGAGTGGTGTTACAAAAGGCAAATAATTTGTGCATTATTGGTAGCTAGAATGTAGTTATCATTCTTTTAATCGAAGATAATCACATTCTAAGCTTAATTTAACTTTTGAGTGTCTTATGTTGTCATTATTTTTTAAATGCATTTTAGGTGCTTTAGCGGTGCTAATTATTGCGTTATTATCTCGTAGTAAAATTTATTATATTGCTGGATTAGTTCCTTTATTTCCTACATTTGCCTTAATAGCTCATGTTATTGTGGTACAAGAACAAGGAACGGAAGCGCTAAAAAAAACAGCTTTATTTGGCTTATGGTCTCTCATCCCTTATGCAATGTACTTATTAACCGTGTATTTGTTTGCAACTAAAATGACAGCCTTGGCAAGCTTAAGTCTTGCTACGGTTGTATGGGTAATTACAGCGATAATATTAGTTTATATATGGCAACTTGCTCAGTGAATTATATTAAAAATAGCCACTAGGTTATTTAAATATATTGACATAAGGTTCCTATATTTAGTGTATTATGTGAAAAAAAGAATTCCATGATTTTAAGAGTCGCAAAATATTAAGGCTAAACTATAATGATATGCAGTGTTCTCCATAGAGCTTTAAGATAAAAATGTTATTAAGATCCTTAGTTTTACTATTAGTCGCTGGTTGTGCGTATATTGCGGGTATTATGACAGAACTCGCATTAGATCCTGAATTAGATACTGAAAGTCGAGTAAAAAGCTCTGTCGAGGATTTTCTTGCTTACCCATCAGCGGCAAATTATAAAAATGTTCAGTACTATGTATTAACAAAAAGTGATGAAGGGGACGAAACAGGTTATTACTGCGGTGAGGTTTTTGGCTTTGAGAATGAGCTACCTCATGGGTATAAAAGATTTATTATACGCTTACATAAAAATAGAGCTGGGAAGGTGATGGTATCCATTCCTTTCGTAGAAAAAACAGATGATATAATCCCCCCTGAACAATTTGAGGCAGTATGGGATAGATACTGCCATAGAGCTTAGCATCCTATTGCTCGTTAACGGTAAGTTAACGAGTTTTTGTAAAGCTAATTTGTTTTGATGGCCATAGTGGCTAAAAAAGTTGGCAAATAATTATCAATAACAAACCGTGGGTTGGGTTGCCAGTCTTCTTCAAAGCCCACAATATGAAAACCTACTTTCAGTTGCCCGCCAATTAAATCAGTTAATGAGTGACCAAAGACAAAAGCGTCTTGGTTAGCTTGTTTTTGTGCTATTTGTTCGGAGGATAAGGTGGCTAGTTCAGAAAATGGCATCTTATAGGATGGTTTAATAATACCTTGTTCATCGTAATGTTTATTTCGTTCTCCAACAAAAACTATTGGATTAAAGAAACTGGATAATAACCGGCCATTAGGTTTTAAAATGCGATAACACTCCTGCCAAACAGGTGTAACGTCCGGAATATACAGATTAGAGATGGGATGGAATATTATATCAAATGTTTCATTCGCAAAAATATCTAATGAGCGCATATCCCCTTGAACTGTTTTCAATGTTAAGTTATCTCTTTCGGCGACTTTTTGGTCTTTTTCAAGTTGCTTTTGAGATAAATCGAAAACAGTGACATCTGCCCCAGCAGCTGCTAATACAGGGGCCTGTTGCCCCCCTGCGGAGGCTAAACACAGGATCTTCTGACCTTTAATATTGCCTAACCAAGTTTCATCAACGGGGCTAGGTGTAAGATGGACTTTCCATTTCCCTTGTTTAGCGTCATTAATAGTCTGTGAGTCAACAGGAGTTGACCAAGCTAATTGTAATTCTGCTTGTTTATCCCAAGCTTGTTGATTTGTAGTTATGATATCAATCATAAAGTGTACTCCAAAATACAATAATTTGTTCTAGTGTAATAGATAGACGGAAAAACTGAAACAAAAAAGTGTACCAATTAGTACAATTTAATTTCCTATTACGAGATAATAGTGCGTCCCCTGAAAGTCAAAACTGGCAACGTTATGCATACCTATTTTTAAATGTGCGGCAAGAGACCTGTGGTTAGCCGCATTGATGAAAGCCACAGGTTTTCCGGTATTGAAAGCACATATGTTGTCGTAAAGAGATTTGAGAATATTGTTTCCTCTATAATTAATATCAATACATACAGGGCCATAGAACCAATTGCCATTCATTAGCCCACTGTTTTGTTCAAGAATTAAATGGGCGATAGGGGGTAATGCGGTAGATGTGCTGGCAAAGCTAAATACAACGCCAATAATTTTTTCAGCGTCACGTGCAACAAATGTTGATAAGCTATTGGCATACATTGCACCCACTTTGGGTAATGGGTACTCCCCTAAAAGACCACCTTGCTGAGATTCGGCATTAGCTTGTAATAATATTGCAACTTCAGGGCAATCTGCTTGTGTCATTAATTCATATTTAATCTTCATTATTACCTCTAACAGGGGAAAATAGGTTTGGGCAGATGGAATAAAACGCTTTGGGTGGGATAAGATTGTAATGTGATGTTATTCAACTCATAATAGCGGCCTCAAATTTCTGGCTTATTAAAATAGAATGCTAACTAAACTTTACCCCGTATTTTTACTTGTAATTTCAAATGTATTTATGATGTTTGCTTGGTATGGTCATTTGAAATTTACAACGAAGCCGTTGTATATAGTCATTTTTTTTAGTTGGTTAATTGCATTGGTAGAATATTGTTTCGCCGTACCAGCCAATCGGCTAGGGCATCAATATTATACTGCGGCTGAATTGAAAACGATGCAAGAGGTAATAACGCTCTGTGTTTTCGTTCTATTCTCAGTATTGTATTTGGGAGAAAGTTTTACGGTTAACCATGTGATTGGTTTTATTCTTATTTTTGCAGGAGCTTTTTTTATTTTTAAGGGGCCATTTTAATTAATAAAGTAATCGAAAGGCCCCATGAATCCGATAGGTGCTTAGTATTTAAACCCATCCTTTCTTATGAAATTGTTTTAATATAACAACAAATTGCAGCATTTCTTCTGGCGTTCCTAGAGTGAGCCGGTTCCACCCAATAATTGGAGGAAATTCGCGGCCAACCATCACATGAGCATCAGCCATACGTTGTTGATAAGTTTTCACATCACCGTTAACCTTATGAAAAATAAAATTGGCTTGTGAAGGCGCATATTCCAAACCTAATTCCTTGAACGCTTTTTCTACTATCATGCGAGATGTGTTATTAGATTTAAGACTATGTGCGATAAATGGTTTATCTTTTAACGACGCTATAGCAGCAACAGCCCCTGCCGTATTGGTATTATCGATGGATAAAAACTCATCAACAGCAGCAATGGTCGCTGGGGAAGCGACACCATAACCAATTCTTAAGCCTGCTAAGGCGAATATTTTTGAAAATGTACGAGTGACAATTAAATTATTTTGATCTTTTTTTACTAATTCTATCGCGCTAGTAAAATTAGGGTCTTCAACATATTCTGCATAAGCTTCATCGACAATAAAAAATAAATTATCAGACTGACTATTCATCCACTTTTCGAGTTGATTGTGAGGTGTAATCATCGCAGTAGGGTTATTGGGATTGCAAATATAAACTATAGATAATCCTTCAAAATCTTTTGTGGCTTGCTCCATTTTCGCTAAGTCAAAAGCAAGCTCTGCGGTTAGTGGGATTTTCGTAACTTTCACACCCAGTGAAAGAGAGTAAAGTTCTGCATAATTAAAGGTTGGGTCCGGCGTCACTAGTTGAATTTTTATTCCACGTCGGTTGGCTCGGTTTGCTAACATTGCGACAGCAGCTTGGATAATTTCTGATGAGCCGTTACCAATATTGATGTGCTTGTCAGATAAACGGTAAAGTTCTGCAATATTAGTTAAGAGTTCAGCACGTGCGGCATCTGGATAACGAAATGCACCCGGTAGTGCGTTAATAACTGACTCTCTAGCTTTTACTGACATGCCTAACGAATTTTCATTAAAATTAAGCAATAGTGGATGTTGTTCGTCAGGCAAAACAGGGCTATTTGTTTGTGCAATAGATTGATTTGAAAAAGCATTAATTGCAATGCTACCTGCAATCAATGAAGTTGATTTAAGAAATGAACGACGATCCATGATTATTCCCTGAAATTATTATTTTTGAATCTGTTAGGTTACTTAAAATCACATTAAAGTAAATAATTATTTACATTTTTTGATTTTTTATTCATCTAGCGGTTGAGGGAATGGTCAGGTTTTATCTATATTGATAACGCACTTAAGTGTATAGCATTATGGCTGGCTTTTAGGGGCTCATGTTGGTAATGCAAATATAATTAATTATGTAGTTACAAATTGGCCCTCGTAGTGATAAAAATGCGGTGTGAACCACCGCAAATATTTCTAGTCGAGTTATATCAAGGGGTGGCTTGATATAAAACATTATTGGCTTTGGACTGGTGTATTGGGTGTGATTTCAATAACGGCGACTTTGACCATATATTGTTTCCCGTTTTCTCCTTTAGGGGCATCAACTGCAATTTTTTTCAGTGCTTCATCTGGCTGAGTTGTTTGGATAGCAGTTGAATATTGCATCATTCCTTGATAACGACCGGTATTGTTAAATTGGCGAAAGTTATCACATGGTCTATTATTATATTGTTGTTGATTTTGATACCCACCACGGTGCCAAGAACCATTTCCGTAGCCATCCCCAGGATACGCAAATGTAGAAAAACTAACAGCGATTAAACTTGCACTGATAATTAATGGTTTTAATATATTCATGGCTTATCTCCTTTGGAATATTTATTAATTATCATTCTGCCAATATATTTAATTAGTTCAATCGGATTTACTTATCTAAATGAATAAATCACTATTGTGACAATATTTTTCCATTATTTGTTCACAATGAAAATATATTGTTAAAACAATTAAGTTAAAGTTAATGTTTTCATTGGGTAATTTTTGGTTTTTTTATTCTATTGTTTTTCATAGAAAAATTTTGCTAGCTTGCTGAGTGATATAATAGAGGCGACAGCAATATCTTTATTATAATCATCACATAAAACTAATAACCTATCGATTGCATCTTGTTGTTCAATTGAACATTTATAATCACCTAATGCAGTAATTGCTGCTATTTTAACATCATTGTTGTTACCGTAGGTTAAATCAACTAGATTTTTTACAATTTTTTCTTTCATAAATGACTTAGAAAATAATAAGTAGGGGTAACCAGTATAAAAC
>RWZD01000004.1_pt1 | contig 219953 bp, 178 predicted proteins | sample 2187771 | NCBI WGS metagenome assembly RWZD01 (sample SAMN10531866, study PRJNA481165) | viral metagenome | isolation source: viral particles purified by filtration and ultracentrifugation from about... | place: USA: Tennessee
AGACCATTTAGCACTCATAAAACACCGCATATATTTACACTTTATGAGATAAAAAAAGAGCTCGAATATCAAATTAATCAATGTGAAAACATTAAATTATTTGAAGAAAAGGAACCTTCAAATATAGCCTCTTCTTTTTTATCTTTAGAAGATATAAAAACAAAATTAGAAGCTGATAAAGCACGGTTCGTCGTGATAGATGATTTGTTGAAAAAGGATATTAAATTAGTTATAGAAGCTTGGGAAAAAGAGCCGGTATTCAATAAAAAAATAAATAATACATTAGAGTACTTACAAAATACACAACCGCATTCTGAGTTATTACAACCATTATGGGATATTTTAATCACTATTCCACAACACCCTGAAAATTGTAAAAAACTAAAACACTGGCTAGTAGAACACTCTTTATGTTTAATTAATGATGAATTTATGTGGCATGTATAAAATATCAGCTCTTCATTATTTATAGAAGAGCTGACAACGGTAATTTATTAAAGGGTGCTATTTGATAGCTAAAATTTCAATTGTCACTATAGACATCGATTCTGGAGGTACTTGCCCTGGGATACCATCTTTCCCATACCCGCCATCAGGTTTAATATAAATTTTAGCTTTGCCATTTAAGCCTGCTTTAGCAACAAAAGTATTAAGAGGCAGTGGAAGTTGACGGTATGGTAAAATTAACGGCTTAGCTTTGTCATAATTAAGTGTTACTGTACCATCGGTTAATTGTTCATGCATAGCGAAAACAACTGTTTTACCTGCAATTGAATCCACAGGTTTCCCTTGTTTTAGGATTTTAAAGTAAGTGTTATCATCGTATTGCACATAGTTCTGTTTTTGTATTTCCGACAGAATTGATTTATTTCGTTGGGCATTATCTTTACCGATAATTGAATAGGCATATGCAAGCTGACTTGCAATAATCTGCCCTTCTCCCATAGCTTTATCCAATTGCTGTTTTAATGTTTTATTCTCTTTTTGAACACTCGCACTTTCGCTATTTATTTTTTTAATTTCACTTTCTTTTTCTTTTAGTTGCTCACTTAATTTTAATTCTTTTTCTTCTAATGCTTTCGTTAGCGTACGCTGAGCTTCAAGCTGCTTAGAGACTTCATTAAACTCTTTTTGAGCATTCGCATTTTCGCTATTTATTTTTTTAATTTCACTCTCTTTTTCTTTTAGTTGCTCACTTAATTTTAATTCTTTTTCTTCAAGTGTTTTCGTTAGCGCACGCTGAGCTTCAAGCTGCTTAGAGACTTCATTAAACTCTTTTTGAGAATTCGCTAAAACACTTTCTTGTTGCTTAAATTGAGCCGTCGATTCTACTTGCTGCTGTTTTAATGAAGCAATTAGTTGGTTACTTTCAGAATTTTGTTTTGCTAACTGATCTTTAGCTTGTGTTAATTGTGTCGTTAATTTATCAGTAAGCGATTGTTTTTCTGCTAGTTATTTCTCTAATTGAGCATAAGCGTTATCGTTCGCTATTTTGCTTTCTTTAAGTTGCCCAATGGTGGTATTGTTCTCTTTAAATTGGGTATCCAATGCTTGATACTTATTGGCAAGATCTGCCTGAGCTTTCTCTAATTTAGCGATTACACCATTTTTTTCTGAAATCAAAGCATCAAAAGCTTTCTCACCCGTAGATAAACTTTTTTTCAGCTCAGCTAATTCATTAACCTTATTTTGTAACTCAAGCTTCAACGCTGGGATCTGTGTTAATTGATCATCTGCTTGTGCTTTTTGTTGTTGAAGAGTCACTAACGAATGATTTAACTGTTGTTGCTCTTGGTTTATTTTTTTTATGTGATCGTTAAGTTGAGCTATCTGTTGGCGTTGGGTATCAATTAACTGATTATTCTTAGCTAGAGTAGCTTCAAAAGAGGCTTTGTTTTTAGCTAATTGATTTTCTAAAGATTGGCGCACTGCTGATAAATTAGTTAAAGAATTTTGTAGTACCTCAATCTCTTTTTTAGCACTGTTATTTGTTAATAAGCGTTGAGCCTGCCCATATTGTGATTGTAGCTGCTGTTTTTGTTGCTCAAGTTGAGCAACATGAGTAGTCAATTGATTTAATTTTTGTGCCTGAATATCAAAATCTTCTTGCTGTTTAGTTAATACTTTATTTTTTTCTGTCACATCAAACAGCAACTGATCTTTTTCAGCTAATTGTGCAAGCAATGTATCCTGCTCTTTTTTAGACTGTGCTAATTCATTTTGTAACTTAGCCACAGACTGTTTTAGGCTATCATCATTAAGTAAATTATTCGCTACAGCCAGTTTATCTTGCGTTTTTGCCAATTCCGCTGTTAATTGTTGAACTTTTTCTTCTGCGGTTTGCAGTTTAGTTAAACTTTCAGTTAATAACGCGGTTTGTTCAGTAAATTTCTGATACAGACGTTGATATTTTTCGCGAGTATTTGCTAAACGATTTAATAGCTCTTTATTAAAGAGAGGTTGCTTATGGTCAAGCAAAGAACGTTTAAATTGATATAAAAAATGAAAAGGTATTTCAGTCACTGAATACACTGTATTTGGAATGAAATCTAATAAAGTATTATCAGTAGACTGATATGGCTGCCCTGGATAACGCTTACGCGTATAAAGCATTAGAGGATTATAGACCACGGATTTACTTTGATAATACCGATTCAAGTCCTCAGGGGTAAATTGCGGTTTAATCGGTACAAACGAAAGCAGTGGTGTTAAATAATGAGTGTAATCACTGTTTATTTTGTTGGTATTTGTAGATACCACAGAGCATTGTTCAGACAAAGTCACCTGAGGTACAGAGGGAGTCGCCACTACTGGCCGATGCTCATTGCGTACCACGGTTTGATGTTCATTCCGTACCACGGTTTGATGTTCATTCCGTACAACAGGCTGTTTAGGCTGAATTTTTTGTTGTGGTTTTTGTGGTGGCTTTTCCTTTAATGTCACAGTGGAACGCACCGTTCCACTACGCTGATCGGGAGTAGATGAAGATGAAATTGTTGCAGAGGGTTCAGGCTTAATATCAACGGGCTGTTGTGCTTCTAAATAACGGTCAAAATCTTCAATGACAAAATTAAACTCATTATTAGCAAAAGACAGCGCCGGAAACATCATAAAAGCGAGACAAGCACTCTGCTTTAATTTCATAGTAATTATTCACCTAATTTCTTCAGTGTCGAATTCACAGACATAACCGAAAGATAGCGCACTTTAGCACATAGTACTTCGGTCTTAGATTCGATACTCATTTTTAATAATGCTAAGCTATCTTTACTGGCGGTATTTTCAACACTACGGTATAACGCATTAATTTCACTGATTTCCTTAAATTCATCCACCATAGATTTATACTCTGCTGGTGAAAATGTTTTTAAAGAATCAAGTTGCTTGATACATGCTGTTTGTGATGCCAGTTTTTGCTCCCCTACGTTCATCTGTTGATAATTATTATCAGCAGGTGAAGTTACCGTGGATTGCACCTGTGTTGGCACCACCTCCACAGGTTGGCTATCACCAGATAAAATGCTACATCCCGATAGTGTGAGAACAGTAACTGCCATAGACAGAGCTAAAACATTGTTTTTATTTTTCAATAAGGACATCATTTTTCCTTAATTCCGATCAGTCTAAATAAGAGCGTATGTAGTATCGCATTTTAAGCTATCTTATTATAATTTTCTATTGTCTATTGCGTACTAAGTCAATAACCTAGCGCATAAATGACAATAACGGCTCCTATCCTTTCATTTCATTATTTTTTCTTACAACATTGCATCCGTCACATTAAAATCATCATTAAATGAGTATCGGTATTTTTAATTGGAAAAATGTTGTCGTGTTAGAAGCAGTTATTTCTACACAATGAAGATAATAGCAGATAATCAGAAAAATAATAACATCTAATTTTATCATTTAATTACCTTTATAAGGTGTAAAATAATACTCTTTTAATGTGTTATAATTACTTTTATTTTGTTGCTGTTTTCTATTATCAGGATAAAATCAAAATATGAATATCAAAATAGTAATTGATATTCATTGTTATCCTTCAATATAGGAGAGTTAAGATGAGTCATTTTAACATTGGTGTTGTAGTCGGAAGCTTAAGAAAAGATTCCTATAATAAACAAACAGCAAAAGCATTAACCTCGCTATTTCCTCAAGAATTTACTTTTCAGTTCCTTGATATCGGTACTCTTCCTCTCTACAACCAAGATGATGACGACAAAACACCTGAAGCCGTTGTCGAGTTTAAGCAACAAATTAAGCAATGCCAAGGCATTATCTTCGTAACACCTGAATATAACCGCTCAATCCCTGGTGTGCTAAAAAATGCGTTAGATCAAGCCTCTCGCCCTTATGGTACTAATGCATGGGATAGTATTCCTGCTGGGATCATCGGTGTTTCAATCGGTAATATTAGTACTGCTATTGCACAACAGCACCTGCGTAATTCATTAGCATTTTTAAATATGCCAACCTTAAATCAACCAGAATGTTTTTTAAAATGGTATGATGGAATGGTAGAAAACGGTCAGTTTTCTGAAAAAACAGCAGGTTTTATGCAAAACTGGGTTAATAGCTATATTAACTTTGTAAAGCATAATCAAAAATAGCTTAAAATAGTCCTAAATAGATTTCACAGGGTGTGGTTTATAATAATTACACTCTGTCTTATTTTAAAAAGAGGGAAAGTAAAACTAACTTGCTAACCAATCAATAAAATATAATTAACTATTAATTATCAATATTTAAATAGTACCTCCTAATAATAACTAACTTTATTATAGCAAGTAGCTCATGTATAAAAATGACATTTAATAATCTATTTAAAATAGTAAGTGGCATGGTATTTTTAGTCTCTTAGTTAGCACAATTTAAAAACCAATCAATAAAATCATTATGTTATTCTTTCTATCTAGCTCATAAAAAATAATAAATTAGATATTACTTTAGTTACCAAAACAAGGGGGAATAATTATTATCACTCATTTCACACATCTTGCGCCTATTAAACATATTGTGCGTTATATCTCTCAATAATCTCTTTCTATAATTGTGATATATAAAAAAATTACTTATATTAATAATCCATTAGATACTGACAGGTAAATCATGGATAACAACTTAAGAGAAATCGAATGCGAGCTCGCTGCTTTAAAAATAGTCACTAAATCTCTACTTTGTGCATTAAATGATAAGCAACGACGCGATATGTTAGGCAATATATCTTTAGTTATTGAAGATACTTCAAGCAGATATCCACATCACAATGAAGTTATAAATCTTACTGAGCAATATGTGAAAAAACTTATCCAAGCATAAACTCATTATATGATTTTAATGGTTTCCCCACCAATTTAACATCATAGGATGCACAATATTGCATCCTATGGTCTTCTTTTTACTAAAATAACGTTCACTCTTTTCTATTACTTAAGTCAAATATAACCTCTTACACTCTATCTTTATCCTCCAGTGATTAAGTTAATAAAATAGATCACTTTAGATAAAGCGCATTTGTAAAAGCGTTCTTTCTGTACTAATACATTTTTCACTTGGATTTACTTAAATAATTAATTAATATGCAAAATTATCGCATTGCTATCGTAATAGTTCCTCGGAAGAATATATGGAAAAAAAATTAGTTAACATAGAACATGAAGTTGCAGCATTAAAAGTGATTTTAAAATCACTATTACTTACATTAACAAATAAACAAAAGGAATCTGTTATATATGATATAAACAAAACCATTAGAAATGCTTATGCTGAACATCCACAATACCAAGACATAATAGAAAAAACCGAACAATACATAAAAAAGATACTCCAAAAATAGTTGTGATTTACATCACTATCAGTAAATAGCTATAACTATTTATATTGTTATTCATTATTTTTAGCTTTATATCTATAAATGCTGAGTTATTTTAATATGACATCATCAATGATTGATTGAGTTATAATATATGGCTATTATTTGCCATGTTATAAAAAAAGCAACAACACAAAGAATTATTAAATTTATTAATAAATTACATACAGTTAGAATATAAAATCTATCAATGCAATATTTTTAGGTATTTGCTATCTATTTCTTGCTGATTTATCTATTAAATAAAATTCGCCAAATCCTAGATCACAGATAACCATATATTCAGAAAATAAAAATTTGATAGACTTCAGGTGAGTTAAGTTTGGAGCGGGCGAAGGGAATCGAACCCTCGTATAGAGCTTGGGAAGCTCTCGTTCTACCATTGAACTACGCCCGCAGTAGATTTTCTGATTATACTCCAGCAAATTTTAACGGCAATCCCCTGCCTATTTAAATGGTTACCAAATAGACAACTCAGGGTGTAACCATTTGAAATTTATAAATAAAAAAGCCATCTTACGATGGCTTTTTTCATATAGCGTATTTATCGTGATTCGATAATTATTTTCCCGGACGCATCGCTGGGAATAAAATAACATCACGAATAGTATGACTATTGGTAAATAGCATTACCATACGGTCAATACCAATACCTAAACCTGCTGTAGGTGGTAACCCATGCTCTAATGCAGTGATATAGTCATGATCAAAGAACATGGCTTCATCGTCACCCGCTTCTTTTTGACGCACTTGCTCTTCAAAACGCTCCGCTTGATCTTGCGCATCATTAAGCTCAGAGAAACCATTACCGATTTCACGACCACCAATAAAGAACTCAAAGCGATCGGTAATAAATGGATTATCATCATTACGACGAGCCAGTGGTGAAACTTCTGCTGGATATTCAATGATAAAAGTTGGCTGGATCAAATGGCTTTCAGCTACTTCTTCAAAAATTTCACATTGAACACGGCCTAACCCCCAACTCTTTTCAATCTTAATACCAATAGATTGAGCAATAGCAACGGCTTTATCCATATCATCTAGATCAGCCATATTGGTTTCAGGACGATATTTGCAAATAGCTTCTTTCATGGTCAGTTTTTCAAACGGTTTACCGAAATCAAACTCTTCATCACCATATTTGACGATAGTCGAACCTAATACATCTTGAGTTAATGTACGGAATAACTCTTCAGTCAATTCGATAAGATCACGATAATCAGCATAAGCCATATAGAGTTCCATCATTGTGAACTCAGGGTTATGACGTGGTGATACACCTTCATTACGGAAGTTACGGTTGATTTCAAAAACGCGATCAAACCCACCAACAACTAAACGTTTTAAATATAATTCAGGTGCAATACGTAGATACATATCAATATCTAGCGCGTTATGGTGAGTGATAAACGGACGTGCACTTGCTCCACCTGGGATAGTTTGCATCATCGGTGTTTCTACTTCCATAAAGCCTTTATTCACCATAAATTGGCGAATAGCAGACATGATTTTCGAGCGGATCTTAAAAGTATTACGTGAATTTTCATTAGAGATCAGGTCTAAATAACGCTGACGATAACGTGTCTCTTGGTCAGCTAGACCGTGGAATTTATCAGGTAACGGACGTAGTGCTTTAGTCAGTAAACGTAACTCAGTACAATGAATACTCAGTTCGCCTGTTTTGGTTTTAAATACACGGCCACGGCCACCTAAAATATCACCGAGATCCCATTTTTTAAACTGCTCGTTATAAACGCCTTCAGGCAGATCATCACGAGAGACATAAAGCTGGATACGGCCGCCCATGTCTTGCAATGTAGCGAAAGATGCTTTCCCCATAATACGGCGAGTCATCATACGACCTGCAATAGCAACTTCCACATTAGCAGCGTCTAACTCTTCTGCACTCATTGCATCATATTTTTGATGTAATTCGTCAGACATGGCATCTCTGCGGAAATCATTTGGGAATGCGTTACCATTATCACGTAAAGCTGATAATTTTTCGCGGCGAGTTTGCAGTTCGTTATTTAAATCAGGTGCCTGCTCCGCACCTTGTTGCTGTTGCGACATGTTTTTCCTCACAGGCCCGCTTTTAAGCTAGCTTCAATAAATTTATCGAGATCACCATCTAACACTGCTTGTGTATTACGCGTTTCCACACCAGTGCGTAAATCTTTAATTCGTGAATCATCTAGAACATAAGAGCGGATTTGGCTACCCCAGCCAATATCTGACTTATTATCTTCCATCACTTGCTTATCTGCATTTTTCTTTTGCATTTCCAGTTCATACAGCTTCGCTTTCATCTGTTTCATTGCCTGATCTTTGTTCTTATGTTGAGAGCGATCATTTTGGCATTGTGTGACAAGCCCTGTAGGAACGTGGGTAATACGTACCGCAGATTCTGTTTTATTAACGTGCTGACCACCAGCGCCTGATGCGCGGTAAACGTCGATACGCAGATCGGCTGGGTTGATTTCAATATCAATATTGTCATCAACTTCAGGGTAAACAAAAGCAGAGCTAAATGAAGTATGGCGACGTCCGCCTGAGTCAAATGGGCTTTTACGCACTAAACGGTGAACCCCGGTTTCTGTACGTAGCCAACCATAGGCATATTCTCCTATGATTTTGATTGTTGCTGATTTTAAACCTGCAACATCACCGTCAGACTCTTCAATAATTTCTGTTTTAAAGCCTCTAGATTCAGCCCAACGTAAGTACATACGCATTAGCATACTTGCCCAATCTTGTGCTTCTGTACCGCCAGAGCCTGCTTGTAAATCAAGATAGCAATCAGCACTGTCATATTCACCAGAGAACATACGACGGAACTCTAATTGCTCAAGCTTTTTGTTTAATCCTTCTAACTCAGCAACTGCTTCGTTAAATGTTTCTTCATCATCGGCTTCAACAGCAAGGTCAAGTAAACCAGAAACATCTTCTAGTCCTTGTTCGAGTTGGTCGATTGTTTCTACAATAGCTTCAAGAGATGAGCGTTCTTTTCCTAACGCCTGCGCCTTTTCAGGCTCATTCCACACGTCAGGTTGCTCTAATTCTGCGTTGACTTCTTCTAAACGCTCTTTCTTGGCATCATAGTCAAAGATACCCCCTGAGGACTTGAGTCCGCTCAGCGACTTCTTCAATTTTGTGTTTTACTGGATTGATTTCAAACATACTTTTTCGTCTTAACGTTGTTTTTAAAAACAATTGGAATAAATTTTGAACCGCATATTGTAACGGATCTCAGCGCGGGTTTATAGCATTTATATACAATTGTCTATCGGATTATTGTGCTCATAACAGCGCGCTGCCCAATACAACCATAAAATGACTTATCTATCGCGATTAGCAAGGCCAAATATGCTCCACCAGCAGTTGTGCATTGCGCTGTCCTCTAAATTCATTGACGTCTAATCGGTAAGCAAGCTCAACCGTTTTAATACTGTTATCCGGCCATATATTAACATCAACATTAAATGCAATAGCATCAATCATTACATGGCTATTTATCGGTTGAAGCATCATTTTTAAATGTTTGCTTCCCACAATACGTTGCTGTAGTAAGGTGAATTTGCCATCGAAAAGTGGCTCAGGAAAGGCTTGTCCCCAAGGCCCTGCTTCTCTTAACATTTCCGCAATAGGTAAAGATAACTGACTGTCGCTTAACTCGCCGTCTGTTAAAATCACGCCTTGTAATTGTTCAGCAGAAACTAATTCCGCCATAAGTGCCGAAAAGTGACGCTGAAAAAGTGGAAATTTATCTTCTTCCAGAGATAGTCCGGCCGCCATCGCATGACCACCAAACTTCACCATTAATCCCGGATTTAACGTATTCAAACGTTCTAATGCATCTCGCAAATGTACACCATGAATAGAGCGTCCTGAGCCTTTTAGTAAACCATCACCGCTTGGGGCAAAAGCAATCACTGGGCGATGCAGTTTCTCTTTAATTCGTGAGGCGAGAATGCCAACCACACCTTGATGCCACTGTGGATGATAAATAGCTAATCCATTCGGTAAGTCATCTTGGGTAGTAATAAATTGGCGAAAGATTGTCGACGCTTCTTCTTGCATTCCCGCTTCTATTTCACGACGAGTCTGATTTAATCCATCCAGTTCATTGGCAATTTCACGGGCGACACCAATATCATTAGTTAACAGTAAAGCAACGCCAACAGACATATCATCAAGACGCCCTGCCGCATTAAGTCTTGGCCCTAATGCAAAACCTAAGTCACTGCTGACTAATTGTGACAACGTTTTACGTGAAACTTCCGTCAAGGCTTTGATCCCTGCACAGCAACGTCCTGCACGAATACGGCGTAATCCCTCATAAACAAAAATACGATTATTTTCATCAAGAGGAACCACATCAGCAACCGTGCCTAATGCGACTAAATCAAGGTAATCGGCCATATTGGGGCGAGCTAATCCCTGTGCTGTAAACCAACCTTGTTTTTCTAATTCAGCTCTTAATGCGGTCATTAAATAGAAAGTGACACCGACACCCGCTAATGATTTCGACAAAAAGGCACAATCCGCTAAATTAGGATTGATAATTGCATCAGCTTGAGGAAGGGAGTGACCCGGCAAATGGTGATCAGTAACCAATACACGGATACCATATTCATGAGCAACATCAACACCTTCAAAAGAGGAGATCCCATTATCAACCGTAATAATCAGATCTACGCCTTTCTTCGCCACATCATGAACCACTTGAGGGCTAAGTCCATAACCATCATCAAAACGATTAGGAATATGGTAACTTACTTGCTGAAATCCCATTTGCCGTAACGCTTTAATAGCAAGAGCTGTACTGGTTGCACCGTCGGCATCAAAATCCCCTACAATAACGATCCGCGATTGCAGCTTTAATGCCTCAACTAATAAAGAGATAGCAACATCAATACCGTTTAAATCTTGATAATGCAATAAGCCCTTTAACGAGCGCTCGAGCTGAGTTTCAGAGGTAATACCTCGATTGGCATAAATTTGCCGTAATAAGGGATCGAGGCTTTCTGGCAATGCTGTTGCTTTCGCCACACGCCGACGTAATGTCGGTTCAATAGTAACCATAAAACGCTATCACTTCTCTTTTTTATTTAATAATTCAAGTAGATTAGTCGCCGATATATATCCGCCATAAATACTCGCATCAGGTAATACAATCGCAGGCGTACCTTGAATGCCCATCATAGTGCCAAGTTTAAAATGCTCATTGATATTAATTTTTTTACAGTCATCAATCGCAATAATTTTGTCACCTTTAAACGCACTATCGAGTGATTTTTTAGGAAAACCGCTACACCATACGGCATTCATCTGTTGACTGACCACATTATTTTTCACCCCGTTACGAGGAAAAGCCAAATAACGTACCGTGACACCTTGTTTATTTAGCTCTGGTACTTCTTGATGCAATTTTTGGCAATAAGGGCAACTAATATCGGTAAAAACAGTGATCACATATTTTTCATTAGCAGCCTTATAAACAATCATTTCATTTTTAAGTGAATCAATTTTTTTCATGATCACTTGATTAGCGATACTGACAGGCTCCTCACCATTAATATTATAAATCGGCCCTGCTGTAAGGTATTTCCCATCATCAGTAATATAAAAAATGCCTTTATCAGAAAGCACTGCATTTAAACCCACTATCGGTGTCGGTTGAATGCTCTCTGCTTTTATCTGCATTTTTGCCAGTTGCGCTTTAATAGCAGCGTTATCTGCAAACACTGGCATTGACACCATACTGAATAAAATGGGTAACCAGAGTAATTTCTTTTTCATTTGAATTCCTATTTAACACCAGCCATTCGGCGGTTATCCCCTTGGGTGATGTTGCTGATGAAGCACTTTTAAGCGCTCTGTAGCAACATGGGTATAAATCTGTGTTGTAGAGAGGTCACTGTGCCCCAATAACATCTGTACAACACGCAAGTCTGCTCCATGATTTAATAGATGTGTTGCAAAGGCATGCCGCAACACATGGGGTGATAATTTCTCTGAATCAATTCCGGCGATCACCGCGTAATGTTTTATACGATGCCAAAATGTTTGTCGCGTCATTTTTTGGCCTCTTAAGCTTGGAAACACAATATCATCGGTTTTCCCTTGCATAAGGGCTGGTCTACCATATTGCAGATATTGTTCTAACCAGTAAATAGCTTCTTCACCTAAAGGAACTAATCGTTCTTTATCGCCCTTACCTATCACACGTAACACCCCTTGCCGTAAGCTAATATCAGATAAAGACAATCCTACTAGCTCAGAAACCCGTAATCCACAGGCATAAAGAACCTCAAGCATCGCTTTGTCGCGTAATTCTATTGGCTCATCAATACAAGGAGCACTAAGTAAATTTTCTACTTGCTGTTCACTTAGGTCTTTGGGTAAACGTTTGGGTAATTTAGGTGTAGAAAGCAAAGCGCTGGGATCATCTTGGCGTAATTTCTCACGATAAAGATATTGGAAAAACCGACGTAAGGTACTTAACAGTCGTGCCGCACTGGTTGCTTTATAGCCCTCATCCAAACGAGTGGCAAGAAAAGCGTGTAAATCTAACGTCGTCACCGATAACCAATTGAGTTTTTGTGTGACCAGCCACTGGCTTAACGCCTGTAAATCTAAACGATAAGCGCTGAGTGTATTCGCAGATAACCCTTGCTCTAGCCAAATACTATCGAGAAATTGTTCTATGATAACGTCATTATCTTCTTGGTTATTATCTGTTGTCGTTTGTGTCGATAACTTGGTCTGGGTCACGGGTTTGCTCTCTCTTCTTTACGTTGTTACTTGTACATTATGCCTCATAGAAAAAGTTTTCTGGTACAATAGTGACCTTTATTAGCAAAAATATCCTAAAAATCTTTATGAAAATTGGTCTATTTTACGGTTCCAGCACCTGTTATACCGAAATGGCGGCAGAGAAAATTCGTGACATTCTCGGTGAAGAGTTTATTGATCTTCATAATGTTCAAGAGTGCGATATTACTCTGATGCAAGAGTATGACATTCTTATTTTAGGTATTCCAACCTGGGACTTTGGTGAGATCCAAGAAGATTGGCTCGCAATTTGGGAAACGCTACCAACATTAGATCTCAAAGATAAACTCGTTGCTATGTATGGAATGGGTGATCAAATTGATTATGGTGAATGGTTTTTAGATGCATTAGGTATGCTCTACCACCATTTACTGCCAAGTGGTGTTAAATTTATCGGTTTTTGGCCTATTGAAGGGTATGAATTTACCAGTCCTAAACCACTTACTGATGATGGTAAACATTTTGTCGGGCTCGCATTAGATGAGGTGAATCAATTTGAAGAAAGTGATGAACGTTTATCACAGTGGTGTATGCAAATTTTACGAGAAATAGAAGAAAACTTGTAAATCGCAATCAATCTATTGCTTCAGGTTATCTACCGCAAGGTAACACTTTTAACCTTAGTCAATCAGTAAGCATTCTAACGGTTTATATACATACCCAGAATTAAATATCTGGGTATTGCATCAGCAGTTGTGAAAAATTTCGCCACTCATTTTCCGGCATACTATCAAAAGCAACCCATAGCGTGATTTGCTTATTATTTAAGATAGAATCTAACGTTATTTTTGCACCAAATCGGCTGATCCACGGTTGTTTTGCAATCTGCCATTCATGATATTTCCATTGAATACGATTGCCATTAAGCAGCACTAAATCCCCTTTCCTTTTATTGATATTTTTTTGGCTAAAATACCAACCTAATATAAGTAAAAGTAACAAAGGAACCCAGATATAAATAAAGCCAGGTGGCCAAGGATATAACAGCAATGCTATTTCAAAAATAACGTAAACACTAGTTGAAAATAACTGTGTAAACCAAGAAACTGTTAAATGTGATTTCCATAAAGTCACGAGTGATATTAGCTCCTGCTTTAATATCTTATTATTACAACAAGATATCGTCGTCGTTTTTTAATAGCATAACTGATTTTTGTAAAAAAAGGAGAATATAAAAAATAAAATGACGATCCTCTATTTTTTCTTTGAAATGCCACGCAAAATTATTGTCACTAAGATTTAATATTACCTCATTAAAATTTTCTATTCTTCGTTTTTTACTTACTAAAACGCCCTTATTCATTTAATGAATAAGGGCGTGATACTTAGTACTTCAGGCTTTATTTAATGCACTTGGTTTTATATTCTATTTTTATTAGTACTAATACTTATTAACAATTTCAGCCATACGAATTCTATTACGCTCTTGAATTAACTTTACCATGTAATAAAGATCTTCATCATCAGGGCGGCCGTGGTTCATCAACCAATTAAATAAATCAGGATCAGCACATTCAAGTAAACGAACAAAGAGCCTTTTGTCGTCATCAGAGAGTGTGTCGTACTCGTTTTCGAAAAAAGGCATGATAGAAATATCTAGTTCACGCATTCCACGGCGACATGCCCAATTTATTCGTGCTTTATTTTCTATATCGATAGTCATATTCTGCTCTTTAATATGTTCACTTCAAGAAATACCACTATTTCTTCCTGCCTTGATGATAGTCTTATCGCACCCTTTTTAACATCAAAATGATCACAATTTGTCGCTTTCGTCCAATAGCAACGCTTTGAAGCATCAATAAATTGTTATGCACAAAATTCTTTCTGTGCGCTGAAAATAATAATGACTTGCATTGTCTTGTGACTCTTTTACCATAAACAGTGTATCGGATTAACTACATAGCGGGTGATGTCATGACTCAAAATTCTACTCAGACAAAACGCCCTCATGCCGCAATCAATTTACCACTCACCTTGATCTCTTTAGATGATTGGTCATTGATAACTGCAACAGGGGCTGATAGTGAAAAATACTTACAAGGCCAACTAACAGCGGATATTGCCGCATTACCGACTACAGAGCACACTTTAGCCGCTCATTGTGAAGCTAAAGGGAAAATGTGGAGTACATTGCGCATTTTCCATCAACAAGCAGGATTTGCTTATATATTGCGGAAAAATGTTGCTGAAAAACAACTTACTGAGCTTAAAAAATACGCCGTATTTTCAAAAGTGACTTTTACTGAAAATACAGATGCGGTGTTATTAGGACTTGCGGGGCAAGGCGCGGCACAAGCCTTAGCGGAATTCTTCCCTGAGATCCCCCGTAAAGCCAATGAAGTGGTTAATCACCAAAATAGCTACTTACTGCAACTCCCGTTACCTACAGAGCGCTTTTTAATTGTTACAGATGAAGAGACTGCCAAAAAACTAGCCACGACATTGCCCGCAGAAACCAGTGATAGTGACCAGTGGTTAGCCCTTGATATCGAGGCGGGTTATCCCATTATTGATACCCCTAATATCGAACAATTCTTACCACAAGCGACTAACTTACAAGCATTACCATTAAGTATTTGCTTTAAAAAAGGTTGCTATACAGGTCAAGAAATGGTGTCTCGTGCCAAATTCAGAGGCGCAAATAAACGTGCTATGTATCTGTTATCAGGTGGCGCAGCACAATTGCCCGACATTGGCGGTAGCGTTGAGTGGCAATTAGGTGAAGATAAATGGCGCAAAACAGGCACGGTATTAAGTGCGGTTCGTATGGCCGATAACACGATTATCGCCGAAGTGGTGATGAATAATGATATGGATGCTGACAGCGTATTTCGTGTCCAAGGTGATACCACCAGCCGCTTAACGATTAAACCTTTGCCTTACTCTTTAGAAGATGAGTGATAGCACTTCCATATGAACGGATTTTTATGACACAACAAACTAATGGGGCTTTTGGCCCCTTTTCAGATACCATCAATTTTATTATTGAACTCGATAAACTCAAACGCGTTTACCGCAAAAATAATGTATTAGACAATAGCCGTGCTGAAAATACCGCTGAGCATAGTTGGCACTTTGCTGTTGCAGCAATGAGTTTTCAACCTTATGCCGGTGATATTGATATAGGTAGAGCGATCCAGCTAGCTTTAGTGCATGATATTGTCGAAATCGATGCTGGTGATGTGATGGTTTATGATGTTGCCGCTCGTGAAGCGATTAAAGAGCAAGAGCAAAAAGCAGCCAGACGTATTTTTTCGTTGTTACCTGCACCACAAAGTGAATATTTTCTTAATCTCTGGCTTGAATATGATGCAGCACAAACCCCTGAGTCACAATTTGCCAATATTTTAGATCGCGCAATGCCAATGTTAATGAATCTACATAACGAAGGGCAAAGCTGGGTTGAAAATAATATCCGTTTAGAACAAGTGATTGCACGAAATCTATTTATCGAAAAACAGTGGCCAGAATTTTGGCAATACCTCTATCCTCAATTACTAGAGGCACAGAAAAAAGGCTGGTTAAAATAATTTTTTGCTGTTCATTTGATGCTGACCAAAAAAATACCGAAGGTAGATTTTGAATTTACCCTCGGTATTTTATTTAGTAATAGCGCTAAATTAACCTTTATTCATAATCACTTATTGGCGCACAAGAACAATGCAAATGACGATCACCATAAACATCATCAAGGCGTTTTACTGCCGGCCAATATTTATTGCGTTTCGTTGCTTCACTTGGGAATACCGCACATTCACGGCTATAGCTATGTGACCATTCTTGCACTAATTCATACTGTGTATGTGGTGCATTCACTAGCGGATTATCATCAATCGGCCATACCCCGTCATCGACTTGTGCAATTTCAGCACGAATCGAGAGTAACGCATCAATAAAGCGGTCAATTTCAACTTTGCTTTCAGATTCTGTTGGCTCAATCATTAATGTCCCCGCAACAGGGAATGACATGGTTGGCGCATGAAAGCCATAATCAATTAGACGCTTCGCCACATCCATTTCACTGATACCATAGTTAGCTTTGAGTGGACGAATATCAATAATACATTCATGGGCAACGTAACCTTCCGCCCCAGAATAGAGGATGTCATAGTCATCTTTTAAGCGTTGAGCAATATAGTTAGCATTTAAAATCGCTACTTGGCTCGCTTGTTTAAGCCCTTCTGAGCCCATCATACGGATGTACATCCAGCTAATGGGTAATATTGAGGCACTACCAAATTGTGCTGCTGACACGGCACCTTGGGTCGTAACACCGTCCATTTCCACGACACTATGTCCAGGTACAAATGGCGCTAAATGTGCTTTTACGCCAATAGGTCCCATACCTGGGCCACCACCGCCATGGGGGATACAGAAAGTTTTATGTAAGTTTAAGTGTGATACATCAGAGCCGATAAAGCCTGGGGTCGTGATCCCCACTTGCGCATTCATATTAGCGCCATCAAGATAAACCTGTCCGCCATATTGATGAATGATCTCACAAACTTCACGTATACCCTCTTCATAAACACCGTGAGTTGAAGGATAAGTCACCATCACACAAGAAAGCTCAGCTTGGTGCTTCTCTGCTTTCGCTTTTAAGTCTGCAATGTCGATATTACCATTTTCATCACACCCCACAACAACCACCGTCATACCCGCCATATGGGCTGATGCAGGGTTTGTACCATGGGCTGAGCTTGGAATTAAACAGATATGGCGATTTCCTTCTCCTCGGCTTTGATGGTAACGACGAATAGCTAACAATCCAGCATACTCCCCTTGCGCCCCTGAGTTAGGTTGCATACACATCGCATCATAACCCGTTATGGCAGCCAACCAATTAGATAGCTGCTCAATCATTATCTGGTAGCCTTGCGCTTGATAAGGTGGGCAGAATGGGTGCATTTCGGTAAATTCAGGCCATGTGATCGGCAGCATTTCAGCCGCAGCATTAAGCTTCATAGTACATGAGCCTAACGGGATCATTGCTTGGTTAAGCGCTAAATCTTTATTTTCTAAACGATGCATATAGCGCATCATTTCAGTTTCACTGTGATAAAGATGGAAGTTTTCATGGGTTAACACCGCATCTTTACGCAACATTGCCGTTGGAATTGAGGTCGATGAAGAAGCTACCAATGCATCTAATGTATCAATGTCATCAGAGAAAGCTTTACCACTGATAATCTCAATCAATCTGACAACATCTTCGCGAGTCGTCACTTCACTTAAAGTGACACCTACTGCGCCAACAATATCGGTTCGTAAGTTAATTTCAGCATCTTTAGCACGTTGTAATACACCCGCTTTATCCGCTGTTTCAACGGTTAAAGTATCAAACCATGTCTGATGGCGTAATGTCATGCCATTTTGAATTAACCCCGCGGCTAAAATATCCGTTAAGCGATGAATACGCTGAGCAATATTTTTTAGACCTTCAGGCCCATGATATACCGCATACATGGCAGCAATATTGGCCAGTAATACCTGTGAAGTACAAATATTCGAGTTAGCTTTTTCACGGCGAATATGCTGTTCACGAGTTTGCATTGCCATACGTAACGCTCTGTTACCTGCAGCATCACGCGAGACACCGATAACACGTCCTGGCATGGCTCGTTTATATTCATCTCGACAGGCAAAGAAAGCAGCATGTGGACCACCATATCCCATTGGCACCCCAAAGCGTTGGGCTGAGCCTAATACAATATCCGCTCCTTGCTGCCCTGGAGCCGTTAATAACACCAGTGCCATTAGATCAGCCGCTACACTGGTAATAATTTTTCGCGTTTTTAGTTCACTAATGAGCTGACTATAATCATGAATTTCACCGGTTGTGCCGACTTGCTGTAATAGCACTCCAAAGACACCTTCTAGCTCTAACACTTTTTCAGCTTTATCGACAATCACTTCAAAACCAAAGGTGTTAGCTCGGGTTTTTACTACGTCTAGTGTTTGGGGATGAATATCATCAGCGACAAAAAAACGCTCCGCATTTTTTAGTTTACTAACACGTTTTGCCATTGCCATAGCTTCAGCGGCAGCAGTAGCTTCATCTAATAGCGAAGCAGAGGCTAAATCCATGCCGGTATAATCAATAGTTACTTGTTGAAAGTTAAGTAATGATTCAAGACGCCCTTGAGAAACTTCTGGCTGATAAGGAGTATAAGCGGTATACCAACCTGGATTTTCTAGCAAATTACGTAAAATAACAGGAGGCAATACAGAAGGCGCATATCCCATACCGATATAAGAGGTAAAACGTTTATTTTTACGGGCTATCGCTTTTAGTTCTGCTAATGCCTCTTGTTCAGTAGCCCCCCCTCCGACATTAGGCGGCGTTGCTAATTGGATATTATCGGGAACAATCTTTTGTGTTAATTCATTTAATGAGGAGATGCCAACAACATCAAGCATCTCTTTAATCTGTTCTGGCGATGAGCCAATATGGCGACGAATAAATTCATCACGATATTCTAATTGAGTTAAAGTTTGTGTCATTGCGGGTAATTCCTGAATTCACAATAAATGGATAAGCTGTTTTTACTGATTTGAAAATAGGCTGATAAATAAAAACGCCCCGACTTTTTAATGACGAGGCGTTTATTTTTACTCTTCGTTTTCAACTAACTCTTGGTAGCCAGCCGCATCAAGGAGATCGTTTAATTCGCTTTCATCTTTTGCTTTTATGCGAAATAACCATCCATCCCCATAAGGATCACTATTAACCAGCTCTGGTGAACCATCCAACTCCTCATTTACTGCAATAATTTCGCCAGATAATGGGGCATAAATATCTGATGCAGCTTTTACTGATTCAGCCACAGCACAATCATCCCCAAGATCAACTTCACTGCCTACATCAGGAAGATCAACAAACACCATATCACCTAACAACTCTTGAGCATGTTCAGTGATGCCGATAGTGTATTCGCCATTGCCTTCAGAACGGATCCACTCATGAGATTGCGCATATTTTAATTCACTAGGTATTTGACTCATTGACCGTACTCTCCATTTAAAATAATAATGCTTTATACCAATGCTTTACCTGAACGAACAAAACCAGGTTTTACCACCTCTACCGGTATTTCACGATTACGCAATAAAACAATTGCGCTATCTTTAATACCTGCGGGTACTCTGGCTAATGCAATACTAAAGCCCAATGTCGGTGAAAATGTGCCACTAGTAATAACGCCTTCTCTTAATTCACCTAAATCATCGGTAAAGTGCACGGCACTACCTGCACGTAACACCCCTTTTTCTCGCATCACCAGACCAACCAGTTTATCTGTGCCTGTTGCGCGTAATTTTTCTAATGCTTCTCTACCAATAAATTGACGATCTTCGGGTAACCAGGCAATCGTCCATCCCATATTAGCCTCAAGAGGATTAATAGTTTCATCCATCTCTTGACCATAAAGATCCATACCCGCTTCTAAACGTAAAGTGTCTCGAGCACCTAACCCCGCGGGCTTAACCCCCACTGCTAATAACTTTTTCCAATAATCAACAGCTTGCTCTTTTGGCATGGCGATTTCATAACCTGCTTCACCGGTATAACCTGTCGTCGCGACGAAGAGATCATCAAGTTGTACGCCATAGAAAGGCTTCATCGCTGCCACTATTTGGCGATGCGATTCACTTAATAAACGCTGTACTTTTTCTTGTGCGTGAGGGCCTTGTACTGCAATTAATGCTAAATCATCACGTACTTGAATATCGACGACATAATCTTTGGCATGCTCAGTGATCCACGCTAAATCTTTTTCGCGGGTTGCGGAGTTAACCACCAGACGATAGAAAGTCTCATCAAAGTAGTAAACAATCAGATCGTCAATCACACCACCGGACGCATTTAGCATACCAGTATAAAGTGCTTTGCCTTTTTCGGTGAGTTTAGCGACATCATTCGCTAATAGATAACGTAGAAAGTCTTTAACTTGCGGGCCATGTAAATCAACAATCGTCATGTGAGATACATCAAACATACCTGCATCTTGACGCACATTATGGTGTTCATCAATTTGAGAGCCATAATGCAGTGGCATCATCCAACCATGAAAATCAACCATACGAGCACCACAGGCGACGTGCTCATCATATAACGGAGTCTGTTTTGCCATTCTTCCCTCTTTCTATTTTTAGTTTAGATGATCCAGAGAACGCAATTTGTTAAATATAAAATTAAACTTGATTAAAAATCAGCGTGTTAATTACAAGCTTAAGTTTATTTTTAAACATTATTTTAACAAATGTGAGCAATTAACGTACAACGCAAACGATACCTTTACTTTGAACTTATCACTAAGAGAAAAAATAAACCATAAGTTAAAATAGGGTATTACCTCTACCAATCATAATGTAGAGAAATAAGTATGCAGAATGAATGATTGTAATTATGCGTATCAGCCCTCATTTTTAGTGAATAATGACTAAAAAAAGGGGAGCAATACAAAGAATAGACTGAAAAAATAGCTATTTTTAGTGTTATTTTTCCAGTCTGTTATAAAGAAAAGTAATGTGAAATGGCTGTTGAATTAGATTTTTTCAGCTGAAACAGGATTTTTATGCTTTAGCCATTCTGGTAAATCAGAAAGTCCCATCGCCTGTTCAAGTAACTTTGGTTTTACTCCTGGTAAACTATCTGCTAACGAAAGACCGATATCACGCACCCACTTTTTAATAGGGTTATTACCTTCAAATAATTCGCGGAACCCTTGCATAGTCGCTAACATGACCGCAGCGGCATGTTTACGGCGGCGCTCAAAACGTCTTAAATAGAGATACTCACCAAAATCTTTACCTTCTGCTTTTAAACGACGGATTTCACCAATTAATTCAGCAACATCCATAAAGCCAAGGTTAACCCCTTGTCCAGCTAAAGGGTGGATGGTATGCGCGGCATCACCTAATAACGCTAACCGTGGAGCGGCAAATTGACGTGCATAGCGACCCGTTAATGGAATTGTCATACGTTCACTGACTAATTCACACTGGCCTAAGCACATATCAAAAGTAACACCTAGCGTACGTTCAAATCGCGTTTTATCTGCACTCTTATAATCTTCAGCCAATGAGCTAGGTAGCGACCACACAATAGAACAAGTATGAGGATCTGCAAGAGGTAAAAAGGCTAAAATCCCCTCACCATGAAACACTTGGCGCGCCACATTATCATGGGGTTGTTCTGTGCGTATGGTTGCGACTAAAGCGTGATGTTCATAATCCCAAAAAGTCAGTGGAATATCAGCATTTTTACGCAACCAAGAATTCGCACCATCGGCGCCAACAACCAGCCTAGCGGTTAACATTTCACCGTCATTTAAGCTGATAAAGGCTTCATTTTCTCCCCACACAATGCGTTCAATTTGAGCAGGGGAATAACAGGTAATATCACTATGACTGGTGACCTTTTGCCACAGCACTTCACGAATAAGATGATTTTCAATAATAGTGCCAAGATGAGATAACCCTTCTTGTTGCGCTGAAAACGCAATACGTCCAAAACTATCTTGATCCCATACTTCCATACCTTGATAAGGGGCTGTACGTAATGCCGTTAAGTTTTCCCATACCCCCAATTTCTTGAGTAATAACTCACTGGCAGTATTAATCGCAGATACCCGTAATGCAAAATCATCTTGCGGATGGAAATGCGTGGTGACTGGGTGATTTTCTATTATCGCTATACGTAATCCACAGCCATGTAATCCGCAGGCTAATGCAAGCCCGACCATTCCACCACCAGCAATAACAACATCAAATGATTTCATAATAAAAGTATCCTAAAAAGCAATTATGCTCAGTTTGTCCAACCTAATGTTTGGTGTGCTAATTTGTTACGAAGTGCAGGCACTAATTCCATCGTCATTAAGCCTAGATTACGGGAGATAATTAACGGCATACAACGATTCGCAAACACTTTCACTAAGCCATCAGTGATCGTAATAGTACTTTCTCTATCCTGTTCGCGAAGCTGTTGATATTGTGATAATACGCGATAACTGCCGATATCAAGACCTGATTGTATGGCCGAGGTTAATGTATTGGCTAATGTCATTACATCGCGTAAACCAAGATTAAAACCTTGCCCTGCAATAGGATGCAAGGTTTGAGATGCATTACCTATCAATGCTAAACGATGGCTGATCATTTGCTGTGCTTTTTGCAAAACTAATGGATAGCAATGACGCTGCCCTACTTGTTCAATCTTACCCAAACGCCAGCCAAAATCCCGTTGTAACTGTGCAATGGTTGTTTGATCATCCCATTGTGAAACTTGCTCTAATTTCTCAATAGGATGGCACCACACCAATGAACTACGCCCTTCGCTCATGGGTAACATTGCTAATGGACCAAATTGTGTAAATCGCTCAAATGCACAACCTTTGGGATCAATCTCTGTTTTTACATTGGCGATCACCGCAACTTGATGATAAGGCGTTTTCTGCCATTGAATATGACATTGATGACCAATGGGTGAATGTGTACCATCTGCGGCAACCAGTAAATCACCGCTAAGTTGTGTACCATCATCAAGTGTCACTTCAACGTTATCGAGATGGCGCTGAACATGCTCCACTTTAGCGGGACAATATAGCGTAATATTGGGTTGTTTTTTCAACTGTGCAAACAGTTGACGCCCCGCATCATGTAATTCAATAACATAACCCAGTGCGTCAATATCGTAGTCCTGTGCATTTATGTTCACAAAACCGCAATGGCCTCTATCAGAAACATGAACGTGATTAATAGGTGTCACAAAGGGTTTTAAGACCGACCATAATCCGATTTGTGCTAATCGCTTTGCTGTGCCATGCGCTAAAGCGATCGCTCTGGCATCGAATCCGGGATGCCCATTATCTGGCTCTCGCGCTTCAATAAGCGAAATGGAAATATTACCCTTATTTAATGCAGAAAGTGCTAGTGCTAACGTTGCACCCGCCATTCCACCACCCACAATAATCACATTCATGCTGATTTTAGCCTTAAATTTTTCCTGCCATCAGAGCTTCAATTTCATCAGGATCTTTAACAACCATAGCCGTTAAATTTTCATTACCTGTTTCAGTAATAACAATGTCATCTTCAATGCGAATACCAATACCACGATACTCTTGTGGTACATCTGCATCTGGCGCAATGTAAAGTCCTGGTTCAATAGTCAACACCATACCCGGCTCTAAGATACGATCACGATCGGTGCCATAGTGTCCAACATCATGAACATCAAGACCTAACCAGTGACTTAAGCTATGCATAAAGAAGCGCTGATAGGCTTTTGTCTCAATGAGGTGTTCGATATCACCGTGCATAATGCCGAGCTTAACTAAGCCTTCCACCATGATATACACGACATGTTTAGTGACTTCTTTGATGCTTGTACCCGGTTTATACAATTCGAGGGATACATTGAGTGATTTTAAAACAATCTCGTAAATTTCACGTTGTTGACGGCTAAATTTACCATTAACAGGGAAAGTTCGCGTAATATCACCCGCATAACCTTCATATTCACAGCCTGCATCAATAAGGACTAAATCCCCATCACGCATTTTAGTTTCATTTTCAGTATAATGTAAGATACAACCGTTCTCACCACTACCGACAATACTGTTATAGGAAGGGAAACGCGCACCATGAGAGATAAACTCATGTTCAATTTCCCCTTGTAATTGATACTCATACATACCTGGCTGACATTTTTGCATTGCGCGAGTATGGGCTAACGCAGAAATTTTTCCGGCTTTGCGCAGTAATTCAATTTCAGCATCAGATTTAAATAACCGCAGTTCGTGCACTATTGGACGCCAATCAATAAGCGTTTGTGGCGCTTTTAAATTACGGCGAGAGCCTTTTCTTAAGGTATCCAGAGCATTAAAGACGATTTCATCGGCAAACGCATATTCACCTTGGGCATGATAAACAATATCCAATCCATTGAGTAATTGATAAAGTTGCTCACCTACATCTTCGTAAGGTAGCGCTTTATCAACACCTAATTTTTCAGGGGCAGCTTCTTGCCCAAGACGACGACCAAACCAGATTTCCGCGGTTAAATCTCTAACCCGATTAAACAGTACGCTATGATTATGTGTTTCATCACTTTTAATCAACACAAGGATAGCTTCTGGCTCACTAAATCCGGTGAGATACAAGAAGTCACTATGTTGGCGATAGGGATATTCACTATCAGCATTGCGTTGTGCTTCTGGCGCAGCAAAAAAGATAGCTGCACTTGCTGGTTTCATCTGAGCTAATAATGCCTGACGACGGGATAAAAATTCTTGCTTATTCATACCCACTCCTATCCTTTATTGATCTTTTGGTTATCTAATTAATAAGGCAATTATTAATGTAATGTCCGTTGTTCATCTTGTTTATCATTTTCTGTTGTTGTCTCTTTTGAGGCGACAAAAGTGATATAGCACAGCTGAACAGAGACTTTGACATATTCTGTAACTTCTTCGAGTGCATCTTCAAGCTCTTGTTGATTTTCATCTTCTTCATAGCCTAATGCACCAATATTACGCAAATCAGTGATAACTTCCGTCAACTCTTTATGCTCAGATAACTTAGGTTGTGCAACACCTAATCCTAATAGAAAATGATTAACCCACCCTGCAAGGGCATCAGCTCGAGGAAAAACAGATTCTGCATCGTCAGGTAACAGCATAGAAAAATTAAATACGCTGTCATCAAGTTGCTCATGAGTGACGTGATAAAGTGATTCAAGGGGTTCTGATAACGATTTAGGGAACGCTAAGCCCTCATTAGTCAGTTCATGTAACAAAGTTTTCCAACTATTGTCATGTACTGCTCCACAAATAAACCCAGTAATTAGGCCATGCATCTCTGCGGCAGTTAAAGGCACGGCATGTTGTTGTAATAATGAATCAATTGCTGAGTAATCTGGTAATGTGTTTTGTATTGACATAAGAATAAACGTCGCATTTAGGGGAATAGTTCAAGATATGCTACCATCAATAGAACGCACTGTACCAGTTAAGCTATGTTAAACATTGGAATTTTTGCAGTAATAGCGTTTAATACTGCCTTATAACCGTATACACTACTAAACACGTAGCACAGATTTTATGTCAGGAAGGAATCATGTCCGCACAACCCGTTGATCTTCAAATTTTTGGGCGCTCATTACGTGTCAATTGCCCACCAGAACAAAAAGATGCTTTACTGGCTTCTGCTGCTGAACTTGAACAACGATTACAAGATCTCAAAGAACGCAGTGGTGTTTCCAATACTGAGCACTTAATTTTTATCGTGGCATTAAATATGAGTCATGAGTTGGCAGAAGAAAAGTTAAAAACGAGAGACTATGCCTACAATATGGAAGAGAAAATAAAAATGCTACAACAATCTATTGAACAAGCTTTACACGATCAAGGCAAGCACCATGATCGCACTTTTTCAACATCAAAGTAGATTTGTTCAGAAAGCATGCGCACACCACGAAATTAACAGATAATAGGTTGCTTTCTACAATTAAAATAATACAATAGTTCATAGATAAGGTGCTTAACAGCACCCACCTAATTTCTCTGAGATGTTCGTCAGTGGGTAAGTCCCCTGAGCCGATATTTCAAAAAAAATAGAATGTGGTGATCTATTACTTGTGAGCATACCTGATTCGTTCAGGCAGCCTAATGGTGATAGCACTATGTTCACCTTGGACCACGGGTTCAAGGGTTACAGCCTACAACGGCATCTTGGAGACCCCAATTCAAGTTCTAAACACTGAGTACTGATTAAGTATTTAATGTTTAGAGCTTTTTTTATTTCTTTTTCCTCTAGCTTTCTTGGCTTTTCTCTTTTTTACCTCTAAAGTGTAATAAATTCATAGAAGTGATATATTTTTATTCATACTAATTCCTTGCTGATGGATTAATCATGACACAACCCCCTGTTTTCCAGCAAAGAGATCAGATACGTAAAGCTATCCGCCAAAAACGCCGTCAACTTACTGTGGCACAACAGCAAGATGCTGCACATAAACTCTCTGAACGGGTACTCCATCATCCCAAAGTCAAGCAAGCTAAAACAATTGCCTTATTTCTCTCTTTTGACGGCGAGATTGATACCGCTCCTCTAATCACTCATTTATGGGATTTAAATAAACAGGTTTGTCTGCCTGTATTACACCCTTTTCATCGCCATCATTTACTTTTTTTACGTTACGCTCCCACCACGCAGTTAGTGAAAAATCGTTTTAATATTTTTGAGCCTCCACTCAATGTGAATAATATTATTCCAATATCTGATATTGATATTATCTTTACGCCACTGGTTGCCTTCGATGAAAGCGGTCAGCGACTCGGTATGGGCGGAGGTTTTTATGATAGAACATTAGAAAACTGGCAACGGCAGTCATTTTATCCTATGGGGCTTGCTCATACATGCCAACAAGTTCATTCGTTACCGAGCGCAGATTGGGATATACCGTTACCTGAAATTATTACACCTGATAAAGTATGGCGTTTTGATGAACGACTGATACAGAGAAATTAAGACGAGCTTTTAACGCTATCTTTGTTTTTTTATATTATTATCTTATTTTATAAGATTAAATCTCTATTTTTAACCACATTGCATTTAATATGAAAAATAGAGAAAGCACGAAATTTATAAAAAGCATCAATATCATTCTTAATCTTTCGGGAAAACAATTAGATAATACAAAATCAAACATTAATAAATACGATGATACTATCGCATCATTAGAAAAAAAACATGCTTTTAAACTAAAGAAAAAAAATATTCATTATATTTTTAAAAAACAATTACACTACCCAATAATTTTTTTAGATCGTTATAAAAATATATTTATTCTTTTAAAATATAACAATAATGAATTTCTAATTTATAATCTACAAACTGACAATATGGAGACATGGAATAAAGAGAGATTAATAAATAACAGTATAAATCACTATTACTATCTGGACTTTGCAGAAAAGCATTTTTTTGATATCACTTGGTTTGTCCCAACCTTTATGAAATATCGTATATTATTTCAAAGTGTATTATTTTACTCGTTAATTCTTCAACTGCTAGCACTTGCCTCGCCGATTATTACGCAAATAATTATGGATAAGGTAATTATCCATCAAGCCCTATCCACGCTTGATGTGTTAATAATAGGTCTTATTTTTGTCGCCGTTTCAGAATCTGTATTAAAGGGGATAAGAGAGTATATTTATCATCATACAGCAAATAAAATTGATATGTTGCTAAGTTTGAAATTAACTAACCATTTATTCAAACTTCCTATCAGTTATTTTAAATCTCGCCAAACAGGTATTATTGTTACACGAGTAAAAGAGCTTGATATCATTCGAGAGTTTATAACAAAAACCTTATTAATGTTATTGGTTGATTTCTCATTTATCTTTATTTTCCTATTTGTTATGGCTTATTTGTCATTAAAGTTAACATTAATCTTTCTTGCCACCATCCCACTCTATTTTATCTTAGCTAAATTAATTGCCCCTAAAATAGAAAAAACCGTACAACAGCTTTATCAATATTCAGCAACAAATAGTGCTTTTTTAACAGAAACGCTAGGAGGTATAGAAACAATAAAAAGCCTTTCATTAGAACCACGTTTTACACAACAGTGGCATACGCAAATTCATCAACTGACTAATGAAAATTTAAAATTACAAAATATTGATAACTTATCGCAATACATTGTTTCATTTTTACAAAAAATAACGACAGCGATACTTTTATGTCTAGGTGCTTTTGAAGTCATTTCACTTGCAATGACAATAGGTCAACTCATTGCTTTTAATATGCTATTAAACCACTGTCTACAACCTTTAAGTTCTGCAATAGAAGTTTGGGGAAAGTATATCCGAGCCAAAACGGCTATTTATAATTTACAAGACATTCTTAATCTCCCAATAGAGCAAGAAAAAGCCAATAAGAAAATGACCTTACAAGGTGAAGTGAGTTTTGAGAATGTCAGTTTTAGTTATCAACATGATGCCCCCCCTGTTGTAAGGCAAATTTCATTTAGAATAAATGAATATGAAACTATTGGTATCGTTGGGACGTCTGGATCAGGGAAAAGTACATTAGCACGCATCATCGCAGGGCTTTATATCCCACAATTAGGTCAGGTTAAGCTTGATGACATTCCGGTTTGTGAAATTCCCCCCGCAGTATTACGTCAACAAATAGGGTTTGTCTTACAAGAGAATTTTTTATTTCATTTAACCGTGCTCGACAATATCCGTTTAACGCAACCATCAGCCTCATTAGATGATGTTATTCATGTAGCTAAATTAGCAGGTGCTCATGAGTTTATTTTAAAACTTCCTTTAGGGTACGACACACTCATTGCTGAAAATGGCAGATCTTTATCTGGGGGACAATGCCAACGTATTGCAATTGCCAGAGCCTTACTCTCATCTCCTAAAATTTTAATTTTTGATGAAGCTACCAGCGCATTGGATGGTGAGTCTCAAGCCATCATCGAAAAAAATCTTCCCCTTATTACCCAAGATAAGACCGTCATTATGATTGCTCATCGCCTTTCCACAATAAAAAACTGTGACCGCATTATTGTATTAGAAAAAGGCCAGATAATCGAAGAAGGCAAACATAATGAATTGATTAGAAAAGATGGCGCTTATAAGAAACTTTGGCAACATCAACAAGGATAACAATGATGAAATCAAAAATAAAACAAATGATTGCTCACTACTTTAAAACTAAAAAAGAGCCTAAAAACTATGATTTTTACCCTAATCATATCGCCGTACTTGAGAAACCGCCGACACCTTATAGTCGTATTATTGCAATAATAATTTCATTAAGTGTGATTATATTTTTACTCTGGGCATATATAGGTAAATTAGATGTGCTTTCTTCAGCTATAGGAAAATTAGTGGTTTCAGGTTATTCGCAACAAATTCAAATTTATGAACATAGTCGCTTAAGCGCCATTCATGTAAAAAATGGCCAACAAGTTACCAAAGGAGAAGCGTTATTAACACTTGATATTTTAGGTGTTGATGAAGAGATTAATAATCTAAAAAATAAGATAGAAAATCTATTATTACTAAAAATTCGTTATCAAGCATTAGGTCAAAACACCCGACCTGATACAATTGATGATTTTAATTTACTAAATAAAGAAAAAAAAGAAGCGGTTCTATTAAGTTATCAAAAAGAAAAGGATGAATTTGATGCTAGTATTAATCATATTAATTCTGAAATAGAAACCAACAATAAAAACAAGCTTCTTACTCACCAAGAAATCAATTCATTAAATGAATTAAAAAACAATATTGAAAAACGCTTTAATATAAAGAAAAAACTCTATGATAAAAAAATTATTAGTACCATGGAGTTTTTAGAAAATAAAAAGGAGTTATTAGAAATTAATCAAATCATTAAAAGAAAATCATCAGAACTGGTTATTTTATCCAGTCAAGAGCAACAATATATAAAAAATCGCGATAGATTAGAAAAACAAAAACACCTAGAGTGGCATGACAAATTTAAACAATATGAAAGCGGAGTTTTTATTTATCAACAAAATCTTTATCATGTTCAGAAACGTCAACAATTAAAAATTGTTCGTTCTCCTGTTACAGGTACAGTACAACAACTCGCCGTTCATACCCTAGGAGCCGTATTGCAACCTTCACAAGCGGTGATGGTGATAGTGCCCGATACTCAGCATAATGTTGCTGAGGTGAATATTCTCAATAAAGATATTGGTTTTATCTATCCGGGTCAAAAAGCGGTGATTAAAATTGATGCTTTTCCTTATACCCGTTATGGCACCATTGAAGGCACCATTGTCAATATAGCAAAAGATTCCATACAACATGAACAATTAGGCTTAGTTTATCCCGTCCTGATTGAACTTGATAAGCAAGTGATGGGTGAAGATGAAGCACAATATAAACTGGCTACAGGTATGTCTTTAGTTGCCGATATAAAAATTGAAAAACGTCGAGTGATTGATTATTTACTCAGTCCAATAGAAGTTTATCAACATGAAGCATTAAGAGAAAAATAATAGCGAGATATCTATGAACTATATAACTAAAAATACGCCATCTCTTCATCCTTCAATTATTGATGGGCTTATTTATTTTTCAAAAAAGAATAAAGGAACATTAAAAAAAGAGCAGCTTATTCATTTTTTAGGTAATGACGACAATCTCTCTGAATTAAATATCATAGAAGCCGCTCAACAACTCAATTTAAAATGCGAATTTTCATTTTTTAATAGTGAAAGTGAGTATAAAGATAAAATAATTATTGATACACTTATCGAAATTAATGGTTATTGGTATATTCTAAAAAATAGAACAAGTGATAAATTAATTATTATTGACCCAAGCACTAACACAGAGAGTCATTATCATATTGATAAAAAAATCACTTATACCACACTGCTAATTATTAATAAGATATTTACCCCTAAACAGAGCAAGTTTAGCTTAATGTGGTGTATTCCATCACTATTAAAACAAAAAAAATCATTATATTTAATTTTTATTTTATCTTGTTTTATTCAATTATTTGCTTTAGTTAATCCAATTATTTTTGAAAAAATTATTGATAAAGTATTAACGGGGAGAAGCCTCTCTAATTTGCAAGTTTTAGGGGTACTCCTTGTGCTGATTGCCATTATAGAGCCTATCTATCTTTTATTACGAGATAAACTTTATGCTTTTGTTTCTTGTACCCTAGGTGCCGAATTCTCAGGGAAAATTTATCAACACCTTATTCGGCTACCCAGTCAGTTTTTTAATCAACGTCAATCTGGGCAAATTATTGCTCGTATTCAAGAGCTTGCTCATATTCGCCAGTTTATTACTGGCTCTGCGTTGATGATGGTACTGGATTTTATTTTTATTATCGTATTTCTTTCAGTAATGTTTGCTTATTCCGTATTATTAACTTGGATAACCATAGCAGCATTAGTCGTTTACTTTTTATTTTGGCTGATACTTGGCCCCATGATCCGTTATTGGGTTGAACAAGAGTATCAAGCAAATGCTGATAATACGAGCTTATTAACAGAAGCTATTAATGGTATAGAAACCATAAAAATAACAGCAACAGAACATCAATTTATTGAAAAGTGGCAATATAAACTCACTAATTATATCCTTAAGCGTTTTTCAGCGGCCAAAAAAGCGTTACTTGCTCAGCAATTAATTGGGGCTATTCATAAAATTACTATGGCAATTATCTTGTGGCATGGTGTTAATCTGATTATGAAAGCGCAATTAAGTGTGGGCGAATTAGTGGCTTTTAATATGTTTGCCACCCATATTACACAACCTATTTTACGTTTAGCCCAACTTTGGCAAGATGTTCAACAAACAGGCATCTCTATACGTCGTATTGGCGAGATTGTTAATACTCCCACAGAGCATCAGCATCAAGGACTTGCTACTGTACCTAATATTGCAGGAAGTATAGTATTTTCTCATGTACGCTTTCGTTATACAGCCAATACTCCAGATGTGATTGAGCAACTCTCTTTTTCGATCCCCGCGGGCAAATTTATTGGTATTACAGGCCCCTCTGGTTCAGGAAAAAGTACTATCACACGTTTAATTCAACGTTTTTATACTCCTCAACAAGGCCAGATTTATATTGATGGTATGGATCTCGCCATTGCCAATCCCCTTACTTTACGCCAATCAATTAGTGTTGTTTTACAAGATAATTTTTTATTTAGTGGCACTATTATGGAAAATATTCGGTTATCAAAACCCGATTGTAGTGAAGAAGATATTATTGAAGCGAGTAAATTAGCCGGCGCTTTTCATTTTATTACTCAACTCCCTGAGGGATTTAATACACAAGTGGGTGAAAGAGGTAGTAATTTGTCAGGAGGGCAGCGTCAGCGTATTGCGCTAGCAAGAGCACTTTTACCTGATCCACGAATTCTTATTTTAGATGAGGCAACATCGGCGTTAGATTATACCTCAGAAGCAGAAATTTTAGCCAATCTTCCGGCTATTTGTAAAAATAGAACGGTAATTTGTATTGCTCATCGACTTAATGCTATTTCTATTTCAGATTATATTTATGTTATTGATAAAGGTCGTATATTAGAAGAAGGTACACATAGCGATTTATTAAATAAGAAAACACTTTATCAGCAATTGTGGCAACAACAGACACAGCAATAAACCGTGATAAGTAATGAACCATAAAAATAAAGGCTCTAATTATTGAGCCTTTATACTTAATATTAAAATAACGATATTAGTACAACATACGAGCACGAATGGTACCCGGTAGTCCTTTTAGTTTTTGCAATACTAACTCAGCTTGTGCTTTCGTTTGTGTAGTAACGTCAATTACTACATAACCCACATTGCCAGCAGTACGCAGATATTGCGCAGCAACGTTAATATTTTCTTCTGTAAATACGTTATTGATACTATTCATAATACCCGGACGGTTTTCATGAATATGCAGTAAACGGTTTACATCATCACCATGACTAGGCAATGATACTTCAGGGAAATTAACCGCAGATAATGTAGAACCATTATCAGAATATTTAGCTAACTTACCAGCAACTTCATAACCAATATTTTCTTGGGCTTCTTGGGTTGAACCACCAATATGTGGCGTTAAGATCACATTATCAAATTTAATTAATTCTGATACAAAAGGATCGTTCGGATCGTTATTTGCCCCCGGCTCCGTTGGGAAAACGTCCACCGCCGCACCTGATAAATGTTTACTCTCTAGCGCTTGTGCTAATGCCGGAATATCAACCACAGTTCCACGAGAGGCATTAATAAGAATAGCGCCTGGCTTCATTCGTAATAGCTCTTCGTGACCAATCATATTTTTTGTTGATGGCGTTTCTGGCACGTGTAAGCTAACAATGTCACACATATTCAGCAGTTCAGATAAGTGACGAACTTGGGTTGCATTTCCCAAAGGAAGTTTGTTTTCAATATCGTAAAAATAGACATCTAAACCAACACTTTCCGCCAAAATCCCTAACTGGGTGCCTATATGACCATAGCCAATAATCCCCAGTTTTTTACCTCGCGCTTCAAAACAGCCTTTAGCTTGTTTATCCCAAATACCACGATGCGCTTTAGCATTAGCTTCTGGAATACGACGCAGTAATAACAGTAATTCCCCTAACACCATTTCAGCCACGGAACGAGTGTTTGAAAAAGGTGCATTAAAAACAGGGATCCCACGACGGGCAGCCGCATCTAAGTCAACTTGGTTAGTACCAATGCAGAAGCAGCCTACAGCAACTAATTTTTCAGCGGCTGCAAAAATTTCTTCTGTTAAGTGAGTGCGGGAACGGATCCCCACAAAGCGTGCATCACGGATAGCTTGTTTTAATTCTTCTCCCGATAATGCACCTTTATGATATTCAATGTTGGTATAACCTGCTGCTCTTAAATTCTCTACCGCACTTTGGTGTACACCTTCCAATAGTAGGAACTTTATCTTTTCTTTTTCCAAAGATACCTTGACCATTTACCCTGCCCTATTTGTGTTACATGAATAAAAACGAAATCCTGTTTCACCAACATAACAAAAATAGATTTTGAGGCAATACAACCGATTGCACTGTTGACAGAATAAGCGATAGATAAAGTGATTTTCTACCGAGCAAAATGATTTTGACAATAAAAATGGCAGCATTTTAAAGAGAGATATCTCTATCGTGTGATATATATCACTGAATTTATGGTTTTCAAAATAATTTGCAAAAAGTCATCATTCTGATTATCTAAGGGGAAAGATAAAAGAGAGTGGGAAAACAATATAGTTCTCCCACTCTCTTTAGACGATACTGTTATTATCTCTGACTAGAGATGCAGTTTAATCGTATCATTTAATGGTTTTCACACCTTCAGAAGTCCCCATTAATACAATGTCTGCTCCGCGATTAGCGAAAAGCCCGACAGTGACCACCCCTGCAATACTATTAATTTTATTTTCTAGCTCAATAGGATTCAGAATAGTGAGATTATAAACGTCTAAGATCACGTTACCATTATCCGTCACGACGTTTTCACGATATTCAGGTAACCCACCTAATTTAACCAGCTCGCGAGCAACATAAGAGCGAGCCATTGGGATAACTTCAACAGGCAGAGGGAATTTACCCAAAACATCCACTTGTTTCGATTCATCGACAATACACACAAAGGTTTTTGCCACCGCTGCAATGATTTTTTCGCGGGTTAATGCCGCACCACCACCTTTGATCATCTGCATTTGATGGTTAATTTCATCAGCACCGTCTACGTAGATATCGAGCGAATCAACTTCATTACAGTCAAAAACGGGAATGCCATAGCTTTTTAGTTTTGCCGTTGAAGCCTCTGAGCTAGAAACTGCCCCTTCAATTTGACCTTTCATTGTTGCAAGAGCATCAATAAAATGAGAAGCCGTAGAGCCTGTTCCAACGCCCACGATAGTACCCGGTTTTACATATTCAAGGGCGGCCCAACCTACTGCTTTTTTTAATTCATCTTGAGTCATTTACAAAACCTTATTTTTCACATTTATCGAATAAGAATAGCATAGTGCCCATAAAATCCGCACAAGGTGTATCAAAATTTGAGACACAACATTTTAACTCATAAAAACTAAAAATATGGCATAGTACACAGTAGAACATAAAATCAAAGAGAATCTGTCAATGAAACGTCCTGATTATCGGGCCCTGCAAGCCCTTGATGCCGTTATTCGAGAGCGTGGTTTTGAACGAGCCGCACAAAAACTATGTATTACGCAATCTGCCGTTTCACAAAGAATAAAACAACTTGAGAATCTATTTGGACAACCTTTATTAGTACGTACGGTTCCGCCCCAACCCACAGAGCAGGGGCAAAAGCTACTCGCATTACTGCATCAGGTCGAAATGTTAGAAGAGCAGTGGTTAGGTGATGAAAATAGTGGCTCGACGCCTCTTTTACTCTCTTTAGCTGTCAACGCGGATAGTTTAGCTACTTGGTTATTGCCTGCTTTGCACCCGGTATTAACACAACTTCCTATCCGGCTTAATATTCAAGTAGAAGATGAAACTCGTACCCAAGAGCGATTAAGACGTGGTGAAGTGGTTGGTGCTATCAGTATTCAGCCCCAAGCATTGCCTAGCTGTCTAGTCGACCAATTAGGCGCATTAGACTATCTTTTTGTGGCATCCCCTGATTTTGCCCAACGCTATTTTGCAAATGGGGTCACTAAATCATCTCTGTTAAAAGCCCCCGCTGTCGCATTTGACCATCTTGATGATATGCATCAGGCCTTCTTACAGCAAAACTTCGGTTTATCTCCCGGTAGTGTGCCCTGCCATATTGTTAATTCTTCCGAAGCCTTTGTTCAGTTAGCTAAACAAGGCTCAACATGTTGTATGATCCCTCATCTACAAATTGCCGATGAGCTAAAAAGTGGTGAATTGATTGATTTAACGCCAGGATTATGCCAACGCCGCATGTTGTATTGGCACCGTTTTGCCCCAGAAAGCAGAACGATGAGAAAGGTAACGGATGCGTTACTTGATTATGGTCGTAAAGTGCTTAAGCAAGATGAAGAGTAAAAAGTAACGTTGATGATATTGTTTCTTGATCAATATTATCGCTATTCTTAGAAAGGGATTTAACCAGTGTGTTCCATCAACCGGTTTAACTCACAGTGAGGAGTTGATGTTTTCCTCTACCGGAAGAAGCAAATTTAAGTTTTATTGGCATTTAACGGGCATAATATTGTATAATAAATGAACATAGGAAAAGGAGATTCAGATGAGCACTTTTATTCGTCGAAGTCGCAACGTTGCTCTAGCCATTGATGCTGGACGTAAAAGTGGTAGTGCTAACATAGAAGGTAATACCCCTGCTGATATTCAAGCCAGCCTGCTGAAAAGCTTAGGTGAGTTTACTGCATCTATTCCAACTACAAAACAACAACCTTACGTGAAAGGATCTCACGGTGCCAATCATAAAAAAAACTATTTCGGGCGTTGATCTCCGTGCAAGTTTTTATTTGACTTCCCAAAGTTTAGGATATCCTTCAAATAAACAGGCAATATTAATGGCTGATATTGCCACATTAATAGCTAAATGGAGGAATGGCTTAGAGGTCGAAATTTATACGGAAAATTATGAATTTAGATATGGTAGGATCAAGTCTTCACGTTTTAACGCCTCTGGTGAGGAAAGCGTATATTATGCAACTTACTTTCATACTCGTGCCAAGCCAAAGGACAATGATCCATTTCTAATAATTACTTTTGATCCCGTTGTTGGACAAGACGATTTTATGTTCATTGAGACCATTATTGATCATAGAACCTATTTTGGTTCACCGGGTGCAGGTAAAACTAAATCTCATATTGAAAGACGGTCATCTGATTTAAAACGCCGCATTGAAAATGGAAAAAAAATTAGTTCCGAACCTTCATCTTCAGTTCAAAACGTTAATAAAAATAACAATGATTCGCCTGATCAAGAAAATAAGTAAAGATGCTTTTTATATATGTAATATTTTCTGACATAAAATCATTTTAAAATATAAGCTTAATAACTGCTTTTCGCACCCAAAAGAACTATCAAATCAGATCCTGCGCTATAACATAGATGTATCAGCTCACTGCTGAGCCAATACATCTTATCTTTTGATGGTAAAGATTATTTAGCTGTTTTTAATTCAAATACCACGTCAACGTAATCTTTAAACTCAATGCTTTGTTGTTGATAGGTCTCTTTTACTGCTTCCGGTGACGGGGCACTTAATGCCATAGCATCCATTTTCATTCGTGCTATCGGATAAGGTGTTGCTTCTGGTGCGCGATAACTTACGCTATAAACAGCCCCTAAATCAGCACCAAACCCTTTTGCCACTGAACTTGCCTGTTGTATGGCATTTTTAATTGCCACTTCTCGTGCTTTGGCTTTGTACTGTTCTGGATCATTAACGCCAAACTCAACATTATTAATTTCATTTAGCCCTGCTGCTAATGCCCCATCCAGTAAGGTATTAAGCTGATCAAGTTTTTTGATTTTTACATCTACGGTTCGTGTTGCTGTATAGCCATTAATCACCGAACGTTCTGCTTTTTTATCATACTCATAATTAGGCTGTGTACGAATGTTGGCAGCATCAATATCTTCTTTCGTCACACCGTTTTCTTTTAAAAAGGCAAAATATTTTGCAACACGCTCATCCACTTGTTTTTTAGCTTGAGCTGCATCTTTTGCTTTTTCACTAACCTGAATATTAAGTGTCGCCATATCAGGAGTCGCTTTAATTGTTGCATTACCTGATGTAGTTATATGGGGTCCTTCAGGTACCGCCCCGGCTAAAGCGATTGAGGGTGCTCCAAGGGCTAACATGGATGCTAATACCATTGCTTTTACTTTCACAAAAACCTCCTGACAAAAATCATGTATGGGTATTGTCACTAAATTACAGTTATAACAACATTAGCATATCTGTTGTAAAGTTCTTTCAGATTAAAAGAGGTTTTTCCATCCCTGAGCGGCCAATTGCAGAGCAATAAACCACATCACACACCCCACAAACAAGTTGATGATACGTTGAGCGGTCACTTGGCTTAAAATAGGTGAAAACCAAGCCGCTAGTAGTGATAAAGCAAAAAACCAACTAATCGATGCGAATACCGCGCCAAAAGTAAACCAAGGACGTAATTCTGCTGATAATTGCCCTCCGATACTGCCAAGCACTACAAAGGTATCAAGATAAACATGGGGATTTAGCCAAGTGACGGCAACTAAAGTTACAATCACCCGCCAACGACTTTTCACTTGATTTTTATGTTGTGATAATTCAATCTCTTTTGTAAAAGCGGTTTTAAACGCATTCCATCCATACCACAATAAAAAAGCCACACCGCCCCAAGTGATCAGTAATAAAAGATATTCTGATTGGCTCAGTAATGCACTTCCACCAAAGACTCCCCCGCTAATTAATATCACATCACTTAAAGCGCATAAAAATGCACTCATTAAATGGTATTGTTTTTTACTACCTTGTTGCAAAACAAAGGCATTTTGCGCACCAATGGGCAATATCATTGCTGCACTTAATAAAAACCCCTGAAAAAATGTTGTTAACATGCAAAATATCCTAATAATTATTCATTAAATTAAGAAAAATAATAAAAGGATTTTGTTATTAGAGGAAATGAATCATTCTTATTGATAATAAGAAAAACTAATAGCGGTAAAAATAAAAGAGCCACGCTTAATCGGTGGCTCTTGAGATGTGTTTTATAACAATAGTGCTTATTCTGCTTTCATCACGGTATTTTGTGCTTGATGCATATAGACATCCATTTGTGGGAATGGAATACCAATATTATTTGCATCTAGCGCGCGTTTAAAGTTTTCCATAAGATCCCAATAAACTGGCCATGCATCATCATTGGTGGTCCAAACACGTACCACAAAGTTTAATGAAGAAGGCGCCATTTCATGTAAACGTATTGTCACGCCTTGGTTATGTTGAATACGTTTATCTTGCGCAACAACATCACCGAGCACTTTTTTGACTTTATCAATATCAGCATCATAAGCAACGCCGACAATAATTTGTGTACGACGATTTGGCTCACGGCTAAGGTTAATAACCTCACTACTGATAATTTTGCTATTTGGAATAACAATGATCCGGTCATCCGCTGAACGTAATGTGGTCGAGAATATTTGTACATCTCGCACCGTACCTTCGACAGCACCAATCATCACGTATTCACCAGCACGAATAGGACGGAAGATAACAATTAAAACACCCGCTGCAAAGTTAGAGAGTGAGCCTTGTAATGCTAAACCAACCGCTAAACCTGCCGCACCAAGTACTGCGATAACAGAAGCTGTTTGAACCCCTAATCGACCTAATACTGCAATCAAAGTGAATGCAATAACGGTATAACGCACCAAGACAGACAAGAATGTCACAACAGTTGCGTCGATATGGCGTAACGTTAAAATTCGTGCAACCCCTTTACTGACCATTTTAGCGACAAAAAGACCAATAAATAGGATCAAGAATGCAGCAACGATATTCACAGCATATTGAATAAAGAGTTCTTGATTAGCAACAAACCAACCTGTTGCTTCATCTAAACTCGCAGGTAATTCATTCATTAGACCACCTTTTAAACTTATAATCCTAATAAAAAGAATAGCAACCAATAGTATATTGTGGCAGATTTATTTAATAAATATATGGGATTTGTTAACTTCTTCTATTTTCCAGAATAAATAACCGATATTTTTGTAGCATAGTAGCAAAATCATCTAATCCACAAAATGCGATGCTTTCATTATCGTAGTAGCTCATCCCTTCTTCTAAATCATCGGTTTCAAAATGGAGAGTATTCGCCCTTACCATAATTTCCTCATCATCAATAGATAAGCTGTATTCTTTACCAATCAATTGCCACTGTTTCTCACTGCCTTTAACTTCGTCCATCTCAGTCAAAATTTGATCGATTAAGCTGATATCACCTTGGATCTCATCATTTAACCAATAACCAATCGCCTCATGATCCATTGAAAAACGGGCCAATATACCGCCAGTAAGATCACGCTGAAATTCATAGTCCATGGTGTATGCCCCTTAAATTAGCTGTCGCCTTTTTCTATATAAAATATCTATTGTTATTATGGCAAAAATAACAAAAAAACAGGAGGCATTGCCTCCTGTTTCAGACTGCTGAACAACGTTATATGTTGGAACGCAGTTGTAATCAATTTTTAGTGAAAAATCAAACTCAGTTATACCGTGGTTTGGAAAATCACTTGTGTTGCTTTATCTGTATATTGCTCTAGTTGGTCAAAATTGAGATAACGGTAAGTATCTTCCGCCGTTTCATCGACTTTATTGATAAAATCAAGATACTCTTGTGGCTCTGGTAGACGTCCTAACAGTGAAGCCACTGCCGCAAGCTCTGCGGATGCAAGGTAGACATTCGCCCCCGTACCTAAACGATTCGGGAAGTTACGTGTTGATGTTGAAACAACCGTTGCCCCATCCGCCACACGCGCTTGGTTACCCATACATAATGAACATCCCGGCACTTCGATACGAGCGCCACTCTTACCAAAGACGCTGTAATAACCTTCTTCAGTCAGTTGTGCTGCATCCATTTTTGTTGGTGGTGCAACCCATAAGCGTGTCGGTAATTGACCTTTATGTTGATCGAGTAATTTACCCGCCGCACGGAAATGCCCAATATTGGTCATGCAAGAGCCAATAAAGACTTCATCAATTTTGCTGTTTGCAACTTCTGATAATAGACGAGCATCATCAGGATCGTTTGGTGCGCAAAGAATAGGCTCTTTGATTTCGTTTAAGTCGATTTCAATTACAGCAGCATATTCAGCATCCGCATCTGCTTCAAGTAATTGCGGATCAGCTAACCAATTTTCCATTGCCGTAATACGACGCTCAAGTGTACGACGATCACCATAACCTTCTGCTATCATCCATTTTAATAAGACAATGTTAGATTGTAGATATTCGATAATCGGTGCTTTATCTAATTTAATCGTACAACCCGCAGCAGAACGCTCAGCCGATGCATCAGCTAGCTCAAAAGCTTGCTCAACTTTAAGTTCAGGTAAACCTTCAATTTCTAAGATACGACCAGAGAAAATATTCTTTTTACCTTTTTTCTCAACGGTCAATAACCCTTCTTTAATGGCATAAAGTGGGATGGCATGAACCAGATCACGTAGCGTTACCCCCGGTTGCATTTTACCTTTAAAGCGTACTAACACCGATTCTGGCATGTCTAATGGCATTACCCCTGTAGCCGCTGCAAAAGCGACTAAGCCTGAACCTGCAGGGAATGAAATACCAATAGGGAAACGTGTATGTGAGTCACCACCAGTACCAACAGTATCTGGCAATAACATGCGGTTTAACCATGAGTGAATAATGCCATCACCCGGACGCAGTGAAACCCCTCCACGATTCATAATAAAATCAGGTAACGTGTGATGGGTGGTTACATCAACAGGTTTTGGATAAGCGGCGGTATGACAGAATGATTGCATAACCAAATCAGCGGAGAAACCTAAGCATGCTAAATCTTTCAGTTCATCACGTGTCATTGGCCCTGTAGTATCTTGAGAGCCAACGGAGGTCATTTTGGGTTCGCAATATTCACCAGGGCGAATACCATCACGACCACAAGCGCGTCCCACCATTTTTTGTGCAAGTGAGAAACCACGATCGCTCTGTTCCACTGCTTTGGCATGACGGAATAAAGTGCTAGGTGGTAAACCTAAGGCGCTACGAGCTTTTGAGGTCAATCCACGACCGATGATCAAAGGAATACGGCCACCCGCACGCACTTCATCAATCAGTACTTCTGTTTTTAGTGCAAAGGTTTCCAATAACTCATTGGTTTCATGGTTACGGATTTCACCTTTGTATGGGTAAATATCAATAACATCACCCATATTTAATTTAGAAACATCAACCTCAATAGGTAATGCACCGGCATCTTCCATCGTGTTGAAAAAGATAGGGGCAATTTTGCCACCCAATACAACTCCACCACCGCGTTTATTTGGTACATAAGGGATATCATCCCCCATAAACCAAAGTACCGAGTTGGTTGCAGATTTACGTGAAGAGCCTGTTCCGACAACATCCCCCACATAAGCCAGTGGGAAACCTTTTTTATTCAGTGCTTCGATTTGTTTAATCGGGCCAACGCTACCCGGTTGGTCGGGTTCAATGCCTTCGCGGGCATTTTTTAGCATAGCTAGAGCGTGTAATGGGATATCAGGACGAGACCAAGCATCTGGTGCTGGTGATAAATCATCTGTATTGGTTTCCCCCGTCACTTTAAACACGGTTACCGTGATTTTTTCAGCAAGTTCTGGACGTTCAGTAAACCACTCTCCATCAGCCCAAGATTGCATAATTTGTTTCGCGTAAACGTTGCCAGCTTTCGCTTTTTCTTCAACGTCATAAAAGCTATCAAACATCAATAAGGTATGAGAAAGTGCTTTTGCCGCAATAGGAGCCAGTTTGTCGTTATCTAGCGCTTCAATTAATGCATGGATATTATAGCCACCTTGCATAGTACCTAATAATTCTACGGCTTTTTCTGGCGTGATAAGCGGTGATGTTGTTTCACCTTTTGCGAGAGCCGTTAAAAAACCTGCTTTAACATAAGCGGCTTCATCAACGCCGGGTGGAACACGGTTAACAATTAAATCAAGAAGGAATTCTTCTTCGCCTTTTGGGGGGGACTTTAATAGCTCAACAAGTGCGGCTGTTTGTGTGGCATCGAGAGGTTTTGGAACGACACCTTCAGCTGCACGCTCTGCTACGTGCTTACGGTATTCTTCTAGCACGACTTTCTCCTCGCTTCTTTGTCATTTTGTATAACCCGGCTGTCTGCACCCTATCTAGTTGGATGCCAGGTCAGAGGATCTTTTGCTCGCATAAAACATCTATGGTTGTGAAATTATGCCCAGCTAAGGGCTATCAGCATAGCAAATTTTCAACACTATGTTAATTCGTTCACATAAAAGCAACATACAACAAACGTAAATCTCACCTTATTCATATTATGACACTCAATCTAATAGGCATTTTTCACCAGCCTCGTTTTTACCAATAAACTCAGTTAATAAATAGATATCAGTGCTACTCGGTAAACGTAACTTATCTTGTAAATTAAAGTCATTTGATTTAAGTAATAAATAACTAGAACAATAAACCTTACACATACATCCTTTAGAATTATTTTAAATAGAATGCTTATAAAAATAAACCCAACATCACCAACAAATAAAAACTTAATCAATAAACTACTATAAACCCCATATAATAATTATTTTTTGATAGAGTTTTAAAATCTAACATATTAATATGAAATAGCATTACCATGCTAATTATTTAAACAATAATTTCATTAAGTTCATTTACAAATAGCACTTAGCAATTACGTTCAACCTTTACATTTAAAAAAAGAAAATTATCGATTTATTCATTAAAATGATTAATTATATGGAGAAAGTCTTTATGGCAATTAACGAAAAATTTGTCCAAGAAATATCAAGCATTAATTATAATAATAGTATATTTTCACTCTATTTTGTCGGTCAAGATCCTCATAAAATAGCACAAGGTATCATGCCAGAAAAAGATGAAGAATTAGCCCTAAAGTAAGTGATCCACATTCCTGCTTCTGGTTTTATTTATATGGCTTCAATAATTAAAAGCATGCTGGAAAATCCATGCATAAACAAAGAGTTTGAAAAGCTAATTGCAGCAGATCTACTTCCTATTCTTCAAAATGAAACTAATATGACTGAAAATTTTACTGCCCTTCATTTAATAAAAAAAACAAATAATAGAAGAATAATTTTATAGAAGAACTTATTCATCATAAATTAACTCTTACCCTGTTTATTAATAACTGAAATAAATACAACTAATTAAAGAGAGGAAACGATTATTTACAATAATCTTCTCTCTTCAGGTTTTTTGTCTTAAAAAAGACAATTCAGTCAAGTCAGACGCTAGAAGGGTATATAGAGATGCTAGAACTACTGTATTTAAAAATTACTGTACTTTTTATTAAAAATAAGTTTGAGGGAAAATGATGTCAAAAATTTTAAAAGATTTAGAGTTTACTTTTACAGGAAAACGTTATGGTACAGATGGAAATGACGATATTGATGCCATAGGTTTTGGAGGGATCATTTATGCAGGAAAGGGACACGATACAATCACAGTCGGAACATTTGCAGTTACCGCTTACACCGGAGACGGGCACGATTTTGTCAGAGGGGGAAGTGCTTATCTTAAGATTATTGATGAGAACGGTGATTTAGATGTCAGAGGATTAAATGCATGGGGAGAAATTGAAAAGTCCGGTCATGGCGATCTGAAATATGTTGGTGCTTCTGCCGCGATTAAGATTAATCATACTGGATATGAATATGGAAATATCAATTATTCAGGAGCTGCTATTGCAAATATCATCACCCGTAAAGGCGCAATTAGTAATATCAACTACCAAGGTGCTGGCGGTTACAATCAAATTTGGCATGAAACCAATACTGGCAATATGACGTTTAAAGGGGGGGGAGGCTATAATAAATTGGTTCGTACTTGGTTTAATAGCTATCAAAATTCAAAAGGAAATATTAATTTTGAAGGATTAGGCGGAGGCAACGGAATCTTCTCTCGCGTTGAAACAGGTGATATTAAATTTACCGGAGGTGGCTTAGAAAACGTCTTAATACGCGAAGGTAAATCAGGCGATATCTTTATGTATGGAGCAGGAGCCAATAATAGGCTTACACGTATCAGCCGAAATACTGATACCTATAAAGAAACAAGTGGCAATATCTATTTTTCGGGGGGGGGGAGGTTATAATCATATCTATTCCAATATAGCACAAGGCAATATCACATTTTATGGAGCTGGGGCTTACAATGAGATCATTCGTACAACTCAAGTTCATCCTCATAATGATTTATTAGTTGAATATACGAAAGCTGAAAATATTTTTCTAACAAGTGCTTATATGTTAAATCTAGACTTAGATAAAAGTATTAATTTTCTAACAAGTGATAATAAGCAAAATTTCGAATCCGGTAAACCTGTTGAAGTAAAAGCGATTAAATCATTGCGAGAACCAAATACTTATTTGTTTAAAACACCGGGCCCAGGGGATACCAATTTATTCATATCAGACTATGGTCGTCGAGATTATACCTTTAATAAAGTCAAAATTTACAATGATCCTGAAACGGGAAAACTTCAATACGATTCCGAACTTTGGCGTATAACGCCTGATAGTGGGGACATTAGGAACATACGTTTTGATAAAAAAAATTTTGAGGATACCTATAATCTTAGTGTGGTCAATAATTGTTGGAATACATTAGAAAAACAAGAAATTATCGAATCACCACGTTTCACAAAAATAAATGCTGATAGCCACTATCAATTATCTAATTTAAAAGTATTTCAACACATTAATACAGAACAAATCCAAAGAAAGTCTCTAGAAACAATCAAGTTGGGCGTAGCACAAGAACTTTTTAAAGACGATAATTCTGCTGAATGCTCTGGTGATATCAATTTCACAGGTGGTGGCGCTGGTAATGTCATTAAATCTGATGTTACACAAGGTGATATCAATTTTACAGGTGGCGGCATAGCAAATGTAATAAAACATAACTCTAATTATGGTAATACCAACTTTACTGGTGGAGGCGCAGCCAACATCATTGTAAAAAAAGGTCAAAGAGGAGACCTAACATTTGATGGAGGAGGATTAGCAAATGTCTTACTACATCAAAGTAAAGAAGGAAGAATGAACATTAATGCTACTGGTGCCACGAATGTATTAATCCGAATTGGTGACGGTGAATATAAAGCACATCTTACGGCATTAGGGAATGTTTCTATTCACAAAGGACAAGGTGATAGTCATATCACAATGTTAGGAGGATTAAATACCCATACCCAGATTGATAGTCATCAGCGTGATAAGGCTTTATGGCGAGCATTAGGCGGACTTAATGTCATGACACAAGTCGGTGCTGGTACTATTACATCTTTACTCGGCGGCGGTGGAAATGTCCTGACTAAAATGGGTGAAGGCGACCTAAGTAGCATCATGTTAGGTGGTGCTAATATCATTACACATATCAGCAATAACAAAATAAAATCAAATACTTACACTATCACCCTAGGTGGATTAAATATTTTAACAAAAAAAGGTCAAGGTGATATTTTAGCCATAATGGGGGGAGGTGGCAATGTCCTAACACATATCGGAAACGGTAACATACATGGCGTTATGCTTGGAGGTGCCAATATCTTAACTAAAGTAGGTAATGGTGATCTTTCAGGCATTATGCTAGGTATTGGTAATGTACTAACACATGTTGGCGATGGGCAAACCCTAGGTATAATGGGCGCTGTGGGGAATATTTTCACTAAAGTCGGTAATGGAACCAGTATGGGTGCCATGGTCGGTGGTGGCAATATATTCACCCATATAGGTAATGGTGAAGCTTGGGCACTAATGGGAGGTTTAGGCAACGTCTATACCAAAATAGGCAATGGGAATACTTTGGCACTAATGATCGCCAAAGGGAATGTGTTCACTCATGTGGGTGATGGAATGTCGGTTGCTCTAATGTTAGCGATAGGCAATATAGCCACAAAAGTGGGCGATGGCATGACATTAGCTGCAATGATTGGCAGTGCTAATATTTTTACTCACATTGGGCATGAAGAAACCTTTGCTGCAATGGTGGGTAAAGGTAATGTCCTTACCAAAGTTGGCAATGGATTAACATTGGGATTAATGCTAGGTGTGGCTAATATTTATACCCATGTCGGTGATGGCATTAGTATTGGGCTGTTTTCTGGTAAAGCAAATATCATGACCAAAGTGGGTAATGGAACCACATTATCAGCGATGTTTGGCAAAGCCAATATTATGACCCATATCGGTGATGGGATAACTGGCATACTTGCATTAGGCCAAGCCAATATCATAACAAAAGTGGGTGATGGCATTGCGGGAATCATTGCTGGTGCGAAAGGAAATATCGTTACTCATGTAGGTGATGGAATAACCGCTGCGATCCTCGGCGGAAAAGCGAATATTTTAACAAAAGTGGGTGATGGGCTCACCGTAGGTCTGCTGATTTCAAAGGTGGGAAATATTATGACCCATATTGGTAATAGCACCACGATTGGTTTTGCCAAAGGCAACGCCAATATCATCACAAAAGTAGGCTATGGTTTAGGCATTAATGCGGCATGGGGTAAAGCTAATATTTTCACTCATATCGGCGATGGTGAACGATATAACTTCGCCAAAGGAAATGCCAACATCATTACCAAAGTAGGTAATGGACAAGAAACCTCTGTTGTTAAAGGTAATATCAATATTATTACACACGTAGGTAGTGGAAATAATTATACTGGTGCATGGGGCAATGGGAATGTTGTAACACAAATTGGTGATGGTCGTCAGGTCGCCTTAGCAAAAGGTCATGCAAATATTGTCACTATGCTCGGAAAAGGTGACAACTATGGCATAGTTTGGGGTAAAGCCAATATTTCGACAAAAGTAGGTAATGGCACGCAAGTCACCATAGCAAAAGGCCAAGCAAATATTACAACAACCGTAGGTGATGGCCTAGGTGTTACCGTTACATACGGCAACGCAAATATCAATACTAAAGTGGGGAATGGTGTATCTGTAAACGTTGCTTGGGGGAAATATAACGTAAGTACCAAAGTGGGTGACGGCTTAAATGTTTCGGTCATGAAAGGTACCGCTAATGCAAATATCCATGTTGGTAACGGTTTAGGTATTAACGCCTCTTACGCAAAAAACAATGTCATCGTTAAAATTGGCAATGGTGATATCTACAGCTTATCGGTTGCTTCTAGTAATACTCAAAGTAATAAACTCGCTACTTTCTTCGGCAATATAAAACAGAGTGTACTTGGTGTGGTCGGGAGTCAGGCTATTAACTATTTAGTACAAGGTGATGATGTAACCACTTCCGGCTCCCGCAAAGGCAAAGGCGCTATTCATTTAATTGAAAAATCTTCAATCGACGGTTTCAAAATGAACAAAATCGACGAAGTGAAGAGTAACATTGATATAAATTTAAAAGGTCATATCACAGAGGTAGAAACCCCTAGTTTAAGTGATGTTAATACAGATGAATCCAACTTAACCAATAACAGTCCGAATTTGATCATAAATGGTGACTTTAAACATGGATTTAAACCTGTAACAGAAGGTTGGAATATTGCATATACTCAGGATAAAATTACAGCAATTAGCCAATATGGACATAGAGCCTCTATTGATACACCAACTAATACTAATAATAAAGATTATTGGGATGGTGGACTTATAGCAGAATACAAGGAAGAATATGAACCAAATATCGCTATATATCAAGATATTAGTGGTTTAATGCAAAATGAGGTGATTGAATTAAGTTTTGAGTATGAACGACAAGATAATACGCCAACAGAGAATAAATTAAGTGTTATCTGGAATGGTGAGGTTGTCTTCACTTCATCAAGTGATGATAAGTCAATAGCATGGCAACAACAACAAATTAAATTAACCGCAAATGCAGAAAATAATCGTCTTATTTTTACCATTCCAGGCTCTGATGGCTTGCAAGGAAATAATTACAGACTAAGAAATATTGTCGCTAAATCAGCTGTAGCAAATATAAACAAGCATATCTCAGATTCTGATGCGACAAAAAATGCCCTCGCTGACAAAAAGAAGGCAGATGCCAATCGTCAAAAACTAACTGATGAAAAACAACGCCTATTAGACCACATCTCTACCACACAGACTGAACTTGAATCGACCGATCACCTTGCACTGGAGAAAAACGGCCATAGAGAACGCGATGCCATTCTTGAAGAAGCTAATTCAGTAACACACAATTTGACCACAGTTGGTCAAACACTGGAAGTACTCAGCGAATATTCACAAGATGCCCCCCCCTCAGATCAACCATGGAGTGAGCCATTCGCGGAAGGAATTTTAAAGGATGTACAGAAGAGCTTAATTAATACTAAAAAAATTGTTTCAGTGCCTGTTAATAATATTAAAACTCAGTATGTTGCAAACCTTACAAAGGTGAAAAAATCGATAAAAAAATCGGAATATGGCGTTATTCAAAGTGAAGAACATTGTCAAGAAGTGCAACTCGATACTTCCAAAGCAAAAAATGATGCAGATAAAAGATACTCAGACGCGATAGATAAAAAAAATAGTGCTCAAATGGCAGAGAAAAAAGCATCAACCATGGTGGAAGATGCGAGATCACGAGGAGATACGGAGCAAAAAACAGCGACTAGCATATCGGATAAAGCACAAAAAGAAGCTAAATCTGTTCAACTGAAAGAAAGTGATAAACCTAATCGTCACAGGGCGCATGGTAGCGGTTTATCCGGAGAAGCGGCCTATGTAGAGGGGGCTGATGATAATCCATCCAGTTATATCAAACCAATATCAACTAAAAAAAATGATGGTCGTTTCAATAATAAACTGACAACATTTAATCAGGAATTACTTGATGATGCTCAGCAAGCCATTAATCGTTTAAGCATTAATGCTGGGATCCGACAAAAATCGGCAAACGTTCTTCCCTCTTTTACATCAGACCTTAATGGAGATGACGTAGCAACCTATCAACAACCTTCTCTTCGTTCAGGCAATCTTCAATATCACAAAATAGGAGCTATCGCGGTCAATCTTTCTGGATTAGGCGAAAGCCCCATTTTTGAAACGCTAAAACAAAAATTCAATGTAAAAATTAAGAATAGAAATACTTACTTTACTTTTATTTTGGAAAAAAATAGTGGTCGTATCCAAAAAAATATTTATTTGGATAACATCAATGATCCCACTCAGCAAAAAATAATAGAACACTTTATTTTAGCTAATTATTCAAATTTTGAAGCAATGCCTAATGAACTTCATTTAGAAAATGACAAAATTAAATCAAGTCATAACAACAAAGATAGGATACTTGCAGAATACGTAGAACATAAATGGCAAATGCTAACTGATTCAAAAGTCATGTCAGTTGATGAACTACATAAAGTTGCAAGTGTTAAAGGCAAAATACAAGGCGAAAGTTATAAATCAATCATTACAACTCTCTCGGAATACCATGAAAAAGAATCGAATACAAACTGCTTACCAATAGAGAAATTGAGAGTGCTAGCTCAGTTGCGAAACCAAATTGATGGTTACCTATTAGGACACCCCGACTCTGAACGCAATGATGGATTGAAACAGTTACAAACTCAAGTCAATACACGTTATAAACACGCATCGGCTTTAATACAAGATAGTCACACCATCAACGCTGATAGCAGCTTTAGTCGCTTATACGATTCACTTTCAAATGCCAATTTAAAAAGAAGTAAACACATTTATATTGATATTAACGGACACTTTGTCACTGAAGGAAAAAACAATCTGCAAGGGAAAAATAGACTAACCAGCGGAAAAGAAGTGATTGAGCGAGTAAAAAATGCCGTAGAAAAAGAATATGGCGCACCGATTGCCAATAAAGTCTTCAGTCAATTTGCAAATAATGAATTCGCTGAAAACGGCGAGGGTATTGATGTTTCAGGGTTAAAAAAAATTCACAGAGCTATTGAGCGGGAACTATCTCCTCATAGTGCAACCTTATATATCTGGAAACCAAGCAATCATAGTAATTTGGGACACGCCACACTACAAATAGGTCAAGGTCGCTTACTGTTAAACACAGAAGACGCACAAAATAATCATAAAGAAAACTACATCAGTTGGTGGCCTAACAAGGCGAAGTCATATTTTGATGTGATGGGAGTCCCCTCACAACCAAAAGAGTCGTTAGCATCGGATGTTGCAGCAGAAGAAAATGATGGCTTTGGTTTAAATTACAAATATAAAGAACTAAACAGATATGACCGACTCATGAATATTGCGAAAGGTGAAACGGTCACCACTGCAGATGATTTATCTCTTGCAGACGCAAAAAATATATTGACGATCCCAAATTATATAGAAAATTCAAAAATACCGCGAACAATTGGACAGCCTTTTATTGATGAATGGGTAATAACTCAGAAAAAACTCAACAACATCGCCACAAATTTTCTAGAAGCTGTACAAGGTAAATTTAGTGGAAATACCATAACTATAAATGGTGCCATGATACTATTGACAGAGCCCACGTTACTATCAAAAAGAAAAATCCCACTTTCTGTTGCACAGCCTTTTATTGAACAATGGGATAATATAAAAACACAACAAGAAGATATATCTATTCAATTATTAAAAGCGATGAAGACTTGGATACAAGAAGGTAAGGATCCAACGTTAACGAAAAAACGAATTGCTTTAGTAGAAAACGAATTTGCTGAGCAAAAACAAAAAAGTATTGACAGATTTAAAACCAGCTTACCTGATGAAGGACGAGTATTCCGTATTAATTTAGAGGGGTTAGACGTTGCTGCTATGCAAGCTGAATGGCAACGAATTAAAAATTCACCTAATGGTCGTTATCATTTATTAACCCAAAATTGTTCGAGTATCGTAGCGAAAATTTTAAAAGCGGGTGGCGCAGATGAACTGATTGGCTATAACTGGCAACCTAAATATAATATTTGGACACCAAATCAAATGTTCGCATTTGCTCAAGAGTTACAAGAAGCGCAAATGGCACGACAACAAAGTAGAATGATTCCACCTAACTTACACGCGTTGTCAGGTTCTGAAAATATCCGTCAAGAGCTAGAAAACACCTCCCCTCTTATTTCTGCTGAACAAAAGCTCAATATTGTTTTTAGTGAACAGGAAACGGGTTTTCTACTGACACAAGCATCAGATGAAACGAATGAAAAATTTATTTATATAAAAAATGGAGATAATCAAGAACAACAAAAAATAATGAGTAATTTTATACTCACTCATTATCGTGATTTTGACTCTATCCCTGAGCAACTTTATTTCTTAGATAATACAATCGTGTCACTCGATAAAAACCATTCACGAATATTATCAGAAAAAGTCGGTGAAAATTGGCAACCTGTTGCCTATTCGAATCTAATGACTGCTGATGAATTAACCTCCGCTGCAGAGGTGACAGGAAAAGCACGCGGTGAAAATTATAAAGCGATCATTCAATCGCTTAGAGATTATGAATTACAAAGTACAAATACAAACAACACACCAATAGATATATTTCAGCAACTATCCACATTACGTATACAAATTAATAGTTATCTGCTTAAACACCCTGATTCAAAACGTAACGAAGCATTGCAACAATTACGCGACCAAGTTGATATACGTTATAAACATGCTTCTATCTTATTAAGTAATAGCCAGCAAGTTGATTCAAATAATACTTTTAGTTATTTATATGAGATTTTTTCAAATGCTAACTTAAAAATCAACAAACATATTTATCTTGATGAAAACGGCAACTTTGTTACAAAAGGGAAAAATAATTTACAAAACCAAGACAAACTTATCAGTGGTAAAAATGCAATCACAAGCATTAAAAGATTGGTCGAAAAAGAGTATGGCAGTGAAATTACCAATCAGGTATTTAATCAATTTACAGAAAATGAATTTGCCCAAAATGGCCATGGTATTGACCTGTCAGGATTGAAAAAAATTCACCAAGCAATTGAACAACAAGTTTCACCAATCAGTTCTACACTATATATCTGGAAGCCCAGCAAACATAGTCGCTTGGGACATGCTGCGCTACAAATAGGTTCTGGGCGCTTACAATTAGATAGCGATAGTGTGCAGGATAACCATGATAATAATTATGTCAGTTGGTGGCCTGCCGGGAGCAAATCGCTCGCAAACCCACTGAATATTACAACAGAAAAAAATCCTGATTTAAAATTACGCTGGTATGATTTAAGCCAACCAGTGAGTCGCTCAACAAATTTCATGACTTTACAAATTGATATTCAAGAAGAGGAAAAGACGAATTTCAAATTAAATAAAGATGAAGGGGAAAATGACAGACAGTTAAAAGAATTTAGAGATAAAACGAATCTTACCCGAGGTCTCGAAAATATTACACCTGAAATCGCAGGCTTACTGTTGAAAGCTCCTCATTTGATACCAGAAACACTTATCCCACCTGAAATTTCACACCCCTTTATTAAACAGTGGAAAAGCCCAAATAGTAATCTACTTGAAGTATCAACAAACTTTTCAATCGCAGTGAAAAACTGGCTAAAAGTCGCCTTTCCAACAGCGATGATTAACCAAACCTTTGCATTGGAAATCAAGAAAATTAAAGAAATTGAAGACCGAAAAACAGAAAATTTCAAAACAAGTGTCGCTGATGATACAAATGATGGCGTGGTGTTTCGCATTAATCTAGAGGGACTTGATGCCGCCGCCATGCAAAAAGAGTGGAAGCGCATTAATAGCCAGTCTGATCCTCGTTACCAATTATTAACCAAGAACTGTTCTAGTATTGTTGCTAGAATATTAAAAGCAGGCGGAGCAGATCAACTGATTGGTCATCATTGGAAACCTCGATTTGGCATATGGACACCAAATGAGTTGTATAAATTTTCTCAAAAGATACAGGAAGCACGCTTAGCCCAAATTGCGGTACAACAAGGCAAACCTATACATTCTAATTTACAAGCATTATCAGACCACAATAAAGTGGCTATTGATAATGACGGTACATCACCAAACGAGAGAAAAAATCTTAGCCCATTAACACGTTTTTTTAATGATCATTTTTTCGGCAGCTATGAACGTCGTAGAGACATGACAACGGTGATGAGAATAAAAAATGAAGAAAAAATAACATTAAAAGGGGATGCAGGCCGTCTTACAGGATCATATTACAGAGGAAACGACAATATTCCAGAAGCTACCGATAAGAAAGTAGTACTATTTTTACATGGTTCAAATTCCCCTACCGAAAAACAATCCTCTAGTTTTTATCATTATTATAACCAACAAGGCATCGATATGTTAGCGATTAACATGAGAGGGTTTGGCGAAAGCGATGGCTCGCCAACAGAGCAAGGAATGTATGCTGATGCACAAACCATGTTCCGTTATCTCGTTAATGATAAAGGTATCGATCCTAAAAATATTATTATTCATGGTTATTCCATGGGGGCACCAATTGCGGCTAAATTAGCCAGCGATATTTCAGCTAACGGTCAGCATATAGCTGGGCTATTCTTAGATAGACCAATGCCAAGTATGTCAAAAGCAATTGAATCTTATGATGAATATAGCCTTAAGAAATTGACTGGACAACTCGCAAAAAAAATCAATGGCCAATTCTCCGTAGAAAAAAATCTACAGGGTTTCTCAAAAGATATCCCCATTATATTGCTCACTGACTGTGGCGAGCTGGGCATTGGTGGTGAAAAAATGCGCACTAAATTACTTGATAAAGGATATCTAGTTAAAGGAGAAAGAACCGATGTTTCTCATTTAGAGAGCCTTAAGTTGATGAATCAATACGGTAAACAAATAATATCAAGTTTACTATCCCCAGAGTATGTAAATAACACCAATCACAGAAATGCGTTAGATTCGATACAAAACCCGATAAAAAAGAATAAGGTGACTGATTGGGGGATGGTATATGTAAAACCCAATGATAATGGGGGTGATAGTCGTTTTGATAGCCAGATTATTATCCAAACAGAGGATGATCCGATAGTCGCTCAAGCAGCTTCGGCACTTGCCGCTAAACATGCCAAAAATAGTATCGTGGTACAATTGGATGCCGATGGTCATTACCGCGTAGCTTATGGCGACCCAGCACAACTTTCAGGTAAAATACGTTGGCAGCTTGTTGGCCATGGTCGTGAAACAACCGAAAATAATCATTTACGCCTTAGCAACTACAATGCTGATGAGCTTTCCAATCAATTGGTTAAATTCAATACCGTATTCAGCAAAGAAAATAATATCAATACAACTCCTGAACATATCAGTATTGTCGGTTGTTCATTAATAAGTAATGACAAGCAGGCAGGATTTGCCCACCAGTTTATCAATGCATTAGATCAACAAGGCATTCGTAGTAGCGTTTCTGCTCGAGTAACAGAGGTCGCCGTTGATAGCAATGGTCACAAATACACCAAAGATAACAACGGAGAGTGGGTAGCCAAACAAAACCAAAACAAGGTAGTGTTAAATTGGAATAAAGAAGGCAAAATCACGACTGAATTTGAGCAAATACATAATGGTGTTGCTGAAGGTGATATTGATTTGACTAAAATAGGTGCTTCAGCTGACAACAAAGTACGTGGCGCAATTGCAGATAATAATGAAGTCTTTACCGCCCCCAAAAAAGGTAAAAAATCAACCAAACAAAGCTCATCAGGAAGTGATAATTCATCACTAAGCTATTCTGGCAATATCCAAGTCAGTGTGGGTGACGGCGAGTTTACAACGGTTAATTGGGGAACCTCTAATCTTGGGATCAAAGTAGGTACTGGCGGATTTAAATCACTGGTTTTCGGTGATAACAATGTGATGGTACACGTTGGTAATGGTGATAGTAAACATAGTGTTGATATTGCTGGCTATCAAGCTTTCGAAGGTATGCAATTATTTGTTGGTACACGTAACGTCAGCTTTAATCTGGGGCGTAGTAATGATCTTATTGTGATGTTAGAAAAATCAATTCCAACCCCTCCACTGATCAACCCTTTTGATGGTGCTGCTAGAATCACCAAAGTTCTAGAGTCAATCGCATGCTCAGGTGAAAATAATGATAATGATTGGTTGTCGGTACAAAACGATCAGTGGACACTCGCTGGCGCTAAAAAATTTGCCATAGATATGTCAGGAATAGACCAAACGAGCAATGTTGACTATAAAACACTGACTGATCTGAATTCACAGAATAAGCGTAGTAGCCGTGGATTAAAGAGTGATCTAGAAGCCACACTAAACAAAAAATATAACCAGTGGTTAGGTGGTAGTGGCAATAACAACGAGATGGGAAAAATCAGCCGAGCTGAGCAACTTCGTCAACTAGATAGTAAAATCGCTTTTAATTTCGCCATTGGTGGTCAAGGTGCTGATATTCAAGTTACTGCCGGGAATTGGAACTTGATGTTTGGTGATAATATCCAGTCTATTATAGACACTAATCTTGGCTCATTATTTGGCTTAATGACGCAGCAATTTACAGCAACTGGTATGGTGGAAACCACCTTTACTTATACCCCCCAAAACTTACCAACTAAGTTAAAAAATAAATTGCTAGGTCGGTTAGCCAGCGTGAGTTCAGACACGACTCTGGGGGATATTTTTGGAGTAGACTCTACCACAGATGGAAAAATAATCTCTCGTAATGGTGAGCCCATTGATGTTGTCGCTATTTTGAAAGATATGCTCGCTGTAGTGACTGAGTTTGGAGGTGAAAAACTGTCCGCATTTACTGATCCGACTAAATTATTAGATAACCTCCAATCATCTATTAATCTGGGCAAGGATGGTATTATTTCATTTGCTGAAAGCCATGGTTTAAAAGAAAAAGCGACAGAAGATCAACAAAATGAATCTGAAGTTTCAATTAATGCCCAAACACCAATAACAACGAGTCAAACTGAAAATAGCAAGATCACAGAGGAAAATGATCGCCCTTTCGGCTTCAATTCGCTAAATATCCCCAATCTATTTGCCACAATCTTTAATAAAGATAAACAAACAGATATGCGTGATCTCGCAGAAAACCTCAAAGAAAATTTAGCAGCTGATGTACTGAACATGGAGAAGAAAACGCTCGATTTCTTGCGTAATAGTGGTCATTTAAAAGGCGATGGTGACATACATGTCTCTCTTGGCAACTATAATTTCAACTGGGGGGGAGATGGTAATGATCTCGGCGCTTACCTAGGAGATAATAATAATTTTTGGGGTGGGCGTGGTTCAGATACTTTCTATGCAACGGGGATCTCAAATATTTTTACTGGGGGTTACGGAAATGATCTCGGCGTCTTGATGGGGCGCTCAAACATGATGTTTGGAGGCGATGGAGATGACACTGCTATTATCGCCGGTCGGATCAATAATGTCTATTTAGGTGACGGACTCGATAAAGCATTTGTCTTTGGGGAAGGCGGTGAAATTCACACTAATGCAGGTAATGACTATGCTGTCACTACCGGTAACTACAATCGCATTTTCAGTGGTAGTGAACAAGATTTTGTTGTCACAATTGGTAACCACAACCAAATATCCTTAGAAGAAGGCAATGATTTTGCCAAAATTTTTGGTAACTACAATAGGTTGAATGGAGGGGGCGGTGATGACGAAATTCAACTAATGGGTTATCACGCCGTAGTTGATGGAGGCGATGGAAATGATCAACTAATTGCAGCTTCATTCTCGAAATTTAGCCTTCTTAATGGTAATACAGGTAATGATATTATCATATTAGGTGGATATCAGAACCACTTCAAAGGTGGAAACGGTATCGATAGCTTCCTGATTAATAATAATGTGATTGATTGTTATATAGACGATATTAGCCAAGAAGATAATATTGTACTTGGAGATATTGATTGGAATAAATTATGGTTTGAACGCAGTGGCTATGATTTAAAGATCTCACATATTCGCTTCCCACAAAATACAGGGGAACAAGCCACATTTGAGCGCATTGGCTCAACTACTTTTACTGATTATTTCAATGGTAATCAGGCAAAAATCGTTATCGCAATGACTGATAAAGATCACTCTGATCAGCGCGAATATACGGCTTTATCAAGCAATGCACTCGCTATTCAAATTCAGGCCATGAGTACATTTCCTATGAAGGCAGGCGCATCCGGATTTTTCGATAATATAAGTGATGAGGCTAAACAAATGATAGCCGTAGCTTGGACAGATACAATTTCAGGAAAAGGCATATTAGTGTAGTTTAACCATACTCTATAACTATAATAAATCCTCTCCGTTGGATATGAACTGTGACGCGAGAGGTTTTTATCTTAAGAGTACTCTCAATGGAAAAATAATATCGTATCAAATTAAATTCCTATGTTGTTTAATCCATCATAATGAAAAAAGAGCCAAGCTCATAATGAACTTGGCTCTTAACATTTACACTTTGTCTTGATTATAAAATCAACTTATTTTTTCTTTTTCGCTTTTGGATTTGGCAGGTCAGTGATGCTACCTTCAAATACTTCCGCAGCCATACCGATTGATTCGTATAGCGTTGGGTGAGCGTGGATGGTTAATGCGATATCTTCAGCATCACAACCCATTTCAATAGCTAAACCAATTTCACCTAACAGTTCACCACCGTTAGAGCCGACAATTGCCCCACCGATAACACGGTTGGTTTCTTTGTCAAAAATCAGTTTAGTCATACCATCTGCACAGTCTGATGCAATTGCACGACCAGATGCTGCCCAAGGGAAAGTTGCTACTTCATAGCTAACACCTTTCTCTTTCGCTTCTTTTTCAGTCATACCAACCCATGCAACTTCTGGCTCAGTATAAGCGATTGATGGAATAACTTTAGGATCAAAGTAATGTTTCTTACCAGAGATAACTTCCGCAGCAACGTGACCTTCATGAACACCTTTGTGTGCCAGCATTGGTTGACCAACAATATCACCAATAGCAAAGATGTGAGGTACATTAGTACGCATTTGTTTATCAACATGGATAAAGCCACGATCATCAACTTCAATACCAGCTTTACCTGCGTCTAATAATTTACCATTTGGTACACGACCGATAGCAACTAATACAGCATCATAACGTTGAGGCTCAGCAGGTGCTTTTTTGCCTTCCATTGTGACATAGATACCATCTTCTTTTGCTTCAACGGCGGTCACTTTGGTTTCTAGCATCAGATTGAATTTTTTGCTGATACGTTTAGTAAAGACTTTAACTACGTCTTTATCTGCCGCTGGGATAACTTGGTCGAACATTTCAACCACGTCAATTTGTGAACCCAACGCATGATAAACGGTACCCATTTCCAAACCGATGATCCCACCACCCATGACCAGTAAACGCTCTGGTACTGTTTTCAGTTGTAGTGCATCTGTTGAATCCCACACACGTGGATCTTCATGTGGAATAAAAGGTAATTCGATTGGACGAGAGCCTGCGGCAACGATAGCATTTTCGAAAGTGATTGTTGTTGTACCTTCACTACCTTCAACAGACAATGTATGTGAGCCTGTGAATCGAGCTTCGCCGTTAACAACATTTACTTTACGGCCTTTAGCCATGCCAGCTAAGCCACCGGTTAACTGAGAAATAACTTTGTCTTTCCAGATGCGAATTTTGTCGATATCTGTTTTCGGTGCATCAAAAACGACACCGTGTTCAGATAATGCTTTCGCTTCTTCGATTACTTTAGCAACGTGGAGTAACGCTTTAGAAGGGATACACCCCACGTTCAGACAAACACCACCTAATGTAGAGTGACGTTCAACTAAAACTGTATCTAAACCTAAGTCAGCGCAACGGAACGCTGCGGAATAACCCGCAGGGCCTGCACCGAGAACCACTACCTGTGCTTTAATTTCAGTACTCATCGTGACCTCATTATTTATTTGTCCGGCGAGTCAGACGATAATCCATATTTAACACCGAGACTTACATACCGCATGCAGTTTACAGAAATGTTAATAAACTGAAAAGCGCTCTAACATGACAGATCTCACAACCTAGAATGTATGACTGCAAAATCTGTCACGGCAATCAGAGAAACCGGCGCTTAGCACCGGTTTAGATGATTACATTACCAAACGACGTAAATCGCTCATGTACTGATTAATCAGAGTGATAAATCGAGCACCGTCAGCACCATCAATCACACGGTGATCGAAAGATAATGACATTGGTAACATTAAGCGTGGTACGAACTCTTTACCGTTCCAGACTGGTTTCATCGAAGAACGAGACAGTCCCATAATCGCAACTTCTGGCGCATTAACGATTGGTGCAAAACCGGTAGTACCGATACCACCAAGGCTAGAAATAGTGAAGCATCCGCCTTGCATATCAGATGCAGTCAGTTTACCTGCACGAGCTTTCTTAGAAACTTCTGCTAATTCATAAGAGAGCTCTAAGATGCCTTTTTTGTTTACATCTTTAAACACAGGTACAACTAAACCGTTAGGTGTATCTACGGCGATACCGATATTGATGTATTTTTTCAGGATCAGTTTCTGTCCATCTTCTGAAATTGAGCTGTTAAAGCGAGGCATATCAGCCAGTGCTTTAGCCGCAGCTTTCATCACGAAGACTAATGGCGTGATCTTAACATCCAGTTTTTTCTTCTCAGCTTCTTTATTTTGCTGTTTACGGAATTCTTCAACCTCAGTGATATCTGCTTCATCAAACAGGTTAACATGAGGGATCATTACCCAGTTACGGCTTAAGTTAGCGCCAGAGATTTTCTGGATACGGCTTAGTTCAACTTCTTCAATTTCACCAAATTTACTGAAGTCAACTTTCGGCCAAGGCAACATACCTGGTAATCCACCACCGGCATTAACAGGTGCAGATTCAGCACGTTTAATTAACTCTTTCACATAAGACTGAACGTCTTCACGTAAGATACGTCCTTTACGACCTGTTCCTTTAACTTTCGCTAAGTTCACACCGAATTCACGTGCTAAACGGCGGATAACAGGTGTTGCATGGACATAAGCTTCGTTTTCAACAAATTCTTCTTTTGCTGCTGGTGCAGAAGCAGGCGCTTTTGCTGGAGCAGAAGGTGCTGGTGCTGCTGATGTAGACGCTGCAGGCGCTGCTGGCGCTTGTGCTGCTGGTGCGGCACCGGCAACTTCAAAGGTCATGATCAGTGAGCCTGTTTTCACTTTATCACCGACAGCAATTTTGATCTCTTTTACTACACCGGCAAAAGGTGCTGGAACTTCCATAGAAGCTTTATCACCTTCAACCGTGATCAGAGATTGCTCTTCAGCAATGGTATCACCCACTTTCACCATCACTTCGGTGACTTCAACTTCATCACCACCGATATCTGGTACATTAACATCTTTAATTGCAGAGGCTGCTGGTGCTGATGCTGCAGGAGCCGGAGCTGATGCAGAAGGTGCTGGCGCGCTACCTGCTACTTCAAATACCATAATAAGAGAGCCTGTGCTCACTTTATCACCGACAGCAATTTTGATCTCTTTTACTACGCCAGCAAAAGGTGCTGGGACTTCCATTGAAGCCTTGTCACCTTCAACCGTGATCAGAGATTGCTCTTCTGAAATGGTATCACCTACATTGACCATCACCTCGGTGACTTCAACTTCATCACCACCGATATCCGGTACATGAACTTCTTTCAGTTCGCTCGCAGCAGGTGCGGCAGCAGAAGGCGCAGGAGCGGCTTCTTGAGCGGGTGCCTGAGCACCCTCTTCAGTATCAAAGATCATGATAAGAGAGCCAGTTTCGACTTTGTCGCCCACGGCAATTTTGATCTCTTTAACAATACCCGCTTGTGGTGATGGCACTTCCATAGACGCTTTATCGCCTTCTACGGTGATCAAGGATTGTTCTTCCTCAATACGATCACCGACTTTCACCATCACTTCGGTGACTTCAACTTCATCTGCACCGATATCAGGGACTTTAATTTCAATAGACATTCACTTTACCTCTTACGCCAGACGTGGGTTTACTTTTTCAGGGTTGATGTTGTATTTTTTGATTGCTTCTTCAACAACCTTCACATCAATCTCACCACGTTTAGCTAATTCGCCTAATGCAGCAACAATCACATAAGAAGTATCAACTTCAAAGTGGTGACGCAGATTTTCACGGCTATCTGAACGACCGAAACCATCTGTACCTAAGACACGATAGTCGTCAGCTGGCACATAAGTGCGAACTTGTTCTGCAAACAGTTTCATATAGTCTGTTGAAGCAACAGCGGGTGCATCATTCATGATTTGAGCAATGTATGGTACACGAGGCTCTTCTGATGGATGTAGCATGTTCCAACGTTCACAATCTTGACCATCACGAGCCAATTCAGTGAATGATGTTACACTGTACACATCGGAACCAATACCATATTCAGTTGACAGAATTTGTGCTGCTTCACGTACGTGACGTAAAATAGAGCCAGAACCCAGTAACTGAACTTTACCTTTCGCGCCTTCCAGAGATTCCAGTTTATAGATACCTTTACGGATACCCTCTTCTGCTCCAGCTGGCATTGCTGGCATATGATAGTTTTCGTTTAACGTTGTGATGTAGTAATAAACGTTTTCTTGTTTATCACCATACATACGCTCTAAACCATCTTGCATAATGACAGCAACTTCATACGCGAAGGCCGGATCGTAAGAGATACAGTTAGGAATAGTCAGTGATTGAATATGGCTATGACCATCTTCGTGTTGTAAACCTTCACCGTTTAGCGTTGTACGACCTGAAGTACCACCAATTAAGAAACCGCGTGCTTGTTGGTCACCCGCAGCCCAACATAGGTCACCAATACGTTGGAAACCAAACATTGAGTAGTAGATATAGAATGGGATCATTGGCAAGTTGTTAGTGCTGTAAGATGTTGCAGCCGCTAACCAAGATGCACCCGCACCCAGTTCGTTAATACCTTCTTGCAGGATCTGACCTTTAACGTCTTCTTTATAGTAAGCAACTTGCTCACGATCTTGAGGCGTATATTGCTGGCCATTCGGGCTGTAGATACCGATTTGACGGAACAGACCTTCCATACCGAAAGTACGTGCTTCATCAGCAATAATAGGGACTAAACGATCTTTAATAGATTTGTTTTTCAACATTACGTTCAACGCACGAACGAATGCGATAGTAGTAGAAATCTCTTTAGATTGTTCTTCTAATAACTGGCTGAAATCTTCCAGTGTAGGAATTTCTAATTTTTCATCAAAACGAGTACGACGAGCAGGTAAGTAACCTTCTAGTTCCTGACGGCGAGCATGCAGATATTTGTACTCTTCTGAATCTTTATCAAAAGTGATATAAGGCAGTTCTGCTACTTTCTCATCGCTAACAGGGATATTGAAACGATCACGGAAATGTTTCACACCGTCCATGTTCATTTTTTTCACTTGGTGAGCGATGTTTTTACCTTCTGCCGTTTCACCCATACCATAACCTTTGATGGTCTGAGCTAAAATAACGGTTGGTTTATCTTTGGTTTCTTTGGCTTTTTGGAATGCCGCAAAAACTTTCTTCGGATCGTGACCACCACGGTTTAACGCCCAAATTTCGTCATCAGTCATATCTTTAACTAATGCGGCAGTTTCTGGGTAACGATTGAAGAAATGCTCACGAACATAAGCACCGTCGCGAGATTTGAAAGTCTGGTAGTCACCATCCAGTGTTTCATTCATTAACTGGATCAGTTTACCGGAAGTGTCTTTACGTAGTAGTGCATCCCAACGGTCGCCCCACATCACTTTGATCACATTCCAGCCAGCACCGGCGAAGATACCTTCTAATTCGTTAACAATTTTGCCGTTACCTGTAACTGGGCCATCAAGACGCTGTAAGTTACAGTTAACCACGAAGCACAGGTTATCTAATTTTTCGCGTACAGCGATAGTGATAGCACCTTTAGATTCTGGCTCGTCCATTTCACCATCACCTAAGAACGCATAAACACGTTGCTTAGTGGTATCTTTTAAGCCACGGTGATCTAAATATTTCAAGAATTTTGCTTGATAAATCGCAGATAGTGGCCCCAAGCCCATTGAAACGGTTGGGAACTGCCAGAATTCAGGCATTAATTTAGGGTGTGGATAAGAGGATAAACCTTTACCACCAATTTCTTGACGGAAGTTATTTAATTGCTCTTCAGTCAGACGCCCTTCTAAGAATGCACGTGCGTAGATCCCCGGAGAGATATGACCTTGGAAGTAAACTAAGTCACCGCCATCATTGTCATTATGAGCACGGAAGAAGTGGTTAAAGCAAACTTCATATAAAGTTGCAGAAGACTGGTATGACGCCATGTGTCCGCCGAGTTCCAAATCTTTTTTGGACGCGCGCAGAACCATCATTACTGCGTTCCAGCGAATAGCAGAACGGATACGACGTTCCAATTCCAGATTGCCAGGGTAAGCGGGTTCATCTTCAACAGGAATAGTATTGATATAATCACTGTGTACAGAGCCACCTAAAGCAATATCAAGACCGCCATTACGGGCTTGTTTTAATACCTGATCAATCAGGAACTGTGCACGCTCAACACCTTCTTCACGGATGACCGAGTCGATCGCTTGTAACCAATCGCGAGTTTCGATCGGATCCACGTCATTTTTCAGCATATCTGACATGGTGTATTCCTTATCTGTTATCTGTTTCTAATGGTTATAGGAGCCTATCTTCCCGTGATACCACGGGGATATGACGGGAAGATAGGCCCTGCTGTTATTACCGCTACCCCTGAATATTGCAGGGAGATAGGTAGTACAGACTCAGCGGTCAGGATCTGTGCTACTAAAATAAATCAGGATGTTGTTGGAGCCGGCGCAAAGAACGCTCACGACGAGTATGTTCACGACTCATATCCAACAAAACATCTTCAATAAAGGCCAGATGGCGGTGTGAAGCTTCACGGGCTGCTTCTGGCTCTCTATTAATAATCGCCTGATAAATCTGTGTGCGATGCTCACTTACAGCAGTTAACATCTCTTTACGTGTATAAAGAAACTCAAAATTTTGTCGGATATTCTGCTCAAGCATTGGCACCATACACCTTAATAAGTGTAGCAAAACGACATTATGAGCAGCTTCCGTAACGATTAATTGGTATTGCAATACCGCATCCGACTCCGCCGCGATATCCCCTTTATCATGGGCATCAATAATGCGAGCATGACTGGCTTTAATACGCTCAAGATCATCATCAGTACCGCGTAATGCAGCATAATAAGCCGCAATACCTTCAAGGGCATGGCGTGTTTCTAACAGATCAAATTGAGATTCTGGATGCCCACTGAGGAGTTGAGCGAGAGGATCGCTAAAGCTTTGCCAAAGGTTATCTTGCACAAAAGTTCCACCACCTTGGCGGCGTAATAAAAAACCTTTTGCTTCCAATTTTTGGATTGCTTCACGCAATGAAGGACGCGATACATCAAATTGCTTTGCCAGCTCACGTTCAGGCAGGAGTTTTTCCCCCGGACGTAGGGTGCCTTCTAAAATAAGATGCTCAAGTTGTTGTTCTATCACATCAGAAAGCTTTGGTTGGCGGATCTTTGTGTAAGCCATATTGCTAGAAGCCATTATTGGATAACTATTACCTTGGTTATTGAAATGTCAATTGGTAATACCAATTTAATGTAATGGATAATAAAGTAACAAAGTATTTACTAACTGTCCATACAGTTGTTGAGCGAAATCATAAAAACCTGCAAATTTTAACAAATTATTTGATAAATTCATCAAATTTGATAACTAGATCGCATTATTAGAAAAGATTAAAAACACTATTTTTTAACATTGATTAAACACATAAACAGTCACACTGAAGCGTGACAGCATTCATATATTGATTATCAATGCAAAAATATCAATTATTAATGCATTTTGTTGTGTTATTTTGCTAATAGTGCTCGGTAATATGACCAATTAAAATGAGGTCCCGGATCTGTTTTCCGACCAGGTGCGACATCACTATGTCCGGTAATATTTTCTTTAATGCCCGGATAGTGTTCAATAAGTTGCTGAGTGAGTGTCGATAATTGCTGATATTGCAGCGGCGTAAAGTCACACTCATCGGTTCCTTCTAGCTCAATACCAATCGAGAAATCATTGCATTTCTCTCGCCCTTTATAGAAGGAAACCCCGGCATGCCACGCTCGTGCCGTAAAAGGCACATATTGCACAATTTCACCATCACGGCGAATTAAACAGTGCGCAGAAACACGCAGATGTGCAATCTCATTAAAAAAAGGATGATCATCAACAGCAAGCGTATTGGTAAACAGTTGATCAATATAAGGTCCACCAAATTGCCCAGGAGGAAGACTGATATTGTGGATAATCAACAATGAAGGGATTTCACCTTCAGGTCTATTGTCATAATTTGGCGATGGAACGTGCTTTACTCCCGTTAGCCAGCCTTGCTTAATCTCCACAACACCCCTCTTTTTTCTACATTTAAAATCATATTAGCTATTTTTATTAATAATATCCGCCAATTAATGCGAACTTACTCTCAATAATAGTGGTTAATTTTGTATCACGCCTTTTTCTTTTCGATATTTTACTCAATTCTTAGCTTCTCTATTCGCCAATAAAACGCTTTTTTCTCATACTTCAACAGGTTATTTATCAAGGAGAGAAAAATGAATACATTAAATTATCACTCAACAGAGAATGGATTCACGCTAATGGAATTGATGATTGTGATTGCCATTATCTCAATTTTAAGCTCAGTGGCGATCCCTGCTTATCATGGTTATATCCAAAAAGCCGCCTTAACTGATGTATTACAAACCCTGTCGCCTTATCGTTCTGCAGTGGAACTTTGTCACTATGAACATCAATATAACCAATGCCATGCTGATGCCAGTTTTATGCCTCAACAATTTCGTAGTCGATACCTTACTGATATTCATGTTGCCAATGGCGTTATTAGTGCAAAAGGTAAGGCTCAACTAGAAGGACTAACCATCGTAATGACTCCTGCAGCAAACAGTAAAGAGACACTTCCCCAATGGCAAATTAACTGCACATCAACTAACACTGCGTTACAAACGCTATGCCATAAGGTTTTTAAATCTCATTAAACCAATCTAACGACAACCTCAACCAAGGTGGAAAAGCCAATAGGCTCTGTTTCTAGCCCTTACCATCCATAAATCATTTATCGTAAAAAAGAGCTTTCATGAATAATACTATCCATACAGCAACAGAGTTTATTGAGCAATTGTTACGTCACAGCCTTGCTCAACGTGTTTCTGATCTTCATTTAGAGCCACAACAAAATAGCCTGAGAATTCGCGCGAGAATTGATAATCATCTAGTATTATTTTCTCCCCCTGACAATCAATTAGCTAACGAGATCCTGACACGTTTAAAAATCCTCGCGAATATTAATATTGCCGAAAAACGCCTACCACAAGATGGTCAATTTAATTGGTCTTACCAGAAAAACAATTATTCAATACGTGTTGCGACACTTCCTACTTTATATGGAGAAAAAATAGTTTTACGGCTCATGAATAATCTGCAACAGCCACAATTAGCACAGTTAGGTTTTCAAACAATTCACCTAACACTATTAAAAAAATATCTTACTCAACCTCAGGGAATGATTTTAGTCACCGGCCCCACAGGGAGTGGTAAAACTTTAACACTCTATAGTTGTTTACAATATTTAAATAAAGATAATCGTAATATTAATAGTATTGAAGATCCTATTGAGTTACCTCTCCATGGCATTAATCAAACACAAATAACAGAAAAAGCTGGTATTACTTTTGCAACAATATTACGGGCGCTATTACGCCAAGATCCCGATGTTATTATGATAGGTGAAATACGTGATCAACAAACAGCAGAAATAGCAATAAAAGCGGCACAAACAGGCCACCTAGTTTTATCAACACTGCATACTAACTCTACCCAAGCAACACTCGCCCGTTTGGCTAATTTAGGCATCGCAAAAGATTTAATCGACTCTTGTGTAAAATTAATTATTTCTCAACGTTTAGTTCGATGCTTATGTAGCAACTGTAAATACCCATCACCTGAACAGAAAAATTTCATTATTAATAATCAACAAATTATATTACCCAATTGGCAAGCAACAGGTTGTCAATTTTGTTATTCCGGCTACAAAGGCAGAACAGCTATTTATGATTGTTTTGAACTTGCCAAGCAATCACACCCCTCACCTTACGCACTATTTAACTCAGGTATTGAACTGATAAAGAAGGGGATCACGTCTTTAGATGAAGTTTATCAAGTAGTCGGAGATATTGAATGAAATTACATTTTATCTATCGCTATAATGCATTAACTTATCAAGGAGAATGGCTAAGTGGCAACATTGTCGCTCAATCTAAACATGAAGTTATTGATCAACTTATTCAACAACAAAAATTACCAGTAAAAATTCGCCTATATAGGGTAATAATCTTTCAAAATAGTGATAAACAATACCGCATTCAACTTCTTGAACAGTTAGCGTTATTACTTCATTCAGGCTTAGCACTTTTGCCCGCATTAACACTGCTTAAAGAAGAATGTCGTTATTTACATTGGCAATGTGTTTTAAATGATATTATTTTTCACCTAAATCAAGGAGGCGCGCTGTCTAAACAGTTAAGTCGTTATCCACTCTATTTTCCTGCTAATTTAACCCATTTTATTTATATTGGTGAAGAGAGTGGTAAGCTTGATGAAGTTCTCTTATTACAAACAACACAATTAAAAAACCAGCGAGATTTAATAAAAAAAATAATAAAAGCTTTTCAGTATCCTCTATTCTTATTATTAACATTAATCGTTATTACAATATCTATGTTGATCTATGTTTTACCTGAATATCAATCTTTATACAGTGCATTTAATACTGAGCTACCGACACTAACATTAACCTTAATTAGATGTTCTCAATGGTTTTCTCAATATAGTTTAATTATCCTGCTGTTTATATTAATAATTTCTTATAGCTATTACACTATTAAACATCACAATGCTAAATTTCGCGACATTGAACAACGATGTTGGCTTAATCTTCCTTACTTGGGCATCTTATTAAGATATCACCAGCTACATATTATTTTTCAGATAATGACGATTACACAACAAGCTGGATTACCACTATTACAGGGATTAAAAATTATTACAGAGCAATTAACGCATTCACTGTATCAACGAGCACTCACTGATATGATAGCGCATATTACTCAAGGCAAATCACTTAGCTCATTTATGCGACATAATCCTCTATTCCCGCCAATCTGTTATCAATTGATCTCTTCAGCAGAAAATTCTGGACAACTACAGTTTTTTTGCCAGCAACTTACCCACTGGTTTTATCATCAATTAGAAGAACGTCTTGATAGTGTAAAAACATGGCTTGAGCCTATTTTAATGACACTGATCGCATTGATTACTGGCACGCTTATTATTGCGATGTATCTTCCGGTGTTACAACTAGGTGATACCATACATTGATGCTAGCAATATCCTAAAGTCATTAACAATGCGTCTAATAATCAAAACATCAGTGATACAATGCATCATCATTACATTTTGATATATTAATAGCCGATTAAGCGAAGATTTAGCCACTTACTGTAAGCTAGGCTGTCAGGGTAGCAGAAAATCGCTTATCATAATAACTGAATAAAACCCAAATATTGCGGTTATTATCTTGTGATAAAAATCAGTTTAAGCTTTAGAATATCGCAATCAACAGTAAATTTTGATTAATTAAAAATAGACGAACGCAATGACTTATACAGTTGCTCTTACAGGTGGTATTGGTAGTGGTAAAACGACCATCGCTAATGGTTTTGCCTCACTCGGCGTCCCTCTTGTGGATGCGGATGTCATTGCACGATTAGTGGTAGAGCCTGATTCGCCAGGATTAAAAGCCTTACAGCAACACTTCGGTGACACTATTTTATTGCCTGATGGCAAGTTAAATAGAGCGCAATTACGTCATATTATTTTTCAAAATCAACAAGAAAAAGCGTGGGTAAACCAGTTACTCCATCCACTTATACAACAAGAGACGCAAAAACAAATTCAACAAATTCGCGCCCCTTATTTTATTTGGGTTGTTCCTTTATTAGTTGAAAATAAACTAACACATTTAGCCGATCGTATTCTTGTGGTTGATGTGACTGAAGAAGAACAAATTACCAGAACTATGCAACGTGATGGTGTAAGCCGAGATCATGTACTCAAAATTTTACAAGCCCAAGCTAAAAGAGAACAACGATTAGCCGTTGCTGATGATATTATTGAAAATCACGATAATAGCTTAAATCAAGATGAACAAATAAAACAACTTCATCAGCATTACTTAGAATTAGCTCAAAAAAGCAATACAGGACAATAGCCATGAGTGAAGAAACCTCAACAATTATTTTTGAACACCCGCTTAATGAGAAAATGCGTTCATGGCTTAGAATTGAAAACTCATTAATTCAATTAAATAGTTTTCAATCTATTAATTCATTATCTTCTGCATTATCTTTTTTTCGTGCCGTTTCAGAATTTATTGAAGTTTTAGATCGCGGGGAGATCCGCGCAGAGCTACTTAAAGAGTTAGAAAAAAGACAAAAAAAACTGCAACAGTGGTTATCCTTTCCTAATGTCGATAAAGAGATTGTCAGTCATATTATTAATGAGTTATCAGAAAGTGCTTGCGCATTAAGTAAAGCACCACGTATTGGACAACATTTAAAACAAGATAAAATCATCAGCTTAGTAAAACAACGCCTCAGTATTCCGGGAGGATGTTGTAGCTTTGACGTCCCTACTTTGCATTTGTGGTTAAATCTTCCTCAAACGGTGCGTACTGAAAAGTTAACTTGTTGGCAGGAAGGGTTATATCCTCTACAAAATGCATTAAATGCCCTATTAACACTTATTCGTCAATCAGATACATTTAAACCGGTATTAAGCCATAATGGTTTTTATCAAGACAGTACGGAAGAAGGTGAATTATTACGGATCAAACTACTTGCCAGCCAGCAAATTTACCCTCAAGTCTCAGGACACAAAAACCGTTATGCTATTCGCTTTTTGCCTCTTGACAGTGAGCATGGCACAATCCCTTCTGAACTACCTTTTGAGATTTCATGTTGTTAATATAGCTTAATATCAACAACAGAAATCATCTCAATTAAATTCAGGAGAGATAATGAGCGAAAAATTAATAGTGAAATGCCCAACATGCCGAACCGAGGTAATATGGGATGAAAGTAGCCCTTATCGTCCTTTTTGTTGTAAGCGTTGCCAGTTAATCGATTTAGGCGAATGGGCGGCTGAAGAGAAGCGAATTCCAAGTCAAAGCGAAAGCAATGACAGCGATGAATGGAGTGAAATGCCAGAGCAAGATCCTAAGCCGTTTAATTAAACGCCCACAGCATACTCATACAGCCACAACAATCATGAAGTGGCTGTATTGATTATTTTTGCAATAAGGCAACAATAGAGCGATTAGCTGGCGGAAAATCTTCGGCATTTAAGGACATAATAGGTATCCAGCGGGAAAGTTGCCCCTCTTTACCGTAAGGTTTATTTTCCCACTCTGTGACTAAAAAGAATGATAATGTAATATGCCTATCAATAAAATCATGCTCTACCGTTTCAAGCAACTGGCATTGTGTCACATTAATACCTATTTCTTCTTGCAACTCACGGTATAATGCCTGCTCTGGCGTCTCTTTATCTTCTAGTTTTCCACCAGGAAACTCCCAATATCCTCCCATATGAGATGTCAAAGGGCGTTGGGTAATAAATACATTATTTTGCTTATCACAAATCACACCTGCAGCAATATGTAGTTTTTTTTTATCTATCATAAACAGCCTTATTAGATCATACGTTTCACTGACAAACTTCACCATTATACCGTAGATCCAATAGTATGAGGTTGATTTTCTTTCTTCACTATTCGGCATCTGCTCCCCCCCCTGATGAACGACCCGCAAAAGTTGGACTCTTTTCGTTTAAACTCAATCATCACTATTTATTAAGATAAATAAATAGTAAAAGTATAAATGCTTTTATATTTTATTTATTAAAATGAAATAATTATTCACAGAATGAATATTTTATATAATGAAATAAATAAATCACTGCCAACAAATGAAAAGTCGCTTTTAACTTAATTAAATATTTTCAAAACCGCTCTCAGTATTCTTCTTTTTTCTCTAAAAAACCTATTTTTTGGTTAATTGATTTTTTCCAACTGGTAATTTACATAGCAAAAATCACAACAAATACAATAACAATAAAAATTAAACAAATGATTTTATTTGTAGATAACGCTTATTCTCTCTAACAAAATCATACTGATTATTTTACGTTTATTGATAGTTAATACTAAAAAAAGGAAAAGTTTTACTTAAATCCATCAATTTTAAAAATATATTCAATTAAAGAGTAACTGGTATTTATTATTTTTAATTTCAATATAATAATAAAATATTATTTATTATCTATATATATTAAAGCCCTATTATTATATTTGAATTAATACCTTTATCTCGAGGTAAAATGAAAAAAAAAGTTGTTTTATTAACACTATTAAGCTGTTTTTCTACCAGTGGATTAAGCGCAAATGAAACAGGAAATTTAGGCTCAATCAGTGAATCAAGGCGTGCATTGCAAGATAGCCAACGTGAAATTAATCAATTAATAGAACAAAATCGCTATCAGCAACTGCAAGAAAAAGCGGTAAATATTTCACCTACCCCAACTTTAATTACTGAGTCAGAACACTGTTTGCCTATAAAAGGCGTTTATATTCAAGGTATTACTTTACTTACTGAGAAGGATCTCAATTCATTATCTCCGTTACCTGATCAATGTATTAAGAGTGCTGATATTAATCGCCTCGTGAAAGAACTCACTCAGCGTTATCTTCAACATGGTTATATTACCGCGCGTATCCAATTTTTACGTCCTAACCAACATGGCGAATTAGGTCTGTATGCTATTGAAGGGTTTGTTGAACGTATTGAAGGGGGTGATCGAGGTGTTAACACCACACTACTATTTCCTCGAATCAAAGGGCAACCATTAAAACTCGCTACACTCGATCAAGGCTTAGATCAAGCTAACCGCTTGCAATCAAATAAAGTCACAGTGGATATTCTTCCCGGTACCGAATTGGGGGGCTCTGTCATTAAGTTGTCTAATCAACGAAAATCACCTTGGCATCTCAATATCGCTAGTGACAATTATGGACAGAAAAATTCAGGCCGCTGGTTAATACGAACGAATGCTAGTTTAGATAGCCCATTAGGTTTATCTGATTTTGTAAGCTTAAATGCCAACATAACAACAGATAACCCGAATACCCGTTTTAATCGCGCTTATACTTTGCTCTATTCAATTCCTTATGGTGGTTTTACTTTTAGCTCTTTTGGTAGTTATTCGGAGTACCAATTTCACCAAAAATTACAAACACGTACTGTCAGCTTATATGGCGATACCACTCAAGTAGGTATTAGAGGCGATTATGCTTTTAGCCGTAGCCAAAAACAAATTGATACCTTAAATATTCAAGTCACTCATAAACGTATACGCAACTACTTTAGCCAAATTCGTTTAGATCTCAGTAGCCCTAAATTAACCACGATTGAATTAGGGATTAATCATTTGCAGATTATTCCAAATGGCGTATTGAGCACTAATTTGAGTGTTGAAAAAGCGGTCGGCTGGTTTGGCGCAGAGGAAACACCCTATATCACTAACGGTAATGGTAACGACTATCGCTTTACAAAAGTTAAGCTATTTGCCAATTGGTATCAACGCTTTTCTCTATGGCGTTCTACATTTTTATTCAATAGTACTTTTTTAGGCCAATACAGCCACGATACACTCCCCGGCGTTGAATGGCTAAGTTTAACAGACAAAAACGCTATTCGTGGTTTTGATCAAAGCACACTTTCTGGTGATAACGGTGGCTATTTACGCAATACCCTCTCCTATCCCTATCGACTTAACCACTTTTCTATCACACCTCGTATAGGGGTAGATATCGGTCAAGTAAAACAACATGGTAACTACAAAGGATGGCAAGGTGGTTACGGCCTAAGCTCCGGCTTAAATATTCAATATCAACAAGCACAACTCGACCTTGAAGTTGCAAAAGGCGAGTTACTGTATCACCAAACAAATTCCAATAAAACCAAAGATCCTACTCAACTACTGGTTAAATTTTCATACTTATTTTGATCTACATTCATAGCAACAAATGGAGATAACTCTATGAAATCAAAAAACTTTAAACTTTCACCCTCCGGGCGACTTGCTGCGTCTTTAGCAATAATTTTTGTCTCTCTTAATGCTTATGGTAATGGCATCGTGCCCGATGCAGGCCATCAAGGGCCGGATGTCTCTGCTGTTAATGGCGGTACGCAAGTGATTAATATAGTCACGCCAAATAACGAAGGGATTTCTCATAACCAATACCAAGACTTCAATGTTGGCAAGCCTGGGGCTGTATTTAATAACGCATTAGAAGCGGGACAATCTCAACTTGCGGGTCATTTAAACGCTAACAGCAATTTAAATGGTCAAGCTGCCTCTTTAATTTTGAATGAAGTTGTTAGCCGCAACCCATCATTCTTATTAGGTCAGCAAGAGGTCTTTGGTATCGCTGCTGAATATGTGCTTTCTAACCCAAATGGTATCACATGTGATGGTTGTGGTTTTATAAATACCAGCCGCTCTTCATTAGTTGTTGGTAATCCGCTCTTTGAAAATGGTCAGCTAAAAGGCTATAGCACCCTCAACAACACCAATTTACTATCACTTGGTAAAAATGGCTTAAATACAACAGGGTTGTTAGACTTAATTGCTCCTCGTATTGATAGTAGAGGGAAAATCACTGCCGCTGAAATTTCAGCCTTTACTGGACAAAACACCTTCTCACAACATTTTGATATTCTCTCTTCACAAAAACCCGTTTCAGCATTAGATAGCTATTTCTTTGGTAGTATGCAATCGGGTCGTATCCGCATTATTAATACGGCTGAAGGTAGTGGAGTTAAATTAGCAGGTAAATTTACCGCAGATAACGACCTAAGTGTTAAAGCCGATAATATTCAAACAGATAGTCAAGTCCGTTATGACAGTTACGATAAAGATGGCAGTGAAAATTACCAAAACTATCGTGGCGGGATCACGGTTAATAATAGTGGCTCTAGTCAAACACTCACTAAAACCGAATTAAAAGGTAAAAACATCACATTAGTAGCGAGTAGCCATAATCAAATCAAAGCCTCTGATTTAATGGGGGATGATATCACGTTACAAGGCGCTGATTTAACTATCGATGGTAAACAGCTACAGCAAAAAGAGACCGATATTGATAATCGCTGGTTCTACTCGTGGAAATACGATGTGACTAAAGAGAAAGAACAAATACAGCAAATTGGTAGCCAAATTGATGCTAAAAATAATGCGACATTAACCGCAACTAAAGGAGATGTTACCTTAGACGCGGCTAAAATTAATGCGGGGAATAACCTTGCAATTAATGCCAATAAAGATATCCATATCAATGGATTAATTGAGAAAGAAAGTCGTAGTGAAAATGGCAATAAACGTAACCATACTTCTCACTTAGAAAGTGGTAGTTGGAGTAACAGCCACCAAACTGAGACGTTGAAAGCCAGTGAATTAACGGCAGGTAAAGATCTTGGTTTAGATGCTCAAGGCTCAATAACGGCGCAAGGTGCTAAACTGCATGCGAATGAAAATGTGCTGGTTAATGCCAAAGATAACATTAATTTAAACGTCCAAAAAACCAATAATGATAAAACAGTCACCGATAATCATGTTATGTGGGGAGGTATTGGTGGTGGTCAGAATAAAAATAATAATAATCAACAACAAGTTAGTCATGCAACACAATTAACCGCTGATGGTCAATTGCTCCTTGCCGCAGATAACAATGTCAACATTACCGGTAGCCAAGTAAAAGGCAACCAAGGTGCTTTTGTTAAAACCACACAAGGTGATGTCGTCATTGATAATGCGATGAGTGAAACCATCAGTAAAATCGATGAACGCACAGGAACCGCGTTTAATATCACTAAAAGTTCACATAAAAATGAAACTAATAAACAAACATCTACAGGTAGTGAACTCATTTCCGATGCACAATTGACCGTTGTCAGTGGCAATGATGTTAATGTCATTGGTAGTTTGATCAAAAGCGCTGATAAATTAGGTATTCATTCTTTAGGTGATATCAACGTTAAATCAGCACAACAAGTCACTAAGATTGATGATGAAAAAACATCATTAGCCATTACTGGGCACGCCAAAGAAGTTGAAGACAAGCAATATAGTGCGGGCTTTCATATCACTCATACCACCAATAAAAATACTAGTACTGAAACAGAGCAAGCTAACTCAACCATTAGTGGCGCCAATGTTGATCTGCAAGCGAATAAAAATGTGACTTTTGCGGGATCTGATCTAAAGACTACCGCAGGGAATGCCTCTATTACGGGTGATAATGTTGCCTTTGTTAGCACGGAAAATAAAAAACAAACGGACAACACAGATACCACTATTTCAGGAGGTTTTAGCTACACAGGAGGTGTAGATAAAGTCGGTTCTAAAGCCGATTTTCAATATGACAAACAACATACACAAACAGAGGTAACAAAAAATAGAGGCAGCCAAACAGAGGTTGCAGGTGATTTGACTATTACCGCGAACAAAGATTTGCTTCACGAAGGGGCTTCTCACCATGTTGAGGGGCGTTATCAAGAGTCTGGTGAAAATATTCAGCATCTTGCCGTCAATGATAGTGAAACATCTAAAACTGACAGCTTAAATGTTGGTATCGATGTTGGCGTTAATCTTGATTATAGCGGTGTAACGAAGCCAGTTAAGAAAGCAATCGAAGATGGTGTTAACACAACCAAACCGGGTAACAATACCGATTTAACTAAAAAAGTTACAGCAAGAGATGCAATTGCTAATTTAGCTAACCTTAGCAATTTAGAGACCCCCAATGTCGGTGTTGAAGTTGGTATTAAAGGTGGTGGTAGTCAGAAATCACAAACCGATAGCCAAGCCGTTTCAACCTCTATCAATGCAGGAAAAATCAACATTGATAGTAATAATAAGTTACATGATCAAGGTACTCACTATCAATCAACCCAAGAAGGTATTTCTCTCACAGCAAACACCCACACAAGTGAGGTCGCGCAAGATAAACATCAAACGACATTCCATGAAACAAAAGGCGGTGGACAAGTTGGTGTCAGTACTAAAACGGGCAGTGATATTACCGTTGCTATTAAAGGTGAAGGCCAAACAACTGATAACGCCTTAATGGAAACAAAGGCTAAAGGTAGCCAATTTACCTCAAATGGCGATATTTCGATTAATGTAGGTGAAGATGCCCATTATGAAGGTGCTCAATTTGATGCACAAAAGGGCAAAACAGTTATCAATGCGGGGGGTGATCTCACTCTTGCACAGGCGACTGATACTCATAGCGAAAGTCAATCTAATGTTAATGGTAGTGCAAATCTGAAAGTGGGCACCACGCCAGAGAGTAAAGACTATGGTGGAGGTTTCAATGCAGGGACCACTCATCACAGCAAAGAGCAGACTACCGCAAAAGTGGGCGCTATCACTGGCTCTCAAGGTATTGAATTAAACGCTGGGCATAACCTGACTTTACAAGGTACTCATTTAAGTAGCGAACAAGATATTGCATTAAATGCAACTAATAAAGTCGACCTACAATCAGCGAGCTCTGAGCGTACTGAAAAAGGCAATAATTTATCTGGAGGAGTACAAGCAGGCTTTGGTAAAAAAATGACCGATGATGCTTCATCTGTGAATGGTTTAGGTAGTGCCCAATTTGCTATTGGTAAACAAGATGAGAAAAGCGTATCTCGAGAAGGAGGAACGATTAATAACTCAGGAAACTTAACGATTAATGGCAATAGCGTCCATCTTCAAGGAGCACAAGTTAATAGTAAAGATACTCAGCTAACATCACAATCCGGTGATATCGAGATCACATCTGCGCAGTCTACTGATTATAAAAACAATTGGGGAACAGATATTGGCTTTAATGGCAAAAAAACCAATACCACCCCAAAAGAAGTTACAGAGGAGAAACCTGCTACCTCTATTCATAACATAGGGGGTAAATTACTGGTTAATGTGGAAGATCAACAAAAAACGAGCCACCAAAATGCAACCTTAGAAACAGGTACATTAACGATTAATAGTAATAAAGATCTGACACTATCTGGTGCTAATGTGACTGCTGATAGCGTTACGGGTAATGTTGGTGGTTCACTCAATATTGCTAGCCAAAAAGAGAGTGATCGCCATGTTACTGTTGGCGTCAATGTTGGCTATAACCACACCAACGATCCTAAATCAAGCCAAGTGAATAAAATGGCTAAAGCCGGAGGGTCATTATTAGAGAAAACCATCAAAGATACGATTGATTCAGGAATTAAATCATCAACAGATGCTATCTCTGATAAATACAATTCCCTCTCTTCAACTATTGCAGATAAAACAGGTATCAGTGATGAAACTAAAGCCAAAATTGATCAAGGTTTTGGTAAAGTTGGTAATGGTATTAAGAATATCGTAACAGGTGCTGAGGGTCATACTGCTAATGCAGATATCAAAGTCACTCATGTAGATAATGATGCTGTCACTAAAACCACCTCCTTAACTAGCAACAACGACCTATCATTAAATGTGAATGGCTCGACAAAACTCACCGGAGCAGAAATTGCGAGTAAACAAGGCCAAGTTGATTTAGGGGGAAGTAGCGTTAAATTAGAAAATATTGAAGGACATCATTATGAAGCCGGCGCTGATCTTGATCTGAAATCCTCTGTGGTGGATTTAGCAAAACAACTGGTAGGTGGAGATATTTCTTTTAAATCCCCCGTTAAAACGAATGAAACCGTCAATACAAAAGCATCTATTTCTGAAAAGAAATAATACAAAATAAGACCAGCATAGTCTGTTAGTCACACGGCTACGCTGTATAGAAAAACCCCCAATAATTGGTTATCCAGCTATTGGGGGTTACTTTACTTGTACTCGCTATATTCGATAATTAAATTCTATTGTGTGATCACAATTAACCTAATTTACCGTGACAATGCTTATATTTTTTACCTGAACCACAAGGGCAAGGTTCGTTACGACCCACTTTTTTGCCTGATGCCACTTGACCATCAACGGCTGACATTTGTGATTCTTTTGTCACTTCATGGCTAAGTTGTTGCTGTTTAGCTAAACGCTCCGCCTCTTCACGACGACGACGCTCTAACTCTTCAACTTCTTCAGGTAAACGAACTTGTACTTTACTTAATGTGCTGATCACTTCATATTTCAGTGATTCCAACATATTAGCGAACATAGCAAAAGATTCACGTTTGTACTCTTGTTTTGGATCTTTTTGTGCATAACCACGTAAATGGATACCTTGACGCAGATAATCCATCGCCGCTAAGTGCTCTTTCCACAGTGAATCCAGTGTTTGTAACATGACACCTTTTTCAAAGTTACGCATCATTTCAGCACTGACAATCTCTTCTTTTGCTTTATAGACTTCGATTGATTTTTCTAAAATACGTTCGCGCAGTGTTTCTTCGTGTAGTTCAGGCTCTTTATCTAACCACTCTTTGATAGGTAAATTTAAATCAAAGTCATTTTGCAGACAGGCCGTTAAACCTTCAATATCCCACATCTCTTCTAGTGATTGAGGTGGAATATAGTTATCAATCATCGAAGTAAACACATCTTGGCGAATACTGTCGATAGTTTCACTGACATCAGCAACATCTAACAACTCATTACGTTGAGTATAAATAGCTCGACGCTGATCATTGGCTACATCATCATACTCAAGTAATTGTTTACGAATATCGAAGTTACGGTTTTCTACTTTACGTTGTGCATTAGCAATCGCTTTAGTTACCCATGGATGCTCAATAGCTTCTGTTTCGTTCATTCCCAGTTTACGCATCATGCCTGATACTTTATCAGAGGCAAAAATACGCATTAAGGAGTCTTCCATTGACAGATAGAAACGAGAAGAACCCTCATCCCCTTGACGCCCCGCACGACCACGTAACTGGTTATCGATACGACGTGATTCATGGCGTTCAGTACCAATAATATGTAAACCACCAGAAGCTAATACCGCATCATGGCGTTTTTGCCATTGTGCTTTGATCTCTTCAATTTGCTCTTCTGTTGGATTTTCCAGCTTCGCAACTTCAGTCTGCCAACTTCCCCCTAATACGATATCGGTACCACGACCAGCCATATTAGTTGCGATAGTCACCGCTGATGGTAACCCTGCATTAGCAATGATATCTGCTTCCATAGCATGGAATTTGGCATTCAGGACATTATGATGAATATTCGCTTTTGTGAGTGCTTGGGAGATCTCTTCAGATTTTTCAATCGAGATGGTCCCCACCAGTACCGGTTGTCCATTTTTAGTACGTTCACGAATATCTTCAATAATCGCGGCAAATTTACCTTTTTCATTCATATAAACTAAATCAGGTAAATCTTTACGGACCATTGGGCGGTTAGTTGGAATAACGATAGTTTCTAAACGGTAGATAGAGTTAAATTCAAAAGCTTCGGTATCTGCAGTACCAGTCATCCCCGCTAATTTCTCATATAAACGGAAATAGTTCTGGAATGTAATGGACGCTAATGTTTGGTTCTCATTTTGGATCTTCACACCTTCTTTTGCTTCTACCGCTTGGTGTAAACCATCCGACCAACGACGGCCTTGCATGGTACGACCGGTATGTTCGTCAACAATGATAACTTCGCCATCTTTAACAATGTAATCAACATCTTTTGTAAATAATGCATGGGCACGTAAGGCTGCCGTTACATGGTGCATAAGCATGATGTTAGCAGGTGAGTAAAGTGACTCGCCCTCTTTCATCATACCTGCTTCGGCTAATAACCCTTCAATTTTAACTAAGCCACGCTCAGTAATATTCACTTGACGCGTTTTTTCGTCGACAGAGTAATCCCCTTCCCCTTGGAAGGTATCTGAATCTTCTTTTTCTTGAGGCACTAAATGAGGAATAACTTTATTCATTTTAATATAAAGTTCAGAGCTATCCTCAGCAGGCCCTGAAATAATCAGTGGAGTACGAGCTTCATCAATTAAAATCGAGTCAACCTCATCCACTAATGCATAGTGTAATTTACGTTGGACACGCTCTTCAGGGCTAAACGCCATATTGTCACGCAAATAGTCGAAACCAAATTCGTTATTTGTACCGTAAGTGATATCTGCGTTATAAGCTTCACGTTTTGCTGGTGGTGCCATATTAGGGAGGTTGATACCAACACTTAACCCTAAGAATTCAAATAGTGGGCGGTTATTTTCCGCATCCCGTTGCGCCAAATAGTCATTGACGGTAACAACGTGCACCCCTTTACCTGATAGCGCATTTAAATAAGCAGGCAGTGTTGCAGTTAAGGTTTTACCTTCCCCTGTACGCATCTCTGCGATACAGCGATCATTTAATACCATACCGCCAATAAGCTGTACGTCAAAGTGACGCATACCAAAAACACGTTTACTCGCTTCACGTACAGTGGCAAAAGCTTCAGGTAAAATATCCTCTTCTTTTTCACCTTTTTTTAAACGCTCACGAAATTCATCTGTTTTGGCTTTCAATTCATCGTCGGTTAATTTTTCAAATTCTGGCTCTAGTTGATTGATTTGAGCAACCACTTTACGCATACGACGAATAGCGCGTTCATTACGACTACCAAAAATTTTGGTTACAATTTTACCTAACATAACTCTTTATTCTCATTTATGGCGTAAATACGCCGAATACAGCCTCTATGTTTATCGACGATAAATCATAGAGATAAGCATAATCTAACAAAGATTAACAAACTCAATTAAGCTGTTAGGTAAGGTCCAGCACGGATACCACGGATCTGAGCAAGCCATAATCCGGTATGATAGGAAATACGATTTTCCGTTAACACGCCACGGGAAATCGGTAAATTAACTAGGGTAGAAGATGGCGCTTGAGTCAGTAACGCATAAAGCGTATCAAGCATGACCTCAGCAACATTCGCAACAGGTGATGGCTCATCTTTTGCTTTTACCATCAATTCAGGTGAATGAATGGTAAAAGCAAAAGAGAGCTGCTTAATCACATTTTTAACGGCATGCTGTTGCCAGTAATTAAAGGTGAAGGATGAAGCAGGATTCTGTACACTCTGGCGTAAGAATAAATTATCAAAAGCGATTAATGCTTGGCTTTGACGATTTTGTGAGGAAGGTGTATCCGTTTGTGATGGATTTTCAGCATGGGCAGACACCAGCGAAGGCATACCAATACCTGCTGCTACCATCCCTAATAGCAGATGCGACCAAAAATATCGTCTGCCAAATTGTCGCCAAAAATTTATAATGCTCATTAACCTTCGTTATTTAATTTTATAATTTGTGGAGTCAAAATCTATGCGGGATAGCTACCCACAATCATTGGAAAACATCCTAAAAGAGCTTGAAGGTTCCAATAAAAGCACATTACAGCTTATACAACAGCGTGCAACAATTTTACTCAAATTAAATCGTACCGTCATGGCACTTTTACCAGCACCGTTACAAGGTAAATGCCGTGTCGCCAATTATCGCAATGCTATTTTAATTATTGAAGTCACAAACGCAAGTTGGATGACCCGATTACGTTATGAAATTCCATCATTACTTTCTGCATTAAGAAAGGAAATTTTACCATCGTTATCCTCAATAGACATCAAAATAAATCCTTCTTTAAGCATAAAAGCGGGAAAAAAGAGTGTCACTTCATCATTAAAAGATCCAACACCCGTAAAAAAACGCCATTTAAGTGTAGAGAGTGCACAATCATTGAAATATTTGGCAGAGAAAAGCCCGAAGAAATTAAGAGAAAGATTAGAACGGTTGGCTGCACTTGCCGGAGAGAGTACAAGTACAGCCAAAGATGACGCTAATTAGAGATAATTAACGTGCTTTCCAATTGAGCGATTAAGCAAAAACTGTCGATGGCGCTTTAAATGCCACTGGCATTTTCGCTTCGTCTTCAAAGGTGACGAATTCCCAAGCAGACTCTTTTGCTAAAACAGCTTGAAGCAATTTATTATTTAGTGCATGACCTGATTTAAACGCGGTAAATTCACCGATAATGTTATAGCCACACATAAATAAATCACCGATTGCATCTAACATTTTATGACGAACAAATTCGTCTTCAAAACGTAAACCATCATCGTTGAGGACACGATAGTCATCAACCACGATAGCGCAATCAAAGCTACCGCCTAAACACAATCCTTTCGATTGTAAATATTCAATATCACGCATAAATCCAAATGTACGAGCACGACTTATTTGACTCATAAAGGATTCAGCAGAGAAATCTAATTTATAACGCTGAGTACTTGCATCGATAGCAGGATGGTTAAAATCGATAGTAAAATCTAATTTAAAACCATTATAAGGACGCATTTCCGCCCATTTATCGCCATCTTCAACACGTACTGTTTCCTTGATACGGATGAATTTTTTCGCAGTGCGAAGCTCTTCAATACCTGCATCAAGCAATAAGAAAACAAAAGGTGCTGCACTGCCATCCATAATAGGAATTTCAGGTGCATCCACTTCAATTACGATATTATCAATGCCTAAACCAGCCAGTGCTGCATTTAAATGCTCAACGGTTGATATACGCACATCATCTTCATTCACTAAGCAAGTACATAACATAGTGTCACGAACTGATTTTGCGTCTGCTGGAAAATCCACCGGTGGATTTAAGTCAGTACGACGGTAGATGACCCCAGTATTAGCTGGCGCCGGACGCATTGTAAGCGTAACTTTTTTACCCGTGTGGAGCCCCACACCAGTTGCTTGTACAATTCGTTTTAATGTCCGTTGTTTGATCATCATTTTATCTCGCAATATTATCCGTCCTACCAATTATTATACTTATAATTGGCAGGACAGTTTAGCACAAAAAGCGGAGATGCCAATCTTTTTGACGATTAATCAGCCTGTTTTCTTAAGAAAGCAGGGATATCTAAATAATCTGGCTCTTTGTTAGCTTGAGTAGATTGTTCATTAACCGCTTTAGCTGCAGGCTTGCTCTCTTCTACTGTAGAGAAAGAGGACATGCTATTTTGCATTTGCTGATAACGATTTTCCATAGCGTTTTGTTGATTTTGCTTATTAGTTACCAGCGTAATTTCTGGACGTTTATCCATGCCGATACCTGTAGCAACCACAGTAACACGCAGTTCATCGTTCATTTCAGGGTCAAGAGAAGTACCAATCACCACTGTGGCGTTATCTGATGCAAATGCACGAATGGTGTTACCGACGGTTTCAAACTCATCAAGACGTAAATCAAAGCCTGCTGTAATATTAACTAACACACCACGTGCGCCAGACAGGTCGATATCTTCCAGTAATGGACTTGAAATCGCCATTTCAGCGGCTTCTTCAGCACGATCTTCGCCTTTAGCTGCACCAGATCCCATCATGGCATAACCCATCTCTGACATCACCGTTCTCACGTCAGCAAAGTCGACGTTCATCAAACCTGGGCGAGTGATCAGTTCTGCGATACCTTGAACAGCACCTTTTAATACATCATTTGCCGCACCAAATGCGTCAAGTAACGAAATACCACGGCCGAGTACTTTTAGCAGCTTGTCATTTGGAATAGTGATTAATGAGTCAACATGCTTAGATAACTCAGTAATTCCCTGCTCAGCAAATGCCATACGCTTTTTGCCTTCAAAATTAAAAGGCTTAGTCACAACAGCAACCGTTAAAATACCTAACTCTTTCGCAACTTCAGCAACGACTGGCGCAGCACCTGTACCAGTACCACCGCCCATACCCGCAGCGATAAATACCATATCCGCACCTTCTAGTGCAGCGCGTAACGCTTCACGATCTTCTTCGGCAGCATTACGGCCTACCTCAGGGTTTGCACCTGCACCTAAGCCTTTCGTAATGGCATTACCGATTTGGATAGTTTGTCCAACTGCTGTTTTACGTAATGCTTGAGCATCAGTATTGACCGCGAAGAAATCAACGCCTTCAATACGTTCACGAACCATGTGCTCAACCGCATTACCGCCGCCGCCACCAACGCCGATGACTTTGATCACCGCATCGTTGGTTAATTCCATAGGTTCAAACATAATTTCTCTCCGTTTTGTGCCTTTTAGGGTCGCTTGCTCAAACGACCTCTTTTTAAATTTGTCTGATGATTAAAACTCTCTTTTTAACCAGCCAGTGAGTTTTTTTAGCCAACCACTAACTGCAGAGCGTTTTTCGGTTTCAGTTTCCTCACCAAAGTGAGATTCTTTACCGTAATGCAAAAGCCCGACTGCCGTAGAATAGAAGGGATCCTGCGCATAATCTGTTAGCCCGGTAATATTTAACGGTTTACCGATCCGTACTTGCGTGTGGAAAACACGTTGAGCACATTCAACAAGTCCATCTATCTGTGCAGCACCACCTGTTAAAACAATACCTGCCGCTAAATGGTGCTTTATTCCTTGCTGACGTAATTGTTCCTGAACACTCAAAATCTCTTCATTAACAAGATTTAGAAGCTCGGTATAACGCGGTTCAATCACCTCAGCAAGTGTTTGCCGTTGTAGACTTCTTGGTGGTCTACCTCCGACACTTGGAACTTCGACATTTTCATCTTTGCCAACTAAAGAGCCTAATGCACAGCCATGACGCACTTTTATTGCTTCGGCATCATTTGGTGGTGTACCAAAAGCGTAAGCAATATCGCTAGTCACAACGTTGCCTGCATAAGGAATGACACGAGTATGTCTTAATGCACCACCGGTATATATGGCGATATCCATGGTTCCGCCACCCATATCAACGACACAAACACCTAATTCGCGCTCATCTTCTGTTAGCACAGCAAAACTTGAAGCCAGTCCTGCAAAAATCAGTTGATCCACTTTTAAACCACAGCGCTCAACTGCTTTTACTATATTCTTCGCCATATCGTTATGGCAGGTAATCAGATGTACTTTAGCCTGCATACGTACACCAGATAACCCAACAGGGTTTTTGATCCCTTCTTGGTAATCAATGGCGTACTCTTGCGGTATTACGTGTAAAACACGGTGTTCATCTTTTACTTTGACGGATTTCGCAGTATGCACCACGCTATCAACATCATCTTGTGTTACTTCTTCTTCTGAAATTGGCACCATACCAATTTCATTTTGGCAGCTAATATGTTTGCCTGATAACGCCAAATATACTGACGATATTTGGCAATCTGCCATCAATTCAGCCTGATCTACAGCCCGTTGTACACATTTTACGACGGATTCGAGATCGTTCACGCCACCTTTGTCCATACCCCGAGATGGGCAACTTCCCACCCCGATAATATTCACTACGCCATCAGGCAGGATCTCACCGACAAGGGTGGCTACTTTGGCCGTACCAATCTCAAGACCAACTACTAATTTTCTGTCCGTCGCTTTGATCATTATTGTTCTGCCTTCGCCTTCATCGTGTCATCTGCCACGTCTTGTTTATTCATTCACATCAAGTAATAAAGGAGCCCATCCAACTGCACCACCACTGTCATAACGTAAATCGACATAATCAACCCGTTTGTCAGTCTGTTGTTGCAAGATAGGATACAGCTCAATAAAGCGAGCAATCCGTTTTTCGGTATCCTTACGCCCTAACTCCAATCGGACATCATTGTCTAAGACTAATTGCCATCCTTGACGAGCTGACATTGATGCTGCTTTTAATTTCAGATTACTGGCAAGAAGCTGATCTCTCATTGCTAAATAACCTGCTAATACCATTTTCTCACTTCCTTGCGGCCCATATAATAGTGGGTAATTTCCTTGTGTTTCCAATCGCGTTGGCAGACTGAAAATTCGGCCTTCTCTATCAAGAAAATGTGTGTCATTCCAACGGGTAAATGGCACATACTCCACCAGATGGATTTTTAATTCGTCTGGCCATTGTTTACGTACGGTCACTTGCCTGATCCATGGCATACGTTCAATTTGTTGCTGAATGATATTGACATCCTGTGTCATAAAAGTGCCTGGTTGGCCTAAAGATAAAATGGCCTGACGCACATCATCATTCGTTGTGTAATGCCGCTCACCAGTAAGTACAAGCTTTGATATCGGTAGACGATTAGCATCTTTCATCCAATTCACAACTTGTATTCCGCCCCAAATAATGGTGGCAATCACACATAAGAAGAAGATTAATCCTGATAAATAGCTACCATTACTCGGTCTATCAGAATGACGTTTCTCTTTTATCTCTTTATTATTTAGCGCTGCTTGTGACATAGTAAATTCATTCACCCCTGCGCAACATTCAAATAAGAGAATCGGCTATTCTTTTGTACGATATTCCTACAATTAATACTTCCACTAGATATATATACTCTATAAATACCTTTAGCTTTGATAATTAAATCACTAAATTGTTCAATCTGTTGGGAATTATTTACCTTAAAAGTCAAAATAGCGAGTTTTTCTTTAAATTTCGCTACTTTTAACTGATAAATTTTTCCCACATCTCTTTGAGCAAGCAAATTACCGATCGTATTTTTCGCAAATAAGATCTCTTTTTGACTAAAATCTCCCACCATTACAGTCATTTTCTTAACCATTTCACCATAAATGATGTTCACTTGCTCAAACATCCGTCTTAATCCTCGCTTAAAGATGGTTGTAATTTTGTTTCTGCTAAGCGACGCGCTATTTTACCAATATTTCCAGCACCTTGAACTAAAACAAGATCATTATCTGTTAATACACCCGCTAATATTGAGGAGATGTTCTCAACATCAGAAACCCAAATCGGATCTAGTTTGCCACGTTGACGAATAGTACGACACAGTGAACGACTATCTGCACCGGGAATAGGCGCCTCTCCTGCTGCATAAACATCGGTTAATAATAAAATATCAACTTGATTAAGCACCGTTGCAAAATCTTCATATAAATCACGAGTACGTGTATAACGATGTGGTTGAAATAACATCACTAAACGTTTATCAGGCCAACCTGCTCGTGCCGCTTTTATCGTTGCATCAACTTCTGTTGGGTGATGTCCATAGTCATCCACCAGCATGACTTCCCCTTCTTGGCCATTCACATGCTCAAGACTGAAATTTCCCAAGAAATCGAAACGACGCCCAGTGCCTTGGAAATTAAGTAGTGCGGCTAAAATATGCTCATCCGCAATCCCTTCTTCTGTAGCAACAGCCACAGCTGCGGTTGCATTTAAGGCGTTATGACGTCCCGGCGCATTTAATACCACATCTAAATCAGGCATATCTTCACGAGAAATAGTGAAAAATCCTTGCGCACCTTTTTGTTCGTAATGAGTAATGCGTACATCAGCATCTTCACTAAAACCATAGGTAGTAATATAACGCCCTACTTTAGGAATAATTGACCGAATAACATCGTCATCAATACACATCACTGCGCGACCATAAAACGGTAAGTTGTGTAAAAAAGTAATAAAAGTCTCTTTTAAATTATCAAAATTACCGTGATAAGTGTCCATATGGTCAGCTTCAATATTCGTTACCACCGCAACCATAGGTTGAAGATGTAAGAAAGAAGCATCACTCTCATCCGCTTCTGCAATTAAATAGCGGCTACAACCTAAACGAGCATGGGTACCTGCTGATTTCACTAAACCGCCATTAACAAAGGTTGGATCTAATCCTGCTTGTGCATAAATATTCGAAATCATCGCCGTTGTTGTTGTTTTACCGTGGGTTCCTGCAATCGCAACCCCGTGACGATAACGCATTAACTCCGCTAACATTTCTGCACGACGTATCACAGGAATACGCGCTTCTCTTGCTGCAATAATTTCCGGATTATCTGCACTAATTGCGGTAGAAACCACCACAACACTAGCATCACGAATATTTTCAGGGCGATGATTAAAATAGATTGTCGCCCCTAATGCAACGAGTTGTTGTGTGACTACATTAGGCGCTAAATCAGAACCACTGATTGCATAACCTTCATTAGCCAACACTTCGGCGATCCCGCCCATGCCGGCACCACCAATGCCAACAAAGTGGATATGCCTAACTTTTCTCATCTCAGGCACAAAAGATCTTAATTTCGCCAGCTGTTGTGTATTCACTATTTACTTCTTCACTCTAAGTTAATGGTTACAAGTTACGTTTATTTTTTAGCCACTTCGATAATTACATTAGCGACTCGCTCAGTAGCATCCGTAATCGCAACACTTTGTGCTTTTTCTGCCATTAGCATTAGCTGATGTCTATCCCAATTTTCTAGGGTGTCAGCTATCGCTTCTGGCGTTAAATCATTCTGTTCAATAATACGCGCCGCACCGGCATTTTCTAATGGCAATGCATTCCAATATTGCTGTCTATCTTTATGTTGAAAAGGAACAAAAATAGCGGGTAACCCCGCAGCGGCAATCTCGCTAACTGTTAATGCACCTGAACGACATACAACAACATCAGCCCATTGATAAGCTTGCGCTATATCATCAATAAATTCAGTAACTTTATACTCAGATTTAACTGAATTTTTAGAAAGTTCATTTTGATAGCGTAATTTGGTATCACTTTCGCTCCCTTTGCCGGCCTGATGCCAAATTGTAACTCGCTCTCCTAATAATCCAGCCACCACTGGCATTGTATGATTTAAGATACGCGCACCTTGGCTACCACCAATAACCAGCACTCGGACAGCACCTTCTCTGCCTTTTAATCTCTCTGCTGGCGCTTCAAGTGCTAAGACATCGTCACGAACCGGATTACCAACAACAGGCGCATTAGCAAACGCACCGGGGAATGCTTGTAACACACGTTTGGCTATTTTTGACAACCAACGGTTAGTTAAGCCTGCAATACCATTTTGTTCATGTAAAACAACGGGAATACCACAGCTCCATGCTGCAACACCGCCTGGTCCAGAAACATAGCCTCCCATGCCTAATACGGCATCAGGCTGATAGCGCTTCATAATCCGACGGGCTTGAAAAATCGCTTTTATAATACGAATAGGTGCCGCAATTAACGCTTTTACCCCTTTACCTCGCAGACCCGAAATACGGATATACTCGATTTCAATGCCATGCTTAGGCACTAATTGTGCTTCCATTCTATCCGCGGTTCCTAACCAACGAATATCCCAGCCTTGGGATTGCAGATAATGAGCAACTGCTAATCCAGGAAAGACATGCCCCCCTGTTCCGCCGGCCATCACCATTAATCGGCGTTTACGTTCGCTCATTTAGGACTCCTTACAAACGCCTGAGCCTGTGCTAGGCGTGATTCATAATCAATTCGTAACAACATCACGATAGCCGTTGACATAATAATCAAACTCGAACCACCGTAACTAATAAGAGGTAACGTTAACCCTTTTGTTGGCAACATACCTGCTGCCGCACCGACGTTGACCAAAGTCTGGAAGGTAAACCAGATCCCAATCGAACAGGCTAAAAAACCTGAAAAACGTTGATCGAGCAGCAAAGCACGGCGTCCAATTTGCATCGCACGAAAAGCGATGAAGAATACCATTAAAAGCACTAAAACCACACCGATATAACCAAGTTCTTCTGCTAAAATGGAGAAAATAAAGTCAGTATGAGCTTCAGGTAGATACTCCAACTTTTGTACTGAATTTCCTAACCCTTGCCCCAGTAGATCACCGCGTCCAAAAGCCATCAAGGATTGTGTTAACTGATAACCACTACCAAAAGGATCTTCCCAAGGTTCTAAGAACGAAGTGATACGTCGTACACGGTAAGGCTCAACAATAATTAACATCACAACAGCGGCAATACCTGTACCAATAATGGCGAGGAATTGCCAAATTTTTGCACCGGCTAAAAAAAGCAACGCTAATGTGGTCACAAACAACACGACCACCGTACCTAAGTCGGGTTGTAATAGCAGTAACACGGCTAATATTAACATCACCCCCATAGGTTTACAGAATCCCCAAAAATTGTTTCTCACTTCTTCTACTTTTCTCACCAAATAACTGGAGAGATAACAAAACAGTGCCAATTTAGAAAGTTCTGCCGGCTGAATACGTAAAGGCCCAAATGCAATCCAACGTGATGCGCCATTTACTGAACTGCCCACTGCCAATACCACGAGTAATAGCAAGATAGAACCAAACAGCATTAAGCTACTGTAGCGTTGCCATACCGCCATTGGCACTCGCATTGTCACTAATGCAAGGCAAAGGGCAACAATCATATAAATGCCGTCACGTTTAGCAAATAGAAAAGGATCTTCTGCTAAACGTTGTCCAACAGGCATTGACGCCGAGGTTACCATCACAAACCCGACAACCGCTAATCCGAATGTAAACCAGAGCAAAGTGCGATCATAAGGCACGAACGCGCTGTTATCTGTTTGATAACTTCCCACCAGCCACTGTTTTAATCTTCGCATTGCGTATACACTCATCAGCCAAGCTCCTGCGCTAAACGGGCAAACTCATCACCACGTTGTTCGAAACTTTTAAACTGATCTAGACTTGCACAAGCGGGTGAAAGTAGCACCATATCGCCAGTTTGCACTGTTGGTGCAAGTAATCGCATCGCCTCTTCCATAGTCGCGGTTAATTGTGAGACTTGTGGTCGTAAATTTGCCAATGCTTGACCATCTTGTCCGAAGCAATATAAGCGAATATTATCGCCACTGAGATAAGGTAATAGCGCGCTAAAATCAGCAGACTTACCGTCCCCACCTAACAACAGGTGCAAAGTCCCTTCTACTTCAAGCCCTCTTAAAGCTGCTTCTGTGCTACCTACATTAGTCGCTTTAGAATCATTGATCCAACGTACCCCATTATGGGAGTAAACTAATTGGAAACGATGAGCAAGGCCATGATAGGTGTTTAAAACAGCCAGTGATGCTTTACGAGAAATTCCCACCGCATCAGCTAACGCTAATGCGGCTAATGCATTGGTGTAATTGTGTTGACCAGAAAGGAACATCTGTGAAGTGGCAAGAATATTTTCACCATTTACGTTCAAGTAACGATTGGTATTATCCAGTTGATAATCCCCTTGTCCGATACCAAAACTCACACAACGTGCATCTTTGCCAGCTAAAGGCAATGTCAGAACATCATCTGCGTTATAGACACAGGTTTTAGCATTATCATAAATACGTAATTTAGCTTCACGGTATTGTTCTAATCCTAACGGATAGCGATTCATATGATCTTCGCTAATATTTAATACCGTGGCAGCCGCCGCTGTTAAGCTATAGGTTGTCTCTAATTGAAAGCTCGATAGCTCTAAGACATATAAGTCATAAGGCTGTGTTAATAACGTTAAAGCAGGTACACCAATATTGCCACCGACACCGACAGGGATCCCGTCAGCTTTAGCCATTTCCCCCACCAACGTCGTTACGGTACTTTTGCCATTAGAGCCTGTTATCGCAACAATAGGTGCTTTTGCCTCACGGCAAAATAGCTCAATATCACCGACAATTTCCACTCCATGATCTCGCGCTTCAACTAACTCAGGCGTTGATAACGCAATACCCGGACTTGAGACAATTAAATCAGCATCATTAAGCCATACTTGATGAAAACTCCCCGTATGATACTCAACATCAGCAGGTAGCTTATCTAAACCCGCGGGATGCTGGCGAGTATCTATCACTTTAGGTGTTACACCTTGGCGGATAAAAAAGTCAACGCAGGATAGACCGGTAATGCCTAGTCCCACGATAACAACTTTTTTCCCCTGATAATTTGCCATGTTAACGTACCTTTAATGTCGCTAAACCAATAAGGACTAACATAAGAGAGATGATCCAAAAGCGGACAATCACACGAGGCTCTGGCCAACCTTTTAATTCATAGTGATGATGGATTGGCGCCATACGGAAAATACGTTGGCCGCGCAGTTTAAATGAACCTACTTGTAAAATAACCGAGAGCGTTTCAACAACGAACACTCCCCCCATAATCACTAATAAAAATTCTTGGCGTAATAACACGGCGATAGTACCTAATGCGCCACCTAATGCTAAAGAGCCAACATCACCCATAAAGACTTGGGCAGGATAAGTATTAAACCAAAGGAAGCCTAATCCCGCGCCGACAATGGCGGTACAAACAATCACCAATTCGCCTGCATGCATTAAATAAGGAATTTTTAGGTAGCTGGCAAAATTGACATTACCTGTAGCCCATGCAACTAATGCAAATCCAGCCGCTACAAACACCGTAGGCATAATGGCTAAGCCATCTAAACCATCGGTTAAATTTACCGCGTTACTGGTGCCAACAATGACAAAATAAGCCAGTAAGATATACAACATGCCAAGTTGTGGCATGACATCTTTAAAGAAAGGCACGACAAGTTGCGTTGCTGGGGTATCTTTACCAATCGCGTACATACTAAATGCAACCGCTAAAGCTAATACCGATTGCCAGAAATATTTCCAACGCGCTATTAAGCCTCGAGTATCTTTACGCACTACTTTGCGATAATCATCGATAAAACCGATGATGCCATAACCAATTAGCACCAAGAGTACACACCATACATAAGGATTATCTAATCGCGCCCACAATAAGGTTGATACAGCGATAGAAAATAGGATCATGATCCCACCCATGGTCGGCGTACCACGTTTGCTAAAGTGTGACTCAGGGCCTTCGTTACGCACCACTTGCCCGATTTGCATTTTTTGTAACCATGCAATTAAATGGGGTCCCATCCATAACGCAATAATTAATGCCGTCAATAAACCAACAATCGCTCTGAATGTCAGATAAGAAAACACATTAAAAAATGTATGATATTTAACCAAATATTCGGCTAGCCAAACTAACATTCAAAGCACTCCTTTAATGCGTTCACGATATCCTCCATTGCTGAGCTTCGTGAACCTTTTACTAAAACTGAAACAACATCATGCTGCTGTAATAATGGAATTAATTGGGTAAGCAAATCAGCTTTAAATGAAAAATGCTCACCGACTTCATTTTCTTGACTAATAAACTGGCTGTAATGACCCACGGTTAATACCCGATCGATACCGACTTGATGGGCAAAACGTCCCACATCACGGTGACATTTTTCTGAATCTTCACCTAATTCAGCCATATCTCCAGCGACAAAGATTTTATATCCTGGTAATTGAGATAAAACTTGCAGCCCTGCTATCATCGACCCATCATTAGCATTATAGGTATCATCTAACACTATTTTTCCTGTTGTTAATTCAACAGGATAGAGTCTGCCAGGTACGGCTTTCAGTACCGCTAAACCTTGCTGAATATCCGTTAATGTCGCCCCTACCGACAAGGCTAACGCACTTGCGGCTAACGCATTGGCAATATTATGGCGACCAGGTAAAGGTAGGGTGATTGCTACACACCCTTCTGGCGTATGCAATGTAAAATCGGTGGTGAGTTGATTAACAACGATATCCATTGGGTAGAAATCGGCCTGAGTGTCTGCAGATAAAGAGAAAGACCACTGAGTTTGACGTGAGTTAAAATGCTGTTGCCATAGCGCAACATCATTACTTTGCTGATTAATAATGGCTGTGCCTTGCTCTTTTAAGCCAGTGAATATTTCACCTTTAGCTTGAGCAATCCCTTGTAAGGAACCAAAACCTTCAATATGTGCAGAAAAGAGATTATTGACCAATGCACTATCTGGTTTAACCATATTCACGGTATAGGCTATTTCACCAATATGGTTAGCACCAAGTTCAATCACGGCAAAACGATGTTCAGGGGTTAAACGAAAGAGTGTCAGGGGAACACCAATATCATTATTTAAATTGCCATGTGTATATAAGGTTTCACCACAGTGACGCAGTATCGAAGCCGTCATCTCTTTAACGGACGTTTTACCCGAAGAGCCCGTTAACGCCACAATTTTAGCATTGCTAAGCGAACGGATATAAGCGGCAATATGCCCCATTGCTAAACGGGTATCTTTTACGATGATTTGTGGACATTCAACATCGATTTTCCGATTAACTAAAACCGCAACGGCACCCTTTTGTTTGACATCAGCAATAAAGTCATGAGCATCAAAACGTTCACCTGCTAAAGCAATAAACAGACATGCATCATCAATTTTACGGCTATCGGTAGAAATTGATTTGATCATTAATTGATTGGCTTGGCTTAGAGTAATAGTACTCAACACGCCTTGAGTGACTTGTGCAATAGTTTCGAGAGAAAGCGCTATCATGCGATCACCCCCAATAACCGTGCAACAGTTAATCGGTCAGAATAATCAAGACGGCGAGTGCCAACGATTTGATAATCTTCGTGCCCTTTTCCTGCCACTAAGATCATATCAGCGGGAGAGGCTTGCATTACTACATTAGTCACGGCTTCTGCTCGACCTTCAATCGCTAATGCACGACCAGGATCCATTAACCCAGAAAGGATATCTTGAATAATGGCTTGAGGCTCTTCACTACGTGGATTGTCATCGGTGATAACCACTTTATCGGCAAACTGCTCTGCTACAGCTCCCATTAGTGGGCGCTTACCTTTATCTCTATCACCACCACAACCAAAGATACACCACAGTTTGCCAGTACAGTGTAAGCGTGCCGCTTGTAACGCTTTTTCTAAGGCATCTGGCGTGTGGGCATAATCAACGATCACCGTAGGACGATTATCCGCACTAAATACTTCCATACGACCACAAACGGGCGTTAATGCACTGGAAGCTTTAATCACTGCATCAAGAGGGTATTCAAGTGCCAAAAGTGTAGCTAAAGCACAGAGTAAGTTACTGACATTAAAAGCCCCCATTAATGGGCTTTCAATTTCACCTTCTCCCCAACTTGAATTAAAATGGATAGTGGCACCCGCATCATGGTAATTGATTTGTGTCGCTTGCACATAGCGTCCTTGCCAATTTGCCGGCAATTTATCCGCCATAGTCACCGCCACTGCATCGGGTAGATGCGTCAACCATTTATGCCCTACCGCATCATCAGCATTAATGATTTTTTCGCCACTATGGTGGGTCGAAAATAACAACCATTTAGCCTGTTCGTAATTGGCCATATCACCATGATAATCAAGGTGATCGCGACTTAAGTTGGTAAATACGCTGGCGACAAAAGGTAGCGCACTAACGCGCCCTTGAACTAAACCGTGTGACGAAACCTCCATTGCGGTAAAGGTAGCGCCTTGATTAACTAATTGCTGTAATTCTAATTGGATATCAACCGCTGAACCGGTTGTATTCATTGCCGGAACAATATGATCTAATAACCCATTGCCTACCGTTCCCATAACGGCACTGACTTCACCTAAACCTTGCGCCCACTGTGCTAACAATTGTGTTGTTGTCGTTTTTCCGTTAGTACCAGTGACACCAATCAGCTTTAATTTATTCGCTGGCTGATGATAAAAAATTCCTGCAAGTTTTGATAATTGACAATTTAGGTTTTCAATATAAATAACGGGTATACCATGACTTTCACGAATTTCGCCATGAGTAGCAATACCTTCAGCTTCCGCTAAAACAGCGCAAACACCTTGTGCAATTGCCTGAGGAATATAGCGTCTACCATCCGTTTCATGGCCTTTAATTGCCACAAACAGATCACCACTCGCGGCTTTTCGGCTATCGAGTGTCATGTCTTTAAGCGTTAAAGACGGTGCTTGTATCCCGAGTGCCCCTAATAGGTCACTTAAATTAGGATCTGCCACTTGTATCCTCTTTTTTATTAATCACTATTTCACTTTTATCGTCTGGCGTTAATGCATCAGGCTCTACATTCATCGTACGTAGAACCGCGCCCATAATTGTGCCAAACACTGGTGCAGAAACTGCACCCCCATAATATTTGCCCGCTTTTGGCTCGTTAATGATCACTACTAAGGCAAAGCGTGGACGGCTTGCCGGTGCAACACCGGCTGCATAAGAAATGTAGGCATTAATATACTTTCCATCTGGGCCGACTTTTTTCGCGGTCCCGGTCTTAATCGCAACACGATACCCTTTGATCGCAGCACGAACGCCACCACCGCCCGGTAAGGCGACACTTTCCATCATATGAACCACTGTTCTCATGACTTTTTCAGGAAAAACGCGAGTACCCGGTACAGGAGGGTCAACTTTAGTAATAGAAAGCGGTCGATAAATACCAAAACTACCGATAGTTGCATAGACACGCGCTAACTGTAATGGCGTTACCATTAGCCCATATCCGAATGAGAAGGTGGCCCTTTCAAGATCGGACCACCGTTGTTTTTTTATTGGAAATATGCCACTACTTTCACCAACTAGCCCCAAGTTAGTTGGTTTTCCGAGGCCAAAACGGGAATAAACATCTACCAGTTCAGACGCCGGCATCGCTAACGCAAGGCGAGATACCCCTACGTTACTCGATTTCTGTAAAATTCCAGTTATCGAAAGCTCACGATAAAGCGCAACATCTTTTATCTGATGACCACTAATTCGATAAGGAACAGTATTAATAACGGTATTTTCTTTAATAATATTATTGTTTAGCGCACTCATAACCACCATCGGCTTTACCGTAGAGCCTGGCTCAAAAATATCGGTGATAGCTCGATTACGCATCGCATCTTTCGGCGTTCCCGCTAAATTATTCGGGTTATAGGATGGGCTATTTGCCATCGCTAACACTTCGCCTGTATTGACATCAACCAAAACCGCCGTACCTGATTCGGCTTTATTTTCAATGACTGCATTGGTTAACTCTCTATACACAACAGATTGTAAACGCTCATCAATGCTTAACATTAAGTTGTGAGCAGCTTGGCTATCTGTTTGAGCGATATTTTCAATCACACGGTTAAAGCCATCTTTGCGTACAACTCGCTCTCCGGGGGCACCGGTAAGCCATTGGTTAAAGCTTTTTTCAACCCCTTCAATACCATCGCCATCAATGTTTGTAACACCAATGATGTGAGCGGTCACTTCTCCTGAAGGATAATAGCGTTTGGACTCTTGGCGCATGTTTATCCCTTTGATTTTCAGCTTACTTATGTAATCACTAATTTCAGGATTAACTTGGCGCGCAAGATAAATAAAACGAGCGGAAGGTGTTGCAGAAATTTTTTGAGAAATTTGATTAACGGGAAGTTTTAATGCGTCAGCAAGTGCTAACCAACGTGAATCGGTCATATCAGGGTTAGCTTCTAACACAACTTTAGGATCAGCCCAAATAGCATATACAGGGACACTCACCGCCAATGGTCTTCCCATACGATCGCTTATCATGCCACGAGCAGTGGGGACTTTTTGCACACGTAAAGAGCGCAGATCCCCTTCGCGGATCAGGGGATCTGGGTTAATAATCTGTAAATAGGCAACTCGTATTAATAACGCAGCTAAAGCAATACCAATACCACCGCAAAGCAACGCAAAACGCCAACTCACAAATCCTGTTTTTTCTTCAGGTTTACGGAGTTTGGCATTTGACTTTGTCTTTGTCTTCGCTTTTGCCGAACGTGAAAATTTCATACTTGCCTTAATTATTTAGTAACCACAATATTCTCTTTAGTTGGATCAACATGAACCATGCCTAACTGTTCACTTGCAAAACGTTCAACTCGGCTATGGTCCGCCAATGCATTTTCCTCAAGGATCAAGTTGCGCCATTCAATATCCAATACATTTTTTTCTAACACTAAGCGCTCTTTTTCTGCTGTCAGTAAGCGTGTTTTATGTGCTGTCGTTACCACATAGATCGCTGAGATAATAACGGCGAAAAAAAGAATAAGTGGCAATTTGCCGTGACGCAGTAAATCTTGTCCTATCACTCCCGGTAATGAATGGCGTTCAGTAGACATTTATTCCTCAATACGCTGTGCGACACGTAAAACAGAACTTCGCGCTCGTGGATTCTCCTCAACTTCAACACCGGTAGGTTTCATTTTATGAATACTACTCAGGCGAGCACTTCCTAGTGCTTTAATTTGTTCTTCTGTTAATGGGATCCCCGCTGGAACAACAGGCCCTTTACTTTCATCTCTTATAAAGCGTTTAACTAATCGGTCTTCTAAAGAGTGGAAACTAATCACCGATAAACGCCCTGCTGGCGCTAAAATAGACACGGCACCTTTTAATGCTTTTTCAATCTCATCTAACTCGCTATTGATATAGATACGGATCGCTTGAAAGCTACGTGTTGCAGGGTGCTTATGTCGCTCTTTTACTGGACTTGCTTCACTAATCAAATCCGCTAACTGTTTAGTACGTGTTAATGGCTCTTCAGTTTTATTACGCGCCACAATGGCACGGGCAATGCGTTTCGCGAAACGCTCTTCACCGAAGGTTTTTAGCACCCAAGTAATATCATCTTCTTCGGCATTCATTAACCACTGTGCAGCTGATTGTCCTGTGGTTGGGTCCATACGCATATCGAGTGGCCCATCACGCATAAAAGAGAATCCTCGTTCAGGATCATCTAATTGCGGTGAAGAAACGCCTAAATCTAATAATACGCCATCAACTTTGCCACTTAAACCTAACTCATTGATATAGTGTTCAATATTTGAAAAAGGCCCATGAATAATAGAGAATCGTGGATCATCAATTTCATTTGCCACTGCGATAGCTTGTGGATCTCTATCAATCGCAATGAGACGGCCTTGTTCACCTAATTGCGATAAAATCAGACGAGAGTGCCCGCCACGGCCAAAAGTACCGTCAATATAAATACCTGAAGGTTTAATATTCAGGCCGTTTACTGCTTCATCCAGTAATACACTGGTATGGCTAAAATTATTCGTTGTCATTATTTAAAGTGATAAATCCAATAGTCGTGTCGATAACGGTTCCTGTGAGGTTTGCTCTGCCAAAATGTCTTCTTTGATCTGTTGATACCAGACCTGTTCATCCCACAATTCAAATTTATTGAATTGACCGACTAACATGACCTCTTTGGTTAGCCCCGCGTGCTGTCTTAGCGTGCTAGCTAACAAAAGACGTCCTGCGCTATCCATTTGGCATTCACTGGCATGCCCAAGTAATAAACGCTGCACTCTTCGTTCGGCGGGATTCATGGAAGAAAGCGCCGCCAGTTTTAACTCAATTTTTTCCCATTCAGGAAGGGTGTACAGCAATAAACATGGCTGATTGAGATCAATGGTACAGACCATTTGACCTTCAGAAGCCTCGTTCAGCGTTGTTCGATAACGGGAAGGAACTGTTATTCGCCCTTTGCTGTCGAGATTAACGAGTGTTGCACCACGAAACATCCTCATTTCCCTCAGCGTTATAATTTACACCACATTATCCCACAAATCCCCACAAATAGAGTTTACGGATGGTATGAAAACGTTGTCAAGCCAGTTGTAGGACGCTTTATTGATATTTACAGTAATTTTATAATCTCATCGAAATGAACAAATTATCAGCAGGCTAAAAAAGCAGAATATTAACACTATGATTCCTATCGGTTATTTTTTATTTTTCTTATTTGTTCTCAAATAGTGATTATTTATAGAGATGAAAAAGGGAAAAATAAGATAAAGAAGTCATAAAAAGAAAATGACCTATTTAATGAGATAATGCCTATTTATTGTCGTTCATTTACCTTTAACCAACATAACAATACAAAGCCCTCTTTAAATTAAAAAACCGGCTTAATCTACTGAAAAAATAATGTGATATCATGTAGATAATTTTTTACTGTCTAGTTTTCTTTCTGCAAAGTTAATAAATAAATTATTTTATTTAAGTAATATCACTTATAGAAATATCAAAATTTCACCCGCGAATTAAACAAAACAGGATAAATTGTAAAAAAACGTTTAAGATTAATCTCAAATTTTATTTTATTTAAGTCACCCGACATTATTTAACCAAATAAACTATCCCTGCTTTAATTTAATAAAGCAGGGATAGTCATTATAAAAAATGCTGAGTCAGAAAGTGAACGCTAATTAACGAGTACGTCCTAAACTACCTCGGCGACATAAATCACGTCGAATACGCGTAATACCCGCTTGTGGTTTTTGCTCTTCTTCAAGACTTGCCAAAACCAGCTCTAATACACGTTGTGCAATATCACGATGTCGCTGAGCCACCGATAATACTGGACATTCGAGGAAATCTAATAATTCATGATCACCAAATGTAGCAATCACTAACTGCGTAGGTAAGCGTCCACTTCTTTGCAACGTTACATCCATCACACCTTGTAATAGCGCAAAAGAGGTCGTAAAGAGTGCATCAGGCATCGGGTTATTATTTAACCATTCCGAAAATACCTCCGCCGCCGCTTCTCGTTCATAACTATTCGCATAAAGATAAGTCACTTGTCGTGGATCATCTTGCCACACACTACGAAAGCCCTGTTCACGTAAAAAACTGACTGATAGTTCGGGCAATGCGCCTAGATAGAGAACCGATTGAGAAGGAAAAGCTTTAAGCTCACTCGCTAACATTTTTGCGTCTTCTAAATCATCACCGACGACGCTAATAAAATGTTCACTCTCTAACGCCCTATCTAAGGCAATGATAGGCAACGAACGATTAGCCCAACGCTGATAAAATGGGTGCTCTGGGGGTAATGCCGTTGATACAATAATGGCATCAACTTGGCGTTGTAGTAGATGTTCTACACAACGAATTTCGTTGTCAGGTTGATCTTCTGAGCAGGCAATCAGCAATTGATAACCACGTTGACGCGCTTGTCGTTCAAGATAATTGGCAATTCTGGTATAACTGGTATTTTCCAAATCAGGAATAACCAAACCTATAGAACGCGTACGACCAGCACGTAATCCCGCGGCAACAGCGTTCGGGTGGTAATTGTGCTCTCTGACCACCGCCATCACTTTTTCAACAGTCTTGTCACTTACACGGTACTGTTTAGCTTTACCATTAATGACATAACTCGCTGTTGTTCGTGAAACACCAGCCAAGCGGGCGATTTCATCCAGTTTCACTTTAGCCTCTTCTAATTATTAATAGGGTATTTATTACATTATTGCTATGGTTTTCAGTCATCATGCTGATCTGAATCTGCATTTTAACACAATTTACTGATAAAACCGTATGCGTCAACGTTTCCGTTTATACCTTTTACCAATTACTTGCATTGTTACTGCCTATGACTTACCTAAAGTGCAATAAAAAAGCACCTTTACGGTGCTTTTTTGTCTGGTGATCACGACTCTTGATACATCTGCTCAATTTCATTTCGATAGCGTTCAGAAATTATTTTACGTCTTAATTTTAAGGTAGGTGTCAATTCTCCAGACTCCATCGTAAACCCTTCCGCTAATAGGGTAAATCGTTTAACTTGATGGAAACTAGCAAAATTACGTTGCATTTCACGCAAGCGTTCATCAAATAATTCTTTGATCTTAGTATGGCGTAATAACTCTATCCGATCGTGATATTTTAAATTTAATGCTCGAGCATGTTCTTCTAATGCATCAAAGCAAGGTACGATCAGTGCAGAAACAAATTTACGGGTATCTGCAATCACAGCGATATGCTCAATAAAGCGATCTTGCCCTAATGTACCTTCAATCATTTGCGGTGCAATATATTTTCCATTTGAGGTTTTCATAAGATCTTTCAAACGTTCGGTAATATATAACATCCCATCTTCATCTAATGCACCCGCATCACCGGTACGTAACCAACCATCTTCAGTAAACGCGGCAACCGTCTCTTCAGGCTTATTAAAATAACCTTTCATCACGATACTACCACGCACTTGGATCTCGTTTTCTTCGCCTATACGTACCTCAACCCCCGGTAACGGAGTACCAATAGAGCCTAGTTTATAATGGTTCTCTTCCCAACAAGATACCGTGGCACAAGTCTCTGTCATGCCATAACCATATTTAATATTAATACCAGCAGCTAAGAAAAAGCCGATCACCGCATCATCTAAACGAGCGCCTGCGGCAGGTAAAAAACGAACTCGCCCACCTAAAATTTGACGTAGTGGTTGAAGAACTTTTTTATCCGCAAAGCGATAACACCATTGAGATAGCATGCCTAATGAACGTCCAGCTAAGTGTGCCTGACGTTGTTTTTCACCCTGTTTAAGAGCCCATTTAAACATCCATTGGCGTAGTCGAGGTGCTTGAGAAACTTTCTCTTGAATGGCGCTATATACTTTTTCGTAAAAGCGTGGCACTGCACACATAACCGTTGGTTTTACTGCAGCCATTGCTTCCCTTACGGCATGGGTATCTGTGAGATAAACATTAATAGCCCCAGTATGCATAACATAGAAGCTCCATGCCCGTTCAAATACATGTGATAACGGTAAAAAGCATAATGAAACATCTTTATCCGATAATGAAAGGCGCTGATCATGCAGATAAAGTTGAGAAGCCAGATTGGTGTAATCCAGCATAACACCTTTAGGCTCACCTGTTGTACCCGAGGTATAAATCAGCGTAAACAAATCATCTAAACAACATTCATCAATACGTTGTTGTAGCAGAGAGTCATATCGAGATTGACAGTCACTGATTAAGTTTGTCAGATGATAAGAAGGTATTGTTGGATTTAAAACGACCTGAGAATTAAACACAATAATATGTTTAAGTTGCGGGCATAATAGCGCTAACTCAGAAACAACGTCATATTCCTTTTGGTCACCAACAAAAAGAATACGAATATCCGCATCATTGATGATATAAGCGGCTTGTTCCACACTACTTGTTGCATAAAGAGGAACTGTGACAGCACGCAACTGCAAAGTAGCAATATCGGCAATAGACCAATCAATGCTGTTTTGGGAAAAAATCCCCACATTTTCTTGAACAGCCACGCCCATATCGAGTAATGCATTTGAGAGTGCACGTGTTTTCTTTGCTACTGACGCCCATGACATGGCGATTTCAGACTTAGCATCCCACTGACGATAAGCCGTTTTTTCCCCAGAAGATGAAAATTGCATCTGCAATCTTCTAATTATATGATAATCATATAGATTATTATTATTTATCATGATTTTCCTGTTATTTATGGAAAAGCGTAGGAATAATTAAGTTGAAATAAAGAATAATGTCATCTTCTAATTTCAGCTTACACCTGTTCGCTGACTTATCTGAAAGTCTAAGTGATCCGCAAAAATAAAGGAATCTAATTTTACATAAATTTGTAAAATTGTGAGTCATGAAAAGTTTTGTCAATTTCATCATACTAATGAAAATGTAAAAATGAGCCTGAACACTTTGTGAACAAACAAAGTATTAACAAGAAAAATATAATAAAATCAAAAGCTAATTATAAAAATTTATTCATTTACAAGATTAATAACAGAGAAAATAAAGAAAAAAATCGATTAGATGACAATAGTTGCAACTGATAGGGATAGGATAACAATTAGGGCAAAAATAGTGACAGCTACCCAAGAGACTTATCTTTACTATTTACTATTAAAGAATATCTTTTATTGGTTATTAGCAGTAAGCTAACGTTATCTGCCACTATTTCTGCATAATTAGCATAGAGTGCTAATTATGAGTGAATCACTCTTAGTTTTGACAAACCTCACTAAGTAAATTTTTCATCCATAAATGGCCTTTATCTCGTGCCGTTGACTCATGCCAAATTAAATAGCATGGACGTTCTACCTTCTCCCAAGGTAATGATATCGCCTTAATGTTCAATTGTTCTGAATAGCTTTCAACTAACCATCTAGGCGCAATAGCGACCGAATAAGTTTTTGAGACTAGATTTAATACACTATTTAAATCAGTACCTTCATAAGTAATTAAATCTTCTAACTCTGTATTCTTATAATAAGCCGCACTAAAAGACCCCACATCTTCTAAAGAAACAATAGAATGATGCTCATTTAATAACATCTCTTCAGTAACGCTTTCTTTAATTCGTGGGTGTTGGTTAGAGACAGCCAAAACCACTTCATCATTGAATAAAGGGTGTGAATGAAACTCTGGTTTATCAAATTGTTTATAATTAATAAAGAACTCAACTTCCTGATATTTTAATTGGTGTTCAATATTACTATTCAAATAAGACTTAATATTTACATTAATATTAGGGGTTTTATTTTTTATTCTATCTACAATTTTTGGCGCTAACTTGATATCTAATGGACTGCAAATAGATAAGCTAAACACACGATCACTTTGTTCCGGTTCAAATCCCGCCCCTGGCAATTCATTATGGACTAATTGTAATGCTTGTCGAACAGGGCCAAATAACTGTTTGGCTCTTAATGTTGGTTGAATACCTCGGCCATACCGAACAAATAACTCGTCATTAAACATGATCTTAAGACGAGAAACTGCATTACTGACTGCCGGTTGAGACATACCTAACACCTGTGCTGCTCGTGTGACATTTTGCATTTGCATAACAGCATCAAACACCGTTAATAAATTAAGATCAACATTACGTAAATGCATATCTGCTGACTCTTTATTGGTCGTTGTTGCTGATGTGTAATCCGTCATTTTTTACTCCACTATGTTATTATAATTGGCGAATTAAAACTTATTAATAATATAAAAGCATATTAATAAATTATATATCTAACCATGACTGTAACTTTTATAAAAATATTACTACTTATTATTCATCATCCATGTACATCACAAAATGTATAACACAAACACCAAAAAATAATTCATCTTTATATTAAAGAGAATAAATTGACATTTAAATTACATATTAATGAAATGATTATACCGATATATATTACAACCTGTTTTACCTTATGCCTTGCAAATAATAAAACAAAATATGATAAAAATCATAATAAAATAATAAAATCTATCACCTTACAGGACACTTTCAGAACTATTACAGTCACCACGGTAATAATTTTTATTCTTATATTCAAAATGTTGCTCAAATTTATTGATATTGTTGTTAACTACAACCGCTCATCCCCCTGATAGTTAGTTGTTCAAAAAAAAAGCAAACAATTGTTTAATTTTTTATTTCACTCCCCGAGAGCGATTATGTGAAACATTAACCTAATCAATGATTGTTTGATAGATATAATCATTACTAAAAATTTAGATATTAGTCAGAATTACTAAGAATAAAATATAATTCACACATCAAAACAAATTAAAAAATTCCAATGCTTGACATGATGATTGGTATCCGGTATCAATAAATAAACATTATTAAGAACAAATGTAAGGATGTTTCATGTTAAACGCAATTTTACTATCAAGCCTACTACTATTCGCAACATTGATGCGCGGTCGGCTGATGGGTAAAAAATGAAACATACCTACCCTTAGAGAAAAACCCGCGCTAATCGCGGGTTTTTTTATACCTGGGAGAGCGCAAAAAACGAAATAAAAAAGTATAAGGAACAGATTATGAGCAACAATGTGATTATTTTTGACACCACATTAAGAGATGGCGAACAAGCATTGCAAGCTAGCTTAAGCGTAAAAGAGAAGTTACAAATTGCTTATGCCTTAGAACGTTTAGGTGTAGATATCATTGAAGCGGGTTTTCCTGTCTCTTCCCCTGGGGATTTTGAATCTGTACAAACCATCGCTCGAGAAATTAAAAATAGTCGCATTTGTGCGTTAGCTCGCTGTGTTGATAATGATATTGACGTTGCCGCAGAGTCATTAAACATTGCCGAGGCATTTCGTATTCATGTTTTTTTAGCTACCTCCGCTTTGCATGCTGAACATAAGTTAAAAAAATCCTTTGATGACATTATTGAAATGGGAACACGCTCAATTAAACGCGCCCGACGCTATACTGATGATGTTGAGTTTTCTTGCGAAGATGCGGGGCGTACCCATATTGATAATTTATGTCGCATTGTGGAAAGTGCCATCAACGCGGGCGCAACAACCATTAATATTCCAGACACCGTAGGTTATACCACGCCTTATCAATTCGGTGGCATTATCACTAATTTATTTGAACGTGTACCTAATATTGATAAAGCGGTGATCTCCGTTCATTGCCATGATGATTTAGGTATGGCTGTTGCAAACTCTATTACCGCAGTACAAGCAGGTGCAAGACAAGTTGAAGGGACTATCAACGGCTTAGGTGAACGAGCCGGTAACTGCGCTTTAGAAGAAGTGATTATGGCGATAAAAGTACGTGAACAAATGATGAATGTACAAACGCGTATTAATCACAAAGAGATCTACCGTACCAGCCAGTTAGTCAGTCAATTATGTAATACCCCTATTCATGCCAATAAATCCATCGTTGGCTCAAATGCCTTTGCCCACTCCTCTGGTATTCACCAAGATGGCGTACTGAAAAATCGTGAAACTTACGAAATTATGACACCTGAATCAATTGGTTTAAAAGAGGTGCAATTGAACTTAACGTCTCGCTCTGGTCGAGCTGCGGTAAAACACCGTATGGAAGAGATGGGCTATCGCGAAACAGATTATAACTTAGATTCTTTATATGCCGCTTTCTTACGTTTAGCTGATAAAAAAGGTCAAGTTTTTGACTATGACTTAGAAGCATTGGCTTTTATGGGGCAACAACAACAAGAGCCTGATGAGTTTGTAATGAACTATTTTAATACTCAATCCGGCTCCTCAACAGTTGCCACGGCCAGTGTCAGCATTAGTCGTAAAAATGAAGAAATCACTGAAGCAGCAACAGGAAATGGTCCCGTTGATGCTGTCTATCAAGCTATTTCTCGTGCTACAGGTTATCCCTTAAAACTGGTGACTTATCAATTAACAGCCAAAGGTGAAGGACGAGATGCATTAGGACAAGTTGATATCGTAGTTGAATACCAAGGACGTAAATTTCATGGCATGGGATTAGAAACTGATATCGTCGGTTCATCCGCCAACGCCATGATGCATGTTATCAACAGTATTTGGCGTTCAGAGCAAGTCGAAATAGAAAAACGCAAACACCATACAACACAAGAAGCGGTTTAATCATTATGTCTAAACATTATCATATTGCAGTATTGCCCGGAGATGGCATTGGCCCTGAAGTTATGGCGCAAGCACAAAAAGTGATCGATGCGGTAAATAAACGATTTTCACTGAATATCACGACCAAAGAGTACGATATTGGTGGTATTGCTATCGATAATCATGGCACACCATTACCGGCAACCACCTTAGCTGGATGTGAGCAAGCTGATGCGATTTTATTCGGCTCTGTGGGGGGGCCTAAATGGGAGCATTTACCGGCAGATCAACAACCGGAACGTGGCGCATTATTACCTTTACGTAAACACTTTAAATTATTCTGCAATCTGCGCCCAGCTCGTTTATATAAAGGTTTAGAAGCTTATTGTCCATTGCGTGCTGATATTGCACAACGCGGTTTTGATATTTTATGTGTTCGTGAATTAACTGGGGGGATCTATTTCGGTCAACCTAAAGGCCGTGATGGTGAAGGTCGCGAAGAGCGTGCTTTTGATACCGAGGTTTACCATCGCTATGAAATCGAACGTATTGCTCATTTTGCTTTCAAATCAGCGCAAAAACGTCGTTATAAAGTCACGTCGATTGATAAAGCCAACGTTTTACAAAGCTCTATTTTATGGCGTGAAGTCGTCACTGAGGTCGCTAAGCAATACCCTGATGTGACCTTGCAACATATGTATATCGATAATGCGACAATGCAATTAATTAAAGATCCAGCGCAATTTGATGTATTGCTGTGCTCCAATATCTTTGGCGATATTTTATCAGACGAATGCGCCATGATCACCGGTTCAATGGGCATGTTGCCCTCTGCAAGCGTAAATGAAGCACATTTTGGTTTATATGAACCCGCAGGTGGCTCCGCACCAGATATTGCCGGTAAAAATATCGCCAATCCAATAGCACAAATTTTATCAACCGCCCTATTACTGCGTTATAGCTTTAATGAAGATAAAGCAGCCCAAGCCATTGAAGAAGCAATTACAAGAGTACTAGCAACAGGCTATCGCACCGCAGATTTAGCGGGAGAAGGAAACGCAATAACAACCGCAGAAATGGGTGATCATATCGCTCAGTTTATTCAAGAAGGGGCATAACATGGGTAAAACATTATATCAAAAAATTTACGATGCACATGTTGTCAGAGAAGTAGCGAATGAAACACCTATTATATATATCGATAGACATTTAGTGCATGAAGTAACTTCACCTCAAGCTTTTGATGGTTTAAGAACCAAAGGTCGTGCTGTTCGTCAACCCAACAAAACCTTTGCCACAATGGATCACAACGTTTCAACTCAAACCAAAGATATCAACGCCTGTGGTGATATGGCGCGTATTCAAATGCAAGAGTTAATGAAAAACTGTCAAGAATTTGGTGTGACCTTGTATGACTTAAATCACCCATATCAAGGAATTGTTCATGTTATGGGGCCTGAACAAGGCTTAACTTTACCAGGCATGACAATTGTTTGTGGCGACTCACATACAGCAACACATGGTGCCTTTGGCGCATTAGCTTTCGGTATTGGCACTTCTGAGGTTGAGCACGTATTAGCGACACAAACCTTAAAACAATCACGTGCTAAAACCTTAAAAATCGAAGTACAAGGCAAAACAGCCAATGGCATCACGGCAAAAGATATCGTATTGGCGATTATCGGAAAATTGGGTAGTGCGGGAGGTACGGGGTATATCATTGAATTTACGGGAGAAGCTATTGAAGCTTTGAGTATGGAAGGGCGAATGACGTTATGCAATATGGCGATAGAGATGGGGGCAAAAGCAGGCTTAGTTGCTCCTGATGAGACTACATTTGCTTACTTAAAAGGACGTCAATTTGCCCCTCAAGCCCCATTGTGGGATGAAGCTGTCGCCTATTGGAAAACGTTAAAGTCGGACGAAGATGCTATTTTTGATGCTACTGTGACGATTAATGCCGCAGAGATTGCACCACAAGTGACTTGGGGGACGAATCCGGGACAAGTGATTGCTATTGACCAAATTGTTCCGCGATTGAACAGTTTTAACGATCCTGTTGAACGAGCTAGCGCCGAAAAAGCCTTAGCTTATATGGGATTAACTGAAGGTGTTAACTTAACTGATATTACAATAGATAAAGTTTTTATAGGCTCTTGCACTAACTCTCGTATTGAAGATTTACGCGCAGCCGCAAAGATAGCTAAAGGGCATAAAGTCGCCTCCCATGTACAGGCAATTGTTGTTCCCGGCTCAGGCCCTGTTAAAGCCCAAGCAGAAGCAGAAGGTTTAGATAAAATTTTTATTGAAGCCGGTTTTGAGTGGCGTTTACCCGGCTGCTCAATGTGCTTGGCAATGAACAATGACCGATTAAATCCCGGAGAGCGTTGCGCATCGACCAGCAATCGTAATTTTGAAGGTCGCCAAGGTCGTGGTGGCAGAACTCATTTAGTCAGTCCGGCAATGGCCGCTGCCGCCGCCATTCATGGACATTTTGCTGATATTCGCACTTTTGCAACAGTATCATAACGGAGAGCCTAATGAATAAATTCACACAACACACTGGAATTCCAGTACCTTTAGATGCTGCCAACGTGGATACTGATGCGATTATTCCCAAACAATTTTTACAAAAAGTCACTCGCACAGGATTTGGTAAACACTTATTTCATGATTGGCGATTTTTAGATGATGAAGGCACCCAGCCTAACCCATCATTTATTTTAAATCAGTCCATCTATCAAGGTGCTTCTATTTTATTGGCGCGCGAGAATTTTGGTTGTGGATCTTCTCGCGAACATGCGCCTTGGGCGCTCACAGATTATGGCTTTCATGCGGTGATCGCGCCGAGTTTTGCTGATATTTTTTACGGCAATTCCTTTAATAACCAGTTATTGCCAATCAAATTAAGTGATGAGCAAGTTACCCAGTTATTTGATTGGGTAACAGAGCATGCTGGTACGCCTATTACCGTTGATTTAGTTGCCCAACAAGTGATCGCCGGTGAATTATGCTTCTCATTTGAAATCGATGCATTTCGCCGTCATTGCATGATTGAAGGATTAGACAGTATCGGATTAACGTTACAACACCAAGCAGAGATAAGTGCTTATGAAGCTAAACAACCTGCTTTTATGCGTTAATCACTGACTCAATTACCTTATTTCACTGTTTGTTATCTGTAAAAATTTAAACTTTGTCATTCTCGCCGCTATTTACCTCGCGGCATTTTTTTTCAGTAAAACGAACAAAAAAGCCAGTGAACTATTATCACTGGCCGGTAATCACCGCATGCTCAAAGGGGGAGTCTGTTAGTATTCATAATTTGTGATAACTAACATAAGAGCTAACTTTAAACACAAGCATTATCGGTCTAATATAAGGAAATTAAAATTGATCACTTTAATAAGGGATTTCCTCTTTTATGACATCACCCCGCTTAGAGTTGCAATTTATTCGCTTATGGCAAGCTTTTGAGGGAAAAGAGACTGAAACCACATTACAAGAGCTTGCTGAAACATTACATTGCACTCGTCGCCATGTGCGTTCGTTACTAAACAAAATGCATCAAACTGGTTGGATAGATTGGCAAGCAGAAGTAGGAAGAGGAAAAAAATCCACCCTGACTTTTCACTCTAACGCCTTTGACATCCAACAAAGCCGAGCAGAGCGATTACTGGAAGAAAATGATATAGAAAAGCTCGTTGCACTGATGGGCGATAAAGACTCGTTACGGCAAATGGTGCTTTCACAAATTGAAAAAAGCTTTCACCCTAGCCAACAACGTCTACGAATAATTTACTATCGCCCTTTTCGTAATTTATTACCCGGTACGCCGCTTCGGCGCTCTGAATTACATTTAATGAGCCAAATATTTAATTCATTACTTCACTTAAAAGAGGAAAATGGGGAAGTCGAAGCAGAATTAGCCCATCACTGGCAGATGATCAGCGAGCAACATTGGCGCTTTTATTTACGCCCTGCTATCTATTTTCACCATGGACGAGAATTAACCATAGAGGATATCAGCACCTCTTTAATGAGAATGAAAGTCTGCAATCCACTTTATGCACATATTGAGAAAATAACCTCACCGCAACCTTATGTTATTGATATTTATTTAACCGTACCGGATAAACAATTTGCCACCCTATTAGGTAGCCCACAAGCAGCGATCTTACCCCAAGAATGGCGAACTCTCGCTAATTTTTCTCAGCACCCCATTGGCACAGGGGCATACCAAGTGATGAGCAATGATCAACATAAACTGCAAATCAAAGCGTTTGATCGCTATTTTGGTTTACGCGCACTATTAGATAACATCGATATTTGGGTGGTTCCTGAATTAAAAGACAAAATGGTTTGCTCTACCCTTCATTTAACCGATGATGATACTCATAACAACTCACTGGAAAGCCGCAAAGAGGAAGGCTGTTATTTTTTACTTTACGATAGTCGCTCAACACAATGCCAACAACCTGAGATCCGCGAATGGCTTAGTAGTGTATTAACACCGGTGAATATGTTGGCCCATTGTGCGCCCTCTTATCAACGCCATTGGTCACCTGCTTATGGTTTATTGTTACACTGGCACCATAGCAAACTGATCCCACCGCATACTAAACCCGCTTCACTCACAAAACTGACCATTACACTGTATAAAGAGCACCACGAATACAGTACTATTGCTGAACTGATCAAAAAAATCTTATCTGACTATGATATCGAATTATCCATTCAAGTGCTTGATTATGAACAGTGGTATTATGGTGATGCAAAGAGTGATATCTGGTTAGCTACCGTCAATTTCTATAAACCGCTCGAGTTTTCTATTTTTGCAGCACTTTATGAACTGCCCCTATTTCACCAGTGCATGGGTGAACGTTATGAAGATGCCCTAGCCTTATGGCGTCAAAAAGTATTACCGCTTGAAGAGTGGTGTCGCCAATTAACACAAAATAATTGGCTTTTCCCGTTATTTCACCATTTACTTGAATTACAAGGGCAACGTACGATACGCGGTGTAAAAATGAATACCTTTGGTTGGTTTGATTTTAAATCGGCATGGTTTATACCTGATTTAGAAACGCCCCCATTAAAATAGCGTTTTCACTTATAACTATGTTAATTCACAGAAACCCGCAAAGTTATAAACACCAACAGTAAGGTCTAGGGGGTTTATTCACTTTTTCTGTGGATATCTATGTGAAAAAGAGTGAGATAATCAGGGTATAGTTTTTATATTAGCCTACAGACTGTTGAAACATTTTTTAAAATATCACTTATAATTCAAATTAGTAGATAAGTTTTTATCCCTATTTCAACGATTGGATAAACCAATGAATAAAGTCCAATGGTTAAATTGTACGAAAAACAATCATAGTCGGTTTTATCCACAGGTTGTGCCGATTAGTTAATCGAAATAGGCAGATTTTGGGGAATATCGGCAAAAGTCAAGGCTGTAAATCAGAACAGTGATCTCACTTTTGCGGAGTTATCCCACAAAGCTGTGGATAACCTAGTGCAAAAGCCTGTTTATGATCTAAGGATAACCCTGAACAACTTATATCATTTATTATTAAAACCTCGATTCACATAAAAAAATGATGATATATCATGCTATTATGTTTTAACTTAAATCAGTGAAAAAACATTTTCCATCATCCTTTTTTTCTGTTTATTTATTGTACAGGAAGACAGTTATTTATGTTTACGCCACCAGCAGCACCTGAAAATGAATCCGTTTTACTCGCACGAGCACAAGCGCTGGCTGGTTATACCTTCGGTGAACTCGCCGCTTTTGCACAGCTTCCCATTCCTGAAAATTTAAAGCGTGATAAAGGTTGGGTTGGTATGCTATTGGAATACTATTTAGGTGCCAGTGCCGGCAGTAAACCTGAACAAGATTTTTCTCATATCGGTGTTGAGCTAAAAACCATCCCTATCGACCGTTTTGGTATGCCATTAGAAACGACCTTTGTTTGTGTAGCCGCACTTACAGGAAACAGTGGGATCACATGGGAGAATAGCCATGTAAAACGTAAGCTGTCGAAAGTATTATGGGTACCTGTAGAGGGAGAACGGGAGATCCCATTAGCACAGCGTAGAGTCGCTTCCCCGCTACTTTGGAGCCCCAATCATCTTGAAGAAGAGCTACTGCGTCACGATTGGGAAGAGTTAATGGATATGATTGTCTTAGGAAAAGTAGAAAGCATTACTGCGCGTCACGGACAAGTATTACAAATTCGCCCTAAGGCTGCTAACAGTAAGGCATTAACCGAAGCCATTGGTGAAAATGGACAACGCATCATGACACTTCCCCGTGGTTTTTATTTAAAAAAGAACTTTACAGCGCCACTGATTGCTCGTTATTTCCAACTTTAATGCGTTACAGTAAACAAAATGCCCCGAGTTATCTTAGTGAATAACTCGGGGCACATCGTATTTTTTGCTGGTAAATTATTAAACACAGTGAGTTGATGCTAATCGAACGCCTACTGCTCTGGTGATTTCTGTCAATGTTGTCAGTGTTGGATTACCATTTTCAGATAATGCTCGATAAATATGTTGTCGAGATAATCCTGATTTTTTCGCAATCACGCCCACTCCACCATGAGCCTCAATAATTTGCCGTAATGCAATTAAAAATGCACCTATTCCCCCAGGCTCATAAATACCTTCTAACGCCGTTTGCAAATACACCTCAGCATAATCAGGATCTTCTCGTAGTTCATTTATCATCTCTAAATCATGGTCAAGATATGCAGGAACAGTTTTTCTTTTTACTACATCTATTTTATTGGTCATTTTTCATCCTTACATGATAATCTTCAAGATAGTTCACTGCTTTATCAATATCTGCTTGTTGAGTACTTTTATTCCCTCCAACAAGTAAAAGAATAATAAATTCATTTTCTATTGAATAATAAACCCGATATCCCTGCCCGAAGTTTATTCGTAAAGCCCAGACTCCATCACGAACAAATTTATGATCGGCGAAGTTACCATAACATGCTCGAGTTACTTGTACTTCAATTTTAGCAGCCGCTTGAGGATCTCGTTTCCTAAGCTTTTGTATCCACTCTCGATAGGGTACTTTTTGGTTTCTGTCCTGATAACGGACTATTTTATATGGCATTTGCTTTCCTTATTGCCAAAGTCCTAATTGTTGCTTATAAATCACACTAAAAATGTAACTTATAACAGACAAAAATCAAAGAGGAAATATTTTTCGTACACATATCATAAAAAAATGCCCCGAGTTATCTTAGTGAATAACTCGGGGCACAAATAACAATTATGATTAAGTAATCAATAATTAACGATAGACAATACCGCCATCGGTTAAGATAGCTTGGCCCGTAATATAGTCGGAATCATCACTTGCCAAGAAGGAAACTAACGCAGCTACGTCATCAGGAGTTTGAGCACGACCTAGAGCAATACCGTCCACATATTTTTTATAGGTCTCACCTTTTGGTGCTCCAGTAATTTCAGCAAAACGCTCGTCAATCTCAACCCACATATCAGTGCCAACAATGCCCGGGCAATAAGCATTAACAGTGATGCCTGCGCTTGCATACTCTTTAGCTGCCGCTTGTGTTAATGCACGTACTGCAAATTTAGTGGCAGAATAAACCCCTAACATGGCAAAACCATCGTGCCCAGCAATAGAAGATGCATTAATAATCTTCCCTTTATGGCCTAATGCTTTAAATTTCTCAGAAGCGGCCTGAATACCCCACATCACACCATTAACGTTAATTTTGAAGATCCGATCCATATCTTCCGGGGTCACATCTGCAAGAGGTTTCACCTGTGCAATACCTGCGTTATTGATCATAACATCAAAACCGCCTAAGGTTTTTTCAGCATGTTCAACTGCCGCAAAGACTTCATCACGGTTGCTAATATCTGCAGCAAAGGTCGTTACTTTACGCCCTAACGCTTCAATTTCTTTTGCTACATCGGATAATTTATCTGCTTTTAAGTCAACCAGAGCAATATCGGCACCCTCTTTAGCAAGACGTAATGCGATACCACGACCAATTCCCTGAGCAGCACCTGTAACTAAAATTACTTTACCATTCAAAGCCATTGTCTTTCTCCTGAATATTTACAGATGAAAAAGCTCTTCCAAAAAAGAACTTTATTAATAATTTAACAGTAGCAATTAAAGTGCGATGTGACAAAGAAATGATCATTCACTAGTAAACACAATAAGTAGAATAGAATATAGTGAAAATAATTATCATTTAGAATAACAAGTTACCAAAAGGCCATCATCTGTTGCAAAAGAGCAGATGATCTTTTTTACTCATTAACTTTATAGTTAGCAAAAAATGCTTAACTCATTCATTTAATGGATAAAAATAAGGCAATATCTAAATAGATATTGCCTTGACATTATTTATGACAAAAAAGTAATTATTTTTTAGCCGCTTGCAGATATAGCATATCAAGTGCAATGGTTGCTCCGGCAAGGGCAGTAATATCTGATTGATCATACGCTGGCGATACTTCAACTAAATCCATGCCTACAATATTTAACGGCTGTAGAGCACGCAGCATTTTCAGCGCCTTATCCGTGGTTAATCCACCCACAACCGGTGTTCCTGTACCCGGTGCAAATGCGGGATCAAGGCAATCAATATCAAAAGTCAAATAAACAGGAAGTGAACCCACAATCTCTTTAATTTGCGCGACTAAATCATCAACCCCACGATCATTAACTTGTGCAGCATCCAAGACAGTAAAGCCGTTATTAGTGTCATGCTCGGTACGAATACCAATTTGCACTGAATGCTGTGGATCAATCAAACCTTCATTAGGAGCATGATAGAACATCGTACCGTGATCAAACTTACTGCCATTAGCATAAGTATCGGTATGAGCATCAAAATGCACCAAAGCCATTTTGCCAAAGTGTTTAGCGTGAGCACGTAATAGAGGTAATGTCACAAAGTGATCACCACCAAAGGTTAAACATCTTTTACCTGCTGCTAGCAATTTTTCCGTATGAGCTTGTAGCTTATCACTCATATCTTGCGCATCACCGAAGTTAAATACTAAATCACCACAATCAACAACTTTGAGGCGTTCACGCATATCGAAGTGCCAAGGCCAGCGATGTCCTTCCCACGCTAAGTTAGTCGAAATCTGGCGAATAGCGCCGGGCCCATGGCGAGTACCTGCACGACCTGAAGTTGCCATATCAAAAGGCACCCCAGTGATCACCCAATCAGCATCACTGCTATAAGGTTGAAAATTCAGTGGAAAACGTAAAAAACCAAATGCATTTGAGATCAAAGAATTATCAGTCTCATTACCTAACGTACAATTTTTCATGCCATTACCTCTGTTACTTATTTTAACAAGCAACATATAAATCAATATGATAGATAAAGAGTGATGTATCAACACCACTCTGCATTAGGAAGTAAGCATTACTCCTCTTCTTCCAGATAGGTATAACCGTATAAGCCACTTTCAAATTCAGTTAGGAACTGCTCTTGGAGTGCTTTATCTAACTGTGCATTTTTCACTTGAGTACGGAAGCGCTCCAACAATACCGCAGGATTAAGTTTTACATATTGAAGCATATCCGCAACGGTATCACCCTCTTCACTCAACTGATAAGTAAGATTGCCTTTCTCATCAAGATAAACATCAACAGCAGCTGTATCACCAAATAAGTTATGCATATTTCCAAGGATTTCCTGATACGCCCCCACCATAAAGAAGCCAATCATTGGTGGATATTCAGGATCATAAGCTGGCATTGGCATCGTGGTTTCGACCCCATCACCATCGACATAATGATCGATAATACCATCTGAATCACAAGTGATATCTAGCAATACAGCACGGCGATCGAGCGGTTTATCTAAACCTTCAATTGGCAATACAGGGAATAATTGATCAATTCCCCAAGCATCAGGCAATGACTGGAACAGTGAAAAGTTGACATAGAACTTATCTGACATACGCTCTTGCAGTTCATCAATAATCGGGCGATGGGCTCGATTACTTGGATCTAAATCATATTGAATATGACGACAGATATTCAGATATAACTCTTCCGCCCATGCACGCTCTGTCAGACTTAACATACCGTGTACATATTGAGTATGGACATCATGTAAATCTAATTGGCTATCATGCAGCCATTCACGTAATGAACGGCTATTCCCTTTGGTTTGCATCTCTTCCCATGTTTCCCAAAGGCTTGCGATAGGTCTTGGAGCATCTTCGGCCGGTGGCGTGATTGCAGTAAATTCGTTACGTTCAACACCAATAACATTGGAAATAAGCACCGTATGATGCGCAGTTAATGCTCGACCTGATTCTGTAATAACGGTTGGATGAGGTAATTCATTTTCATCACAAGCATCACCAATCGCCCAAATAACATTATTAGCGTATTCATTAAGGCCATAGTTAACAGAGCAATCAGATTGTGAGCGCGTACCTTCATAATCAACGCCCAAGCCACCACCAACATCAAAATACTGAATATTGACCCCTAATTTATGTAACTCAACATAAAAACGGGCAGATTCACGCACACCTGTCGCAATATCACGGATATTAGCCATCTGTGATCCAAGGTGAAAATGCAATAACTGCAAACTATCTAAACGACCAGCTTGGCGTAGCGTATCAATCAGTTGTAGTACTTGTGTTGCAGCAAGGCCGAATTTTGATTTTTCACCCCCACTGGCTTGCCATTTACCTGAGCCTTGAGAAGCAAGGCGAGCACGAACCCCTAAGCGGGGGATCACTTCTAAACGTTCGGCTTCTTCAAGTACCATTTTTATCTCAGACATTTTTTCAATGACCAAGAACACTTTATGACCGAGCTTTTCCCCTGTAAGGGCTAAACGAATATATTCGCGATCTTTGTAACCATTACAAACAATCACCGAACTGGTCATATTGGCATGAGCAAGCACTGCCATTAATTCAGCTTTAGAGCCAGCTTCTAATCCTAATGGTTCTCCAGCATTAATTAACGATTCAATCACACGACGCTGTTGATTGACTTTAATTGGATAAACTAAAAAGTAATCCCCTTTGTAGCCATAAGACTCACGTGCACGATGAAAAGCGGCATTAATTGAGCGCAAACGGTGCTGTAAAATTTGTGGAAAACAAAACAGCGCAGGAAGGCGTAAATGTGAATGCTCTTCTTGTACTTGCTTAACTAATTCTGTTAAATCCAGCGTTGCTTCAGGCACATCAGGATTTGGGCAAACACTAATATTGCCGCGATTATTCGCGCAGTAGTATCCTCCCCCCCAATATGTGATGTTATAAGTCTGTTGCATCTTACGAGCGATGTTATCATTCATGACATTCTCCTTAGGGAGTATGAGTTTATACCTTGCCTGTCACTATAGTAGTCAATAATTTCATGGCTAGCTGAAATGACCGATAAATAACAGTTAGAAGTAATGACTCACTATATATTTTTGTATGATTATCCAGCCTAACGCAGGATATAGTAGTAGAAAGCGATGAAGTTAACCGACTAATAGTTAACACAATCACCTATTGGCAAGTAACAGACAACTTCGCTCTAAAGAAAAAGAGCTCAAAGAGGAAATCACTCTAGACATACTACGGGTATAGTATTGGCGAGTACTGTTTTGGTTTTTGAAAAGAATAACCAGTAGACAATGGATCATTACCCATTCACTCCACACATGGCTTAACCTTATAAGCCATTTCCCTAACAGAGAAACAGGATCAGCAATCCTGCGGTTTACACTGTGATTCAGTTTTCACAGTAACGGCGAGGTTATACCTGTAGTTGAATCAAAATGCAAAAACAAAATAGATAAATCGCTTTTTTTTATTATTTTTCTTTTTGCTCACTTGAAAAATTGTGTCACACAAAAAATGATATCAACTATTGGATGCGAGTTTATCCCTATATTTGATTAAAAAAAGCTGGAATTAAAGAGAAAACAGTCCTAAAATGGACGTCTAGATGTTAAAACATCCATCCTTAGACCATCTGTATTAAGGTAACGAGATATAATGACTACACACCTTTTTACTTCTGAATCAGTATCAGAAGGTCATCCAGACAAAATTGCGGATCAAATTTCTGATGCCGTATTGGATGCAATTTTAGAACAAGATCCAAAAGCACGTGTTGCCTGTGAAACTTACGTTAAAACAGGCATGGTGATGGTAGGCGGAGAAATTACCACCAAAGCTTGGGTTGATATCGAAGAGATCACACGTAAAACAGTACGTGAAATCGGTTATACCAGTTCAGATATGGGCTTTGATGCTAATTCCTGCGCCGTTATCAGTGCGATTGGTAAACAATCCCCAGATATCAACCAAGGTGTTGACCGCGCAGATCCCCTTGAACAAGGTGCCGGTGACCAAGGCTTAATGTTTGGTTATGCCACTAATGAAACCGACGTTCTGATGCCAGCGCCTATTACTTATGCTCACCGCTTAGTCCAGCGCCAAGCTCAAGTACGTAAAAATGGCACACTACCATGGTTACGTCCAGATGCTAAAAGCCAGATCACTTTCCAATACGACAATAACAACATTGTTGGTATTGATGCCGTGGTTTTATCAACTCAGCATGCTGAAGATATTTCACAAAAAGACTTACATGAAGCGGTAATGGAAGAGATCATTAAACCTATTCTGCCAACAGAATGGTTAAATGAACAAACCAAATATTTCATTAACCCAACAGGTCGTTTTGTTATCGGTGGCCCAATGGGCGACTGTGGATTAACAGGTCGTAAGATCATTGTTGATACTTATGGTGGTATGGCACGCCACGGCGGTGGGGCATTCTCTGGTAAAGATCCTTCCAAAGTTGACCGTTCTGCGGCTTATGCTGCACGTTATGTTGCAAAAAATATTGTTGCTGCGGGCTTAGCAGATCGCTGTGAAATTCAAGTGTCTTACGCTATCGGTGTTGCAGAGCCAACATCTATTATGGTCGAAACATTTGGCACTGAAAAAATCCCTACTTCACAACTGATCTTATTAGTACGTGAATTCTTTGATTTACGCCCTTATGGCTTAATTCAAATGCTGGATTTACTGCATCCGATCTACCAAAAAACAGCAGCATACGGTCATTTTGGTCGTGCTGAATTCCCTTGGGAAGCAACAGATAAAGCTGAGATTTTACGTGAAGCTGCGGGTTTAAAATAAATTTCCCTTGTTTCATAGCAAACTCATTAAACCACATCTTTTAGGTGTGGTTTTTTTATTCCTGAAATTTATCTGTTTGTTAACCATAAAAAAACCCCGCAATATTAACGGGGAACTCAAAGTCAGTAAGAGAACAGGGAGTGATGATGAAATAAACAAATCAATCAGGGTAGTCTATCCACTCTCCTTCATTTAATTTGATATAAGATTTCCCTTGATAATCAACCACAATGGTATTTTGATTTTCTGATACCGTCGCGGTTTGTGGTAATTCACGGGTTAACGCATTCCAATCAATGGTGGGTTGATTAAAGATATCGCCATTCACATTACGGAGAATAAAATCGGATAACGCTAAATAACTGCTTGGTTTATCTATCATCATAGGCGTATGAGGTAAACGTTGATTTTTAAGTCCAGTAAAACGAATACCGACAGGAACTGTAGTAATACTTTGGCTTGGAATATCTCGCAAACCAGACATCTGAGTTATATCACCTTGTAATGCGGCTCCATGTTCAGGAACAATCACTACCATCACTTTTCTGCCACGTTTATCAAGGGTATTAATAAAAGCATTTAAGTTATCAAGTAGCGCTGAGGCTCTTTTGCCATAATCAGCCGTTGTATTTTCGCCAACGAACCTATTACCATCATGAAGTGACACTAAATTGACAAAGGTCACCGTCCGTTTTTCATCTGATTTTTCTCGTGCTTTTAACCAACGCTCTAAGGTCTCTTTATCGTTATAGATTTTAGAGCCATCAAAAGCGGTAATTTGATGAGAGAGTCCGCTTTGATCTTGCAACGGCACATTAAGATTACCTAACTCCCTAATTTCTTGAAGATAATGACCAAACTCGCCATTATGATCGAGCACCAATTTCTTCTCAAAACCTAAAGCAGCCAGATTATCCATCAATAAGCATTGCATATCGGCAGGATCATACAAATCAGCGTGTTGTGTTTGCCCACAACTGGCTCTTAATAAACGTAATGAAGCGGGACCACTATAAGAAGCAACACTATTAAAGCGATTAAATAACACATCAAAGTTACCCCAAATAGGATGTTGCTGTAATCCGACGGCTGCCGCATCAGCGGTAGAGAGTGAACAAATATTAATAATTAAAATATCAAAGGGTTGTGCATGAGAAGAGAGCTGAGCGGGAGCGGGTGTGCTGCGTTTATTTTCGTAACGATAAAACTGAGCAAGCCATTCATCTAACACTTTGTTATTAGCTGGCTGTTTTTGTGGCGGGTAAGGTGAACTCAGTACGTTATTATTTTGCGCTCTAGTCTGCGCTGTCGATAATATTTCTGTATTTTGCGGTTGTGGCTGATCGATAGATGTGTTGGTTTGCTGAGTAAAGCTATTGGCAGAAACAGCAGAAACCATAGCGCCTGAAAAATGGGTAAAACCACTAATATTAAGCCACACTACACCCGCGATAATAAACACCGACACTCTTACCCACTGTTCAATAAAGAGATACCCTACCAGTAAAATAAATGCCACCCCGATCATCTTTAAGTTAATAAAATTAACAGCTAATTCAATGAGGTAAGAGAATGAAAAATTTTTTAACTGCCCTCCTTGTTCTAATACCGTTGAAAAACTAGGTAGCCAAGTGTCGTGGTAGAAAAGCATAACCCCTATAGGGATCGCTATCCAATTACGTAATTTATGCCAAAATGTTTTCGGTAATGGAAATAATAAAAATGCTAGAAAGAGTAAATTGCTAAATGCATCAAATTTTAAATAACCATACCAAAGCAAAACAAACTTTAGCAAAAAATAAAAATTCCAGGCGCCCACCCCATGCCAGTAATGTAAAAAACTGAACCGAGTTGTTTTAGTCTTGTTCATTTTAATTACCTACTTATTCGTATCTATATAATATCCGACATTGATATGAATATTCATATTTGCCTTTTTATACTTCTTATTTTTATAAATAACTATAAAGTTAATTCTTAATAGAATATTCCCCCATTAATTAGTAAAACTACTTATATGCAAAAAGAAAGAGTACATAAAAATAAATTACTGACAAATAAATATAAGCAATCAACTTAAAAACAATTAAGTTGATTAATAAACAAAACGCCACTTTATATTTATATAATAGACATAAATTTTATAGTTGTGTTGTTATTTTAAAAAATAAATAGCAACACAGAGTTATCTTATTTTCCCATATCCAAAACCAAACAAAATAATCACAAATAGATCAATCAAATTAACATAAGCATTACAAAACAAACACCATAAGAACATAAAGCTAAAAAATAAAACAAAAACAATAATAAACAGATGATTTAACTAATTTAATGGTATTCTACTTGATAAAAATCAAATCTTTTTTGATCATCTAAAAAAGACTATCTTAGAATTTGTTATAAATAGGTAATTTACAATTATCTTATATTTCGTTTTTTTGACTAACAATGGTTTAGTTATTATTTAAATGAATTTATTGAGAATATTATCATTGTCAAAGAGGGTTATTATTCATTCCCAATGAAATTTAAATTCGTATATTTAATTTATGTATTTATACGTAATTGAAATAACTATTTTTAAGGCATATCCTTAAATAAAGAATATTAATGTTTTATTTAACACTTACCCCTTTTCTGACTAAGAAAAATAAAATTACAGGTTAAGAATTTATTTTTATATGAGGGTTCAAAAATGGAAAATAAAAAATTTATTCACTCGGAGATAAAAAGAGAAAAAGAGAGTACAAACCAAGATATAAATAAATTAAAGAAATTATTTTCAATAAACAACTATCACTATAGAGATATTAATAACGAAGAAAATCAACATAGCCTTATTTATCGTTGGCCATTACTCAACACATTTAATTCAATAACTAAATGAGAAAAACTATGCCACTAATTGTATTAAAAGGGCTCAGAGGTGGAGTAGGAACCACCTCAATAACCGTTGCACTGGCTCGCCAATTTCATCACCATAAATACAATGTCATTGTTATCGATAACTGTGTGAATAATATCTTACATTTTTATTTTCCAGAAAAATCACAAGTCACCACATTAGGACAAGCACTACTCGCGCATACCCCAATAGAACAAGCGATTTGTGATTATCAAAACGGTTATCAGATTTTACCTTTTGGAGTCGTTAATTCAGAAGATAAATTGCATTTGCAAGCATCTGCCACTGCCAACCAACATCTGCAGCATTTTTTTACCGCTTTTACTCAACAATACCCAGACACTTTAATTTTTCTCGATTTACAACCAGAGCACGATACCCTTTTTAAATCATGGGTTGCGAAAGCCAATATCGTATTAACCGTTACCACACCTGAAAGTAACTGTCATATTCGGCTTAACCAACATACCTTTGCTGCCAATGAGTATATTCTGGTGAATCAATTTTGTGCCACTAGCCAAATCCATCAAGATTTTTATCAATTTTGGCAAGCCAGTCAGTTTCCTTTCTGCCCAATAAAACTTCATCGCGATGAAGCATTATTAGAAGCCTGTGCTTCACGCTTACCTTTATATGATTACCGCGCTAATTGCATGTTAGTTGAAGAAATTAATCAACTTCTACAATGGTGTTTGCCTTTATTGTTAAGCAAAAAAGGATAGCCACAATGTCAACTATCGATTATCCAGAGAAAAAAGCGTCCCGCTCGATAAGGCAACAGGCTACTGTGCAGTCGCATATCTTAACCCGTTATTACAAATTTTACCGTCATAATGGGGCTTCATTCAGTGCGACTATCATGAATGAGCTTTTCTGGGTATTAATGTGGCTCTTTTTGCGTATGGAATCCCCTTTTTGGCAGAAAATAGCACAAAAACAACAACAACTATTTCCTCATATTAATCCGCGTCGCCCTAAATTATGCGATCCGATCCGATACTTATTACAAAGTATTTGGCTTATTTGCCATTACTTGATGCTCACCTTGGTGAAAAAACCGATTCAATTTATTGTCTATATTAGACAGTATTATCAAAATCTCTTTGCTCGCTTATCTCCTGTTGCGCGAGATATGATCCATCATAAGAAAACAAACACGCCACTATGGCAATACGCTCTATTATCGCTCGTTGCTGTTTTTGCCATTTTTATTATCTTATTAAGTATTACTCAACCTTTTGATTTAAAACTACAATTTGTTTTTGTTCTCGTGATTTGGCTGATAGCCTTAGCTATCCGCGATATCCCTGGCCGACTGTCTTCTATTACCATTATTATTTTATCGCTGACTATTGCTTGCCGATATATTTGGTGGCGCTATCAATACACACTCTACTGGGTGGATAATCTGAGCCTTTTCTTTGGGATCTTACTATTACTGGCTGAAACCTATGCATGGATTGTGTTATTTCTTAGTTTTATGCAATGTATTTGGCCACTCCATCGACAACCTATTTCAATGCCTCAAGATACAACACAATGGCCTACTGTCGATATTTTTATTCCCACATATAACGAAGCGCTACAAGTTGTAAAACCAACACTTTATGCCTGTTTAAACATTGATTGGCCTAAAGATAAATTAACTATCTATTTATTAGATGATGGCTCTCGCCCTGAGTTTGCGGCTTTTGCTAAAGAAATTGGTATTCAATATATCACTCGTGAAAAACATGATTTTGCTAAAGCCGGCAATATCAACCATGCATTGAGCAAAGCCTGCGGAGAATATGTGGCTATTTTTGACTGTGACCATATTCCGACACGCTCATTCTTACAATTTACTATGGGCTGGTTCCTAAAAGACGAAAAAATGGCATTGGTACAAACACCACACCATTTTTTCTCTCCTGATCCCTTTGAACGTAATTTAGGCAATTTCCGCGAAACACCGAATGAAGGCACGCTTTTTTATGGATTAGTGCAAGATGGTAATGATACTTGGAATGCGGCTTTTTTCTGTGGCTCCTGTGCTGTATTACGTCGTTGTGCTTTGGATGAAATTGGCGGGCTGGCAGTTGAAACTGTGACCGAAGACGCACATACCTCATTACGCTTACATCGCCATGGTTGGACTTCCGCTTATATTCGTATCCCTCTTGCCGCAGGATTAGCAACAGGATCACTTTCAGCACATATTGGCCAACGCATACGTTGGGCAAAAGGAATGATACAAATATTTCGTTTAGATAATCCACTCTTTGGCAAAGGGCTGACACTGCCACAGCGCTTTTGTTACCTCAATGCCATGTTGCACTTTTTATCAGGCATACCAAGGATGATCTTCTTATTAGCACCACTAACGTTCCTTATCTTTCATGCCTATATTATTTACGCACCCGCCATCGCTATCGCTTTGTATGTCGTGCCTTATTTATTACACATTTGGTTAGCCGCGACCAAATTACAAGGTCCTTATCGCCACTCATTTTGGGGAGAGATTTATGAAACGATTTTAGCTTGGTACACCACTCGCCCCGTATTAAGCACCCTATTCTCACCTTATAAAGGTAAATTTAATGTCACAGAGAAAGGGGCAATCATGAAGAAAAGTTTTGTCGATTGGCAAATTAATCGCCCCTATATTCTGTTTCTTAATCTTAATTTGCTAGGAATTCTATTTGCTTTCTGGCGTATCGCAACAGGCGATCCCGATGAAAGGTTAGCCGTACTCATGTGCTTAGTTTGGGTATGCTATAACTTAGTATTACTAGGAGTTGCCATTGCTGTTTCTGTAGAAGCAAAGCAAGAGCGACAGTTCCCACGGGTACGTCTAAGAGTACCCGCAATGCTATTACTCCAAGACGGTTCGCTTTATTCTTGTCAGCTCAATGACTTCTCTGATAATGGCTGTGCCATTGTATTACCAGATAATTTTACAGTTCCCTTATCTTGTCACCAAGAGATCACCGTTATTCTCAAACAAAATCAGCGTGAATATGCTTTTGAAGCACGTATTTTACGGATTGATAATCGCATTATTGGCTTACAACTGCTTAATATGGATACACAAAAATCCATTAATTTTACCGCCTGTACTTTTGAACGAGCCGACACTTGGGCTAATTGGCAACACGCTCTCCCTGCCGATAATCCGCTGAATAGTTTAAGAAATATCATTTATATCAGTATGCGGGGCTATAACACCTTACTTAAACGCGCCCCGTATCTTGTTTACCTCTTATTTCGTTTATTAGGGCAGTGTTTATTGTGGCTATTATCGCTACTTCCACGACGTGTCAATGTTTCACAAATATTTCATTAATCTTAACGGTAAAACTCAGCTTTTTGGGAATTTATTAATGAACAATAAGATCTATGGGTAATAATAATGAAAAAATATTTTCTACTATTCGCCTTACTTATGCTTTCCGGTTTAGCTTATAGTGATGACGAAAAAGAAGTGCCAGCAGTTATAACGGAACAACCTTTCATAACGGTTGAAGAAGAGAAAATCACTTTAACATCACCGGATCAGATAATCCCATCTCGCCAAGAAACACGACTATTTGCAACAACAGCACCTACTTATGGAGCTCTAAAATTACAAGGCGCTAGCCCTGATGGTTATCTAGAATTTGGTGTTCGTAGTGATGAATATGTTTCACAGGCAATATTAGATCTAGAGTTTACCCCCTCGCCTTCATTACTGCCTATAGAATCACATCTTAATATCTATTTAAATGATGAGATCATGGGCGTGATCCCCCTGAAAAAAGAAGATCTCGGCCATAAAAACCACATTACATTACCGCTCGATCCACGGTTTATTCAAGATTTTAATCATTTAAAATTTACTTTTATCGGCCATTACCGAGAAATTTGTGAAAACCAAGCCAATACCACCTTATGGCTTGATATCAGCAAAAATAGCCAACTGCATCTCACCTATCAATCATTGAAATTGAGTAACGAATTAGCCAATTTCCCCGAGCCTTTCTTTGATAGTCGCGATTTTGGTACTTTTACCTTACCTATGGTGTTTAGCCAATCCCCTAATCTTACCCAACAAAAAGCGGCGGGAATACTCGCTTCTTGGTTTGGTACACAAGTCGATTGGCGCCAGCAACACTATCCTGTGTATTACAATCAGTTGCCCAATCAACACAGCATTGTATTTGCCACTAATAAACAGCGCCCCAACTTTCTTAATACACATGCCAATGTCAATGCTCCCACCATTGAATTAGTCTCACACCCAACGGATCCTTATGTAAAACTGCTGTTAGTAATGGGTCGTGATGACAATGACTTAATTACCGCCGTCAATGGTATTGCCCGGGGACAAGTTATTTTTAGAGGGGATACCGTCACCATTAATGATGTCAATCTATTGGCACCACGTGAACCTTATGATGCACCTAAGTGGGTACAATTAAATAAACCAATCTACTTTAATACCTTGCAAGATTATCAAGGTCAGTTGCAATCTCGTGGACTAGAGCCTGCTCCCATCACACTCAATATGACCTTACCTCCTGATTTATTTATGTTTAATAATACAGGACTACAGATGCAATTGCGTTATCGTTATACCGCTCCGGCATTTCAAGATGATTCTCGTATGTCGATTTCAGTCAATGATCACTTTATCAAAGCCTACCCTTTAGAGAGAGATAAAAAAGAGAACTTTATTGTGGCTTATCTACCGTTAATTCAAGGTTGGATCGAAAACAAAAATCTCCTCAATATCCCCGCGGTAAAATTAGGTGAACGTAATCAGATCCGTTTCTCTTTTGACTATACAAATCCGATCCCCGGAGGCTCCGTTGATCAATGTATTACTTATCACCCAGTCCCTAACACGGTAGCATTAGATGAATTATCAAGCTTTAATTTTACTGGTAACTATCGCCACTATATTGCTCTACCTGATTTGCGTGTTTATAGTCATGCTGGGTTCCCATTTAGCCGTTATGCCGATTTGTCAGAAACCCTTATTTATGTCAACCAATCCCCTTCACCTGAGCAATTAACAACGTTATTGATATCATTAGGTAATATTGGTGCACAAACTGGCTATCCCGCGTTAAATGTCTCTTTAACTGCATCATTAGAGGAATTATCAAAACAAGAAGCTGATTTATTATTAATCGGGACAATTCCCCCAGCACTCAATAATGATAAACAGATGAATGTCTTGATTGATAAAGCACGTAGCGAAATTACACTGCCATCACGTGAAATCACCATTTTTAGTCATACCAATTATCAAGATCTAGATAAGCGTCCAGATAGCAGAACATCTTTAACATCAACCGGATCACTCGGCACTATTATTGGTTTTCAATCTCCGTTCTTTTCACAGCGTAGTGTCGTGGCGCTATTAGCCGATAGTCCCCAAGGTTATCGATTATTAAATGAAGCGATAAGTGATAGTGGTAAACGTGATGCAATGCATGGCTCTGTGGTATTAGTTAGAGAGTCTGGTGTCCATAGTTTACGTGTTGGTGATACCTATTTCGTCGGTTATTTACCTTGGTGGGAAGAAGTTTGGTATGTTTTTGCTTCGCATCCTATTTGGCTAGGGTTAGCTGCCATTGTCGGTATTGTGCTTATTTCTCTTCTTATTTGGCGAGCAATGAAAATAAGAAGCCAACGTCGTCTTGCGGATAAGGAGTAAGTTATGATGTGGCGCATTTGTTATCAATATCGCCAATATCTCCTTGCTCTTGGTTTGCTGGCAGGCATATTGCCTGTCACGCAAGCCGCAGATGATCCGACTGAAACTTTTTTATATGAGCAAGTTAGACTAGGCAACTCGAAAAGTAACGATGTTTTAGTTTCTCAATCACTGTATCGTTTATCACTTATAAAACCGAACGATCCTAGTGTGTTGTTAATGCGTATCCAATTTGCTGTAAAACAAAAAGAAACAGCAAAAGCACAACAACTGGTTGAGCAATTACGTATGCATGGCGAAAATACTGAACAATATCAACGTGCGATTAGGCTACTATCATTAACCCATGAAGATAACCGCCAAATCCTACAAAAAGCCTACCTTTATCAGACTGCGGGTCGTTATGATGAAGCCTTGCAATTATATGATGATATTTACCAAGGCACGCCCCCCGATGAAGGGTTAGCCCTTGAGTATCTCAATGTATTAATTGCTGCAAACCATGCAAACAAAATGGCACGTATTAAGCAGATTTATCACACTTACCCCAATAACCAACAGATAGCTAATATCTATCAGCAATATCATCTTACCCCAGCATTATCTACTCCCTCAGCAGCCTCTGCTTCCAATAACACATTATCTATTCGCGCATTAAAACAGCAGTTACGCCAGCAGCCTGATAATGCAGACATAATAGGAACATTAGGCGTGCGCTATTCGCGCGCAAATCAACGGGCACTCGCGATTTATTATCTTTCTCAAGCACTCACATTGGCTCCCAAACACAACGATAGTGATTTGTGGCGTACGCTGTTGCAATCAAATCAATATTGGCATTTACTTGCCAAAGCAGATGAAGCGTTATTGAATCAAGAGTACTCTGCCGCTAAGCGCTATTTTACCCAAGTACGTCAACTCAGCCCCTATAAAAGTGAAGCTTATATTGGTTTAGGGGATATCGAGTTAGCGCAACATCAATTAGAGCAAGCTGAACGTTATTATCAACAAGCGCTACAATATCAGCCTAATGACGCGGCGACTTTGCATAGCCTGACCAGGCTCTATCGTCAACAATCGCATCAAAAAGCCGCCCAATTTATGGCTAACTTAACATCACAGCAATACAAAAATTTAGCCCAAGACTATGGGTATATCATTTCAGGTATACAACAAGACTTAGCTGCTGATGATGAACAGCAACAACACTATCTCAGTGCGATTGAGAAACGTAAGGCTATCGCTAAAGCGTATCCTGATGAAGTCTGGAATATTTATCGTCTGGCGGATGATTTACTTATCACTCAACAACCCCAACTTGCTGAGGATTACTTTAATCAACTTAATCAACGACGACCTAATGATCCCTCTCGACGATATGCCTATGCGTTATATCTCAATAAAACAGGGCGAGCACAACAAGCACTTAACACCTTAAAGACGATCCCTTTATCGCAGCGCAGTGAAAGTATGAACGCCTTAGATAGCCAATTACGTTTTGGTCAAATTATGGCGCATGCACAATCACTAAGAGAACATAACCAACAACAGCAAGCTGTCGAATATCTTTTCACCCATATTCCTCCTGAGCAAAAAATAGAAAGCTATCTGTTGTTAGCTCAATGGGCCGAAGAAGATGACCAACTCAATCAAGCATTAAATTATTATCATACAGTATTAAATTTAGCGCCTAATAATGAAACAGCACTATTAGGTGCAACAGAGATATCTTTAGCGCAACATCAAATAGATCAAGCTCGTTATTACTTAGCTCAGATAGAACAATTATCTCCTGAAAAATTTAACCACTATTCACTAAGACGTTTAGCAAACGCTGAAAAAACGGCGGGAAATATTGATAAAGCCAAACACTATTTTATCTATTTAGCTCGCCAAGTTGACAAGGAGCCAGATAGTGCTGATGGATTAATTTTACGTGATATTGGTCGTTTTTATCGTGATAGCCAACAAGTTCAATCCGCTCATCACTATTATCAACAAGCGATGCTAAAAGAGGGTATCACGCATACACTGCCAACAAACAATATTGAATACACCACACTTATGCGTAACAACCCAAATGATAATTGGCTATCACGTAGTGTACGTGATGATGCAAGTACCCTTTATCGTCAACAAGAGTGGCGTTTTGCCCTAGAGCATGATTATTGGGGATCAAATGGCAGTGAGGGATACTCTAAATTACGCGCTCATACCACCATGTTACAACTGGATCATCCTATTTATCATGGCCGTTTCTTTTGGCGTACTGATTTTGTGCACTTAAATAGTGGCACATTAGGTACAGCGCCATACGATGCTAAATTTGGTAGTTGTTATCGCACAGGTTGTTTCCCTCTAAAGCAAAAAGCCTTTGGTGTTAGTCCTGCTATCGGTTGGGAAAATGAGCAATGGCAATGGGATTTAGGTACCACGCCACTCGGTTTTAATGTGACTGATTGGGTAGGTAAAATTGCTTATAACGATAGTTTTTATCATCTCGGTTGGAGTGTAGATCTTCACCGTCGCCCGGTAAATAGCTCACTACTTGCCTTTGCTGGCCAACGTGATAGTTGGACCAATCAAATTTGGGGGGGCGTTAGAAAAACGGGGCTTCGTTTAAGTGGCAGTTATGATCTGGGAGGCAAGGATGGGTATTGGGGAGAAATATCGCTTGATAGATTAACAGGAAAAAATGTTAAAAATAACAGCAGTGTAAAAGCCATGGGTGGTTATTACTATAAGTTAATCAATGAAAATGATCGCCGCATTTCTGTTGGCTTAAATAGCATGCTTTGGCATTACAATAAAGATCTTAGTGGCTACACCTTGGGGCAAGGGGGTTATTATAGCCCACAACAATATCTCTCATTCTCACTGCCCGTTAATTACCGTCAACGTACTGAAAATTGGTCATGGGAAGTATCTGGCTCTCTCTCTTGGTCTTATTCAAAAACCGATGATAGCAGACGTTATCCATTACAAAATCTCGTTTCAAGCGATAAATTTAATTCTGATCCCATAAAAGAAATATTTAAGCATGAGAGAAATATCATTGATAAGGGGGATTCGGGTCATGGTTTTGGTTATACAGCAAGAGCATTAATTGAACATCGAATAACACCACATTGGTTTATAGGTGCCGCTATCGATATTCAGCAAGCGAAAAACTATACGCCAAGCCATGCACTAATGTATTTACGCTATTCATTTGATGGATGGAATGGTGATTTAGATCTTCCGCCTAACCCGCTTATTCCTTACGCAGATTTTAAATAATCCCGTAACAAGATTAAACAACAAACAGACAGCTAATGCGGTCCGTTTGTTGTTTTTTATCGCGTGTGATTAAAATAGTGATAATTATTGTGGTTTGCGAATTAACCCAATAAATAGCCACCCAACAATCATAGCTGACACAAATAATACACCTTGGGTAAAACCACCCCCCGCTAATACCAAACCGGGTCCAGGGCAAATACCCGCAAGCCCCCATCCTAAACCAAATAAGATACTGCCGAAGACGAGAGGTTTATCAATCACTGTTTTAGTTGGAATGGCCAGAGGACAGGCTAATAAACTTTGTTGACGATGACGTGCAATTTGGTAACTAATAGCACTGACGATAAGACCCGCCCCCATAATAAATAACAATGACGGATCCCAATCTCCACGAATATCTAAAAATGCCAAGATCTTTTGTGGGTTGCTCATACCACCGATGATCAATCCAGCACTAAATAATAGGCCACTAATAAAAGCAATTAATTTGGTCATTATCTTAGCCTCCGATGACATGGCGTTGAATATACACAGTCACAAATGCCGTCACCATAAAGACAAGAACTGCAACAATAGAACGACGCGATAATCGTGCTAATCCGCAAATTCCATGCCCACTGGTACAGCCATTCCCCAGACGTGTACCTGCTCCCACCAGTACACCGGCAATGATCAACTGCCAAGGTGAAACGTCGATAATAGGTGTTAACGGTTTATCAAATAGATAAAATAGTGTCGGTGTAATCAACATACCGAGTAAAAATGCCCATCGCCACCCATTACCTTGTTGGTTAGTGGTTAATACTCCTCCTAAAATCCCACTAATACCTGCAATACGACCATTAAACAGTAATAAAATAGCCGCTGCTAAACCTATTAATAGCCCACCCAATGCCGAGCTCCAAGGCGTAAAGTGAACCCAATCTATATTCATAAGTTAACCTGCTATAGGACAATATAGCTGATAAAGTGTATTTAATAGCACCAATACTTTTTCATCAGCAATAGAATAAAAAATACGTTTTCCATCACGACGAGTATTCACAAGCCCTTCATTTCTTAACACAGTAAGTTGTTGAGAAAGCGTAGGCTGGCGGATCCCTAAACTTTCTTCCAATTCACTGACACTTTTTTCGCCCTGACTTAATTGGCACAATAAGAGTAGTCGATCACCATTACCTAGCGTTTTCAGCATACTAGAGGCTTCATTAGCCGCTAATTTCATGGCTTCCAATAAATCAGGTTGAACTCGTTGTGTCATGGTAAACTCCATAATCAATATACTTTTTAATAATATGTTAATTTATATATTGTGCAAGTTTTCTTTTATTGCGTGTTTTAATAAGGCGCTATATGCTCTCTAATATGAAAACAGTAAGAGTCCCTATCGCCTTAGTGCAAAGTGTTATGCGTACACTGCGTGAAAAACTGCAACAGGCCAATAAATATCTTAATACAGATTACCCAGAACCCACTCTACAATATAACCAGAGAGGAACTATCGCAGGCAGTGCCTATTATGCAAATTGGGAGATCCGTCTTAATCCTACATTATTGATTGAAAATAAACAGAATTTTATTGAAGAAGTTATTCCTCATGAATTAGCACATCTGCTAGTTAGTCGCCATTTTGGTCGTGTGGCACCTCATGGCAAGGAGTGGAAATGGATGATGGAAACTGTGTTACAGGTGAGTGCGAAACGGACCCATCATTTTGATATCAGCAATGTAACAGCAAAAACGTTTAGCTATGCTTGTCGCTGCCAAGAAATACACCAGTTAACTCTTCGCCGACACAATAAAGTACAACGAGGAGAAACCCAGTATCGTTGTCGTCATTGTCAGGCGATTTTACAATTAATTAAAGAGTAAAAAAAAGTAAGCTAGCAAACAAAAAATAAAGCCGATAACTTGTTAGTTTATCGGCTTTATTCGGTATAAATAGGGGAGAATTGATATATTAAGCAAACACACTCATGGTATGAGATGCTATTTCAAAGTAGATAATAAGCCCAGTACCATCAATAAATGTTGCAATAAAAGGTGCAGACACCACCGCAGGATCAACACCAATACGCTTTAATACCATTGGAATAATAGAAGATACAATAGCACTCCAAACCGTAATTGAAATTAGCGTTAATCCCACCACTATCATCACTTCCATGCCAACCCCTAAGGTCCAAGCACGAATAAATCCTGCTATTCCCATGGTTAAAGCCACCATTATCGAGGTCGTGATCTCTTTTCTTAATACTGACCATACATTACGCAAGCTCACCTCACCTAATGCCATGGCACGTACTAATGTTGAGGTAATTTGTGTACCGCTATTGCCACCAGTACCAATTAATAATGGAATAAAGAAAGCTAAAGAGATAGCTGCTTCAAGTCTGTCTTCAAAAGCATGTAACACCGTACTGGTATAAGCTTCAGCAATAAACAGCATTAATAGCCAGACAACACGTTTACGCCACAAAGTAACCGAACTTGTCTCTAAATAAGGTTGTTCTAATGGCGACGTTGCCCCCTGCATTTGTGCATCTAGCGTATTTTCATCTTCAATTAAATCAGCAATATCTTGAGGCCGTAATACACCAACTAACTTACCAAAATGCATCACAGGTACACTGTCTAAACCACTTTGGCTAATTAACTGATAAACATCATGTCGGCTTTGCTCCGGTGAAACTGAGAAAAATGTTTGGCGCATAATATCCGAAACAAAAAGCCCATTATCAGCAAGTAGTAATGATTTAACCGGCAAAATACCGTTAAGATAATTATCTTTATCTACGACATACAGATAAGTTGGAATTAATTCATCTTTTAAATCATTAACCAGCTGTGCTTTTACATGTTCAACCGAATCTGCGACAGAAACAGAAATATAATTCTGGCTCATATAAGCACTAACGGTAGCATCATCTTTTAAACGATGATGTTGCTCTTGTATTGAATGATTATTGGGTGTGTTTAAGGATGTGCCTGCCATTAATGCAGCATCCATTTTATGTTGAGGAGTAAATTTCATTTTTTTGGTTCCCTATGACTGTTTGTGTTTAGCAAATCAGTTCTCAATAGGGGCGAAACCAGATGCGAGAATGCAAAAGCTATCTACACGTCTCGGTTTTAGCACTATACAACGTATCCGATGAATACTGGAAGTTACATGGAGATATACCTTCGGTCGATATATCTTGTCCTAATCTTGGGCGTCTCTCGACGTCGTCAGATCAGTAACCTGTGTTTGTATAGGAGCCTCGCCTAACGAGATACTGCACTTTTCTTGCGAATGCGGCGCGCATTATAACCACTCACATTATAATGAAAAGTCTCATCGTAGTTTTGTTTAAGTTCTATTGATAAATCTTAAATCGCTTATTTTTTACATCATTAATTAAATACTCACCTCAAATAGAGATGAATAAAATAGTTTTAAATAAATTGGTTATTAATTGATTATTTTAATGCTAATTTTTGTACTTTTATTTCTTCAGCTTGTGAGAAGATCTCATTGACTGTTTTACCATCTAACGATTGACACATTTTTCGCGTGATCATATCAGCATTTTTATTGCGCCCAGCAATGACTAAATCATTAAAATTAATATCATTTAGCATGGCTAATTCTATTGCTTCATCAAAGCGTTGCTGCTCTTCAAGCGGTAATGAATTGCGCATTTCTACAATCGATATTCGTAATGACTCAACATTAGAGCCATCTAGGGTTTGATTTTTTTCGCAACCAGAAAGTATGACAGTAAATAAACAAATAAATAACAATTTTCTCATATATCCCCCCTTTCCCTATCATAAATTAAATAATAGCAGAATGTGTATCAGTAAACTGCTAATTAAGTAAAATAAATATTTAATTCATTATAGCTTTACGTGTTATATATTATATTGAATAAATAAACTCTCTTTTTAAAAATAATAACAAAAAACCCCGCTAATAAATTAGCGGGGTAAAATAGAAGGATAGATAAAGAATAGATAATAAAATGAATGATTAGGCTAGTTCAACATCACCTGTTAATCGACAACTACAGGCTAAAACATAACCTTGTGCTATCTCATCAGCAGTTAAAGTACTGGTGCTGGTGACCTCATAATCACCTTTCACAATGCGTGTTTTACAGCTACCACACACTCCAGCACGACAAGCAGCCAAAACAGGAACACTGTTTTCTTCCATCGCTGTTAGTAATGTCATCCCCACCGGTATGTTAATTTGCTTTAACGGATGACGAATAGTCATAGTAAGTTGTTGTGCTTCATCAACACACATTGGCTCATCACCAAAACGTTCCATAAAAATATTCTCTGCACAAACACCAAGATTTTTGGCAAAACGCGCAGTATCTTCCATATAACTATTAGGCCCACAACACATAACAGTACGATTGGCAATATCAGGCACTAAAGCGGCTAGTTTTTCTTGTGAAATACGTCCACTAAAAATTCCCTTATCATCCGGCAACTTAGGCATCATAATAAAATTGAGATTATAAGGATAAGCATTCGCTAACTCTAACCACTCTTTTTCAAAAATAAATTGGCTCTGTTCGCGAATATTAAAGATGACCGTGATATCCGCTTTAGGTTGATTATTTAACAACCAACGCGTCATCGACATAATAGGGGTCACACCGCACCCCGCAGCGAGCATTAAATAGCGCGTTCCTTCTCTATCTGCACAGGTGAACTCCCCTTGTGCATCTGATAGCCAGAGATAATCACCCGGCTTAACTTGAGATGTTAACCACGTTGACCCCACTCCATTGTCGATACGACGAACCGTTAAAGAGACAAAAGGACTTAATCCCGGAGAAGACGAGAGCGTATAAGCTCGCATCGTTTCATCGCTATTATTAATACTGACTAGTGCAAATTGGCCGGGTTTATAGCGATAAAAATCATGGTTAATTAAATTCAGTGTCCACACTTCCGGGGTTTCCTGATGGATAGAGTGAACTTGCATACGATTAGGACAAAGAGCTGTTGGCATCGTCATGGATATTGCTTCCTTACCGAAGCCTTTAGGCTTCGGCAATGATGATGAATAAATAAATTAAGCAGAAAGAATTTCTTGAAGATCTTGTTCTGGCGTGGTGATCGCACGCATACCAAATTTTTCATTAAGTATTGCGAGCAAATTATCGGTTAAAAATGCAGGCGCAGTCGGCCCAGTATAAATATTTTTTACCCCTAATGAGAGTAGGGTTAATAAAATAACAATCGCTTTTTGTTCAAACCACGACAAAATCAAGGACAGGGGTAAATCATTTACACCACAACCTAATTTTTCTGCAAGATTAACCGCTAGCATAATCGCAGAGTAGGCATCGTTACACTGACCCACATCAAGTAAGCGCGGTAAGCCCTCTAATGTGCCAAAATCAAGTTTATTAAAGCGATATTTACCACAAGCTAATGTCATAATTAAGCAATCTTGGGGAATGGCACGAGCAAGATCGGTATAGTAGCTACGTTCACCACGACTACCATCACACCCCCCAACTAAGAAGACATGACGAAGTTTTTTCTGTGAAACTAAATCAATCACTGTATCAGCCGCATTTAATAGTGTTTGACGACCAAATCCAACAGTAATTAAGTGTTCAATTTCACTGTACGGAAATCCCTCTAAAGAGAGCGCTTGCTCAATCATTTCAGAGAAATCATCACCTTTAATGTGTTTCACACCCGGCCAACCAACAATACTACGCGTCCAAATACGATCGCCATAGTTCCCCACATTAGGATCAATAATACAGTTAGATGTCATTAACACAGGGCCAGGAAATTTGGCAAATTCACTTTGTTGATTCTGCCAACCACTTCCGTAGTTACCGACTAAGTGTTTATATTTTTTCAGCTCTGGATAACCATGGGCGGGTAACATTTCACCGTGCGTATAAACATTAATGCCTTTACCTTCGGTTTGTTCAAGTAGCATCTGTAAATCTTTCAGATCATGGCCTGAAATTAAAATAGCTTTACCTGCTACTGGGCGTACATTAACGGAAACAGGGGTTGGATCACCATAAGCTTGAGTTTCACCTTTATCCAATAACGCCATAATACGAAAGTTCATTTGACCAATGCCCATTGCATTGTCTAGCAACTCATTCATATCCGCAGGATCGGTACCTAACCATGCCATGTAACGATGATATTCAGCATAAATTTCATCATCGTACTGGCCTAAAACATGAGCATGCTCCATATAAGCAGCAGCACCTTTTAAGCCATACAAGCAAAGCATACGTAAACCATGTAAATCATCCCCCACTTGCGCTTTATCATTATTTAATGCAAAGCGTTGGGCTTGTTTCTGTAGACTGGCTAAGTCGTTGCCTTCTAATTGAATTTCGGCTTTAGGATGAGCGACTTGGATGGCTGCATTTTTGGCTAACGTACGTGATTTTAAGCTTTCACGTAAATAAATAGCCTCTTTGGCATATCCAACAATACGTTCAGAATCAAAATTAACATTGGTTAACGTCGAGAAGAAAGCCCGTGGCGCAAAGCTGTCTATATCGTGATCAATAATATCAACACTACGCGCAGCTAATGCCCATGCTGACAGCCCTTCTAATACTGCCACCAATAAGTCTTGTAGATCAGAGGTTTCTGCTGTTTTACCGCACATACCTTGTGCATAGGCACAACCATTACCAACAGGTGTTCTCATTGTTTGTTCACATTGCACACAATACATATCGAATTCCTTCTATAAGATGACGCTTTATTTTTATAAGTTGCATTAAATATGCAACATAAGAATACGCCATTTTTATAGTAGGAAAAGTGTCAGATGAAATAATCTGCGCCATGTTTGATCTAACGCAATTTATTGCTGTGCTTAAGAGCTTGCTTTTTTTTCTGTTGATTTGGCTTCACACCTCGTAAGAGGGTGAGTAAACAAACTAAAGGGCTTTTCTTATAAGGGAAATTGAGAAGAAATGTTGCAGTGTCGCACGGGATGATTTTGTTACATCTCAGCTAAAAAAGAGTGAGATGAATCGATTAAATTAATTAGTTCTCATTGTATATATAATATCTATTTATTATTTTTGATAGTTAATATTACCTATTGCATCAATAGCTAATAAAATTACTACAATTGATATATTTTAATAGTACGAGTATTACGAAATGAAACTATAGAATTTGACGATACTCCCCCTACACTGGAGATTAAAAATGATTAAATTAAATAATGTTCCATCCGAATTTCGTCCCTTAGAAAGCTACAAAATGTTAATCGGCGGCGAATGGGTATCCAGTACATCGCAACAAACGACCAAAACCTATAGTCCCGCAACCGGTGAGTTATTAAGTGAATATCCATCAGGTACAGCTGAAGACGTTGATCTTGCTGTAAAAGCGGCTCGTAAAGCTTTTGATCATTGGCGTAAAACCTCTCCTGCTCAACGCCAAGCGCTATTATTAAAAATTGCTGACCGTTTAGAACAAGAGCAAGAACGTTTTGCTTGGATTGAGTCTCTTGATAACGGTAAACCACTCAATGAATCGAAAAACATCGATTTACCCGCCTCTATTGACCATTTTCGATATTTTGCAGGCGTGATACGCTCTCATACCGATGAAAGTGCTGTCTTAGACGAAAATACCCTGAGTCTTGTTATTCGTGAGCCCATTGGTGTCGTTGGACAAATTATTCCATGGAATTTTCCATTATTAATGGCTGCTTGGAAATTAGCCCCTGCCATCGCCGCTGGAGATACCGTTGTTATTAATCCAGCCACACTCACCTCACTTTCATTATTAGAGCTAGGTCGTATTTTAAATGAAATATTACCAGCCGGTGTTATAAATATTGTTACTGGTCGTGGATCTGTTGCTGGACAAGCTATTCTAGAACACCAAGACATTGATAAACTAGCATTTACCGGTTCAACCAATGTAGGTTATACCGTTGCAGCTGCGGCGGCGAAAAAAATGGTACCAGCCACTTTAGAATTGGGGGGTAAGTCAGCCAATATCGTCTTCCCTGATGCGAATATGAAAAAAGCCGTTAAATATTCCGCATTAGCGATATTAATGAACCAAGGACAGGCCTGTGAATCTGGCTCCCGTTTATTCTTACATAGAGATATTCATGACGCATTCTTAAAAGAGTTAAAAGCAGAATTTGAGCGTATCCGTGTTGGTGATCCACTTGATCCTAATACACAAATGGGTACCCAAGTCAGCCAAGCGCAAATGGATACCATTTTAGGTTATGTTGAGCTGGCCAAAAAAGAAGGTGCAACCATACTCACAGGAGGTGAGCGTATTACGGGTGAAGGGTTTGATGATGGCTTTTTTGTTCGCCCAACCATTATTATCAATGCCACAAACCAAATGCGTGTCGCACGTGAAGAAATTTTTGGCCCTGTATTATGTGTGATCCCATTTGATAATGAAGAAGATGTTATTGAAATGGCTAATGACTCTGAATATGGCCTTGGTGGTGGTGTCTGGACTCAAGATATTAACCGCGCACTACGAGTTGCAAAAGCCGTTAGAACTGGCCGTATGTGGGTAAATACTTATCATGAACTTCCTGCTCATGCACCATTTGGCGGTTATAAAAAATCAGGCTTAGGTCGTGAAACGCATAAAATGATGTTAGATGCCTACAGCCAAGTGAAAAACATCTTCATTAGTACCAAAGAATAATTAACCTCTAGTTAAGCATATTCTTATAAATATAATTATCTATACTCATCTCTTAGCCTTCTCCCCAGAAGGCTTTTTATTTGCTGTAAGCAACAAAAAACCGTATGCGCTTTTCCTAATATCTAATATTAACTGCTCACATACGGTTATTCGTTTAGATGGTCATTTAGCCTTAGATAAACAAACGCGTTTATTCCGCTTCTGCTTCTTTTTTGCTTACAGAATTCACTTGTTCATTTAGATCAATATCAACCGCATTAACATCTTTTATATAGTCTTTTGTTAGACGATAAACGATGGGGCTAAGCAGTGCTAATGCAATTAAGTTAGGAATAGCCATCATCGCATTTAATGTATCAGCAAGTAACCAAACAAATTCTAAGGATTGAGTCGCGCCAATTGGCAAGGCAATTAACCATGCAATACGAAAAGGCATAATGGCTTTCGGTCCAAATAGATATTGCACACATTTCTCACCGTAATAGCTCCAACCTAAAATAGTGGTAAAAGCAAAAACAGCCAATGCGATCGCAACAATATAGTTACCTCCAGGGATAGCCATAGAGAACGAACTTGCAGTAAGTGTTGCCCCACTTTGCCCTGTCAGCCACTGTCCGGTGATCACAATCGTTAATCCGGTGACAGAACAGACAATAATGGTATCAATGAAAGTCCCCAACATGGCAATTAAGCCTTGACGGATCGGGTTTTGTGTTTTGGCTGTCGCATGAGCAATGGGTGCACTACCTAATCCTGCTTCATTGGAGAATACACCTCGTGCAACACCAAAACGTATTGCCGCCCAAACAGCCGCACCAGCAAACCCACCTTGCGCAGCAACCGGTGTGAAAGCAGATTTTACAATCAACATAAATGCATCAGGAATAGCAGTAATATTCAGTGCGAGTACGACAATCCCTGCCCCAAAATACCCTACTGTCATAATGGGCACTAATTTACCGGCAACATCAGCAATACGCTTAATTCCACCAATTAATACAGCACCGACTAAAATAACTAATGCAATTGCTGTCACTGTGGTAGAAATACCAAAATTACTTTGCAAAACATCCGCCACTGAGTTTGCCTGTACCGTATTACCTATACCGAAGCCGGCAAAACTACCAAAAATAGCAAATAGCGTTCCTAACCAAAGCCATTTTTTACCTAAACCGTTTTTAATATAATACATCGGTCCGCCAACGTAGTTGCCGTATTTATCAACCTCACGAAAACGTACCGCTAACACAGCTTCTGAATATTTAGTCGCCATACCGACTAAAGCAGTCATCCACATCCAAAATAGCGCTCCCGGTCCACCTAATACAACCGCTGTAGCGACTCCAGCAATATTGCCCGTACCGATAGTGGCAGAAAGCGCCGTCATTAATGCATTAAAAGGTGAGATTTGCCCCTCACCTCTTTTATCATTTTTCTCAAATAAGAGTTTAAATCCTGTACCTAATTTTCTAATTGGCAGAAAAGAGAGTCTAAACTGCATAAATAGACCGATGCCTAGAATGCCGACTAACATCGGTACTCCCCACACCACGCCATTAATAGCGCTTAATATATTTGTGATGAAATCCATACGTTACCCTTTTTATCCAAATGTTATGTAAATATATATTTTTTGTTATCAGATACACTAAAGATGAAAAAAAGGAAATATGCTAGAAAAAAAACCGACTAATTATGAAATTGATTACATTATGTGAGAAATATCACTTGATGATTAAATTACGCTATTATTAGATACATTGTTATTTATATATAAAACATAAATTATGTATCAGCGAAACACGATCAAAAAATCGCAAAATCAACAACGCTTTAATTGGTTTAGAAAAGCGAAAGAAACTAACCTTGCCCCGGTGAAAACGCTTATTCTTTCCGCCATTATCGGTACGTTAGCCGGATTAATTGGGGTACTATTTGAAAAAGCCGTTGGCTGGGTCATTCATTTAAGACAAGATAAATTAGCCGAGGTATTAACCAACCCTTATCTTTTGGCTATTGGCACGTTACTTGTTTCCTCTCTTTTAGCCATGAGTGGCTACTACTTAGTGAAGAAGTTTTCACCAGAATCTGGTGGTTCAGGTATACCGGAAATTGAAGGGGCAATGATAGATATTCGGCCAGTTCGTTGGTGGCGGGTATTGCCAGTAAAATTTATAGCCAGTATCGGTACCTTAGGCTCAGGTATGGTACTTGGTCGTGAAGGCCCCACCGTGCAACTAGGGGCTAATATTGGTCAACTCGTTAATGATGTCTCTCGCGTTAAAGATAAAGGAACGCGCCAAACACTATTAGCCACAGGGGCTGCTGCCGGTTTAACGGCTGCCTTTAATGCTCCCTTGGCAGGCATTCTATTTATTATTGAAGAGATGAGACCACAATTTAAATATAATCTTATCTCTATTAAATCCGTCTTCATTGGCGTGATCATGTCTTGTATTGTATTTCGCCTAATTAATGGTGAAGGAGGCGTCATACAGATAGGTAAATTTTCTTCAGCGCCGATGAATACACTGTGGCTCTATTTAGTGTTAGGAATGTTATTTGGTGTTGTTGGGGTTATTTTTAGTAAATTACTGTTTTATGTTCAAACACAATTCCAACATTTTTATCAAGATAAAACCTCACGTTTTGTTTTAGCCGGTGGCGTGATTGGTGGTGCATGTGGTTTACTTGCGTTGATTATTCCTGAAATAACCGGAGGCGGTTTTAGTATTATTCCTGCATTAAGTGCCGGAGGATATTCGTTAACTGCACTGCTAATATTTTTTGTGTTACGTACCATCACCACCATTATCAGCTTCTCCTCCGGTGCACCAGGAGGAATTTTTGCCCCCACATTAGCCTTAGGCACACTCTTTGGTAGCGCTTTTGGATTAATGGCAACCTATCTTTTCCCTGATTATCAAATTCAAATTGGCACTTTTGCTATTGCTGGAATGGGTGCTTTATTTGCCGCAACGGTGAGAGCACCACTAACTGGGATTGTGTTAGTTCTAGAAATGACCGATAACTATCAACTTATTTTGCCAATGATAATTACCTGTCTTGGCGCAACCATGCTGGCGCAATTATTAGGCGGGCGACCTATTTATACGGTTCTACTCGAAAGAATACTACAACGCTCAGAAGCCAAAGAAAAAACAGAGGCTCCCAAAGAGCCCCTATAGTTTTCAAATACTAAAATACCCTCGCTGTGATCTAACGAGGGTATTTTTCTCACCATCTATTTATTATTTTTTACGCGCAATTAATGTCGCAAAATTAAGTTGAATACGATTACCATTAGCATCAGTTTTATGTAGATGCCCTGGATTTTCATTATATTTAATAATATCCCAGCCTTGGTAATAATCCGCTAACTCACCTTGGCGCAAGAAGGTTTTGAAAGGAACTTCAGCAGATCCACTATTTGCTGTTTCAACAGGACAAACAATGACATTAATCCCCTCTGGATTTGTACACTCCTGCATATTTTTAATAATATCTGCGATACGTTGACGCTGGCAAAACATCAAAACCACAGTAGAAATAATAATATCGTATTTCTCATTTAATGCTGCTTCATTTATATCATATAAGCCGCTTTTGATCGCTAAACCGGTTTTAGCTTTGACGGCTTCAATTGCATCAATATGAGCGGCATTAATATCTAATGCGGTCACATCATAACCTTGTAATGCTAAATAGAAGCTATTACGACCACGCCCTGCGCCTAAATCAAGCACTTTACATGGGGTAGTCAATGTTGCCATATAACGCACTTCCGAATGAGGTAATGACAAATCATTTTCTTTAAAAAATTTATCTTCGGGAGTGCATAAAAAAGAGAGCTGGCAAAGTACATCATCACTCGCTTTATCGATTTTATGCCATTGCTGAGGTTGAATAAGCGGAGGCTGATTTTCGCTATCACACTCTAAGAACACTTGTTCTCCATCATCCTTAAATAGCACAAATGTCATACTCCCTTGTAATATCCGCATTTGCGCATAAGTGCCTTCTTTTGTGTTATGACGCTCTAATAATGCTAAAGGGATCGCTGTTAAGTGCCATTCAGGTAGCGTTTTATACGTAACAAGTTCCATAATTCAACCTCTATTAAGATGCATTTTAAATACATCTTATTGCAATCACTCTCTTAGGTAAAGGGTGATTTTTGACATACATTATTTTAAATATTTATTGATTAATAAATCAGTAACATCAGACGAATTAATAGATTCACCACAAAGGACTTTCATCATAATTTCTTTGCCTAACGAAGCTAAAGACAACAGCATATCTGGACGTAATCGACTTATTTTTTCTCTATTCTCATCTTTATTAATGATAGTGATTAATTTCGCTTGAAGGTCTGGACACTCTTGAATAGTTAATAAAATAAAGGTATTTTCCGCATCACTTTCAGATAACGTCGCCACCCAACTCGCTTGGCGAATATTTGCCGTTTGTAATGTTTTTACATTGGTTGGATCACCTTCAATAATATTGGCTTCTTTATCATACATGGCTTGCTTTTTATCCGAACAAATCGCAATAACCGGTTTACCTTGCTCTCTAAGCCCTTTCTCTAATTGTGCTGCCAACATTGAAGAGCCAATAATAATAAAATGATCATGCATTTTAGCGATCCTTTTCTTCACAATATCGCGAGTACCACGAGCCAAAAATCCCATCACATAAACAATAGAAGTCGTAAAAACAGTGATCCCCAAAATAACCACTGTTAGGGTAAACATTCTCGCATTACTTGAGATAGGAACGATATCGCCAAAACCAAGTGTTGTCATACAGACAATGGAAAAGTAGAAAGCATCCATTAACGTTGTGATATGTGGTTTAAATTCATCACCAATATAGAGGCTGCCTAACATAGAGAAACTCAGTAGCGAAATCGTACAGATAAAAGCAACAAAACCGGCACTGGTTAAGCTATGATGAGGAAAAGCACGCCGGCTGATAACCAATACAATGGCTAATGCTAATGAAGTATAGGCTTGAGTACCAGCTTGGTGATAAACCGCGACATCTAAAAAAACGATCGTCACTAATAATATTAATGAAACGCACCACGCAATCCGCGCCCCCATATACATAAAGAAAGAGAGCAAAATAAGTGCACTCGCTAACATCACTTTAGGAATATCAAGTAATTTCAATATACCTAACGATTTTAGCCAGTCAGCAAAACCGTGTATTTCCCAATCAAGATAAACACCACGAGAAAGTAATATCGAGTAAATAATAAAAAGACTATTCAAGATCAATAAGAAAGACATCATCTTTCTGCTAAAAGACGATGTCTCCATAAAATTAACGACTGCCGATAACTTCATTTTTATCTAATTTCTATTAATTTTGTATTGGTATATTTTCTAACCCTTTAAATTTAAAAGGTTTCGCTGGCTTAAACTGAGAGCTTGCATCTCCTGAATAAATCGTTGACTGCTCTTGGCCTAACGCTAACATCATCACTTTTCCTGTTTCTTTTGAAAAATCAATTTGTTTCAAATCAACCCAAAAAGTATTTGGTGATAATGCAGATTCAAAAAAGTAGAGCTGATTTTTATGATCAGCGACAGTTCTCCAACGAGTCGATGATATTTCTGGAGATTCTACGGTACTTAATCCATAAGGCACCGAAACATTGCGGATCACCCCAAATACACTGGCAAGTGATTTTTTGCTCGATTGCGATTTAGGAATAGCATTAATATAAAAAGAGGCTCTTGCAAAACGATCCGATGCTCTATTAGTACCCGGTAACATTACCGTACCACCAATCTGCTGCCAATAGCTATTTAATGCTAACTGTTCAGAAAATATAGGGGAGTTAGTCATCACTTGATATTTTCGGCTATGGTGGATCACCTGTTTACCATCAATATATTCAATAATTGCGCTATCACCAGAACTGTCAGACAATGATAAATGTAACGTTGCGACTCTATCCTGTCCGGGTACTTTGTCTGTTAAGACAATAAAAGGCTCATCTTTTAAAGCAGTTACCGCCTCTTCAACAGTAGCAAAATTATCTAATACATATTGTGCCCATGCAGAAATAGCCATTGCAGGCTTATCTTTGGAATAACTTGGGTAATCTGATTCAGCAAGCCATAATAAATTAGCCACTAATCCTTTTTCATTAATACCATCAGTAGTAGAAATATCATAACCTGATGCAATCACACTACCATATTTTGATTGCCATTGAACTGAATTATCACCAGCCTCACCAGAACGTTGCATTCCTTGAGGGAATATCCATAAATTAGTACCAATTTCGTATTTCCAGTCCATAGAACGAGCGGTAATTATTTGGTTATTTTCACCTAAATAAACAACTCGGGTACAAGCTTGCGCCGTAGTTATACTACTTAAAAAGGTACCTGAAATAATTAATGTACTTAATAAAGTATGTCGTAATTTTTTTAGCATAATTTTTCACCTTTAAATTATTAGATAAGCTTAATCTTATTTTCCTCATTTTGACCACTTTCTTATCACTTATAAAAAATAAACTCTCTAATAATTAATAACGATTTATCTATCTTACAGAAATTTTCTTAAGTAAGTATAAGACAAGTTACGTATCTTAAGTAAAAAAAAAACTGATGCTAAAAGCATCAGTTTTTAATCTATTAGGTGATATCGCAAATTATTGCTTACCAATATTCGCTACGTTTAATTTTTTTTCACACCTTCAACAGAGATGATTAATTCTGCTTCTTGCGATTTTGGTCCTAAATCTGATTTAAAGTTAAACTCTTTCAGATTAACTTTACCTGTTGCTTCAAAACCAGCGCGATACCCTTTCCACGGATCAGTACCTTCACCAATTAATTTTGCATTTAGTGAAATTGGTTTTGTAACGCCATTAAGTGTTAAATCACCCATCACCGTATAATTTTCACCATCACGAGTCACTTTGGTTGAGACAAACTTAGCTTCAGGATATTTACTGACGTTAAAAAAATCAGCACTACGTAAGTGTTTGTCACGTTCAGCGTGATTAGTATCTAAACTACCCGTTTTAATCACAACATCGACTTTATCTTTTGAAGGATCTTCTTTATCGTAAGTGAAGCTTCCATCAAAATCTTTAAATGTGCCGTATAACCAGCTATAACCTAAGTGTTGGATACGAAATTGCACAAAAGCATGTTGCCCTTGTTTATCAATTTGATAATCAGCCGCTAATGCTGAACTAGCATTAAATAATAATGCACCTGCAGTTAAACTCAATAACGCCTTCTTAAACATTGTTCTCTCCATAATATTGTTATTAACAGGGTAATATAAATTTAATTATTGTGTTTTTATGCCTAGCATACGTTTCAATGTAATATCTTTATCTATAAAGTGATGTTTTAATGCACCCGCGGCATGTAATAGCGATAACACAACAACCGCCCAGGCTAAATAAAGATGTACATCACCGGCTAAATCAGCTTGTTCCCCTTCCCCTGTGAAAACAGCAGGTACTGAGAACCAATCGAATACAGATATTGGCTGACCATCAGCAGTAGAAATTAAATAGCCACTTATAATGATGGCAAATAAAATTAGATATAACAGCATATGAGCCACATGGGCACTAATGCGAGTAAGTCGGCTATAGCTGGATAATGCTGTTGGTGGAGGAGAAATCCAACGCCAAATTGCTCGGAAAAGAAGAACAATAAATAGAATTATCCCTATACTTTTATGTATTTCAGGGGCTGAATGATACCAGCTATCGTAATAGCCTAAATTTACCATCCACAATCCTAGGGCAAACATGCCATAGACGGTTAATGCTGTCCCCCAATGTAAAAGAAGCGACAAGTGCCCATAGCGAGTAGATGTATTCCGCCACTGCATAATGATCCTCAATCGATATTTTATTAACAAGCCGTTAACTATATTAGTAGATTAAATATAAAATGTTAGTCTAAAATTCAACAAATTATTTGTTTATCTTTTTCAATAATAATCAATGAGTCATTATCGCTTATTAGTTGCCTTATTGATTAATTTATCAATATAATTATTGATTATAATATATACAAAAAACAGTATATAGGCGATTTATGTAACAGTAAAGTCGAAGGTGTAACAAAAAATTAACTTAATATTATTACTGTATTAATATTGTTACGATAAAAGAAAAGTAGCGAAATGAAATGAGAATAAATAGGCGAGTCAGTTAATTTTAATATCGAAAAAATTTACAAAGCTATATATGATTTACTTAACATCGCCTAAACTCAAGAATTAGAAAAAATGAGTCCAACCACAAAAATTAACAGCGGTAGTGTAAAAAAAACAGATAGCCAGCGCATTTCATGAATAATACCCCAAATAATTCCAATAAAGCTAATAATAAAAATAACTGAAATAAGTTCAGAATAGTGTTCATGAAAATAACACATCAAGAAATAAAACCAAACATCCTCACTATCCATACAACAATCTAAGCCTTCAAAATAATTTAAAATAAAGATAGCAATAAATTACTATTATTATCTAATAAGGCAAGTAACCTATTATAAATATTAGCCATTGCGCACAAAAACACTAATCTATTTTAAATTAGTAATAAACACCAACAAAACAACTTAAAATATGGCAATAAATTAAATTTAAAATGAATTAAAAAATACAATCACAAATAAAAAATAGCCCACCATAAGACTTAAAATAATATAATGGGTTTTACTTTAGACTTGAAATAATTATTTCACCCAAAGTTAAACTCAAAAAAATAGTTTCACATTATGATAATAAACCATCTTACTTTTAACACGAATAGAGATTTTAACATTGAATAATTACCTTTAGGTTATTTATTTAATTAAAATTAACTCATGATTTCATTTTAATAGTTATTAACTAAAAACATTCAATTTGACTTGAAAAAACACTACAATTGTAGCCGTATTTTTATTGAGGGCACTATGTCTACTGCAACAAATCTGAATGAACTACAGGAACAAGTTCGCTCCCGCTATAATGGATTAAGTAAAAGGCTACAGCAGGTTGCACATTATCTTTTGGATAATAAAAACAGTGTAGCATTTGATACAATCGCGATCCTTGCAGATAAAGCAAATGTTCCTCCATCAACATTAATCCGTTTTGCCAATGCATTTCATTTCAAAGGATTTAATGAAATGAAACTTTTATTTCAACGTCATTTAATGGGTGAAATGGATAATGAAAAATTAACCTATAAGCAGCAATACAAAAAGGAACCACCAAACTTAAATGAGCCAGATTATATTCTGCAAGAGTTTGCACAAGCCAATAGCCACGCTTTGCAACAGTTAGCTCATCAAACCCATAAGGATATGTTAAATAAAACTATACAACTACTTGAGTATGCAGAAACTATCTATATAGGTGGTTTTCACCATTCTTTTAGTGCTGCGAGCTATTTTTTTCACGCGCTTTCTCATATCCCTTGTGAAACCGTCTTTGTTAATTGCCTAGGGGGAATGTATAAAGAACAACTTAGGAATATTACACATAGAGATGTGCTGTTTGGCATCCATTTCCACCCTTATTCAGAAGAAATGCAAAAAATGTGTGAGATTGCTGCTTATAAAGAGGCTAAACAAATTATTGTAACAGATAGCCCCATAAGCCCATTAGCAAGTCTAAGTGATGTTTGTTTAACTGTAAAAGAAGCACAAATAAAAATGTTTCGTTCTCAAACCTCAACATTATGTTTACTACAAGCACTTTCAGTTGCATTCGCTTTTAGAAAAAAGAGCCATTAACATATTATTTAAAACTGCATCTTATATAAGGTGCGGTTTTATTAAAAATAGAATAAATAATAATTAATAAAAATAAATTAAATAGCATGCTATATTAAACAAAATTAATTTTAAGAGTGATTTCATTTATTCTAGATTGTGATGAGAAAAAGAATCATTTAGCATTTATTGGCAACTCTGTTATCCATTACAGGACGAATAACATGCTATTAAAAAAAATATTTTTAGTGTCTTTTTTATTCCCTACTCTCTCTTACGCTAATACCTTACCAACATCAAATATAGATAATTCACTAACTCCCAACCATGATAATCTTGCCCGTTTTTCACTCGGTGACAATAGTCAAGCATCCGGCAGCGGTGCCACTGCTATAGGTATCAATAGCCAAGCCACCAATACTCGTTCGGTTGCTATTGGTTATGGTGCATTAGCCAATGAGGAAAATACGGTTTCATTTGGTAATAGTGAAGAGAAACAAACAGCACGACTCACCAATGTCAGTGAAGGTAAAAATAATACTGATGCAGTCAATCTGGCACAAACAAAAGCACTACTTAGTAAAAATAAAAGGTTAACTGATAGCCAAATAAATGTTTTTAGAAATCAAACTAATAATAACTTAAACACCATCAAAAAAACCATTCATGAGTTTGATGATTATTATCGAAGACGCCAAGCATCAATTACCGATGCAATTGAAGCACTGGATAAAAAAGTTATTTCATTAGAAAAAAAAGTCTATGCAGGTATTGCTTCCTCAATTGCCATGACCAATATTCCTTATCTTACTCATCATACTTTTAGTGGTGGCATCGGTATTAGTAATTATCGTACTGGCATAGCACTTGCTGGAGGTATCCAATATCAGCCAAATAATGATATAGCATTTCGATTTAACTCATCAATTAATAGTGAACAAGAGCTTATTTTTGGCGGCGGATTAGCTTATGGCTGGTGATCTTATTAATTAACCTCACCTCTTAATAAGAAAGTTTTTTATTATTTAAGCAGTAGTATCCTTATTGCTGCTTAACAATATTTTTCTAAATAAAATAAATGCATAACACTTATTAAAAAGATAAGCTTATCTTCTGTTTTTATTCCCTTTTGTGATAGTGACATTTTTCCTATAATGACATAATTCTCCATGACTAAAAGAGACACAACATGAGTTATCCATTACGAAAAATGACCTTCGCTGATATCAAAGCAGTGACTTCATTACTACAAGAAAACTCACAATCACAGCAAGGTGGATTATATGGTGATTATCCACACGATAAAGTTGAAGCTATGTACCAAAGTAGTACCAATGCCATAGTCGCAACTGACCAAGAACAGATTATAGCGGTTGTTTTCAGCTTTCCGGTCAGTTCTTTTTCTCTTCCACCTATTGCTCAAGAAATTAATCGACGTTTTCCTAGCCTTACATACAATAATTGGTTTTACGGTCCTGTATGTATTGATAAATCATACCGCGGAAAATCGCTATTAACCGAGCTTTACCAATATATTGGTGCGTTACAAGGTGGTCGCCCGATTGCATTTATTAATAGTGAAAACATCCGCTCGCTAAAAGCACATCAAAAATTAGGTATGAATATTGTTGAAAATTTTCAATTTCAAGGAAAAGCATGGTGGGTAATTAGTGGATAATGAAAACAAATGAAAGAAAAAGTACGCATATGTATTCTTCAATGAGTTACGATATCGAACAGTGATAATGAGTATTATTTATAACAAAAATCAATTTATATATAAAACTAATTAAAAATCAATCGGTTACTAATATTTTATAAATTAACTCATAATTATTAACAATATTTGAACCCGACTTTTCTCTATCAAATTGCTTACAATTTGACACCATTCTGTGATCTCTCCTTCAATTCTAGATCTTTCGTTAACTTACTTTTTGATCTTACATAAAAGTATAAATAAGATAAATACCACCAATTCGAAAGCAAACGTAAAATAGGAGGAAGCAATGACTGTTTCCCGTAGAACTTTTATCAAAGGTCTTGCCGCCAGTGGGGCAGCAATCTCTGTTTCTACACCTGCTCTTGCTACTTCAGGTGACTTTACAGCAAGCAAACGCACTCGACCAGAAAATGCACCTAACTTATTAATTGTTTTTCCTGATGAAATGCGAGCCCATGCTCTACAGTTTATGGGGGAAGATCCATCGATTACACCAAATCTTAATAAATTTGCCAAACAAGCCAAAGTAATGACACAAATGGCATCAAATTACCCTCTATGCTCCCCTTTTCGAGGCATGTTTATGACGGGTCAGTACCCTGTGCGTAATGGTATCACAGGTAATGCCCATGATTACGGTGGAAAAGTAGGTATTGACTTGTCTCCTTACGCAAAATGCTGGTCTGACGTACTTAAATCCTTAGATTATAGCACTGGGTATATTGGCAAATGGCACCTTGATGCTCCCTATGAGCCTTTTATTGAAAGTTACAATAATCCAATGGAAGGTCGTTATTGGAATGAATGGGCTGCTCCAGATAGGCGTCATGGTTTTGATTTTTGGTATTCTTATGGTACTTATGACTTACACTTGAAACCGATGTATTGGGCAAACGATACACCTCGTGATAAACCGATTTATATCGATCAATGGGGGCCTGAACATGAAGCCGATATGGCAATCAAGTTCCTCAAAAATGAAAATAATCAATTTAGAGATAATTCAAAACCGTTTGCATTAGTGGTTTCAATGAACCCACCTCACTCTCCTTATGATCAAGTACCGAAAAAATACCTCGATGCTTATCAAGGTAAAACATCAAAAGAGTTAAATACACGCCCTAATGTACAGTGGGACAGTGAATATCAAGAAGGTTATGGGCCTCAATATTTCAAAGAATATATGGCAATGGTCAACGGTGTTGATGAGCAATTTGGTCGCATTGTCGATGAATTAGAAAAACAGGGCCTTGCAGATAATACTCTCGTCGTTTTCTTCTCTGATCATGGCAGTTGCTTAGGATCAAATGGACAAGCAACAAAAAATAATCCGTATGAAGAATCGATGCGTGTCCCTATGATGTTTCGCTTACCGGGTAAAATCAAACCAGGTTTTGATGATGCATTAATGTCAGCACCTGATATTTACCCAACTATTTTAGGGTTACTTGGTTTATCAGAATGGATCCCTGATTCAGTAGAAGGCACAGATCTTGCAGATAGAGTCATCACAGGCAAAGGCGACACAGCAAACTCTCAGCTTTATCTTTTTATTCCTTATGGTGAACCTTCATTCGGTAAACGAGGTGTAAGAACAAAAACTCATACTTTGGTGATAGATAGGCAAGATGGGCAACCATTAAAATATACTTTATATGACAATGTGAACGATCCATATCAAATGAAAAATATTGCCAAAGATAATATGCCTTTAATTGATAAATTAATTAAAGAAGAATTAACCCCTTGGTTAGAAAAAACAGGAGATTCTTGGAGAGCGACTGAGTTTATTACAGCGACAACGAATAAATTAAATAAAAAAATATCAATATGTGAAGAAAAATAATAAAAACATCTGCGCCATAACCTTATGGCGCTATATATAAACCTAATTCGCTAATATAAAAATCCTTTTAATAAAATAAAAGGAAGACGTCCTACATCTAAAAATAGATATAAATAAAAGCGAATAAAGAATTGGATATAGACCATGAACAAACTTCGTATTGTGCTTTTCTTACCTCTTTTTGGCTTAGCTTTAACTTCTTTTCATTCTCACGCAGCAACAGTTAATGCGATGTTCTCGTGGGAATCTGCTGATTATGATACATCGAATAACTATTCTGGTTATCGTGTTGATTTTAATATTAATCCAGACAAATCGAACTGGTATTTTGACGTCGGTTTTCGTCAGCGTGAACATGACAATAAAAATCGTTATCAGCGTTATGATTTACAAGGTAGTTATCGTTTTAAATTAAATAATGGTTGGATACAACCAGGATTAAAAATACGTCAAGATTTAACTAACTATGATAATGGTAGCCGTTTAACTATCGACTTTTATGAATCAAAAACAAATTATCAATTTCCTATTAATAAAGACTGGGTTTTAACCGGTAGTGTTTTGTTTGGATTACAAAAAAAAGAGGACAAACGAAGTAATGGCGTCACTAATACGGATTATTTAGGTTGGGAAATTGAACCCGGTATTCGCTACTTTATCACCCCGAATCTCAATACAACAGTGGCTTATTTTGATGGTGGAAAACAAGCAATAAGACATGAAGAGTATGATACAAAAGAAACAAATCACAACCAGCAATTACGTATGTATGTAAACTGGACGACACCTATCGGTGTTATTATTTCTCCCTCAATGCGTAAGTCTATTTTTGGAAAAATAGAAGACAGAACAAATAAAGGTGAATATATCGATAAAGATATGACTCGTTATACCTTACAAATGGCTTACCAAATATCTCCTCAATGGCGTGTTATGACAGAATATTATAATGAGCGTGTTGAGAATAAAAATAACGGCAGCAAGTCAACTCAAGATTATTTTAAAGTATCAGTAAGAGCAACTTTCTAATAATTAAAACCATATAATAGTCATAAGGTTATATCTCATGAAAAATAAAAATTTGTTATTTTTAAGTGCTGCTGTCCTTTCAGCTATATATGGCTCAGCCGTAGCGGCTGATTGCGATAGTACTTTAACCATTTGTGAAACCGTAAACATTAATAATGGCGATACAGCGCAAATAAATAAAGATGTTAATGTATCACAAGGTGACGGTGTAGTATTTAATGGCTCATCAACAGAATATAAAGCTCAAGCAATTACAAAAAATATTACTGTTACTGGTAATGGAGCAAATGCAATTAAAATAAATCAGGGAGCTACTTTTAGTAGTAATATTAATTTAAATGGCGCTAACGTTACTAGTGAAAATGGTACAGCAATATTAGTTGAAGGTAACTTTCCTAAACGAGGAACAGGTGTTTATATTCGAGATGGCGCTATTATCAGAGGAAAAACCGCAGCGATTGATTTTAGCACTTTAAAAACAGGCTTTAGAAGTGATGTTAATGGCGAGATCCACGGTGATATTTTAGGGAATAATCATGTGGATACCAAAATCAATTTTGCTTATCAGGGAGGAGCACAAAATGCATTATTTGACGGCTATAAAATTACCGGTGTTCCTTTAATTGAAAACCATGGCAATTTAACTATCCAAGGTAAAGATAAAACCATTCAATGGGAAGGTAACTTCATGAATAAGGAAAATAGCCAGCTTATTTTCCGCCTTGATGATAATACCAATACTGATGAAACTATCTTACATGTTACCGGCGATGTCACCTTTAAAAAAGGTAGCCAAGCAAAACTTGATTTTAAAGGCACCAGTGTTGATAACATCATTAATAAAGATATTGTATTAATTGCTTCAGACTCGGCAATTAAAGATGAAGCGGGCATTACAGTGACTGATGCAAATGCCATAGCGCCAGATATTTCACCTTTATTAGAAAAAACAGATTCATGGTTAGAAACGACACCACCAAATATTAGCGGTGGTGTCAGTGGTAATCAATTAATTGCGCGTTATGGTATTAGCTACGAAGGGGGGGATAATTTTATTAGCGCTGCTGAACGTGGCAATGTCACAGAGAATGGATTAGCAGCAGCTAAATTTATTATTCCAACAGTATTAAATGAATTTAATAATACACGTAGCCAGATTTCAGATGAAGCATTAAGTTTATTAGTCGCCGCTGGTAATAATGATAATAATATTGCTGCACTATCAAATGATCTGGCGCCCATTGCTGACGGTAGTGATATTCAAGCAGGATTAATCATGGTTGAAGATATGCGCAACAATATTGCTCATCGCTACTTACGCTATGATAATCAGCTCCCCATTGAAGAAAGAGAAATAGGTTGGAATAGCTGGGCAAATATTCTGTACGGTTATGGTACGCAAAGTCAACAAGGTGGAATTAACGGCTACAATACTTATCGCACTGGTATTCAAATCGGTACTGATTATGAAATAAATCAAGATGCGCTAATTGGCGTTTCTTTAGCATATAACTACGCTAAAGCCGATGCTAAACAACGTAATGCAAGCAAAGAAATTAGCCATTTTGAATTTATGCCTTATGCCGGTTGGTATAGTGATACATTATTCTTAAACGGTAATTTAAATATTGGTTATTACACTGTCGATAGTGAGAGGGATATCGGTGGTAATACGGGATGGCAAGGAAATACCAAAGCAAAAGGTGACTACTCTGGTGTGCAATTAGGCTATCAGATTAACGCTGGCACCTATTTGGATTTTGATTTTATCCATATTAAACCGATGCTAACTTACCAATATCAATGGCTCAATATTGATTCTTGGGAAGAAACAGGCTCTACATTATCTATGCGTACTTATGGCCAACGCTACGCAGTTAATCAATTAGGTGGCTCTGTTGCTTTATGGAATGACTACCAAACCTCTTATGGCAAATTAACCCCTTCTCTTAACCTTCGTTATATCAAAGATATTGCAGGTAATAACGATATTAATCAACGCCACAGCCTTACCTATTTTAATACTGGAGGAAGCACCTTCGATATTAAAGGAAATACCGTTGGTGGTGACATCATTAGTGCTGAATTAGGTGCAAACCTTGATATTACCCAATCGTTAAATTTAGGTACAACAATGGGATATCAGCGTTATGACAAATTCAATGAAGGGCGTATCGGCTTTACTGTTAGCCAGCGTTTCTAAGGAGAAAATATAATGCCGATATTTCGTTTTACTGCGCTTGCAATGACATTGGGGTTATTATCAACCCCCTATCATGTTATTGCTGCCACCAGCAATCCTGCATTTGATCCCAATCATCTTATGCAATCAGAAATCTATCATTTTGCACAAAGTGATCCATTAGCTGATTTTTCATCAGATAAAAATTCAACACTAACTTTATCTGATAAACGTAGCATTATGGGAAACCAATCCCTTTTATGGCAATGGAAAGGTGGTAGTAGTTTTACTTTACATAAAAAGCTTATAGTTCCCACAGATAAAGAAGCCTCTAAAGCATGGGGACGCGCTTCTACACCTGTTTTATCATTTTGGCTTTACAACGAAAAACCTATTGATGGTTATCTCACTGTTGATTTAGGGGAAAAGCTCAATGCCACCAGCGAAGCCCAAGCTGGCTTTAAAGTAAAACTAAATTTCACTGGCTGGCGTGCTATTGGTATCTCTTTAAATAACGATCTTGAAAATCGCGAGATGACTTTAAATGCAACAAATACATCATCCGATGGTACTCAAGATAGTATTGGTCGCTCTTTAGGTGCAAATGTCGACAGCATTCGTTTTAAAGCCCCTTCTAATATCAGTCAGGGTGAAATCTATATCGACCGTATTATGTTTTCTATTGATGACGCCCGTTATCAATGGTCTGATTATCAAATAAAAACACGATTATCAGAGCCGGAAATTGAATTTCACACTGTACAACCTCAATTACCTGTAACACCAGAAAATTTAGCTGCGATAGATCTTATTCGCCAACGTCTTATCAATGAATTTGTTGGTGGTGAAAAAGAGACGAATCTTGCTTTAGAAGAGAATATCAGCAAGCTAAAAACGGATTTTGAGGCACTGAATATTCGCCCTCTTTCGGATGGAGGAATGCAAGGTCGACATCTTATCACCGATAAACAAACTATCATCTATCAGCCAGAACAGCTTAATTCTCAAGACAAGCAACTTTTTGATAATTACGTCATTCTTGGTAACTACACCACATTAATGTTTAATATTAGCCGTGCTTATGTGCTCGAAAAAGATCCAACACAAAAAGAACAGCTAAAACAGATGTACCTCTTGATGACCAAGCATCTATTAGATCAAGGATTTGTCAAAGGTAGTGCCCTAGTAACCACTCACCACTGGGGATATAGTTCACGTTGGTGGTATATCTCTACATTATTAATGGCTGATGCACTAAAAGAAGCTAATCTACAGACAGAAGTCTATGATTCTCTACTTTGGTATTCACGAGAATTTAAAAGTAGTTTTGATATGAAAGTTGGCGCAAATAGCTCTGATTTAGACTATTTTAATACCTTATCTCGTCAACATTTAGCGCTATTATTACTTGAACCCGATGATCAAAAACGTATTAACTTAGTCAATTCTTTTAGTCATTATATCACTGGTGCCTTAACTCAAGTACCACCGGGGAGTAAAGACGGTTTGCGTCCTGATGGTACGGCATGGCGACATGAAGGTAATTATCCCGGCTACTCTTTCCCAGCATTTAAAAATGCCTCACAGCTGATTTATTTATTACGAGAAACACCTTTTGCTGTAGGTGAAAGTGGCTGGAATAACCTAAAAAAGGCAATGATTTCAGCATGGATCTATAGTAATCCTGAAGTTGGCTTACCTTTAGCGGGAAGACACCCCTTTAACTCACCTTCCCTACAATCTATAGCACAAGGTTACTATTGGCTCGCGATGTCTGCCCAACCAGCGCCAGATAAACAGTTAGCATCTATTTATTTAGCAATTAGTGGTAAATCGCGAAATGAATCTCCCACTATTTTTGGTGAAGAGATAACGCCAGCGTCCCTTCCTCAAGGGTTCTATGCCTTTAACGGTGGTGCCTTTGGTATTCACCGTTGGCAAGACAAAATGGTGACATTAAAAGCCTATAATACCAATGTATGGTCATCTGAAATTTACAATAAAGATAACCGTTATGGCCGTTATCAAAGTCATGGTGTTGCTCAAATCGTTCGCAATGGCTCTCAACTTTCACAAGGCTATCAGCAAGAAGGCTGGGATTGGAATAGAATGCCTGGCGCCACAACCATTCATCTTCCGCTTAAAGAACTTGATAGCCCTAACCCACACACCTTGATGCAACGAGGTGAGCGAGGATTTAGCGGCACATCAGCCCTTGAAGGAAAATATGGCATGATGGCGTTTGATCTTCTTTATCCCGCTAATCTTGCGCGTTTTGATGCTAACTTTACCGCTAAAAAAACCGTCTTAGCGGCGGATAACCATTTAATTTTTGTCGGTAGCAATATTAATAGCAGCGATAAAGATCACCCTGTGGAAACAACGTTATTCCAACATGCTATTACGCCTGAGTTAAACACTATTTGGATTAATGGCCAAAAAATAGAAGGTTTTCCTTATCAAACTACGCTAAAACAAGGAGATTGGATAATCGATAGTAATGGTAACGGTTATTTAATTACTCAAGCAGAAAAAGTGAATGTCAGCCGCCAACACCAGACTTCGGCTGAAAATAAAAATCGTCAACCCACGCAAGGAAATTTTAGCTCCGCATGGATCGACCACGGTATTCAACCCAAAGATCATAGTTATGAGTACATGGTTTTCTTAGATGCAACACCGGAAAAAATGGCGCAATTAGCCGAGAAATTCCGTGCTAACAATGGGTTATACCAAGTTATTCGTAAAGATAACGATGTACATATTATTTACGATAAACTCAGTCAAATAACAGGTTATGCATTTTATCAACCAGCAGTCATTGACGATAAATGGATCAAAAAAGTCGATAAGCCGTCCATCGTTATGACACATCAGGAAGGAAATATACTGACGGTGAGTGCTGTAACACCTGATTTAAATATGACTCGCCAAAAAGCGGCAACCCCCGTCACCATTAATGTGACAGTGAAAGGGAAATGGCAACCCACAGCTCAAGACAGTGAGGTAAAATATAACGTTTCTGGGGATAATACCGAACTTATTTTCACCAGTTACTTTGGCATTCCACAAGAAATTAAACTCTCTCCTCTCTCTTGATTAAACCTTTAAAGGAGCGCATTCGCGTTCCTTTTTTATTTTGCAGGAAATCTGATTATGCTAATAAAAAATTCTTTAGCTTATGCGATTACACTAAGTTTCTGCTTATCCTTACCCGCACAAGCATTACCTTCTCTTTCTCATGAACCTTTTGGCGATCTTTATCTTTTTGAAGATGAAATGCCAAATACCTTGAGCACCTCAAATGACCATCAGCTATCACTAAGTAAAGAGCATGCTAAAGATGGCGTACAGTCACTCAAATGGCAGTATCAACCCCAATCAACATTAACACTTAATAATGAAGTTAATTATCAAGATGATAAAAATACAGCAACACCACTCACTTTTATGATGTGGATTTACAATGAAAAACCACAGTCAACGCCCCTTACATTACAATTTAAACAAAATAATCAAGTAGCATTAAGTTTTAAAACGGAACTGAATTTCACAGGTTGGCGAGGTATTGCAGTTCCTTTTCGTGATATGAAAGGCTCAGCAACAGGCAAATTAGATAAATTAGTCATTACTGCACCAGATCAAGCAGGTACGCTTTTTTTTGATCAAATAATTATGAGCGTACCTTTAGATAATCGTTGGCCTATTCCTGACTATCAAATTCCATATGTTAATAATGCAGTAAATACAATGGTGAGTAAAAATTGGAGTGCATTATTGATGTACGATCAAATGTTCACAGCGCATTATCCTACATTAAATTTTGCGACTGAGTTTCGCGATGATCAGCCTGAAGTGGCATCTATTTATCAACGTTTTGAATACTATCAAGGTGTCAGTCGTGATAAAAAAATCACCGCTGAAATGATCGACAAAAATTTAGCATTATGGAAAAAATTAGCCTTAGAACAACATGCTGATGGCTCAATAACCGCAAAAGCCCTTGATCATCCTAATCGCCAGAATTTTATCAAAGTCGAGGGGGTCTTTAGTGAAGAAACCCAAAAAGCATTACTTGATGCCAACATGCTAAGAGATGTAGGCAAAACGCTTCTTCAAACAGCGATTTACTTGCGTAGTCACTCCTTATCAGCAATCGATAGAAAAAAATTAGAAACGCTCTATTTATTAGGCACTCGTTACGTTCTTGAACAAGGTTTCACACGGGGGAGTGGTTACCAAATTATTACTCACGTAGGTTATCAAACAAGAGAGCTTTTTGATGCATGGTTTATTGGTCGCCATATTCTAGCAAAACATAATCTGTTAGCACCGACACAACAAGCCATGATGTGGTATAACGCAACAGGGCGCATATTTGAAAAAGATAATGAAATCGTTGATGCAAATGTCGATATTCTCAATACCCAATTACAGTGGATGATAAAAAGTTTATTGATGTTGCCAGATTATCAACAGCGCCAACAAGCCTTAGCACAATTGCAAAGTTGGCTAAACAAAACCATTCTTAGTTCTAAAGGTGTCGCTGGTGGCTTTAAATCTGATGGCTCTATTTTTCACCATTCACAACATTATCCAGCTTATGCCAAAGATGCATTTGGTGGCTTAGCGCCTAGTGTTTATGCCTTAACTCATTCCCCTTTTCGTCTTTCATCACCAGCACATGCACGCTTAAAAGATGTATTATTAAAAATGCGTATCTATACCAAAGAAACACAAATTCCTCTGGTATTAAGTGGCAGACATCCTACGGGGTTACATAAAATAAGTATTGATCCCTTCAAATGGATGGCTCTTGCAGGTACGCCCGATGGTAAACAAGAGCTAGATACTACATTAGCAGCCGCTTATGCAAAATTAGCAAACAAAGATAGCTTTGAAGGTATTAAAGCAGAAAATGAACCGGTAGGTGCATGGGCAATGAATTATGCTTCAATGGCAATCCAGCGTAGAGCATCAATAACAGCGCCACAGCAAAGCTGGCTTGCTATCGCTCGTGGTTTTAGTCGTTATTTAGTGGGTAATGAAAGTTATGAGAATAACAACCGTTATGGTCGTTACTTGCAATATGGGCAACTTGAAATTATTCCTGCGGATTTAACTAAATCTGGTTTTAGTCATGCAGGTTGGGATTGGAATCGATATCCAGGAACGACTACGATCCACCTTCCTTATGATGAACTAGAAGCAAAACTAAGCCAATTGCCAAGTGCAGGCATAGAAGAAATGTTGCTTTCAACACAACGTTATTCTGGTGCCAATACACTAAATAATAACAGTATGTTTGCCATGAAATTACATGGTCACAGTAAATATCAACAACAAAGTCTAAGAGCGAATAAATCCTATTTCTTATTTGATAATAGAGTGATCGCATTAGGCTCTGGTATTGAAAATAATGATAAACAACATACAACAGAAACGACACTGTTCCAGTTTGCTGTTCCTAAGTTACAATCAATTATAATTAATGGTAAAAAAGTGAACCAACTCGGTACTCAATTAACCTTAAATAATGCCGATACATTAATTGATCCGGCGGGTAACTTGTATAAATTAGCTAAAGGGCAAACGGTAGAATTTAGTTATCAAAAACAATACTCTGTTGATGACAGAAATTCACAGCAAACAGAACAATTGTTTGCAACAGCCGTTATCTCTCACGGTAAAGCCCCTAAAAATGCAAATTATGAATATGCAATAGCCATAGAAGCACAAGATAATAAAGCGCCTGAATACACCGTATTGCAGCATAATAATCAACTTCATGCAGTAAAAGATAAAATCACGCAAGAAGAGGGATATGCTTTTTTTAATGCCACCGAAGTCAATTCATCTCAAGCTTTATTATTATCAAGTGATTCCCCCACTATGGTAATGGTAAAAAAACAAAAACAACAATTAACGCTAAGTATTGTTAATCCTGATTTAAATTTATATCAGGGTATTGAAGCTGACCAAATTGATAATAAGGGTAACCAGGTTGAAGTGAGTGTTTATTCTCGCCAATGGCTTACAGCCGATCCTCAACCAATAAGTAGTACAGTTACTGTAAAAGGGATTTGGAAATTAGCCACACCACAATTAGGTGTTAATATTAGATATCAAAATAATAATACGCTAATTACAACAACGACTATACAAGCAATACCAATAACAGTTTATTTAATTAAGTAAAAGTCGTAAATTTTAAATTAAAGAGTCTCGATATAAAACATCGAGACTCTTTTTATTTATAAATCAATTTAGCGAATCAATTATTTTATTTAAATAATAAGAAATCATATCTTCATTTATTATTGATAATAAATCTGTTGTCTCATTTTAATAATTTGTTATGCTCTGCGCCGGGTGCTTGGATCAATCTGGTTCAAGCATTATGCCAATACCAGAAAGAGAAAAGCCCCGGAAAATATACAGTATATTAACCGAGGCGGACTCAAAAACAGACAGTTTGATTCTGCCTCCATTTTTATCGGAGCGCAAGAGGAAATGAAAAAATATTCTTTAATCGGGCTAATAATAGTCGCCATGATAACACCGAGCAATCTATTATTAGAGCAGAAGCCTGTTGTTTATTTCCCGCTAATAAGGAGTATTTAATGGTTCAGGTTAATACTTCACTAATTGAGTATTAATCTTGTGGGGGAGTTATCCCCCACAATTTCCTAATTCGATTGTTGTGTTTTAATCTAAGCACCCTAATTTATAAGAAGAGGTAACAAATTAATGTTACCTCTTCTTTTATTTATAACTCAACTTAACGAATCAATTACTTTATTTAAATAATAAATAATCATATCTTCATTTATTATTGATAATAAATCTGTTGTCTCATTTTAATAATTTGTTATGCTCTGCGCCGGGTGCTTGGATCAATCTGGTTCAAGCATTGTGCCAATACCAGAAAGAGAAAAGCCCCGGAAAATATACTGTATATTAACCGAGGCGGACTCAAAAACACACAGTTTGATTCTGCCTCCATTTTTATCGGAACGCAAGAGGAAATGAAAAAGTCGACTTTTATTTTAGCCAATATATTAGTTAGAAACAAATTAAAAGGAATAGGTATTAAATTACCAATTATTAATATAAAGAGCTAATTATTTAACGTCATTTTTAATACTTCACTACCCGCTAATAAGTATGCTCCAGCGCCATAATCCATATTATGCTCAAACTTTACCTCTCGCGGATTAAATGCCGGAAGTTGTACCCAACCAATCATGCCATTATCATGAATACAGGATTGTAATGCTGACCACGCTCTATGTAATGCGGGAAAATATTCTTCTTTATTTAATTCACCCTGATTTATTCCCCATGCAAGTCCATAACAAAAAAGCGCCGTAGCTGAACTTTCAGGTGCAGGGAAATTATCAGGATCTAATAAACTGGTGCGCCAAAAACCATCTTCATGTTGGTAATCTAGGATAGAACGCGCTAATTGTTTAAACAGTGTTATATAACGATCGCGCTCATGATAATCATCAGGCATATATTGAAGAATGCGAGGAATAGAAGCCAAAACCCAACCAATACCGCGACTCCAAAATACTTTTTCACCATTAGCTTCACGCATTTCATTTCCCTGACCATCAGGAATATAGCGGTGATCGCGGAAAATAAGTCCAGTTTCAGCATCACGTAAATGTTCAATAGCATCCCAATAAGCGGTATGCATATAATCCAAATAACGTCGTTCGCTAATAATTTCAGCCAAAGCAGCAAAACCAGGAGGTGCCATAAAAAGTGCATCGCACCACCACCAGTCTTCACGCCCTGGTTTTGGATCATTTAGCATGATATCAAACGCTTTAATCGTCGGTTCAAGAATTTCAGATTGTTCAAACAAAGGACTTATCGCCAAATAAGCTTGAGCGCAAACATGATCATCCGCAAAACGTGCATTAGGACCTGTTCTAAATCCAGTATGTAAGGTGTAATTTAACACACCATTAAGGTACTCTTTATCTTGTGTCGCTTGCCATGCCGCACTTACACAGGTCCATAAAACACCGCGTTCCCAATCTGTATCTTTAATAAAACGAGTTTTACCACTACGGCGACGAACACTACGAACTTGATGAGCCGATTGATAACGATAAACCCGTTTCATATTTTGTAACACGAGATCTCTTTGTAAAGCCTCTGTATTAGCGTGTTCCATCCTAGTTCTCCATAAGATTATCGAGCTAACCAACCACCATCAACCGCAATGGTATATCCATTGATATAATCACTAGCTTTAGAGGCTAAAAATATGGCAGGACCTGCGACATCTTCAGGTGTTCCCCAACGCCCCGCAGGAATACGCTCTAAAATAGCAGCATTACGCGCTTCATCAGCACGAAGTGCAGCGGTGTTATCGGTTGCCATATAGCCAGGAGCAATTGCATTTACATTAATATTATATTGTGATAATTCCGTCGCTAATGCTCGTGTTAATCCCATTACCGCGGATTTACTTGCCGTATAAGAAGGAACTCGGATACCTCCTTGATAAGAAAGCATTGACGCGATGTTGATTATCTTGCCACCTTCGCCTTGTTTGACAAACTGGCGAGCCACTTTTTGCGATAAGAAAAACAGTGTCTTTTGGTTAATATTAATCACATCATCCCAATCTTTTTCACTAAATTGCAAAAGATCTTCACGGCGAATAATACCGGCATTATTCACTAAAATATCAATACGTCCCATCACCTTAACAGCCTCATCCACTAAAGCATCTAATCCATCTTGTTGGATTAAATTTTGCGTGATGTAATGAAAACGACGGCCTAACGCTTCGACTTTTTGACGCGTTTCAGGAGCATCTTGAATACCCACACCAACAATATCCGTACCGGCTTGTGCTAAACCTATTGCCATTCCTTGCCCTAAGCCTGTATTACACCCAGTAACAATGGCAACTTTGCCTGTTAAATCAAATAAATTCATGATTAAAACCTCTAGAAGTGTGGCAATAATTGCCACACTTTTTTTGTAGGAATAAAGAATAAAATGTAATTAATTATCTGTTATTTCAGATCTTTCATAGCAACATGATCCATATCGTGGAACACCTGGTTTTCACCCACCATTCCCCAAATAAAGGTATAAGATGCGCTTCCTACGCCAGAATGAATTGACCAACTAGGACTAATGACAGCTTGTTCGTTGCGTACCACTAAATGACGAGTTTCAGTTGGCTCTCCCATATAATGGAAAACCACATTGTCATCTTTCATATCGAAATAAAGATATACTTCCATACGACGTTCATGAGTATGACATGGCATTGTGTTCCACAAGCTACCCGGCTCAAGCACTGTCATCCCCATGGATAATTGACATGTTGGTAACACTGAAGGATGTAAAAACTTATAAATCGTACGAACGTTACAATTTTCTGCATTACCTAACTTTTCAGGTGAGGCCTGCTGTTGAGTAATTTTGCGAGTAGGATAAGTGTGATGTGCTGGTGCACAGTTAATATAAAAACGCGCCGGTGTCTCTACAGAATCACTGGTGAATTCAACAGATTTGGCTCCCATACCAATATAAATGGCTTCACGAGGGCCAATTTCAAATACCTCACCGTCTATAATAACTTTACCCGCACCACCAATATTAATAGCCCCTAATTCACGTCTTTCTAAGAAGAAATCAACACCAAGTGCTTTACCCGCCATTAATGCTAAAGGTTGAGTTGTTGGGACAACTCCCCCAACAATAATCCGATCTATATGGCTATAAGTGAGATTCATTTCCCCTTCACAGAATAGGTTCTCAATCAGGAACTCTTTACGAAGTCCTTCTGTATCAAGCCTTTTAGCATGTTCACTATGAATTGGCTGACGAATTTCCATTATAAATACCTCATTTTTACTGATGGGAGCATAACGAAAAGGTTATGCATTATCCCCGGATACAGAGTAAATATGATTTCCTCTGATGAATGTATCGGTAAGATGAAAACACTCATCCACCACGGCAAAGCTGGCTTGTTGACCTGCTTTGATATAACCCAATTTATCCCCTATGCCGAGATACTCAGCGGGGATCGCCGATACCATTTGAACTGCTTCCCACTCAGGAATATGTGCAAGTTGCACCATGTTTCTTAACGCACTATCAAGACTGCAAGTGCTACCAGCTAGCGACCCATCGGCAGTTTTTGCCTGTCCATTGGTGACGGTGACCGTTTGAGCACCTAATGTGTAATCACCATCAGCTAAACCTCCCGCCCGCATACAATCTGTAATTAGGGCAATCTGTTGATACCCTTTCATGCGATATGCCAGTTGCATCATTACAGGGTGAACATGGATACCATCAGCAATAAGTTCAGCTAATACACTGTGATATAACACTGCACCACAACATCCCGGCTCACGATGATGAAGCCCGGTCATGCCGTTATACAGATGCACACCACAATCAGCACCGTGTGAAAAAGCTCGTGAAGCTTGTTCATAAGTTGCTGCTGTATGTGCCACACTTGGTTTAATTCCTCGGCTGACCAACCAATCAATCGCATTCATCGCACCTTCAGCTTCAGGTGCAACAGCAACACGCAATAGCGATCCCCCAGCACTGTCGAGTAATGTTTCTAATTCACAGATGGTCGGCGCTTTGAGATATTTCACAGGGTGTGAACCACGATGGCGTTCTGTAAAATAAGGGCCTTCTAAAAAGCTACCGAGTAACAACGCACCTGTTGCTTGAGGTTTTGATACAAACTCACGGACTTGTAATAGCGCATGACGGATATCCTCCATCGGTGCTGTGACAGTCGTTGCAACCCAAGCCACAACCCCTGTTTTAACCAGCGCATCGGCTATAGTTTGTAGCCCTTGTTGCGTTGCATCCATCACATCAGCCCCTTCACGACCATGAATATGGATATCCACAAAACCGGGTAATAATGATTTTCCTTTTAAGCGAATAACTGGGCAATCTGTTGGTGCTTGTGTGGTGATTGATTCAATATTTTCACCATTAACATGGACATAGCAGAGATAACGGATACCTTCAGGTGTAAAGGTTCTATCTGCTAAAATGGCATATCGCTGATTCATAAGCCGTCTTCTTCTTCAACATCATGACTATCTATTTGTGCCAATTGCTCTCGAATATCTTGAATGCTGTCTTGACCAATTTCGCGTAGCGTTTGCACCAATTCCGTCGTTGAACACCCTTCCCGTTCAAATGCCGCATTAACAATCATGGGTAAATTAACCCCAGCTAACACCTCAACAGAGGGATTTTGCATCATGATTGCCATTGCGCGATTACAAGGGGTACCACCAGGTAAATCTGTTAAGAACAGATATTGCTGGCATGACATAGCGTTAATCGCTTCACGCATTTTTTGTTCAAGCTCATCCGGAGAAATTGACTCAATAAAATCAATAAACGCGATATTTTCTTGCTCACCAGCAATCGCCTTTACAGCGGATGCCATACCTGTAGCAAAATTAAGATGTCCTGAGACAATAAGACCTATCATGAGTAACTCCTTGCGAGTAGCAGATAGCTCTACTACCCGTTTGTAGCAAGTTAATAATGTATTTCGATTAACAGTGTCGACAATTAGGGCATCTCTTTTTTATAAGAATCCTAATACATGCCCAATAACGCCAAATGCTAGGGTTGAAAAAATCAATACCGGTGGCTTACCCCAAAAACCGGTACTTTTCACCATTTTGTACATTAAGAAAACTAAGCACAGTGGCAGTAAATTCGGCATAATTTTGTCGAAGAGGGCTGTTTGTAATTCAACGACTTTTCCGCCAAGTTCCAGCGAGGCGGTGGTTTGCACTTTGATAAAGGTCGCCGAGAGCGCACCAATAACAAAGATCCCCATAATATTTGCCGCTTTCGCTAATTTTTCAGTGGCATCGCTCATATTGACCATTGCCGCAGTACCTGCGCGATAGCCCATAAACATCAGTCCGAAATACACTAAAAAATGCACAATTTGATACAAGAAGAAGAAAACGAAAGGTCCTGCAATCGAGCCTTCCATTGCAATAGAAGCACCTAATGCTAAGGTCAAAGGCATTAAGGTCATATGGTCGATAGCATCGCCAATACCCCCAGTCGGCCCCATTCCTGCCACTTTCATCACATTAACAGTCGATGGCTTTTCTTTGTTCTCTTCCATTGCCACCGCCGTTCCTAATAAAAAGGTAAACAGCTTTGGACTGGCATTAAAAAATTGCAGATGGTTTTTCAACGATGTTGCATAATCGCGTTTATTATTGCCGTGAATTTTCTTCAATGCTGGAATAATTGAGAAAGCAAATCCACCACCTTGCATACGTTCAAAGTTGAAGTTACCTTCCATAAATAAGCCACGGAATGCACACTTCCAAAGTATGCCTTTAGTAATAACTTTTCTGACAGCAGTATCTTGATACTCATCAATGCCATCAATCAAAGAACCTGTTTCTGGTTTATCCTGCGTTTTCAATGCGGTGCTGTTATCAGATACCATCTTCGAAATCCTCATTCTGCTGACTTGAATTTTTATTGTTACCACTAAAGAAGAAGTAGAGTGCGGCGGCTGATGCGCCTAAAATAGCGACGGCCATAATTGGGAGTTTGAGATAGGTTGTCATCACGAAACCAATAAAGAACACACCGGCCACTTCTTTTGACCACATAATTTTTAGAAGCATTGCAAAACCAATTGCGGGTACCATTTTCGCCCCAATACCTAATCCTTCTAATAAGACTTTTGGCGTGTTCTCATCAATCCATTGAGCAGCATGTTCACCAAAATAAACAGTAACAAAAGCGACTAAAGCATAAAGGAGTGAACGGACAATAAGTGTAATAATCAGCAAGCGAGAGATCCCCGCCCCGTCAGCCTTTTCTGCATATCGATCCGCTTTACCCATGGTAAATGCAGTCATAGCAAAGAAACCAATCACCAACATCTGCATTAAAACAGCAATAGGCATACCTATTCCCATTGCAACTTCCGGTGATTGTTTTGTCATTACTGCAAAAGCAACTGCTGCAATGGTGCCTAAAGTCACATCTGGTGGCTGAGCTCCGGCATTAGGTACAAGCCCTAACCATGCAAGTTCTAAGGTAGCACCTGCAATTAATCCTACTTGCATATCTCCCATAATCAGGCCGACAACGGGCCCTGTAATTAATGGTCGATGGATATTTAATGCCACGTCGTACTTATCGATACCGCAAAAGAAGGCCCATAAAGCCACTAAAGAAGCTTCAAAAATCATAAATTATCCTCAAACCTGCCTATAGCAGGTTTTCTTGATCAGGAAATAATCAGGCTGATGCGAGTGTTAGTACATCAACAGGAGTTTGATCTGGTGTGTTTTGGACTGTGCAAGTAACCCCTTTTTCGATAAGACGCTTAAAAGCACTAAGATCTTTTTCATCGATAGAGACTGTTTTCGCAATTTGACGTTTACCTTCATGAAAATGCATATTGCCAACATTACAATGAGTAATAGGCACGCCACCTTCAACTAAACGGGCTACATCAGTTGGGTTATTACACAGAACAAAAATTTTCTGACGAGGAGATGCTTTGCTAATAACATCAATAGTTTTTTGAATAGAGAAAAAGCGAACCGCATATTCGCCGCCAGCAGATGCTTTCATTCCCGCCTGCATAAATGCAGCATTGGGACCTTCAGCAGCATCATCATTAGCGACTAAAATTAGGTTTGCTTCCGTATGTTTACCCCATGTAATGCGGATTTGTCCATGAAGTAAACGTTCATCAATGCGGGTCCAGACAATATTAGGTGTGTTCATAACTAGCTCTCTTATTATATTTTATTAATTTAAAGCAGACTGTGTGTCTTCTGTTTTAAGTGAGAACGGATAAATTGTGACGCCTTGTACAACTCGATTGATTTCTCCGGTTGGAGATGGATTATCAGGCGTATTCCCTAGTGCAATAGAACTGTGAAATGCAAATGATTGCGCCAACATCAAATAAGGGAACAATAGCGCCACATCTGAACAGTTCTCTAACGCTGGAATATAAACAAAACTCTCTGGTGAAAAAGTTTTATCATTTCGTGCGGTGATCGCGATCACCTTGCCTGATGCATTATCGTGAATAACCTCTCGTAATAAATCTGTCTCGTATTGACGTGTATAAGGATCATTAGAGAAAAACATCACCACAAGGGTTTCTTTATTTACGATGGATTTAGGCCCGTGTCGAAAGCCTAATGGGGTATCAAAATTGGCTACGACTTTACCCGCCGTCAGCTCTAACATTTTTAATGCGGCTTCTTGTGCTAGCCCTTGTAATCCTCCGCTACCAAGATAAATAACGCGTTTGAATTTTCCTGCGTATTGATGGCGGATAATTTTATTTGCTTTGTCAAATTGCGCTTTGTAATCACTAAAAAACGGCGCAATAGCATCAGTAAATACACTATCGCCTAAAAAGATAGTGACCGCCGCCATCATCATTGAAGAAAAACTTGATGTCATTGCTAATGAGCGATCGTTTGACTCTTCCGGCATTAATAACGCCAATGCCTTATGACTATTTTGGCAATATTGATAAAGCTGGCCCTGAGGGTTACAGGTTAAAACTAAGTGGTAACATTGCGATAAGCACTTCTTTGCAATATCTAACGCAGCCACACTTTCGGGGCTATTCCCTGAACGAGCAAAAGAAATCAGTAATGTAGGGATATCTTCGGCTAAATATTCTTGAGGATCAGCGACTAAATCCGTTGTGGCAATAGCATCAACACGACGTTTTATAGCTCCCGTCAAAATAGGTGCTAACGCTCTACCGGCAAACGCGGATGTTCCAGCTCCCGTAAGAATTATTCTGCTATTTGATGCCTCCAATGCTTTTTCTAAAAAAGACTCAATATCAGCACGTTTTTCTCGAATTGATAGCCATGTTTTTTTCCAGCACTCTGGTTGCTGGTCAATTTCTTTCGCTGTCCAAAATGCGTTTAACTGCTCAAGTTCAGCGGTTTGATAGCTTAAATATTCCATGGTTTCCCTCAATTAATGGACATTGCACGCATCGGCATAAACCGACAACACATCACGAATTTTCGCAATAACAAATGACTCAGGCGTACCCGCAATTTTCCCCTCTCTAAACTGGGTAAATTGATAAGGCAAATATTGGCTAAGTAAGGGAAGTGGAATAGGCTTAACAGATAAATTATCCATTAATGTGTCAATAGCAGTATTAATCTCGGCATCAGGCCAATAATAACGAATACGATCACTAAAACTATAAACACGAGCAAAGGCGAGTTGACGTTCATCACCGTGATAATATTTTTGCCAAAAATTAGGCTCACGGCACATCAATTGTTCCATTTTTTCACGTAATCGAGAGCACTTTTCAAGAGGAAATAATGTTTCTTCAATGGCGCAAAGAGCATATAAACCTTCACGCATAGCAAATGTTAGCGCCGGCCCAACTTTTAAAATAGCAAAGTGATCATGGACGAGTTGCTGATAAGCTTGATTGGTTTGATAATCTGTAGAGTGAGCTTCAAAAACCAGATGAGAATAGTCATTTACTACTTGGCTTAACGCTTGTGCTTTTTCAGATTGATAATCAATAATACCGGTATGATCAAATTCAACCCCAGGCTGTACAACTAAACCTATAACACGAGTCCAACACTCTCCCACACCAGCGTCATAAAATGCTTGGCGATGGCACGCTAATGTTTTACGGGCAGCATCAGGTGAAGTCACCTCAACGGTATCAAGCTCTTCAGCAGCGCCACCAGGAACGGGGACTTCTGTGCCAACAACATAAACAATATCACTAAAACCAAATGTCTTTTTGGCGGTATTTTCTGCAATAACAGCAAGACGAGCTGCACGCGATGCCACGATTTCATCTGTTAAAGGAATAGGATCATCTGCACAAGACATACTGCAATCAAGATGGATTTTTTTAAATCCCGCGGCAACATAATGTGCAATAAGTACATCCGCATTTGCCATCGCTTCTTCAGCATTAAGATGCTGCCAGCGATTAGGCCCTAAATGGTCACCACCAAGGATAAGCTTTTCGACAGGAAAACCGACATTTTCCGCTTTCTCAATAACATATTGGTAGAAATCAGCGGGAGTCATACCTGTATAACCACCAAACTGATCAACCTGATTAGAGGTGGCTTCAATCAGCAGAAAGGAATCATCGTCCAGCGCTTGTAATAAAGCAGCTTCTATTACTAAAGGGTGGGCAGAACAAACAGAATAAATACCATTCTGTTTGCCTGATTTATGTTGCTGAACAATCTTTTCTAAAGGATGCATGTAAATACTAACTCCATAATCAACACCGGCGGTGTTGCTAATGGAGTTAGCAAATTACGCTGTCTTATCGTCCACGATGATAACGTCGATTTTATGATCTTTCAGTTCCTGAACATACTCATCAGGAATACCCGAATCCGTCACTAACACATCAATATCACCAAACTCTCTGATCATATGACAGCTGCGTTTACCGAATTTCGTAGAATCTGCAACCGCAATAATCGTTTCTGAGATATCACACATTAAACGGTTAAGACTGGCTTCCTGTTCATTGTGAGTAGTGATACCAACACGTAAATCAAATCCGTCAACACCAAGAAAAACCTTATCGAAACGGTAATTTCTTAGACTATTTTCAGCTTGTGAGCCAGAAAAAGACAATGCACTTTTTCGCAATACACCACCTGTCATTAAAACTTCAACACCTGTGGTATTTGCTAACTCCATTGCGACATCCAGACCGTTAGTCATGACGACTACATTTTCGCGCGACTTTAAATGTGTCGCGATTTCGCGTGTAGTTGTCCCCGAGTCAAGAATGACGGTGTCTCCATCCTTTATCAGCGTTGCGGCAGCTTTCCCGATTAATGTTTTAATGCCCGCATTTTGTCCACGTTTTTCATGGATACTCAGTTCAGCAATAAAGCCTGTATTAGGAATTGCTGCGCCATGAGAGCGAACGATATAGCCATTTTTCTCAAGAAAACTTAGATCGCTGCGGATAGTGACACTTGAGACTTTAAATAATTCAGCGAGATCTTCGACTCTGGTTTTGCCCTGTTGGTTAACCATATCGAGGATTTCCATACGCCTCTCAACTGCCGCTTTCACTTTCGTCTCCTTACGAAACCAAAAGATTTACTTTCGATTGATTTCGAATGTAGTTTACTACGCCAAATTTAACCGACAACGCAAAAAAACAAAACTTTTGATCTCTTTCACAAAGTTTCGATTTCACTGTCGATTGCTTACGATTATTTTCGTGTCATGTCAATGATAGCCTTGAGGGCATCAGTTTCCAATAAATAAAATGATATAAGGTAATGTCACTCTTATGATTACACCATATATAGCTATATAAAATGCCATGAAATAGAGTTAATAGCGAAATATTTCACAAAAATCAGATTAAAAATTCAAAATGATTATTTATTTTCGAAAAATAAAAGAGTCATATCTCTCAAATAATCAAAAGAACACGAAATTATCGCCATGAGAACATCGTTAAATTGAAAATTATTGTGTTATATACTTATCAATAAACTTTCATTTACTTTCGATATTCTATATTTGTGATTTTAATCTCTTTTGTTTTGTAAAAATTTACGTAATGTAACAGGATAAAAAATAAACTCAGGAAATAAATAATGGCATCAAATCAACCTGCTTTATTTCATATGATGGCAAAGCCGACAAGCTACCACTGTAATATTAAATGTGAATATTGCTTTTATCTGGAAAAAGAAAATATTTTTCAAGATGAGACAAAAGAAACAGGCCATACAGTGATGCCTGATGGTGTACTTCGTCGTTATATTAAAGACTATATTCAGTCACACAGTGGCGATCAGGTTGATTTTGCTTGGCAAGGTGGTGAACCAACGCTTGCAGGATTAGCTTTCTTTGAAAAAGTGGTCAAATACCAAAAGCAATTTGCTAACGGCAAGACAATTACCAATAGTGTACAAACCAATGCGATTGCCATTAATCGCCAATGGGCACAATTCTTTGCTGATAACCACTTTCTATTAGGCGTTTCAATTGATGGCATTGAAGCCGTTCACGATAAATATCGTATTTCAGTCAATGGTAGCCCAACATTTGAACGCGTAAAACGCGCCATCAATTTACTAAATGAGTATGGTGTTGAATTTAATACATTAACCGTTGTAAATGATCAAAACTGGAATAAAGGAAAAGAGACTTATCAAGCTTTAAAAAATTTAGGTTCAACTTTTTTTCAATTTATTCCCATAGTCGAAGTGGATAGACGTTTCCCACACACTCATGGCGGACATTATGCTCCCGGTCCTAACGCACAATTAGCGGCTTTCTCTGTTCCCGCTGAAGGTTACGGAAAATTTATGACCGATATATTCAATGAATGGATACACCAAGGTGATGTAGGAAAAATATACATTCGCTTATTTGATAGCTTATTAGGGACATGGATGGGATATCCTGCATCAACATGTATTCAATCTAAAACTTGTGGTCAAGCATTAATTATTGAAGCCAATGGTGATGTTTACTCTTGTGATCACTATGTTTATCCCGCTAATAATTTAGGCAACATACAACTAACAAGTCTTGCACAGCTCGCAACATCAAAAACACAGCAACGCTTTGGTCAAAATAAATACGATAAACAAACCAACCTTTGCAAACAGTGTGAAGTGCAAAGCTTATGTTATGGCGGTTGTCCTAAACATCGCATTATTGCGATAGAAGGCGAAAAATATCGCCACAATTATCTATGTCACTCTTATAAAAAAATATTTCATCACACGGCAATCGGCATGCAATTAATGCGTCAAGCGATAGCTCGTGGAGGCCTTGCCAGTGATGCACTTGGGGCGATGCAAAAAAACTATCTCAAGTGACTCTTATTTTATTTCATTTTATTTATTTTGGAGACAATCTGTGACCTTACCTTTTGTTAAAAAAAGCATACTCGCGGGGATCATTGCCACGTCATGTTTAAGCCTTCCAATATCAGCCCATACTGGTGGCACACCTGAAAAACCGAATGTACTGTTAATCGTAATGGATGATTTAGGCACAGGACAACTTGATTTTGTACTGGATACCTTAGATGTAGATGCATTAGCTCAGCGACCAACACCTCCTCGTTATAAAGGTGATATCAATAAAATGATAGAAGCCGCACGTATTGCGATGCCTAATGTCAGTGATATGGCAGAAAACGGTGCAAAAATGACTAATGCATTTGTAGCTCATCCCGTTTGTGGCCCTTCTCGTGCAGGTATCTTTACAGGACGCTCGCCCGCCAGTTTTGGTACTTACAGCAATGATGATGCCATTTTAGGTATACCCCAAGATATCAAATTGTTACCTTCACTTTTCCAAGAAAATGGCTATGCCACTGCCAGCATTGGTAAATGGCATAATGCAAAAGTTATCCGTAAACCGAAAATAAATGAAAATAAACAAACCCGTGATTATCACGACAATATGATCTCAACCCCTGAAGCGGGTTATGCTCCTCATGAGCGGGGCTTTGATTACGCCTTTAGTTATTATGCATCAGGTGTTGCCTTATGGAATTCGCCTGCATTTTGGCGTAATGGTGTCAATGTTCCTGCTCCGGGTTACACCACCCATCTATTAACGGATGAAACACTAAAATTTATTGATGAACATAAAGATAAACCTTTTTTTATCAATCTTTCTTATAGCGTTCCACACATACCGTTAGAGCAAGCATCTCCTGCTAAGTATATGGATAAATTTGATACAGGGAATGTGGAGGCAGATAAATATTTTGCCGCCTTAAATGCAGCAGATGAAGGTATTGGACAAATCATTGCGAAATTAAAAGAAAATGGTGAGCTAGAAAATACATTAATTTTTTTCTTATCTGATAATGGTGCAGTTAATGAATCCCCCATGCCCATGAATGCCATGGATAGAGGCTTTAAGGGCCAAATGTTTAATGGTGGAGTTAGAGTACCTTTTATTGCTTATCAACCCGGAACTATTCCCGCGGGAACAAAAAGCGATGCGATGATCTCCGCACTTGATATTTTGCCAACCGCGTTACAAGTCGCTGATATTCAAATTCCTGATAGCCTGCAAGTAGAAGGTAAAAACATTATGCCATTGCTTAAAGGTGAAACAACGCGTTCGCCTCATGCTTATCTGTATTGGGCTGGCCCCGGCACTAAACATTATAGTGAAGAAAACCAAGAGTTTTGGCATGGTTATCACCAATGGATCACCTATCAACGTCAAACGCCTCCAGTAAACCCTAACTTAGAGAAACTGTCTAAAGGTGCTTGGGCAGTGCGTGATGGTGAATGGGCGCTCTATTTTTATGATGATGGTAAAAATCAACCACAGCTTTTTAACGATAACACCGATCCTGGCGAATCAATCGATTTGGCAAAACAAAATCCACAAAAAGTGGCTGAACTAAAAAATGCGTATTACCAGTGGATCAAAGATAAACCTAAACCTGTTATTTGGGGGCAAGATCACTATCAAATACTAGTAGATTCAGCCAAACCTTAAACTCAACTTCCGTTTTGTTTCGCAAGGATGCGTCTTTTTTCTGAGATACGAAAATGGTTATTGAAATTGCATCTAAACCACGGCCTAAACTGCCTTATGAGCACCCTGATGTAAAAATTTATCAACGCTTATTTAAAGAAAATATAATCCGGCGATTAGTCAGAAAATCGGCTTATCACCGTCATGATAATGCTATTGCTGATTTTTTTAAGGATGAGACACACTCTCTTTTTTCGCTCTGTGAAAGACTTACTCAGTATATTACAGAAGCTTTTCATCACTATCAGGTTTGGGGTTATTCCCATGCCTATTACCCCGGTAGCCCTGGCCAACAAACCGTCAGAACCGATGCGCTAGAAGGGGTCAGTCGAGTACTTCCTTTACTTGCCGCATGGACAGTAAATAGCAAAAAAAGCACATTACTAGGTTTAAACCAGCAAATTTACCATTTACCCTCAATGATAAAACAAAGCTTTATTCATGGAACAGATCCTCTTCATAAAGGCTATTGGGGAAAACTTGAAAATTACGATCAACGAATTTGTGAGGCATCTGATCTCGCTCTTACTCTTTGGATCAGCCGTGAATGGGTTTGGGATACGTTATCTTCGGAGATCAAACAGCAAATAATTAACTGGTTTGAACAAGTTAATCACTGCGAAATTGTTGATAATAACTGGCATTTTTTCCCACTAACCGTCCAATTTGTTATTAAAGCACTGACAGGTAAAGATACCATTGCCCATTGGCGTTATGAAAGATTAAAAGAATTTTATGTCGGTGATGGATGGTTTCGTGATGGGGCAAAAGGTAATTATGATTACTACAATGCGTGGGGATTTTATTATTCTCTTTATTGGCTAGCGCAAATTGATCCACAATTTGATCATGATTTTATTACTCAATCCCTGAATAATTTTAATCAACACTACCTTTATTTTATCACCCCAAAAGGTATTCCTTTTTTTGGTCGTAGTGCTTGTTATCGTCTTGCTGTTTCTGTGCCATTACTCGCAGGCGTTGATTTACAATGCCCTTTTGTCAAAGTTGGAGAGGCTAAACGGGCTTTTGAAAGCAGCTTACGTTATTTTATTTCTCAAGGTGCACTCAAAAATGGCGCTCCCACTCAAGGGCTATTTAATCATGATGCTCGTTTAGTTGATAATTACAGTGGTCCAGCAAGCTCTTTTTGGTCATTACGGGCTGTCATTATCGCTCTTTATTGTGCTGATCGTATTAATTTATGGCAAGCACCATCACTTCCTTTACCTATCGAAAAAAATGACTTTCGTTTCGAAATACCCGCTATCCAAGCATCAATTATCGGGGTGAAAGCAACACAAGAAGTCAGTGTTATTTTTCGAGAGGATTATACACAACAACAATCACCTTTAACTCGCCGTTTAGAAAAACAAACGCGAGTACAAAAAATCACAGAAACTGTAATTGGACAATCAAGACGCCCTAAAAACAACCTATTACGCAAAGGAGTCACCAGTTACAGTTCTAAAATGACACATTTCTTCTGACTTACTTTCATTTGCTTTCGGTGCGAAGGGAATAAAAATGTGATTTAGATCTTTTACCTTTCTATTTCTTTCGTTTATTATTAATCGTAATTAAACGAAAGATGAGAGGCAAACATGTATCTGGTTTCTACTCGTAATATGCTCAATAAAGCACAGCATGAAAACTATGCTGTGCCCGCTTTTAACATTCATAACTTGGAAACTATCCAAGTGGTAATGGAAACTGCGGCTGAAATGGCATCACCTGTGATCTTAGCAGGCACACCTAGCACGTTTGCTTATGCTGGTAGTGATTATTTAATTTCGATTTGCCAGCAAGCGGCTGAACAATATCGCATCCCAGTAGCACTACATTTAGATCATCATGAAAATATTCCTGATATTTGCAATAAGGTGATTTCGGGGGTGCGATCAGCCATGATCGATGCTTCTCATTTTCCTTTTGAAGAAAACATTCGCCTGGTTAAAGAGGTCGTCAATTTCTGTCATTATTGGGATTGCACCGTAGAAGCTGAATTAGGTCGTCTTGGTGGGCAAGAAGATGATTTAATCGTTGATGCGAAAGATGCGCTATTTACCGATCCTGATTCAGCAGTACAATTTATCAAAGCCACGGGAATTGACTCATTAGCGGTGGCGATTGGTACAGCACATGGTATGTATAAACATGAACCACATCTTGATTTTGATCGTCTACATGCCATCCGCCAAAAAACAGAGATCCCTTTAGTACTACATGGCGCGTCAGGTATTCCTGATACTGATGTACGTCATTGTATCGACTTAGGTATTTGCAAAGTTAACGTAGCAACCGAACTTAAAATTGCTTTCTCTAACGCAATTAAGCAGTACTTTTTAGATAATCCTGATGCCAGTGATCCTCGCCATTATCTAGTGCCAGGTAAAGCGGCGATGAAAGCGGTGGTTGCAGATAAAATTCGCGTCTGTAAAAGTGATGGGAAACTGTGAAAATAAATAGAACTGTCGCCATTATTGGCGAATGTATGATAGAGCTAAGTGGCCAACCTTTTTTGCCACAACAACAGCGTTTTGGGGGCGATACATTAAATACAGCACTGTATTTAGCGCGCCTCATTCCTACATTACATCCGCAATATATAACAGGTTTAGGCACTGATAATTACAGTGCCTTAATGCAAAAAGCATGGGAAAAAGAGGGGATCAACTGCCAGTCAGTGATCACCATTCCCGAAAAACTTCCCGGTTTATATGCCATTGAAATTGATACTTGTGGTGAGCGTAGCTTCCATTATTGGCGTAGTGATGCCGCTGCACGTTATATTGCAACGGACAACCGTTTTGCAACACATCTAGATACCTTGCCCGACGATAGTGTTATCTATCTTAGTGGTATTTCACTGGCCATTTTAACGCCGAAAGGAAAAGAAGCGTTAATCACGCAATTAATCCGCCTTAAACAGCGAGGGCTCACCTTAATTGTCGATTCAAACTTTCGGCCTCGTTTATGGGATCTAATACCTCATGCGCAAGAGTGGTTCGAAAAACTATATCGACTCAGTGATATCGCTTTAGTCACCGGAGATGATGAACAAGCTCTCTGGCAACAACCCAGCCTTACTGAGCAAAAAATTGTCGAACGCCTTCATCAATGGGGCAATAAAAACGTCATTGTTAAACTAGGAGCAAAAGGGGCTTTCTGGTCTGATGGTGAAAATACCGGTTATATCTGCCCCAAACCGATACAGCATGTCATAGACACTACGGCAGCCGGGGATTCTTTTAATGCTGGTTTTATTGCTGCATGGCTACAAAACTACCCTTTGCCTACATGTTGTTTATGGGGAAATACATTAGCAGGATTAGTTATCCAACATCATGGCGCCATTATTCCCCATAACATCACTGATTCATTCTATTCACTCATCAAGGATAACCATGAGACAGTCAATTGTTGATACACTTTCAGTACTGAAAGTGATCCCCGTGATCCAAATTAATCGCGCCGAAGATGCAATTTGGCTGGGTGAAATACTAACCCAAAATCAATTACCTATTGCTGAAATTACCTTTCGTACTCCAGCAGCCGCCAAAGCAATAAAGCTGATGAGAGAACACTTTCCTGAGCTTATTCTTTGTGCGGGTACCGTATTAACAGCGCAACAAGCTGATATAGCAAAAGAAGCGGGTGCAAGCTTTGTTATTTCTCCCGGTTATAATCCAAAAACCGTCGATTATTGCCTTCATAATGGCATTGATATTGTGCCTGGAATAAATAACCCAAGCCAAATTGAAGTTGCTCTTGAGCGGGGTTTAACCTTGCTAAAATTTTTCCCAGCAGAAGCTTCTGGTGGAGTAAAAATGCTAAAAGCAATGGCGGCACCTTACTCTCAAGTTCAATTTATGCCTACTGGAGGAATTAGTCTAAACAATGTTAGTGATTACCTCGCTATCGGGCAAGTTATCGCATGTGGTGGCAGTTGGATTGCTACTACTGAGGCAATTGATAATCAAGACAAACAGACTATTGCTCGCAATATTCAAAATATCCATTCATTACTTAAGAATAAAGGATAAACAAAATGAAACAGGTTGCCGTTTTATTGGCTGATGGTTTTGAAGAAGGTGAAGCGGTTGTTTTTATTGATATCATGCGTCGCCTTGATATTCATGTAGATGTACTTTCTTGCATGGATACACTGGTGTTAAACACCTATTTTAACACTAAGATCAGTGCTGATTACCTATTAACCGAAAAATTCACACACAGTTATGACGCAGTAATGATGCCGGGTGGTCCTAAAGGTACAGATCGTCTATGTGCAAATTCACTCGTGATTGATTTTATTAAACGCCATATTGCACAAGACAAATACATTTGTGCTCTATGCTCTTCCGGTGCAAAAGTATTAGCAGCACATCATCTTCTTGAAGGTCGTTATTACAGCACTGGTGATAAACTTGCTGATAAATATGATGATGGTCATTATCTTGACCAAGATGTTGTTGTTGATGGGAAATTTATCAGTGCCAAAGGATTAGGTGTTAGCTTTGAATTTGCCTTTACGGTAGCTAAATATTTGCTCAGTGATAATGTAGAAAAAGTAGATTGGCAAGCTAATCACATTTACTTTAAACATTGGCCGTTGTCTTACCTTGACTAAATATTAAATAACTAAGCCCTCTTTTTAAACCGCCGTTAATAACAGTGCGGTTTATTAGAGGGCTTTCATTTCTTATCAAAAAAAAGAGTTAGAAACGATACAGACTAAATGGTTTGGCATCTAATACAGGTTTTTTGCCTAATAATAAATCTGCTGTAATTTCTGCTGATACAGGGCTTTCTGTCATTCCCCAACCTGTTGCAGTATTAATAACTAGACCTGGATACTCTTTAACATCAGAGATAATTGGGTTTTCATCTGGTGCAATCGCCATCGCACCACTCCACTGATCAATTAACGTTGATTCTTTAAATGCTGGGAACTCTTTTTTCAGTTTTTCCAGTGAGGCATTTAATTCTGGCAGATCAGGCAGAGCGGTCATATCACGATATTTTTCAAATGGCGACTCTTCATTAAGATCCCAATGTGTTGATTGCATAAAGGAATTAATCAACTGCTCATTTAACGAAATATGTACTGGGAAATCAGGTAAAGCCAGCAGAGGTAAATATTTATAGCCGTAAGTAAATGATTCTTTTACTACCGGAGCAACAATGACACGAGGAGAAGTTGCATACGTTCCATCCGCTTGCTCACGGAAGAAAATTCCGCCGGGTAAAGCAACGTTTCCACCTGGCGCATTTGGTGCTGCGCTAATTAATTGCTGTGATTGATAAGCAGGTAATGTTGGTACATCAACATTTAGGTTCTGCATAAATAAACGTGACCAAACACCACCGGCGACAACAACACGAGAGGTTTTAATTGGTCCTTTTTCTGTTACAACATCAGAAATAACACCTGCTTGCGTTTCTAAACCACGGGCTGCACAGTTTGTGAAAATTTTGATACCCATTTTTTTGGCATATTCTGCCATCACAAAAGTCGCAACTTCAGGATCGAAGCTTCCTGAGTCTTCTTCGAAACCAGCAATTTTCCAATCAGTGGTAGCGCCACGTAAACGCTGTTTTAACTCAGCGCCTTCAATCATTTTTGTTCTAAATGGAATGTCTGAGCCAACATCTTTGCTTTTAGCATCAATCCATTTTCTTACGTTTTCTAAATCTTCTTCATCTAAAGGAACTTCTACACGACCTTGTGTACGATAAGTGGTATCAATACCAACTTTAGCGTTCATTTCACGCCAGCGGTGCTTCCCGAGGTGATGTAATAAGAAGGTTTCATCTGGCATTTTATAGCTAATAGCTTGACCATAGAATCGAGATGATTGTTCGCCGGCAATATTTCCTTTTTCAACGATTGTGACAGATAAGCCACGCTCAGCAAGGTTAATCGCGGTCATGATACCTAAAATACCCGCACCAATTACAACAACATCATCTTGTTTCGGTAATGGACCGCCAGTTCCCTCAACAAAACCATGTCTCGGCGTACCAGGAACAAAACGCCCTTCTCGCGTTAACATAGGTGTTAAAATCCCAGCGCCTGCAGCAACAGCAACCACTGTGCCACCAAGAATAAATTTTCTTCTACTTATTGCCATTTCGAAACAATTCCTTTCATGCAGTGAATAATTATCATTATATAATCACGGCATTTTATTCTATTTGTAACGCAATAGTAAACCAGTTGTGATTATTTTTTTGGTGAATAGTATATGAATGAGCTAATATATTCAAAATGTAAGCAATTGATTCAAGATATTAATATTTAAGGCATTATTGGATTAAAATAATTTTTTTAATAAAAAATTTAATATTTTCATTAGGTTTATATAAATCAAGTTCATAATAACTGATAGAAAAATAACCATTGATACAAAATTTTTCACTAAAAAAGCTATTATCATGGCGTTTTTTATCATAGCGGTGTTAATATAATTTCATCTATTAACGCACTTTTTGATCAAAGAATATTCAGGCAGATAAATAACGTTGGAATAATGTTAATCTTTTCCTCTATTTTAGAGATGCGTATTGATGCTTATTTCAATAGTGTGTTGTTCTTTCAGACTAGATATTTATATAATTCAAATTGCTTAAAAAATAACGCCCTACCCATCATCAAAATTAATTATCTATTAAGTACTGCTATCCCATTATTTAACAACTATAAATCAATCGGTTAGCCTCAAACACGGTGAGTAAATGCAAAATCAAGTCGCACAATCAATGAAAAACAGTATCAAGGTATACTTGGTAAACTCATTTACTCGTGATCATTGCGGTGGCAACCCTGCCGGAGTCGTCCTCAATCCTCCCAAGCTAACGACAGAACAAAAAATCGCCATTGCTCAACAAGTTGGATTTTCTGAAACGGCATTTGTCTATTCGGGTGATGACACTGATTTTAAAGTAGATTTTTTTACTGCTGAAGGAGAAGTTGATTTTTGTGGGCATGCAACATTAGCGGTTTTTTTCACTCTGTCATCGCTTAAGTTACTCAAACCTGGCGATTATAGCCAAAAAACCAAGGCAGGAATTTTAACCGTTACCATTAATCACGATAATATTGTGATGGAACAAACGCTTCCTATTACCCGTAAGGGGCCTTGTGTTAACGATGTCGCAAAGGCGCTGGGCATTCTACCTGAAGTGATAGAAAAGACAGATTTACCAATAGAGATTGTCTCAACAGGATTAAACGATATTTTTGTTCCCGTACAATTTGGCTATTTAGATGCCTTACAGCCTGACTATCAAGCTATCGCTGCTTTAAGCCATAAATTTGATACTATCGGCTTTCATGTCTTTGAACTTAGTCATGATCAAAATATTACTGCCCACTGCCGAAACTTTGCACCACGCTATGGCATTAACGAAGAATCAGCCACAGGTAGCTCGAGCGGTGCTTTAGGGTGTTATCTTGTTCATCACCTTTTGCCAAACAAAAGGCAATTTTTGTTCGAACAAGGTAGAGCAATGCAATGCTCTTCTTTAATTGACGTATTTATTGATTCGACAGCAAAAAACGTCACTCGCGTTCAAGTTGGTGGAAAAGCGACATTGATTGGTACAAAAATAATTGAGATCTAAAAATACTATATTTAATAAGTGGCGTTGAACCGATGATTATTTATCACTTGGCAACGCCACTATTACGAATCAAAACAAGTTGATAGAGCAAAACGTCACAATTTAACAGATGATAGTCACTGTGTTGCTCTTAATTAAACAGTGAAAGCCGAAGTACTAAAGCAACGAGTGTGACAATGAGCACAGGGATAGTCATGATGATCCCTGTTTTGAAATAATATCCCCATGTGATCGTCATATTTTTTTGTGATAAAACATGTAGCCACAATAATGTTGCCAAGCTACCTATTGGTGTAATTTTTGGCCCCAAATCAGCACCAATCACATTGGCATAAATCATCGCTTGTTGAATTACCCCTGTCGCGTCACTTCCTTCTATGGATAGAGCACCAATTAATACCGTTGGCATATTATTCATTATTGATGATAAAAAGGCGGTAATAAATCCCGTACCAATTGTTGCTATCCATAACCCTTTATCAGCAAGGTAATTAAGTATTTCAGAAAGATAATTAGTTAATCCTGCATTTCTTAAACCATAAACCACCAAGTACATACCTAAAGAGAAAATGACGATTTGCCACGGTGCGCTACGCAACACTTTTTTAGTATTAATCGTACGGCCTTTGGCTGCAATTACCCAAAGAATTAAAGCGCCAATTGCCGCTATTGCACTAACAGGAATGCCTAATGGCTCTAAAATAAAAAAACCAATGAGCAATAACAACAATACAAGCCAACCTGCTTTAAACGTAGTCATATCCTTAATAGCTAAAGCTGGCTCACTCAGCTTTTTAACATCATATTGGTTAGGAATATCTTTACGGAAAAACCAATGTAGCATCACAAGCGTTGCAACAATTCCCGCAATATCGACTGGCACCATAATTGATGCATATTCAGTAAATCCAATATTAAAGAAGTCCGCAGAAACGATATTCACGAGGTTCGAAACAATCAGCGGCAAGCTCGCTGTGTCTGCGATAAACCCAGCTGCCATAACAAAGGCTAATGTCGTACCTTTGTTGAAACCAAGTGCAAGTAACATCGCAATCACAATAGGTGTTAGTATCAATGCTGCACCATCATTAGCAAATAAAGCAGCAACCATTGCACCAAGTAGCACGATATAACTGAATAGTAATCTTCCTTTCCCACCACCCCACTTGGCAACATGTAATGCCGCCCATTCAAAAAAGCCACTTTCATCTAAAAGTAGGCTAATAATAATTACTGCAACAAATGTCGCTGTGGCATTCCACACAATGTTCCAAACAGTCGGAATATCTTGAAAACTGATCACACCAAAAAGGAGTGCCAATATAGCGCCGGCCGTTGCACTCCAACCAATACCCAACCCTTTCGGCTGCCAGATAACCAAGGTGATCGTTAAAACAAAAATTAATGCAGCAACAAACATAACAACCTCGTTTAAAAGGTGCATTCACACACACCTAATCATATATGTTTTTTCGAATATATTTAGTTAAATTTTTTACACAGAACAACGATGACCAGACTCTTTTTTCTCTAGGATCTTGAGTAAATCTGCAACTCTATTTTTCTCTGTGGTATAAGTTATATCAATGATACTTTTCACCCACGGCAGTAATACAGGAGATAATCGATAATGAACCCATTTGCCTTGCTTCGAATCGAGTAAAAGACCCGACTCTCTCAGCATAGCTAAGTGTCGAGATGTCTTGGGTTGCGATAAATTTAAGGCAGTATAGATATCACAAACACATAGCTCACCAGATGCTTTTAAAAGCAATACGATATCTAGTCTGGTTTGATCACCTAAAATTTTAAACAGTTGTAATGGTTTCATGTATCCCCCTTTACGATCTTTAGCTTAAAAATACCTCCATCAAACACATACGTCAAATCATATATGAGTTATACATTATTGTGGCATAATCTCGATATCTATTATGCCTATAATAAATACTTATTATGAGTTCTATTTAAATGAATTATTAATTTAATTAAATATTGATAGGAAGATCATAGAGTTCAAATAAGAAAATCAAAATAAGATACGTTATTTATCATAATTTCACTGCCACATCCAACCTATTAAAAATAAAAAGTTCAACTTGAATTATTTAAATTAAATTTACTATTAAAATAACATCAAATTAAAAAAGTCATTTTTGTATTGTAATTATCTTTTTATGTCAATATTAATAAACTATCGATTTACAGCTCTTAGGTAAAAGTGATAATAGTAACCTCATTACCTAACATGTTAATTTTGATATTTTATGGGATTAGATATTGTCATGTTTAAAGATCAATTTACACCACAACAAAAAATGGATATTTGCACTTTTGAAGAAGGTGATCCGACGGAAAACCCTTGGGTTAAAGGGAAACCTGCCCAAATACACATTGAAATTGTCCCCCATAATCCTAATTGGCTTATACAATTTAATGAACAAAAATTGTTAATTCAGAATGCATTGTCAGATATAGCATTATCAATTGAGCACATAGGATCTACTGCGGTTGCAGGATTGGCTGCTAAGCCAATAATCGATATCGATTTAATTATAGAAAATCCTAAAGATGAATCGTCCTATATTCCCCAATTAGAGGCATTGGGCTATGAACTCATTATTCGTGAACCTTCATGGTATCAGCACCGTATGCTTAAACTGAGTAATCCGATGGTTAACTTACATGTATTTGGAAAAAATTGTCCCGAACATTGGCGCCACCTATTATTCAAGCAATGGTTAACAACACATCCTGATGATTTAGCCAATTATGCGACGATTAAACAGTTTGCTAAGCATAATGTAAAGACGACTCAAGATTATAACCTGAAAAAACAGAGCCTTGTACGTGCAATTTATCAGAAGATTTTTACCTCATTGATTGGCGACTAATAACCCGTTATCAGTGCACAGTGCGTTATTGATGTTCTGTATATCAATTTTTTAGACCGTCTTTATGGGTTTTCTAAGGTGTCCAAAAACTATTTTAATTCCAATGCCAACTTGTCAATGACTAACTATTTACTCATCATAATTAAGCCCCAACTCACCGTTAAAGGGCTTTAATATGATGATATATCTGTTACTTATATAGTGTGAAATATTCAGGAGTTACTAAGAATGGAACCATACCGTATTGCATTAATTGGTTTACTGACACATCTGATAATTTAAAAGTCAGTGGTTTATTGCCAAATTTAATTCTGCTTATTAATACTGGATCATTTTTAGATGTATCTCCAGTAAATGTCACGCCTAACGCAACTACCTTATCCATTTTCACGTTACCGGGCATAAGAATAATGCTGATACTAAAATCCATCTTTTGATGTGAATTTTTTTCTGCTTGCTTGATCCTTTTAATTACCCCTTCTGAAGCATAAACCCCCGCCAATATCTCTTTGTAAGAGAAGACCATTAGATCCGTATCAACAGTGTTTTGGCCGTCTTCAACCTTGCCAACACCAACAGGTATTGAGAAATGGGCGAATGAATTAAGTTTTTGCTTATAACATTCAACATATTCCGCATCTCTGAAAATCTCAGGAACTTTATTTTTTAATTCTATCAATGACTTAGACTCTTTCCTTGAGTCTTCAAAATCATTACATGAAGAGACTTCGAAATTAATATCTCCTTTAACAATATTTTGCTCACTAGACAATAAGTTATCTGTATTTATTTTCGTTTCTAAATCAACCTTACAGCCAACTAATAAGGAAGATATAACGGCAACCATAAATATTTTTTTCATCAAAAAGCCCTTATGATAATTAAACAAAAATTTACAATTCTATTTAACCATCACAAGGGCTTATAGCAAGCAAAAAATAAAGAAGAGGATTTTATTAAAGATAAGTGTTCTAAATTTTGTTAATTTAATTATATTTATATGGCAATATAAAACCATCAAAATAAGAGTATCTAATTACACGTCTTATTTAATCAATATAAAACCCACACTTACCACATCTAAGTTAACACTCTATTTTTAATTCTTTCTTTTAAATAATATCGGATAGTAAAATAAACTCAATTTAAGAAAGTCTTAATTAGACATATTAAAAATACATATTCTTTTAACATTAAATAAATAAACAGAATGTGTATTATATAATATTGCTTTGTTATTTATCCTCTAAAAAGGAATAATTTTATGAAAAAAGTATTACTTAGCCTTACTATGCTGGCGATAATATCTACGCCAGTGTTGGCTAAATCCCCTGTAGCTAACTTAAAAATCAACGGTGATATTAAGCCGCCAACTTGTACTATTAATGGGGCGACACAAAGTGATGTCCTTTTTGATTATGGAAGAATAAGCCCATCACTTATCCCTCAATCGAAAATTTACTCTTACTCTGGCATTGTAGCTCATAATGTCGTTACGGTTGAATGCGATGCAAAAACATATTTAACATTTGTTGCGTCTGATACTTATGGTGACACGGAATTAAGTGTTAATAATACGTCAGAATGGTTTCATTTAGTTGATAAAGCAAATCCTGAAAATACAGTTGGAGCGGCTGATTTCATATGGAGTGATGCTACGGTCGATGGTAAACCAGCATTTATTTCACGGGCAAACGATGTTGCAATTACAGGAAAAAGCTACAACAACGTCCTATACAAAGGGCCAACTAATGGTTGGACATCAGAACAACAATCAGGTGTTGATAAAAATGCCTTGGCTCTAATTCCAGGTGAAGTTTTCCAATCAAATTTCAGGCATGGTAATTCAAATGGTACCTTTATTTTATCTAAAGATGAATTAAGTAAAAAAGGAATAGATTTATCTAATGGTTTAGATTTTATCGGGGAGGCTGTTCTCACTTTTAACTTTGGTGTCTAATTTTTAGAATAATTGATAATCACAATATAAAGATTTATTATATTGTGATTATCTTTTTATATTAATATGAATGAATGTTATTTATGCTATCCTAGCTTTCTTCCTCTTCTTTCTGTCTGCATTTTTTCCGCTTTCTGTGCTTCTTCTATCTCACGTATTCTCACGAGAATAGAACCGTCCTCTATAACTGCAGAGTCGTCCCAAATAAGTGACTGTTTATTAACGTCGAGTGGCGTTTCAATACTGTTATCAACACAGCCCAATTTAGTTGACAGAGAAAAGTAAAACTACGTTATGGAGAATGTATGCAAAGAGAAAGGAGTTTCCAAAACCACAAAAAACGAAAGCCGGCACATTTTTAGATTAGCCAGAGCATGTCTATGAAGAGTGGGTTAGAAGTGAAAAATGGTAATGCTAATTTGACCCGTTACTTGACCCGCATATCTCGCAGATTTTTTTAAAAATCGCATAAGGTGTTGATTTTAAATGGTACACCCTACAGGATTCGAACCTGTGACCTACGGCTTAGAAGAGCGTAGAATTATGCTTTAATATCAACTAAATACAGTCTCACCAAGCGTTCACACGTCCCACCTTACCTAAAGTTACTTGAAGTTGCCTTATGCTACTTCATGTTACTTGTCCCAAATTCGTCCCATCAATTCTCCCACCCTGCTATACTCTCCAAAAACTAACCGGATCTGTTATGAACCTCGCAAACCTAACTCAAGAAGAAAAAGACAAAGTGAATGTCGATTTAGCCGCAAGTGGTGTCGCATACAAAGAACGCCTCAATATGCCAGTTGTTGCGTCCGAAGTTGAACGACAACAACCGGCTCATTTGAGAGCGTACTTTAATGAACGATTAGCGTTTTATCGTGAGAGAAGTAAGAAGTTGCCAGATGCTAATTCGGTGCAGTATTCGAAGAGTGAGTGATAAGCTATCACCCACATTTCATTATTTTTTGATGAATCCTAGCGAGTATATGTATCTGTTGCATTTAGTTACTAACTACAGTAAACGCTTTATTTATTAATATACTCCCACTATCACCCTGAGCGCCTCCGTTTAGATACAGTCCTCCAAAGTATCCAGAAGTTGGTATTGTTAACACATCACCGCTACTTATTGTAAAAGTGGTGTGATTTGTTTTTTTATCCCATGTTGAAACGCTTATGTATATATTGTTTTCTTTCAAAGAAAAATCAATTAGTAATTTATCTTCACTGGCTGAAAACTCCACCAATTTATCGAACGCTACCACTCCTTTATTGCTGACCCTGTAAACATAAAGCCCTTTTCTAGATTCATCTATTTGATACAACATTAAACATTTATCAACAGAATAGTTATCAGTTGAATTTGATAGGTCTGAAACACCACCCATTAAACCTAACCCAAACCCTTTGCTTATAGTTAAGTCTAAATACAAAGAAACAGTTTTATCCTTAATGAAAGATATCGAATTTGCACCAATATCTCTTGCTGGTTGTTCTATTTTAATTCTATCTGAAGAAATTTTCTCTGATGAAAATATACATCCATTGCTTTTCAATAAATTATTTGTGTTATTTGCATCATATGAATCAGAAATAGAAAAATAACCATAAAAGCAACCAAATTGGTCTGTAATAGTATTTACAGATGGTTTTTTTAAGGTAACTACGTTTAACCCATAATTTAATTTACATACATAATCTGGTTTATCAGCAAATCTTCTATGAGGGTTTGCGTCATAATTAAACCCAACGCCATTTGGTGATTTGTTGTATTCAATGCTATTTTTATTAAACGCAAGTACATTAATTGTAGAGTTATTCCCTATAACCCCCTGTCCGTCATTATCTGCATTAATATAGTACAGGCTTGCTGAAGGAGATGTGCAATATACAAATAATTTTATTAAATCATTGCCACTTTCAAGATAGCTTTCAGGAACTCTTGAATAACCACCAAACTTAGAACCGATAAATGAATATTTCCAATTTACTCCACACGGAGAATTAGACCTTGAGTCAAATGATGATATGTCTAACCTACCTCTATTATATTTTACAATATCACCATAAAATATAGAAAATAAAAATCCCGCTTGAATTCGGTGTCCAGTGTCTGAAAAATGAAGTCCATCTTTCATTATTTCAATCCATTTAATGTTATCTGAGTTATTTTCAATAACCTCTTTTAATGCATCAGCTTTATTGATTATCTCAATAAGATTTTTCTTCGCTATTGATTTTTTCGCTTCATTAATTTGTTGTGATATTTGCTTGTTGTCAATCTGGCTACCATCATCATTACTCCAAATACAAGGTCCAGATGTCAATAGAACTGGTATAGTTCCCTGCTCTTTTATTTTATCTATTAATATTTGAGTTTGATCCAAGTAATCATTAAGTATATCAACCCCATCTTTAATGTCATTTAAACCAAAATCAATTATTGTAATATCTGGCTTCCCATAATAAGGGTTATTTGTAATGGCCTTATCATAGTTACGAACAGCCCACCCATCGTGAATTTTTTTGCCTGAATAGCCAGCATTAAAAACATGAATATTATTATTCCCATACGCTTCCCTAAGTATCCCCTGAAGAATATTAGGCCATGCATTAGGTGCGGTCATATTGTGATCTGTGTTACCAATAGCGTTGCCAGATGCATCGGTTGGGTTTTTAATAAATTCCGTTGTGGCGTCTCCATCTGTGGTTGAATCACCGAAGCATGCAATCTTGATTATCTCTCCAGAGGCCATTCTTGCAGATATATTTTTTATTCCTTCCATAAAGGTGTGCTTTATAAAAGACGGGTTATTTAATTCATCTACTATTTCGTCCAGTTTACCCTGAATGGTTCCACCGTCTTTAACTCCAACTAAGGAAGCACCTTCACTATCTTTCAGTGAAGATCTTAGAGTAGCATCCCCTACTCCCACCCATTTTCCTTTACCAACACCTCCAGCTGAATCAGGGGTTGAGGTAGCGCTAACTACTTTGGGGAGTTCACCATCCCATCTGTAGTACTCGCCATTACTTTCCCAGAGAAGAACATCGTTAGGATTGATGATGGTATTACCCGACTCAAAAGACCTCTTCGTGATATAGCCATAATTAAGTATTGCCTGTTTTGATAAATAGTTAATACCATCTATTGTATAGTGCTTTTCACCAAAACGGTCAGTGTAAAAGTGATTATTTGACGTAACGAACTCGTCAATTTTACCTGAGTTAAATTTCAGGTCGCGCGGTGCTTCACTTGGAACTGGATTTTGTGTTGGAATTGTAGACATAATTTTTCCCAATAAAAAAGCCAGCTATTAGGCTGGCTATGATTGAAATGAATTTAATTAAACGTTGTAATCTTTCTTTGCAGAAAAATACTCACTTGCTGTAATGCTATAAGTTCCGTCCGAATTAGGCTTTTTGTCGCTTACAATCCATCTCATTGAGTCCATTTCAACGATATTGGATATAACGTAACGTGACGGGGATTGAATATTCATACCATCATAGATGTTTATCTGGATGTCAGGTATATCAGCGATAAACCCGTAAGCGGTGTCGCTTCTCGGTATAGCTTTAAATCTTTCCGTTGTGTTACCTAGATGATCAGTAATACAAACAAACATCTCACCATCAAAGACAACTTTTTCATTTGTTGAAAATTGATTTCCGATCCTCTCAACTATATAACCTGCTTGCTGATTTTTATCGTATGTGTCAGCAACAATAATTAAGTCGCCTGGATAAACATAATCACCATCTGCAAGAGTTTGTACACTGATACTCATCCGTTGATGTATTAGCCTATCTATTTCCAATAATGCTCTATCTGTCGCTTGATACTCATTGCGACATCCGTGGATAGTTATTTTGTTAGGATTTTTAGCTGGCTTGTTAACTATTTTACTATCTTCAATGCGATATTTAAGGTAGGTTTTTTTGTTGGTTTTAGGGTTTACGTATTCGATTTCAACACCATCATTACCGCTCGGCATTGTCATATCATAAGAAAGTGAGAATCCGTTTCCTGTCGTGTTTGCTCTATTAAAAGTACCAGATGGATATTGCTTTTCCTCCTCACGAGTAAATGTAAGTACGCCGTTATCCCAAAATGAAATAACACGAGCAACATTGCATATTGTTTCTATACGCTGACCCAGCGATACATCTTCATCATCAAACGTGTAATCAAAATATCCTAAGCGCTTATCTGGAAGTGATTCATAGATTGAATACAAACCATATAAATCTATGGTGCTTTCTGGCTGTCCTGCGGTAACTAGCCAAGTGTGAGCGACCGCATCAGCAAATGATCGTGATGGTCTTAATGTATAATCAACTCTACGGCTATTCATGTCGTAACTAATAACATGACGTGTGGCCAGTGCGTTGTATTTACGCTCTCTTGTTCCCGTTGGTGCCTCTGTTGCCCTCACTGTTACCTTAACAAGTGTATCTTCTTCATGTACTTCGTTAATTCTCTCTCTAACAATAAAGACTTCCTCTAGCTTAAGAATGCTGTGATCATTACTGTTTTCTAATCGAGTTAATTGAAGCGCATACCTTCCATACCCAGCCAACGGCTTAAACTTTTCCGTTAGATAGTATGTTTTTGTCTTTGGTGCAGATGGGAACCCTCTATTGAATGACTCTCTTGTTCCAGCTACTTCATTGTTATTCTCATCAACTTTCCAGAATTCAATTCTTGCATTAGCATAATCGCCATCACCAAGTTGGGCATTTAAATGCACCCATAACTCACCACCATCAAGTGGAGAGAAGAAAGGCCCTACTGTCAGGAATTGGTTGTCATAGAGAATAAACTTTGATGTGTTGACTATTGCATTAGGCGGTAGAGTTGCCAAATCACCACCGGTTAAATTAGTGAAAAAGAATTCATAGTAATATTTTGGTGAAATAATAGCGCCATCATCACTTTCTTTCGCATCAGATAGATAAGCATCAACCTTAATATCCTTTGTAACCGAACCCTGCGGAGTATCATAAGTCACATTAACAACAAGGCTTACCGATCTAGGCTTTACGATATCCATAAAATATCGAAACTCATCTTGTTTCTCTATCTTTATGGCCGCTTCACCACCTTTAATTTCACCAGAAATAACATTGTTAGCAGTAGCCTCATATTGTGGAATTTCATCACTTTCATTCGGCCCCGGTATTTCTTGTCCGTCAACATCAGGGAACTCAAAACCCTCGAATATCTGTGGGATCACTTCACCTGGTTGGAATATCTGATAACTAGCACCATCAAGAGCGATTAATTCAGACTCTGAATATTTCACATTCTCAATAGTGTAGTAACCGATGCCAAAGTTCATCCACTCGGTAACCATCTTTTTATTGTCGATGTATTCAAACATTGATTGCTGAATGAGATCGGGAAAGGCTCTAACTTGTCCGTGAATTTCAGGTCTAGCCTGATATGTTCTCGCTATATTAGTTTGACCTGTTAATCGATTATTAGGGCTTTCCTTTGCATTCACATCAGCAGCACTAAATGATGGTGCTTTGGGTGCTAAGAATGAAAATATCTTGGAAACAAACTTAAATACTGGATTAAGAATGTCGCCAATAATTCCTTTCGGTTGGTCAAATATTTGAATGTGATGAAATTCACTAATAATAAACTCAAGGCGATCATCGTCGTTAAGCTTTACGCCGTTAACATAGATATCAACGTCATGATGAAAGTTTTGCTCTTTTAACCAATCAAAAAAAAGAGAGCCGGATTTTATCTCGACTCTCTCTTTCGGCATTCCAGCGACACGCTGAATTTCAATTATTGGCATATTTCATAAACTCCAACTTAGTGAACTTTCTCTCAAGAACAATCAACCTATCCATTCTCACAGAACCATTTTCACCTCGACTATGTAATGCATTACCATCGATAATCAAGCCAATGTGAGCGGGTTTTGAGCCTATATAGCCTATAAATATTCCGTTATTTTCTGGTTGATTTACTTTCTCCCAAAACTCAACTTCATTTTTATAGCAAGTAACAAAATCCGTTTCAGACTCATAGCCTGCGTCATGGTGGATCTCAATACCTAGAACGTGTCGATAATAGAGAACGACGAGCCCCCAACAATCCATAGTGTCAAATGTGCAAGACCGGTTTTTCCATGGTTTACCGATGGTTTTATCGAGGAAATCCTGAGTTGTCATACAGCCTCCAAGCCTGGCCATTCTTGTGGCTCATAAATACGTCCGATGTTTTTATTCAATGGGTTACTCATAGATAGCGTGACAGTCACACTTTCATGGTCCATCGACACATCTTTCACAAATAATTTCCATCGAGTAATGGCCTTACCTTTGTCTTTCTCATCAAATAAGCGATAAGTAGCCTCTATGGGTGTCATTCTATTGAATGATTTCCATAGTTTAAGTTTCTGCTTAAAGTCTTGTGCGACACGGCTGAATTTAACACTAGCGTCAATGATGGGCGTTCTACTTTGCTGACTGTCAGATAGTTCGAAATTACAAGGTTGATATTCAACACCACCTAGAACCTTTGGGAATACCTGATAAGACACGAGATAAATATCGCCAAATGACGGATGACTAAATTGCAGCGTCTCATAAAGTATTCTGTTTGGCCTTTGTGCCCGATACTCTCTTAGTGTAGGCATTACAACTCCTTATACTTTGGTAGAGTCTCAGTGACGATAATATCAAGCCAACTTCCAAATGATGGCGGAAACTCAACGATAATATCGTCGAATTCATCATCTGAATTATAAAGTTTCTTACTAATGACTTGACCAGTCCATGTTACAGAAGATCCATTAATACTGGTTTGCACTGGATAGGAAACAAAATGTAATTCCTGCTCCTGCAGTCCACTACCACCAAGATTAATTTTCATCCTGAACCAGCGATTGCAATTATCAAGATAGTTTGGACTTCGCAACCACTGCGCAAATGCACGCTCTTGTTGAAGTGTAAATATCCAATTCACACTCCATACAGTTTTTAAATCATCAGTTAACTTCTGAAATATAGGTGCGCCTACCTGTGGTTGATCTGTCAAGAAGCCAGTATCTAGCGTCATGCTTTTATCGGCCTTCTGCGCCAGAGGAAGCCAGTCTGGATAATCTATTATCATTTACTTTTACCTTATAGCTGATCTTTTATCAGGTATTAACTTCCTTACATTCATATATTCTTATTATCCTAAAATTTAATTTAAGGATAATTTATGCAAAAGTTTAATCGTGAATTACAGAATCACATTCTTACCGTCTGCATTGCGTCATACCCACATCACACATCATGGAATCAGTATGACCCAGAATCATTTCCAGGATTAATGGATGACCATATACTTGCTGCCAATATTTATTACCTTAGTGAACGAGGTTTAATTTCCGTCTCTCCGCAGCGCACAGATGATCCATACTCTCTTTTTGAAAATATTAGGGCTACTGCAGACGGTATAGATTTTATGATGGGTGATGAAGGGTTAAAGTCTGTGCTGGACATTAGAACAATTAAAATTCACTCTGATACAATGACTCAACTTATTGATATTATTTCTTCTTCAAATATTCCTGAAGAAGAGAAGCGTGGTATTTTATCAAAACTCCAAGAGCTTCCTGCAAGTGCCATAACACATTTGACGAATGAATTAACGGTGAAGGCTGCTCTTGCTCTGCCGGGCGCACTTCAACTAATTCAAAAGTATTTGCAGAATTTTTAGCTGAGGCTGCTTTACTAAATCTCCCCCACCCGACGTGGCGACCAAGATATATCCAAAAATCTTTCTCAGTCTCCACGTCCATGAAAAAACCGTTTTGGTGGAACACCGCGTTTTTTATTTTCATGATATCAACCTCTCGCTCTCGCTGTTGCCGATGTGTTTCTTGTGATGGATTGAAGCATAGGGCCTTTGTTATCCATATCCATAATGAATGCCTGAATGGTTAGCGTATTTCCATCTTGTGATGTCTGCGCATCAAACTTGTGGCCACCAGATGAATAGTCATTAAAGACAACATTCACATTCATACCGCCACCCTGCATATCTTTATTGGAAATAACCTTTCCATTGTCACCGGGTATCATGTATTGGCGACCGTTGTTAGCCTTGAATATCTCAGGTTTACCACCTTCACCAACTCGATACATTGAACCAGCGTCAACAGGCCCACCATTTTTACGAGCACCAGCAATTGCACCAACGCCAAGTACAGCGATTGCGGCTAAACCTATTTTCGCCGCTGTCCCCATTGACGCGATTGATGCCATAATTGCCGCAGGTGTCCAAGCGGCTGTTGTTGTGGCAGCTGCTGCCGTGCTCACTGCCGTTTGCGTTCCGATAGCAGCCGTTTGCACCGCCGTTGTTGCTGCAATGGCGCTTTGCTGTGCTGCTGCGCCAAACCAAGCAGCTTTAGCTTGCTCAATTCCAGCCTGAACAAAGGTGTTAATTAGGCTATTCAAAACTGTATTACCAATTGATCTTAATGCGTCAGAAGCCTCCATTGATCCAGTGATTATTCCTGTAAGTGCATTTGATGCGCTACCAGAGAATGCATCTAGTGCAGCCGCGGCAGCTTCGTTTCCTAATGATTGATTTCTCCAAAGCTCATACATAGCATCAGTTCTAGCTTGCTCATATTGAGTATTAGCGGCATTCATTAACTCTAAGCCACGCTGAGTAATAGCGCCTTTTTCTGTTTCGAATTGGCGGATCATCTCAAGTTTCTTAGCGTGTTCGTTAGCCAGTGCTTGAATCGGGTCATATTGCCCTTTAGCTTCAGTTATTGGGTCAATAACCGCATTTATTTTTATTTCAGCCATTCCAGCATCAAATGCCTTCATTGCTTTATTGCCTAACGCCTTAAACGTTTCTTCATCAATGAAATCATTATCAAACATGCGTTTAAGCTCTTCAGATTCTTGTCTAAATGCTCTTGCAAGTTTTAACTCTGGAGTAATTTCTTGCGACTTAATAAAGTCATCGACTTTTTGTTTGAGGTCAAAAACTTCGGCGGCTTCTTTAGCAATAGCTTTCTTTTGCTTGTCTGTCGCATCAGCACCCAGACTTTGAACAGCGTTAAAAATAGCCATCTCTCTATTTACGTTAGCTGCGCCAGAACTCAATAATTCAAATTCTTTTCTTAACGCCTCAGTCTGTTGCTGTTGTTTTTTAATGGCATCGTTAATACGTTTAGCTTCGTTATTTCCTGATTTTGATGTCTTGTTTTGATTTGTTAACTTTTCCCTAGCCTCGGTTTCTTCTTTAATCAGTTGTATATAACGCTTTACCTGTCCCTCATCAGTCATGCCCATTTTGGCGGCCATGACGCTTGCACGATACTCTATCGCCGCATCTTTGCCATCCTTCATCTCTATTTTTAATGCAGTAACATTATTTTCAAGGTCTTGTAGCATCACTTCAAAGTTATTTGATAACTTCGCTTCTAATGCTGTTCTGAGGTTCGAAATAGCAATTTCTGCTTCCTCTGGAGGTACTTTTGCATCCTCAAGTGATTTAGCAAGATTGTCTATCTGGGTTTCTATATCTGCAATAACCGGAGAGCCTAGCTCTAATGTTCTCAACAATAATTCGTTAGCTTCACGAACTCCGCCAACGGATTTTAGATATAAAGCATTAGCTTCTATTTGTTCGTCGGTTTTACCTGTCCTTTCTTTTTCTGTCTTGTTTAATAATTCCAGTGATCGGGAATAATGCTTATTTTCTTGTGTTAGGTTTGCTTGCTTCCCCTCAAGATCGCTTAGTTTATTTTGTAGTTCATTTAAAGTGCTACTATAGTCTCTTAAATTGTTGGATTCATACCATTTATCGGGATCATCCTTCATATTTTTTATCTGTGCTCTTGTATAGCTTATTTTTTCTGCTAATAAATCAATCTCTTTTGTGTTTGCCTTAATAACTGACTCTGCCTTGGTTGCAGCGGCTGCAGCTTGTTTAGCGTTAAGCTCATCTAGTTTATTGATAGCTTCGTCAATTTTTGACTTATAATCATCAATAGATGAATTGTTGCTCATTGATTGATAAAGCGCATACACCCCTGCTGCGGCTAACATAAACAATCCAGTAGGACCACCCAATAATGCCATTGCGCTTTTCAATCCATTCATGGCAACACTTTGTGCCTGTGTGGCTAGCGTTACTTTTGCTGACGCTGCGGCAACTGCCTCATTTGCTGACTTTAAGGTTGCTTTACCTTTCTGCTCTAGCGCTATTGCTGCGTTTAATCGTTTAGTGGCAAGAGCTTCTGCCTCTTTTGCTGCTGCAATACGGGCCTCTATTGCGGCTATTTCTTTACCAGTGACTGATAACTGTGTCTTTATTTTATTTTCGGTAGCGTAAAGTGCATTTTTTGCTTTAGTTACCGCCATTAAATTCTTTTCGCTAGCCGTCATCTGGTAGTTTTCTTCCGCGTCTTTAACCATCAAAATTTGACGCTGACGAAGTGCCTCCAGATCCTTCATTTTTGCATCTGTAGAGCGCTCTATTTCAGTAATAGTGCTTTTTTCAGCACTAACTGAGGCTAACTTGCTTTGAGCTTCCTCTTTTGCTGCTTTTGCATTTAATACTTGCTGAGATGCGGCAGCTTGAAGTGATTCTGCTTCTTTTTGCGCTGATTTAGCGTGTTCTAATTCTGCTTGAGTGGCTAGGATCGCGGCTTTTGTGTGCTGAACAAGTTGACTTGTTGCACTACCAACATTGCTAACATAGCCAGCGCCAAATGTTCCTGACACAGTACTTAAGACTCCAGCAAATCTATTGTTCACCTGAGTCGCTTTCTCTGTTTTTGCTGACTGAGCGCCAATACTGCCAGCTAACTCAGACATTTTTCTGGATAGTTTGTTTACCTCTGGCATTTTTAGAGAGGAACCAACATTAGCGGCCGTTCTATCTAGCTTATTAAGCGCTTCTGTGGTTTTTTTTGTTGAGTTATTCATCTCCTCTAGGGATTTACTTACTTCCTTTTCACCTTGCAATAAAGGCTTTATGTCCATTGATACTTGGTAAACAATACCGCCAACTTTTTGTTCTGACATTTTAAGTCTCCTAAAAAAGAAAACCCTGCCAAAATGACAGGGTCTTATGCGCAAAATATGAAATTTTTATTTGTGTGAATCATATATTTTATCAAGCACGCTTTTAGCTATATTAAAGTTATTAATATTTATGATTTCATCTACTGATTTATTATTCCTGTATGGATAATACCTTATTGTTACCTTTGGGTTATGATTAAGCTTTTTAATTATATCTGTAGCTTTTTCTCCATAATATATCCCACCTAATTCGGATTCAATCGGCTTATCTTTATCAAATCTAATTAGCGATCTTGATGATTTTAATACTCCATTACCAACATACACTTGATACCCATCAGTATCTTTTGTCACGGTTATATTATTGGCCGACAAATAACAAAAATACTCATCTGTCATCGCGTCGCTTTTACACCCAAAAGACCATAGTCCATTACTGCCATCAATTCTTCCAGAACCATCCTCATGATACACACCTATGTTATGTCCTTCTATATTAAAATGTTCCTTTGGTTTAATCACGTATGCAGTATCATCTCTATTTTTCCATATACTGCACTCCAAATAACTGTTTGGCATTAATTTATTAGTAGAAAATATAGATTCACTAATAATTACTTCTCTAGGCTTTATTTTTGAGTATGTTAATTTTGTAAATTCTTTACATCCCAACGCTCTTACTTCAGGGATATCATTCATCCATGACACTTCACTTTTTTCAACCACTATTGCCTTAGCTGAAGGCATAAATAATATTAGCAAAGATACTGTTAATGTTACCTTCCTCACAACACCACCCTCGTTAGTTAATTTGTTATTAGTTTAGCTGTTTGTGGTGCAAAGAAAAGCAAAAAGCCTCAGTTAAGAGGCGTGTGACTTATTTAAATTGCGGTAATCATTTAGTGGGTCGCAAATGAATAATAATCTTATTGAGTTAAAGTTAAAAACTGCACCTCTTTAAGAGGTTCAGTTAATAGCTTCCCAAAACTATTGAGTTAGTTATCATCTTTTAGATGGTGAGTTGTTGGTTATTATTTTTTGGTTAGTTGTTCTAACTTGCTCAATATGAGAGCCTGACTTGTTTTGATTTCATTAATTTTAGCCTCCACCCTCTGTATATCTTGATTCATTTCTCTCAGTTGATATTTACTTATATTTTCTACAATCGCTTCAATTTTAGCTATTCTTTCGTTCATCTTATCACCTTTGATTAACAGCCCATCCTTGGGCTTGGGGGTTACTGATAAATAATGTTTTGAGGGTTTCTTATTCCGTGAAGAATTCGCCAATTATCTAATTGATTTCTATTTATATGTATGTGGTTAGTCGCTTTTTCGAGAATAACTCTGCAAATCTCTGCATTTCTCTTCGCCTCTCTTGGCGCTTCGTAAAACTTACCTTCTAGGCGATGCTCTGCAACGTGCAATAGTGGGTGAATAGCCGTCATTGCATTAGCCATTGAATGATTGAATTTCCACATCCAGCACAGAAACTGTAAATCATCATCACTTAATGATGCTGAGTCTTTGGCTGAGTATGTTCCCTTTTTACGGATTGAAGGTAATACCTCATTCGTAACCCACCGTCTAAATTTATGAGGAACAGAGCCTTTTTTAATTGCATCTCTACATCTCAACACAAGAGTGTACATTCCAGACTCTGAAATGATATTTAAGCTCTGAGCACCACACCCTGCCTGACTCTCGGTTAAACCGATGGTCTCTTTTTCATCATCATCTAACTTATACAAAGCATCGGTAACATTGGAAATATTAAGCGCTCTACAAACATCAACAGCAACAAACCAAGGATCATTTTTATAGTTAATAGTTCTTATTTGGGTATCACCAAAAACAAACGGAGTGAAAGAGACGATTTCGTTTTTCATGCCGCCACCTCCACGTTTAATAATTTAGCTAATTTGGATAAACCTTTTGCTGTAACACGAACTTGTGATACTTGCTTATCTTCACCAGTAGAACTTTTAACAACAGTGACTTTATGCTCAAGCAACCCTTGTTGGATTTTATCTTGATACGCAATCCAAGCAGTTCCAAGACGGCGATAAATCCATTTGCTATGACTCATTAAGTCAAACAATGATTTAGGCTTAACTTGTAATTGTTTGGCGGCATCAGTAACACACAGAGAACCTTCTGCTTTAGCAATACGAGTTAGCGCGTCAACATCAGGTTTCATTTCCTCAACTTGGTGTTCAAGGTGCATAACCTTTTCGGTGTAAGAAATTAAAGCATCACGTAAGAAAGCAGGGTCATTAAGTGCCATCATTGGATCAATAGATGGTTTAGCGTTTCCAATCTCCAAGTCATACCATCTGTCAATCACAGCTGCTCTACGTTTGATATCATATCCAGTGACTAAGATTTCAGTATGCCGACGGTCTAATAAGAACTCGTACACATAACCTCTATCATCAAAATTAATTGTAATACCTTGAATTTTATTATGATTTAAAAACGAGATCATCTCATTCTTTGTAGTTCCCCAAGCATATGAACGTACCTTTTCACCATTATCTGACGCATATAATGCTGGAACCATTGCGCGAATATCTGAATGAACAGCACTAATTTTTTTACCCGTTAGTTTGGCTATCTCTCTACTAGACATGGTGACAACTTGGTTGTTAACTGCTAAAGTATTCATAGAGTTATTTCCTTTGGTTAGGTTAACTTTACTTGAAGCCCCACTGGTTGCCGCCATTGGGGTTTTGTTTTTTCTAAATAACAATTTCACCTTTCTTCTCCATCTCATCTAATAATTTTAAGCGGTAGACGATATCAGAGTGCTTAGAGCGCATGTATTTTTGAGCTGTTTTTATAATCCCTTCTTCTATCTCTGGTGGTATACGCACTTGCGTAGGATTAATTTTTGATACATTATTCATTTATGAGTCTCCATGAGTTTATCTAAGACAAACTCATAATAAAATATACAAACCAACAAAACAAGAGTTTTTATGAGTTATTTACACATTAAAACTCATTAACTGATAATCGATTGATATTATGACTTTTGATGAAAACTTTCCAAAACGCCTATCTTCTGCGAGAAATGTTGTTGGATTAACCCAATCAAATTTAGCATCTATGGCTGAAACAGTAGTTCGGCAAATAGCTGCATATGAAGCTGGCGATGCCAGACCTAGGGCTAAAACCTTAAAAAAAATAGCCGCTGCTCTTGGTACTACCGAAGAATGGTTGTGCTCAGGAATTGGCTCAGGGCCAACAACAGAAACATTTTCTAGGATTAGAAATATAAAGCAGATACCTATACTTGCTGATGGAGTTATTGATGAATTTATCCATGCTGATCATATTGAGCCGGGAGCTAAAATGCACCCGTGTGATATAGAGCTCAGCGAAAAGGCTTTCGCCTTTAAGGTTAGAGGTGACTCAATGGTCTCTAATATGGGGGTAGATGAAATCAGCATTCCCAATAATTCCATCGTTACAGTAGACCCACAACAAGAGTTTTCTAGTGGCGGTTTGGCTCTTATATCCCAAAACAATGACCTCGTTAGAGTTAAAAAAGTAGTTATTGAAAATGGATATGCAAACATAATCTCACTTAACCGTGTTGATTATCCTGCTGAGATTTGCGAAATTTCACACTTAGATTATATATATCCTATTGTAAAAGTTGAAATTTATATAGATAAAAAGCCAAAATCTAAATTTGCTTGGGAAGAAGATTTTCTGCCGTCAAAAAAGGTTACTAATAATTCTACTAGCGGGAGCCTTATAATATATCCAGCTCAAGGTGAGCCAGTTCCTAACATGAAAGAATTAATAGAACTCTATAAATCACTAGACTCAAAAGTGAATATATTAATGCAACAAATTAAAAAATAACCCACAAAACAAAGGGCACGGATGCCCTTGTTTACTTTCTTTTCCTACTCACCAGCCTACGCTTACCACTGATCAGCTCATCATTCCGTTTATCATCTTGTTTCATGATGTTGTCATATTCTTCTTTGGTGAAGCCTTTTTCATCAGGATATTTAGCTTTGAGCATCATCTGAAATTCAGTCATGGTTAGCTGTTCGGCTTCCTCTCGATTCATACCAAAATGAGCACGAGCTGAGCTAATGTAGTCAATTGCCATAAACTCATCTGAGAATTCGTTTTTGCCCTCATTGCGTTGCAGTTTGCGGATCTTCGCTTTACCGATAATTCCGTGAGTGAATAATTCTCGAGCAATGACGATAATGTCAGCGATTGGCATCTTACCATTTTTATAGACAATACCTCGCTTACCCGATCTCCATTCACCAATAATTTCTGAACAATCATCATCACAACACGCCTGCATCACTATCATTGCAGTTTGTAGGATATTGCGTCCGTATGTTGGTTTGCTAATGGCTTTTATTAACCACTCAGGAATAACCCTGTAGCTCATTACGGCACGAGTAATTAACTCTTGCACCTCAGCACCATTTAATTGACCGTAGGCTTTCACAATCTGTTTAGGCTCACCGATTCTTGTCATATTGATGAACGATGGTCTAAATAAGTAATCCTTTTTATCAGTAGAGATAACCATCTCCCCGATTTCTAAAATAGGCGTCATAATCCCTCCTGAATATTATCAAGGGCACTCGAAAGCACCCTTTGTAATATTAAGCAGCGGTAACAGTGACCACGCATTTTGCAGTTTTACTACCATCTTCGGATGTAACAGTGATATTTGCAGTACCTTCGGCAACGCCACGCACAGTGACTACATTCACAAGCTGAGTAACTGTTGCAAAGTTAGGCTTATCGCTTACAGCGGTGTAGTTTTTGTTCGTTGCATCGGTTGGGGTAAATTTGACGGTAAATGTCTTGGTTTCGCCGACTTTTACAGCCAGAGTGGCTGGCTCGACAGTAATACTTTCAACAACGATTTCTTCTTGTAGCCATTCAACCGTTTCTGCATCAGCAACTTTCAACTCACCAGAATAAGTGGAAATTTCTTTTGTTGGGAACTCCATAGACCATGATGTAAATAACATATAGCCCTGAACAACATCAGAACCATCACCTTTCATATCAAGTTGAATCCAATAATCTGGTTGGCGACCAGCTTTGATTTCATCAAGAATTTCTTTTGCAATATCGAAAGCAGAAGTAGATCCAGTTACGCCAGCCTTCTTCAATTCACCATCAAAACTAATGGTGAAATCAGCACCAGTGACGATTGATTCTGTTAACCCTTTGATATCATCAGCATTAGACGTTACCGTCTCCATACCAAAATCGAATGACTTGCTTGTTAACGCACCTAAACGTAAGAACTGATCTTGTGCTGGTACTTGGTCAGGGCATCCTTTTGCAATACGGATAATTCCCGCATTACCCATCACCAACCCTTTTTTGTCAGGACATTGTGACATGTTATAACCTCTTTATTTGCAAATAAAAAAGGCCGCATAAGCGACCTGTTGAGATGTGTTTAATTTAAGATGTACAGCGGAAAGAAAGCTTGAGGATAAACCGACCTTCTTCTGTCGGTATCGGCCTTGGTAGACCGCCTAAGTTGTAGATTGAATTGAGTTCGCAATCTAATGAGTTGTTAGCAACGTAATTTAGAATTTCATTAGCTCTTATCACTGTTGGCTCAGGGTCTTTCCATGCAGACACAAGAATAAGTACCACGAAATCATCAGCACCTAAATCAGCAAATCGACCGCTACTATCATCAGGTTGAATAACTGCGTATTGCTGGTGTCTTGTATCTTCTTCTTCGTCCCACGCAAACCTTTGAACAATGAAACCATCTAGTAAATTACCTCTGTTTAAGTAGCGCTCAAACTTCTCATGTATCATATTTGAAGCTCCCGTCTAACTGCTCTGTCTATATCAGCTCTCGCCTCCTCGAAGGACAATTTTAGAAACTCTTTCTTTGCCGTTGAGCGCCTGAATTTTTGCTTAACTCTAGGATCATGAACGTAAACTGCATAGTTAGCGGAGTAACCAACCCTGCCAGTAACTAATGTTCCGTTAACCTTGACCTCTCTGAATTGTGAGTTTATCAGGGTTGATGTGTCACCAATCGGCGTGTATAAGAATGACAGCTCACTACCAATCAACAAAGCAGACTGAATAGCTCTCATCACTTTCTTGCCCTGTATATCACCAACAAGCGCTCTAAGGTTTGCGTTAGCCTGAGAAATACCCCTTACTTTTGCGCCCATATCACACCGCCGTTATCAGAGTGTAGTCATCTGCAATATGCTCAAATAGGTCTTCATCGCGTTTGATGAATTTTATTTCATCAGCACCGACAGATAACGGATCGCCTGAGCGCTTACCAATAGCGATAAAGTCACCTTTTTTAGCATCAGCATACTCAGTCCAGAAAACCAACTTAATGGTGATTTCAGAGCCAACATCCAACTTTCCAGACTTAAGCTCACTACCATAGCCACAAAGAAAATGAACCGGCTCTGAGAATGTAACTTTGCCGTATTTATCTTTTCCGTTTGGTCGCCATAAAGTAGCCCACGAGGTGTAAGCCCAATTCGCAACTGAACTCATTACGCCCCCCTACACATACAGCCACCTTTCGCTATCCACAAACCAGCATGAGCAGTTTGAGTTGGATCGGTTGGTATTAAATCATTTGCACAACCGTACTTATCCAAGCCACGCAAGAGTGATGCAGCCGCCTTCCATCTATCACCAAACGATTGATATCGAAATGAGCGTGATGCGCCATTAGGTGCTGTTTGTGAGCTGATATACTTATCACCTTGACCAAGCGCCATAAGTGATAGTAAGTACATCTGGATTAACAGTGCGGTTGCTGATGGATAGTGTTTATCAAGGCATTCTTGAATACTACCTACCTGTTCAATAAGTGCGTCGAGAATAAAATCAGGCAATTCTATTCCCTGCCCTGTCAGGTACTCTTTGGCTTGCTCTTTTGTGATCATTATTACCTCACAAAGCAAAGCCCCCGAATTCGAGGGCATAAAAAAAACCGCTTTCGCGGCTATTCGTCTTTGTCTTTTTTAGACTTGGCTTTTGGTGTGGCTGGAACCAGTTCAGCGGCATCATTAGATAATGCTCTAACATTAGCCTTAAAGGCTGGATGAAGATTTTCTAACTCAACCACCTGACCCTTTTCGACACCATGCCAAGGGATAATAACCTCGTACTTTGTCATTGCAGATCCCTAGCTCAGTTTAGCACCGTAAACCACACCTGACTTTCCGTCACCGTCACGAGTAATTTGCAGACCTGCTGCGCTCATGATTTGGAAGTTATAGTTTTCCTGTGGCATAAAGCGAGGTTTAGGAACAACACCTGTTGCCATACCAACTAACGGTGTCACTACATCTTTACGGCGTTGATAAGCGATAAACTCAGAGCCTTTAAGCGCATAAGTAGGGCGAATTTCTTTCACGCCAGCATACGGTAGTAATGTGTCGATAATGCGACCATTTACCACGCTATTACCAGCACCAGCACCGACAGAAACAACCACAGGCTTGATTAAGTTACCCCATGCTTCGTAGCTCACCCACATAATATCGTAAGCGTCCACTTTGTTGTTGAATGCAGTCTGACCGAACGCACCACCAAAACCAAAGAACGCTAACAATGCAGGCAAGTCAGCAGTGGTTAAATCGATATTAGCACCAGAAGCTCCTAAGTCGATTTTCGCTGTGTTGCGGTGATTTTTCAGGCCTTGGCCTTTGTACCCCTCAACACTAATAGATGCATCACCATTTAAGAAGTAGTTAACTACTTTCTTATTAAATTGACGCATTTTTGCAGTTTGAGAATCAAGAACAAGGTCAATACCAACTGTGCTTAAACCAGCAGCATGACGCCAGTTAACACCAAAGCCAGCGGTAAATACTGGGATTGGGTCACCATCAGAACCATAATCGGTGTGATCATGAGAGTATGGCGCTTGACCATCAATGCTGATTGACACGTCATCAGCAATATCACCAACCACGTTATACAGTTTCGCTGTTTTGCCAATTGGTAACACTGTTTGCAGGCCCATTAAATCATTGACGATTTCCATGCCTGTTTCTTGGTCGCGCAACTGAATAATGTTGTTATCAACTTCTTTCCAAAAGTCCTTAGAGAAACCACCTGACTGATTTGCCGCTAAAGTTTCACCATCCATAACGCTTTGATATTGGTTAATCATCAGGTTATGTTGCGTGTTATAAATATTACGTGTAGCCCATAGGCTATCCCACTGGCGTTGCAGTCGGCTATTTGTTGCTAAAGTTTCAGCAGTATAAAACATAGTTTTTTCCTTTTAATTACGCAGCATCCACAGTGCCAACACGAAAGCGAACACGAATGAAATCATCAGCTTTTAGCGTCACTTCATCCTGAGAGTAGCCAATTACTGATTCCGTATCAGCGGATGCAAGAGCACCTTTACCATCAGCACCAAGCTTGATCGGAGAGTCTTTTTTATAAGTGCCCGCAGGAACCAATACAGCCATCTCTCGACCTTCTTCTACATACTCACCAACCAGAGAATCACCAACCTGAACGCCATCACGAATAGATAGCCCTTGGTGATATGCTGGATTGGCTACATAAATGCGACCGGATAATGCGGTGGCTTGAGCGAACTCATTGTCTGCGTTAATAACAACAAAAGTGCCCGGCAACGTAACTGCTTTTGCTGCGCGAGTTTCTGTGATTGATTTACCGTCAAGGTTTACACGGCGATAGCGACTAGTAGCCATTATTTAGCACCTCCAAAGTATGCTGCTGGATCTGGTGCGCCAGTTTGCTCTTGCTGTGCGCCTGAGTTGCCGGCCAAACTTGCTGCGTCACCAATTTGTTTATGCATGTCGATCAGTGCTTGACCTTGCAGTGAGTTAGCCACCACTTCACCGTATTTTTCGGCAACTGCTTTACGCATTTCTGCTTCTTCTGCGCGTTGGTTTGCGGTTAAAGTTTCTTTTAACTGATCTTGATTGGCTTGCAACGTATCAATTTTTGACGTGATACCTTCCAATGCTTTTGTTACGTTCGCAGCAATTTGATTGCCGATTTCTGAATAAAGCTCTGTTTTTTCTTCTTGAGTTAAAGGCATGTCGCCCTCCGTGCTGTTATTGATTGCAGGGCTTGCCTGCGGTTTACTGAAAGCTGATTTAAGTTTGTTTGTTACAACCTTCACCCACGACTCTTGACGCTCAACTTCTTCGCCTTGCGCATCAAAGGTGATGTTGCCATTTTCATTTGTGTAGGAATGTAGTTTTGCATTACCTCCATCGATAACGATTACTGCATGAGTGTCTGTGAAGTCCGATACCCACACGTAACCATCACCAGCAACGAACTGTTTCTTTGCGGCCATTTCAAGGCGATGTGATTTTTCACGATAAGTTTCACCAACTAGAGCGCCACTGTTAGTTTTAACCTCTGTGGCTTGGTCAGCATTAACCATCATTCCGACACCTTGAGCTGGTGTTGCTGCGCCTGACTCATACAGCAGAATTGCGTCATGATCCATGCTGTGTATCTTTGCAATCCAGTTATAACCCTGCGCTTTCTGTTCTTCGTTTGCTTCGATCTGCTCAAGAAAAACAGCAACGCTTGTATGAATTGGCTCTGAACTTTCACCACTTTCAATCGCTTCGACGCGCTGAAGAACTTCTTTACCGCCTTCTGACTCTTTAGCCTTATCTACATCTATCCACTTTTCTAAATAGATGCGATTACCGACCTTGGAAACATTTCTGTTTGCTGCGCCGATATACCCAACATTAAGACCCTCGAAAGAAAGCGCTGATACAAACTGACCATCAAGCGTAGGGTGGCCTAATGGCGCAGGAGTGCCTTCTAACTCTCGGTAATGGGCGTCAATCTCACTTGCTGGATATAATCCACCATTCATAATGACGTTTGCAGGAAGCGTGTAGCTTGGGATAATAATGTGTTCACGACCGTTGTATGTTTCACGCCGAATAGAGGCGCTATTAACTTTTGTCGTGACATTTACTTGAATTGGCATCAGTTATTCCTCCGCCCATTGATAACCACGTTCTTTCATGGCTTCTTTTTCCTCTAACAGTTTATTGATGAGAGTCTTGTTGTAAGGCTTGCCATCTTTATCAACAAGAACGGTTACAGTTGAGCATTTGCAGTTAATTGAGTTAGCATCACGAGCCCACCAATCACGCTGCTCATCAGACGTAAACATCTTCCCGTGTCTAGCTGCATGATTAGCCCTTGTTGTTGGGCTTAGTGCGGAGATATGAATCTCACGAGTTTCAAGGTTAAGTATTTCCTTGGCTTCGTCAGCTTCATCTAATCGTGCCCTACGCAATGCGCTTGGTATCTCTGTCCTTGCTATCCGATTAGCTCTGCGAGTTTCAATGCCAGCTTGATTAGTTAGGTTTCTCGCCACTTCACGAGGATTTAAACCTCTCGCGATACCATCTGTGAGAATGCGAGCCATGTCAGCTTTAACCTGACCAGACAGCCCTTTCATCTCCTCAAACACACGAGCACGAACTAGAGCCATTCTTAGTTGATATGGCTCACTCATCAGTATCGTTGCAACACTTTGCTGAGTAGCTGCGTAGACAGTTGATTGCTGTGCTAAGTTTGCATACTGTTGCGCTGTTCCTCTTTCGTATGCTGTGCTGACGTATTCGAGGAAAAGAAAGTTACCGAACTCACCGCCACTCAGAAGCACCTCATCAACCATTAGCTCGCCATCTCTCAATAGTATTGATAGATAGTTAGGGTCTAAATCGAATTGGTATTTTCTATTGACGACAGGCTCAGATGGGATCCTGTTAAGAAGTTGAATGTAGCCTTTTGATATTTTTCGAATGCGTTTCGCAAACTCTCTCATTGCGCCACGCTCTAGTTTATCGACTGATGTTGGATCAGCTTTCGTTCCGGGTCTTATCGCCGTCCTTATCTTCTGTATCTTCATTAGTTTCACCTAATGGCTCTTCGCTGTCATTTTCATAGCCAGCCGCCTCCCTAATTTCTTCGACACTAAACACCGGCTCACCAGTAGCAAGAGAGGATTGATTAATTCGGCTCATCTTCTCGGCGCTATCGAGCTTCTCAATAGCCGATTGCTCGTTTAAATCATCCCAAACAACCGTTTTCTCACCGATAGGCTCTAGCACCTTGATGTTAATTAGGTGGTCGATGAAGTCCTCTATCTCAAATGAGAGTTCGCTTTCTCTGCGTGATTGGCATCGTGAATTGAAATACCGGTTATCCTCTGTACTGGCGCGCTCTCCTGTTTGAGTCATTGCAAGTATCCTTGCAGGGATATCAAGCGCTGAAGATGCTGTTTGTAGGTTAACCATATAGGTTGGTGTCGGATCTGATACAGCACTAACCAGAGGTGAAACGTTAGCCCCCTGAGTAACAAGAACCGAATCGTTACCGATGTTAATTTCTCTGGCAACTTCGTTATATATTTCCTGCAAGCCAGAGACATCAACGCCGTACATTCTCGCTATTTCATCTAACCTAGACTCTTTGTCGTAGTTGATATTTAGCTGTCTTGCTGCGTTTTTAAGGAATGACTCACCAGACCCCCCCTCAACCTTTTCAAGACTTACAAAGGCGTTATAGGCAGGCTCAAGAAAGCCGATAGCGTCAACTGAATAATCACCTAGAATGAAAATCCTATCCGGATGAATATTGATATTTCTAGTCCCGCCATTTGGTAGCGTCTCCGTGTACTGCCACATGCTAGGTTGACCGTAATTAGGAGAATTAATGTCAGTCACCCAATCAGTAGGCTTAATTGCATTCGCCCATGCTGGCGTTGCCTTTTTAAGTAACTTTGACTTCGTTACAGGCTCATGCCACTTTCCACTATCATTGATATGAAGAATTAAACCCGCATAACGACCAACAAGACGCTTCTGATCTGCTTCTTTGAACGCTTTCCAAATACGCTTATTCACGTACTTTTTAAATGAAGCTTCCCAAGTTGTTTCTTTCTTGTATTTATCTGCTTTATCACCCTCAATCACTTGAGGTGATGTTTTCCAGCAATTACCTACGAGTTTTGTTACCCCACCAAAAGCAATCCCACCACGGCGAAATAGTTTATATAAATCCTCAAAGGTTAAATCTTGTTTGAATCCGTATTCACACCAAGCAGATGATCGCTTCGCATCAAGCCCCATGGTTGGATTAACCAAAGCCATACGGGCACGAGCTATCGCATCACTCACCATGTGATTGACGGCTAGTTTCATGTTTTCTTGCATTATCGCCTCAGTAATCGTTTTGGAACCAATAGGCCTGCGTTTGATTTTTGTGTGATATACCCATCAAGCCCATATCTAACCGCATCCCAGCAGTGGTTGTTCTTATCCTCAATAACGGGAAGAACCTCACCAGTGATCCGGTCTGTTTTATACGAGTAAAGACGGGCTTCTTTTGCTGTTTCTTTACAGCGAGGATGAATGATTATTTGCTTGAATCCGCGTAGATGTGTAATGCCATCTTCTACGCTACCTTGCCATTTTTTAGCGGCAGAGATATTGAAACCTTGGCGCTTTAAATAGCTGATTGTTTCTGGTCGCGCGGAGTCTGCTTTAATCGGCCACTTGCGAGACTCAGGTATCTTGTCGTAAAACGCTGGCATGTGGTCAAGCTCAACACCTATTCCGTATGCCTCATACTCGATGTACAAGCAGTCGTTTAGAATGAACTGGCGCAATAGCGTGTTAGGGTCTTTTGCAAAACCGAAGTCAGCACCGAATAGTAATCTGTCTGCTTTCTGCCATAAATCATCAGGAAACGATTTAACAACGTATTTATTTGCTAATACCTGCTTATCGGAGTTTTCAAGATAAGCCCCTTCCCATATCCACGCGTAAGTAGCAGAGTCCAATCTTTCCTGATCGCTTAATCGCTCTTCTTCAAGTACTGATGGAAACCACGGGTTATCTCCGTAATTCATCTCGACAACGATGGCATTATCAGGTGGATTCTTTCTAAAGCGTTTATCTGTAGCACTACCGTCTCTTTCCGGGTTCCATGTCACCCATATTTCAGACCCAGCCTCACGAACGGTGGGCGTTAATTTAGTCCATGCTATTTCTGATACTGATTCAGCCTCATCAACCCAAGCAATTAATATTCTCGCTTTAGACTTAATGCTATCTAAGTTATGTCGTAACCCTGCAAACACATAATTGACAGAGCGACACTTTGTGCGGATATACTTCTCGCCAAGTTCATAAAAGTCATTCAACCAAGGCACAGACCTAATCGCCTGTTTCACTTCCTCCATGGATGACTCTTCGAGTGAGTTCATGTATTCGCGAGCGCAAAGTATTACACCTGATTGACCATTCATCGCAGCCATGTAGCCACGAATCGCTGTCATTAATGCAAATGTTCTTGTCTTTGCAGATCCTCGCCCACCGTGTGAGCATCGATAGCGATAATTACCTTCAAAAGCTGGAATTAATTTAGGCGGTATTTCAATCCTTGCTACCGTCATTGCTACCTCCGGCAACCAGAACTATTTTTGTCGGTGACATTGATCCGTCAGATGATTTCAAATCAATATCCTGAGTTACCTTGTCCCCATACTTTTTAGGGCTCATTCTTGCTAAAGCCCACTTTCTGGTATCTATCCTTAACCTTGCCTTAGCAACTGCCGATGGTTCTTCTGTTACATCATCAGCAATATCAAACAACTCTTCAAACACGGCATCAGCTCTTGATTCCATCGCTTTCGCGTACTGTTCACGAAAGTCAGGGTATTCTCGCAACCAACGCATGACTTTAGTTGTGTTTGGCATTCCTGGTCGCTTGCATACAGAACGCAAACTTTCACCATCGGCAATTAGAGCGCATACATCGTCCGCCACCTCTGGTAAGTAATCAGAAGGGCGACCCATTTTCTTTTCAGTCGCCATTAATCAGCCTCTTTTAGAATAATTAACTGGTTTCGTTTATATATCTCCGGCAATCAATGACACCGTTAAGGATATAAACCTATATAAAACTCTATCAATGCCACTCAAAGAATGACATTTGTAGAATTTTCTAAAATGAATAATCATTTACTGTTCAACTACTGGCACATATTTAATATCACTAATCTCATCAGGTGATATGTATACCCATGATCCATCTAGTGATGCGATACCGATTAACCCGTTCGTCACACGAGGCTCTTTAGTGGTCATCATGCCTTCGTAGGTTGTTCCGTCTTTCTTAGTTGCTATTACGTGGTATTTTTCTGACATGATTACTCTCTGTGAGTTGCCGACCGTAATTTGTATTCATCATATGGAATATATGCTTTCCCAGTGTTTACATAGCACTCAAATCCACCCATTTTTGTCTCAATACCAGTGATACCCTGATACTGATTACACTGATATGAATTAACGCCATACATCACCCCAAAGGTGAGCGTAAAACAAAGTAAGATAGTTACAGTGAAAATGGTTAAAACCTCAATTAGACATGACTTGAAATCATCATTCATAAATAGGCATCCTTTAAATTTCTTCAAACCGTGTATTAATAGTCACGCCGTGTTTAACGATAAATTGACTAACAATAGATGGGTTGGGCTCAACGAGAAATACCAATGAGAACAAATGCAAGCATTCAACATAATAAGGCACCCACCACTTCATTTTTATGGTTGCTACCATTCTTCGTGTTTTCATATTCCACCCAATAAAAAAGGCCACTAGGGCCTATTCTTTCTTGCCAAATATCGACTTAAGAACCCATAGAATTACCGACAATCCAACTACAGTTCCCCAGTTGATGTTTATTGCCAAGTCGAATCCTGCTGAATCAGCAAACCAGTTCCAAATATGTAGCAAGCACCATGACAAGAAGAAACTTATTGATAGAGCTACAACCATAAATATGGCTAATATTGCAAAAGATTGACCTGTTGTTAGTCCAGTTTTTTTTATTTTCATAGTGATATCCTCATGCCGCTAATCTATGCATCTCATCGAGCAATGGTTGCTTATGGTTTTTATTAAACAACTTAGTTAATTCATCCTTTCGTTGTTCAAAGCTCCATCCCATTGAGATAAACACTGTGTTGGCTCTTTGCAATTCAGTTACGCAATGTATTTGCTCTGGAGTTAGGTAATCACGAATAGGCTCTTTCTTTCCTATTTCGTTATGAACACGAAACTTAGCAGATGTCATACCAAGCACAATACGATTAATTAAGTCTGCCTCGTTACTGAAGTGATGAGGTGAAATAGTTTTACCTTGCTCTTCTCTCGACTTTTTAACTGCATCAGTCATTGGCTTATATTCCAATCTTGATGTGTTTCTATCTAATTTCTTAGCAGCCAAAGCCGATCGCATTTTAAAGAACTCAGAAACAAGCCTTTTCTTGAATACCCTAACAACATCATTATTACGCATATATGTAATTAACAACGTTGCCTGCTGCTCATTAAGTAACGCCACCTGTTGTTTCTGTCGTCCACCATCGGTATCAAAGGATCGCATTTCAAATGCTACCCTTCCAAATTCATTAAGGTCATCGACATAGTGACGAACAAGTTGAATTACTGTTTTGTGTTTCTTTTTAACTCCATCGGCGATTGCAGAAGAGCTAGTTAACAAATCAAACTTTTTAATTTCCACTAAAGACATGGTGTATTTCCTTATAGAAAAGCGAACCTGTTCACCAGAAATAACCGCCCCACAGAAAACACCATTAACGGTTTTTCTCAGGTTCGACTTTCTGTAAGGTTCTGTGAGTGTTTTTAATTGCGCGGTGAATGCACAGAGTGAAATACGTAGAGTTCGCAACCATCATCACGTATCACTACGTTAATCAGGTCGCTTCTAGTCTGTTCCTAGCAGTCAAGATAGGGATCGACCTCCTTAATGGATAAACGACTTATCTAATTGCTGATATATATATTTACTTAAGCTATACTAAGTAATTATCACTATACTTTGATTAATATCCTGTTAGTTTGCCCATGCACCCATGCTGGGCTTTTTTTATTCTTTTGGAATGCTTTTATCTAATTCTTCACGGAATTGAGTTGGGTTATCGAAACCTTGTGCTGCCATGATATTTCTCCATTAAAAAGCCCCGCTATTGCGAGGCTCGTTGTTGTTCAATTTCCCGTATTGCTTTCTTAAAGCTCTGTTAGGTATCTTCCATATTTAATCTTGTCACACTTCACGCATCGCCAAACACTACGTTTCCCGTTTAGATAGTTGATTTCATCTCCGAATATTTGACGCTTTAAAACATATTCGTGTTTGCAAAATATTCTTTTGAGTAGGCTCATCGTAAACACTCCGTTTTAATGTAATCCTGTAAATACAAAGTTTGCTGTTCGTTCTCGACTATCATTTCTCTGAGACGTAGATAATCCTGTTCAACTGCTTTGTTAAGTCGTGCGGTGGCTTCATTGCTTCTGCTTTCGGCGGAATTTTTGGTGACTGCTGGACACTCTGCTTTGACGTACACCCGCTTAGAACCAGAGCTAACAGCATCACGAAGAGTGTTGATTTCATTCTTTGCACTGGCTAACTCCTGTGAGTGACGAATATCGAGTTGGTTTAGTCGAGTGATACGGGCCTGATAGTCTTTGTTGATTTCGACTTGTTGTGATAACTGATTGGTTGCTGTGCTGTAATCTTTGCTCAGTTTGTCGTAGTCATCTATTACCCACCATAGCCAGAATGCAGATATTGCCAGTAGTCCAGCTAATACCTTAGTTAGCGTGTTCATGCTGGATATGTCTTATGAGTTAATTGGAAGTGAGGGCCATCTTTAAATGTTTTCCAGTTACCGCCCCATTCAATATCAACGCCGAACTCTTTCGCCGCTTGCATCATGGCATCAGCGACTTTTTTAAAGTATGACCAATCGTTCCAAGGGATCTGATTATTTACTAGTGGAGCACAATCAACAGCGTGGCCGGTTAAGTGACGACTATTCATCGTTTGGCTTTTGCCACTTGCAACTAATTGCCGCTGTCTGGCTTCGTTGCGCTTACCTTCAATCACCATAAAATCAATATCGGTAATTTCTAATGCTCGATGCACTACCTTAACCAAATCAGGATGAACTCCACGGAGGTTTTCTTCGCTACGCTTGCTCAATCTAAACTTACTCACTTCTTACCCCCTGTAAACTTATCCCAGAAGAAATCCAATGCTAAAGAGCCAGCGGAACCACATAAGCCAGCTGTAAATAATGTGTAGTAGAATGAAGCGTTAAGCTCTATTGATATAAGACCGCCCATCATCCCAGCAAAGCCAGATACGAACATTTGCATAATCGCTCCTACCCAGCTCCACCGATAACCATTACGTTTATTGTCAATAATGTATCTAGCCAATCCGCCGTATAGGGAGATAGCGAATATGACACCCCATGCGGTGGCACTGAATTTGTCTTTCTCGTCCATTCGTGTCATACCGCCTCCTTTCTGGAGGAATTAGTTAATAGAACGCCGACTCACAGCTCTTGTGTGAACGTGAGGTGTTGTGATTGATTCTGTGGTCGGCAT